>ERZ1034917.23-NODE-23-length-132450-cov-10.396933_pt1 | contig 132450 bp, 98 predicted proteins | sample MGYA00520605_ERZ1034917 | MGnify/ENA primary metagenome ERZ1034917 (study PRJEB33766, sample SAMN09781784) | gut metagenome | biome: gut microbiome | host: Homo sapiens | place: Madagascar | study: EMG produced TPA metagenomics assembly of the PRJNA485056 data... | reverse complement strand
AAAAGGCATGTTCGATAACCTTAGCCCATCTTTTGAATTACCTCTCAGAATCAAACCATTATAGACCCAGTATCATTGAGAATGTCCCTGTTGATTATGTTAACAAAGAATTTTTAAAGATAGTGCGACATGTTTTGCCGCCATTTTATCAGAAAACAGGCATGTCAATTGAAAAGCTACATCCAGGATTTATGCGGCAATGGTCCTATGAATTTGACAACTTGGGTTTTATCGATGTACCTAATTACGTTGGTGCCAATTATTACGGACGCGAAGACGATGAACATTTAATCATAATGGATACGATTCCTTCAGAAAAAATGCGAAGCGCATATTTATATGCTTTAGCATGGGTATCTCAAGTTGATACTGCGTCATTTGATATATCAGAATATTTATCATTAAGAGCATTGCCCATTGATTTTGGACTATGGCGACTAAAAAGTCATGAGCCATACTTGATTTTTACTGAAGATAAGTTGACCGACCGTAATCAGACCGAGTCATTACGGAAAATTATTGAGCAACTCATCCTAGAAAATACAAAAAAAAGTCAGCAATTGCTATGTTTTGCTTCTGGCCGTCTACAGACACAATCTGAAATATACGAATTAGAAATTTGCGGTTTTTTACATGAATCATCCAATATGATTGATGAGAATGCACAAGTCATCTTTGATAATTTAAAATATTGTTTTGTTGCATTAGATACCTCAAATGCAATTGATATAGAGAAGGCAACCTTTGGAATAACCAAACAGAACGACAGCTATAAGGATGCCTTGCCACTATTTGCACACCTGCAATTGACACCAATCATACGTTGGCAATATTGGCGTGCTCAAAGAGGAATGGCTGTTCCAATTCCTTTTACATCAAACAATCCTTATTTTTCAGCAAAAGTCAACAATGATATCATTGAATTTTATGGCAATCATGGAAAAATAGGAAATTATTATGACTGGAATATGGGTATATCTGAACGAGTTCTTGGAAACATACCAGCCCAAACAGGTTGTGCAACATTCATAGATGTAGAAAACATAAAAGAATTACTGAGTCAAGGATATCATTATTGTATTGTATATAAATTAACGCACCATGTCAATGAAAATCGTTATTTAGAGAAGCTAACACAAGAAAACACTTATGGGATCATTGCTACTGATTTATAAAAAAATGATTTCTATCCATGGAGCAACATGGATATGATAAGCACATGAGTTTAACTCACAAAGCTCGGTGTTTTTATTATTGTGAGTTGAACTTATGTCCTAACGTTTTGAGCTTGGTTTGACATCTCTAATGGATTTTCACTTACGCTTAGGACTTGAGATTGTTTTTTTTTACGATGAAATGTTTTATGCAAAGGTTAAAACAAACTTTTAAATTTTGATCTCTGTTTGGCTCAGGGGATCAAATGATACAACAACCACCATTAATGAAAACTTTGGGACAGCGGATTTCCGCTCGACATATTCCTATTATGCAAATCCCCTGAAGAAAAGGCAGACAACAAACGGATGTCATTTTTCTTTTCTTAAAAGTGATTTTCCGCCGGAATGGCATCCATCTCCGGCGGAAAACAAGTCTGGCGCAGGGAAAGATTATTGTTTCGGAAGCAGGACTTTGATATAATCAATCATAAACCAGCCCCAGGTATAGTCCCTTTTCGCCATGAACTGGACTCCGCCTTCGCCGTCGATCTCCTTGTCGGGCGTGATATTCAGAAAGAGAATGTCATTGTCACCGGCGACAAGATTATTGCAGGGAATTGTAAATTCCGCTTCTTCCCACTTTGTCTTGGAGAAGGGGGAAACGCCACGGAAGATACTGATACCGTTGACTTTGACCTCCATCAATGAAGGCGCTTGCTTTTCGTTGTCAATGCCGAACACCTTCAGTTTCAGATCGGATTCCGGTAAATGATTCAACTGCAGAACGGCGGATGCATTTCCGAAAGTGGAGCTTGGGCGGCGCAGAACCTTACAGATATTATTGTCGCTTCTCATCCATGCCCTGCATTTTTGTCCTCCGATAATTCCCTTGTTGGCAATCAGAAAACCATACTCTGTCTTCTCCTGCACGACAGGAGTGGATTCCCCCAGAACCTTCAGCGGATTTTCAGCAAGCCGTTTTAATGCGGGGGCATCATACCACGGACGAGTTTTTTCTATTTTCAGCATGGCGGTCTCCCAGAACCAGTCTGCGGAAATGGGATGTCCCTCGTAACGGATTTTCAAGATGCGGCAGACATCGACATACCGGACCAGACATTTTGCATAAAAGGGCATCTGCGCTTTCGTGATTTTCCCATTTCCCCGGCAGTTGTCCGTCAGGTAACTCCAGAGGAAAGGAAATATTTCCCGCTGAACTGCCTTCCATTCTTCGGAATCCGTTTTGACAAGAGACAATGCTTCATCCAGCAGCGGCAAGGCTTTTTCCGCAAGTTCAGAGGTCACCAGACCTCGTTTGATCTGTTCCGTATTCTGTCCCCAGTTCCTTTTTTCCGGTTCCGCCTGAATCAGATCGAAGTACTTCCGCATGGGAGCGGCGGCAGCGCCGAATGCATCGTTCAGATAATCGTCAACCAGCTTTTCGACATTTACGCCGGGGTCACAGAGCACCTCATTGAGTACTTTCATCTGCAATGCCTGGAAACTGCCGTTTTCACTGATGGCTCCCGCGGCATATGCCGGAGTAAAACCGCAATGCGCCACGATCTTATACTTTTTCTCGGCAAGATGCCTGTAAAGTTTATAGTTCATGCGGAATGCCGGCCACACATTGTAATGCTCCCGGCAGGAGTTCGGATAGACGAAGGCTCCAAGCTGGTCCGGAAACATCTCCTCCCATTTCCTCATCCGCTCATGCCCGACCCGGTTGCTCTCATGCCCATAGACCAGATGACTGCCCCAACTGTGTCCATAAGGTGCATAAAGCACAATGACATTCGGGGAAAGATTCCTGATTTTTTCCGGAGGAGTCTGAGAATCCGTGTAAGCGAGTGTGACCAGGATTCTGTCCGGATACTGTTTTCCGGTAATCTTTGCGATGGAATCGATCCAATACAGGAGACGGTCTGTTGTGGACCCCAGTTTCCTGCACTCGGCACACTTGCAGTAATAATCTCCTCCATCGCCGGGAAAGAAATAAAAATATTTTGCTTCCGGGTCGGCTTTCATCATTTCGGCAAGCCGGGACGCAGCAAGCCGGATCAGCTCCTGGTTGCTCATGCAGTAATGGGTCTGCACATTCTTTCCCATAGAGGAATGCACGCGCTTCCCGGATGCGTTCAATGCGAAATATTCCGGATGCGAGTCCTGAAATTCTTTCAAGGGAATGTAGGTAATTGCAGCATGGCAGTTTGTGCAGTGACTGCCCAACATCTGCATCGTGACCCAGTCCTGATGGGAAGTATACCCCCACAATTCCGGCTGTTCCACCCGATACATCAGCTCCCGGTTCGGAACCGCCGGATTCTGTGCCGTGAAGAAATCTTTCAAAGCCGCATCGCCTTCCGCTTTTTTGAAGCGGTTCTGGCTCAGCAGCACAACACCGGCTTTTCCCAGAAAGCGGAATACTCCGAAATGCACTCCCGACGGACGGGCGCCGGCAATCGCCGCCCGGTTTTCTTTCAGGCGCATTGCAAATCCTCCGTCACGGATATTTTTCAGTTCTTTTTCATCCAGAAGACCGGATTTCAGACCGGCTTTCCCGACGAAAACGGCACAGCGATCAGACGGCAGAGAAGCCGGAAGCGCTTTTACCGGATAAAGATTTCCCCCTGTTTTGGCAAATGCATAGCGCAGCATTTGCGCAGCATCACGATCCAGTCTGGCCGTTACGGGATCATCCGGGTCATCCAGATAGTAGATGGCTTCGCATTCCCTGCCGTTCAGGAGTAATTTCCTGCCGTCTCCTTTTTCAGCCTCGATTCCTCGAATCTTCAGGTTCCTGACTTCAAGAAACGCATCTTTTCCTTTTACTCCGAACGCCAGAACGCCGTCAAGCGCTTCAGGATGTACGTCAAAGAGCACTGAAAACTGCCGGAATCCGGGTGACGGTTTCAGGTTTTTCCCGCTGTAAGCAGGAATTTCTTTTTCTTTATTCATACCGTTGGAGCTGACGCTTGCAGTTCCATTGGTTCTGTAATCAAAAGAAAGTTCAAATGCTTTGTAAGTGCGGTAGACGCCGCCGGGATACCCCATCTGAGCGCTCTTGAATTCACCTTTGGGACCAGCCTTGACATGCAGGGTCCGGTTCTTCACGGTGATGAAATCGCGCCCGTTCCATGGTCCCCACATCATTTTTGCCGGAGCATAAGAGAGTTGAGGCGTCCAGTAGGCTTCATCAGAGAGATTGCCGGTTCCATATAAGAGGCTGGCGGAAACCAGAAGCGGAAAACAGACAAACAATTTTTGCAGCAAATGCATATTCACCTCTTTTTACTGTTGTTTTGCAAACGTGACGGTAAATGTAAATTCATAGGATTCTCCCTTTTTCAGGGTATAAGGAGCACCGTTGGTCTGTTTCTTGTAACCGAGATAGATCTCACAGCTTTTGTCGCTGTAACGTGCAAAGCGTATCCTGCAGTTCTCCCCTGTAATTGAGATTGACATTCCGTCTCCGGTAAATACGGCGGAGTCGTACATCTTATTCAGTTTGAAATGTTCTTTGACAAACGGAATTTCTATCGGAGCCATTATCAGTTCATCCCCCTGCTTAGCCTCTACGGTCCAGCCTTTCATATTCTCCGCGATCATCCCGAATCCCATTTTCACCGGATTCGCTTCGTATCCGTCAAAGGTCAAATCCTGAAGAGCGGTTGCCCTGCACTGAACGTTGACGCTTGAACCGGTAATGGTCATCACTGTATCCATAGTTGCCATAGGGGTGGCTCCCGCCTTTTCCATGAATTTTTTGGAAGACTTGTAAATCACGTCCCCGGAAGCAGTTGTTTCGGTGGTATATCCTGCGGCAGAGTCAAACCGGGTCTGAAGGAAACTGCGTTTCCCATCGCTGTCTTTCAGCGTCAGGTAATTATTATCCCCCTTTATGACCGGTTTTCCCGCATAAGAGATTCTGAGCAGCCCTGACTGTTTTGAATATTTATCCCAGAGAACGACATCCATCATATCCTTCTTTACATTTCGGCTCGGGAGATTGGGTTCCTCCCCGCAGACAGGGACAGTGAGAGCGAGGCAGATCAGGGCGATACCGGAAAAAATTGTTGTTTTCATACGACTACTTCCTTTCGTTTTGGTTAAGTTGGAAAATATTCTTTATTCAATGCAGCAAACGGTTCCGGTCTTGCGTGATTCTTCGGCTTTGAAGCACATCAGATGCGATTCCAGAGTATCATCGACACCGGAACGGATCGTTGACGGATCTCCGGTTTCCAGCGCAGAGACAAAGGAATCCATAAGTCCGCCGTCGCCTCCGCCGTGACCGGACAGAATACTGCCGTCATCGACAATATTTGTATCAATCTCTTTTGTTTCGTTGGTCAGGAAATCGGTCAGATGAATGATGTTGCTGTCTGTCCGGATTGCGCCGCGCGTCCCGAAAATTCTTGTCTGCCTGCCTCGTTCATTGCAGAACGCCGTCATGAGCATCTGTGCCGTGGCGCCGTCCTTGAAACTCATGTTGACCACCTGGTTGTCTACGACATCATTGTCACATTGATATGCGCACCGCCCATAGGGACCTTCACGCAGTGCCAGCATGACCCCCCGCGGAGTGATATCAGGAGTCAATACGTCGGTCGGCCACTGGTGTCCGAGTCCACGAATCATGCGGTCACGCATATAGATTTTGAGAGCAGACGCCGGGCAGAGCGATTCCACCTCCGGCGGACACACTGCACAACGGGAAGCGGCTCCTTCCGGCCGTCTTTCCTGCCGGAATTCAAAAAGCGAGCCGAAAGATTGAATCTTTGTACACGGGCGGTCCATGATGTACCGGATCCAGTCGATATCATGGCAGCATTTTGCCAGAAGCATGAAACAGGTCTCTTTTTCATTCCGCCAGTTGCCCCGGACGAAAGAGTGGCATTGATGCCAATGTCCTACCGGTTCAAGATGCTGAATGGAAACGATCTGCCCGATACTGCCGTCGGCGATCAGCTTTTTCACGTGCCGCGTATAATATGTATAGCGCAGGACATGGCATACGGCAAACATGATCTTGCTGCGCCTGACGGCATCCGCGATTCTGCGGCAGGCTGCTTCCGTGGGCGCCATCGGTTTTTCCAGCATGATATGGTATCCCATTCCGGCAAATGCCACCGAGGGAATTTCATGCAGGTCATCCATCATGCAGATAAGCACAGCATCCGCAAATTTCGGTTTTGCGGCAACTTCCTCCCAGGACCGGAAACGCATCTCCTCCGGAATGTTGTGCTGGTCTCCGATTCGGTTGCGGTAAAAATCCCGGGGTTCGGCGATTGCCACGATTTTTGCGCGGTCAGGATGATTCCGCACCCAGTTCGCATACCCGGTGCCGCGTCCTCCGCAACCCAGGATAATCAGTCTGACAGGTTCCGACATTTTGAAAAATCCTTGTTTTAAATAATTTTTTAACGGTTCATCCTGCTGTTACAGCCACCTTGCAATGCTTCGCCGCATTGCCGCAATGGTACACCATGAACCGCGTGGATAGAATGGAAAACGGCATGTCCGCCTCAGATATGCCGCGTGTTTTTCGTTGAATGTGCCGCGCCCGGTGATGAACTGTCCCCAGAAGCCATAATGCCAGGCAACATCTTCAAGCTCAGGAGTCAGATGTTCCAGCCATTCTTCAGGGAATATGGCAAGCCAGCGGGAACAGGAGTTCAGCCATGTCGGATGTACAAAGATACGGGTCGCTCCATATTCCTTTTCCACAAAATCCATAAGTTCCCTGAAACAGCGCGGCAGATAGGCGGGATCGTCAAAAATGGAATGAGGGGCAACGGCGTTGGCGATGTGAAAACTGTTTTCTCCGTTTTTTCCGACTCCGATGCCATGACGCAGAGAACCGCATTGAAAGCCGTCCAGTCTGCTGCTGTCTTCGTAATCGCGACGGCACCTTGCATCAATGGAGGGACGGAAGACTTCAAACGCTTCCGCCTCAAAATTATCCCTGTTGTTTTTGTTTGCCGTGTAAATGCCGTAAGCGCGTTCTTCCATGCAAAGCCATTTCTCTGAGTTCCAGAACAATTCAGGAGGATTCCAGTTCAGAGGATTGGCATCCGTTTTCCGGTAAATGTCCACTCTGCAGCGGATTGCATGGCGGAAATCTTCATCGGGATGTTCCGAAAGCCAGTGATGCAGGAAAAAAAGTTTCAGCCTTACGATCTTGTGCAGATATTCCTTGTGTTCTTCCAGAGTCGCCGGAAGTGGAAGCTGGTTTCCTGAAAGTTTCACTATTATCTCCCTCCCCTGTTTTTACCGCAGAATGCAAGAAGCTGTTCCATTTCATCAATCTGACATTTCATGCTGTCCAGCGCAATTCCGGTCAGTTCCTTTGCCGATGCGTCGCCGACTTCGGAAAACAGCAGACGCTCCATGGAGCTTCCGCACTTCTGCATGTCCCGCCTGATTTTGTCAACAGTATTGACGGCATCCGGCAATTCCGGATTGAGCTCATGCGGGGAAATCATGGTGACTGCGGCAAGAGCAATGACTCCGTCGGAAGTGCTTTCCAGTTCGATCTCCTCCAGTTCTTTCTCCGGAAACGGATTCAGCAGAGTGAACTGATGCAGCCCCAGACGGAGGGAAGGCCTGGGCGATTCCATGACCGCGATCCTGACTCTGCGTCCCGGCAGCGGCTGGTACCAGGCATTCAGATTGTCATATTGAATCAGGGGCTCGCAATAACAGTTGCCATCTGCATAACGGATGCGGAACTCTCCCCATTTGCCGTTTTCATCGGCGCTTCCTCCGACAGCCGATTGAATCAGGGAAACAGCCTTGCATTTCCGGAGATTGCACCGGATATTCACCCTGTGCGGAGTTGCTTTGCATTGCCGCCCATAAAGAAGAATCCGGTGTTTCAGCAGAAAAGCTATGCCGCAGCAGGCATGTTCTCCCGGAGGAAGAAAGGAGAGCGTTTCATCCGTAAAATCACACTTATGGTTTCCGGTATTGAATTCCAGCGTACTGTTGAACAGATGAGAAAGATCGCAGAAATCATAGGACTGCCTGTCAAAGAAACGTGCATGCTGAAATTTTGCCAGAGACTGTTCCATTTTCAGTTTCATTGAAACCGGATTGTCTCCCGGAATCTTTTCCGGGATGCCTGGCTGAGAGGCGAAATGATGTTCCAGAGAATGCAGGAATTTCAGTTCTTCCGGGGTTTGCAGTTTTGTTTCGGCATGTTGAAGGAAACGTTCAAAAAAAGTATTTTTTTCTTGTTGTTCAAATGCGCAGTTCCAGGCTGCGGCTCCCAGAAGAGCCGTGCCGGATTTCCGCAGTTCATAAACGGAATAAGGCATGGAAAGGGAATTGCTGGAAGCCCAGTAAGTGCCGATCACTCCCGGTGAACCGCATTCAACGGCGGCTGTCACGTGGGCAAGAATGTTTTCCGGCGTTGTGATATTGCCGGCGCCGATGACCGGAATCTGGTCCGCTTCCACGATTTTTCTGTGAGGAAAGGCAAAGAGCGTCTGTGTTTCCGGATCAGGCAGCAGGAACCTGGAATATACTGCGGTTTCGGGAGTTCCGAAAACAGCACAGTTCCCTTGTATCCGGGGAAAACAGACCTGTTTCACTCTTGCTGACTTTTCAGAATAAGCCCAGTCAACCGCGGTGCATTGCAGCCCTCGCAGTTGCGGAAGATGATCATGGTGCCGGTAAAAATCCCCCCAGAAGAAAGCATGAAGACCTTTGCCGTTGATAAAACGGATTGCATCGGCAAGGTAATCGCCGTAAAGCGCGGTCTTCCCTTCCCTGCGCATTTTCTCCGCACATGCGGGGCAATGCCCCAGAAGACGTGCCTCATCGGCGCCGATATGGAAAGAGTGAATTCCCTGATGCAGCGCAATGACTTCCTCCGCCATACTGCAAAACAGTTGGAATACAGCAGGGTTCAGGGGACATCCCTGCTGCATCGAACCTGTTTTTTCACGCAAGGAGCAGTAAGAACTGTGCCGCAGAATGTATTCCCAGTGACTGAAACACTGAACCAGCGGGATCAGTTCGATTCCCAGATTCCTCGCATATCCTGCAATTTCAAGAATATCTTCCCTTGCAAATGCGCGGGGATGACGGATCTCCGGCAGAGATTCGTAAGGAAACTTGTCTTCATATTCAATCAGACAGCAATTGATTTTCCACTCCGCCAGCTCATGCAGATGACGCAGCAGGGCTTCTTTTTTCCAGACAACCCGCTTCAGGTCCAGCATGGCGATGCGGTTCGCGATATCTGCGTAGTCCTCAATCATTCCGATGAAGGCAAGTCCATACTTCTTTTCCAGTGAATGCAGGGTCTGTTCCGCATATTGGAACCCGCGCCCGGAGGAAGCATACAGCAGAATTTCCTTTTCATTCAATTCAATGCGATATTCATCCGGCCGTCCGCCCGGATCTTTAGTCGTCTTTTTGACCGGGCGGCTTGAAGTGCCGCGCCACCGCTCAAGCCGGATCGTATGAGGCTGAGGCAGAAGTGTTATTCCCTTTTGCAGATTCATATTCTGTTCCTGTCTCCTTCAGGGTATTTCAGAATGAGAAAACGCTGGTATAATCCACCATGCTGAACGCCTTGCCGTCTCCGATTCCCCCGGTCATGGCGTTGATGAATTCATTCAGGGTCCAGTTTTTGACGGAACCGTCAAGCATGCACATGTTTCCTGTCCTGAGATGAATCAGTGCGAATTCTCCGGTTGCGCCGACACCTTCACCGGAGTTAGGAGTCCAGGAACCATTGTTCTGGATAATTGAAGATTGTTTCTTGTTCTTTCCGTTCCAGGAACATCCGATCCAGCCGAACTGTGACGGTTGCCTGATGCCTTTCATATTATAACCAAGATACAATTGGTCGCCGAAGGTATAGGAAAACGGCTTCCATTTAGCGTAAGAAATTCCTGCGGCAAACATTCCGTAGGAGTCCTGTGAAGGCTGATTGCTGGGAAGAACAGGACATCGCATCTGCTTTCCGATGGCATTCAGACAGTAGGAGTTCTCTTTCAGCTTATATCCCGTATACCCCAGAGTTGCCAATGGCTGAGTCCATGCGGGATTCTTGTTTGCATCTCCCGCGCCAAATGTGTAATCTCCGTAATATTTGCACAAAACGGAAAGCCCGCCGTAATCGTTTGTGTACATTGAAAGCATCAGGCCGATCTGTTTCTGATTTCCCGTACAGGAAATCTTTTGCGCCGTCATCTTTGCTCTGTTCAATGCAGGCAGCAGCATACCTGCAAGAATGGCAATGATCGCAATAACAACTAACAGTTCTATCAAAGAGAATCTTCTCTCCTGCAACTGCCTTTTCTTCTGTTCCGGGCCTTCCGATGCTTTTTTCACTTTTGCTCTCCTCAGTTAAGTTTTAACCATCGGGCGACTGTATCTCCCATGATACGAGCCGCCGTATCTTTTGTCTGTTCACACCCATCCAGCAAAGCCTCGTAATGTTTCCTCGCTTCAGTCTGAATCTCCGGATTCCTGATATAAGCGTCACTGCCGAAAACAAGTTTTGCATAATACGGATTGTCCGCTTCCGGCGCAGCGGCAGGAAGACGGGGCTGCATGAGCGTTTTGAGCTCTCCCGCGGAAAGCGCTTTCCATGCACCGCTTCCGGCAAGATCGGCATAGAGGTTCGGATGGCTTTTCAACAGCTCCGCGCCTTCCTGACGCCAGAAAGTGGTTCCCAGATGCGCCATTATGAGATGAAGACGAGGGAAAGAACGTGCGATGCGATCCAGATTCAGGGGATTCATATTCTTCAGAACGGGACGTCTGTAAACCGGATCGGCATTGCCCGGACGGAAATCTCCTGTATGGAAAAGCAAGGGCAGCCCGCATTCTTCCGCCGCCTCGTAGACAGGCATATAAAGATCATGATCATATTCATAGTAAGGATAAATGAACTTCAAGCCGCGGAAGCCTTTTTCTGCGAATTCATGGATTTTCCCCGGATCCGGTTCCGTATCCCAGAGATCCACCTTTGCAAAGGGAATGAAAATATCCGGAAACTCCTTACAGACCTGCAGTATCCTTTCATTCGGAACGTAGTCATGAGCGCCGATCCGTTCTCCGCCGATCAGGCATGAAACAATGCCGTTTCTTCCGGAGCTTTCGGCAAACTGTTTCAGCGCCGTCCCATCTTCAATGTCATAGTGGACGTGGACATCAACGATCCGCCGGTTCATCTTGATTCCTCCATTGCCTCTCTGTTTACCCGGTTCCACTGGAAATGCAGATAAGCGGCGCCGGAGATCAGTTCTTTTTCCAGGTCGAAATCACGGAGTTCTCCGACGCTCCTCCGCTTCTTGACCCCGTTTCCGGTCATCTCCATCATGAGCGGACCATTGTAGGCGACATCACGGAATGCTTTCAGGACGGCATGCCAGTCAATCCTGCCGAGTCCCGGAGGCTGATGATCGTCATTTTCTCCGAAGTTGTCATGCAGATGCGTGGTGATAAGACGTTTTCCTATTTTCCTGACCATGCCTGCGACATCGCAGGTTTCACCGTAAAAGGCGTGCCCTGTATCAAGATTGAACCCTGTATCCGGGCGGTTCATGGCGTCTATGATCCGGATGATGAAATCAATATCTCCCTTGAACCCGCAGTTCTCTATCGCCAGACGGACATGGTGCCGGGCGGTGATGTCTGCCAGTTGCGACAGGATGTCCAGGGCGCGTGCGAAATCGAAGCGGGGAGTCAGATTCGGCAGATGGCATACCATGACCCGCGCATCCAGAGCTTCCGCGATTTCTGCACAGTGCTCCTGGGTCCGGAAATATTCCTCCTGACTTCCCCCCTCATTCAGGTGTTCCGAATGAACCGACCACGGAACAATGCCGGCGCTGCGGCAGGCTTCCCGGATGCATGAGGCGTCTTTCAGGTCAAGAGAAAGTAAATGCGAGAACTCCAGATGGCTGAAACCATAGAGCCGGTAGTCTGCGACCCGTTTCAGGTAAATATCTCTGGTATAACCGGGAATGTCATCCACTTCGGGCGCCACGATGTTGCAGCCGATATTGCAGCAGGAATACATTTTTTCTCCAATGTTGATATATTAATAAATCCAATTTGTATTATAAATTATAATGAAATTTCTGATATTGTCAATATAGGAAATATGGTATTTTTAATTTTTATTGGACTGACTTGATATAAAAAACACGTTTTTTCCCGTTTTCACCTTGAAAATTCCCCGTCACGAGGATTATATTAAAAAAAAGACAAGGTTTTTTATGGGCAGGACTTATACACCGCAGTATATGCGGATCAGAAATGATATCATCAACCAGATCAATAACGGCGAACTGAAGAAAGACCAGCGCCTTCCTTCGGAGAGGGATATTGCCGATGCTTTCGGAGTTTCCCGCATTACCGTTGTCGGAGCGCTCCACGGTCTGGAGGAGCAAGGCATTATACGCAAGGTCCGCGGCAGCGGCTCTTACATCAATTGTTCATCGGTGGATTATGAGGAGCCGGGAGAAATGTTCGGCTCTTTCTTCGGGTCGGCGCGCATCACGGTCAGACACGGCATTCTGATCTGTTCGCCGCAGACCTTTTTCATCGTCAAGACACTTGCCGCGCTGTTCCGCATGGAGAATCCTGATATCAAGGTCGAGGTCGTCATGCTGAATCCGGAAGGATATGTGGGAAGCGAGGATCCTTATCTCGGGCTCATCGGCGCGGGAAAGCCCCCGGCAACGGGAGAATTCTTTTTTCATTCGGATTATTCCGCCATCAACGCCCTGTATCCACTGGAAAATCTGCCGGGATTCAACGAGTTGACCGCACGGCTGGTACCCGGTGCGGCATTCCCGACTCTGGATATGTCCAACGAGCCGCATGTTCATGCTGTCGCCCTGAAAACCAATGCGCGGCACTGTATTGTGAATGTCGATTTTCTGAAACAGGCAGGAATCTGCAATCTGCCGGAAACCCTGACTTTCGAGCATATCGATGAATGGTGCGCACGTCTGGGAAGATATGCGGAAAAGCATCCGGGAACTTACGGCACATCCATGCCGCTCCCGTTCGGGTGGCACAATGTGATCGGGTATTTTCCTTATCTCTGGGGAGATGCAGCAGGCGTGGACTCTTCCGCCCGCAGTTTTGTGGAGGTCTTGAACGGGAAATCATGTCTGGAAGGACTGCATGCCCTTGCACGCTGGCATCAATGCAGCCGGCCGGCGCCGCCGGAAGATGACGACATGTTTCTCTTCGGCAAAATCGGCCTTGTCCTGTCATCGACAAGGCACCCATGGCATGTCAACGGCATGCCGCACCGGAGCTCTCCTTTCCGCTATTATTCCATCCCTGTTTCTTACGGAAGAAAACAGAGTGTTTCTCTGCTGGGAAATTTTTCCGTCGGCATTTTCAAAGGCGGTGTCCGGAATGAGGAGGAACTGCACGCGGCATGGCGCTGGTTGAAGTTTCTGTTCCAGAAGCGTGCGCAGTATCCGCTGTCTCTGGACTTCGATTCTCCCGCGAGGCTGGATGCCGGTTCCCGGCTGGCGGAGCTGCCGGATTTTCATAAAAACACGATGCTTCATACCATACGGAACGCCCGTCCCCAGTTTGATTTCAAGAACATCCGTGCGGCTCTGTCTGTTTTCGGAGATAAATTGCGCCTTTGTCTCTGCGGGGAAATCACGCCGGAGCAATGTATCGAAAACACCATGAAGCGTTTGCCGGATATCATCAGGATGCCGTAATGCCGGGGGATAATTCTTACTGTGCTTCCAATGAACGGGCGATGGCAATGCTTTTGCGGTATTGCGGAATGTCCCGTTCCAGAACCGAAGTCAGTTGGCGGATTTTCCACTCAAGATGGGAACGGTCGGTGACATAATCCATGGAAGGCTCATACCCGAGTGAAGAATCCTGTTCGACAAGCGGAATGGTCGCGCGGGCATTCTCCAGCTCCTCCTGCGCGATCAGGATAATCCTGCCGAGGATTGCCTCCGAACGCTCCGGATCGTCTTCCGCGAGAAGACGCTGGTTCTCCAGCCACCACTGTTTGATGTGAAGAACCGTAGCCAGGGTATTTGCGATATAACGTGCCAGCGCAATCATTTTCCGTGCCGCGGGATGTTTCCTTGTTTCGATCTGAACCAGCAGCGATTCCATCCGGTCCGCGCCGGAGTTCCAGCGCTTTATCAATTCCGGGAGATGCCGGATTTCCGCTTTAATGCGCCGCGGGCCGATATCCAGGCCGTCGGGATCGTTGACAACGGAATAAACCGGCATGGCAATCTCATATTTATTGAATTTTGTCCAGGGGAATTTCATCGTCATGCCCCAGGTCTGCCGGAGAGAACAGGCGCCGAACAGAAACGGATAGGAGGGTCCCACCCGGCAGGGACCGTATTGATCGTCAATCGGAGTAATGAATTCTCCGGCGGCATCGCTCCACTCTTTCCAGATTTCCATGACGGCATCCGCAGTGTTTTCCGAAAAACAGCGGACAGCCATTTTCCGCAGGATCTCCTCTTTCGATTTCGGGCCGTTACTCCAGAAGAGCCATTTTCCCAGTTCGGCAATGATGGAGGGATACATCCCGAAATGGTGGGACTCCATCAACCCGGAAAGCCCGTAGTTTTTCCGGGCTTCAAGCAGGTTCTCCATTCGCCTGCCCCACTGCATCGGAACAGGGATGTAGGGAACGGCGCCGAAGTCCCATGTTCTGCCGCCCGTGTTGCTCATGGCGTAAAGGCGCAGTCCATTGCGCCTGGCGGCGGTTCCCTCGTCGTGGAAAAGCCGGCTCGGGCCCGGCAGGGAAATCGTATAATCGAGCGCCCGCTCCTGAGTGTCCCATATTTTTACATTGTCATGCAGCTCGAAGTTCAGTTCCACCGTTATATCCTTCGGCAGACGATCAATGAGTTTCGTGCGCAGCTCTTTCGGGGCAAATGCCCAGTTGTAAGTCCATAGGACGATGTCGGCTTCCGGAGAGACTTTCCGGACGGCATCACGCACCGTCTCCACAAACAGCGGAAAATCGTCACAGGGCCACCATCCGGGCATAGGTTTCCCGGAGCGGTAGCAGCATTCCCCGGAACGGTGAATGGTCATTGTCGTATGAGGATCATGGCTGGGAAACTGGCAGGACTCACCCACCAGGATCAGTCCTTTCGCTTTGGGATACCGACGGAACAGTCCTCCGTAGACAGTATCGTAAAACTCTTTCGCTCCCTTGTCCTCCGGATGATGGAGATTCTGAAAAGCGCTGTAAAAGTAGACATCCAGTCCGGCAGACTCCGCCATGTCAATGACGGAATTGAAATCGACGGGCCCCTGTTTGCCCTGTTCTTTGCCGTCGACATAAACCAAAATCGAATCATACCCCAGATGCGCAATTCCGGATAGATATTTTTCGGTGAAAACATCCATTCCATAGGCGGAATGAACCATGCGAGGAGAAAACAGCGGCTCTTTCAGCAGATGCTGCGTGTGTTCGATGAACGGTGCTTCCCGCAGGTTCATAAGGTCTTCAAGGTAATAACCGCCCATTGCCGTTCCGCGTTCATCAGCCCCCTCGATGACGATGGAACCGGAATCGCAGCGGAACAGGAAAGAGCGCCTGACCTTCAATTTTCCCCGTTCCGCAACTTTCAGGATAATTGAATTCTTTTCATCAAATCCGCCTTTTCTGATCCCGACAGACAGATTCATGCTGACGAACAGATAATCCGCGAGATCGCGGGCGGCATTTACAATGAAACCGGAGGCGTCCTCCGCGATTCGGATGTTCCAGTTCTCATTGACCGCACTTTCATGCGGCAAAGGGGACAGGCTCATGTTTCGGAGCGCATTCCGGTGAACCGTATCAAGGTCTTTTCTGAAATCATATTTCTTTTCAGGCATTTGTGTTCAGTCTCCTGTCTGGATGCAGGTGAGCGCAATTCAACCGTTCCAGACTTTGCAGAATTGTTTCCAGGACTCCTCGCCCCAGTCACCCGATTCCGTTTCGGCGTGAAGCAGGCGCGGCAGACGCTTCAAGCTGTCGCAGAGTTCCTGCCAGTTCAGGGTTCCCGCTCCCGGCGGGTTGTGGTCATCAAAAGTTCCATAATTATCGTGCATGTGGCATGTTACGATATTTTCGCCAAGAATTTCCAGAGACTTTTTCCAGTCCCGGTCCCCGTAACAGTGCGCGTGCCCCGTATCGAAACAGATCCCCAGGAATGGATGGCGATAAGAGGCGGCAAAATCCGCCAGCTCCCGCTGCGTTTCCAGATTTTCATGACCGTTCTCCAGCGCAAGAGCGATGCGGCACTCCTCTGCGACCGGAAGCAGACGGTCGACAGCCCGCCGGATGCAATCCCATGGCGTCTTGCCGTGATCCTCCATGCCGATGTGCATGGCATAGGTTCTGACCTCCATCTCCGAAAGTTTTTTCAGAAAAACGGCATGTTCCTCCACGATTCTTTCTGTGATGTCCGCCGCCGTGCAGTGGCAGATATCATGCGACGCGCCCCAGTAAGCGTGACAGGCAGGAGCAGCGAGTCCCGCCCGTTTGAGTTCCTCCATGACGGAATGCAGATAACCGGGTTCCTCCATATCCCGCATTCCCCACCGCGGATGCGCCACGATATCGCGCACTCCCCACTCCGCAAGTTTCCGCACCGTAGAAATGAAATCGGCATCGCTGATCTTTTTCCATTCGACAAAATGCACCGGTTTCTCAGGTTTCATCCGCAGGCTCTCCTTATCATTTTTTCATGTATTGTATATCAACTCATCCTTTAGCAGCTGTTTCGAGAGTGTGGGTTCAGATATTTCCACTTCTTCTTATTTCTGCTGCTTTGTCATCAGATAAACTTCGGGAAGATCCAAATATTTCAAAAGTCCTGTGACTAAACCGGAATGCGGCCAGGGAACAACATCCAGTGCCATCATGGCGTCAAAAGATTCCGGAGCATTTAACCATTCCGTTTTTAGCTTACAGTCTTTGAAATAAAGAGCGGCCAATGCAGCAGGCAGAACACCCTGCCCACTCCCGACCAGACGAATCTCTTTTACTCCATTGGCGGCCAGAAGTTTCATAGCCGCCAGAATATCCCGGACCCTTCCACCCAAATACGGACGTCCGAGCATAATGCCGCAAGACCAGTAATGATAGTCATAACCGTAATAACCAAACGCATTCCTGCCGTGTTGATCCTGCAAATTCAAGAATTCCGGCTGCGTTTCATGATATTCCGGTTTTCCTGTCCCCCCGGTGTAAGTATCGCAGCTTCCGGGAGTAAGAGCACCGACTCCCCGCATATCCAATGCATACCATTCGGAGGCGTTTCCGCCGATCTCATACAGTTCTTCAATCGCATTTCTGTGGGGAATATACAACGTAATGGAATCAGCATTGCTTCCGGGATGGAAGCAGGTGCGTATGTTATAAGGACGGTATAGAATTGCCATAAGATGTCCGGGCTCCGTTTCCAATCCGAAACGCCCGTAATAGAGTTCTTCCTCCGGGTGGAGGGAATGGACCCGCAGAACACGGAAATATGGTATTTTCACACGATCCACTTCCAGAATTTTCCCCAATGCTTCTTTGCGCTGGAGCCATGGAGTCGCTTTCCGGACTTCTGCCAGTCGACGGGCCTCCTCTGCAACAAAATCCCGCGGATGCTTTGCGTTGGGAAAATCCAGTACATTTCCCGTGACGGTGCACAGAAGTTTCTCCTCCGCATCGGCTGTGGACTCATCCGGTTCAGGAACTCTCCACTCAAATCCAAGATGTTTGGAAAAGAAACGATACATTGCCGCACGATTGCTGTCATAGTAACCATGGCTGTAAGGACCGATAAAATACTCTAACTTATCCTTTTCCCCCAGCAGCTCATAAAAGCGAAGGACCTTCTCATACGTCTCCAAAGTCCCGCGAGGATCAAAGAAATCATTCCTTTGCCCCAGGATTAAATGCGGGCGGGGTGCCGCAGCGATTATCAGATCCGACATCTCGCAACCGGCGCCGACCAGTCCCGGCGGAATCTGTTCGGCACATGCGGGCAGTTCATTTTCGATATTGTGAAGCCAGGTTGTCAGATAGCAGCTGGGAGCAACGGCGGCAGGACGGTCATCCACCGCAGTCAGATAGGCAGACATATTTCCTCCTCCGGAATTCCCGGTGACTCCGATCCGCCGGGGATCGACTCCCGGCATCGCGCAGAGAACATCCAGCATGCGAACCGTGTCATACAGACACCAGGAGGAATAAGACCAGCCGACAAGATCCATCTGCCGGGCAATCATATTATGCTGCCAGACAGGCCTGTTTTTCATATCCGCGCCGGCTCCCTTCGTGTATAACTGGCGCTCCCCCTGCCCGGAAGGATCGAATGTCAGCACAATACAGCCGTTCAAAGCCAATGCCGCACAACAGGTCTGATATGTCGAGTCGGCTTTCCCGTTCTGGGAATGCCCGCAGAGAAAAAGCACCGCAGGAGCGGGAATCACGGGATTGTCCGGACGGAAAATATTTGCAGTGACAAAATCACCGGGACGAATCTCATAAATCATCTTTTCCACCTGATATCCCTTGTGCCGGATAACACCGCAGGATAAACCGGTCGGAACCGGCAAGGCAGAAGGCAAGGCAAAATATTTTCTGATTTTCTCCCGGATGTTCTGCCGATACGTTACGGCATCCTCCCGAGTTTTCAGTGCGGCAAGCCTGGCGGAATGTTTCTGCTGATTTTCTCGCAGAAGACTCACATACCATTCATTGACAGACTGTGTATAATAACTTTCCATACGTTTCTTCTTTCTTTTCGCGGGAAATTCTAATTTTTTTTTTCGTTTGCCGTCCCATTGGTGAAAAGAGCAGGATTCAAACCGATGTTTCGTTTGATACATTCCGGATTCGAAGCGAACCAACCGGAAAAGTCCCATTCGGTATAATGATCCTGATTCCACTGGAGTTCCAATTGATCATATCGTCTGCCCAGCTCAAGCGATTCCGGATCATAGTTGTGCCCTTCTTTCATCAGATCACCCTTACGGAGTCTTTCGGGATGTTTGTAGGTCAGTATTTTCGGCAGCGCCTTTACTCCGGGATTGACAAAAATCGAAGTTTCCGGCAGTCCCGATTCCTTCAGAAATTCCGGATAAGTCGCACGGGCTGAAACCAAATCCCCCTCAATACGGGTGTAACCGAAAGCAATCCGGTCATTCTTCGGCACTCGAAAATAATAACAATTGCCGCGTTCCTTCAGTGATTCAATATTCCATGTGTTGATGATCGTATTCCGGGTTTTGGTCGGGATATTGTCAAACACAATGTTGCCGATAAATTCCACTGTTTCAAGAGGAGTGTTGTGCACATAGAAATGCGAGATTGCATTGTTTACCCAGACATTGTTTGCGATCTTGAGTCCGGGACAGCGGAAAAAACTTGAACCGTAGAATCCGCGTGCGATAAAACAGTTTGAGATGGTCAGATTTTTTGTCATATTCGCTTTAATCAGACCCGGCGTATAGGTTTTGCTGCGCCCGTCATGGAAACAGCGCTGAACCGTGATATCCTGTCCGCCGTTGATCTCAACGGAGGCGGTTTCCGTAAAATTCCGGAAAAACAGGCCGTCGATAATCGTGCCGGGTTTGTTCTCCAGCAGAATCCCGCAGGGCATGATGTTTTTTCCATCCAGCCAGACCTTTTCCCCCGGAATATTCCGGAGAGTGACATGGCTCGTCCGGAAATGCAGTTTTTCCGAATAGGTACCGCCTTTAATCATTACGGTATCACCGGGACGTGCCTGATCCAGTATGCTGCTGATATCGGAGCCGTTCACGGTAAGTGTCCGCGGCGCCGGTTTTGTTTCAAGAGTGATAAAGCTGGAAGGCGGCGAGGTGATGACTCTCCGCTCGGTCAGACGATCTTTCACTGCCAGCTCCATATTGGCGTGATGTTCCCGCAAAGGAGTGCGGGAATGAATGCGGAAATAATATCTCGTTCCCGGCTTCAGGTTGGTCAGGCTGATGGAATGCCAATTCCCCCCGGAAAAAGTCTGTCCTTCTGATTTTTCACATTCCGGCGTGGTGCCCCACTGCAATTCACTGCTGACCTCCGCGTCGCTGGTCCACCACTCGATATCCGCCGAGGTATCGCTGACATTCCAGAGAAAAGGACCGCTGACCCGGGTCTCGGCATCCGTTTTGATCCAGCGACAGGGACCGAGAGGATAACCATCAAGACTGACTCCGTTGTCCAGTTCATTTTTTTCTGTGCCGATGTTGCTGTGCCGAAATCCGGTGGCTTTCGCCAGATCGGGTCGTTCCAAAAACCGGCAGTGAGTCAGAGCCATTGCCTTTCCGGTCGCGGTAAATCCTTTCCGGAATTCACAGGAACGGATTGCCGCATGGTCGCCGGACACATTCACCGGAGCGGTAAAAATCAATCCTTCCAGCCGGACATTTTTCCCGGTAATCTCCGCTCCGGCCACGTTCGCACCAAAAACAGCTCCGCGCAGTTTGACGGTGACATTGTCACGGCTGATTTTCAATGCGGGATAAGATCCCGGCGGAAGAAGAATCGTGTCGCCCTTTTCCATGAGTTCCGGCAGTCCTATTTTGACCTTGGCAATCGGACGGTAATCATGATTTTCCGGATCGGCAAAATGTTTTATGCGATCGGCCTTTTTTATATCGCGCAACGGGGAAATATCCTTGGGATTATAACCATTGACAGTGGAACCACTTGAACCGAAAATATTATTTTCGGCATCTTTTGAGGCAATGGCATATTCGGAATAACAATTGGTGATCGAAGATTTGACGACTCCGCCCTTGAGATTGAACCCGTATTCTCCGATTGAAATGCAGTCTGTAATATTGCAATTTTCAAAATTGGAATAGAAACGGGTTCCGATGTTCAGCCCTCCGTTCGGATTCAGGCGATACATGGAAACGCAGTTGCGGAACGTGTTGCCGTAAAATTCCTTCGGATTTCCTCCGAAGCCAATCAGATTCCCGCCGGAAGAGGGATTCAATGAACCGTTTGCATAAACGAGACAATTTTCAACCGTTGTATTGTTGGTTGCACCCGCAAGGGAAATTCCGTTCGAATTGAAATAGGCCTGACAATTCCGGATCACGCAGCGGGTGGAAGGTCCATGCAGTTGAAATCCGGTGACGCCGCTCCAGGTGTCCTGCTTAAAATGAGAATAAAAACCTGTAAAGACCAACCCGTCCACAACAAGATTTTCCGCGCCCCAGATCCGTAATCCGCACCGGGGAACAACAGAGATCGTAAGCCGATGTTTGTCCGGCGCCTGTCCGTCCGTAGTGGAAATATAGAGTTTTCCGTCTTGTTTCACCCATTTGCCGAAATTGAATTCCAGATCCCGGACTGTCACTTCCGGCAGATAGATATGGAAGGAATCATGCTCATTGACCGCGGTGACGTTTTCATTCCAGTCTGCGACATAGACAAAACGGTATCCCGGAACGGGTTTGAAGACAGGAGCCGGTTTGTCTCCATGCAGAATAACCGATCCGGGAAAACGGGCTTGGATGGTAACATTTTTCGGTTTTTTCGTAACATCTATTGATTCAAAGTAACGGCCCGGCTCAATCGTCAGCGTATCGCCGTCCTGAAGTTGCTGGATTCCTTTTCCGATCGTGCGAAAGGGAGTTTTTTCAGATCCATTGTCTGCATCATTGCCGGACGTTGCCACAAAATATTCTGCGGCAGAAATCCCGGCAGAGACCAGCATACATAATAACGCCAGCGTATATTTCATTTGTTTCCTCTGTGCCTGTTTTCAGTTTTGTTTTCATCGGAATCCTGCCACTGCGGCAGGAAAAAACCAATCACCAGTTATCATTCCAGTTCCGGAGCTCATTATTGGCGTCATCGTTAATGCCGCCATCCTTCCAGGGCGCCCAGAAACTTGACACGCTTCCATTCGTCACCCGGTGTGCCGTCGGAACTTTGCGCCGTTCGACTCCCTCCACATGACCGTCATGAAACAGCACGTTCATTTTTCCCGGCATATTCACCGTTGCCGCATCACTGAAGCGCAGGGATTCTGAGAATAATCCTTTATGCGGAAACGCAGGAGTGACATCCCCGCCCGCACTGGAGGAGGTCGTATACGAGATGATATTTGTATTGTTGTAACTTTCCGCGAAATAGCAGGAACGGGAAGGTCTTGCGATGGAATGAACTTTTTTTACCCAGAAAGCGTAGCGATGTCCATGGTTCAATCCGATGCTGAATCTTGTATCGGTCCCCGGCATTACGGAAAACCGCCGGGACGGGCAGGTGAAACGGCTTTCTTTCCAGGACCCGTCGGAGGATCGGTATGCGGCGCCGTAAATGCTGCATTTTTGATCGACGCCGAGATACGGAACCAGCATACCGCCTTTATTGTCGGTCGTTCCGCTGGAAGTGTTCGCAGTATACCATGTCAGTGTCGTTCTTGACCAGTAATCCATTCCGTTCCATCTCACCACCGGCATATCATGATTGTCAATGGAATAAGAGATGGCCGCTTTTCCGATCTGGGAAAAATTATTGAGGCAGACAATACTTCGGGCTGTCTCACGCGCCTTGTTCAATGCAGGAAGCAACATTCCCGCCAAAGTCGCGATAATCGTTATCACGACAAGGAGTTCTATCAATGTAAAATATTCCTGCAAATCATCCGTAGCTCTATTGTTACATGTGTTCATGTTGCATCCTCCGCATATCTGCCGTTGAACAGCCGTTCCTGCTTTCCGGAAATACGTCTGTCAAAATGATTATTGTTTCGGGACCAGATTGACTTTAACATCTTTGACCACAACATCTTTGGAGTCGAGATGAGCATAAATGCTCAAATGAAAACGGTTTACTTTACGCATAATTCCATGTTTATCAGGAGCATCCGCATTTTTCAGCACAATTTCTCCTTTCACTGTGGAATATTCAGGAGTGGCTTTCAGAAGTGCAAAGATTTCACCTATATAACCCTCCTTACTCCATTGTCCCAAGCGAATCGAAACGTTGCCTGCTGTTTTTTTCAAGGTTATTTCATAAGCCAGTCTGTCTCCAGCTTTTCCGGGAATTGCATCTTTGAACCGGATACCCTGCCCATTCGGCATTTTGACCGCCGTTCCGTCTTTTTCCGTAACAAGTTCACAGTTTTTGCTTTCCCACCATGCGACAGTGGTTTTACGTCCTGCTTTGAATGGCATTTGCAGATTAATCGGTTCCGCCAATGCAGAGAGAGTGACGAGTGCCGACAGAACAAGAATCTGTTTTTTCATTTGCTTTTACTCCTTTTTTTAAGTAATATGTTTTTGTTGTATCATTTCCTGATTGGAATTTCATTGTCATTCCTGAAGAAGATTGTGCATATTGACCCATAGTTTCTGGGTATTTTCCTCCTTGCGCATGATCTCCTTATACCGCTGTTCCAGTTCTCGCCGGAAATCCTCACCGGAAATTGAATTCTGCTGGAAGGAATCATACAGCAGATGCAGCTCCCGGTTGAATGCGGCAGGGAAAAAATAATTCATCAGCCTGATCTGGTTGAGACCTGTAAAATAAAAATCATCCCGGTAAGAACGGATCTCCATCAGAGATACCGTAATTGTCCTGTCTACGGAAAGCCCCTGGTAAATATTGCACATTGCCTGCTGAAACTCCGGCGAAAGAGTATATTCGCAGATTTTGAAAAATTTTTCCTTGTTCTGCGCCTGCCTGCCGACACAGAGGGATTCCGAGATAAAAGGCAAGACCTTTTGATTGAAAAAAGAGGGAAACGGAGCCAGTTCAAAATCTATTCCCTGCCCCATATAGTACTGTAGACGGTTCCGTGGCAAAAATTCGAAGAGGGTTTGACCGGAAGTGAAGTTTTCATGTGGAACTCTGTACTGAAACCAAGGAAGCACAAGTTCCAATGCCCTGTTGACGACTGTGTCATCATTACGCAACATGGCGGCAGCCAGAATTGCGGTCGTAATCAAAAGCCGTGAATAAATATCACCGAATCCATTCCATCCTTGTTCTCTGGCTTTGCGGCAGAGGACAGGGAAAGATTCCTGTGTCAGCATCCGAGGTTCAAAATGCGGCTCAATTCTGCGCATGAGATTTCTGTTCCACGCGACAACGACCGGTGAGAAAAAGGCGGGGATACCGTAAATCAAACCACCCTGTGCATGAATGTCAAAGGCAAAAGGAAAAAAGCGCCCTTCGGATTTGAGCCGGAATATCATTTCATCCGGTAATGGCGCAAACATGGTTTCATATGCAAATGGCATATTCGTTACGGCTCGAATCAGCTCTGCATTGGGATCGACAGAGCGTTGCAGCGACACATCTGGAAACCTTTTCATGATAAGACTATTCAGCACATCAAAAAAAGAGACATTGCCACCAATGACGTTTATCGTCTGATGCCGTTGCTTTGCAACAAAAGTCCCACGTCCGGGAATTCTGTCCGCCAGATGTTGCTGAACCAGCAGATTCAAAACATGTGCAGCAGTCATTTTGGCAATACCGAACTCCCGGACAAGCTGAGATTCCGATGGCAGTTTTTCGCCACAATTCATTCCTGCCATTCTTTTGTGCAGTTCACGCGCGATGCATTCCGCTTTATTTGCCATGTCCATTCTCCTCTACACCCTTAGGTGATTTTCTAGTTTTAATACTAAATCTGCGTAACAATGATTTCAAGAAATAGATAATAGAAATTGGAGAAAAAATTATTATGCACCCTATATTTTTAATATTTCAAAATAGGGTGGTGAATGAAATCTAATTTCGTGCTCTTTTATGCTTGCTTCACGCTTCACGCTTTATGCGTTTTCGCACTCCCGCATGTTCTGCATCGGGTGGGTTATTGAAACGTAGCCTGATGCCGAATTATGCATGCGGCATTCCGGCGGGAAACCGGCATATCTCCGGGCACTCTGCGCAACAGAAGAGCTTTTCCCGATATGGGAAAAACCGTTTTATAGTTCTGAAACACTGTTTTCTGGAATCAGTGTCTTCCAGCCGGCTGTTTCGCTGCTTATGAGATGTTGTCTGTTCCGCCGCAATCTAGTCCCGGTTCCGGAAATCCTGACGGGCATGTTGCCGATATCTGCGCTTTTTATTCAAAATAAAGTTGAATTCATTTGTAATTTGCCCTGTGCGGGAATATCTTTACCGGAACTGTCCTGCAAACAAGAAAATAAAAGGGTAAATGAATATGAACGATTGGGAAAATCAGAAGCTCGTCGGAATCAATAAAATGGACGGACATACGGTTTATCCGCCGTTTGACGACAAAGATGATGCCATAACCGGCGAACGTTCCGCTTCTCCTTATTTCAAACTGCTTAACGGAGCATGGAAATTCGAATATTTCACCGGGCCGGACACTCTGCCGGAAGATTTCTTCGAGGAGGATTTCGACTGTTCCGAATGGGACGATATCGTTGTCCCGAGCAACTGGCAGATGAAAGGCTACGGCAATCCTCATTACACGAATATCAATTATCCGATTCCGGTGAACCCGCCGTTTGTACCCTCCGAAAATCCGACCGGATGCTATATCCGCGAGTTCGAGATTGATGAATCATGGCAGGACCGCCGTATCATGCTCAAATTCGACGGCGTCGATTCTTTCATGTATGTCTGGGTCAACGGGCAGCTTGCCGGCATGAGCAAAGGCAGCCGCAATCCCGCGGAATTCGACATCACCGATATCGCGCAGGTCGGCTTGAACCGCATCACGGTTCAGGTGCTCCAGTGGTCCGACGGAACCTATCTGGAGGATCAGGACATGTGGTGGCTGAGCGGTATCTTCCGTGACGTATCCGTCATGGCGCTCCCTGAAGTGGACCTGTTCGATATTTTCGCGAAACCGCTTCTGGACAAAAAATACAAAAACGGAATCCTTGAACTCGAAATCGAAGTAAGAAACTGGATGGAGAAAGATGTCCGGGACCTCGTTGTGGAAGCCGAGCTGTTCGACAAGTGCGGACGTTCCGTTTTCAAGAAACCTCTTTCTGCGAAGCCGAGCGTCAAAGAGGCGAAAAGCGCAAAGGTGCGTCTCGAAGCGGAAGTCAGGGATGTCATGAAATGGAGCGCGGAAACGCCCGACCTCTATACTCTGCTCCTGACTCTGAAAAACAGCTATGGAGTGATTGAATACAAGAGTCTCAGGATCGGGTTCCGCACGATGGAACTCAAAAACGGCAACTTCCTTGTCAACGGCGTCCCGGTCATGCTCCGCGGCGTCAACCGCCACGAGTTCCAGACCGACCTCGGACGTGCCGTAACGTATGATTCGATCATGGAAGACATTCTTCAGATGAAGCGCCACAACATCAACGCCATACGCACCTGCCACTATCCGGACAGCGAGATGTTCTATGAAATCTGCGACCGCTACGGGCTTTACGTGATGTGCGAAGCCGATCTGGAATCCCACGGATTCGGCTACGAAGAGGGAAAGAACCCGTCCATGTGGCCGGAATGGGAACGGGCGTGTGTCGACCGTATGCAGAGAATGGTGGAAGCGTTCAAGAATCATGCGTCGATCATTTTCTGGTCGCTCGGAAACGAAGCCGGCTACGGCATCAACCATAAGAAAATGTATGCATGGACAAAGAAACGCGACAATACGCGTCTTGTCCATTATGAGCGTGACCAGATGGCGGAGACGGCGGACGTCGTCAGCACGATGTATTCCGCGCCGGAACACATCGTCGATACCATCATCCCCGAACGCTGCAAGCCTTCGAAAAAGCCTTATCTTCTCTGTGAATACGCTCATGCAATGGGCAACGGTCCCGGCGGGCTGGAGGACTACTGGCAGACATTTTACGCACACAAGGAAATCCAGGGCGGGTTTGTCTGGGAGTGGTGCGATCACGGAATCCGCACGCAGGACGAAGACGGATGTGAATACTTCGCATACGGCGGCGATTTCGGCGACACGCCCAATGACGGCAATTTCATCGCAGACGGTCTGGTGTTCCCGGACAAAAGCGCGTCGCCGGGTCTGGTCGAGCTCAAAAAAGTCATTGCTCCGGTTCGCGTCACTGCGAAAAATCTGAAAAAGGGCATTGTCAACGTCGCGAATCATTATGATTTCATCACGCTTGAACACCTGAATGTGGTGTGGAGCGTCAGCGAGAACGGAACCGTGATTCAGTCCGGCACCATCGCCCCGCTCAAGATCAAGGCGCGTTCCAATGAAGATGTCGTGATTCCGTTCGTCATGCCGGAAAATCCGAAACCCGGCACGGAATATTTCCTGAACATCAGCTTCCTGCTCGGCATGGATACCCTCTGGGCACGCTGCGGGCATGAAATCGCATGGGGACAGCTTGCGCTTCCGGTCAAGGCGGCGGCGAAAAAGCCCTCCGTCAGCAGGAGCCGGGCGGTCGTCGAGATGGATGAGGACGAAAATTTCCTCTATATTGCGGCGGATGAGACATTCTTCGAGTTTGACAGGCATTCCGGCACCATCGCCAACTGGATGATTGACGGGCTTCCGCTTCTCGAAGCCGGACCGAAGCTCAACATCTTCCGCGCAACCACGGACAATGACCGCAGCGGCGCAGGCATGGCGGCGAAATGGAAAGCTGCATATTACCATCAATTGACGCACAGCGTCAGAGACGTTGCATTCGATCCTGCAACAGCAACGGTCAGGGTCATAACACGTGTTGCGCCTCCGGTTCTCCAGTGGGGAATCGAATGTGAATATGTCTATCGTTTTCTGCCGGACGGTTCCTATACGCTTGAGCTCTCCGGCAAACCGGTCGGAGAAGGCATGCCGCCCTTCCCACGTCTCGGTTTCCAGCTCGCATTGCCGGAAGCGATGGACAATGTCCAGTGGTTCGGTCTCGGGCCGGGCGAGTCCTACGTCGATACCAGAGAGGCGCAGAGAGTCGGTCTCTACAAAGCGGGCGTGGACTCTCTTTCCACGGAATACACTTATCCGCAGGAAAACGGCAACCGCAGCGAGGTCCGGCGCGCCGCATTCTACGATCTCCACATGGCGGGCTTCGCCGTGACGGGCTTGGACGGAATGCTCTTCAACTTCAGTGCGCACCGTTTCACTCCCGAAGCAATTGAGGCGGCGAAACACCCGCACGAGATTGAAGAAGGCGAAAACATCTGCCTGAATCTCGACTGGAAACAGCAGGGAATCGGTTCATCCTCCTGCGGTCCGTATCTGCCGGAAAAATACCAGATCCCGGCAGAGCCGTTCCGCTTCGGCATGAAGTTCCGCGGATTCCGCCCGAACGAACTGAACGATATCTCTTTTTTCAAAATGATTTAATGGATGCATGAGGGTGATTTTATGAGGAAAATTCCGAAGACAGTAACCGCAGATGAGGCTGTAAGTGTGGTGAAATCAGGTGATCTGATCTATTTGAGCGGATTCGCCAATACGCCGGAAACTCTCCTGAACGCCCTCTGCCGCCGCGCCGACCGTCATGAGTTTGAAAATGTCCGCATTCTCCAGCTCATGACATTCGGTCCCGCGCCTTATATGGAGGAAAAATACGCGGGGATCTTCGTCAATGACCTGTTTTTCGTCGGTGAAAACAACCGCAGGGCGGTTCATGCCGGATTCGCGGACTACCTGCCGGTAGGATTGAGCGATACACAGAATCTGTTCCGTTCGGGACGGCTCAAATGCGATGTCGCCATGATCAAGGTCACGCCGCCGGACCGCCACGGGTATGTCTCGCTGGGCGTCTCCGTCGACATTACGCTCTCGGCGGTCATGACCGCCAAAAAAGTCATAGCGATCATAGACAGTTCGTCCCCACGCACACTTGGCGACGCGCTGATTCCTTACAGCAAGATTGACTATGCCGTCATTGCGACACAGCCCCTGCCCGAAGTCCTTTATCCGCCGTCGGGACCGCTCGACATCACGATCGGGCGCAACTGCGCGGAACTGATCGACGACGGCGCCTGTCTCCAGATGGGCATCGGTTCCATTCCGAACGCGATTCTTTCACAGCTCAGCGGGCACAAGGACCTCGGCATTCACACGGAAATGTTTTCCGACAACGTCATGCCGCTCGTGGAAAACGGAATCATCAACGGCGAACGCAAGCAGATCGACACCGGTAAACTGGTTACCAGTTTCATGATGGGGTCACGCAAATTCTATGATTTCATCAATGACAATCCGCTGGTGCTGATGAAAGATATCGGCTACACGAACGATCCGTTCATCATTTCGCAGAACGATAATGTCGTGGCAATCAACTCCGCCCTTGAGATCGATCTGACGGGGCAGATTGCCGCCGACTCCATCGGCACCTCGATGTATTCCGGCATCGGCGGGCAACTGGACTTCGTTTACGGGGCAAACCGCTCCAGAAACGGCAAAGGCATCATCGCAATTTCCTCCCAGACCAACAAAGGCAAGAGCAAAATCGTCCCGACCCTGACTCCGGGAGCCGGGATCACGACGCCGCGCCATCTGGTGCATTATGTCATCACGGAATACGGCATCGTGGACCTTTACGGAAAATCGCTTCAGGAGCGCGCCGCTCTTCTGATAGAGATTGCGCATCCGGACCACCGGGAAGAACTGGAAAAAGCAGCGTTTGAACGGTTCGGCAAATTCTTCCTCTACCGCAAGAGCCGCAAAATGTTGAAAAAGAACTGATTCAGGCAGTAAGACAAACTCACGCGTTTTCTTGCATCCGGATATAAAAAAAGACAGGAGAAAGCATTTGCCGGTCTCCTGTCTTTTTTATCGCCCCGCATGACGCGGGGCTGAAATACCGCTTATTTCTTATCGGCGGACTGTTCGGAATCTTCAACCTTTTCGACCAAAGCGAGGTCAGCGGCTGAAACATGCCCGACTACCCGTCCGTCGTCAAGATCATTTTCCTCTTTATCCTTCAGTCTCTGGAAGAGCCTGTAAAGGTCAATCGAACCGCCGATTGAGAACCAGACCGTGGAAACCACAGCTACAATACCGGGAACGAGCAACATGGTGATATGGAATTTGATCGCCCACCATGAGTCGGGCCACGGATAGAAGATGTTCCAGATCACGATACCGACGAAACAGATCATGAAGCTCCATCCGAAGGACCAGAGGAATACGCTCCATGCGAGAATCTTGTCGCCGCGGGTGTAATTTGCGTCAATGCCGAGCAACTTTGAAATGATAGTATGACGGTTCCACGGAATCTTTTCCAACGCTTTGCCCTCGGCATAAGCTCCACGATGCAGCATACGCTCCAGATTGAACGGCTTGCGGCAGGTCAGAAGAGAAAGTCCAACATAAAGAATAATCGCAACAACCATCGCGATGAAATAAATCTCCTGCGAGTTCACGGGGAACTTGTCCGGCGTAACGTTCCAGACGATATAGGGATTGAACGGTTTGGAAACCGTATGGAAGAACCACGTGACGGATTCCACCCAGCCCATATCCTCCAGGAACGGGTAAATATATTTTGCCCATGTCTGCTGGCAAACGATACCTCCGACGGCAAGAATAGAACCGGAAGCAAGAGCCGCAAAAGCACCGGCGGTCGTTCCGCGCTTCCAGTAAAGACCGAACACAATGACAGGTCCCGCGCCGCCCAGCCAGATCGCGCCGGTGATCGCAAAGAACATCAGAATGTAGTCCATCTGGGCAAAGAAGAACGAAAACAGAAATGCAAAGATTGCCACACCAATAATGATGCAACGCAAAAGATTCAACTGCTGTTTCGGCGTAAACGGTTTTTTACGCAGAGGCAGAATAATATCCTGTGCAATGATACTGCCCCAAGAATGCATGTAGGTTGTATCGGTAGACAAACAAAGGAAAAGCATTAACGCACACAGACAACCGGTAATTCCCATCGGAAGCATTTCACGCATGGCAACAGGCACCAGCATCTGATGGTAAATCGTTCCAATCGTCTGCGCTTTCCCCTTGTCGACAGTGGCAACAGCCGCCTGGGCTGCCTCTCTGTACTGAGAAGGCTCCAACGGTTTGCTGAGATCAAATTTTTTGTCTTTCGCCAGAATCTCCTTCAAGGTGGGAGTCACGGTGCCCGTTGTCGTCAGTGTTTCGACATCATCGCGGATTCCGGCAAAAGGCTGTTCACTTGCAATTTCCGCCATAGTCATCGCAGTAAGCTGTTTGTGAACAACATCGGCGTCTTTCTTGAAGTCGATATGCGTCATATAAGTAAAGGCGGCGACAGCGATCAAGACAATCATCATGGTAGAAAAACCGGCGCGCCATGTTCCCAGGAGACCGCCCATTTTCTGCTCATGCGCATTGGCGGCGGCGGCATTGTATCCCTGCGTACCGCTCCATGCCATACGATTGAAGACGGTACTGAAAATACCGACAAACACATAGAACAGATTGAATGTACGCAGATTTTCAATATCATAAGGATTCAACATACTTTCCCCGGGAGCACGATTCATCAGCGCCGGCACCATTTCGCCGTTCCATGAAAAGCGGTAGAAAATATAAGCGACGATGACGGCATACAGCGGATAGGAGACAAGCCCTTGGACGCAGTCTGTTACCATAATGGTGATCTGCCCGCCCATGGTCACAATCCAAACGGCAATTCCGAGTAAAAACAGCATCAGAAGCCCGAATGTGGAAAATTTCCAGTCTCCGATATAGAAATAAGCCGGCAACCCAAGGAAATACATGATGCAGCGGGCAGAAACCGCAGGAAAAATCGCATAGTTGATTACGCCGGAGATGGATTGGAGAATTGCCGCAAAAATACGGAATGCCCTGTTGTAACGGATTTCGAAGAACTGTCCCATCGTCATTGCTTTTGTCTCGCGGAAACGATAAGTGCAATAACCAGTCAGACCGAAGATCAGTCCCAAAGGAGCCGCAATCGCGCTCCAGAAACTGACTGCGAATCCGCAGGTATAATACATTTCCCACATTGCGACAGCGGAAATCAGCCCCATTCCCGCTTCACCGCTGGCGACACAGATCACATAACGCCCGGCAACACGACCCGCCGCCAGAAAGTCGGCGACGCTCTTTACATATTTCTGAGATTTCAATCCGATTACCATAACGACCAGCAACGGAATGAACACTAAAATCCAGTCCAGCCAAAACATAAAAACCCTTTTTACCCTTATGTTTATATACTATAATTTTTGCAATTACCCCCTGCCCTTTTCGAATAAATTGTTATGTGGAGTCGTTTTTCTTCATGATAATACTTTCATCTGTCCTATTAAATTGGTTCTGAAAATGAGATTTCAATAATTCAACGGTACAGAATATCTCTGTATCCGCCCAGCCATTCCAACAATATAGTCAGAGACAGACAGGATTTCAACGCATAAAACTCAAAAAACGGCTTTTTTATGAAATAAATATGCCGTTTTCGCATTAAAAATAACTAATATAGTAATTTAACTCCGTTTTTTTACGTTTTCACCCGTCCACAGACCGATTATTTATTTCCCGTTTAATCTTTTTCCGTCCTCTTGACAATGAAAGACTTTGAAAGTAAGTTACTTGTTCAATTTGAATTTCATAAGGAGATGTATCATGTCAGGAATTTTCAAAGCCTACGATATCCGTGGCGTCTATCCGGAGCAGTTGGACGAGAATATTGCCGAGAGAATCGGCAGAGCTGTCGTTGTGTTCCTGAAAGCAAAAAAAATTGTTGTCGGCAGAGACATGCGCCCGCATTCCCTCCCCCTCTTCAATGCTCTCGCCAAAGGCATTACCGAACAGGGCGCCGATGTCATTGACCTGGGCATGTGCTCGACACCGATGTCCTATCACGCAAACGGCAAGCTCGGAGCAGATGCCGGCGTCATGATCACAGCTTCTCACAACACCGCGGAATGGAACGGATTCAAAATCTGCCGCGAGCAGGCGATTCCGATCAGCGGCGCCACCGGCATTGCCGATATCGAAGCTCTCGTCGCAAAAAATGAATGGCCGAAGCCGGAGCGGACCGGAACCATATCCGCTTACGATATCGCAAAGGAATACGGGGCGTTTCTCCGTTCCCACGCAAAAATGGACCGCAAGCTCAAAGTCGTCGTGGACTATGCCAACGCCATGGGGTCTTATGAAATCGCGGGTATCGAAGACCTGTTCGAGATCATTCCCCTTTATAAGAAACTGGACGGAACTTTCCCGAATCATGAGGCAAATCCGCTTCATACGGATACTCTGAATGCCCTTCGCGCCAAAGTCGTGGAAGTCGGCGCGGATTTCGGCGCAGGGTTCGACGGCGACGCCGACCGCTGCGGATTCGTCGACGACAAGGGCGAGATCATTCCGATGGACCTGTTCACCGCGCTGATTGCGCAGGACATCCTTTCCGAAAAGGGACAGGGCACCGTTCCGATTCTGTATGACCTCCGCAGCAGCTGGGCGGTCAGGGAATGCATTCAGGAAAACGGTGGCAAACCGATCATGTCCCGCGTCGGACACGCTTTCATCAAAGCGCAGATGCGGGAATACGGCGCCGTTTTCGCGGGTGAACTTTCCGGTCACTACTACTTCAAGGAAAATTATGTGGCGGAGTCTCAGGGACTCGCCATGATCAAGCTGGCAAATCTCATCTGCCGCAAGAAAAAACCGGTCAGCGAACTGGTCGCACCTCTCCGCAAGTATTTCTCCAGCGGCGAGATCAATTCCAAAGTTGCTGACGTGAAACCGATTCTCGAACGCATCAGAACCAAATATTCAGACGGGCACATGTTCGAACTCGACGGTATTTCCGTGGAATATTCCAACTGGTGGTTCAATGTCCGCTCCTCCAATACGGAGCCGCTCCTCCGCCTCATTGTCGAAGCCAAGGATAAAGAGACGATGGAGGAAAAACGCGACGAGCTTCTGAAAATCATCAGAGACTGACCCGTCGCCTGACGTTCCGAATTGCCCTGTTCTTCCGACACCCCTGCCCTGCGGCGGGGGTGTTTTTTTGCGCAGTTTCATCCTGTCCGCGCGGGAAACTTTCAATCCACTCCGCCCTGTTTCCTGTAATCGGCGGGGGTAAAGCCCGTCACTTTCCGTATCAGGCGGCAGAAGTAGCTGGCATGGGGCATTCCGCACTCCGAGGCGATTGCCTTGATCGGGAGTTCGGTTTCACGCAGAAGCGACAGCGCATGCTGAATCCGGAGTTCCTGAAGATAACTGCCGGGCGTCATTCCCATTTCCTGAAGGAAAATGCGGTTGAGCGTAGTCCGGTGCATGCCGAGCTCCTTTGCCAGATAAATTGCGCTGAGACGGGTATCCGAGGCGGATTCCTGCGCAATCTCAATAAAACGCCTGACCACATCCTGCCCCGCCCTGCCCGTAAACCTGCCTCCGGCAAGCGCAAGAATCTCCGTGGCGGCGGAGATGGCGTGTCTCTGCGCATAGGGGGTGCGTTCCCGGAGCAGGAGTTCCAGTTCCAGAAAGAGTTTGACCGGACACTCTCCCGCGTAGCGTGAATCGCGTCCGTAGCCATAGGACGTGATAAAATCCGCCGCGCCCGCACCGTCAAACGTGAACCAGTAATAGTGCCATTGTTTCCCCAGCGTCCTGTGACGGTGATCTTCCCCCGGAAGATGATAGAAAACCTCTCCCTCCCGCGTAATGATCTTACGGTCCGGAAGCGTGATCTCGCCGCTGCCTTTCAGGGTCCAGAAGACCTGTACAAAGAGCTTTTTCCCGCCGGGGACATATTCGCACCAGCCGCAGTCGCTCTCGTTGCAGCCGACGGAGCGCACATGAAACGGCAACTGGAAATCCGGCAGTCTGTTCGGGTCCGGTCGGCTGATGATCTTGATTTTTCCCATGATTTCCTTTCATTTGCATCAATTGTGATAAAAATGCATCAGAAGTGTTATTTCTGTTTTTAAAATACGCGCCTATAATATAATTGCAACAGGATAATTCACATCCTTGCAGAAAAAATAAATGAAAGGGCAACAGTATGAACCGTTCCGAAGAAGTAAGAAGAATTTTGAGTCTGTCCGTGGAAGAACTTGTCAGAGAATCCAGGGGTCAGCTCAAAGTCATGGAAACGCTGGACGAAGTCTACGAGTTTCTCGCGGACGAAATGGTCAAGGAGTTCCGGAAAGCCGCCGCGGGCGATAAAATTGTATCATTCATCATGCCGGTCGGTCCGACGCAGCCCTACCGTATCATGGCGGAGAAGATCAACTATCTGAATCTCAATCTGAAAAACGTCCGCTTTTTCTTCATGGATGAATACTGCGACGACAACGATCAACTCATTCCGGCAACACATCCGCTGAGCTTCCGCGGGCAGATCGGTCCGCTGCTCTTCAACCGCATCCGCCCCGACCTTCTCATGCCGGCGGATCAGATCATCTTCCCCACGCCGGAAAATCTCAAGGACCTTCCGAAAATGATTGAAGACGCCGGCGGAATCGAAGTCTGCTACGGCGGAATCGGCATCCACGGGCATGTCGCATTCAATGAACCGGAACCGGGCGTCAAGGATTCCGATCCGCGCATTCTCACGATCAATGAGTTCACGCGCACAATCGACTCGACGCGCCACAAAGGAGTCGGCGGAAACCTTGAAAACTTCCCGCGCCGCGCAATCACAATGGGGATGAAACAGTGTCTCGCCGCGCGCCGCATGCTGCTCATGACACGCAACGAATCGCAGGAATTCTTCTGGGCGAATACGATCCTCCGCATCTCGGCGCTCGGACAGCCCGGCGACGACTATCCGGTCACACACGCAAGAAATCATAAAAACCTGCTGATCGTCACCGACGTCAAGACCGCCACGGCGCCGAAATTCAATATCTGACGGAGCATCCGATGAAATTCATTGATGCACATGCACATCTGACGCACAATGCAACCGGGATCGACAGGATTGTCGAATCCGGCGTGTTCGAGCAGGTCTGGCTGATGGATCTTTCCGGCGTGGGCAGCCTCGGCGATGTCTGTTTCGCGGAACAGAAGGAACTGCTGGAAACGGTCAGACGCTACGACGGCTTTTTCCTCGCGTTCGGGTTCATCGACCTCGACCGCGACACGCCGGATCAGATCAACCGTCTCCGCGACCTGGGATTCGTCGGTCTGAAGCCTTACAAGCAGCTTCAGCCGTACAATCACGAAAAATATTATCCGCTCTATGAGCGGGCGCAGGAACTCGGCATGCCGGTTCTCTTTCATACCGGACTGATCGCAAAGGGTTCTCCATACGATCCGGCGCACCCCCATGCCTTCGGACCGGAAAACATGCGCCCGATCCATCTTGCCGGAATCGCGGAAGCGTTTCCGGAATTGCAGATCATCGGCGGGCACCAGGGCTATCCTTTCCTGGAAGAAGTGCAGCACAATCTGTATTATTACAAGAACATCCGCGGCGACGTCAGCGGCTATCTGCGCTCCGTGGATACGCTCCGGGAGCTGCTGGACCGCCGTGCGCATGACGGAACGGAACGGTTCTTCAATGACAAAATCCATTTCGCAACCGACGAGTTCTACGGCATTGAAGCGTCCAATGAACGAGCTCTGCGCCTGGCGGAATTCTGGAAACTCTACTTCGAGTTCGTCGGCGGGTTGTATTACCGCTGGGGGCTGCCGGAGGAGCAGGAAAAGTTTTTCCGGGGAAACGCCATCACGCTCCGCACTCAATTTATGCAAAAACAAGGAAACAAGGTATGAAGAAAACCGGTATCGGATTAATCGGTGCGGATTTTTCTCTGCGCGCCGCACTCATTGAATACAACTATCCGCGGGAAAAAGCGGAAATGGCGGCGGTCTGCGACCGCAATCCCGCCATGCTGGAACTTTACCGCAGGGAACATCCGGATACGAAAGCGCATCTCTATGCGACATATCAGGAGCTGATTGCCGATCCGGACGTCGATGCCGTCTGCGTAATGGTGCGCGACCAGTATCACGAGGAGATCGCCGTCGCCGCGCTTGAGGCGGGAAAAGCAGTCTATCTGGAAAAGCCGATGGCGCTTTCCATTGAAGGCTGTGACCGGATTCTGGAAACTGCCTTCCGGACGGGCTCCAAGCTGTTCGTCGGGCATAACATGCGCTATGTGCCGTCCATCCTCAAGATGAAAGAGGTCATCGACTCCGGCGTCATCGGAGAAATTCAGTGTGTCTGGGTGCGTCATTTCATCAACTACGGAAGCTGTTACTTCCGCCACTGGTGCGCGCGTAAAGAGACCTGCAACGGGCTTCTGCTCCAGAAGGGCGCGCATGACATTGACGTAATCCACTGGCTCGCCGGAGGCTATACGATACGTGTCACCGGAATGGGTAAACTCTCCGTCTACAACCGCACGACGGGACGCCTGAAAGAGGGAGAAGCACCGGACCGCAAGGCTTCATGGAAGTCGGACTGCTGGCCGCCGCTTGAGCTGAAAGGTCTGGACGGCAAACTGGATGTCGAAGATCACAACATGGTGATGATGCAGTTGGACAACGGAGTCCAGGCATCCTATGAACAGTGCATGTATGCGCCGGACTCCGAGCGGAACTACACATTCATCGGAACGCATGGACGCGTTGAAAACATCGGTGATTTCGGCGACTGCCGGATTCATGTCTGGACACAGCGGGGGTCCCGCAGGGAACCGGATATCATCTACAATCTGAAAGCATCGGACGGCGGGCACGGCGGTTCCGACCCGAATATCGTCAACGCCTTCTTCGATTTTGTGCGTGACGGTAAACCGCCCGTCGTGTCACCGGTCGCAGCGAGAAATGCGGTCGCCGCCGGAGCTCTGGCTCACTGCTCCATGCGCAACGGCAATATGCCGATGGATATTCCGCCGGTTCGTCCCGAACTCTTGGAATATTTTGCAAACGGACAGAAGAAAAGCTGATTCAACCGCACATACATTACAAACCACTTGAGTTGATTCACAGGTGGTTTGCAATGTTCAGCTTTCCGCGCAGTCTCCCCCCGAAACGAAGTTCCGGCGCCGACGGCGCGCAAACGGCAGTCTCTTTTCCCCGCCCGCCTTTACTGGTGTCCGGAAAGTTGTTTTTCCGCCCATTCGTGATAGGCAGTATCCGGCAGAGCCTTGCGCAATATTTTCTCTGCAAGCGCTCTCTTTTCCGCAGGAGCCGCCTTGCACCACTCGGCATAAAGGCGGTCGCACAGGGTATTGCTTTCCGTTTCCAGTTTTTCTTTCAACGCATCCAGACGGGAACGGAAAATCTGGTCATCCAGCAGCATGGAACGCTCAGCGGCCAGCAGACGCCCGCGCTCCTCCAACGGCAGTTTTTCGTCTTCAACCGCCTGTAAAATCCGTCCGGAAAACATCTTCCCTTTCTCATGCACATACCTGTTCTCCGCAAAAAGAGGCGACAAGCCCAGTTGCCAGAAGACCTGACGTGCGGACAACAGCGTATCGCCATCCCCTTTCGCAAGGAATGCCGTCTCTGCCTGCCGGGCGGAACTCAAACCGGATGCAAATTTATCCAGCATGGCAATGCGCCTGCGGATTTCCGGCTCTTTGAAAGCACTTCCCCAGCGTTTTTTCTTTGCGACACGCTCCTGCAGGCTTTTCAGGGAACCAGCCAGCTCCGGCAAACCGGCAGGGCTGAAACGGGGGTCCGCCGACATCATCTCCAGACGGTGAAGATCACGTCCCAGCTTCGTCTCCTCCATGAAACGCCCGCAGTCCTGATAAAGATGCAGGCGCTTCTGAAACTCCGGCTGCTCCGCCAACTTCAAAGCAAGAGAAAAATCCCCTTTCGCATACGCCTTTGCAATATCCTGATTTGTCCGGTAGAAAGCAAGAATTCCATCAATCTGCTCATGCAGGGATACACACTCTTTGAGAAACGGGGAATGATCGGTATCTCCCGCTTCCGTCCGCCGGTTCATCACATCCTTCAAATGCGAATGCGCGGCATTCCAGTAGGCGAGATTGTTTTCCACCCCCTTGTTCCAGCGGGCGCTCTGGATTTCGATCCCCTGATAATGCCGCGCCATCGCCCGCGGAGAATAGATCTCCAGCTTGGAGCGGTAATAACGTGCGAGACGTACGCCGTGACGTTCTGCATCCAGTCTCTGATTCATTGCGGTAAAGCGTTCCCGCAGTGTTTCCGGAAGCTTCGGATTCTCCATCAGGAGTTCCAGGTCCGCCTGTACCGCCTTGTATTTCCCCTGCTCAAGCAGAGGTATCCAGATCGCATTCAACTCTTTCAGATAATCGTCCTCCCCTTTTCCCGTATAACGGGGCAGAGAATTGACACTCCGATAGGCTTTTCCGGGCTCCTCCGCCTCTCCGAAAGAGGTATAACAGAATGCGGCGCCGACAAACAGCAGCATCGCTCCCAACACGGCAAACTGCCAGGTGACAAGTTCAGGGTAAAACGGATTCGGGCTTTTCAACGCACGATCAAGACGTGTTTTATCAAGCACCGCCGCCTGAACGCCCCGTGCCAGCTCAATAACCTCTCCCTCCTCCAAATGGACCGTGCCCTCCGTTCTTCGCCCGCGCAGACGGATGCCGTGCCCCGCCGCCATCGGATCAATTGAAACAGAGTCCTGCCCGATCCAGCAGCGGGCGAGCAGAGCGGGAATCCCCGGAGCTTCGATCACACAGCGGCATTCACTGCCGGAACCGATCAGGTTCGCACCGTAACCGAGCGACGCATACTGTGCCTTGCCGCGCCCGATACGCCAGAGCAACAATTTGCCGCTGTCCACCAGATCGCCGGAAAAAACCAGAGAAAAATCACCGCATTTCAGGATCGTCCCCGGCACGACACGGACAGAAGAAACGGTTTTCCCGTCCACTTCCAGCGGCATCTCGCCGCCGGGAACCGCCACGGCTTCCGAGTCGATCCGCGTCAGTGAAACCAGAACCGGAGCGGCATTCCATTTGTCCGCCAGGCATACTTCACAACGTTTATCTCCGCCGATATTGACCGAGTCCAGTTCAGGAAAATCTTCCAGGCAGAATACCGCCGCCTGTTCATCACGATAGTGTATCACACAATTCAACATGGCACCGTTTCCTTATTTCTTTTCCGTCTGTATCTGCAACTGCCGCTTTGCCCATTCGCGCCATTCCAGTTCACTCTCCAAAGTAGCCTCCGACATCATCCGCCGGATCAGCTCCAGCACACGCTCATGATTGTTCAGGTTGAACTGCTTCTGAATCTCGCTGCGGAGACTGGCGAACACCTGTTTCCGCTCGGCAAGACAATCGAAGAACAGCTTGCTCTCCTCCGGCTTGATCAAATTGACTTCATCTGTTTCCGCCAGCAGCCGGAACGCCTTCTGGAAAGAAACAATGGCGCGCAGCAGATTTTCCGGCGCATAATTGCGCTGGGCGTAGAAACGGCGGGCGGCGGCAATCTCGTCGCGCGCCTCCAGGATTTCATCGGCGGAATATGCAATCTTGCCGGAATCGATCACTGGACGCCTCAAAAGCGTGTTGCGGTAATCTCCCAGCAGCTGCAGATTGTTCAATTTATGCAGTGCCGGCGGTGCGAAACCGCCCCGTTCCTGTTTCCAGAAGATCGCGCTGGTAAACGAATAATCGCGGGCAAAAAACAGGTAGCCGATTCCGCAGTGTCCCTTGAAAGTGAAATCAAACTCCACCCCCGGAAGCATGGAAAACTCAAACTCCCCGACTCTGCCGATTTCCAGCCCCTCCGGAACGATATCTGCAACTCCCAGAGTTTCCAGCAACATGGATTTGAGTTCCGCCCGGTTTCTGTCGACCGGCAGAAATTCACCGGATGGCTCTTTTTCCGGATCAACGATCATCATCACATCAGGCGCGGAATAATCGCCGGAAAACAGAATCGAGGTTTCTCCGAACAGCAGGGTATTCATTTTCCCGGGCACGGTAATCCGGTAGAGGCCCGCCATGTCATAAATCCGGTCCGGCGCATGTTCCGGTTCCCGCTCCAATGCCGCCAGCAGCAGAGCGACAGCGGCAACCAGCAGAATGCCTGCAAAAATCTGCATCCGGCGAACCGGCGTAAAACGGTCAAAAAAACTTTCCTGTTCCTTCATACAAAACTCCAATTCTATTTACACTCCACTGAATACACTGTGAATCAATTTGAGCAGAACGGGCCCCAGCAACACAATAAAAATGCCGGGAATGATCAGCAGCAGCATGGGAAACGCAATCTTCACGGTTGCGGTCTGCGCCTCCTCCTTTGCTCCGAGCAGTCTCCGCCTGCGCAGGTCCGAGGTAAATACAGACAACGTATCACTGATGCTGGTTCCCGTCTCAAGAGACTGTGTCAAAGCCACGACCAGCGACGTCAGCTCGGTAACGCCCAGCCTTCCCGCCATCTCCATCAGGGCATCCGAAAGCGAAGCCCCGAACGCCAAATCCCTGCGAACCCGCTGCAGCTCCTCCGAAACCGCTCCGGGGATGTAATGATCCGCCAGATAAAGAATCGCATTGCGCAGATCCATTCCGGCGCGCCCGGCGATCAACAGCATGTCGAGCGCTCCCGGAAGCTGTTTCATGAAACTCCGGCGCCGACGGTCCGCCTGCCGCTTCAGGGAATCCACGGGAAGCATCCGCAGAATCAGCGCCGCCGCCAGTCCGAGTGCCAGCATAACCAGTCCGCCCAGTTCCAGCGCGCCGCCGATCACCGCACCCCAGAGAAAACCAAGCGGCAACATCAGATAACGAACAGCAAGCACTTCGGCGGCATTCATCCCGCCCCAGAAAGGTCCGGCGGCATCAAGAAGCCGGCGGCATTCCGCAAGTTCTTTCGCATCGCCTTTGCTGTTTTCAATCCGTTTTGCGATCGGCCGCAGAATCAGGAACAGCAGTGAATCCCTGCGGGCATCCCCCGTCGCTTCCGGTTCACCGCTCCAGATGGAGACAATTTTCGCGGCGACACCGTAGACCACAGCGCCGACGGTCATGCCAAGAAGGACGGAAACAAGAAGCAGATATTGATTTTCCAACTGAAACCTCCCTCATCTCATAAATCAAATGAAACCAGCTTGCGTATCCAGAAAAAAGCCGCGACCTGCATTCCGACCATAGTCAGGAGCAGTCCCTTGCCAATCGGATTTTCAAAGAATTCCATCATCGTCGCATGATTGACCAGCGTCATGATAATCATGATCACGAACGGCAGCGCAGTCATCAGAAGCGCCTGAAAACGTCCTTCGGCAGTCAGAGCCTTGACCTCTTTGTTGAAATCCGCCCGCTGACGGATGATCCCGCCAAGGGTCTGAAAGGCATCCGCCAGACTGCCTCCGCAGCGAAGCGACAAAACCGCTGCGGAGGCAACCAGCCTGACATCCTGCAAACCGATCCGCATACTCCAGTGAAGCAGGGCATCCGAAAGCGACGTTCCGAGCCGGAATTCATGCAGGACTACACTCAGCTCCTCACGGAGATCGGGAGGCATCCGCTCCAGATTGCGTTCCAGAGCAACCCCGAGAGTCAGTCCGGCGCGCATCGAATTGACCAGCAGTTCCAGACCCGTCGGCAGTTGTTCGCTGATCCTCGCCAGACGCCGCGCCAGCAGAATCGAGAAAACGATGCGGGGCATCAGAAGTCCGGGAATGATCAGGACTCCGCCGAGAAACATGCCGACGAAAAGATTTCCCGCCCCGAGAAGGACTCCGAACAGAAACAGCCCGCTGCACAGCAGAATCGACAAATGCTGCAGTTTCTGCGGATCAATCACCAGGGCAAGCCCTCCGCCGCGTTCTCCGAAAGAACGCAGCATCCGCTCCTGATAGTCCGCATAACGGGTCAGGAAAAACATCTGTATGACACCATAGGCGAACGCTGCGGCAGCCAGACCGGTATAAAGATAAATCATCCAGCGCAGAATTTCACTCATTTTGCCTCCTTGCCCCGGAACCATGCGTCCTCGACAGGGATTCCCGCCAGTTTCAACTGCGGCAGAAAAGACGGAACGGTGACAGGTTCAAATACTCCAAGGACTTTATGCGTCTCCGGTTCCAGCCCGGTCAGGCGGAAACGGAAAATCTCACGCAGGTCGGGACAGCCGTTCCCGTCAAGTCCGAGCACTTCGGTGATGCTGATGATCTTGCGCGAACCGTCACTCTGCCGCGCCGTCTGGATGATCACATCCACCGCAGAGGCAATCTGGCTCCGGATCGCCACCAGCGGCAGATCCATGCCGGACATCAGCACAAGTGTCTCAAGACGGGAGACCGCATCCGCCGCCGAATTCGCATGGACTGTCGTCAAACTGCCGTCATGACCGGTATTCATCGCCTGAAGCATATCCAGCGCTTCGCCTCCGCGGCACTCTCCGACCACGATCCGGTCGGGACGCATTCGCAGACAGTTGATCACAAGCTGGCGTATCGGCACCGCCCCCTGCCCTTCGGCGTTGGGCGGACGCGCTTCCAGACGGATCACATGAGGCTGCTGGAGTTTCAGTTCCAGCGAATCCTCCACCGTGATGATTCGTTCCGAATGCCCGATGAATGCAGACACGGCATTCAGGAGAGAGGTTTTCCCGCTGCCGGTTCCACCGGAAACGACGATGTTCTTGCGCGCCATGACGCAGGCGCGGATGAAGCCGACCATTTCAGGCGTCAGGCTGCCGTATTTCAACAGCATGTCACAATTGAAAACCTTTTTGCCGAACTTGCGGATCGTCAGGCAGGGACCGTCCGCCGCAAGCGGGGGAATAATCGCGTTGACACGGCTTCCGTCCGCAAGCCGGGCGTCCACCATCGGGCTCGATGTGTCGATGCGGCGTCCAAGCGGAGTGACGATCCGTTCGATGATCCGCATCAGGTGGTCAACACTCTTGAACTGATAACCGCTCAGGGAGATCCGTCCGTTCTTTTCCACATAAATCCGGTTTTCATCCACCACCATGATTTCCGTGATCGAGTCATCGGAAAGCAACGGCTCCAGAGGACCCAGTTTAAGCAGATCGTGAACGAGAGTCTCCTTGAACTCGCGCAATACTTCGCTGTCCCATTCCGCAAGCTCACCGCTCATGGAGCCGCAGATGTCATCAAGCACTCTGACGGTGTAATCCTCAAGCTGTCTGGCGGAAAGTTGCTGCTGTTGAAGTTCACGCTTGTTGAGCTGTTCCAGCAGGCGGCGGCTGATCTGCTGCTGTATCTGCTGTTCCCGCGCTCCGACAAAGGAACCGGCGGCGCTGAGGCGGAACTGATGTCCTTTGAGTTCCACATCCAGCGAAGCCAGCACAGGGTGACGGAAGAACGGCGCTCCCCCGATCAACGAACTCCCGTCGCCGGACGCATCCTCCACATGCCAGTTGCCTCCCGTGAAAACAAACCGGAGCTGGCAGGGAGCCAGACGGGCATCCGCACAGTTTGCCTCCCGCGAAGACCCGAAGGTATAAACGCGGTCAGGCTCCGGCGTAAACTGCGCCAGCAGATTGTTTTTTTCATACAGCTTCAATACATTGAGCATGGCTTACTCCTTTGCATTCCGCAACGTATTGGCTGTATCCTGACTGCGTTTCCTGATTTTCTTCACTTCATCTCCGCTGCGCTTCAACGCCTCGGCATTTTCCTCCTTGAGCCTGTCCTCCCAGTCGACATTCAGGAGCAGGATGATTTCGCGGTCGGTTCCTCCGGTGCTGGTGGAGCCGAAAAGCCAGGAACCGACCACAGGAATTTCCGAAAACCACGGCAGACCAGCCTGCTTGTCCGAATATTCGTTATGCCCGAAACTGCTGATCACCATCGTGGAACCGGCATCCATGGTATACTTGGATTTCGTCATATACTGCGCCACATCCTTGTCCTCGTCGGACCGGGTCCAGCTGTTTTCATTTTTCGGGCGCGTAAGCTGCATGTCGAAGTCAAGCCCGATCGTATTGGCGTTCAGCGTATACGGCGTCGCATTCACCTGGAAGCCATATTCGATTTCCTTGAGATCGGTATTGTACTGCGAGTAAATACGGACATTCAATACCCCGCCCTGCTGGAACGCCGCTTTTTCGCCGCTCAGCGTGGACAGCCTGACCTCGTAAACGACCTTGGCAAGATTGTTCTGCTGGAGAATATCAATCGTGCCGGAAAAACCGTCAACCTTGAGTCCGCGCGTTTCACCGATGCTGAAATACTTCATGATCTCCCCGAAAGCCCAGTTCCATTTTACGGGAGAATCCACCTTGATGCCGAGCTGGCGCAGTTTATTCTTGTCCACATCAAGAAATACGATCCGCATGGCGATCTTGCGTGATGTAATACTCAACGCCGAACTGTTCACGGTGCAGTCGAACTGGCGGAAATACTCCGTCAGGAGCCCCGTCAACTGTGTGCGCCGCGCAGCGTCGTAGACCTCACCGGAGACAAAAACCGTCCGGTTCAGCAACCGCAGGGAGATATTCTCAAAATTCTGGCGACGGATGAACTCCTGCGCATCCGCAAGGATTCTTTCCGTATCCAGTTCCGTATTATTCACAACCTCGCCTTTCGTCCCCGCCAGCGCCATAATGCGCCGGATGCGTTCCACGGTGGCGGAATCCCCGCATTTCCCGGAAAGCAGCAGTTTGCCTTCCCCGACATCGAAGCGGATATTCGGGGCGTCCTGTAATATTTTGCGGAAGAGCGTCCAGTTGACGGGGCGGACCTGAATATCAAGGATATCGCGGACCGTGGCGGCATCACGCAGAACCACCCGCTCCGTCCCATAGCTCAGAGCGGAAACAACCAGCTTCTTTTTGGACGGTATATATTTTACCGTAACGGCGTCGCTGCCGCCGGTTTGAATCTCCGGCACGAAATCAAGCGCGATTTCAATCTGCTTGCCGCGGATCAGTTCCAAAGTTCTCGGTTTGACGTCTGCGGCAACGGCGGAAAGAGAAAGCGCCGACAACAATATCCAGCAGAACACCTTATTCATGTTTCACCTCCGCGGCACGCTTCGCACGCAATTCCCGGCTCATCGGAATCATATTGCCGATCTCCACACCTGCCGCTTCGGACACGGACGGATCGGCGGCAGGCCGCAGCATAAGGGACAACTGTCCCACAGTCAACGCATGAGTCAGAAGCACCCCTTCCTGCGGAGTCACCATCAGAGTGACCCCGGAATAAGCCGCCATGCCGTTTTCTCCGGAAATGTCCGGACGGAAATTCTGCCCTACAGCCAGCACCGGGATCCGTGAGAGCAGAATCTCGGTGCGCGCCGGTTTTTTCGGCACCGCGGCGGGAGCCGTGACTGTCTCCGCAGCGTTCGCTCCGTTCCGGTTCGCGGCGGCAACCAGCAGCAGAGCGGCATCCACATCTTCACCATCTTCATTGCTGCTGGTAAAAAGGATATCGACCATGTCGCCCGGCTGAATCAGATTGTTCACGGAAGAGATCGGAGTCACCGGAATTGTGACGGCACGCATATGGGCGGGAATCCTGCTCTGGAAGGTCGGGCGTTCCGGAGAAGCGAGATCAGACCAGAAAATCTGTTGCCCCGCACCGATCTGCCGTGTGGTCTTGCGGCCCACGAGCATCAGGATTTTGCGTTCGGTCTCCTCCGATGCCGCAGCACTCCCGGTTCCCGGAACCGTAATACTGACTTCGGATACGGATTCCGCGGGAAAACTGCGGATCTCAAGATCATTGCGGGTCAACTCCTGATCCGGCTTGATATCCGCAGACGCCGCAAGAAGGAACACTTTCTTCTGTTCGCTTCCCCGCTGTTGCAGAGTCAGATATTTGTTCACCGCAAGAATTGACAACGTGCCCAGCACAATTGCCGCAATCCACGGCAGGCGCCGCTTCCATGCCGTTTCGGTTTTGAGATTCTCAGCCATTTTCGTTCTTTCCTCCTGAATCTTTATATCATTGTCAATTTATATGTGACGGTATTCATACCGGACAGCTCTCCGCTCCCCGGCGCAATGGAAATATCACAGCAGAAACGCCCTTTCCGCGCCTGCATCAGCCGCATTCCCGAACCCGCAGCGGCTTTGCTCATGGACTCCTCCTGAAGCCAGCCCTGCTGTTTCAGGCGGGCAGACAACTGTTTTTCCAGCTCTCCGACTCCGGCGGGACTGCCGGTCACGAGAAAAGGCGCGTTATCCCTGCCATACATGCACAACAGAACCCGCCCGATCTCCAGCCCGCGAAGCATATCAGGACAAACCGGCTTGCGGTTTCCGCGCTCCACGGCGGCATGCACAATCCTCCACCCCTGTCCTTCCCTCCGCAGCATCACTCCGGTCAACGCATTTCCTTTCCGGAACAGCATGACGGACTGCCCGCTTTCACGCCGCGCAGGCAGTTCCAGCGAAACAAACCCTTTCCCGCGCATTTCCTGTGCAACCCGGTTCCGTGCCGCACTCAACGAACCGTTGAAAAACTCCGAACGGTAATGAACGCCGGATTCCGGAGTTTCCATCCAATACTCACTGGTATGAGAACGCCCGGAATGTTTTGCAACAACCGGCAGGGAACGCTTCACGGTTCCGCCTGAAACGTCCGGAGCCTTTCGGAACACGGCAAGCATTCCCGGATCCAGCAGAATGGCTCCCAATCCGAGAATCAGGCAGGAGCCCGCCAGTTTCGCCGCAAATCTGCCAATGGAAACAAGCTGTTCTTTTCTCATTTGAAAATTCCTTTCAACTGTTCCCAAAGGGTTGTATGGCTTTTTACATAGCCGTTCCGGTTCGGCATCCGGCAGACACGGGACTGAAAGTGCATTTTTTCATCGCCTTTCCAATCAATCGCATAACATAAGAATTCTTTTGGGAGCAGCGTCCGAGTCTCCACTTTCACCTGCCCGCCGGAAAAGTAGTCCAGCCCCAGAGGCGTGCTCAGCAGACGCCCCGATTCCCCGAAAGTCAATACGCCGGTGATGATCCTGACTGCGCAGAAATCGACAAACGAAGAAAACTTTTTTATGACGGTGGGTTTCATCTTTGCCACATTGACCGGCGTGACCGAAGGATTTCCCGAAAGATCGCCGAACAATTTTTCCTGAACCTTTTTCAGGTTGGCGTCAGACGGCATCGCATCGTCATTACGGCTGCGGATGTCCGCAATCACACGCGCCGCGTTCAGAGCGCGCGGACGGTAAAGCAGCATGTGCGGCACCTCCACCACGCCGGCAATCAGAGTCAGCAGCAGAGGCATCATCAAGGCGAACTCCAACATCACGACGCCGCTGTCCCTCCCCAAACGGCAGACCAGCCTGTCCGAATTCTGTTTTGCTTTGACACTCTGTTTTTCCATCTTTTTATCCTTAATGCATGAACAGGAACTCTTCCAGAAGAGACGTCAGCGTCGAGTTCCAGTTTTTCAACTCCGAAACGGGAACCAGAGCCGGCTCAATCCCCGCGCCGAGCCCCGGTTTGCGGTTTGCCTGATTCGTAAAACGCATTACATTTCCGCCGATCGGCTGTCCGATCGCATAGGAATACGGAACCGGAGTCTTCCCCACTTTCACACCCCAGAAGAAGGTTTCCATCAGAAGCGCCGGTTTGACTTCGGCGCATGCGACCCAGACCCATGCCGGATACGGATACGGCGCTTCCGAGGAAATCGAATCGGACTGATAATAGGAATCCTTCCACTTCGCCCAATCTCCCTTCAACGCATTCCGGCTCTTGCTTCCGAGCCATTTGATGCGGAATACTTTATATGCCCAGAACACATTATCCTTGCTGTTCAGGCTGCTGCCGCCGATCACGGCTCCCTTGTCCTGTTTCTTCTCCACGGGGAGCTTGAAAGGGTTCGACAGTTTCAGTGGCACACCGATCGCGGTCAGCTTGCCCGCCGGTTTACTGAATCCCGCAGGCAGCTTGGAGATCAGGGAACTCGTCAGCACAGGAGAAGCTCCGTTTGCAGTCGCGGCTTCAATCGCACCAAGAAAACCTGCCGCATTCGAGCCGTAAACATAAACTTCCCGCAATCCGGTCAGCATATTCACTGTGATCTTTCTCACCATTTTGAAAGTGGTCAGCACGGGACCGCAGACCTTATCGATATTGTTACGTGCCCGGTCTATTTTCACAAGCAGCGGGATATTCAGCGATAAACCGGCGGCAATCTCCGCATCGACAACAATTTCGGCAACGGTATACATGATGTTCATGGTCTCCCAGATCACCGTATCAATCTGGTAAATATCGGAATTGATCTCCTGAACCACATTCAAACCGCGCGCCTGCCATGCAGCCATTTCCAGTGCAGCGGCATCGGCGGCATTCTGTGAAATTATTTTCTTTTCAATATAACGCATGGAATCAAACGTCATTCCGAAAATCGTGAGCGCAATGAAAATGATGACGGCGCCATAGACGAATACGACTCCGCGCTCGTCACTTCCCAAACGCCGGAAACGCTTTCCAAAGCGCACCGCCATTCTGCACAGCCATGATGAAAAAATTCCAGTCATTCCGTCACCACTTCGTAAAAGAAAAAAGTTTATCGCGGAAGAATCCCCAGATCACTTCAATATCGGAAGGAATCTTTTTCGGGTCCACCGCATATACCGAAGTATCCTCAACCCGCCGGTCCGCCAGCATCACGGCACGCCCGTGAACCCGCGGACGCCTCTCTCCCGGTTTGGAGTCCAACGCAAAATATTCATAAAGCCAGCCGCCGCGCATGGGATAGTCCACCTTGACCTGAATCAGATGTGCATCCACCTTTTCCGGAATCTTCTTTTTATCCGTGGAAATCACGGGATACTCCAATTTGCCGATCGACTCGGTGCTTACTTCAATCACATCCTTCTCGATAACCCGTTCTCCAGCCATTCCCAGCTGAAGCAGCATCCGGCCGCTCCGGCTGCCGGAAAACTGACGGGTGAAAAAAGATTCCAGCATGGACGCCACGCCGAGCTGTCCGATAATCGTTCCGGCAAATTTTCCTGTCTGAGAGGACTCGCCGCCAAACAGAGCTGCGATTTTGGAAGCAAGAAGTTCATTTCCTTTTCCGCTCCAGCCGGTTGTCGCGGTAGACATCAGCAGTGCGACGGCAACCTGTTCGGAACCAATGGATTTCCACTTGGGGAATGTCACCTTGCCGTCCTTTCCGGAGGTTCGCACCGCCGCAATGCGCGCCAGACGCCATGCGGCGTGATCCGCCATCAGTTGGGCGTCATGATATTGCAGGATTTCAATCACAAACATGCCGATCATCAGAAGAACCGGCATAATCAGTGCAAACTCCAGCATCACTGTCCCGCGCGGGCTTTCCAGACGCCGTCTGCATTTCTTTTCTCTGATCTTCATTGAAACATCTCCCGGAAAATGGCGAAAACCGTCCCCAGGGCAATCGCCAGCCCGTAAGGCAAAGTCAGCCCGCGCCGCAGACCGCTGTTTTCACGCTTCTCTTTCCTGAAAAAGAAGGAACGGAACATCTGTGCCAGTTCAGAAAACAGCCTGTCTTTCCACAGAAGCAGCAGGAGAGCCATAATACCTCCCGCCAATGCGGAAAAGTAGAGCGCCCGAAAAACCATGGGCCATCCGACAATCGCGCCGACAGCCGTCATCAGTTTGAAATCCCCGCCGCCGAGCGCACCTGCCAGACAAAAGGGAAGCATGACACCGCCGCCGACCGCCGCGCCGATCAGAGAGGAACAAAGTCCGTCCGTGCCGTGAAAACAGAAAGCGGAACCCAACGCAAGGAAAAACGCTGTCACAGTGGCGTAATTAGGAATCCGGTTATACCGTATTTCAGTATATCCGGCAAGACAGAACAACGGCGGCAGAAGAACATAGGATTCCGCTAACATCAAGCCATGATCTCCTTTCAGGACAATGCCGGACCGGGAATAAAATATCAATATTTCAAAGAATCGGCATGGATATCAGCCACAGACGCAACTGCATGTCATTGCTCAACACCTGATAGATATGGCTGCCCGGGGCAAACGCCCCCAGCAAAACAACCAGAGAAGCGAGCAGCAACGCATATTCCAGCATTGCCACCCCGCAGTCATCGGTGCAATGCCTTCTCCATTTACGGAGCAGATTCACCGTTTTCGTGAAAATTCCGGTTCCGCCATGCCTGGACATATTTGCCTTATTTGCTCAGATCCGCGCCTTTGACCTTCGTATCCACCTGCTCGACCTTATCGGCAGTATCGCTGAAAACGTTCTTCAGGTTCTTGCCGAATACCATTACGGCAACAGCGACAATCACTGCAACCAGACCGGCAAGCATTGCATATTCGACGAATGTGGCATAACTACGGCGGGGCATCATTTTTCTACTCATTTTCATCAGACTCCTTATTTTGTATTTATGAGACTGCAACCAACCCATTGGCACCCATCACGGCATAATATAATAATTTTTCACATCAATACAAGCATGAATCTGAAAAAATATGGAAACGTATCCGCCGAGAAAAACAGTCATTCCACACCGACGCCTGAGATACTGCGGAGTCCATTCCCCATCCCTTTTTATTCCCGGAATTTCAGCTCAATCAGCCGGAAGTCGCGTTTCGGGACATCAAGCGTGAATTCGCCCTGTCCACGGAACAACTCCGCACCGGTTTCCAAATCCTTCCCATCGACGGAACCAGATGCACCGAACAGTCTGCGGATATCCGGAACAAGCCGGAATCTGTGTTCCGTGTCCCTGTTGTTGAAAAGGACCATCAACATGCGTTTTTCTCCGGCGTTGAGATAGGCTGTGACGGCGGTATTCACGCCATCGGAATTTCCGGAAATGCCGCACGTTTCCCAATACGGCAGGAAAAGATCCTTGTCCGACAGCCGGAAACGGTCCAGCGCCAGCCAGATTTTCCATGCCGTGTCATTCTGTGAAGTTCTGTCCGGAATCACATCATGAAGCAGAAGCATTCCCGCCAGATGCCGTTCCGCCCACGGTTCCAGCTTCCATGTTTTCCGCTGTCCGGCGGGCACAAAAGGTGCTATGCGGTAAAGCTGGCTGCACCAGATCAGGCCGGGTCCCCAGATATGCGGCAGAATCTCGGCGCGCAGACAATCCAGCGTCATCGCCTTATAGGAACGGTCGCTGACCAGCTTTTCCTGCCAAAGCTCCCCGTCAAGAAAATAATCGGCATAACTGAATCCGGCAACCCGCGAGGTCGCACCGGAAAGATGCATGATAAGCGGAGCTCCGTCCGCCCTCTCCCGGCAGTAAAGATAGAGCCGTTCAAGCCATTTTCTGTGTTCCCTGATCGCGTAGGTCGGTTTGCGTTTTCCGTTCTCATCCGTATAGCCGTGCCCGTGATCCGCTCTCGTACATGCCGGCCAGAACATGAGATCGAAGTAAAGCCCGTCAACGCGGGGATGTTCTTTTCTGCTTTTGTCGAAACGCCAGAGATAAAAGTCGGAATAATCCTTCGTCTTGCATACCTCTATCATGTCCATGCTGTAATCATAGAGTGTATTGCCGTAAAGTTTATCCTGCGAACCTGCGCGCCACATCTCCCCGTTCCAGATGACTTCCGGGGCATTGCGCCCAATGCTGGAATACGCGGCATACCAGCCGGAACGGCACCGCTCCTTCGTGAGTGTGTCGTAATGATTGTAATCCCTTGCCAGATAGCCGAAATTTGCCCGTTTCCTGTCCATCTCGGCAATCTCTGTCCTGTCAGTCACCCATTCCGGATACCCCTGAAAGGTGAAGCTCGACATCCACCATGAAAGATTGGACGGGTATCCCTTTCCCGCCAACTGATCTCTATTGTGCGCAAACCAGTATTGAGCCCGAACCTTGCGATAGTTTTCCGGACGGGGACGGACCGGCGTCGGATGAATATAAAAGCCGTAACTCAAGTTTTTCGCCATTTTTGCCGGACGGTCTATGAACTGAATTGAAATTTCCGCGTTTCCAGCATCTCTCCTGACCACCGCCTGACTGACGGAATCGCTGTTCCTCCAGTTTTCCGCCGATTCAATGCCGAAGCTCAAACCGCCTTTTTCACAGCCGATCCAGAAAGGACCGAAGGGATCGTCAAGCATTTTGTTCCATTCTGCCGGAGTCCTGCCCGTATTCCGGAGGCTGCGGTCGCCGGAATTGAGAAGTGTGGAGCAATTACGCGGCATCTCCAGAGTGACAGCCAGTCTGTCAAAAGACATGTTTTCCGCAGAAGCCAGTTCCATCTGATACCAGATGAACCCGTCATAATCAATCTCCGCCCGGACTTTGACCGTCCCCTGCCCTTTCAGCACTCCGGTGGACTCAATGACCGCCCGGCGCTCCGACACTGCCACGGCTTTCACCGCAACGTTCCGAAGTTCAAGTTTTTTCTTTTCCCTTACCGCATCCAGACTCACGGGAGAAGCCAGACAGTTCATTCCGCCGCTGACAATCTGTTCGGCAAACAAAGAACGGGGACCGAAAACATAAGTCCGGTTCCAGCAGGAGACAGACAGCCTGCCGTCTTTTTCCGTCACTTTCAAAGGTGTCCACGGTGCAGGCACATGATCGGTCTTCACCAGTTCGCATCCCTGCCACGGAGTAGCAGCGCCGTAAACAGTAAATGCGCGTGCCTCCGACTTCCGGTAAACGTGCCCGTTCCGGTCCAGAAGTTCGAGAAAAAGCAGGTAGTCGCCCTCCGTCAGCCCGGAAAGCGGGAGAAGCGTATCCTGTTTCATATCCGTGACCGGAACAGTTTTTGTTACGGCCGGTTTCCCGGACTTGTTCATGACAGTAAGTCGGAGTCTGCCTGAGTCGTCGGGATTATGGGCTGTGGAGACCTTCAGGAAGTTTTTTCCCTGAATCACCACACGCCGCATGGTCTCCACTTCCGCCGCACGCTGTGCTTCATAAGAGAATCTGCCTGCATAAAGGCGGGTTCCGCGATGCAGAATATTTGCATAAAGCGTGCCCGTCTTTCCAAGTTTATCTTCACCGGCGCGAAAACAGATGCGGGGTTCGGCAGATACCGCGGCAGTTTCTCCGAACAGCGGAAATTCCGTTTGCGCGGTCTCATCATAGCGCATGGCATTCACCTCAAGCTGTGCAGGTGAACCGCCTTTGATTCCGCACCGGAACTCCGCAACACCGCCGGACAAACCGCCAAGGCTGGAAAAGTCGACCACCGGCGCATTCTTTCCGGCAAACCTCAAGATGCCGAATTTGCCCGGCTCGGCAAAACTGTTTGCCACCGGCGACATGGAAAAGAAACCGATCCCCTGCAAAGTCTCGCATAAATTGAAATTCCAGCAATTCCCTGCGGCAGGCATTGTCTCTCCCAAATCGGCAAACGGGATCGCAATTTCCATGCTCCAGGTATCTCCGGCAGTCTTCGATGCGGCACGGATTCCGGAGCTGTTCCACGACCGGCATTCCGCCGGAGACGCTCCTGCGCGGAAGTGTTGATCGAAAACGGTTCCCCTGTAATTCACGATGAACTGATAATACTCCTCTTTCTTCCGCTGATCCGGGGAAACATAAAACTCAACGCCGTCATCCTCCCACAGATTACCGTCTCTCCGGTCCTTTTCAGCAACGGGCGGCCTCTTATGCCCCGGACTTTTAAGCGCGATATAAACCGCCTGATCATCATAGCCGATCCGGACCACAGGCTGGTGATGCCCGACGGCGCCGCCGGGCAGTTTTGAAAAGCCGGTATAGCGGGAGACATTCCCCCATTCCGTCTCGGATATCTCCCCGTCGATCAGAGGAGCTTTCATTATATTGGCAATCAGCTCAGGGAAACGCTCCGGCAGGGCGGCGGATTTTCTCTCCGGCATTGTCGAATAGATTCTGATATCCGCAATTTCAGATTCTCCCCGAAGCAACGCGGCAAACGGGGAACCGATCTGCAGTTCCCCCGCATAGAATTTCGAATGCGGATATGCCAGGTTTTTCGTAGCGAGAATGACGCTTTCCCCATCTACCGTCAGCTTGACCATGTCAGGCCGCCACTCGAATACCGCCGTATGCCATTTTCTGCTGCCGTCGAGTTTCACAAGAGGAAAAATGACAGGCAGTTCCCCTTTCCCGACGGCGGGATTCTGATATTGTCCATAGGCAGCCTGAAGCGATGCGATTCCCGTCGAATGCGGACGGGTATAGGTCAGATGCAGATTCGTCCGCAGAGGCCCTTCCAGTTTCAGCATCATATTGAACGGCGGGTCTCCGAGCGACCAGTCCACCGGGCGGAAACGGAATTCAAGGCGCCCGAAGCGCATCGGAAACGGCAGTTCGTCTTCCGGCAGTTTTTCAGGATTGACGGAAGATTTCAAACGATATGTCAGACAACTGATTGAGCCGTCCTTTCCTTTTCCGAAGCGCAATGCCTTTCCCTCCTCCGTATCCACGATCCTCACCCCTTTCGGGAAAATATCGCACGGCTGAATGCAGACCTGAGGCAGGAAGCCGTTTGTAAAATCACAGGAAAACACAAGCCTTCCATCCGCCCATGCCGGCAGTGCCGACAACAATATTGCATAAATCAAGCAAATTTTCATTTTCTTCTCCGGTTCAAGTTCCACATATAACCTTATTTTACCTCATGAATATCCCAGAAATCGTCTTCATCGGCATTGCCGAGATATCTGTAGCGCGGGACATAATTCAAATCACCGACATGCCCGTCCATATAGACAATGTTCCAGCGCTTGCTGTGTCGCAGGCTCGGATAATAAGCGGTATCCACATGCAGTTGCTGTCCGCTTCCGGCATCCCCGATCCATGCCTTTGCACTCGGCTTTCTGTAAGAGGAGAGACGCAGGCATCCGGTGGGATACCCCATTGCTTTCAGATAGGAAATGCTGATTTTCCGATCCTGCCCGTAATGAGTTCCCGGCCAATCGTTTCCGTAAATATTCTTCGGCGCGGCGGAGGGACATTTGAAAATGGATACCGGTTTCATGCCTCCGTTGTCGAAAGTTCTGATCGTAATCGGGGCGTTGCCCGTATCCATCAGCGCAAGATGCCAGAGATAACGTGTGGAGGAATCTGACGCATCCTCCTTTTTCGGCAGATAGTCACTGTAGTCATTGGCATAAGTAGCGGTATAAAGCCCGATCTGTTTCAAATTGCCGGAGCAGGAGATCGCCTTGGCTTTTTCTCTCGCAATGCTTAATGCAGGCAGAAGCATACCGGCAAGGATCGCGATGATCGCTATTACGATGAGCAACTCTATCAATGTGAATGTCCGTCCCGCACTATGGCAAGACTTCTGGATTTCAACCGGAAGCCGTCCTGCGGGAAGAATAAGATTTTCTTTCCCGGTCTCCTCCATTTTTCCGACTCCGTTAAAAACTTCAGAGAATACGGGAAAGAATCCCCTGCCATGGACTTTTGTTTTCACAGACATCTTCAAATTCCTTCTTCTTTTTATAATTCAAGTTGACTTGCAATCTCTCCAAACGGCACTTCCTGCGGCAGACAATCCCTCCTCGCCGCCAGTGCGGCGCAGATTCCCGCCGCCTCCCCCGTCGGTGCGGCTCCGCCAATGACGCGATAACTGGCATGGGCATAAAAATCGCCGCTGATGCAGCGCCCCGCCATCATCATCCCCTTCACGTCTTTTGCAATCAGCGCGCGCAAAGGAATATCATAAGGTTTCACCTTGCAGCCTTCACTGCTGTATCCTTTATGCGCATCCGGCGATGTGGAATGCACATCAACACCGAAACGCATCCGGCAGACCGCATCCGCATGGCGCCGCCCCGACGTGATATCCTCCCGCGTCACCCGGTAAAGCCCGGAAATCCGCCGCGCTTCGCGGACACCGATATAATCCGCAGTCGCTCCGAAGCGTGCATTCGCAAAACGCGGATCATGAGTCCGCAGGCATTCAAGCTGACGGTAGAGTTCCGCCCGCGCTTCCAGCGTCGCTCCGGTCACGGCATCCGCATCAAGCGGAGAAAACCCGTATTGATGATTGGACATCAGCAGGTAACTGTCCGGCCCGGTCTGAAACAGCGTGGGCTGCCCATAAGACGGCTCGCAGTTGTTTTCACACAGAAAACGGAACAGATTGCGCTTGCCCTCATCGTTCTCTATCCTGATCATTTCCGGAATGGAGTCTGCCGCGACTCCGTAAAGCATTGCGCAGAAACTCATTGCCTGAAGGGTGCCGTCTTCCGGACGGCCGAGCTCGCAGGAACACCCGGCAAGAGCCGCAAGGTCTCCGTCTCCGGTGCAGTCGATGAAAATTTTTGCGCGCCATGCCTCCCTCCCGGACTTGGATTCCGTAACAACCGTCCGCAGGCGCGTTTCACCGTCGCAATGCACCGCGGCGGCAACGGTATGCAGGCGAATCGTCACACCGGCGTCAAGACAGAGACGCTCCAGATAATATTTGACCGTTTCGACGTCGAACACCATGCGGTCCCCTTTCGCCCCCAGCGCCGTCAGGTCGCGGATCATCTCACGAAGCAGTCCCTTTTTCCCTTCCGAGTCAATGATATTTGACATCAGGCCCGAGGTCATGATACCGCCCAGCGCGCCTCCCCGTTCCAGAAGCAGGGTCTTCGCACCGAGGCGGGCAGCGGCAACAGCCGCGCATACCCCTGCGGGGCCGCCGCCGCAGACAATCACATCTGCTGTGCCGGAAACCGGAATCCGGCGCTCCGGCTCCATAATGAAATTGCGGTCTGTCATTTCAGGCATTTCACACTGTTTCCTTCCGTAAAAACGCAGTCTATGAAAGCATGGCGGGCGGGAATTCCGGGGAAGCGGATTCTGTCAAACAAAAACTTAGCCGCCTCCTGCCCGATCTGTTCGAACGGTGTCCGGAACGAACACAGCTTCAGGTTCGTTCCCGGAAAATGGATGCCTCCGAATCCGGTAACAGAGATATCGTCCGGCACGGAAATCCCATGCCTGGAAAACTGTTCCAGGAGATCCATCGCGGCATAATCGTTGCCGCAGACCCAGACATCAACCAATCTTTTCTCCGTCAATTCAACCGCCTTTGCAAGCTTCGCCTCTTCATCGGGAAAATTCCCGTTCAGCAGATGAAATGCGGGATTGTCCTCAAGTCCCGCCTCCATCAATCCCGCGCGGAAGCCGAGATAACCACGCACTCCGCGCGGATGATATCCGCCGGGAAAATCCAGATAGCCGATCCGGGTATGTCCCAATTTTCCCAGATGCCGGATCAGAAAGATAAACTGATCAATGTCACCGCCGGATACAACGTCCGCTTTTGCCGAAGGATACGTATAATCTGCGGAAACGCAGGGCTTTTTCAGGGAAACCGCTCTGACCTGTGCTTCTTCAAAACGGTGAATGAAAATGATTCCGTCGAACGCCGCGCATTTCTCTTTCAATTCCATCTGCGACAGACATCCGGGATTCACAAAGTCGATGATGAGCCGCGCATCGAAGTGATTGACGACATCGCTGATACCCTTCAACGTTTCGTGCGTCAGGCCGGAGACATTCTGCAGGTCGGAGTCGCTGGACGCACTGCCGCTGACCAGGGCAAGAAGATTCAAGGAAGCCTTTTTCGAGTGCAGCTTGCGTCCTTTATGCGTATAGGAAACCTGATAGCCTTGCTTTTCCGCCTGTGCAAAAACCGCCGCCCGCGTTTCTTCGCTGATCGCCGGATGGCTCCGCAGAGCCCGCGAGACCGTTGTCTGAGAAAGATTCAGGGCCTCTGCAATATCTTTCAGTTTAATCTTCATGAAACATGTTCCTTTTCAGATGCAGCTTTGATCTTCTGTCTTTTAATTATAATCGAAAAATTAAAAATTGCAATAGTTTTGCATAAATTTTCTGCAATTTTTATAAAAAAATATCTGAAAGTAAAAAACAAAGCGGAGAGTATACTTCACGGATTCATCTGCAAAATATTGGGGCTTTCAAGACATCCGTCAGAAAAACAGTCGGGTTCAGTCCTGCTCTTTCAGGACTGGACCCGTCTGATATCGGCAATCTGAAACATCTCAATCGTCGTTCAGGTCTTTCAGGATATCGGCAAAGACATTCGCCATATCCTCCTCCGAAACGGTCTTGAAATATTCGTCCAGTTTCGGTTTCTCGACATAATCGTCGGGAAGGTCGCGCAGGAACGGCGACGGGAGCTGACGCACAAACTCATGATACTTGAACCGCTCTGCGGAGTAGGTCATGAACAGGTATTCGCGCGCACGTGTGATCGCTACATAAAAGAGGCGGCGTTCCTCGTCCTCGGAATTTTCCATGAGCGAACGCTCGTGCGGGAAAAGCCCGTGCTCCATGCCGACCAGAAACACGCAGGGAAATTCCAGTCCCTTCGAAGCGTGAACCGTCGTCATGATCGGCGCATCGCGATCCTCGTCGTCATCCGTCCGGTCATTGTCGTCCATCAGCGAATAGGATTCCATGAATTCGGCAAGAGTGCACGCCCCGCCGCGCGACGCCTCGAATGACCCCATATAGTTTGTAAACTCAAGGATATTTTCACGGCGTTTCTCGGCGTCTTTGATATCTTTGTAGATTCTCTGGAGCCCGTTCAGATATCCGATCCGGTCCAGGTAATCCTGCGCATGAAACGCCAGATTTCCCTTCTCGGCAAACACTTCCCTGAACTGTTCCACGCATTCGGAAAAGGCGCGGGCAGACGCCGCGGCAGCTTTGGAAATCCGGGAAAGATACTCCTCCGATCCGAGCAGAGTCAGAAGCGGCTTATGATTGTGCTTCTGCAAATCGCGCAGAGTGAGAATCGCTTTGTCGCCGAGTCCGCGCGGAGGCACGGACAACACCCGCAGAAGGCTCTGGTCGTCCCGCGCATTCACGATCAGCTTCAGATACGCCGCCGCATCCTTGACCTCTTTCCGCTGGAAGAACTCCTGTCCCCCGATGATCTTCGGGCGGATGCCGCGCCGCCGGAACTCCTGTTCAAAGAGACGCGACAGATAGTTGGAGCGGTAAAGAATCGCGAAGTCCGAATAGCTCATCTCCGGATTGCGCGCGATCATATCCTCGATCGCATCCGCGACGAACTGCGCTTCCGCCTCGCCGTTGCGGAGCCGGAAGACTTTGACCATCTCCCCCTGCCCTTTCGCAGACCAGAGATTCTTCTCGTAGCGCATGTCGTTTTTGGCGATGACCGCGTTGGCGGTATTCAGGATCGTGTTCGTCGAACGGTAGTTCTGTTCAAGTTTGATCTCTTTCGCGCCGGGGAAATAATTCGGGAAGTCAAGAATGTTGGACACCACGGCGCCGCGCCAGGAATAAATGCTCTGGTCGTCGTCGCCGACCACGCAGATGTTCATGTTTTTTCCGGCGAGCAGGCGCAGGATGCGGAACTGCGCAAGATTGGTGTCCTGATACTCATCCACCAGCAGATAGCGGTAAGTCTCCTGATAATGCTTCAGAGCTTCGGGATGCTCCTCGAAAATTTTGAGCGTCAGCAGAAGCATGTCGTCGAAGTCCAGCGTATTCTGAAGTTCCAGCATCTGCTGGTAACGCTCATAAATCTTTGCAAATGCGGCGCGGTCCGTGTAGGAGTCGCCGTCTTCGGCAAGTGCGTCGGCGGGCCATTTGATCCGGTTCTTCATCCTGCCGATGTAAGAAAGGGCGTCCGGAGTGCTGATCTCATCTTTGGAATAGCCGAGTTCCGCCGCAGCCTGCCGGATCATGCTGGACTGGTCGGCGTCGTCGGAAATGCTGAAATTCGAGTTGTAATTTCCGGCGAGATGAATGTCACGGTGAAGCACACGCGCGCAGAACGAGTGGAACGTGCCCAGCGTCACCAGTTTGGAAAGCGACGGCGGGACAAGCGTGTTGAGACGTTCCCGCATTTCCCGTGCCGCCTTGTTGGTAAACGTCACGCCGAGAATCGACGAGGGCGCAACTCCCTGTTCGATCATATAGGCGATGCGGCAGGTGATGACACGGGTCTTGCCCGTCCCCGCGCCGGCAAGCACCAGCAGCGGCCCCTCGATCGTCGAAGCCGCCTCCTTCTGCTCCGGATTCAGAGTATCAATGACTGACATGTTTCCGTGTCCGTCTGCGGTCAAACCGCGGCATCCGCTACCGCGAGTTCATATTTTTTGCCGTTCCAGACTGCCGCCGCCGCGGTGACGGGTTTCTCGAATCCGGCAAACACTCCGCCGGAAATCATATATTCGCAGATGTCGTCGGCGTGCTCCGCATTGAACGCCTCGTCGAGATTGTGCCTGCAGGGCGCGTTTTTCTCGTATGTGGAGACATAGAACATTTTGCCGGGAACGAGTTCAAACTCACGGACAAGCACGGCGTCCTTGCGGACAATGCCGAGGGTCGCGACTTTTCTGACCGCATCGACGGCGGCGCAGACACGCGGCGTGGAGAGCGAATCCTTCTCATAGTCCATTGCGAGGAGAACCAGCGTCATGGCGTCTCGCACCGGCATTCCCATGGCGATTTTCTCGATCACGGGATCGGTCTGAGAGCCGTTCGTCGCAAGTGCGATGGAGCCGGAAAGACGGACCGCGTTATAAGCGATATAAGGGCTTTTGGCAAGGTCGGACTCGTGTCCGCGTCTCGGCATGATCGCAACGGTCTCCCCGTTGAGCTGTGCCGTTCTGTTCGGGAATGAACGGGAAGACACCCGGTAAGCTGCTGTTACATTTCCGTTCGGGGTCATGCCCGCCGCGACGATTCTGCCGATATACATGAGTCTGTCCTTTCTTTGAATGTTGAAAATAACCCAGAAATATATCTCCCCTGCCGGAAAGTTTCAAGGAGAAAAACAAACGATAAAAGATGAATCGGCAGAAGAATCATTGTCAAACATTTATTTTCCTTCAAATTCCTTTCCGCGCCTTGACTTTCCGGCAGACGCCGGTTACTGTTAGGCAGAAGGGTCATACGCACGTTCATTCTGAGGGAGATGAAATGCCAGTACCGAAAGTCTACACCATTCCGGCGCTGAAACGTCTGCCGGCTTACCTGCGCGAGCTCCGCGTTCTGCACGGCAAAGGGGAAAGAAGCGTCGCCAGCCCCGGACTCGCGGAGGCGCTTCATCTGGATGCCATGACCGTCCGCAAGGACTTGGAAATGATCGGAGTCGCGGGGCTTACCGGCGTGGGATATCCGATCGAAAAGCTGATCGACGGCATCGAAACGTTTCTCGGCTGGAAAAACACCTCGGATGTATTTCTGGCGGGAACCGGCGGAATCGGAAGCGCCCTGCTCGGATTCAGGGGATTTTCCGCATACGGACTCAAAATCATTGCCGCATTCGACCGGAATCCGCCGGAACCCGGCGGGATGATTCATGATATCCCCGTCTTTCCCCTGTCGGAATTCCGGCATCTCACGGAACGCCTTCAGGTTAAAATGGCGATTCTCTGCGTTCCCGACGAGGAAGCGCAGGAGGTCGCGGAACTGATGGCAGGCGCGGGAATCATGGCAATCTGGAATTTCACGCGCCAGCCGCTCCGTCTGCCGCCGGACATCATCCGCCAGCAGGTCAATCTCGCCGGAGACCTTGCGGTGCTGTCGGTCAAGCTGGCGGAAAAGCTCCACAGACATTCCTCGTCTGGCGAATCCAATACGGAAGGAGAGAACCGGAAATGAAACATGATATCGTCATCTGCATGGGGAGTTCCTGCTTCGCGCGCGGAAACAAGCGGAATCTCAAAATCATAGAAGAATATCTGAAAGAACATTCCATTGACTGTAAATTAAGCGGGCGCGCATGTGCGGGAAACTGCAATTCAGGTCCGAATATCCGCATTGACGGCGAAAAATTCGAACGGGTCGATCCGGAGACGCTGATCGACCTGCTTGATGCAAAACTGAAGGATTGACGATGAATCACACTTATCCTGTCTACACAATTGAGGCGGAATGTCAGGACTGTTACAAATGCGTCAGGCATTGTCCGGTCAAAGCGATTCAGGTGCGGGACGGACATGCCGCCGTCATCCCCGAAATGTGCGTGGCATGCGGCAACTGCGTGGAGGTCTGCCCCGTCAAGGCGAAACAGGTGCGCAACGGTACCGGACGGGCGCGCCGGCTTCTTGCGGAAACGGTTCCGGTGTATGTGTCGCTCGCGCCGTCATGGGTCAGCGAGTTCCGAGGCGTCTCCGCCGCACATCTGGTCCGCGCATTGAAGGAACTGGGGGTTGCAGGCGTCAGCGAAACGGCGCTCGGCGCGCAGTTGGTTTCGGCTGAAATCGCGCGGGAACTGGATGGGGGGTCCCCCGGACTGCTGCTCTCGTCCGCCTGTCCCACCTCCGTGGACTTCATCCGCAAATACCTGCCGGAACTTGCGGGCAGGATCACGCCGGTGGCTTCCCCGCTGATCGCTCACTGCCGTCTCCTGCGTGACACTTTCGGTGAAAATATCCGGACAATTTTCATCGGTCCCTGCATTGCGAAGAAAAATGAGTCCGACCGTCATCCGGATCTTTTGAATCTCGCCCTCACCTACCCCGAACTGCGCCAGCTCTTCCGCGAGGAGGGAATCGATCCGGCACGGGTCACGCCCAGAGCGGAGGACAGTTTTGTCCCGGAAGCCGCCGAGGAAGGTGCGCGCTACCCCATCGAAGGCGGGATGAATGATACGATCGCATTTCAGACGCGCAACAGGAAGGTGCACTACGTCACGCTCAGCGGACTCGAAAACATCGACCTTGCGCTTTCCGGGATCAGGGAACTGCCGAAGGGCGAAACGGTTTTTGTCGAAATGCTCGCATGTCACGGAGGCTGTGTCCATGGTCCCTGCGCGGAACATGATTCACCGGGACTGCTGGAGCGTCTGCGCGTCCTCAACTATGCGCGTCTGCCCGAACAGCCCAGACGGCGTAAGGCAAAAGGCGGGATCGGCGACGACTTCCCGGCTGCGGCATTCGAGCCGCCGGTTCCGGGAATCAATGAGATTGCGGCGGCGCTCCGCAGCATCGGCAAGAACTCTCCGGAAGATGAACTCAACTGCGACGGCTGCGGTTACGACACCTGCCGCAATTTCGCACAGGCGCTTCTGGCGGGACGCGCCGAACCGTCCATGTGCGTATCCTACCTCAAGAAACAGGCGCAGAAAAAAGCCAACGCCCTGCTCCGCAGCATCTCCTCGGCTGTCGTGATCACGGATAAAAAGCTTCAGATCATCGAATGCAACCGCAATTTCGCGGCACTGTTCGGAGAAGACACTCTGGAGGCGTTCGACGCCTGTCCCGGACTCGCCGGAGCGGATCTGAAACGGATCGTCCCCTTTGCCGGACTCTTCGCTTCCTCCCTGCAAAGCGGGCACGATGTGCGGCGCGACTCTCTGAAAGTCGGCAAGAGACTTTACAATCTCAATATCTTCAATATCGAACCCAGAGAGGTGGTCGGCGCCGTGATTTTCGACGTGACGAACACGGAAATGCGGCGCGAACAGATCGCCGCCCGCGCAAGGGAGGTCATCGACCGCAATCTCGCCACGGTTCAGGAGATTGCCTGCCGTCTGGGGGAACAGATGGCAGACACGGAACTGCTCCTGCGCTCCATCGCGGACAACTATGCGGACGAAACGCCGGAAGACGGCGGGCAGCGGGAGAAAAGCGAATCATGAATCTGACGGAAGACCTGTTCATCGATACCGGATACAGCCAGTGCTGTCACTTCGAAGAAAAAGCCTGCGGCGATGCGGTTGCGTTCAAACGCATCATACCGGAAGAACGGCTGCTGGCGGTCATGGCGGACGGACTCGGACACGGGGTCAAGGCGAATATCCTGGCGCTGATGACCACGACCATGGCGCTGCGTTTCGTCGCGGAGGACCGTGAGATCGTCCACTCCGCGGAAATCATCATGGACGCTCTTCCCGTCTGCCGGGTGCGGCATATCAGCTATGCGACGTTCACCATCGTCGATACGCGTCTCGGCGGACTCACCCGCGTTGTGGAAATGGGCAATCCGGAATTCATTCTGCTGCGCGGGGGAAAACCGCTGGAGATCGACGGGCGTGAATTCGCTTCTCCGAAATACCGGGACCGGACCATGACCGCGTATTCTTTTCAGGTGCAGCCGCAGGACCGTCTGATCTTCTTTTCGGACGGCGTAAGCCAGGCGGGGCTCGGCACCCCGGATTTTCCGCTCGGCTGGCGCAACAGCGGAGTGCGGGAATATGTCTTGAAACAGGTAGCGGAAAAACCGGACATATCCGCGCAGGAACTTTCGGAACGCATCTTGCGCGAAGCGATCGCACATGAGCCGGGGCTCCGCCCCAAAGATGATATCACGGCGGTCTGCCTCTATTACCGGGAGCCTCACAAAATGCTTCTTTTCACGGGGCCGCCCTTCGATCAGAACCGTGACGCGGAATGTGCGCGGATGCTCAAGGCGTTTCCGGGAACGAAAGTCATCTGCGGCGGAACTTCGGCGGAGATCATCGCAAGAGAACTCAACCTGCCGCTGACCGTAGATTTGAACTCAATGGGCGGAGACCTTCCCCCGATGTCCCGCATGCCGGGCATCGATCTCGTAACGGAAGGAATCTTCACTCTCAGCAGAGCCGCAGGTTATCTGGAAAAAGGCGACCATGCGAAACTCGATCCCGCCCAACAACTTGTGGAGCTCATGCGGAGACACGACATTATCGAATTCGTCGTCGGGACCCGGATCAACGAAGCGCATCAGGACCCGAATCTGCCCATCGACCTGGAACTGCGCCGCAATATCATCAGGCGTCTGGAAACCGTCCTGCGGGACCGTTACATGAAAGAAGTCCGCATTACATTTGTATGAACCTGCGAACGCCCGGAAAGAGGACGGAACAGGCAAAAAACAGAGTCCTGTTTCTTTCGTCTTCCAGAGTCTTTTTTCCCGTCGACTCCTTTTTCTTTAATCTTGTACAAAAATATGAGCTTGCAGGCCTTGTTTTTTTCTGATTTTATGTTATTATAAATACAGGGAATGTCATGTCTGTTGTTAATACCCGGGACGGGCGCCCGTTTTTTATTTCCCGCAGTTACCGTATATGACAGAAAAGGGGCCGTCACAGAATGAAGATCAGCATTGTCGTCCGTACACACAACGACATACCTTATATCGCACAGACTCTCCAATGCCTGCAAAATCAGCAGATCGACGCGGAAACCGAGATCATGATAATCGACAACGAGTCCACGGACGGCACCTCCGGTGTGGTCCGCCGCCTCAATTCCGGCGGTATCAGCCTCGAATGGCCCGCAGGCGGATATGTGCCGGGAAAGGTTCTGAATTTCGCGGTCAGCCGCTGTTCCGGAGATTATATCGTATTCAACAATGCCGACAGCGTTCCGCAGAATGAGCACTACCTGAGCGCCCTGCTCCGCCCGCTACTGGACGGTTCCGCGCAAATCGTTTACGCACAGCAGATTCCGCGCAAAGACGCCCGTCCGCTGATCCGCAAGGATTACCGCAGGGCATTCGGAGATGGTTCCGTTGCGCGGACATGGCGCCATTTCTTTTCCATTGCGGCGGCGGCAGCGCCGCGCAAACTGCTGACGGATCACCCGTTCCGCGAAGACCTGCAATATTCCGAAGACGTCGAATGGTCATGGCGGATGAAACAGCAAGGCTGCCGTATCGCCTATGCGGAAGACGCAACAGTCGAGCACTCGCACAACTATGACCTGAAGCAGACGGCAAAACGCTTTTACAACGAAGGAATCGCGGACGCCATGATTTTCCGGGCTCCCTGCGGGTTCTTCGGAACATTCCTCCTGCCGCTATGCCGCGAACTTCTGCGCGATATCTCCTTTCTGTTCCGGGAACACGAACTGGCCGACGCCCCCTATGAACTCACATTCCGCATTCTCCAGCGCTGGAATCACTACCGGGGATACCGCAGAGGAGAATCATGCCGTGAATAAAAGAATTCTCTTTGTCTCCGACACCGGCGCATTCCGGGGCGGCGTGGAACGCTTCATTTTTCAGGCAGCGCAACTCCTTGCCTCCAAAGGGTTTCATTGTTCCGGCGCATTCCGGATGCGCGGAGAGGATTCGGAACGTTTCCTTGCCCCGTTTGAGTCTTATTCCTTCGATCCGGATGACTTTGCGGAGATGGCGGAAAATGCCGATCTGATCTGGCTCCACAAATGCGCCGACTGCCGGATTCTGGAACCGTATCTCGGCAGACGCCCGGTCATGCTCTATGTGCACGATCACGATTACTACTGCTTCCGCCGTCACAAATACTACCCGTTCCGGCGGATCAACTGCACACGGGCATGTTCTTCTTTCTGCCGCCTCTGCGGCTCGCTCTCCCGCGAACACGCCCCATGGACCCGCTTTTACGCCAATCTGGAACTGGCGAAACAGGCGGATCTGGTCCTTGCGGGTTCCGGTTTCATGCTGGACAATCTCCGCCGGAACGGTTTCGCGCCGGACAGGCTCCGCAAGCTGGAACCGCTGATCGATCTGCATCAGGGAGAAACGCCGCGCAGGCGTCCGGCGGACCGTGAAATCGTATACACAGGACAACTGCTCCGGGGGAAAGGCGTCGATCTTCTGCTTCACGCCGCGACAAGGCTTACAGGTGAATGGCACCTGACGGTCGTGGGAAAAGGCGACGACATGCAGTATTGTTCATGGCTGGCACGCAGGCTGAATCTGGAAAAGCGTGTCACGTTCACCGGATATACGGGACAACCTGAAAAATATTATGAAAAAGCAGCCGTCGCCGTCTTCCCCTCGCGCTGGCAGGAGCCGTTCGGCATGACCGGCCCCGAAGCCATGGCGCATGGAGTCCCCGTTGCGGGCTTCCTCACCGGAGGCGTCGGGGAATGGCTGAAAAACGGGCACAACGGATTCGCGGTTCCTTCCGGCGACATTTCAGCGCTGGCGGGCGCAATCCGGCGGCTTCTTGACCATCCTGCGGAAGCGGAAGCATACGGCGCCAACGCATTTCAGGATATGAAACAATATACGCCGGAAACGTTTTCCGGCAAACTGATCTCACTGATGGAACGTTTTCTATGAAGATTCTGTATCTGGCATGTGGTTTCGACGGCGGTTTTTCAGGAATTTCCGTCTATATGCGCAATACCATGCTCCGGCTCGCGGAAGCGGGACATGAACTTACAATCGTAACCACCGCGGCGGACCGCCCTCTGCTGCCGGAACTCGAAGGGGCAGTTTACCATGTCCTGCCGCCCCTGCTGAACAGACCGCTTGCCAATATGCTCTACTCATGGCTGATCTTTCCGTTCCGTTTTTCCCCGAAACAATATGATTTCCTGCTTCTGCCGGCGGCGAACAGGAGAGCTCCGGGATTTCACAGGTTCTTCACGGTTGCGGTCGTACATGATCTGTCGCAGTATCATGTGAAATCCAAGTATGATCTGTTCAGGATGTGTTACATCAAATCCGTTCTGCCGTATGCAGTCCGGAAAGCGGAGCGCGTCATTGCAATCAGCGGAAGCACGGCGGAAGACCTGAAACGGTTCTGGAAAATCGATCAGGCAAGGATCAGAGTCAATTACAACGGTTACGGCGCGGATGTGTTTCATCCGGAACCCGAAGCGGGAGAACGGGAAAGGATCATGGAAAAATATCAGCTTGCCCGCCCGTTCATTCTTTACATTTCCCGTATCGAACACCCCGGCAAGAATCATCTCCGCCTGATTCAGGCATATGAAAAACTTCCGGAGAAACTGAGGGAAAAGTATGATCTCGTTCTCGGCGGAAGCCCGTGGAGCGGCGCGGACACCATATTCGACTATGTTGAAAAATCCGCCTGCCGGGATAAAATCCGGTTCATCGGCTTTGTGGATTCGGCGGATCTTCCGGCTTTTTACCGTTCGGCACATCTTTACATCTGCCCCTCTCTTTTCGAGGGCTTCGGACTCCCCGTTCCGGAAGCCATGGCATGCGGCACCGTGGTCGCGTGCTCGGATAATTCCTCTCTCGGAGAGATCGCCGGAAACGCAGCGGAACTCTTTTCCCCGGAATCCGTTCCGGAAATCGCCCGCGCAATGGGAAAAACGCTCTGCGATACGCAGCGCCGCCGGACACTGCGCGAGCGCGGCTTCAAACAGGTCCGTCTTTTTTCATGGAAACACCATGCGGAGGTTCTTGCCGCCGCCGGAGCGGAAAAGTATGCGCCGCGGAATACGCTGCTCGGCATCACCTACGACAACATCACGATGAAACATGCCCTTGACGCCATCCGCCATATGATCGTCCGCAGGGGACACGGGCGAATTGCGTTCGTCAATGCGGACTGTTTCAATCAAGGCTGGAAAAATCATGCTTACCGCGACATGCTGACGCACTTCGATTATGTCCTTCCCGACGGAAGCGGCATTGCAATCGCGGGAAAACTGCTTCATGCGCCGATCAGGGAAAACGTCAACGGAACGGATATGCTTCCGCTTCTTGCGGAAATGGCGGAAAAAGAAGGTTTTACGATTTATCTCCACGGGGCGCGGCCGGGTGTGGCGGATGCCATGCGCGAAAATCTGCTGAAACAATGGAAGAATCTTAAGATCGTTGGAACCGGCGACGGTTATTCCGATCAGGCGGAAGCGGTCGGGAAGATCGCCGGAACAGCGCCGGACATTCTTCTTGTCGCGCTCGGAGTGCCGCGGCAGGAGGCGTTCATTCTGGAGAATTTCCAACGGCTCAACTGCCGCGTCGCACTTGGAGTCGGCGGTCTTTTCGATTTCTACTCCGGCAGAATTCCAAGGGCGCCGCGCTGGATGCGCAGGGTCGGAATGGAATGGTTTTTCCGCTTCCTCATGGAGCCGCGCCGCATGTTCCGGCGGTATATCATCGGCAATCCCGTCTTTCTATACCGCACGGTCCGTTACGGGAAAAGCGGCGGAAAAACATAATCCGGCGCTTCTGAATGAGATTGTGGAAATCGGCAGGCGGATAGCCCCCGTTCCTCCGCAGGCTCAGCGCCGGAACAGTTCATTTCACTTCCTCCAGCACGACATTGCGGAAAGAGAAGGACCGTTTTACGAAATTGAGAATTACAATTTTCACATACACGGTGCCGGGCCAGAACTGATTGGATTTGCAGAATGTTTCGCATGTGCCGGAAATTTCACCGGAAAGAGTTTCGCATCTGTTCTTTTTCAGAATCCGGTGTGCCGCAAAAATATAATGCGCGTAACCGTTGTGCTGGCGAATGACGGTCTCGGCAGGCCAGCTCCCGCCGGCAGGCTGCGAGAGCGTGATGAGCCAGCTTCCGTCCGGCTGTTTCGTTTTTGAAACGACCTCACGGGCGATATTGAAATTCGGGAGATCGTTGTAATTGCCGGAATCATCGGCATCGAACACGACGGCGGAACCTTTTCCCGGCACCCATTTCGATGCGTTGTCCACAAGGAGAACGGTATCCTGCACTTTGCAGAGTTTCAACAGCGTTGTTTCTGTTCCGGGACGGATATGGAAATGCACGGATTCGATCTGCCTGCGCTCCCCGTCATAGGGAATCAGACCGATGTAATACTCCGCAGGAACCGCCGTTTCAATTTCTGCGGAAAGACGGTATTTTTTACGCGGGTCGATCCGGATCAGTTCTTTCGTTTCCACCTGCCCGGAGCCAGTCAGCATTTTCGCTGCGGAATCTTCCCGCACATTGTTCCAGCTTGCGGCGCGTTCCGGCGAAGCAACCAGATTCTCCGCATAAGAATTTACAGCAGCCAGAAGAAACAGGAACAGACAAAATTGCAATTTCATATTTTTCACCTTTATTTTATGACCAGTCTGCATCCGGTCAGTTCACGTGATCGCCCGCCGGAGCGCAGCAGTAAACGGTATTCTCCCCGCGGCAGATCCCGGGGGACCGGTTTCCGGAATTCGAATGTCCCTCCCGCGTCCAGCGCCGGAATCTGAATTCCGCCGAGAGAAACCTGACGGGAGGAACCATCCAGAAAAAGTTCCCACTCCTGTGGTTTCTGCGGAGACGCGGCGGAAATTTTCACCTCGGCATGAGACGGCTCCAGCGCCGCATCCACACCGCAATCCCCCAGAACAGTCCGCAGTCCGCTTAATCCGGGAAAGACCAGAATCCGGTAATCATGCCTCTGAGTCCCGCCGGGAGGCAGTCTCCGGCTCCCGAAGACAGGTTCAAAAGTGCAGACTTTTCCGCTCTGCGTATTCCCCTGCCATGAATAAAAGAAGCCGTCAGGTTCAAATTCGGCAGACGGAGCCTCGCACGCCCAGACCAGACTTCCGCCTTCCAGAACCGCCCCCGCCCAGCATTGCGCGGGACTCACGGAAGCCTCTCCCGGAAGCCCTGAAAAAATCGTATCACAAGGCGGAACCCACCGTTCCCCGCGTCCCCGCGCCGGGCGTTTCGCCGCCGCGGGAATGACGGGAACAGCCGGCGTTGCCGGAAGCAGGTTCAGCCAGACGGAATAGGAAGCCGGTGTACCGCCGTTGTTCCTGATTTCCAGACTCGTTTCGATAATCAGGGAGTCCGGCAGAAGGCGCACATGCCGTTTCAACCCGAAATTAGTATTGCCGTAATAGCCGGAAGAAAACGTAATGCTCTCCCTTGTCTGCGATTCCGTTGCTACGGGAATGCTTGCCCCCGTCATGGTCACCCCCCAGAGCAGTTCGCGGATTCCGCATCCATTGTCGCGCACCGGTTCAAACAGCGGATTGCCGCGCAGAATCACTGCCTTGTAAGGGGAAAGCAGCTCCTTACCGGAGGGACGGTATCTGATACTGCTGATCCGTCCCATGCTTTCCGGCAGAAATTCCAGCGCCAGATAACGGTTTTCCAGCGCAGCCGCCTCAAATTTCTTTTCCTCAAAACATTGTCCGTTTTCCGCCGGAACGGTCCGTGGCACACAGCATCCGGCACTGGTGAAAAGCAGGAAAACCAATAACAGGAACGTTCTCATTCAACACCTCCGGCGGACTCGAAACAGCGTTCAAACGGAAGCAGCCTGCTTTTCATGTCGAACTTCCGTATCATTTCAGCGGTAATGCTGTCATGCGGGGCAAAGGGAATAAGATACTCGAACCGGCGGTCCATCACATAATTCAGTTCCTTCATCATAGCCGCCGCCTGCCTTTCATTTCCGGCGGACAGAATCAGGAGATCGCCTTTGCGCGCAATTCCGCTTTTTCCACCGCGCCCGACTGAGATCCTCACGGTCGGCACAGACGGTTCGGCATCCCCTTTCCGAACCCATATTCTGCCGGAACGGGTTATCTTCTTCCCTGCTGTAAAACGGAAATAGCTTTGCAGATTGCCGCTCTCTTTCAGTTCCGCAGGATTCGGGTCCGCCGGTATCTGTATCTCAAAAGACGGCATCTTTCCGTCGTCCGTAAACGGAAATGAAGTAATGGTTCCGGCATTGCAGTGAAATACTTTCGAAGCATAGACGATTCTGATTTCCGCCCCGGCGGGGAGAACGCTTTCAGAGCCATTCACACGGCTGCCGTTGACAAAGATCTGCGGAACGAAATTATAAATTTCACGCGGCGTGACCGCCGTCCTGAACGGAGCGGAGTTGTCCAGTTTGACCGTGAATACGATTCTGTCGATCTCCTTTTCCGAAGAAACCGCGGCATTCAGTATGCCTGAGGCGGGTAGTCCGCTCAAATTGCAGACAGCTTCAAACAATGCGGGGCGGCGCGAAGGCAGGGAAGCGGTAAAGCGGGTATCCGTTCCTTCAATATGATTTTCAAGACGTGCCTTGTCGCGCATTTTTCCGACAAAGAGGTTCCAGCCTTTGCCGAGAGCAGAGTTGTCCACTTCAAAATTCAATTTCATGGGATTCTGCCAGGGATTCCCGAAGTAGAGAATCGTATCTGCGGCACGGCCGTAGCGCGCCCGGTAAAGGAATTTTCCGCCGTCATTCACAGCCACGGGAATCAACGCCTGCCAGCCGGTGCGGATGCACTCCAGCAGTTCCGGCATACAGTAAATGCTCTGCGGATTTCCGCTCTGTGTTACGTGAGACTGCGTGAAACCATACTGGAAATCGGTCAGAACCGCATGATCTCCAAGTTTTGCGAGTTTTTCGTAAAACGCGTCCTGTGAAAGATTGCGCCAGTCGGGGATCGTGCTGTCAACCAGGAAGCCGGGTCCGTGCATGACGGCGGGGCGCATTCCGATGTTATAGCGGTTCAACGGCATCCAGCTGCGGAAAGCCGGATTGAAAATACTGGTTTCTATCATCATATAATCTCCGCTCCCCTGCCCGTTTTTCCAGACGAACGGAGGATCCGCCGGATTCAGGGAATGCAGGAAATCGATCATGCTTTTCACAGCAACGGATTCGTCGATGAAAACCCCTTTTTCATCCCATGCGCGCCCGGGCTGTTCCGGGTCCTTTGCCGCAGGGCCGCGGTAGAAAACTCCGGGAGTTCCGCAATCCATCGCGAAACCGGGAAATTTCAACTCCTGATAAAGCCGCTTCAGGTCGCTTTGGAAAGCCTTTGCGAAAGAAGTCCCCATCGGCAGGACCCGAATCTCGCGGTCATGCGCGGTGGACCACGGTCCGAGGATCATCGGAACCCCGCCCTCCGTATCGCGGTTGATCGCATCCGGGTATTTCTCATTGGCAAGCTGGATTTCGCACCATGCGGGATTGGCGTAGAATGCGTAACCGAAATCCCTGCCGTTTTTCCGGAAAACCGCCGCACGTTTCCTCTGGAATTCCGGCTGGGAAAGCTTTGCATACTCAAACAGAGTCCCATTGATCGTGCTGGCGAAATTTCTGGTGGAAAAACCGAACGCCGGTTTATAGTCCCAAAGCTCCTGATGCCCGTAGGCGTCGCCGGACCGTTTATACGGCGTATAAGCCCAGTCAACGGCGGCGTAAAAACGGCGCTCCTTTTCACGGTCCGGCTTGAAATACCACGCTCGGTACTGACTGTGGGCATACCAGATGTAAGGATTGTCCTGATCCTGCACCGGGCGCCATGTCTCCGGGTATGCGTCATAAAAAGCCTGCACGACATTTTCCTCGCATCCGAAGCGGACCGGCGTCACACCGATCAGGAAGCGGAAATCGACGGAACCTCCGGGAGCGACCACGATACGCTGTGAAAATGAAATTTTTGCACTGCCGGACCCGGCAACCTCATAACGGGCGCCGTTCCAGCTCACATAATCGAATTGGAACTGTCCGAGAAAAACCGAACGGGTATTTGAAATCACAGCCGAAACCGGAAACGGCTGATTCAGCCCGCCTCCGATATGTTTTGTTGTGCGCCCTTTCAGCCCCAGACGCGCAACGGGCTTATCCCCCGCCTCTACGACATCGAATCCGCCCCAGAAGAAATCACCGCTTCTGCGCGGGACATGCAGATTCAGCCCCGGCTCCAAACGCAGTTCCTTCCGGCTCTTGTTGTGAATCACGCAGTCCATCCGGAACAGCTTCTCCGAAACCGATGGTTTCACCGTCCATGTAAAACCGGAATTTTCCAGAGCGTCCCTGCCGGTATAGGTCTTCCCGTTCTCCCCGTCATATACATAAAACCCGCCGCTCAGTTTTTCATGGGGCAAAGTTTTTGTATCCAGCGTAAATGCGCCGTCTTTCAGCGTCAGAACCGCGGTGTCCGATTCCAGCGCGGGGAGCCGGACGGAAGCGCACAATAGAAAAACAGCGCTCCACAACACAATTTTTTGAAACCTCTTACCTGCCATCGTAATCTCACTCCTGTTTTATATGATCCGTTTCACGTTCTTAATTCCAATGCCATTTAGAAAAATCGGTGACGAAACTCCCGTCGGGAGCCGTCGTTCCGAAATCATTCTGCCGCAGAAACTCCACATGCCCGTCTGCAAAAACAAAATTCGCCCGTTCATTCTCATGCCGGAAATCCTTTTCATGCTGCCAGAAACGGGGAGGAAGCATATACGGTCCCCTCGAGTCCCCGAAAAGAACAACCCCCGCCGGATTTTTCAGAAAACGCAGTCGGGGTTCCGGTGCCCCTGCCCGCCCGGCACTGCGCGCCGTCAGGAAATAATTCATCCCGTAACTCGCCGCACTTTGGACAACCGGGCAGAACAGAGGGCTTTCCGGTTTGAACATATATTCGTTGCGTTTGTCCGCGGGACAGCAGAAGTCAAGCTTATCCGTGGAATAGGGGCGCAGGCAGTGACTCCAGAACTTCCAGAGCGGCTTCGCGGGAATCGTAACCGGCGGCAGTCCCCCGTGGTCATTCTCATAGGAGAGAGTCATCCCGTAGAGCTTTTTAAGATTCCCCATGCAGCGGGTCCGCTTCGCACTTTCTCCTGCGCTCCCCATCACAAGCATCAGGATTCCGGCGGAAAGCAGGATCAAAACAAGTTCACGAATATTCTTCATTGTCCGCCCTCACAGTTGTTCCAGCCCGAAAAGCGGATGGGAAGATCCGAGATTCCAGAATTTGACGGGAGCTTTGATCACAGTCCTCTCCGCATGGAAATCAAGATAAAGCATATTGCCGCCGTTGCTGTGCCGCTGCGGCAGTTTCCGGCTGAGCGCAAAAGCATCTGCAATTCCGCCGGAATTATAAATATCCCCTCCGGCATAGGGAATGGAAGTCCTTCGGTTTTTCACATTTCCGTCGGCAAGGGCATAGACTCTGCTGGGCTGTTTCAGTTTTGAAAAACCGCAAAGTTTCCACCCGTAGTCAGGCACAGTGAATAATCCGTTTTTCGTATTGTTGTTATAAGTTGTATTGGCGACATAGCTCAGATACCAGCCGCTTACAGAAAATATCTCCGACTCCCCCAGGGCTGGAATGGCATGATGAGACGGGCAGACAAAACTTTTATAAGTCCGCGGTTCCGCAGCGCCAGTAATCACATTGAAATCAACCGTAACATGATCCGCCCCCAGATATGGCGCAAGTATGATATGGAATCCCTTGCGCGTCTTTCCCGGCTCCCCGTTTAATATTTCTGTATAGGCGTCGCAAAGATTGCCTGCATAATCTCCGGAGTAGCTGCCGAGCGCCACTCCGAACTGCTTCAGATTGTTCAGGCAGAATGCCGACTGTGCCGTTGCCCGCGCCTTGTTCAATGCAGGAAGCAGCATTCCCGCCAGAATCGCGATAATCGCAACTACGATGAGGAGCTCGATCAGGGTGAAAATTCTTGTTTTCACCCTTGAAGTAAGAACAGAAGAACAAGGAACTCTGAAGCAAGAAGGAGAAAAACATTTGAGCAATTCAACATCAGAACAATTCAACAGTCGTAAAGAAGAAGAAACGGGGACTGGACTGACTGCGTCCTCTGCGGAGACCGCGCCGCGAAGCATGACTGAATGACAGGATTTCGAACTCAAATTCAAAGCTGTTCTATGTATGACGCGCTTCAGATGTTCGCAGAGTGAAATACTCCTTTTATCTGTTTTCATCATGAGAAATTCGATCAAAGCAAAATATGCCGGATGTCTGCGCATTTTCTTTTTCCTTTCTTTCTGTTATTTTTATATCACACATGATAATTACACAAAATTGAGGGACGCAGCAACAGAGATTTTTCCTGTGCCCCTTTCAGCATTCCCGCAAGCTTTTCCATTGCAGCCACTCCCATCTCATAAAACGGCATGATGATTCTGGGAGTATAGAAAAACGGATAATGGGAAATATTTTTATACTCGACCATGATCGGATGCAGCTCCTCATTCAGGCGGAATCCGCGCGTGGCAAATTCATTCATGACAAGATACACCAGAAAACTGCTGGTGAAAAAGAGTCCCAGAGGATACCCGGCAATCTCTCCGGCTCCGTCAAAAAACGCATCGAATATCTTTCGGGAGCGAACAACGAAATCGCCATATGGTTCTCCGACACGGGGAAAATCAAGCGGGAAACACACTCCATCGGTACCACGCAGTCCATCTTCAAATCCCTTTTTCCGGAAAACATCATATGCATTCTCCGAATTATAGACGACGGAATAACTGCGGCAGGAAAGCCCCTGCAGATATTCCGCAGCCAGTCTGCCTGAATATTCCTCATCAATATTCAGCGTCACCATATCAGGCAGCAGATCGTCGAAATTGAAATTGCGGTCGTTCATGAAGACTATTTTCCCGCCGCTCGCAACATATTTTTCACAACCTTTGCGGAGCACTTTCCGTTCCATCCTCTGATGCAGGTAAAACAGAACACCGGTATTCTTTTCCCGGCAGACGGATTCCAGAAACGAGAGGTAATCCATGTCCTCATTTTCATTGTAATGATGAATCATCAGCGGATATCCGTACTCAAGTGCCGTGCGGGATATTCCCATGGTCAGACGCGTAATATCCGGGGAAGTCCATGCAGGAAGAAGCACGCGGATTGCCGGAAGTTTCCCGCGCCGGAGCAGAGAAGCCTGAAGATTGCAGGTATATCCCATTTCCTCGGCAGCTTTCCGGATGATGACACGGGTTTCCTCTGAGATCCGGTCATACGGGTCCTTCTCGCTTCGGAGGGCGCGGGATACAACTCCAAGCGAAAATCCTGTTTTTCTGGCAATGTCAATCTGACGAACCATGCAAGCTCCTGTTTTGATATAAAACAATCGATTGTTCGTTATATATTATAAACAGAAAAAACGTTTTGTCAAGGGGATGACAATGTAAAAAAACATATTTTCCCAGAAAATGAGAAAGTAATACGAGACTTCAGCCACAACTCCGGAATAAGCAGAACCTTTCTGAAAAGGCGGAGGAATGAGATTGAATTCGATTTTATTTGTCTTTCCGCTTCTTTCTTGTCCTTGCAGTCTTTTCAGGATTCCGGCAGGCTTATCAGATGCGACATAATGGAAAACGAGAAAAGTTCAAGGGCTAAAACAAGTCTGCCGTATTTCAAAATACAATGTATCAATCAAAAAAAACCGGACACGGGGAGCGGCATGGAAACCAGAAGTGCATGTGTCCAAAAAAACGGATTTTTTTCGGGATTTCCGATTGAAAAGTTCCCGCGTCATGTTACCTTATGGCAACTCAAACGAGGGGGAACCGTTGATGCTTCGTTTTATTCTGATTCTGATTGTTTTAACAGGCCTTTCATCCGGCGGTGATTCTGCAAACCGCCCTTCCGGAAAAAATCCTCTCTTTTCTCAGGCGACATCTTTCCGGTCTTTTTTTTCAGGCAATGTAAAGAAGAAAAACGGTGATCTGAAGCAGGTGGAGAAACACTGTTTTCAGTTTTCCGCCCGCACGGGCTCCGGTTTGATTTCAGACGAAGTTTCCGGCGAATTCTCTTTTTCCGGAAATGAGAATGAGGATTATTCCGCCTCATCCGGCAATTGTTTTGCCGGGAATGCACAGACCGGCTCCTGCGGAGCCCGCGCCAGCCCGCTGTTGAAATTCACCTGATTCTTTTCTTTCTGTCAATCTTATATTCTGGACTTTATTTATGGAAAAACTTGCATTCAACTTATCTGTTTCTCTTACCATCGTGGCTGTATTGATCCTGATCGGCGCGACTTCAAGCAAACTTGCCAGCATCGTTAACGCCTGTTCCCAGAGAATTTCTTCCGTGAGCCAGCACCCGGTAAAGCCCGTCAGCTTTTTTCTGAGCCGTGTCGCAGCCTGGATCAATGTGCCTGTTCTCGTGATGTTTCTTGCAGTCGGCATGCTTGCCGGCAGCGAAGGTTTCGGCGGAATCTATTATGAAGACGCCTTTTCCGCCAACGTCATCGGCACAATTGCCATGGCGTTCATCCTCTATTCCGGAGGATATGACACAAGCTGGAGATCCGTCAAAAGCGTCATTGGATACGGCAGCATTCTTTCCAGTATCGGAGTACTGCTGACTGCGGTTGCGGTCGGGTTCGGCGCCTATGGTTTTTTCCGGCTGCTGGACTTGAATTATCCGCTGTCCTGGTGCCTGCTGCTGGGGTCAATCGTTTCCTCCACCGACGCTGCGGCGGTCTTCGCGATTCTGCGCAGCAAAAGCGTCAGCCTGAAAGGGAAACTCCAGCCGCTGCTCGAATATGAGTCGGGAAGCAACGACCCGATGGCAACTTTCCTGACATTGTTCATGATTGATGTGATTACGCGTCCGGAGGCGACAAGCTACTGGTCGATCCTCTGGACTTTCCCGATGCGCATGGGAATCGGGATTCTGCTGGGACTTGTCATCGGCAAACTTGCCGCCAAATATTTCGACAATATCGATTTTGACTATGACGGCCTTTATTATGTCATCGGCATCGGCGTCGTTCTGCTGACCTACGGGCTCGCCGACTGGGGATTCGGCGTGGAATATCTGCGGGGCAACGGCTTCATGGCGGTGTATGTCTGCGGCATGATGATGGGCAACAGCAAGTTCACCTATCAGTATGGACTCGGACGTTTCCATGACGGTATCGCATGGCTGATGCAGGTGACGCTGTTCGGTATGCTGGGGCTGCTGGTTTTCCCGTCCGGGCTTCTGAAAGCAATCTGGCTGGGACTGGGCGTCAGTCTGATCATGATGTTCATTGCCCGCCCGCTCGTGGTGTTCCTGTGCATGATCGGAAGCAAATTCACGATCAGGGAGCGCACGTTCGTTTCCTGGGTCGGGCTGCGCGGCGGAGCGCCGATTATGCTCGCGACATTCCCGCTGATGTACAAGGAAAGTATTCCTGATTCGAATGTCATGTTCAACATCGTGTTTCTGATCGTCCTGACTTCCGTTGTATTTCAGGGCAAAACCCTGATGCCGTTCGCGAAAGTGCTCGGTCTGGATAAGCCGCTCAAGGTTTCGCCGCGCGTTCCGCTTGAATTTGAAAATACCGGAACTCTCGACGGTGAAATGAAGGAATTCGAAGTCATGGAATCGGCACCGTTCATCGGAAAGCGCCTGTCCGAGCTCGGGCTGCCTCCGGGGGCATTGGTCCTGCTGATCCGCCGCGGACACCAGTTTGTCGTTCCGCGCGGCAATACGAAAATTCTCCTGCATGATTCTCTGATGGTTCTCGGTGAAGGCAATCTCCTGCATGATGTGGAAAAGATCCTCGGCAAGAGCAGTGACGATGAAGAGTGACAGTCGGTGCCACTGACTCATGAGGCGGGAGCTCCATTGAATGGGGGCGGATCATTTTGGAAGAATGAACTGCCCCGCCGCAGGCAACGGGGCACCGCTGAAACCGCGACAAGGGCAAAGACCTTGACTCAAGAAGAATGCTCACACATTCTTCCGACTCAAAGCCGATCCGAATGCCGGGGTATGCCCCCAAAAAAGAATCAATGGCGAGGCGATGCCTTCCGGTTTTCCAGAAGCCCCGGCAGAAAGAGCTCCACATCCGGGTTTTCATCGGTCACGGGGATCATATTCTCCGTCGTCCGCATCTCCAGAAGCTGTTTATCCAACTGAAGACGCCAGTTCAGGAAAAATTCATAGTCGATCCAGGCGCCTGCAACGCCGGAACCTCCGGCGGAATTCCGCACCTGTTCCGCAAGCTCCTGTTCATACTCCGCCGTTTTCTCCAGACAGCTCCGCACAGCATCCCGGTCGTTTCTCCCGAAAGCCTGAACCGCCAGCGCGCGGTAATGCCACGCCTCGAACATCCGCCGCTGGAACTCAATGAACTCCATGACAGGACGGAAGTGTTCCGCTGGTTCCGAGGCAACATTCATGAGTTCATCAAGGGTCTGCCGCAACCCCTCGAACGTATGCTGTGTCTTTTCCCACGCCGGACCGGAGAATTCCGTTCTCATGCTCTCCCACTCCTGCCACAGGGGCCAGCGCGGCGGACGGCTCTGGCTGACCATCGGAATTTTCTCCAGTCGCAGGAACAGTTCCTTCATCCGCTCCGCAACGGACGGATACCGGTTCCGGCAGAAATCCGAAAGCACCTCGTCAACCGTTTTCGACACGTCCCACGAAAAACGACTCAGGAAACAAAGATTCAGCGAGGAACGCCACCAGGTATCAATTCCGATGAAAAACGGAATAATTCCGCGCAGACCTCCCGCTTTCGTTTCGCGGCAGTCATCAAGGATTTCATGGAAGCGCAGGGCGAGGTTGGCGCGTTCCGCGGTATTATCCGTGATATGATAATGCAGGCGATATACTCCGCGTCCACCGACGGCGTCCGATTTTTTCTTCCACTCCTCCGCCACGCGCATGTTCGCAACCAGAATCGACATATTGTCTCGCGGCAGGATATCCGGCGGCACTTCGCTGGTCTCGCTCGTATAGGAAAGGTATTCCACGGTCAGGCGGGGACGCACAATCTTGAGCGCATCCGCAATTCTGTTGACGGCCTTCAGGACCGTTCCCGGACGCCGGCAATGTTCACATTTGCAGAATCCGTAGCCGTCTTCGGGCCATGTGCCGAGAATCTCCACCTCAGGATGCTTCTCTGCATATTCCGTGAAGTTCCGGATCAGCGTCTGAACCGCCCCCTCGTTGGAATAACAGATCTGACCGGTGGCAAAACGTTTCCCCTCGCCGTTCATGGCAAACCATTCGGGATGTTCCTTGAAATAGGAAACCGGAAAGAAGTAACGCCCGGAATGCTCGCTGATATTCAGAATCATGCCGCGTTTCCGGAGCTCCGGCAGAAGTTCCCCCTCCACCTGCCGCCATTCAACCTCCCAGCCGTTATCGCGTTTCTTTGTGCGGCAAACCGAAGTCATCAGCAGGTTGAAACGGTTCCACCCGAGCCAGCCGATGATCCTGCGCAAATCCTCCCGGTGTTCCGCGTTGACCGGAAAAATGCAGACTCCCCGCAGTTCAAGATCGGGATTGACGGTTCGCGATTCCGGCATGGACAGATGTTCCCAGTGCGGAAAGACAGGCTGTTCCTGATAGAAAAACCAGCGGCATCCCCAGAATTCCAGCAGTTCATACACTCCGTTCAGCACTCCGCGCGGAAGATTCGCCGCAATATGAATCCGGTTCTCCGACACGGTGATGCGGAATCCGTCGAAGCGGAGCTCCGTATCTTTTCCGTTCAGCGTTTCCAGTTCGATGGAAACTCCGCCGTCCGTTTTTCCAGTCGCAACCGGCACGGCAACTCCCGTCATCCGGGCAATGCCGCTCCGCAACTCCTCCGCCGCGAAATGTTCCACGTTCCCGGCGGAGGGAGTGAAAACAATGCGAATCTCCGCCGGGTCCACTTCCTTTCCCCGCCTCATTTTTCCGCCGCCGGTTCCATCATGACGGATACGGATTCAATGACGGCATTGGATTCCCCGATATAGAGATAGCCCTGTTCATACGGCTCGATCTTGAATTCAAACTGATAGCTCCGGACAGCATCTCCGAGCTTGAAGGGTCCGAATTTCTTCTGAATCGCATGGCTGAAAGGAGTATTGGGATTCTGTCGGATGCAGGAACTCATGCGGGCATTCAATACCCCCTGTTTTCCCTGCATTGCAGACGCTTTGATCTCCGCTTTGAGGAGATACTGTCTGCCGTCGCCCGGCAGACTGAGAAGCTGATAGATCACACCGGAGGAAAGATGAATTTTTCCCTCTTTCAATTCCGCGGCTCCGGCACAATTCCAGTTCTTCGCCCACTGCGTTCCGACAACCCCTTTTGCATTTTTCGGAGGGGCTCCGGTTTCGGTGAATTTCCCGTTCCGAACCGCCTCACTGCCCTCTGCCGCAAAGACAGCGGACGCCAGCAGGGAGAGCGCAAACACCATGACTGTTTTTCTTTTCATTGCAAATTCCTTTCTTCTAAAGTTTTTATCTGGAAAAGTCGGGAAAACTCCCGCCTCACTTTGCCGTCATGCTTGCGGAAACGGAGTCGATCTTCGCATCCGGGGCATTGATGTAAAGATACCCGTTCTCATAAGGTGCGAACTCAAACCGGAACGGATAGGCTGCCGGTTCCTCTTTCAGCGCCGCATCCAGAACCACTCGTCTGTTTTCATGTCCGAATCCCCGTTTGTCATCAGGTTTTCTTATGCAGGAACTGACCGTGATTTTCATCTGCCCTTTGCCGGACGCCGTCACTTCACCGCGAATCACATAACCGTTTTCCTCGCGTGGAACCGTCATCAGGGAATAAATGACATTATGCACGAGAACAGAATTTTTTCCGTTCTCCGTAATCATGCGCGCCCCCACGCCGTTCCAGCCGAAAGGAAACTGCCTGCCCTCAAGATTCTTCTGCTGAGACGGGGGAACATCGCGCAGGCGTGTGAATTCCCCGTTGCGGATCGCGCTTCTGCCGATTACCGCGCGCCGGAAACGGGTCTGCTCATGCGGCGGCGTGCCGTCCGGCGAACTGCCTTCCGAGACCTTCGGCGGCTGAAGATTGCGGCAGTTCCGGTAGAAGTGCATCCGCCAGACCTGCCCGTCTTCGATTTTCCGCCCCATCGGAGCAACGGGGACTTTCATTTCAATCACATAACGGTCTTTCAGGACTTTTGCCCTGACCTCCGCGCCGGACTCATAGGCGACATCCCTGATTTTTGCATCGTAAACCGTTCCAAGCGAATTCACGGCAATATGATGGTAATCGCCGTCCGGCGGCATCAGGAATATTTCGACGGAATCATCGGAATAAACTGCGGAATCCCGCTCCTTCGCCTCGGCTTTCAGCGGGCTCCAAGCGTGTTCCGTCATTGCTTCGATTGCAAAATACCAGTGCCCGGAATCATACGCGACTTTGACACGTGTAGCCTCAACAGGCTGGGAACCGTCCGGAGTCCGGAAACCGGCGACAAGAGGAGCCCTGCGCCATACATCCTCGTTCAATTCCCCGTCGATCGTGATTTTGGAATCCGCCCTGACGACGGGAATATCTTTCTGACCGGACATGAGTTTTTTGATTTTTGCGGCTTCCGCGATCCAGAAACGGGTCAGGAAATCCCTGTCCATTGCAATCCGCCTTTTCAGAACACCGTCGGTTCCGGCGAGTTTTTCCGCCTCGGCAAGAAAGTTCAGGAGTCTCTGCTCCGCGCCTTCCACGGTCAGGCAGTAGCCGATGCGGCAGGGACCGCCGTAGGAGGCATGTCCGGGGGCGCTTTCCCAGAGTTCGCGCCGGAGGGCATGATACTGTTTCATCGGCGCCGATGCTTTTCCGTAATAAAGCGTATAGGCTTCATCCATCAACTGTTCGACGTCGAGTTCCGCATTCCAGCTCATTTTCGCAAGCACATAATAGAACTGCCAGTTGGAGGACGGCATCGGAAGATCCTTGTTCGTGCAGTCGTCATAAAAGCTTTTCAGCCCCAGTTTTCTGTAAAGTTTAAGATCCCGCGCCAGCGTGTATTCCATCGGCGCATACGGGGAGGATGCGTACGAGTAGTAATCGTAAATGCCGAGATTCGGGCAGTGTTTCCGCCACGCCAGCAGTTCACGATAGTATTTTCTGTTGCAGGAACCGCTCTGATCGTCCAGAGGATGCACATAGCACCGCTGGTGCGAACAGTAAAGCGCCTTGACTCTCCCGTCATAGCGAACGGAAGGATCGTCAAGCGGGTCCCGGAAATCGGAATAGATCAGAATGCGCTGTCCGCCCGCGCCGGGATTCCGCTTCAGGATTTCCGAAGTCATTTTCGCCGCAAAGCGGTGGGCGGCGGTATTCAGCTTGTAAACGCCGTTGTAAGTGCCGAGTTTCCTGCATTCGGCGCACTCGCACCAGCCGTCCGTGGAATCATGAAAGCCGACGCCGAACAGGGTGTTGTATTCCGCAAGCGACACCCCGAAGTCAATCACCATTTTCTGCACGTCGGGATTGCCGAGACAGCGCTGGGAACGAGCCTTGCAGACACGTTTTCCTCCCTGAAGCGGGAAGTATTCGGGGTGCTCCGCAAAGAGTTTCTGCGGCACCGCCTGTTCAAACGTGACATGCCCGCCTCCCGTCGGCTTCTCATCGCCGCACAGAGCCAGATCCAACGCTTCGCGTGACATCCCGGCAGGCTGCGGAGAAGCATACTGCATCTTGTTTCTGCGGTTCCAGCGGTTATGGTCATCCACACTCCACGGAGTCAGCGAACCGCGCCACGCGCCGATCATGCGCCGTTCGATGGCGGGCGACTCAAAATCATCAATCGCAGGAACGCTCAAAGTTCCGGCGGCGGGGCAATATTCCCCCTCGGGACCGGCATGAAACCAGCGGACGCCAAGATATTTTTCGATAAAGGTATATGCCCCGTACAAAACACCGATGGGCGACCTGCCCGCAATCAGGATTCTGCTGCCGTCCGTCCTGATATAAAATGCCTGCGGACTTTCCGCCTTTGACAGTTTCTCCTTCACGGCTTCCGGCAGAAGATATTTTCCGTTTTCAAGCGTCGCAAGAGTGATTTCGGTAAAATCGGGGTCCTTTCCGAGAACCCGCTGAAACGCCGGAGCCTGAACCTGCCACGGCACATGAGCCCCGGAAATTTTCCGGATGTAATGATTCAGCTCTTTCGCCGCCTGAAACTCCTGTGCGCTCGGATCATAACTCATCTGAATCCGCGTCGATCCGGGATTCCCGTCTTTTACAAGGATAAGATTCTCTCCCGCCCCCAGACTGGACAAAGCGGTCAGCAGCAGAGAGAGACATACCGCGGCAATTCCTTTCTTCATAAGATACCCTTTCCAAATTTTCTACTTGATTGACGGACAAAGCGCAATCGTCCTGCGGTATGCCGGCAATGTTTTGTTTAAAAGATTGTCGAGTTGGCGGAGCTTCCATTCCAGATGCTCCCGGTCCGCCATGTAATCCATGCTGGGCTCCCAGCCGAGACGCGAATCGGCATCGACCAGCGGAAGCGTCTCCCGGACATTTTCCGCCTCCTCGCGGATCAGCATCTCCATCTCGTCAAGAAGCGCATTCGCCCTGCCGAAATCAGATTCCAGCTCCAGACGCTTGTTCAGGAGCCACCACTTCTTGATTCCCGTCATCGTCCGCAGGGTATGCCAGAAAAACCTGCCGACTCCCGCCTGAAGTTCCGCCCCGCGCCGCTTCTTCTCCGGCACGGCGGCAAGCGCCTCCTCGATGAGCCTCACCCCCTGCCCCCAGACATCCACGGCGGAGGACATGATTCTGACATCCTCGTGAATCCGGCGCCCGCAGTTCGTATGCCCGTAAACATGTTCCGGCTGATAAAACGCATGGAGCCATCTTGCACCCACGGAGGACTGCGGAGTCGTCGGAAAACTCATCTTCTGCTCCGTGTGCGGATAAAGCACCGGATGAAAGATGAACGGATACGCGGGACCGATCCGGAGCGGGCCCGCCTGATCGTCGAATCCGGGCGTATAGGAACGGATCGCCTCGCTCCACTTCTCCCATGCGGCGACGGCTTTCTCCGCGGCGTCCGCTCCGAAATCACGCACGGCAATCCGGCGCAGCAGCTCATTCATATCCGGCGCGGGCTCCCAGAAACTCCATTTCGCGCACTCGCAGACCACCGAAGGAAACCATCCGTAGTGATGGGAATCCATGATCCCCGAAAGATTCCATTTTTTCCGCGCCTCGTGCATTCCCTCATAACGCCTGAACCACTGCTGGGGAACCGGGATATAGGGAACCACGCCGCAGTCCCAGGTCATGCCGCCGGTATTGGTCATGGAATAGAGATGCAGTCCCCGTTCGTGCGCCGCCTCCGCCTCGCTGACAAAGTAGGCGCCGGGACCGGCAAACGTGATGGAGTAATCCGGCGAAATCATCGTATGGTTCGGATAACGGCGCTTTTCAAACATCTCGAACGTGACCTCAAGCGAAATCCCGGCAGGCAGACTGCGGATCAGGTCGAGACGCGCCTTTTCCTCCCTGTTGCCCCAGTTGTAAGTCCAGAACACGATATCGACATCGGGGGCGTAGCGGTGCACCGCCTTTCTGACCGCCTCAAGCCACTGCGGATAGTCGCTGCACGGGAAGAAACCGGGCATGGGGCGCGGGTCCGCAATCCCCTCGTTCTGCGTGTTGGAATAGTCCACGCGCTTTCCGGTGGTCCGGACGTCCTTGCTCGGGAAGATGCAGGATTCACCGACAAGAATCAGTCCCTTCGCGCCGGGGCACTCGCGGAAAACCCGACCGTAATTCCGGTCGAAGAATTCGTCCGCGTCCGGTTCGTCAGGGTGCTTGTAGCTGTCGAGATAGCTGTAGAAATAGACATTGAGCCCGTAATTTCCGGCACGCCGGATCAGGTCGTTGAAATCCAGGATGCCATGCGTCGTCAAATCCACGCCCCGGACAAAGAGCAGGATGGTATCAAAACCAGCGTGCGCAATGGCATCCAGATGACGGTCGGGAAACTGGTCGAGCCCCCACCCGGAATGAACCATGCGCGGAGAAAACAGCGGTTCCCGTCTCCCGTTCCCCCGCTTCAGATACGGCGCCTCGCGGAGATTCATCAAGTCCTCAAGCCAGTGCACGCCGCGCCGCACATTGCCCCGGATCACGATCCGTTCCGCTTCCACATTCCAGAAGAAACCTTTTTCCTCCAAAGGCTCCAGGACAACCGTTTTCCTGCCGCTTTCTCTGCGGACCGGCAGGGAAAGCCCCATGCTGACCTGAAGATAGTTCTGCAAATCAAGCGCCGCCGCACCGGGAGTCAAAGTTTCCGGAGAGACGATCACCCACTCCTCGTCAATCGCGGTTTCATCGTCTTTGCGGCACTCCGCCGCAGAACGCACGTCGGGACGATGAACCTCGTCGATGCGTTTTCTGAATTCATACTTTGTTTCTTTATTCATCAGTATTCTCCAATTTTTTTCTTACGGATACCCGACCGGCAGAGGGCTTGCGCTGGCAGGATAACGGTTCCAGATACGCGTATAACCATTGGTGGGATGATAGGGAATATCGCTTTTCCTCAGCGGACGGACAGACATATCAACAAAGCCGATCACGCAGTTGCCGTTGTGCCAGAACCGCCATGTATTATCCTGATAGTCGCGCCCATCCGTAACCCATCCCATGCGCCCGGGCAACTTGACAGTCGACGGTTTGAAATATCCTTCTTCCACAGACGCCCAGGCATAACTATTACGTTCTTCATGCGTATCAGAAACAATACCGTTGATTGTATAGTTCACATAATTAGTCTGCGCCGCCGCTGCCGGCTGATTGGCTTTTGTCCATCTGTCTGCCGAATTACACCTAAGAAATTTATAGAGACTTTTTGAGGGCAGTCCAATGCCTGTGGCAAAGTCGGGGTCATCCGTGCAGAAGAAACGCGTGTAGTTAATTCTATTGCCGGAACTCTTGGACTCATAATACGGATAACAGTTTCCTATTCCCCAGTCCTTGTAGGTGTCGGCATAAAGCATATGCATATTCAGCAACTGCTTCTGATTGCCGGTGCATTTGATCGTATATGCCGCTTCCCGCGCCTTGCCCAATGCCGGAAGCAGCATCGCCGCCAGAATGGCGATGATCGCTATTACGATGAGGAGCTCGATCAGCGTGAACATCTTTGTTTTCACCCTGGAAGTAAGAACAGAAGAACAGGAAAACATCTGAACAATGGAACATTTGAATGAAAAAGCAAGATTGCGGATTGACTCCGTCCTCTTTGGGAAGACCGCTTCGCGCTGCGATGTACGGCTGATTCCAGCATTGGAGGCAAAATCATGGAGGGGGACTCGTTCCGCGAGATTCCGAAAACCATTTTCATCATGGCTGGATTCCGGATTCAAATTCACTCTCATTCTTTGTGTTACATCTCTCAAGTGCTCACGATGCAAACACTCCGCCACATCACAGTTCCGAAATAGAATACGATCAATCCATATCCTACTTAAACTCAACTTCTTCCTTCTTTTCATTACCAACACCTCAATCATAATGGCACCTGCTTTCTGTTTTACTATCCCGCCGGAAAGTTTACTTTGAAATCTTTTTTAACAGTAATTCTACTGATGAAATCATTTGAAGCGCTTCCTGGTGATTGAATTTCCGAAAAGCTTGGACTTCACCATCACCAAAAAAAGCGGCGTCGCGTCCATCGTTCAGGAGGGCTTCCGGATGGCTGACCGCTCCCTCTATATTGACAATTCCCAGCGGTTGATAGAATGCTTCGGCAGTTTCCAGTTCCGCATACATGATCCGCGAACCGACGTACTGATCGGTAAAATCAATGCGAAGTGCTTCCGGCACTCCCTGCAGCTCAAACGGATACGACATCATACGTTCTCCGGGGAAACGGTTTCCAGTGCACCCAGACTCAATTCTGCTCCACTTCGACGAGCCGGCATATCGGACAAAGAATTGAAACGGACGGACTCTTTCCGGGTAACGAACCCGCAATACTGCATTGGAGACTGGACCATGCACCGGAACTTCAGTGAGCATTTTTTCAAGATAGTCGAAAATCCGATCATCTTTCCGGCTCATCCGGTCAGGACGCAACCGTTTTTCAATCTCTTTGCGTCGACGGTTGATATCCGCTGCCTGTTCTTTGATCTCTGCCAATGGACCGGAAATGTCACATTCAACTCCCGGGCAGCAAAGGCGCGGAAGCAATTGACGCAGTGCAAAGTAAATACTTTCCGCATCCAGATAGATCATCATTTCTTCCAGAACGTCATTTCCGGAATTTTTGTATTGCATGAACAAGTCCCGTGCAACTCGGACAATCAGAAAACGATCATATTCCGCGGGATTCAGCAAATTGCCGAAGTAATTGCGCATATCTCCCGGAACCACAATGAAATGTTCTTTAAGAAAAAACGCCGCCATCGCCAACTCCGCTTCCGAACGCAGCGGTGTCGTCTCACGCAAAATCGCTTCCATGGAACTATCCGGATTTCCTGACCACAGTCGCCCGGCATAGGCGACGGCGACCTTTTCGTGGGCACCGGGTGCTTCCCAAACAGTCAGCAGAGCACCGAACGGATGATGCGCCAAAGCATACTCCGTAAAAGTCTGAATGTTGCGCATGCTGAACGCAGCAGGGGCGAAAATATACCGGAATCCGAGTTCATCATATCGTTTGAAAAGATCTGAACGGGGTGCACCGGCGTGTCCGTAAGGACGATCAAGCAGAGTCTCATAATGCCACGAACAGAAAACAATGTCACGCGGAATCCGTTCCAGCACATCCGGATAAATGTCGAAAAGGTCATCCCACATCAGCATGGTTTTGCCGAGCTTTCCCGCAACAATATTGTAAACAGCTTTCAGATGAGAGAAAAAAATACCGCTCTGTCCTTCTTCGGGGAGCCGGACACGACACTTTTCGCAATAGCCGATATCCCATGCTTCATCGAAGCCAACATGAAAATAGCGGGTGGGAAAAAGCGCTGCAACTTCCGTCAGATATCGTTCGATAAAATTCAGAGTTTCCGGTTGCGTCGGGCAGAACACATGATTGTAAGTGCCAAATCTGCCTCGAATACCACCTCTGAGTTCTGCGCAGGACTCATTTTCCGGTTGTTCCAGAAAAAGGTCGGCATGTCCGAAAACGGAAACGACTGGAATGGTTTCAATCCCGGATTTTTGTGCATATCCGACAATATCCCGGATTTCGTCCGGCGAATAGGACTCATTTTCCGGGAGAGAATGAAAACTTTTCGTGCGGATTCGACCTTCCAGGTAAAGCACCAAATAGTTGTAACCGCATTGATGGAAAAAATCAATAGAACTTTTGATAAATACCACTGTCTCCGGTTGCCGCGCCAAATCCATCTGGACGGCTCGGATTTTTAGTTGCTCCACCATGTTTACTTTACTCCCATTGTTTCATGTTTGCAAGGCGCCGCCGAATCCCGATGAACCAGGAGAGGAGGAATCAGATAACGCCCGTCCTCCCGTCGCGGAATCTCCAGCGGCTTGTTCAGAATGATCTTCACGGCAAGTTCCCCCCGGTCATAGGAGGACTCCTCCACGCTCGAAACGGGAACAAATGCCGACTTGCAGCACTCACTGTTTCCAAACCCGAAAACAGACAGCTCCTCCGGCACCTTGAAACCGTTCAGGATCGCCAGACGTTCCACCTCAATCGCGATGGAATCCGAAATGGCGAAGAGAGCGGTCGGACGCTCCGTCTCCGGCAGGCGCATCATCAGTGCAAACGCCTGTTCGGGACGGTCCGAGCAGTCGATCAGGCGCGGGTCGATCTCTATTCCGGCGTCCCTGAGCCCCTGCAGATAACCGTCGTGGCGTTCGCGGATATACAGATAGCGGTGCGGCACACAGAGCAGCCCGATGCGCCGGTGCCCGATCGAAACCAGATAATTCACGATTTCACGGGCGGATGCAAAGTTGTCCGTATTGACGGAAGGGAAACCGTCGTAAGCGTCTTCAAACACATAGACCAGATTCAACTGGTAACGGCGGCAGAACTCCGCCGCTTTCCGGCGCTCCGCCGGATCGACGCTCAAAGAAATGACATGGGAAATCCTGTTTCCGCTGATCTCCTCGAACGCCGCTTCCAGATTCGTATCGGGATACACCTTGATATTGTATCCGAACTGTGTGCAGGTGGTCAGGATTCCGGCAAGCATCTGGTTGGTGTAGGAAAGAATGTCATTCTTGCGGAAACGTCCGATCACGGCAATTGTATTCACGATTCCCGTACGCGTCGACCATGCAAGAAGATTGCGCTGATAACCGAGCTCTCTGGCGGCTTTCAGGATGCGTTCCCGCGTTTCCGGGCGCAGACGCTTCGCTTCGGGGTGATTCCTCAACGTCAGGGAAACCGCCGCCTTGTCCACCTGTGCCGCTTTTGCAATATCTTTGATCGTAACCGCCATTCTTTCACCCTCAGTCAATATTCAGTCAAACGTTTTCGCAGTTCAGTATTAATTATAAACAAATTCTTGATTTTGTCAAGACCCGAAAAGAAAAAGAAAAGATTTTTTTCAAGAAAAACAGGAGAATCCCACTCCGGAAAAAGATATCCTGTCAGTTTTTTTGAATCTCATCTTGTTTTTTTTCAGCTTCATGGTATTTTCATAGATAAGGAAATGAAATTCAGAAAACGGGGGTCATATGCCTTTTATCAGATTATGCTTGATTGTCTTTTCGGCTCTTATACTGACGTCATGTACTTTCCCGGAAGACGGCGAGCCTGCCGAATACCCGGAATTTTTCGGACATGCGGACCCTGCCGCCACTCTGGAAAGCATCTCCGCGGCGATCCGTTCAGGCAAGGTTTTCATTCAGGACGAAAAAGGATATGGCGAGGTATTCGGTTTCGACAGTTACCGGTTCAATGAGAAAAATATCCGTCCGATGAACGTTTCCTTTATTCCGGGGATGAACAGTTTTCAGTGCCTCGCTCTGGTGATGGACTCTGCAACGGAGGACAACCACTACCGGGTAGTATTCCTCGTCGGCGGCACGGACCGGAATGCCGTGTTTTCACTGGTCGGAGTCGGAAAAATCGCAGGCGAAAAAGATGTCCCGCCTCCGGTTCTGCCGGAACCTTCCGTCGTAACGGCTGTCTGTGAAGCAATGCAAAGAAAAATTCAGGCGGGGGATATTTCATGGGAACAGGAGTTTCCCGACGGAATCATTTCAGAAACGCAGACAGGAAGTTCCACGGAAAAGAAGAATGCGGGGGAAAACGTGCAAACGGAGATCAGGAAGTTCCGTTATCCGGAAAGCGAATGGTGGAAAGACCGTCTGACGGCGCAAAAAGGAAATCTCCGCCTGACGGAAAAAGATCTCTCTCTCTGCGGAATTTCGGCATCACGCAAAAAGGAAATCACTCTTGCTTATTGTGTAAAGCCTTTGATTGTCCGTACAGCAAGACAGATTGTGGCTTATGCGGTACTGGATGCGGTACTGGATCAGGACGGCTCCCTGCTCCGGACTTATGAAGGAGGCGAAAATTCTTTTGAAAACGCATTTTCCGTCATCATTTATCCTTTCACGCAGAAGGACAATGACGCAATTTACAAAACGGTTTTCGATTATCTTTTCGAGCAGAGCGCTTTGAAAGCCGGACAAGCCGTGCCGGCGGAAAAAGTCCGTTTTCTTTTCGTGCCGGAAACAGCATCGCCCGACTTCATGGCGAAATATTCATGGAGCGGCAATATTCCTGTCCGCAGTCCGTTTGTGCGTGACTGGGAGCTGCCTGTTCCCTTCAATGAGAAGGCGGGGCGTTACATGGGATACGGCAGCGGGGAATTTTACTATTCAGCGGGAGCGATTCGACCCGTGGACGACTCCACGGTCTATGTCATGACAAATATTTCATGCGTTCCGCCGCTTGCCCTCTCGGAGCTTTCACCGGAAGCGGCGGAAAAGTGGAAAGCATCGTCACTTCAGGATGCCTCCATGCGGTTCAGCGGACCGGCGGGATATTTGAAACTGAAGAAAGGATTTTTCGGCTGGTATGTCGATCAGGACCATGTATTTTCACTGAATCCGCCCGAAAAGGAACGGATGGATTCAGATCAGGACAAACCATAACAGAAGGGGGGAATCATGCCTACTGTAAAACTCACAATCTCGAAAAAATTCGACCGGAACGAAAAGGAAAACCTTGCTCTTGAGCTGACGGCTCTTGTTGCAAAGGAAATCGGAAAACCGGAAACCGTAACACAGGCGATTGTCGCGGATGATGCGGTCGTTTCATTCGGCGGCAACTTTCTGGCTCCGTCGGCATTCATTGTCGTCATGAGTGTCGGAGGGCTGAACCCGGAAGTCTGCAAACGGCTCTCCGCGGCGCTCTGCGCCTTGCTGGGCAAGTATGGAGTCAGCGGACAGCGCGTTTACATCAACTTCTCGGAAAAACGAGGAGATGAATGGGGCTGGAACTCTGACACATTCTGAAATCAGAACAGGCGGGGAATACTGTCATTCTCCTGCCTGTTCCATGCAAAAAACTGTATATGACCGGACATCGGAAACAGTCTGGGGAACATTTTATATCTTTTATGCCGGATGTTTTGGCACAAACATCAATTGAATCAAGGGGTGGAATATGAAAGTTTTACTGGTCAACGGGAGTCCGCACAAGGACGGCTGTATTTTCACATCGCTCTCGGAAGTTGCCGGAGCTTTGAAAAACAACGGCGTCGATTCCGAAATCTTCTGGATCGGCAACCGGGCGGTGCAAGGCTGCATTGCCTGTTGGAAATGCCGTGAAAACGGAACGCGCTGTGTGTTCAAGGATCAGCTTTACACGGATTTCGTGGGAAAGATGAAGGAGTGTGATGGAATTGTGATCGGGGCGCCCGTCTATTACGCGGGTCCTCCGGGAAGTCTCTGCGCAATTCTCGACCGGGCATTTTTCTCCGCGACGGAATATTTTCAATATAAACCTGCCGCATGTGTGGTCAACTGCCGCCGCGGAGGGGCAAGTTCAACGTTCGACAGACTGAACAAATACTTTACGATCTGCCAGATGCCGGTTGTTTCGAGCCAGTATTGGAACTCGACACACGGCTTCACCCCGGATGAGGTCCGCCGTGATCTGGAAGGATTGCAGACCATGCGCACGCTCGGAAACAATATGGCGTATCTGCTGAAAACAGCCGTACAGTCCAATGTCCCGCGTCCCGCGCAGGAACCGTGGATCGGAACCAACTTCATTTCATAAAAAAAACGGCAGCCTGCCGAAAAAAAGCCCCGCAGGATTTTTCCACGGGGCTTTTTCATGGGAATCAGAAACTTTATTCCACAATCTTGTTCAGCGGATATTCGACAATGCCGCTGGCGCCGAGATGCTTGAGATCGGGAATCAGTTCACGAACCACATGCTCCGAAACAATCGTATTCAAGGCTACCCATTCGGAATCGGAAAGCGGAGAAATCGTGGGACGTTCAAGAGCCGGAAGCTTGCCGAGAATCTTGTCAAGATCAGCCTTCTTCGCATTCAGCAGCAAGCCGACTTTGCCTTCCGCGGCGAGCACAGCCTTGAGCAGGAGCGCGATATTCTCAATCTTCTCTTTCTTGACTGGGTCCAGATACGCCTTTTTGTTGGCAATGAAACGGGTTGTGCTGATACAGAGCGTATCAATGATTTTCAGGTGGTTCGCACGCAGAGAGGAACCGGTTTCCGTGATCTCGACAATCGCATCGGCAAGTTTCGGCGGCTTGACCTCGGTTGCGCCCCAGGAAAACTCGACGGTCGCGTTGACATTGTTCTTTGCGAGATAACGCTTCGTCATGCCGACCGCTTCCGTGGAAATCCGTTTGCCCTCAAGGTCTTTCACGGAGTGGATTCCGGAGTTTTCCGGCACGGCGAGAACCCAGCGGAGAGGATTGCGCCCGACTTTGCCGTAAACGAGCTCCGCGGCTTCGATCACATCGGAGCCGTTTTCCTGAATCCAGTCGAAACCGGTCAGTCCGCAGTCAAGAATTCCTTCCTCGACATAACGGGACATTTCCTGAGCGCGGATCAGCATACATTCGATATCCGGATCGTCGATGGACGGATAATAGGAACGTGAACTGATTTCAATTTTGTAGCCTGCCTTTGCGAACATGTCCACGGTGGACTGTTCCAAACTGCCTTTCGGGAGTCCGAGCATCAATTTTGACATTCTGCTTTTTCCTTTATGTTGAATTATTTATGAAAATTCAAATCTGCCGGGTAAAATTAAAAACGACCGAAGCTGTAATATAATATTGTTTCATTTATTTTCAATCAGGCACAGGCAAAAAAGGGAAAGATTACAGGATACTCCTCATCTCCGGAGACAGAAAATTCTCCTTGGGAATCATGGTATCGCAGGCTGGAGCCACAACCCCATGTCATTCCCGAGGCTGAAAATCCAACAACGGAATCACCTCAAATCCTTGTTCATCGACTCCAAATTTACCGGAAACCGTCTTTCCGTTTTCCAGCTCCGCATCTCCCGCAATTCGCTTTCCTTTTTGATTGACTATTGTATTTGCCGGATCAGATTTTTCGACATCTGCGAAAAACCGGAATCATTTGGATGCAGATATCCGTCACTGAACAGGGAAGTATCATGCGGGATCAAAGAAAAACCATCTATGATCCGGATTATGGAATATTTCTCGTATATGCTCCGGTAAATTTTTCCGGCATCTTCGAATGTCCCGGCATTCCGAATGCATCCGAAATCGCTCCGCCACAAAGGAAGAATTGCGAAAACAGGGACATCAGGATACAACTCAACTAATCTTCTGCAAAAAAGGTCCGTATGACGTCTCAATTCTTCCCGGGAAAAATTTCCGGACCAGTCATTTGTTCCGTATGCAATTGTCAGCAGATCCGGTTGCATGGGATCGGCATTTGCCAGTAAATCCGGCCTGAATACTTCCCCGCCGATTCCTTTATTGATCATCTCCGCATCAAAAGCGTCCGCAAGCTGATTGGGATACGTCAGAAATGAATGGCGTGCATCATATCCCTGGGTAATCGAATCCCCGAAGCAAATCATTTTTCCGCTTTTCCGAAGAGACTGAATAACGGAGGCGTCATCAAAAAGCAATCGGTTCAGCTTCACAGCAACCAGACAGGGAAAATAGACAGCAATAGTTTTTATTCCCTGTGGCAACTCAACTTGCAACGTTCCGTCCGGTTGTTCTTCACAGGATTCACTGCCTTCGTGTTTGACCAGTATTCCATTCACAAAGACATCAAAATAATAGAATTTGCGAGAGGACGCTCCTGTAACATGATAATCCATTGCAAAGAAAGAGGAAGATGTTTTGAACTCCAGGCGAATCCCCGAAGATGCAAATGTCTTACGATAAAAGTCAGGAATGTTCCGATACGTGTCTCTCTGTTCATCCGTAAATCTTGAAAATAAAAACCAACCGTCTTTTTCTGTTACGGCAACAGCGCCATGGGTTAATTTGCGGACTAAATCCAGATCAGCATACATCGTTCGAAGTAAATCCTTTCACAGGCAGCTCATTCTGAATTGCGCGGAAAATCATTTTTCATTCCTCCCTCTCGCCGAACGCGGCAAAGATTTTCTGTTCCGTTTCCGCCGTATAGAATCCGTTGGCATCAAGCGTTGCGGGCAAATCCGGAGAAATTTTCGCCAGATCGCTCATTGCGGTCAGCGGCAGATCCGGGCAGTTCGGGAAAATCACGGTTTTCCCGGGAAACGCGCCGGATGCCACTTTTTCAAGACCTTTCTTCAGATCCTTCATTCCGCCGATAGCCCCGAGTGCGCTTACGCAGAGAAACTCGCCTTCCGCCGCCGCACGGACCGTATCAATCATATCATCCGTACTGCTGCCGGAGGAGCCGGTGAAACGGATGTGATTCTCCACGATGTCGCAGATGGAAATTGCTCCGGTATCGCCTGCGGGAATTCCGGCAAACACATTCATCAGACCGCCGCGGCCGAGATAGGAGGCAGCGGTTTCGCCGCATTCCGCCGAGGGCACCAGCAGCAGAATGTCATCGAAACCCTCCGGCGCAAATTCGCGAAGCAGCCGGTCAAATTCAGCCGCCGACATCCCCGATGGATTGACAAAGCGGCATTCGACCCCCAGTTCCGAGGCACGTTTCCCCAGAAACTTCTGCAAATGTTCCAGCCGTGCGTCATCCAGATCGCTGACCAGGATTTTCCCGGCATGTCCGGGAGAGACCGCCGCCAGTTCCACGTGCATCTGCCCCATCGCCCCTGCCCCGCCGAAAAACCATGCCGTCCCGCCGGGCTTGATCGACATTCTGCGTCCGGCACGGTAGGCATCGGAAAGATCCAGTGACATGGTTCCCTGATAGAAACGGTTCTGATAATGCAACGCCCCCAGGTCAATCGCACACTTTCGACACGGAGTTGCTCCGGCAAAGGTGATGACGGCTTTCTGCCCGGCGAGAGCAACGGCTTTTTCGCAAACTTCAGGATCAGTCACATCACAACATACAATATCGTCGAAATCCCCTTCCAGCTCAAGAGAACCGACGGCTTCCCCCTGGAACGATGCGGGCGCGGTTCCGTAAATTTTGCAGACGGCGGGCGGGTTCCGCTCAAATAAATCCCCAGGCACATATTCTTTTGCCGCATTGCCGAAAACAAAGAGACGTTTTCCGTCCTTCAGCGGTTCGGCGCGATGGGTGATATGCGCAGAGGCGCGGACACAAGTCCACGGTTCGATCAGCGCGGCGGCAGCGGCGGAAAGTCCGTCGGGCCAGTCCAGCAGATAACTGCGCCCTTCTCCCGCCCAGACCCGTTTATCCAGAATGCTGTACTGCGTCATGCCTCCCGGCATGCCGTATCCGTAGGCACAACTGCGCCCGCCGACAAAGATATCGCATTGAATCAGACAGCGGCGACCTTCGTAAAATTCGTCCGGTACGTTCTTTCCTTTTCCGACTATGGTGAAAACAGCCTCGTGCCCGGGAATCAGCGGATGAGTTTTCAAATCCTTTTCCCACAGCTTCGGATGACTTGCTCCCGCACGGATGATCTTGATATCCGAAAAGCAGAGTCCCAGCGCTTCCACGCGCACCAGAATTTCATCATCGCCCGGAACAGGCATGGCATCCCGGGACGGGGCACCGTTTTCTCCGAAATTTTCCATTCCCTGACCGAAAAGTTTCCATGAAAGATTGATTTTTTTTATTGTCCTGTACTCTTCAATTTTATTCTGTTTTTCATAATCCGGAGGGCGTTATCTCAAGCAGTCCGGCAACCAGTTCTGAGGGCAGTTCAAGAGAAATCGAATTCTCTTTTCCTGTGAATGCCAGACCGACAGGATCCACCCCCGGCTGATATAAAATACAGTCCTTCGCATCCTCGATTCCGGGGAGTGTGATTCCAATTTCTCCTGCCGTTGATATGCGTCCGGCAAGGCGGCTCATCGTCCTGACCAGGCTGATGCAGTAAGTATTCCGTTCGCTCCGATAGATGTTACCCTGAAAACCGAGAGGCAGCCGCAACGGATCAGGATCAAAGACCCAGCGCCTGCGGTAGAGCTTTTCCAGCAGCGGAAGATATTTTTCATAGAGATCGCGCGACGACATGGCGGCGGGATAACAGGTAAATCCGGCGCCGTAAAGCAGCGCTTTCTGGAACATCATCTCAATATGGGCATCGTCGTGCTCATATACCAGAAAGAACAGCGGTTTGGCACCGATTCCGTAATACTGGAGATGCTCGCAGAGCCAACTGTCGCTCTCCGCCATGAACGCATCGAAATATTTCAGAATGCCGACACCGAACGGGCCGTTGGCAATGATCGTTTTTCCCGGATGCAGCAGGCGCGACAAATGTTCCAGGTGGGGAAAATAATTGAAACCGCTCATATAGGCGGGCTGATTGTCGATCGCCGTGATTCCGTCATCATGCGCAGTATCGACAAAATTATAACACGGCTGATCCAGAAAGATTCCGTCCGCCTCCGGATAACGTGCCGCGATTCCATCGATCTGGCGGTCAATTTCCTTTCCGAAAGGAAGCGCCGGATCGGAATTCATCATATAAGTTTTCTCCCAGCCGCTCCAATTCTGACCGCGCCGGTCTTTCTGGCGGCAGGCTTCCATTTCCGGAGCCAGAAGTTTTTCATCGCCGTCGCCCGTAACCTGAAGATAGAGGAATGCGGCGGTTCCGGCGTCATGCAGCGTCTGAATCGTCTGATGAATCATCGCTTCGGAAATCATCGTCTCATTGGTTCTGAAGTGACCGCTCTTCCATTGCGGAATCCCTTCCGGATGATAATTCCCGTAGGCGGGAAAATGGCCGTGAACCTCATACCATTTGATTCCGAGTTCAACCATCCGGCGCACGTCCTGTGCCGAAACGGTAAATTCTCCGCAGACGTGCCCGCCCCAGAGAGAATCAATCTGCGGCGAACGCGGCTCAAAATATTCCGTAAAACGTTCATAAACCCACCCCAGTGCCGGACGCCAGTCGCCGGGAGTCCCGTGCAGCAGCAGTTTCGTTTTTGCCGTATGGCCCGGTGACAAGGCGAGCCAATCGAATTCCGCACGCAAATCCAGTTCGCGGAATCCGAACAGAAAGCGGAAACGCGGGGTCTTGAAATCAAAAGGCATGGCAAGGGCAAAACCGGAATCATCTTGTGTCCGGTAACAGGAAAGCAGCGGCATCAGAATTCCGCTTGTAACTTCTCCATATTCCAGGGAAAGCCCCGCAAAGCGGGAAATCTGAGAGGGCATTCCATCTTTCGCAGCCCAGAAATGAACCGGAAAAACGGGCTGCGGCAAGGGCAGATTCCAGCTGACCGCACAGGAACGGTAATCTCCGTCTGCAAGCGTCAGCGCGGATTCCCAGCAGATTGCATCATCGGCGGAACTGTAGGTTTCCCGCAATGACCACGGCGCACCCTGAAATTGTTTGTGAATGACAAGCCGTTCCGCGTTTGCTTCAAATACAACACTTTTCAAGTCACGCCGCCCGAAAGTGCGTTGAAGCAGATCATCCCGGACTGTTACGTCACCGCAATAGGCAGCCCAGACTTTCCGTTCACCGGAAATATTGACAATACGGTTGACGCATCCGTCTGCTTTTCCAATGGAAAGCTCCATGCCGCCGGCAGAAATCCGCCAGAGTTCTTCTGTCTCAAGAAGAAATGAAGAGTTGTCCTTGCTCATAAAAAACCTTTCCTGATCAATATAAAACAATGTTATGCCAAATACAAATACCGAAGGAAGAACCGGGCAGCATTCTGCATAGAAAACGATACCCGCTTTCTATTGCCGCCTGAAATTCTTTCTGACAACCGCAACAGCCTCTTTCGGACGGCGGTATTCATCAAAAATTCCTTTATTGTTGAATCCGCGCGGACGCCGCAGGATACGTCCCTGCATACCGGTGCGGGCATCGCAGAACATCCAGAGCGCAACCCCTGCCACCCGGTCTTCGCCGCAGACGAACTCCGTTACAGCCTGATGGTAATCCGCCTGATACTCCTCGGTCCAGCGCGCATGAAAACGGTCATGGAACCCGGGCAGAGCCGCAGCGCCGATTTCGCTGATGATAAAGGGCTTATCCCTGGTTTCCGGGAGGGAATCGATATACCCTATGGTGTCGCGCAGGAACGGCTGAATATTGTCAATGGTCCGGATTTCCTCGTCCTCCGTGTCATACCAGCCCGGATAACAGTTCATGGAAATGACGTCGGCAAACTCAAACACCTGATGATCGCGGGTCTGCACCACGGCAAAGGTTACAGGACGGCACGGATCAAGACGCTTCACGAGTGCCGCCAGCTCGGCGTAAACCGGCTTGGACTCCGTTTCCGTGGAGGCGCATTCGTTCAGGAACCCCCACAGGATTACCGACGGATGATTGAAGCTTACCTGAATCATGGCTGTGAGGTTGTTTCTCTGCGACTCGCGGAAAACAGGATTCAGCAGGTTCGGCGACGGTTTTCTACCCCACGCCAGACCTTCCTCCCAGACCAGAATCCCCATTTCGTCACAGCAGTCCAGAAAGTGCTGATTCTGCGGATAGTGAGAACCCCGGACAAAGTTGCAGCCGCACTGCTTCATCAGCATCAGGTCATTGACATGAATCGCATCGGGGAGAGCGTAACCGAAATCCGGGTGGTGCTCATGGCGGTTGACTCCGAGCAGCTTCAGCGGCTTTCCGTTCAGCAGAAGGCTGCGCCCCCGGATCTCAATCTTGCGCAGGCCGAACCGCTCCGTCACGGCATCGCCGCGGATTGCACAACGAACACAGTGCAATGCGGGAGAATCCGGAGACCACACGCGCGGAAACGGCACATTCCGTTCGAGAACGGCGCGTCTGTCCGTTATACGGCAAAGCACATTCTCCTCCGCTCCATTGTCAAACGAAAGACTCAATTCGGTCTCCTCCGGCACATCTCCGCCGAACCGCACCTCCAGCTTGACACATCCCGTGTCCAAATCCAGAGTAGTCACCTGTATGCGTTCGATCCGGAACTCCGGCAAAGTCGACAGCGAGAGTTCGTAATAAACTCCGCCGTATGCATAAAAATCGCATTCCAGTTGAAATTGCGGAATTTTTTCCTCGTCGCACCGATTGTCTACGGCAATCAGCAGCGTATGACATCCGGCGCCCGCACGGAAATCGAAATCCAGCGGGGTGAACGGCATATGCGAGGAACCGACCTCTTTCCCATCGCAGAAAATCCGGCATGCCAGCCCCATTCCGCCGATGTGAAGACGCAGAAGCGCCTCTTTCTTCAGCGTAAAATCCGTCCGGTAGCACCCGGTTCCCTTTTTTCCGGCAAACTGTTCAAAAACATCGAAACAGCCAGGCAGAGGCAAACAGCTGGTAAAGTTCAGCGCATGGAGATTCAGCATGTCAAGGGGCAGTTTTTCGCAAAACGCGAACTGCCAGTTTCCGCCGAGTTCTATTTTTTCACGCAAATCAAAACAGGGATAATGTGACATAATCTCTCTTTTTCAAATTTAAAATTCAAGTTCCGCCGTTACCGGGCAGTGATCGGAAGCGGCCGTATGGGCTCCCACGCTGAAATTCAACAGCCGGACCGCTCCTTTCGGATACGTGCAGATGAAATCAATCATTGCCCCGGAATGATGCGTCCATACGCCCGGTTCCGCCTGATCGTTGCAGACATCCCATTGGGTATGCAGGAAATCGATCTCCGGTGTTCCGGGTTCCACGTTCAGATCGCCGCAGAGGACTGCCGGATACAGTTTTCTTTCATTGATTTTATCCGTAATCATCTGAATGGCGGCAACCCGGTGTTCCCTTGCGCCCGGATATTCGTTCCGGGTGCAGAAATGCGTTACCAGAAAGTGGAATGGGGGCGGCGCATATACTTTTGTCATCAGGCAAATGCGCTGTTCATAGCCTGCCGGAGTCGGTAGCAGGAGCTTGTCCACAAATTCGATTTTGTATTCGGCAAGCGCCATGACTCCGTATTCGCCTTTGCCGTCACGGGAAGTGGCGCGCCCGAAAACCGGGGTCATTCCCAGATAATCCCCATAGAGTGCCGGCATGTCGAGATCCGGCACAAAATCTTCATGCACGGAGACTTCATTACAGCTCACCGCATCCGGTGCCGACTCTCTGATAATCCTCGCCGCCCGCGTCCAGTCGGATTTTTTATCTTCTCCGAACGAGGAGGCAATATTAAAATGTGTTACTCTGATCATTTTTGAATTTCTTTCATCTTCTGCAAAAAAGTCTCTGCTGCAATTTTTCTTCAGAATTTGAAGAGCTCCGGCGAAGCCTTCAGCAACGCCTCGAACTCCGCATTCGTGAACTGTTTTTTCGGCGACATCCAGAAGGCATAGGTAAATTCCTTGAAATCCGGTTTCAGTGTCAGATTCAAAGTCTGATACGCGCCATTGAGAAGAACCGCCTTTTGAACGGGTGCACTCTCGAAGGCCATGTAGACCGGATTTTTCCCGAACGCCGCATCGCGGAGAATGAGTGTATTTTCCGCCGGTTCGAGTTCAACCCCTTTATTGCCGGCATTTCCCTTGAGGGTTCGCTGCGGGGTTACGGCTTCGCGGACGTATGACGCCGGCTCCCAGCGTTTTTTAGGATCTTTATCCAGATTGATGCAGGCATACGTGGAAAACTCGATTCCGGCAATCGGTTCCACGGAACTGCTGTCCGGGGCAATACGTATAAAAAGCAGGTTTGAATTCTTTTTCATGAAGACGCGATACAAAATTTTTGCGCCGTCGAAATTGAGAGTCATCTCGCATCCGGCGCTGCCGCTTTCCTTGTCTTCCCATTTTTTCAGGCTGTCCTTGTCCAGAAAAATGTTGCGGCTCTTGATTCCATTGACTGTAAGGCCGGGCAAAGCCGGTACGGGATAGCCGCAGCCGAATTGCACAAAGGCAGGCTGTTTCCCCGTATTTTTCGTTCTTTGCACCGAAACATTGTAGTCCCAGGCCCCATTGGAAATGGAATAGCCTGTCACAAATTCCAGATGCGGGAAAAGATAAGGTTTCGTCTGCATGACAGTTGCCGGAAATTCCGCGCCATGAACACAAAAAACGAAGAAACATCCAAGAGTGAAAGAAATCATGTTTTTTTTCATGGTTCAATCTCCTTTTCCAAGAAATTTAATGGTTCCGAACATTTCAAGATTATGATTGTCTGCCAATGTCAGCGCAGATGACATGTATTCCTGCGGCTCGCCCAGCTTGTTGCTTACGATATTCGCGCCCCAGACATCATACGGACGCGGCGCTTTCACCTTCATATCTGCAAACGGGATGAAAAATTCCATGCTCCAGGAATTGTCGTTCCGGACAACCGCCCTGCGGAATCCCGGCGCATCATGTCTGCCGTAGGGAGTCGCAATGGGAAACATTTTACGGAATCCGGTGCATTGGTTCCCCAGGGCATCCACGGCAAAATGATAGAAATCTTCCCGTCGGTTCACTCCGGGCGCGATAAAGATTTCACAACTGTCATTGTGCCACAAATCCTTTCCGGCATCCGCCAACGGTCTGCAAGGAGCTTCCAGCAGTCCGTAAATGCCGTTGTCATCCCATGCAAGTTTCACAGAATACGGATATTTCGGCCTGGCGCCGCTCCCTTTCGGGTCCTGCATTGCAATGGGCTTGAGATTCTTCCAGAACGCTTCATTCCCCTTTCCGTCCAGTTCCACTTTATCCCGGCTCAGCAGCCGGTATACATTGTAGTTTGGGCGGATATAGCTCTGCCGGTTCCGCTGGGAAAGGATTGCATCTTTCCACGGCATGGAAAAGAGGGCGAAGCGTTTCGCCTCCACGGTGCCGGGCCTGATATGGGAAGCGGCTTTGTTCAGACAGGCTTCCAACTGGTCTATGACCTGCGGAGGATAGAGCGGATTGATGGAGTTTTCCGCATCGTTCATCATATACAGGTTGATATAGCTGTTTTTCATGAGCCGGTGGAACTTCTTCAGTTCCGCTCCTGCCTCTTTCCCGTAGAAAGGTTCCCAATGTTCATCAACCGCCGCATCCGCATTGAAATCGGGATTCCAGAATGCTTTGGCTCCGCAGTATTCGGAATAATAGTAGGACCAGTTCAGACCGCCGTACTGATCGAAAAAGATATTGGTGCGTCCCAGCAGTTTTCCGCAGACGTTGATCGATTCACCGACAAACTGCGCCGCAATCGCACGCAGGAACGGACTGCCGCCCTCCGCAGGGATATGATAGAACCACAGCGAATCGATCGGACGGTTGCCGGTGGCTTCATACCATTCCTTCAGGAATTGCATGGTTTTTGCGATTTTCTTCGGGTTTCGCGGAGCGCGTGGGAAGATATGAGTGCAGACCCGCAGATCAATGTTGTCCGGCAGTTTCCAACGCGGGTCCGTGGGAGCATAGGTGCCGCCCTGATAAGGCATGAAAGCCACGCGGAGACCGGGAAATTCCTCTTTCACCCGGGTGGCGAAATATTGCAGGAAACGTCCGTATACATTGCGTTGAGCCACTCCGCTGTCAATATCCGCCTGCGAGATCAGCTTGAGTTTTTGAACAGTCGGATTCCGCAGCATATCCATATCCGGCACCTCCCCGTCACACTGTCCGATATTGATATACCGCTTATTCGGAGGATAGGACCAGATATTGTAATCTTTCCCCCCGGAAGCATAATATTTTTTCATCGCGTCAATGATAATGTCCGCAAATTTCAGGTTCGTCAGATCAAAATCATTGCCGATATGTGCTTTGGGGTTATACCGCATATAACCGGATTCATCGGTGAAGAAGATGTCCTTCTTGCGGTCGGGGTAAAACTTCATGATCCGGGAAGGCTCCGGATCGTGCCCCGGATGAAAAGATTTCGGCCCCATGAAAGGTTCCAGACGCCAGTATTCCTGCATGGTCATAAGCCTGTTGGGAGAATCCGTCTCTTTCTGATACGCGCCCATCAGTGCTTCCCATTGCTTCTTCTTTCCACGCAGGGACCAGCCGATCCAGCATCCGTCACGGTTGTAGAAACGCGGATAATCGCTGTAACGGACCGCCGGCAGAGTCAACTCTGCGATCTTCGGGAAAATCGAACCGTATTCGCCGGGAAAATACCAGCGGCAGCCAAGGATGCGTTCGGCAAAATCGCAGGCGCCCCATAAAGTGCCGCGCAAAATTTCGCGAGGCTCCAGGGGGGGAGTATTTTTTTCCCTGATCCAGAAGTGCGGAATCATAGCCGGCAATGACAACACCTTCGGGACAGGTAAAAAGCTGATAGCCCTGTTTCGGCCCCTTGAACGGATCGGCGCCGAGTTTTTTCGTGATGTCATTATAACCGAGATGGATTTTATACTGATACTGTTTTGCCTTATCCTGTTCATGCAGTCCCAGAACGGCAGGTTTGACGCCGGTACATTTTTCCACAGCCTCTTCAAGAAGCAAAGCCGCACGTTCCACACTGGAGGTAAAAGCACGGTCGCGGTTGGATTTGTCATAGACAATCGCGAAGTTCGGTTTCCCCTTTTCAATCAGTTTCAAGGGAGCATGGTTCGGCGCGGGCTCAAATCTGACCGGAGTCAATGCCGGGTTTTTCAAGTCCGGCACAGCCCATGCCGCTGCCGAGGCAAGGGTCAGTAGCGACAGCATTAAAAGTTTGTGCTTCATCTGTTTTCCTTTCTTACAGCCATGAATCATGTTGTTTGTTTTTATTGCCACGGAGAATATTGCACCAATGCAGCATTCCCCCCGTAAAATCCATAGGTATCCTTCGTCCACGGAGTATTCGTCAGATTCTGATCCCACGGCAGGCCGGTCGACTTGCCGATCAGGAGAGTCGCAGCCTCGCCGGAAACATGCCCGTCCACCCACCCCACATTGGCTTTGCGGCGATGGCGATAGGCAACTGTATTATTATGAACCTTCAGATTTCCCCTCCTGGCTCTTTTTTCATATGTATCATTCCCGCCGCAGGCTTCAGCATGGGAAATATGTTTGCTGGGAGAAGGAATCCGGGACTGTTTCACTCCGGGTGAGGCACTACTCTCTGAACCGACAGCATGGCCGTAGTCCCCGAAAAGATTGGAAAAATATCCATACCCCGGATATAATTTGTCAGGGAAAGCCTGAGATGGACATCCGAAAGGCCCTGAAACGGAAAGGTCCCTGCGGGTGATCATTGTAAGTTCTTTACGTCCCATGTAAAGCAGCAGATATTCCATCCAGACAGTCGGCCGGGATGCATAATTGTCCGTAGTGGAATTTCCGGAAAGATACGGTCCCAGATAAACCGAATAATAAACGCCGTTGCTGTCGCCGAGATATGCTTGCGTAGCAATAAGAATCTGCCGAACTTTTCCGATGCATGAAATGCCCTGAGCAGTTTGACGGGCTTTGTTCAATGCAGGCAGAAGCATTGCCGCGAGAATCGCGATGATCGAAATCACGATGAGGAGCTCGATCAGAGTGAAAATTTTTATTTTCACCCTGCGAAGTAAGAATATCGAACAAGGAACACGGAAGTAAGAAGTAGAAAAACATTTGAACAATTCAACATTTGAACAATTCAACAATCGAAGGAAGAAAGAAGAAGCAGGACAGGGCGTGAATTGGCACCGCTGGAATGAAACATCCTTTTTATAACTTTTCCTCATGAGGAACTCGATCAATGTGAAAATTCTTTTATGAAAATTCATTTTTTCTTTCCCTGCATTTTATTTTTGAATGTAATGAAATGATACGGATGAAAACGGAACCGGAAAATTGATTACTGTTCCCGGCTGTTCCTCATACATCCTGCCCTGTTTCTTTAAAAGTATAATCATAAAAACAGTTTTCACAAGAAGAAATTTGTTACTATAATATGGATTTTTGTTACTTTCCATACTTGAAGAAGCAGAAAAAAATATTCTATTAACGGCAGAAGAAATATTCTTTTATAAGGGAAAAATGTTCCATGAAATTATTCAGTAACATATTATTTGCAAAGATTTACCCGGAATCGGACAAGGTGCCGTTCCGAGTCCGAGGCACAGGCTACGTCCGAAACGATCCGGCTACCCGGCAGAAAATGAGAGTCTGCAATTTTGTTGAATTATTCTGGTGCGTCGGCGGCGGCTGCACCTTTCATTATCCCGAAGGGACCTATACCCTTCATCCGGGAGAAGTATGTTTTTACAATTCCGGATGCCTGCACGATTATATTCCGCTCGACTCCGGTTTTGAATATCATTGGCTTTCCATTGAAGGAGCACAGGCGGAGAAATTCTTTCAGGGGTTCCATACATCCCGGCTTCCGCGCCATGTGGGAACATGTCCTGATGACCTTTTCACTTTGCTTCGCACCGAAATGTCAATCCCGGACTCACGCTCGGTCTATCGGGCATTTGCGACGGCGGTGCGGATTTTCACCGAAGCCCTTTCACCATCGAAAGAGGAGCCTCCGCAGCGTCTGGACTATGCCGCCGTGGCGCTGCGTATGGTCGACGAAAATTTCACCAGCCCGGAAACCACGGTCAATTTTCTGGCGGAACAACTGCAGCTCAACCGCTGCTATCTGAGTCGGCTGTTTCATGGAAAGACAGGTGTCACGCTCTCCGAATATATTCTGCGGAAGCGTCTGGAATACGCAAAGGAACTGCTGATCCATTCAGATCATACCGTCTTTAATATAGCTTCTCTCTGCGGCTTTTCCGACAGCTCGTATTTCATGCGCTTTTTTTATAAGCAGACCGGCATGACTCCTTCTCAGTTTCGGCGCAGTTTTCTACAGGAACACAAAATGAAGAAAACGAAAGAAATCAATGACGCCCCCCCTGGAATCGTATGATACAGTTCGTTGACCTGCTGCGATCCAACGACATAAATTGGCCGCCGGAAATGTGTGTCCATTGCTTCGCCACAGGTCCGCGACAAGTGCAAAGTCCCGACTTGAGAAGATGGTCTCCCAAGAAAATGAACTACCCCACCGCAAGCAGTGGGGTATCAGGAAATTTCGTCTGCGGCAATCGTCTCTTTTGCAATGCAAAGCATCATAAATTAGAACTTAAATCGCCGCAAACCCAAGATTGGCAATCTGTATGGAGTCCTTCAGTTTCAAAAGTGACAACTTGAAAAGCCGGGAACGAATCACGGACACCGTTCTGCCGTCAGGTTGCCTGACATCCTTGCTGAAGCGCACTGCCCAGACGCAATCACGCCTTAACGGCTGCTCCAGCACGACAAGAAAGGTATAACTCTGAATCCTCCCCGCTTCACGCTTTATCCCGACAAGAAGTTTCCGAAACTCTGATTCCGGCAATCGGGAACGTATTTCAGGAGACAGCGGTTTACAGAATTCCTGATAATCCTCCGTCTCCAAAGCTTGCAGAAGCTGTGCGCCGATTCTGCGTCCATTATCGTCCCAGATCTCAGTTTCCGCCATATCCGGCACGACAGTCGAGACACAACCGCCAAGAAGCGGAAGTAAACTCACAGCCGGAAGAAGCAGTAACTCAATAGTTCTTTTCCGGATCAAGCACCAATTGATCAAAGCCATAATCATTCTCATCATAATATTTGGTTCGTGTTCCAAAGTTTTTCACTTTACCATCCACTTTGGCGGCTTCCTGCTTGTAAACATCAGGCAAACTTGAAGTCGGAGTAGTGGGAACTACTGTCAGGACAGCAACAATCTGTGTCTTTTTCAACACTTCGGACTCTGCCGAAAACAGAAATCCGAGCAACGGAATATCCCCGAGAAACGGAATTTTGCTGACACTTCTCACAACAGCGGATTTATCCAAGCCCCCGACATAAAAGATGTTCCCGTCATTTGAAAGTTGCACTTCCGTTTTGAGTTCCGTCACGGAAGTCCGCGGCATGCCGTTGCTCTTGAAACCGATGAGATTCGTGTTGGACATCTCAATCGCGATACAGGTTGCCTTGTTGTAAATATACGGCTGCATCCGAAGGCTGAATCCGTATTCAGTATCACTGTTGGTTACCCGTGTTCTGTCTTTCTCTATCGGGTAACCTCCGGCAATCTGCCATTCCAGAGCGGTATCGTTTACCGCAGGATTGGAATTGAACACTTCGCAGGTGTCCCCCAGATTGCGGCTTCCCGCAACAAAATAACCGTTGCTGATCCGCAATGTTTCGTATTTCTTCCCGTTGACCACGGTCTGCGTCGCAGTGAACTGAGCCGGGACATTGCCGTTCCGCACCCATTCAACCGTCTGAAACTTTTCCTGATCCACTCCAAGACCGGAAAGCGTATCAGACGGACCAATCGAGCTTGCAATGTAAGACTGGGCGATTTCCGTTTCTCCTCCGGCAGTCTCCTCTCCCGCAACGATCACCGGCATACGGGTGACGCTCTCTATCGACGCCGCCGTACCGTTGCTGATATTCAGCGAACCGCTGGTGACGATTCGCGCTTTGCTTTTTGCAACTAAAAAGTCCAAATAACGCGAATTCCATTTCGGATTGAAATTGATATAAGAGGTGTGAGCGCTTTTTACCAGGTTGCTGACATTGCCTGTTTGAAGATTCCAGCCGTTCAGATAACGCGCCCCTGCGGCAAAAAGATCTGCCCCGGGACCATTCTTCCATGCCTGGAAATCCACGCCGAGATTGCCGTCATTTTCGCTCTCCAGCTCATACACGGTATAATTGACCAGCGCCTGCGACGTCGGGGTATCGTATTCCTTCAAGGTCTTCAATATCTGCGGTTCAGAATTCGGAGAGGCGTAAAACATCAGCGTGTTGAGTCTGGTATCCGGGACAACGGTATCGATACCACCTTGAAGTTCCGTATTGTCTCCACCGTGCTGCATGCCGACGTTGCAGATCAATTCCGCCAGAGTGACGGAATCAAAATAACGCGGATAATAGAGGAAGAAATGCCGCCCGGCTTCGGAAGCAAGGTTCGGACGGTCGAGCATGGCAATGATCTGATCAAGGCCCATGCCATTTTCCACGGGGTGGAACCGGTATTCTTCGGCGGAAACCAGCAGCATGCCGGTTCCATCCTGATATTTGATCGCTTCCACTTTAGTCACATTGCTGTTCACCCGGCGGGAGCGGATCGCAGCCATCACATAAGGGCGGATTTCATAAGGGTCCGCATGTTTCAGCCGGTAAACTTTAGTATAGACATAAGGGTCGTTATTCGTGTTGACAAATGTAATCTGCTCCGTTTCCTTTCCGATCTCCACATTCAACTGCGGCTGGACCTGAGTCGGCAGGGGAACCGGAGTCGGCACATCAACAGACGCCGCCGACAATCCAGTACAGACAATGCCGCAAAACGAAACACAAAGATGTTTATAGCAATTCATGATAAAACTCCAAGACCGGATCAACTATTTCACAACCGAAGCAACGGCAGAATCCGGTTTATTTGCCGTAATGACCGGGGTGGCAGTCAAAGTGACAAATACTTTGAACTTGCTGTCCACCTTGCTTTCTGCGCCGAACAGATAACGCAAAACAGGAATTTCTCCAAGAAACGGAATTCCGTTATACTGCTCCACCTTGACATTCTTATCAAATGCGGCGATCAGCATCTCCGTTCCGATATTGAGCGTCAAAGTGGAGTTGAATGTGTTGGAATCCACCGTAACCGTTCCAAGATTATCCGTTTCAACAGGTGTATTGGAAGTCAATACCCAGTTGCCCATCAGCGTCTTGGCTCCTTTGTCAGGATCATCGCCGAAACAGATCATCGGGGCGCTGATATAAAATTCCAGCTCCATTGCAGGACTTGCCGTAATCGCAGTTGACTGATCTTCCGGATCTTTTTGTATCTGCTGGAATTCAGGAGTAAAGCGGAAACGGTATTTTGCATTGTCCCAGGAATCCGCCGCAGTAAAATCATTGGTCACGGTCAAAGTTGCTCCCGTTGCGACACTGGCCTTGCCGTTCTGAACCAGCATGCGCAAGAAAGTCGCGTCAAAATTGGGCGCGATCATGATGGCTCCGAGCCCGGTGGCATCCCAGACAGGTCCATCGGAAATCAGGCTTACAAAATTCTCAAGTCCCTGTTTGGAATAAAAATTGGAAAAATCAAACCCAGCAGAGAGAATGTCCGCACCGGGACCGTTTTTCCAGGCGACATAATCAATTCCCAATTCGCGGAAATTATTGTCGGAAACCAGATAAACCTTCAATTCCAGCTGAAGTTGGGGAACCGGACGATCCACCGCCTTCAGGAACTTCAGGAACTCCTGCGCCTGTGATCTGGAACTCTTCCAGATGAACATGTTGGTGCCGCGGTCGAAATAAGCAAATCCGCTGCCGAACCCGCCCGGTGCAAAAGTCTGTTCCAGCATCTGCTTCATCTCATCGGAGCCCCGATAATCGGCACAGTAACTGTAACGGCTGATTCCGTCTCCGCTGACAGCCGTTCCATTCCGGTCCACTTTTTTCGACGGATAATCAAGCACGGCAATCATCTGGTCAACATAAGGCAGCATCGTCTTTCCGGTTGACACCACGATAAACTGTTTTCCACCCGCCTTATAATCAAGGCTCTGCACTGTGGATTGAGAGTCAAACCGTTTCACCGCACCTTTGATGAACGGCAGAAGATCATGTGCATTGACATGCTTCAGTTCGTAGACCTTGCTGGTCATGTAGTGCTGAGCGCGATCTTCATTGAAAACAATGGTTCTCAGCTTGTCTTCCGCCGCATTCAGCACCCCGGCGGCAAACATCGAAAAAGCCACGGCAAGCAATGCTTTTCCGGAAATATTCCTCAACATATTACATTTCTCCCTGCCAATCCAGATATCGGACAAAAAGTCCTCTCTGAAGAAGCATTTCGGCAGAGCCCTGCTCCGTTCAATGGAAAAGAGCCCCGCCTGCCAGATTATTTGTGTTGATCCAAAGCAAGATTCAGCATCAGGACATTGACGATCGGCTCATTGCGCATGATGCCGCCGGGATATTCCACCTGGGAGTCAATGATCTTCCGGAGCTCTGCTTCACTCATTCCGCGCGCCTTGGCGACACGCGGCATCTGGAACTTCGCGGCAGCCAGCGTAATGTGCGGATCAAGCCCGCTTCCGGAAGCAGTCACCATATCCGCCGGAATGGGATTTTCCGCATTCGCGCCATATTTTTTTATGATTTCCTGCGCCCGTTCCGCAATTCCGGGAGAAGTCGGGCTCAGATTGCTTCCGGCGGCGCCCGCACCATTGTAATCCACCGCAGACGGACGGCTGTGAAAATATTTATCCTGTGTGAATGCCTGCGCAACCTGGCGGCTGCCGACATACTCTCCGGAAGCATTTTTCACCAGAGAACCGTTGGCGGTATCAGGCACCAGAATCTGAGCAACCGCCCAGATCACCAGGGTATAGGCAACACAGCACAGCAGAATGCTCAGAACCGCGGCTCTCACCGCGCCGGCAACATCAGTCATGATATTCATAATTCAAGTCTCCTTTCCGTTAAAACAAGCCGATGGCACTCAGAACCATATCAATCAATTTGATTCCGGCAAACGGGGCAATCACGCCACCGAAACCGTAGATGAACAGATTGCGCGCCAGCAGGGCATCCGCTCCCATCGGACGGTATCTGACGCCTTTCAGAGCAATCGGAATCAGCAGCGGAATAATAATCGCATTGAAGATCAGCGCCGACAGAATTGCGCTTGAAGGCGTGGCAAGGTGCATGATGTTCAATACTGCAAGCTCAGGAATCGCCAGCATGAATATGGCAGGAATGATCGCAAAATATTTCGCCACATCGTTCGCGATGGAGAACGTCGTCAGCGCGCCGCGGGTCATCAGCAGTTGTTTGCCGATCTCAATGACTTCAATCAGTTTGGTCGGGTCGCTGTCGAGGTCGACCATATTGCCGGCTTCTTTCGCCGCCTGCGTTCCGGAGTTCATGGCGATACCGATATCCGCCTGCGCCAATGCGGGCGCGTCGTTGGTTCCGTCGCCCATCATCGCGACCAGGCGCCCTTTCGCCTGCTCCCGGCGGATATAAGCCAGTTTGTCTTCCGGCTTTGCTTCCGCGATGAAATCGTCCACGCCGGCTTCCCGGGCAATTGCCGCCGCCGTAAGCGGGTTGTCCCCCGTCACCATTACGACGCGCAGTCCCATGGCGCGAAGACGTTTGAAGCGGTCGCGGATACCGGTCTTCAGGATGTCCGACAGTGCGACAACGCCGCAGATCCGGTTGTTCTCCGCCACGACAATCGGCGTGCATCCTTTCTCCGCGACAACCGTGACAATATCCTCAATATCATGCGGCACTTTCACTTTCGCCTCTCTCGCGGCGCAGATCACGGCATCGGAAGCTCCCTTGCGGTAATGTGTCCCGTCTGCGGCGTCATTGCCGCTCATACGGGTCTGAGCAGTAAATTCCACCAATGTATAAGTACCGTCGTCTTTCGGTATGCCGCCCCTGCGCTTTTTCCCGGCAAGAGTAATAATGGAACGGCCTTCGGGAGTCCGGTCACCGAAAGAGGCGCGGACGGCAATCTCAATCAGCTCATCACGGCTCACTCCGTTGACCGGATAGAATTCAGAGGCAAGACGGTCTCCGACGGTAATGGTTCCGGTCTTGTCCAGCAGCAGAGTGTCAATATCCCCCGCCAGCTCCACAGCCTTGCCGCTCTTGGCGAGAACGTTGGAGGCAAGAGCCCGGTCCATGCCGGCAATTCCGATTGCCGCCAGAAGCGCTCCGATCGTCGTCGGAATCAGGCAGACCAGCAGAGAAATCAGAGTCGGCAGGGGAATCGTCACATCAAAATACTTCGCCATGGGATACAAGGTTGCCGTCACCAGCAGAAAACCGAGCGTCAGGCCAGCCAGCGTAACAGTAAGGGCAAGCTCATTCGGCGTTTTCTGGCGGACGGCACCTTCGACCAGCGAAATCATGCGGTCCATAAACGACTCGCCGGCTCCGGCAGTGATCTTCACCGTAATCCGGTCGGAAAGAACGCGGGTTCCTCCAGTTACCCCGGAACGGTCGCTGCCGGCTTCACGCACGACAGGCGCGGATTCTCCGGTGATCGCGGATTCGTCAATGCTTGCCGCACCTTCGATCACCTCGCCGTCGCCGGGAATCGTCTCTCCGGCACTGACCACGACAATATCGCCGGCGCGAAGTTCCGCGGAATTCACGGATTCCAGTTCGCCGGAACTGCCAAGCCGATTTGCGAGGGTCTGTTTCCTGCTGTTTTTCAGGCTGTCCGCCTGTGCTTTTCCGCGTGCTTCAGCAAGAGCTTCGGCAAAATTGGCGAACAGCACAGTAATCCACAGCACCAGCATTACCAGCGTAGTATAAAGCAGATTGGCATTTCCACTGAAAATATCAATGAGCCATACCAAAGTAGTCAGGGCAGCCCCGATTTCCGTAATGAACATGACGGGGTTGCGCGCCATTGTCCACGGGTTCAGCATCAGAAACGACTGACGCAGCGCCACCCGGACCAGCCCCCTGTCAAACAGAGTCGCCCTCCGGCTCTCTTTCCGATTCATATCAATATCCATAATCAGCTCCGTAAAATCAGTTTACAAGTGTAGTGAGATGTTCAGCAATCGGACCGAGCACCGCAACCGGCAGAAAAAGCAGCGCACCGACAAAAATCACGGTTCCGCCGATCACGACACCAAAAAGCGGGGTGTCGGTTTTCAGTGTGCCGACGGTCTCCGGAACCTGTTTTTTGGCAAAGAGCGAACCGCAGATCGCAAGCTGGAAGATAATCGGAATGAAACGCCCGATCAGCATCACGAGCCCGCAGGCGATGTTCCACGGTGCCGTATTGTCGCCAAGCCCCTCGAAACCGGAACCGTTGTTCGCGGATGCAGAAGTGAACTCGTAAAGCATTTCCGTGAAGCCGTGGAATCCGGGATTCAGCACCGTATCCCGCCCCCAGGACGGGATCAGGCAGAAAATAGCCATGCCGCCAAGAATGCAGAGCGGGTGCATCAAGAGTGCCGGGAGCGCATATTTCATTTCACGGGTCTCAACCTTCTTGCCGAGATATTCCGGAGTCCGTCCCACCATCATACCGCAGATGAAGACACCGATAATGATATAGGTGAACAATCCGAGGAAACCTACGCCGATACCGCCGAAGGTGATATTGAACCACATGCCGACCAGAGGAATCAGTCCGGTCAGCGGGTTCAGGCTGCAATGCATCGAATTCACGGATCCGTTGCTGGTGCATGTCGTGAATACAGCCCACAGGGGGCTCGCACCGGCGCCCAGCCGCAACTCCTTGCCTTCCAGATTGGAAGCGGCGGCGACAGGCAGTCCGTGCAGAGCATTGGTCGGCTCGCTCTCGAACGTGATTGCACATCCGAGCTTGACCAGGCAGAGGACCGTCATGACGGCAAAAATGATCAATGCGTGTTTTTTATGTTTCGTGATCTCGCCGAACATCCAGACGCACCCCATGGGAATGATCACCAGGCTGACGCACTCGATCAGGTTACTGTAGAAACCGACGTTCTCAAGCGGATGAGTCGAGTTCGGTCCGAAGAATCCGCCGCCGTTGGTTCCAAGCTGTTTGATGATCACCTCCACCGCCACCGGACCGCGCGCGATAGTCTGCACCGCACCTTCCAAAGTGTGCACGACTGCCGCTCCGTCGAAGGTCATCGGCAGTCCGCAGAACACCAGCAGAGTCGCTCCGATTGCGGCAAGCGGCAGAAGCACCAGAAAGGTCGCACGGCACAGATCCAGATAGAAGTTATTCTGAGCCCTGGAACTGCCGAGCCACCGGGAGGCGGCGGTCACGGCGGCAAGTCCAGTCGCGGCGGAGACAAATTGCAGCCACATGATTCCGAAAAGCTGGGAGAAATAAGACAGAGTACTTTCCCCCGAGTAATGCTGCAGGTTGGTGTTCGTTACGAAAGAAGTCACTGTATTGAAAATCAGGCTCCCCTCCATCGCTTTCTGCCCATCGGGATTCAGCGGCAGGATCTGCTGAACCCCCAGGACGGCAAAAACAACCACGAACATCACAGTATTGAATATCAGCAAACTGACAGTATACTGCTTCCAGTTCTGATCCGCATCGGCGGCTTTGCCGATGATCCTGCGGAAAAAACTTTCCGTCTTAGCGTGAAGAGGTTTTAAATTGGCTTTGGGGCACATGACCTTGAACATCCATTTGCCGAGCGGCAGGGAGATCAGGATCGACAGTCCAAGTGCCGCGATCGCAAGTAAAAATGAGTAAATCATACTACACCTTAGAATTTTTCAGGTTTCAAAAGAACATAGCACAGATAAACGGTGCAGAAAATCGTTACAGCGGAAGCGAAATAAATCATATCGTTATCCTTTCAGTTTCATTTCACAGAATCACAGAATCCTGTCAGTGCAAACATACCGGCAAAAAACAGTATGCCGAGAATAAAACACCCGATCAGCATTGCCATATAAAAAACTCCTTTCTCATGTTTTTTCCGTCTCCGGCAAAGAATATGAAATCCATCCATACCCTCCGGACGTTTCATTTCCGCGGCTCTTTCCCGAAAACGTTCAGATAAAAGTTCACCGGACAAGATGAACAGCAAAATTCATGCCAGAAATTCCATCACCGTTTTTGAGTCTGAAAAAACGATGCGATATGCAGAAAGGTTGAAATATGCAAGAACGAGAAAAGCGGATACCGTGCAAAATGCAAGACAAATAATCCGGCATCCAGCCGCAGTTCCGGGAAATCTGCCGGGCGGTTGTAATTTTCATGATCCCGGCTTGAAAGGAAAGCCGGGGAAAGACGGAAAGGAGCAGTCAAGGCTCTATCACGGAAAAGCCCTGCCGCAATCCGCGGACAGGGCAAAAGACAGAATCAAAACGGCGCTTTTATGAAAGCATTTCCTGTATGGCAGGAACCAGTTTATCAATGGGACAGAACGCGGTATTGATGCAAAGGTCATAATGCGCCTTGTCTCCCCAGACCTGCCCCGTGTAGAAGTGATAATAGGCGGCACGGTTTTTGTCAATGCTCAGGATACGCTGTTTCAGTTCCTTGTCCGACAGTTGCTCCTCCGAGGGGAGTCTTTTCCGGCAGCGTGCCAGACGCTCCTCCAAACCGGCATATACGAAAATGCGGAACGGATTTCTATTCTGGAGAATGTAATCCGCGCAACGTCCCACAAGAATGCAGTCCGATTTCGCCGCCATCTCTTTTATGATCCGGCACTGCTCCTGGTAAATGGACAAATTCTGCTCCTGCAGCGGATCGACATTCAGATAAAAACTGTACCCGGTCGTCAGCGGAAACCAATGCGACGGCCTGCGCTCGACAACCTGCTGGACATACTGTTCCGCCAATGAAGTCTTTTTTGCAATTTCCGTGATGATCTCTCTGTCATAATAGGCAATCTGCAATTTCTCCGCCAGCTTCAAGGCAAGTTCCCGCCCTCCGCTGCCGAACTCACGTCCAATCGTAATAATCCTGTTCATACAGAAACTTCCTTTCACATTTCCTTACGTATATCTGAAGGTCGAAATCATAATCAAGACAACTGATGCAAAAGTCTCATCCGTTCCCGTTTCCCGACGCTGCTCCCCCCTGCCCCTTTGAAACAATCTGGCGGATGGAATCACGGATTTCACTGCTGAGAACATCCCGTTTCCGGTCCGCGCCATGAGCTGCATAATAAACAATGCCGCCGTCCGGATACTCCAGAAAACCGACGCACCATGCCTCCAGCCGGTTGGTATTGTGGTTGCGCCCGGTGCCGGTCTTTCCGTAAAATCCGATCTTTCCGATACTCTCATAGCGCATACACTCCTTCAGCAACGCGACATGGCGCTGAGAAAAACCGGACCTGCCGGAAAATATCCTTTCCAGGACACGAAGCTGTTCCCGGGGAGAGATCAACAGACTTGATTCAATCCAGAATACATTATGCCCGTTGCTGTTCCATACGGAAATGTCCCGGTTTCCATAGCCGAGCCTTCCAAGCACTTCCTGAACATATGTTTTTTCAAGCCTGCCCGTCAGTTTCTTATAATACGGCACACAGGAAAAGCGGAAAGCCTCCGAAAGCGTGAGGTCCCTGTTCCATGTATCATACTCGTATTTTGTGCCGTCATACCCCAGGCGCGCATTGAGATCCGCCAGCCCCCCGCCGTCAAGTCCCATCAATGTGGAAACGATCTTAAAAGTCGAACAGGGCGGGAAACGGAAATCAGCCAGCCCGGCATCCCCATAAGCAAAAATCTCACCTTTCGCGGGATTTTCAAACAGCAGAATGTAAGCGGCAGGCGTCGCGACATCCGCCACAGAGGGAATCTGCCGTATTTCCGCAATCCGGCAACTGCTGAAGCATATTGCTGCCATGACAGCAGACAGCGTCAATATCATCCTGCGGCTTCTGCCCATTCCGAAATTCTTTCCTGTTTTTTCTTTCCGCTATGAAAATATACAGTCCGTTCCGCAAAAAACAACCCATTGCAAATTCAAAAAAGCACGATATCTCATCCCGCTTCCCGGAGAGGATGCCAGTCTCTGCAGAAATCCCCTGATATGATAACCGCAGACACAAGTCCACCGACTCCGAACGGGCGCTCCGCTGCCAGATGTACAAATGGCTTGTGCTGAACAATCCATTCTTTCCGAAAAAGCGAATTTTCATAAAAAATGCAGTTGACTTCTTTCTTTATCCTGATTATATTATGATTTATGCAACCGATTGCATAAATCATAATAAAAAGGAGTGTCCTCATGCATGAGAATGTATTCAGAATACATAAAAAACACATAAAAAAATTTCTGGGAAGGATCAAAAACGACATTTATCGGGAAATGATTCCGTTTCAGGCAGAATATGGGGTCACTGAAGATCCTGTCAACTTCAAGGACCGTTTGAAACTCAAGTATGAAAAAATAAAGGAAGGTGAACTCTGGGGGAAAACATGGGACAGTGCATGGTTTCATTTGCAAACGGTTGTTCCTGAAACATGGAAAGACGAAGAAATTGCACTCTATCTCAACCTGTCTGGGGAGTCAATGCTCTTCGACGGCAAAGGCGTTCCGGTTTGCGCATTTTCCGCAGGTTCGGTCTACTCCGGCTTGTTCGTAAGAGAAAGATACGTCTTTCCGCAATGTGCGAAGGGTGGCGAAAAACTTGATCTCTGGGTCGAGGCGGCCGCCAATCATCTGTTCGGGGTTCTGCTGGATAATGAACCGCGCCTGGATACGCCACATCCGTATGGTCATTATGAAGGTGTCGCACATATCATGCGTCTGGCGGTATTCAATCGGGATGCATGGCAACTCCAGAACGATGTAGAAGTCCTGTATCAGACGCTCTGCACGCTTCCTGAGAACGATTATCGCGCCATGAAGCTTCTCTATGCACTCAATGAGGCTGTCTGCATTTATCATGAAAATCCGGTAAACGCTTCCAGGGCACGTGAAAAACTCAAGGAAATTCTCATACTCCCCGCTGCGACGTCCGCCCTCAGCGTTTATGCCGTGGGACATGCGCATATTGATGTGGGATGGCTCTGGCCAGTAAGGGAGACAATCCGGAAGACGGCGCGAACATTCGCAAATCAGCTGCGCCTGATGGAACTGTATCCGGATTATATCTTCGGAGCCTCTCAGCCTCAGCTCTACCAGTTTGTCAAAGATCATTATCCGGAGCTCTACGCAAAAATCAAAAAGCAGGTCAAGGCGGGGCGTTGGGAGCTTCAGGGCGGCATGTGGGTCGAAGCGGATTGCAATCTCATCAGCGGCGAATCCATGATCCGGCAGTTTCTTCATGGCAAGAATTTTTTCATGGATGAGTTCGGCGTAGATGTCAGAAATCTCTGGCTGCCGGATGTATTCGGCTATTCCGCCGCCATGCCCCAGATCATCAGACGGGCGGGATGCGACAGTTTCCTGACGCAGAAGCTGTCATGGAGCCAGATCAACACCTTCCCCCACAACACCTTCCGCTGGGTTGGCATTGACGGCACCGAAGTCCTGACTCACTTCCCTCCGGAAAACACCTATAACTCCGAAGTTTTGCCCAATGGACTGATCCCTGCGCAAAATCGTTTCAAAGAGAATGGTTTTCTTGACAAATTCTTATGTCTCTTCGGAATCGGGGACGGAGGGGGCGGACCAACACCGGAGCATCTGGAGCGCATCGAAAGACAGAGGAATCTGGAGTTCTCTCCCAAAGTTGTCTGCAAACGGGCGGATGAATTCTTCCGTGAACTGACAGAGCGGAAAGACAAGCTCGCGAAATGGGTCGGCGAACTCTACCTGGAATATCATCGCGGCACTCTGACGACTCAGGCACGCACAAAACGCTGGAACAGGAAAAACGAACAAATGCTCACCGCCGTGGAATTCCTGGTATCACATCTTCCGTTGAAAGAATACCCGTCCGCAGAACTTGACCGCAACTGGAAGACTCTGCTTCTGAACCAATTCCACGACATTATCCCGGGTTCCTCAATCCGCCTGGTTTATGAAACCACCGAAAAGGAACATGAAAAAATCCATGAGTCCTGCCTGAAACTGCTGGAGCAGACAGCGGAAAAGCTGTTCAAGAGACAGGCGGATTCGCTGGTGCTCGTCAACACGCTTTCCTGCAATTACCGCGGACTGCTCGAACTGCCGGCTGACTGGATATCCTGCCGCGTATTCGACGAATCCGGCAAAGAAATCATGACGCAGGAGGACAACGGCAAATTCTTCGCATCCGTCAATCTGCCGGGAAGCTCGTTCTCCACCATCGGAAAAGGCGGAAAAAACGGAAAGAAAACAGCAAAAACAAACAATTCCCTGATTCTTGAAAATGAATTCATCCGATATGAATTCGCTCCAAACGGCACTTTGCAAGAAGCCTTCGACAAGGAAGCTGGACGCGATGTTTTGTCCGCCCCCGCCAATATCCTTTCGCTGTATCATGACCATCCCAACGACTATGAGGCATGGGACATTGATCTCTACTATGAAAAAGAATTCATTGAAGTGCTTCAGGCGGAAAAAGCTGTCAGGACAGCAGACGGCGCTATCTGTTCCAAACTGGAGTTCTTTTATCACCACGGAGATTCCGTCATCTGCCAAAAAGTCATGCTGACACATAACAGCAAGCGGCTGGACTTTATCACAACAATGAAATGGCACGAGGCACGAAAACTCCTCCGGGTTGCATTCCCGGTCAATATCAAAGCATTGGAAGCAACATTTGACATTCAGTATGGGACAATCAGACGCCCGACTCATGACAATACCAGCTGGGATGCCGCCATGTTTGAAACCGCCGGACAGCGTTATGCTGATTTGTCCGAAGCACATTACGGCGCAGCACTCCTCAATGACTGCAAATACGGCTATAAAGTCAAGGATGGCATCATTGACCTCGCCCTTCTCCGTTCTCCGAAGTTCCCGGACTTCGATGCTGATCAGGGGTATCATGAATTCACTTACAGCTTCCTGCCGCACACGGGGAATCTTGCGAAATCCACGGTTCAATCCGAGGCGGCGGCGCTCAACCGCGCGCCTCTCATTTTTGCCGGATACAGCGCGGAGAATGTGACTCCTGTCTGCCGTCTGGAAGCGGAAGGGCTCTCTCTGGAAGTCGTTAAAAAGGCGGAAAAGGAAGATTGTCTCGTTGTTCGCATCGTCGAAACGAAAGGAGAAAATTCACATGGCACCCTTGTTCTTCGCGAAAAAGATGCTAAATTTTATGAAACCAATCTCATCGAATGGGAAGAAGGCACGGAGCAGGACAGCCAAGACGGCAGATATCAATTGAGTTTGATGCCGTTTGAGATCAAAACTTATAAAATACGATAACGAATGAGCGTAACAATTCATGATATAGCAAAGTTGACTGGGCTCAATGCCTCCACAGTATCCCGTGCCCTGCGGCATGATCCGCGTATTTCGCAGGAAACAATGCATAGGGTGTTGCGAACTGCTGATAAGCTGGGCTATGTCATGAATCTTGCGGCGCGCAACCTTGCCGCGGGGAAGACACGCCTCGTAGCCCTGATTATGAATTCACTGGCAAGCCGCCATCAGTCCGTTCCGGCGTCCGCAATGAATGAGGTGCTAATTGAAAAAGATTATACGCTGATGATCCTGCTGCACAACGGCACAAAACAGTCTTTGGCAAACTGTATCTCCAAACTTGAGCAGAAAATCTGCGATGCCGCTGTTATGATCCCGCCAGCAGAACGTCTGTTTTCCCCGCAACTGATTACGCGCCTGAATCTGTTGAAAATGCCAGTCTGTTTCATAGACCGTTGGCTGGAGGCAACTGATTATCCGGCAGTCACAACAGATGTCGAACTTTCAATCCGGGGACTTGTCGACAAAGTAATGCAGGAAAAGACGGACGGGGCGTTTCTGTTTCAGTCCGCGCACAATACGGTAGGACGTGCCCGTTTCCTATGGGAAAGCCGTCTGCTGTCGGAACGGAACATTCCATGGACTGATGATCCGGACAATCTTCAATCTCTCGTCAGGCGTCATAAAATAAAAACCTTGGCAGTTTTTGCCGATTCGCCGTGGACTCCGGTCAAAGTGCCATCGCTCTTTGCAGACAAACAGCCGGAGCGTTACATCGGGGCAATGTTCGATCCCTGGGACAACTATCCGCCGGATTTTTATGACAGGATTTTCCTCTGCCTCCAGAATTTTCCGGAAATCGGCAGAAAAAGTGCACATATCGTTCTCAATATGCTCCGTGGGAAGCAGCCGGAAAACCGCCTTATGGAGATACCGCCCACGGAAATCATGGAAATCCGGGGCGGATGCCATTAAAAAATCATAATCTTTCCGGAAAACGGCATTCCGGCGGAACTTTTTTCAGCCGTCCTCTGTCTATGGGATCGTGAAGCTCATAAACCCGAATATGATGCTTCATAGACAACTCTCTCCTTTGTTGTTCCCCGCACCATCCCGGTGCGGGGTCTTTCTTTTCCGGGAACGGAAATAAGCCTCTCACATTCCGTTATCCCGTTTTGAAGAAAGTCAGGCGTTTTTTCCTTTTTCAGCTTGAACTATCTGCATCCCGCTGTATTTTAAATGACCACTCAATAACTAATGGAGGTAGAGGTTATGAAAAAAACACGTTCAATGATCGCAACACTGGGTATGGGAATTCTCTCTGTTGCCCTCGCCGTGTTTACGAATGGATGCTCTTGTTTCTTTCCCTGCGAAAAAACTGAATCTGAAACACCCGCCGTTCCTGTAAAAGCCGAACAGGAGAAAAAGGCCTGCCCCAAGCAGCAGACCGTAAAGAAAGAGACGGAAAAAACCGTAAAGAAGACGGGCGAAGCAGTGAAGAAGACTGTGGAAGCAAAGAAAGAAGAAGTCAAAAAGGCTGTGGAAACAAAAGCTCCGGATATCGCTCCGACCGTTTCCTCTGTCTGGACCCTTGAATTGAATACTCTGAAAGGCGCAGAAAAGTCCTGGGAAGAACCAGCAAAGAATATTACGCTGATCTATGACCCGCAGAAAAAGCAGATCGCCGGATGCGCCGGAGTCAACCGCTACTTCGGTCCCGCGACGATTGATGAAGCAAAAAAGACATTCAAAGCCGGAGCGCTCGGCGTCACAAGAATGGCGGGTCCCGGAATGAAGTATGAAAATCTCTTTCTGAATGTTCTTTCGAAAGTCGATTCCTATGCCATCAAAGACGGAAAGCTGATGCTGAAAGCCGGTCCCGACACCGTCGCCGTTTTCATGACCGGAGTGAAAGCAACCAAGTAATTGAAAGTAATAGGGAGAAGAAGTCCGATATGTCCATGAATCTCCCCAGAATACGGGTTCGGGTCCTATGGGCAGTTTTCGCATGCGTCTACTTCTTCTCAGCACTCTGGACGGCTGGAGCCGTTTATTACCTGAGACTGCCGGATGCCCTGCGCATTCCGGCAGTCCTTTTTTTCATCATTTTTGCAGCGGCGGCATGTTTTTTCCGGAAGAAATACCTGCTCCCCGCATCGCTCGGACTGATGCTGATCCTCCTGATCCAGTTTCTTTTGCGGGCGCCGTCCAATGATCGCGACTGGAATCCGTCCTGCGCACGTCCTCCCTATGCGGAGTTCCTGACTCATGATCAGGTAAGAATCCACGACATCAGAGATTTCCGCTACCGGACGGAAACGGATTTCGACATCCGTTATCTGGATCAGAAATATGATATCCCGGCAATCCGGCACATGGATTACATGGTGGTGCACTGGGACGGCATGGAGGCTATTGCGCACTCAATGCTCAGCTTTGAGTTCAAGGATGGGCGTCATCTCGCATTCTCCGTTGAAACGCGGACGGATAAAAAGGACGAATTCGGAGCACTGCCGGGGCTCTACAAACAGTTTGAACTGATCTTCATCGCCGGAACCGAAGAAGACCTGATCGGGCTCCGTACGAATTACCGTCATGAAGATGTCTACCTTTACCGGACCACGCTTACGGCAAAAGACGCACAGACACTGTTCCGCAGTCTGCTCGCACGCATGAACCGCCTGCGGGAACAGCCTGAATTCTACAACACGATCACCAGAAACTGCCTGACCTCTCTGATCCCATCGGTCAAAGAGCTGAATCCTTCTTTCATCGGAGATCTGCGGCTGTTGTTCAACGGCTATTCCGACCGCCGCGCTTTCGAAAGCGGCACACTCGAAACAGAGAAAAACGAGAGTTTCAAAAGCCTGAAGCAGCGTTCCCATATCAACCCGAAAGTTGACAGGCTCCCCGCGATACCTCCCGATTTTTCCGAACGCATCCGGAAGTGAAAGAACCTCCGAACCGCCTTGCAGGACAGGGTATTTTCGCAATCTTCATTCTTATGGTGATTGATATCCCGGTCTTTCTGCCGGAGTATCAAACATCCGCTCCGCCCTGCATTCAGCGGACAACGGCAAAAAGACAGGAACGCGGCGCCAATTCCACTGCAATCCGTCCAGCCTTGATTTTAACCGGCTTATCATTCCAAAAGTTGACCGCCTTGCGTCCGGCGACACCGGCTTTTTCCAGATCAATCGAAAGCTCCGCCGGTTCATCCTCCCAGTTGATCAGTAGGACGCGGTGATAATCTCCGACCGTCTGCACCCAGTATTTCGGAAGAGCCGTTGAAAAGAGATCCAGCGGAATTGCCGCTTCCCCGGACTCTGCGGAAACGGTGCGCCGCGCAAGATCAAGCCCGGATTCATTCAGGCGCGTCATCTTGTCGGAGAGATTGACCGCGCCGCCGGCGGCTATGACGAGGCTCAGCAGGATTTCCGCCTGCGGACGGTACACATCGACAAGCGTAAAGAGCCCCGGATGATTCTTTTCCGTGCTTTCCGGCGGAATATACACCAGACACGGCAGCAGACGGTTCAGATCCGGGTCGTTCGCCGTATCAAAACCGCGGCAGAGCGCAAAATCGGGATCGTTCAGCCAGAGGGTCTTATTCGACCAGAAACGCGCGGCAATGGACGGCGTATTCCCCTGAATCAATTTCCATTTTGCATGAATGTCCCCTCCGACGCGAACCGAATCAACGGGTTCCGAGCCGCCGCAGAACAGATAGTTGCAACCAAGCAGGCGGGCGCGTCCGGCAACCGCCCTGCGCGCCGTCCCGATCGTCAGGTCCATCAGTCTGCCACGTGTTACGGATTTGTCGGTAAACTGCCTGGCGTTCAGGACGCCGCCGAGAAAATCCAGTTTGAAATGACGGTAGCCGTAAGAAACAAGGCGCTCGAACGTATCTCTGATAAATTTCTGCGACCGCTCCACGGTCGGGTCAAGAATGAACCCATGCCTCTGCATACAGGACCAGCAGAGAGTCGGAAGCCCGTTCTCCGCCTTCGCCAGCATGTCCGGGTCCAGCTGGGCAATGCGCGCATGGGGCTCGACAATCACCGGCGCGACCCAGAGCCCCGGTTCAAACCCCAGCTTCGTGATTCTGTCCGCCAGATACTTCATGCCGTGGGGGAAAAGACTGTTCGCCTCCCACTCCCCGTAGGCATACTGCCAGCCGTCGTCAACGATAATCTTCTTCACATGTTTTGAAAGAACGGGGTCCGCCGCGATGAACTCGGCATTTTCCAGAACTTCATCCTCGGTAATGGTCCAGCGGTAGTAGTCCCATGAGTTCCAGCCGGGAGCCGCCAATTCGGAAAAGTCTCTTTTCTCCGTCATGTTCTCGGCGGCATACTCTTTCATCAGGGCAAAACCGTCGCCTGTGCGCAAAGTCAGCGGCTCCAGCGCAAACTTTTTCTGAGAATAATGTTTGATGACGGCTCCCGTCTTGAAATCGCAGATTCCGCCGGACACCGCCCTGCCGGAGAAAAACGGCATGAACTCGCAGCGGAGCGGATAAGAGAGACGGAGCTGTTCGCCTTTTTCCGTCACGAGAAGCTGCATCGCTCCGTAAAAATCCTTCTTCGTTCCTTTGTCCAGGGGAATCGCGGCACATCCGCCCATCTTGATCCCCTGCGAAAGAAGATGATCCGCTTTCATCTTCAATCCGTCAAAATAGAGAAGCTCCACATCATCACAGACCTTCTTCAGACAACCGCTCAATCTGAGAGTCAGCGCATCGCCGGCGGCGAAACCGAACTTCAAAGTCCAGTTTCCGGCATTTCCTTTCGCAGAAGCGACCATGGAATTCTTTGTATGTTCCGTCACGCTCCAGTGTCCGAAGGAAACCTCTTTTCCGTTCAGGCGCAGCAAGGGCTTGCAGCCCGCCAGCAGAAAAGAAGATGTTGCAATACGATATTCTCCCGTTCCCTCATGAAATATGAGCGATGCCGCATTTCCGTGCAATTCAAATTTTTTCATGTGATTCCATCCGTTTTTCTCTGTTTCAGGAAAGTCCGTTATAATCAATATAAGACTTTTCAGCAGGATTGAAAGAGAAAAGAATGCTCAAATATATAAAAAATGTGCCGAAATACAGTATTTTTGTGCTGTATCAGGTGATTCATCCTCCCGTCAGGACGTTTTTTTCCCGATATGGAATGAATGAGAGTCCAGAATCAGCTTTCCGAACGTCAGAGGTTCATCGGAACAGTTCGCCACAACCTCCGTTCCGTCGGAAAACACGGTCCGGGCGGCAAACGCTTTCCCCCCGTTTTCATCCGCAACCGGCAGAAACTCGTGTGAGAGCATCTCCGCACAATACGCGGAGCGCAGTTCAAAGGAAAAGCGCCTGCCAGTCTCATCAAGCGAGGTCGGCAGAAGTCCGTACAACGCAGTCATGGCAAGGTAGTCCCCGCCGGAATATCCGCAAAGCCCCTCCCCGGTATATCCCAGAACGGAATCATGGTAAACGAGCTGCCACAGCGGGATCGGAACCGGATCGATAAAACCGGGGTGGATTTTCTGGGTGAAAAAGAAAAAAGCGCCCAGATCAACCACATCGGCACAGTAATCGGCAGGCGCGGCTTCCGTCGCGACGGAACCGAATTCTTTCCTTGCAAGAGCAAACAGCCGTCTGCGTGACTTCAGATCTTCCGTCCGGGTCTGCGGATGTTCCGGATGCCGGCAGGCATGAAGCGGGACAAAGCCCATGACATCGATATAGATACTGCCGCGCCCCGTCATGCGCGCAATTTCAGGGAAATCCCGCGCGGCATATTTCAGGGAAACTGCACTGCACATCACGGTGCAGCGCCCCCCGCGCCAGATGCCGCCTTTCACGGGCGCCCCGTTTTTATTGTGAACCATCTCCTCAACGTAATATTCCGGTGAGTTTTTGTAACAATCGATATAGTTGTCATGCACCGAGTAGATGAAGCCGTCGGACAGGGAGCGCCCATATTCCGCCGCATTACGGAAATCCTCATAAGTCCCGCGTTCGGGGTTCGGCGGCAGACGTGTCGGATAACCGCTGTCGAACCCGAAACGGTTCCAGCCGGTATTGTAGATGCACACACGGTCAAAGCCGTTCCGCTTTGCCAGATCGAACACTTCGTATGCGGTCCAGTTGGCAGGTCTGCCCTCGACAACGGGGTCATCGGGCGAATTGATGTACAGGCTGTAGTCGTGGTGAACCCCTTCCGGCAGAGTCCGGGTCGAATAGACATTGTGTTTCCAGATCACCGCACCTACCAGCTTTTCCACTTCAGGACTGGAAGCAATTTTTTCTTTCAGAGTGACAAAGCGCCCTTCGCGGTGCAGAATCGAGCGATACCACTTCGCAAGGCTGACATAAGATTCATTCCTTCCGAAAAATTTCAGGCTCAACTCCCGCTGATAGTTACAGCCGGTCCGGTCAAACTCCCAGTGCTGTTCACTGATTGCAATATTTTTCCGACGCAGATTCACATTCAAGTATCCCTGCTGGTCATAATTGTCCCGGACATAGACTCCGAAACCGCCTTTCTCCGAAAATACTCCGTAAACCGGCAGCAGCATACTGGCCCAGTTGAATGCGCATGCACCATGATAAGGGAAACGGAATACCGAACCGTATCCCTTCGGCAGAACCAGTTCCGAAACGGTATCCGTCCGCCATTGGATCAGGGATGCGGGAAATATCACGATGCAGTTCTCTTCATCCATATTTTCAATGGATTCCGTCTGAAAGCGGACGGTATCTTTTTCCAATATGATACGAAACGTGAAACGGACATCCGGTCCGTTTTCCGGCTTCACATAATAGTGTTCCCTGAAACGCGACCAGTAGGCAAAGGAATCGAAATGAACGACGATTGAATCTGCCTCCGTTTCAATTATCGCCCTTGCGTGCTGCGGAATGTCGAACGTATAAAATCCGCCGTAGATGAACTGAAAAGGCGAATCGCTTTCCATCAGCACCCCGTTTTTCTTATCCGTAAGCCGCAATACAGCGGCATCTTCCGAAAGTTCGACTCTTACATTTTCATTTTCAAGAATGTGCATTTTACGTTTTCCTGTTTTCTTTACGGTCAATGGCGGCTCATCTCATCCAGAAGTTCCGCCGTTTCACGATGCACTCTGTGATATTCCGCGGGATCAAGCGAAACAATCACGCAGCGTTCGTCAAGCGGAGTCCTCCATGAGAGTTTTCCAGCCTGCTCGAGAAGCATGCCCGCGCGTTTTGAAAGTGCAGGAGCTTTCTCTGCAAGACGTTCTTTTTCCGATTTCAGCAGACTGAAGTATTCATAATCCTGAATCCCTAATAGAGTCGCTTCAAGCCGGAGCGTGGAGCAGACCCGGTTTCCCACGGGAAAAACCCATGACGCCATTCTATTGTTGTCACTGCCTCTCTCCCCGAACTCACCCCAGGTATTGACCAGCCACTGGTAAAGATAGTTGATGTTCTCGTTCCAAAGCCAGGCATAATTGCCGCGGACACGGATCAGCAGATCATTATTCGCGTAGTGCGGCGGATTGTAGACCGTGACCTCTCCGCCCTTTTCGCGCATCTGCCGCAGATTGTATCTGGATGTATAATTTCCTGCCGTCATGGGAACGTTCCAGAAGTTGATATAACCATTCAAAGCGGGCGTGAACGCTCCGGCGTAAGTATAGCGGAAATCGGGTGAAACGCTTTTCAGAAGGTCAATCGTCTGCTGAAGGATGCTGTAATAACGCGGATGAGGTTCGTCAAAGAGATCGAACACAACTTTCTTCTCCCAGCCTTTTTTCTCAAGATGTTTTTTGAAATCGACGGCAAAGGCAAGGAGTTTCCTCTTCCAGAGCGGCGTCAAAATTTCTGCCTTTTTCCCGAATACGGTATCTCTGGGCTCATGCCCGAAGCCGAGCATGAAACAGCGGGCGATCACAAAATTATGCCCGTAGACACGGAACGCTTTCTCTGCGCCAGCATCGAATTTACTGTAATCGACAGAAGTCAGATTTCCAGCGGCATCCCATTCCGGAACAGGACTGGGCACCCAGCGTTCCCCGCCCCGGTGAGCAGCAATCAACTTTTCCGTCTGTTGGAAAAGCTCCCTGCGGACCGCCGCATCACGATGCGCCTGATAACGCATCCAGAAATCAAGCGCCGCAGTCAGCGTCCGTTTTTCAATTGAAAAGTTCCAGACTCGAAGGCAAACGGGAACGGATGCGATCAGTGTCTTTCCGGAAAGCAGATTGACCTTTCCCTCATAAACGCCCGGAACGGCATTTCCGGGGACTTTGATCCTGACAAAAAACGGCTGTGCCTGACCGGCGGGGCAAACCGTCTCCCTGTCCTCCAGAAGCAGATCCGGAACTCTGCCGATCATACTGGTTTCCGTATCACCGATCACATGCCTCCTTTGATTCTCCGTCCGGTCCTCGTCTTTCGTCAGAAGGGCGCCATCGGCAAAGCTGACGACATTCCAATCCACACCCAAACTCTCCTTGCCGTTCGATAACGGTACGGTATTCAAAGTGACCGCAGATAACCCGGACTGCGGTTTAACAACCAGCTGAAACATGGCGGTTTCGCCGCGTGCCGCCGCCAGATCGACCCGTTCGGAACGCTCCTCCGGCGCCGGCTCTCCGGGAAATACCATCGCGTCCGAATAATCCTGCCAGACGGCAATCCCGTTCTCTCCGGCACCTGCCAGCAGTTTTCCCGTTGCAGTCTTCCTGCTGAAAAGATTCAAGCGCTCCATCGTCCGGCGGAATTCCTGAAGGTATTCACCGTTCAACTTTTCAGGATCTCCGTTAAAAGGATGGATTTTGAATTCAAAGTCCAGCAGTCCTCTCCCCTCTCCGGCATCGGAAAAGTTATAGGCGGAAAATCCCATATATCCCGCGACATTCTGTTTTTTCAGATTTCCCCGCACACCGGCACGCACAGGCCAGGGCTTCTCCGGATTGACCAGAAGCAGTGCGCCGGTATCTGTTTCCGGATCATAGGAGCCCACTGCGGACAGATTCTGCCATTGATGCGCCCATTCAAAATTTCCGTTTTTATAAGGTACAAACGGATTGCCCCGCAGAGCCTTCAGACGGTTCCGTATCGCGCCATTGTCAATTTCCGCGACATAACGGAGCCAGACTTTATCGTGCGGAAACGGCGAACCGGCAGTCACCCAGTGGATATTGTTCTGACCGCTGATAATGATTTTGATCCTGACTTCCAGATCGGGGGAATCACCGCGCAGAGTATATTCACGGAGAATGCTGAAATGTTCCCCCTTGCTTTCCGCCCGCAGAGTCACATCGCCGCCGGAGCGGACAATCTGAGAAGTCCACGGACCGCTTTTCCAGTGTTCATCCTGTTTCGTATCGAAATACCAGCTGTCCCCCTCCGGTCTGAAGATCACATACGCAACACCGAAACGCTTCGCCCATATTTCCCGTCCCTTGTATTCCGAACGCTTCAAATGGAAAGCATTCTGCCTGTCCAGAGTATAAACCGCACCGGCATTGCGCATGACAAATTCATTCTGCGTCTCCTGAATCTCCGGCTTTGCGCACAAGACCAGGCTCATTCCCATACTGATTAAGAAACAAATTATCTTCATCACTCCTCTCCCATCCGTCGGAAATTACAATTCGTTCACAGCAAGATCACGGATTTCGACACCGGCAGCTTTCTGCGTAAAGAAAATCAGCTTCACACTTTTCGTTCCGCTCCACCATTTCCCGGGGGCAAAGCCTTTCGCTCCGGCATCCCCTTTCAAGGTAACGGAGAAATCAAGCCAGTCCGCCGGCGCGTTTTTCGCAATTATGTAATGATATGCCGCACCGTGACGCTGGTTGCGTATCACTGTGCCGACCGGATAATCTTTTTTCAACGGCTCCTTCAGGCTCAGAATCCAACTGCCGTTTTTCTGTTCGATCTTCGCAATGATCGGGGAAATGTCTAGATTCGGAATGTCGGAACCGTCCGTTTTTGCATGAAACGCGGCAACCTCGTAACGGTTTTTCCCGTTCCAGCCGGAGGCGTCATTCACTGCAAGCTGCGTCTCCCCCTTTTTGGCAGGAGCAGTCAGTTCCGTAATGTTTCCCGGCGAAAGATTGACCGCTGACGACGGGATGCGCACTCCGTCGCCATTGAACGGAATAATGCCGATCCAGAAAAACGTCTCTCCCTCCGTCCCCGGAATCTTGCGGATTCTGCCGGAAATCTTATAAGTTTGGGTCTTCACGGGAATTTGTGGGTAAATCAGAGCGAGATACATCAGAACCCG
>ERZ1034917.22-NODE-22-length-136395-cov-10.984722_pt1 | contig 136395 bp, 105 predicted proteins | sample MGYA00520605_ERZ1034917 | MGnify/ENA primary metagenome ERZ1034917 (study PRJEB33766, sample SAMN09781784) | gut metagenome | biome: gut microbiome | host: Homo sapiens | place: Madagascar | study: EMG produced TPA metagenomics assembly of the PRJNA485056 data... | reverse complement strand
ACGCACGACCAACTTACGCAGTTGGATCGCGGCAGATGCAACGCACCTGCACCAGAATATTTTTATAAAGACGGCAAACTTGGTTGCCGGGGTGCAGGGGATTCTCACCTGTCGTCGAATTTCATTACAGTTTCATCAGTTCGTCGAATGTCCGGCAGAGTTTCGCAATGGAGACATGGTATGCTCCGGCACTTGTTTCGTTCTGCATGCTTACAATACGCGGACAATTCTTCAGGGCGGGGATCAGCGTCTTCCAGTCGATCGTTCCGGTACCTGGCAGATTATGCGCGTCGCCATAACCGTCATTGTCGTGCAGATGGCAGGTCACGATATGCGGTGCAAGTTTGCCGAACGCATCCGCTTCCTCCACCACACCGTTTTTCCAGCAGACATTCATGTAAGAAGCGTATTTTGCGGGATCTTTGCCCGGAGTCTTCGCCATGATGTTCGCATGTCCCGTATCAAAACAGCAGCCGAGGACCGGTGTATTGAAATAGTTCAGGAAATACAATACCTCATCCGGTGTATTGGACGGCTCGAAGCTGTTTTCAATCGCAATGATGATCCCTAGTTTTTCCGCAGCCGGAATCAGTTTTTCCAGAGACTCAACTGCCAGACGGCGCATTTCTTCAAGAGTCGTGTCCTTATAATAACAGTCGAATGCCCCGATATGCATCACATACGTGCGACAGCCGAGATCTGTGGCATATTCCATGCAAAGTTTGTGCTCCTCAATCATCGCACGGCGGCGCGGGCGGTCCGTAATATTCAGATCATAGGCGATGCTCCAGAGCCCGTGACACTCGAAAATCTTCATGCCGCTTTCGCGAAGCCAGCCAAGCAGCGTCGTATAAAACCCCGGTTCCTTCACCAGACGCTTTCCCCATTCATCCGTCAGGACAACGCTCTCCGCACCATTGTCCGCAAACTCGCACAGAATGTTGGTGACTAAATCGTCATTGATCTTTTTCCACGGGAAAAAGTGCGACAAGGGAATCTCTTTCATAAACTCTCTCCTCCGTTGTTTTCAGAAATCTGTTGCTCTATCGGTAAAATGATATCGAATGCGGCACCCCGTCCGGGCAGATTGCAGCATTGAAGCCACCCGTTGTGGGCAAGAATCGTCCCGTATGCCATGGCAAGCCCCATGCCGGTCCCCTTGCCTACGGGTTTCGTGGTAAAGAACGGCTCGAATACACGGGCTTTGACGGCAGGGTCAATTCCGGTACCGGTATCCTCCACCCGGATTGCACACAGTTTCCGGCGGGAATCCAGCTTCACCTCCGGCGGAGGATCGAGCTCAATTCCCATCGCATGCGGTTCACCGATGCGGATCGTAAGAATCTGTTCCTCGGAATCGGGGTTCGACTGCATTGCGTCTTTGGCGTTGATCATCAGGTTGAGAAGCGTCTGCTGAAGCTGAATCGCATCGCCGCGGACAATATACTTCCTCCCGTCGTCAATGATGCGGAACGTGATGCCGGACTGGGTCCCCGGAAGAAAGAGTTCCGCACATTTATCCACCAGCATACGGATATCCACATCCACGTTCTGATAGTTGCCCTTTCTCGCAAAACTGAGCATCTGGGAGGTCAGCGTCCCGGCAAGCTCGGTGATATGGTCGATCTTGTCCAGATTGCGCCGGATATCTTCGTCCTGCACTTCATGCATGTATTTGATGATATCGAGATGCCCCTGAATCGCATGGATGTAATTGTTGAAGTCATGAGCGATTCCTCCGGCGAGACGCCCGATCGCCTCCAGCCGCTGACGGTGCGACAACTGGGAGTGCCACTCCTCCCGCTCGCGTTCCAGCTTCCGCCGTTCGGTCACATCACGCCCGAATGTGATCAGCAGAGGAGCATTTTCGAACGGGATCATCGTAATGGAAAGATCAATCTCCGTCCCCTTCTCCGGCACAATGATGGAACAGGAGACGGAAGAACTCTCCGAGGCTTTCGGATAGCCGGAATCCGTGCGATGCTCCAGAAGATGCAGCCAGACCTCCGGATTCAGTCCGGCGACCTCCTCGAACGAGTGGTTGATCACCTCGGAAAAAGTATCCGCCCCAAGCATCTTCAGCGCGGCGCGGTTCGCATCCAATACCCAGCCGGTCTCATTCATGATAATAATCATGTCGCTGGCATTCTGGACCAGCATCCTGTAACGCTCCTGTGACTCGCGGAGATTCTGCTCCAGCTTGAGAGCGCGTCCGTAGCCGCCGAAAAAAGCCAGAATAATATCGAGAGTGCGCCGTGACTCTCCGGGATTTTCATGGCTGATCCGGGAGAGATAAATCGTCGTCGGAATACTCAGAATCACCACAAAGATCGCGCGCGCAAAGTAGGAAGCCGTGATATGGCTCCACCACTCCGGCGTCCCCCAGTAGGCGATCGTGACAAAAACGATATGATCGATCAACTGGATCAGCAGCAGTGAGCCGGTTACAGTCACATACAGACGGCACCGCAGATTCGTCAGCCGCTGGAAGAAAATCGGCAGGAGAAAGAGGTCGAAAGTCAACGAAATCACGGTGGCTGCCATGAGCCGCAGGCTTGCTGACAGCAGGAACCCCAGAGATTCCGCCGCAACTCCCTGCCCGATCGTATATCCGGGCCAGGTCGTCTGCACCTGCGTGATCGAGGCGAGATAAACGTAGAAGCCGAGCGCCGCCATCACGCCGATGATCAGCCGCTGGGCGGAAAGCGTGCCGTCCGTCACATAAACCACGACAAGGATCGCAAGAAACGGCAGGGAAAGCACCGACGAAGAAAGCGGGAAATCCAGACTCTGATACCCGATCAGCATCCGCAGTCCGGTCGCACCGGCGAACTGGGTGAAGATCAGGAGAACTCCGGCGGCGATGTAGAACGGAGTCGCGCCGAGCACTTTGCGCAAGCCGTGAAGAATCAGCAGTCCCACGAGAATGAAAGTCATCTCAAGAATGGTGAGACAGCATCCGTAAAAGATTTCCACCGTATCCGTTTCCTTTTTTATTCCTGAAGGAATTTTCTCAACAGCGCCGCCCTGACGACATCCCGGTTCTCCTGATTCAGCTCATGCCCTTCGTATTTCTGAAGATGCGCCGCCTGCACCAGAAGGAAAAGCTCGTTGACCGTATGAATATTCACAGACTGAAACATATTCAGATCCACCCCGAGCCGCAGGGCGGAAAGGGAATTCAGGGATTCGTCTCCGGTGATGATATAGGAATGCTTCAGCAGGCCGTAAGCGCGTCCGATATGGTTCATCAGGTAGCACTGGCGGTTCGCAAGAAGCAGGGCGCGCGCTTTCTTCTCATGGGCGATGATCTGCGAAATCACGGTGGAAAGCCGCCGGATGATCTGATCTTCGCTCTCTCCGAGTGTACTCTGGTTGGAGATCTGGTAAAGATTGCCGAGAGTCTGGCTGCCCTCCCCGTAAAAGCCACGCACCGCGAGCCCCAGCTTGTTGACTCCCTGCACGACAGCCTGAATCTGATTCGTCAATACAAGCCCCGGCAGGTGGAGCATGACCGACGCACGCATTCCGGTGCCGAGATTCGTCGGGCAGGAGGTCAGATAACCGAATGTTTTATCGAAAGCAAACGGAAGCTGCACTGAAAGTTCGTCGTCAAGACGGTTGATCTGCTGCCAGATCTCATTCAACTGAAATCCGGGGGCAAGCACCTGAAGCCGCAGGTGATCCTCCTCGTTGATCATGACGAATGCTCCCTGTTCCCGGTTCGTCACCAGCCCGGAACCGTGGCGCGGATTCAGAAATTCACGGCTGATCAGGTGCCGTTCCAAAAGAAAACGGCGATCCAGTTCAGAAAGTTCATCCACCCTGAACACGCTGGTATTGGAGTCTTTCATCGAATCCACCTTTCCGAGAGCGCTGAACACGGAATCGCGGATTCCGCCAAGGGTGGCGTCGTCGGAACGGATCGGGAAAGGCTCCCCGGATAGATTTCGAGCAAGGCGAATCCGGCTGCTGATCGCAATGTCATCTTCCGGTCCGTTGTCCATCAGCCAGCAGACAGGCTGCCGGAACAGGCTGTCAATCTGTTCATCCGGCATGGCTGTCCTCCCCGTCAAGCTCTTTTTTCAACTCTATGATCCTGTCACGGAGGACCGCGGCTTCTTCATACTCCTCATTCCTGATCCGCATCTCCAGCTCCTGCTGGCAGTCGGCGATCTTCTTGCGGAGAGCTACTTTCTCAATCACATCCTCGGTCTGGTGGTTCGTTTCATGATTTTGCGGAACCTTTCCGAGATGAGTGCATCCGCGGTGCATGTTTCCCAGCACGCCGGCAAGCGCTTCCGAAAAAACAAGATAACAGTCGGGACACCCCAGGCGCCCGGTCTTGCGGAAACGTTCCGTATCCCAGCCGCAGGTTCCGCATTTCACGGCGGCGGCAGGCGCGGCGTCTTCGGGAGCGTCCGCACTCTCCGCAGCTTTCTCATTCGTGAAATTATAAAGCATCTCGGCAAGGTTGAAACTCTGGAGAATCGGCTCTGTTTCCGCTTTCTTCGAGGCGCATTCGCCGCAAAGGTGAAACACCTTCTTCTCGCCGTTGATGATTTCCTGCACATGAATCGTGGCAGGATTCTTATTGCAGATCTGGCACAGCATGGAAACAGCTCCTTGTCAAAATTCAGAATGAAACGTTCACATCTCCGCTGAGCGTGTGCGGCGGCGGGACAATAAAACAGCCGGAGGTGTTGTTCCAGTCACGGTCCCAACTGTTCAGCATCAGAGGATCGGTCGGGGGTCCCCACGGATTGACATCGACAATCAGAATTTTACCGCTGGCGGTAAAGTAGATGTCCATCGCGCAGTCGCGCATTTCCAGAATCGGAGCAATTTCATTCACGAATTTTTCAGCCTTGGACCAGTAGGCATCTTTCAGCTTCACCAGACGCCGGAAGTGGCGGATCAGCCAGTATTGGCTCATTGCCAGCAGTTTGCCTTCGCGGATGAAAAGCCGGTATTCACGGGTCACATCCATGCGGCGGAACGGGCGGACACAGATGCAGGAAACGGTTCCGGCGGCAGCGGCATTGCGCACTTTCGAACTCTCGGCAAGAACCGCCCATGCGCTTTCCGCAGAACTTACCGCACCGCGTTTCTTGAGAAAACGCTCCGTATCGGTGGGAGCGGCGGAATCCACGGAAACGAAACGCGAACCGCTGAAAGTTCTCAACGCAAGCTTCAATCTCGGAATCAGGGCGGCGACCACGGTTCCGGAAGTCTCGCCTGCGGCAAGAGCGGCGATTTCGGCATCTTTCAGGGTCAGGAACACAGCAGGAAAACTGTTCGAGGACAGCTTCGGATACCAATCCTGCATTCTGAAAAAGTCGTAGTTCTTTACAATGAATCCCATGCTTCACCTTCTTTCGTTAAAATATGTCTTCATCATCCTTTTTCGGCGGATTCAACTGCTTCTGAACACGGCTGAACACCACCAGATGATAAATGAAAAATGCAATGAAAAATACCGTCTGGAAACTCAGGAACGGAACTCCGATTCCGGAAAGCAGCGCGGCGATGATCAGCGGAGGAACCGCAGCATACAGAGTAATGACCAGAACCGTCCGGAAACTCATCCGGCGCTCCTGTGCGTTGGATGACCAGAAATACTGCGCCAGCGCAAAGAAGAAAACCGTAAAAACTCCCAGCATGGACATCCCGAAAAAAGCCATGCAGAATATCACGAAAGCCACACCGGAAATCATCTGCCCGGCAACAACAGACGGGTTGTCAACGGAATAACCGTCCGGCCAGAGAGACAGGTTTCCGATTTTCTCTCCTTTTTTCAAACTGAAACCGTCCGCCAGATACGCGCCGAGCTCGGCTTTCGATTCCATGAGCCGCATCATCGGAATTTTCTTTGCCAGATCGCCGTCCGGCACCGAACTCATCACCATATATTGCTCATGTGCTGCATCCGGCATACTGCGGAACCACGTGATGATTGCGCGGTCCAGCAGGACAATCCCGCAATCGGAATCCCACTTTTTTACAGCATCCGCCTGAAACGTGCCGCCGGGAAAATAATCAAGCCGCATCATCGGATTCAAAATGTAGCTCTGTGCATGATCGGGATTCTTCAGGAGACGAATTCCCGCATCCTTTGAAATCTTCACTCCGCCGACCTGTTCGAAAAGGACATTGCAAACACGTTTGATCTCCCTGCCGATGAAATAAGAGTTCACTGCGGCAAGAGAGAAAGAAAGCAGAAAGATCAGCAGGACAAAATGAAAAAACGCGCGCCAGAGGGAACGGTTCATCAATTGCAGAAATACCGTCGTTCCGGTGCAGACTTGAAACACTGTCCTGAAAAAATTCATAGGCTAGGAAACCAGTCGTTTAATTGTATAATCTTTATTGCCGGACTTTCTGATGATCTTTTCCAGCTCCGGCAGCATCTCCTCGAAATCCGGCGATTTCACTCTCTGGACATACACCACGCCGTCCAGATGGTCAAGCTCATGCTGAATCGCACGGGCAAGAAGCCCGCCGCAGTCCAACTGAATCATCGGTCCGTCCAGAATCTGCGCCTTCAGCACGACCGAAACCGGACGCTCCACCGGAGCATAAACTTTCGGAACGCTCAGGCACCCCTCTTCACGGGTCTCCAGCGCTTTGGAAAAAGAAACGATCTCCGGATTGATGAGCACAACCGGCATCTTCGGGCAAAGTTCCATTTCACCCGGAGAAAGCGGCATGACAACATTGCCCGCCTTGTCCGTCGGCGGATCGACATGCAGAGCAACCATGCGCAGAGTCACACCGACCTGCGTTGCGGCAAGCCCGATTCCATCTTTTGCATACATCGTCTCAATCAGCTTCTTCCCGAACTCGCGGATTTCATCGTCAATTTTCTGAACCGGCTTCGCCTTCACATGCAGAACCCTGTCCCCGAGCGTCCTGACGGACATCACTTTCTTTTTGCCTATATTAAGCATCATTTCACCTCAAATTACTGTGCAGCCGGAAGCGCAAGCGTCTTTCTGATCCGGACCGCGCACGCCGCCGTCCCGATCACCGCCGCGGTTTCATACATACTGCCGCCGACCGTCACGCCGGTCACAGCGACACGCAACGGCTGATTGAGCTTGCACGCGCCCATGCCGTTCTCCTCCTCCACTTTGCGCAAAGCCGTCTCGACTTCGGCGTCCGTCATGGAGGGGCTCTTTTCAAAAAGATCGGCAAGCATGGCAAGCGCCTTGCGCGTCGTCTCGTCCGAAAGCAGTTTACGGAATCCTTTCGGATCGTATTCCAGTTCATCCGTAAAGAAATATCTCCACGAATTCACATCCTGATACGTTTTCGTGCGCGACTGCATCAGAGCCGCCACCTTGCGGAAAAGTTCACGATCCGCATCGGCACGCCAATCCCAGCGGGCGGCAAAATCCCAAACCTCGGACTCGAATCTCTCAAAAGGCATCTCGGCAATATACATGCCATTCATATTCGCCAGTTTCACAAGGTCGAACTGCGCAGGAGAACGCTGGGCGCGGTCAATCGAAAAAGCCTCGATCAGCTCCTGCTTCGTCATTTTCTCGCGGTTGTCGCCGGGAGACCATCCCAGAAGCGAAAGGTAATTGAACAACGCCTCCGGCAGGAAACCTTTCTCGCGGAAATCACCGACGAAAGCATCCCCGTCCCGCTTGCTGTAAGGTTTTCCGGCGGCGTTGACCAGCATCGGCAGATGCGCATAGGACGGCGGCGTGAAACCGAGTGCCTGAAACAGGAAAAGATGACGGTAGGTGTTCTCCACATGGTCGTCGCCGCGCACAATATGCGTCACCCGCTGTGTCACGTCGTCGCAGACATTCGCAAGGTGGAATACAGGGCTTCCGTCGCTGCGGATGATGATCAGATCCTTGATTCCGTCCAGCGGCTTCGCCAGTTCGCCTTTCACAAGGTCATTGTAAAAAGCTTCGCGGCGCGTAAACTCGAAAGCGGCGGCGCCTTCGATCACTTTCGGCTCGACAAGCCCTTCGATCTCTCTGATATTGGAGGAGTCCAGCGTGAAAATCACATTTCCGGCGGAATCGAAAACATTCAGATCCTTGAATCCGGCAAGGCCGCCGGCATTCTCAACGGTTTTGCCCTTGTGGTTGACTGTCGACCAGATCAGTCCGGCGCGTGAAACGGAGAAAACGGAACCGGGCGCAAGCTCGGTCCTGATGCGTCCGCACTGACGGACAAACGGATAAGAGTCGCACTCATACGGCAGACGGAACAGAACCGGAGTTCCGTTCTGTCCGGGGTTCAGCTCGTAGGCGTAACCTTTGGCAATCAACTCGCGCGCCGCCTCCTTGTGATGCCCGCTCTGCGAGGTCTGATACATCACTTCCCCGTCGTAGTCCAGACCGAGCCACTTCATGCATTCAAAAAGCGCATCGATCGCCTGTTTCGTGGAACGTTCGAGGTCCGTATCCTCAATGCGGAGAAGAAACTCCCCTCCGCAGTGCCGGGTGTAAAGCCAGTTGAAAATGGCGGTTCTGATGTTGCCGATGTGTACCTGCCCCGTAGGGGAAGGTGCGAATCTGGCTCTGAAATCCATGATGCTGCTCCTTGAAATAAAGTATGCGCAAAAGTTGTCTGGACCTTTGCGCCGCTGAAAAATAATACAACTATAGTTTGACAATCAGGCTCCGCAGGAGTTCCCCTCCGGAGCCGTCTGCACGGTAAAAACAATCAATATTCACCCGTTGCCGCGGTAAGCTGAGCTTTGGCGTTATGCATGTTGATGACATAGGTCGCCAGAGAAGTCTCGGCATTGACGAGGTCACGCTGAGCTTCATTCAAACGGGTCAGCTCGGTATTGCCGGCGCGGTATTCCTCCTCCACAAGGTCACGGATCTTCCGGTAAAGTTCCAGACTTTTCTGTGAAATCTTGACCTGCTTCAGGCATGTCAGATAATTATCATATGCGGTTCTGACTTCGGCAACCACGGTAATCCAGGTATTTGCCAGAGAGTAGTCACTCTGCAGCATTGCCGCCTGATAATTTCTCATCGTGAAAAACGTCTTGCCGCCGCTGAACAGTTCCCAGGAAACATTGCCGCCGTAATTGAAGTTGAAAGACTCATACTTCTGAGTACGGCTCCCCGTGGTATTGCGCAGTTCAGACCCGTCGTAAGCTTTGGTGCGTGTCTGCCCCACGGTATAACCGACACTGGCATTGAAAGAAACCGTCGGGCCGAACGAACAGATCGATCCCCAGTAATTGTATTTGGCGACTTCCAGAGCCTCGCGGTAGGCTTTGAGGTCGGGACGGTTCGCCAGCGCGGTATCAAGGTAAACGGCAAGAGTGGAAAGCACTTCTCCGTCGGGAGACGGCACTCCGGGGAACTGGATTTCTTCAGGAATCGTTCCTTCGGTCAACCCCATCAGTTGCGCCAGAGCGTATTTGGAGGCGGCAAGCTGATACTGTGCCGCATACAAATCAGACTCTGCGGAGTTGTAATATGCCTTGAAGTTGAGCACGTCGCTCAGGGGAACCGCGCCGACTTCGAACTTCAATTCATTTTCTTTCAACTGCGAGTTCTGGAACTTCATGTTTTCCTGAGCGATCTTTATCTGGGCTTTCGCAAGAAGGATGTCATTGTAAGTATAGGCGACAGTCCTGATGAGGATACGTCTCGCATCCAGTTCCAGCGCTTCGCTCTGTTTCCAGTTGTGCCGCGCGGCAAGGAGGTTCATTTCTCTCACGAAAGAGTCGAACAGCAGCCAGTTCGCGCTGGCGCTCGGCGTATTTTCAAAGGTTCTGGAACCGTTCTGCGTGATGCCGTACACATTGTTCGGTTCATTGAAGCTCTGCTGAATCGAATAACCGGCGGTAATGGTGGGCATGTAAGGAGCAAATGCCGCATAATATGCCGCGCGCGCTCCGACAACCGCGAAATACTTCGTTTTGAAGTCGGGGTTGTTCTGGACGGCGAGGTTCTGAGCGTCTTCCAGCGTCAGAAGCTTCTGTGTAATATCCAGCTTCTGGTGTTCCGCGCCGGGAATACTTGTGAAAGCGCTTCTGGAGACCGCCACCGGCGGTTTCGGGTAAGAGGTGCACCCTGCGAGGATAACGAGCCCCGACAGAGCAAATGCTGCTGCAATCCGTTTCTTGTCCATTTCGTAAAAATCCTTTAGCCTGTTTATAAAAAGCCCTACGACCTGCTGTTTTGCTACCCATCTACTTATAAAGAGGGTATTATACACTTATTTTTGCGCTAATTCAAACTTGATAACCCTCTGAAATGCTTTTTTTATTAAATTATTTTACTCCTGAAATAAAATTCTCATCCATTTTTCTTCTGAAAACGTAAAAAATCCGGGGAACAATCCAATACGCTGTTCCCCGGATCAGGCAAGCCACAGGTTTCAAGCATCGAAGTTCAACATACGTTTCCGGCAATGCACAAAGAACAACCGGCACGGGAAGAACTGTGCAGAGCCCCGTTCTATTTTGCGGATGCGTCAACAGGGCGAATCTTTACGGGTTTCCAGATTCCGTGGGCACCTTTGGAGGCGTGTGTCTTTACGATCAGCAGATTTTTCCCGCCTGTATTGATATTTTCCGTTCCGGCGTGGACAATAAACGGTTCGTTCCAAAGGATACCGACATCAACGCCCTCGGATTTCACCGTGTGTTCGCCGATCAGTTTCCCATTCAGGTAAACCCATGCCTGTTCATCAACTCCCTCAAAAAGAATATCCATGGACCGCGCCGCCCAGTCCTTCGGAACGGTAAAAACCGTCGCATACCAGCCGGTTCCGAGATAAGGGCCGACCGATGTCCTTTCCAGCCGAGCCGGAACATCAACTTTTGTCCAGCGTTCCGAAGAAAAATTCCGCAGCAGCATCTCCTTTGCCGGAAGCCCGGCATTCCTGACATCTTTCCTGAAAAACCAGTCCGAATGGAAGTCAAGCCAGCCGGTTCCGGCATTCAGTTTCGGACGCTCTTTCTTTTCCTCCGGATTTTTCCTGATATAATCCAGGCGGAACTCAACCAGAGACAGTTTGCCGTCCTGATCTTCCGTTCTTCGCGTTACACTGAAGCGCAGGTAAAAAAGATTCCGTCCGGCAACCAGGGAAGACAAATCGACTTTTCTCTTTTCCAGATCAGATGCCACCAGCTGATATTCTTTCCCGTCATATGATATTTCCAAACGATTGGAGATATCCTTCGCCCGGGCGAAAATCGACAAATCCGCACTGACGAAACTGTTGTCCTTCCCTGCATTATACAGATAAACGACATATCCTCCCGCAGCCTTTCCCGGCAGAGTCAATCCCCATTTGCCGGGCCGGAGCCCCTTGATCTCTTTCACGGCACTGTATTTGAATTCTCCAATCCTCAAGCGAGGATCAGAAAAATACCTGAACCTGCCCTGCATGAAATCCTCCAGTCCCTGATAACCGCCTTTCTCGGCGAACAGTGCGGCGGGATAATCCGCGATGAACTCCTTTTCATGGGCACGCCGGAAATCAATCAGTTCCTTGAGTTTTCCACGGGCGGCTGAAAACTGATTCTTTTGGAAAAGACGGCTGAATTCCACACAGATCCTGGCATGTTTCAAACCGTTCCGCAGGAAACGCACCCGTTCAGCAAACTCAGCTTTTTTCGACTTCTTCGCATCCTCAAGAGCTTTTTCCAGAATTTTTCCAGGTTCATCAAAAACTTCAAGGGGGTAATAATCCGCCGCCTGCTGCGCATTGCCGTATTCCACGCCTCCGTGAGGAAGCTTTTCAGTAAAGGCGATCCAATAATCGAAATATCTCCGGACCTGTCCGGCAGCGGGTCCGAACGCGGAATAATATTCATCCAGGACGGAATCCAGATCAAGCGACGGGTCCGTGCCGAGCCGCATATGCATATAGAGCATCGGTCCTTTGGTTGCCCAGTATCCAAGCAGACTGTCATAATCGAAACCGACCATACCGTTCCGTCCTGCGAACCGGAGCATTTCCCCGCTTTGTTTCAGCTCCAGCGCAGGAATGGTGTAGCCGGACAACAGGTAATTCGGGCGGTAATGCATCTGAATTCCTGTTTTCCTCCAGCCGCTCCAGATATCCATGATCTCCTTCGCGCTGCTCTCCTTCATAGGGTAATAACATTCCACGCCGGAACCCCACGGGACAAATTTTCCGTACATCCAGGAAAGATCGGGATTGCCGGTCGGAGGCATGATATAGTCCATATACATCAGAATGCTGATCTTGACGCGGGGATTGCGTTTCACTGCCAGTTCCCGCACATTCCGGGCATAACGCAGATAACGGTTTGCAGTCGAATACCCTTTGAACCCGGACGGCTGCGGCCGGTCCCATGCCATGCATTCACGGCATCGGCAGAACCCGCGGGTGTCGGCTTCGCCGAGCCCGATCCATTCGCCGCCGTCCCAGAGTTTTCCGACAATGAATTCCGCCAGCCCCGGATTGGATACGCACAACCTTGCGGAACGACCTCCGGCAAAAGGTTTTCTCGTTCCGTCATCCCCCATTGCAAACCATTCCGGATGAGTTTTCCCATATTTCCCCCACCAGTGGTCAAGATGACTGGCAGAGGCGGGCAGCGGAGCGCTGTCACCCTCCTGATAAACCAGCAGATATTTTCTCAATTCACGGCAATAATCGGCAAGTCCCTCCTTACTGAAAGAAAGCTTGTCCGTCTCTTTCGCCGCCTGTCCCCGGAAGAACGGAGTCAGCACCTGCCAGATTCTGTATTTACGGTATTGAAACGCCGGAGCCCCCGTGATATTCAAATCGCCGTCAACCGCAAGAACCTTTTTTTCCGGGACATAGGTTCCGAGTTCGCCCGGCCAGAGCCAGCGGATACCGGAAAATGTACTGAGAAAGCGGTAAACACCGTAAAGCGTCCCGCGCCGGGCGTCCCGGACAATGCCGTTCTCCGTCCAGATCAGACGTCCGTTTTCCTGTTTCGAGCGTTTGGCATCCGGCTCATACAGCAACGGCTTTCCGTTCTCGCCGCCGACAATGAACAAACCGCCGTCAACCGCCTTGATCGCATAAGACTCTCCGGAGAATGTCTTCTGTCCCAGTCCGGCACGCTCGGCAGCTTTTGTCGCACCGATGTAGATTCTTATCTGTTTTCCAGCCGGAAGGTCCGACTCACGGACAAGCGGCAGTTCCGCGCCCGTGGATTTCTTCAGATACGAAGCCAGTTCCCGCGCGGCATATTCCGCAACGGGAGCAGGCATGTCCGCAGTCACAATGACCGCCTGCGGCTCCCGGTTCTCCACAAGGATCAGTTTCTCTTTCGCGCAAACAATCCCGCCTGCGGCAAGGATCGACAACAGCAATATATTTCTCATCATATTCAAATTCTCCAGATGATTTGTTGATTATTTACCATGTGCCAGCCCAGCAATTACCGCCCCAGCCAAGTGTGCCGTGAGGATTTGCAGGATAGGTGCCGTAAGTCGGAATCAGAACCTTGACCAACACTCCATGACCGTCCAGATAAGCGATATTCAAAGCCCTGTCATGCCGCGGATGCGGCAGTTTCGCTGTCGACGGCAGCTCTCTGACCTCGCTCGCCCCTCTCCCTGTTATATTGGCAGGATCGCTGATGGAATCCATCAGAAGATAAGTTTGCGTCGGACGCTTGACCTTTGATATTTTCAGCGCATTCGTGACAGGAGCGATCCTTCTGTTAATGCCGATCCCGACATAGGCATAAGCCGTTTTCCACTTCTCCAGCTGCTTCTGATTGCCGCCCCCCAAATTACCCAGAGTCGGGCAGACCATCATCGTCGGTGATTTTACAAAACCGTTCTCAAGCAGTGTGTTGACCCACGTTTTCAGCCCTGTGTTGTCCTCTGTATAAGGCGGCAGATGATCGGAATAATCGCCGGTGTACATAAGAAGCACGGAAGCGGTCTGCTTATGATTGTTCAGGCAGGAGATTGTCTGCGCCTTTCTCCTTGCCATCCCTAAAGCAGGTAAAAGCATGGCTGCAAGAATCGCGATGATCGCAATCACAATAAGAAGCTCTATCAAGGTAAACTCCTTCCGATACGCCGGAAACTTTTTCTTTTGTTTCGACATGGCAAAATCTCCTGTTTCTATGATTTTATATTGATTTCGGTATATATTATAGTATATTCCCATGAAATGACAATAGCAGAAGTGACAAAAAAATATGCAGAAATGATAAAAATGAAGAAACAGAATCAATTCATGAAATTAGAGGACATCGCAAAAAAACTTCCGGGTTACGAATCCAGCACCCCCGGTTTTCCACTGGAGCCTCCACTGGTTCCGGCGGAACTGCAGTTCTATTTCCACTCCCCCCGGACAGAACGGCACACTCCCATTCATTTCCTTCATGAAAAATACATCATGCTGTTCTGCATCCGTGGAAACAGACAGATAGAACTGGACGGGAAAGCCTGTCGGCTCCATCCGAACGATTTTCTTCTGATCCCGCCCGCCTGCAACCACACGAACAATATGCCCCCGGCAAACCCGGATATGAATCAGGATTATGATTATGCCATTCTTTACGCTTCATTTCTTTTGCCGGACTGCGGGAAAAAACTGAAATCACTGGTCAGGCAGGTCTTTCCTCTGCGATACAGCGAGGTCAGACTGCTCAGGAAAAGCACGGAGCAGTTTCTGGAATGTTACGCCGGCGACAATTTCGCAGGAATGGAATCCGCCTTCTCTTTCGGACTGTTCCTGATGCGTCTTCTGGAACGGCGTTTCCAGGCAGGACAGGCTTCCCGCAATTATGTCGATAAAAACATTCTTCTGCTTGAACGCATCCAGAGTTATATGTTCGCACATCTGAGGAAAGGACTCACGATCCGCGAAATCGCTAGAGAACTGGGAGTTTCACCATCTCTGCTGCGTCTCACTTTCCGAAAAGAGATGAAAGTCTCGCTCGGACGCTACATCCAGACGCGCATCATGCACAAAATCGAACCCATGCTGCGCTCCACTGACATGTCCGTCTCCGAAATCGCCGCGGAAATGGGTTATCAGACGGAAAGTTCCCTCATCCGGGCATTCAAACGGGAATCCGGCATGACGCCGCAGCAATTCCGCAGGCATAAGAGGTCGCAGGAATGAACTGTTCATTCCATATTTGCAACTTCACTCTTTCATTATATATTATATACTTTCCCGAAATTCGAAAAAACATAACTTGAAACTTGCTTCATGGATGAATATTTTGATGTTGTTGTGATCGGCGGCGGACATGCCGCCTGCGAAGCGGCTCTGGCGGCGGCGCGGGCAGGTGCGCAGACTCTCATGCTGACTCTGAATCTGGATCACATCGCCCAGATGAGCTGCAACCCGTGTATCGGCGGCATTGCCAAAGGGCACCTCACACGGGAGATCGACGCGCTCGGCGGTGCCATGGGACTCATCGCCGATGCATCCGCGATTCAGTTCCGGATGCTTAATCTTGCCAAAGGGCCTGCGGTCTGGTCTCCCCGCGCGCAATGTGACAAAGTCGAATACCAGCGCGCCATGAAACGTTATCTCGAACAGGCGGAGAATCTGGAAATCAAGCAGGCGCTCGTCACCGGATTCCTGACTCAAAACGATGCGGTATGCGGCGTCGAAACGGAGTTCGGAGACCGTTTTCACGCAAAAGCGGTCGTGGTCGCGACGGGAACCTTTCTCTCCGGCAAACTGCACTACGGACTCCGCAGTTTTCCCGGCGGGCGCGCCGGAGACCCTCCTTCAGCGGAACTTGCCGCGGCGATCAGGGAACAGTTGAAGCTTCACGTCGGGAGGCTCAAAACCGGAACGCCGCCGCGCGTTCTTGCAAATTCCATTGATTTCTCCGATATGGAATTTCAGGCTTCGGACACGGTCGAGGAACGGTTCTCCTATTTTCCCGATGAAACCGTCCGCCCGTGCGCCGAGCATAAAAATCTGCCATGCTATCTGACGCACACCAACCAGGAGACCGCCCGGATCGTGCGCGACAATCTCGACAAGGCGCCGATGTACAACGGGCTCATCAAGGGAATCGGCACCCGCTACTGTCCCTCTTTCGAGGATAAAGTCGTCCGCTTCCCCCAGCATGAACAGCACCATGTCTACCTCGAACCTGAAGGCGAATTCACGGAGGAATATTACGTCAACGGCCTCTCCACCAGTCTGCCGCCGGAGATTCAGATCAGGCTACTGAAGACGATCCCCGGCATGGAGCATGTGAAAGTCACGCGTTATGCCTACGCGATTGAGTATGATTTCGTCTACCCGGAGGAACTCGACCGCACCATGTCCGTAAGGAAATGGAAAGGGCTCTATCACGCGGGACAGATCAACGGCACCAGCGGCTATGAGGAGGCGGCAGGTCAGGGGTTGCTGGCGGGACTGAACGCCGCACGCTTCGCCGCCGGTCGGGACGGCGTCGAGTTCGGGCGCGATTCTTCTTATCTCGGTGTGCTTGCGGACGACATCACGACCAAGGAAATCGTCGAGCCTTACCGCCTGTTCACCAGCCGTGCGGAACACCGTCTGTTCCTGCGGCAGGACAATGCGGATTTCCGGCTCGCCCCCCTCGCCTATTCGCTCGGTCTGCTTCCGCAGAAAAAATATGACCAGTTTCTCCGGTATTCCGAAAAATGCGCCTCCGCGGAAGGCGTCTGCAAGGCGACGCGCCTCAACGGACGGCTGTTATGGGATCACCTGAAAGACACGCACGGAGTCCTCGACAATGCGAATCCACCGTTTGCACCGGAAACCATCGGGCTCTCCGCCGGCGATCCGCTCGACCGCCGCGTTTTCCGCCAGATCGCGATCCTTGCGCATTATGAAGGATATATGAAGCGGGAAGAACAGGCGATCGCCAAACTCCGCGCCCTGGAGTCATGGCGCATTCCCGAAAACATGGATTACTCCGCAATCACGGGGCTGCGCAATGAATCGCGCATGAAACTCTCGAAAATCAGGCCTTCGACTCTTGCGCAGGCGGGACGCATCGACGGCGTCACCCCGCCGGAAATCGCTCTCCTGCAGGTGTATATCGTGCGCATGAAACATGACGCAAAAAAGTCACAGGCGCCGGAGTAAGACATCATGAGCGAAGAAACCATCAGCCAGCCCCGCCCGTTTCCGGATACCGTCCGGCGGCTTTGCGCGAAAAAGTTCGCACTGGCGTCTCTGATCCTCTGCCTGCTCTACCTCGGCGCCGCAATCTTTGCGGAAATTTATACCGGATATTGTGAAGCGAAAGAGATTGAGCCGGTCTATCAGGTGCAAAACCACGCGGAACGTTTTCAGGCGCCATCCTGGAAGCATCCGCTCGGAACGGACTATCTGGGGCGGGATGTGCTGCTCCGGGCGGTCTTCGCGGCAAAAACTGCGGTCAAAGTGGGAATCATCGCTTCGGTCATTTCGGCGGCGGTCGGGGTATTTCTCGGGATCTGCGCCGGCTATTTCGGCGGCTGGATCGACGATGTTGTCGAATGGCTCTACAGCACATTCGCCTCCATGCCCTCCCTGCTGTTCATCCTCGCTTTCGCCCTGCTCGTATCGAAGGGATTCCTTTTCGGTCCGCTGGAAAAAGCGTTTGCGGCAACGGCGCATCTGCTGCGGACGGAACCCGGAATGCTGGCGGTCTATCTCGGAATCGGGCTGACCGGCTGGGTGTCGCTCTGCCGCGTGGTGCGCGCGGAGACCATGCGCCTGCGGGAACGCCAGTATGTGCTTGCGGCAAAAGCGCTCGGACAGACCAATTTCAGGATTCTGTTCCGCCATATTCTCCCGAATCTCATGCATCTGGTAATCGTCTACTTCACGATGCGCTTCGCATTTGCGATCATGACGGAAGTGATCGTCAGCTACCTCGGGCTCGGCGTCCAGTTCGAGCCGAGCTGGGGCGTGATGATCGCGGACGGGCAGGAACGTCTATGGCGCGGTATCTGGTGGGAGGTCGGCGGTGCGACACTTTTCATGTTCATTCTGGTTCTTGCCCTGAACATTCTGGGTGACTCTCTCCGCGACGCCCTTGATCCGCGGCTTTCGGAGTAACAGCCTTTCCTCTCCTGTCAGCAGCTTGACAATCCGCGAACACAGATAGCCGATCATTGTCTGTGAGGCAAGAAAGAGAAAGCAGACGAACTCCTCCGAACCCCGCAAATCCCGAATGGCAATACAAAGCAGTTTATACATGCAGAATGAAAGAATGTACCCCGGCAGCATCAACCATCCCATGATGATGGAAATCGGAACATCCGCACCATGAGCGGTATGCAAGATGCTTCTCATCGGCACATGCCGGCTGAGATACCAGTAGACACATCCGAGCAGCGGGAAAAAGAGAAAAACAAGACGGTATATCTTTATTTCCTTTTTCATCAGATTCTGAAACATCATGATGATTCCCTCCTCTCATTTTTTATGATACCATATCGTCGTTTCATGAAAAAATCAAATAAAACAGGAAGTCAATCTTTGCGGTTCCATGGATTCTTGAAATCATATTTTCCATTCCGGTTTGTTCCTTTTTCAAGTTCTTCCCGTCCTTCCGGTTCCTTTCCCGTCACACTGTATGGAAAAAATACTTAAAAAAAACGAAATATTGTTGAATTTCCGCTTTCATTTTTCTTACAATGGATTATTGTTTCAAATTAGAAGGGTCACACGTGCGAAACAGAACGGTTTCATACGTGAGACGTTAATATATACATAGAATAATTAGGCGAACACGGATCACACGTTTGACCTGAAAGTCTCGTGATTTATGGTAATATTTGCAGTAACAGAAAAATATGCGAAAGACTCCAATGCATCGGCAGGGATGTTTTGTCCTCCCGGCTGTATGGGAGTCGCACATACGCTTCAAAGCAAAATTGAGGGCGCGGCGGTCTCATCCGCCGGTTTTTTCTTTATGAAAATGTAATAGATCAGGCAACAGGCTTTCAGGACATGCGGTTTTTCCGTTCCGCTTCATGGCACGGTACAACCAGATGAAGCAGTTTTATTTTGAAACAGCCGGCAGAACGGCGGGGAGATTTTTTCTTTCAGGGAAATCTTCCGTATTTCCGTCTGCCCGGTTTCATGTCAATACTCCTCCTTCCGGCTTATGCCGAATCCATGTATCAACCCCAGGCGACACCTGCGGGGAACGTGTATTCTCACGCGCCCTGCCCCTGCTGCCGCTGCTCTCTCAGGGAACAGATTGAAAATGACAGTGTCGAAACAGTCTGACAAGAAATCTTTGCGGAGGGAAAAGCTGCTCTTGAGGAAGAGCATGGTTCCCGACGCCAGACGTATTGCCGACGCCGCCATTCTGAAAAACCTGGAGTCTCTGCCGGAATTCGCGGAGGCTTCTGTGATCGCCGCTTATGCAAGCGACGGAACCGAGCCGGATCTGATGCCGCTGCTCAAACGTGCCGCCGGAACGGGCAAAACCATCTGCCTGCCCCGGTGGCTCAACGATTCCAATTACGAAATGGCTGTGCTCGACGGAGATTTCAAAACGGTCAGCGGCAAATGGAACATGCCGGAACCGCCTCCCGATGCACCGCCGGCTGAAACACAACTGCTGGAACGGGCGCTCTGGCTCGTGCCGGGGGTGGCGTTCGATGAAAACTGCGCCAGACTCGGACGCGGCAAGGGGATCTATGACAGGCTCCTCGCCGGAACAAAAGGAGTGTCCGCAGGGATCTTTTACGACTGCCAGCAGACTGCCGGGCTGCCGACCGAACCGCATGACCGTCCGCTGGACATCGTCGTGACGGAATCACAGGTCCGCCGCCGGAAACAATGAACAATAAAAAGATTGAGGGAAAGGAATAACGATGATCTACGGAATTGCCGCTGTGGCGGGTCTGATTATCGGTTTCATCCTCCACGTTGTATTTGTCAAAGTGGCAGGGTCGAAATCCATGAATGCCGCCAATAAATTTAAAAACGATGCCGAGCGCGAAGCGGAAAGGCTCCTCCGGGAAGCCCGTGTGACAGCCAAGAGCGACGTGCTCAAGATCAAGGAAGAATTTGAAAATGAAATGAAGGAGCGCAGACGCGAGATCCAGTCCTCCGAACGCAGGCTCGCGCAGAAAGAGGAAAATCTCGACAGAAAAGCCGATTCTTTTGAAGCCAAAGTCAAAAACGTCGAACGCAAGGAACGTGACATCGATGCATTGAAGGAACGCCTCTCCGCCCGCGAAGACGACATGAAAAAGGCGATTGCGCGCCAGATTGACGAACTCGAACGCATTACCGAACTTGACCGCGAAAGCGCCAAGACGCTTCTGCTGGAAAAACTCAAAGGCGAAGTCGAAAACGAGTGCGGCATCCTCATCCGCAACATCGTCGACGAAGCCAAACAGAAAGCGGAACGCGAGTCGCAGCGTCTGCTGGTTCATGCAATCCAGCGCTATGCCGGCGAATGCACCTATGAACGCACCACCGCCACGATTCCGCTGCCCAGCGATGAAATGAAGGGACGCATCATCGGACGCGAGGGACGCAATATCCGCGCTCTGGAAGCCGCCACGGGCGTCAACATCCTGATCGACGATACGCCGGAAGCGGTCGTTATTTCCTGCTTCGACCCGATCCGCAAGGAAATCGCGCGCCGTCTGCTGGAAAAACTCATTTCCGACGGGCGCATTCACCCGACCCGCATTGAGGAACTCATCAAAAAGATCCGCAAGGAGATTGATGAAGAGGTCTTCGACGCCGGAGAAAAAGCGGTTCTCGACTGCGGCGTTCAGGGGGTGCCGAAACAGATCATCACCCTGCTCGGCAGACTCCAGTTCCGTTTCAGCTTCTCGCAGAACGTGCTCAAACACTCCATCGAAACCGCCGCGTTCATGGGCACCATCGCCGCGGAACTCGGGCTTGACGAACAGAAAGCGCGCAGGATCGGTCTTTTCCACGATATCGGAAAAGCCGTCGACCATGAAATCGAAGGCACCCATGCCGCAATCGGCGCGGACATTCTCCGCAAGCACAATGAAGCCAAAGACGTCATCAATGCGGTTGCAGCGCACCATGAAGAAGTGGAAGGAACCTCGATTTATGCGGTCCTTGCCAATGCCTGCGATGCTCTCAGCGCCTCGCGCCCCGGCGCCAGAAGCGAAACGACAGAGTTGTATCTCAAACGTCTTGAACAGCTTGAAAATATCGCCAATGAGTTCACCGGCGTAGAATCCTGCTTTGCACTTCAGGCAGGCAGAGAAATCCGCGTAGTGGTTCAGCCTGAGAAGATTTCCGAGGCGCAGGCGCAGGTGCTCAGCCGCGACATCTGCGGACGGATCGAAAAAGAGATGAACTATCCGGGACAGATCAAGGTTACGGTGATCCGCGAAACCCGTTCCGTGGATTACGCGAAATAACAATGCCGGAGACAGTCGGATGAGCAATGCGGATTTCGATGCCCTGAAAAACCGGTTCCGGGAGTATGCGGTCTCGTTCGCAGACTCTCCGGGCAAGGTTCCGCAGGCAATGCAGCTCAAGATCGGGCATACGTTCGATGTATGTTTGATCACCGACTATATCACGGAAAAGGAACGCTCCGTGTTCGATGCGCGCGGCAGGTATCTTGCCCGTCTCGCGGCGCTGTTTCACGACGTATCCCGCTTCAAACAATACAGAGAGTTCCAGACGTTCCGCGACGCCGATTCATTCGACCACGGAGAAATGAGCGCGGAAATTTTTCTGCACGACTTTCCAATGGAAAATCTTGCGCAGGAGGAGACACGCCTGATTACGGCGGCGGTCCGCTTCCATAACAAAAGAGTGCTGCCGCCGGACCTCCCGCCGGAGATTCTGCCGTTCGCGGAACTGGTGCGGGATGCGGACAAGCTTTCCATCATCAAGATCATCAACAACTTCCTCGCGACTCCTGCGGAGTATCAGGAGGCGGCTGTCAAGATCGGCATGGAGGAAACTCCCGGTTTTACGGAGGAGCTTGCACGTGAGGCAATCGCGGGAAGACAGATTGCGCACTCCGACATGCGGAACCTGAACGATTTCAAACTGTCTATCTTCGCGTGGGCGCAGGACATCAATTTTTCCGCCGCGGCGGAATATATTCTGGAGAAACGTCTTTATGAAACGCTCCGGACTTTTCTGCCGGACGACCGCCTGATGGATGAACTGCTGGCAGTCAGCCTTGCACGCCTGAATCAGAAAGCGCAAAAGAAGGATTGACGTATGCCCCTGCTTCACGTGGAACATCTGAAAAAATACTATCCGGTTCCCTCGCCGCTGTTCGCCCCCAGACGTTGCGTCAAGGCGGTTGACGATGTTTCATTCGAGTTGAATGTCGGGGAAACGCTCGGACTGGTCGGAGAAAGCGGATGCGGCAAAAGCACGATGGCGCGTCTGCTGATGCGCCTCGAACCCCCGACGGATGGTTCCATTCTGCTGAACGGGATGGATCTCTGCGCGGTCAAAGGCGAAAAGCTGCGCCGGATGCGGGGGAATTTCCAGATGATCTTTCAGGACCCCTACGGTTCGCTGAACCCGCGCATGAGCGTCTATTCCACGATTGAGGAGGCGCTGAAGCTCCATACGAAGCTGAATCCGAAAGAACGCGCGGAGCGCATTTCCGAACTGCTTTCGCTGGTCGGCTTGAAACCGGAATATGCAAGAAGATATCCGCATCAGTTCAGCGGCGGGCAGCGCCAGAGAATCGGGATTGCGCGCGCGCTGGCGGTTGATCCGCAGTTTATTGTGGCGGACGAACCAGTTTCCGCACTGGATGTCAGTGTCCAGTCCCAGATCGTGAATCTGCTCCAGGACATCCAGAAACAGACGCAGGTCGCGTTTCTGTTCATCGCCCATGACCTTGCGGTCGTGGAACATATCAGCCACAGGATCATGGTGATGTATCTGGGCAAGCTGGCGGAAACGGGACCGGCGCGGGAATTGTGCTCGAAACCGGCGCATCCTTATACAAAAGCACTGCTCTCCTCGGTGCCGTCGCTTGACCCGAAACACAAAATCGGCAGAATCGTATTGAAAGGGGATGTCCCCTCCCCGCTCGACCCGCCGGAAGGGTGCCGTTTTCATCCCCGCTGCCCCATGAAGCAGCCGATATGCGAGGCGGAGGCGCCGATTCTGCGGCAGGTTCCCGGCGCATCCTGCGGACACTGCAGCGCCTGTCATTTCGCGGAAAAAGTCGCCTCGCTTTGATCCGCCCGGATTGTCCAGGCAGAAGAAAGAAACGGAAAAGCCCGGTCACTCTGAAATCAGGGGCGGAGATCGTTTTCCCCTGCAATGGCAGGCATACGAAAAAAAATGGATTTTTTCCGAGTTCGCATTTAACTCCATGTCAAATAAAAACTTAGACCTTCGCATTTTTTCTGCTAAACACTTTTACTAAACAGGTTACAGAAAAAAGTCCGCTTTCATTTTCATGAAAAACGAGGTAAATTACCGCTTCTGATCCGCTTTCCGAAACAGGGATCATGTTCTGCAACAGAAGAACGGAGGTTGAACCATATGTGTGGAATCGTTGCTTATACCGGTATGCGCCCCGCCGCAAGAGTCCTGATCGACGGCTTGAAACGACTTGAATACAGGGGATACGATTCCTCCGGCATTGCCGTATGCTCCGGCAGTGATGTGCAGTGCGTGAAAAGCATCGGCAAGGTGAAAGCGCTGGAGGATGCCGTCCGCAATTCCGTTCCGGAGCTCCTCGACGCGGCAGGATACGGCATTGCGCACACCCGCTGGGCGACTCACGGAGAGCCCTCGGACATCAATGCACATCCGCATTGTGATTCCAAAGGAGAGTTTTATATCGTCCACAACGGCATCATCGACAATTACCAGGCACTGCGGAAACGTCTTGAAGAACAGGGATGCGTCTTCCGTTCCTCCACGGACAGCGAGGTCATCGCACACCTGATCGCAAAACTCTATCAGGGGGATCTGGTGCAGGCGGTCGCGGCGGCAGTCCGCAAACTCTCCGGGACTTACGGAATTGCGGTCGTCAGCTCCCGTCATCCGGGAATGATTGCGGCGGCGCGCAAAGGCAGCCCGCTGGTGATCGGACTCGGGACAAACGAAAACATCGCGGCAAGCGACCTTGCCGCAATCCTGCCATACACACGGCAGGTCATGTATCTGAATGACGGCGACATCGCCGCAATCACTGCGGACACGGTGGAAGTCCGCAATATCGAAAACGTGCCTCTGGAGCGTGAAGTCACACGAATTGAATGGGATGCGGACGCCGTGGAAAAAGGCAGTTATCCGCACTTCATGCTCAAGGAGATTTTTGAACAGCCGGAGACGATCGAAAATGCGATCCGGGGACGGCTGGACCATGAAATGAAAAGTGCCATTCTCTCCGGTTTGAATCTGACACCCCGTGAATCAGCGCAGATCAGCCGGATCGTAATCGCCGGATGCGGCAGCAGTATGCACGCGGGGCTTGTGGGGGAATATTTCTTCGAAGACATCGCAGGGATTCCCGCGGAAGTCGAACAGGCGGCGGAATTCCGTTACCGCAACCCGATCATCGAACCTCATACCCTGGTGCTTCCGATCAGCCAGTCCGGGGAAACCGCCGATACGATTGCCGCTGTACGCGAAGCAACCGCCAAAGGGGCAATCGTGGCGGCGCTCTGCAATGTCGTCGGTTCAACCGTTGCACGCGAGGCGGGGCGCGGCGTTTATCTTCACGCAGGTCCGGAAATCAGTGTCGCTTCGACCAAGGCTTTCACCAGCCAGGTGACAGTTCTTCTTCTGCTCGCCCTGATGCTCGGACGGAACCGGCGCATGGATCGAACCGACGGGGCGCGCCTGATCTCCGAGATCGAAGCGCTGCCCGGCATGATCCGCAAGGTTCTGGAACAGGCGCCCCGGATCAGGGAAATCGCCGGGCGTTATGCAAAATACAATGATTTCTTCTTCATCGGCAGGGGCTGTCTGTATCCGGCGGCTCTGGAAGGGGCGCTCAAGCTCAAGGAAATCTCCTATGTCCATGCGGAAGGCTACCACGCCGCCGAACTCAAACACGGACCCATTGCGCTTCTTGATGAGAACCATCCGGTCATTGCACTGGCAAACGATATTCCGGGAAAGGACAAAATGCTTGGAAATATACAGGAATGCAGGGCGCGCAAAGCTCCGGTAATTGCGGTCGTCACCGAAGGCGATGGAGAAGCAGACGCGATTACCGGAGACGTCATCAGGGTGCCGGGGTGCTCACGCTTCGCGGCGGCTCTGCCGACAGTCGTCGCTCTGCAGCTCCTGGCTTATTATATTGCCGTTGCACGCGGCTGCGAAATCGACCAGCCGCGCAATCTGGCAAAAAGCGTAACGGTGGAATGAGCGGCAGTTTTGCGGGGAAATCCGCGCACGGTTCACATTCCGAGTTTCATGTGAAGCACAGGAAACGGATTCCCCTGTCCGTCCAGTTCCGAGCGGGCATAGACCGAAAAACCGGCACGCTCATAAAATCTCCGCGCATGAGGGTTCTGTTCATTCACGTCAACACGGGAAATCTTCAACTCGTCAATCGCATAACAGATCATCCTTTTCCCGTATCCCTGTCCCCGCCACGCGGAAGCAAGAAACAGCATTTCAAGCATCCCGCCGTCCACTCCCATGAAGCCGATGACTCCGCATTCTTTTTCATGAAAAAGACAGAACAGTTTCGGAACAGCCTGCAAAGCCGATAAAACCATCGGTTTCAGATTCTCAATATCCTGTTCGGACAGAAATTCATGAGAAGACCTTACCGAATCTTCCCAGACCGTCAGCAGTTCGGGAAGGAAGTTGTCCCTCGACCGTGAAATATCAGTGATCTGACTCATGCAAGCGCTCCTTTCCCCACCATTGGGGCATTAATTCATTCAACATTACAGTATGGATATCCGGATAGGAAACAAGGATCTCGATATCACCGCTCCGTGCATCCAGTTGCATCAGCAATTCACGGCAGGCGCCGCAGGGCATTCCGGGAGAACCGTCCCCCATAAGACAGACCAGTTTCACAATCCGCCGCTCCCCGCCGGTGATCATGGATGCCACAGCATTGCGTTCCGCGCACATTCCGAGAGAACACGCCGTATCAATGCAGACTCCGGTATAGACGTTTCCGGCTTCCGTCAAAAGCGACGCCGCGACACCGCCTGCATCAATGAAAGGGGAAAGGGTCCGGGGATGAAGTTTCGCCTTCGCCGCCGTCACAAGAAAATCCCAGTCATCCTGCGTCTCCGCACAATAAATGCGCGAGGAACTTCCGAAGGGGTCCGAAGCGACGCCGAGATACCCGAACCCGTATTTTTCATAATAGCCGGTATGATCGGTGCAGAGATAAAGTTTCCGGTAGCCGAGACGCGCCGCTTCCGTTTTCACATGAGCAATCAGACGCGCACCGTAAGCATGTCCGCGGTATGCCTCCTCGATATAGAGAGCGCAGAACCACGGCCAGAGATCGCCGCGCGCAGAAAAATCGCTGATGATCAATCCCGCGCCGCCGATGATCTCCTCTTTTTCATTCAGGAGCAGATACCATTGCGGCAGTGGGGAATCCGAGTTCAGGCACGCGGTCATGCAATCCCGGTAGACCGCCTCATTGTGCCAGCGGCCGGAAAAATACCGGATAAAACGCTCCAGTTCCTGCGGCGCATCCCGCAAAGACAAAATTCTCAAAACACATTCCTTCATGATACACTCCCTGAAAGTTTCCCAGCCGTTAAAATTCAAGGCAATATTGTCCATGCCGGACTCAAGGTCAAGCGCACACCGGATCAAACCGCGCCATCTTTCCGGCAGGTGCTTCAGTCCCCAGAATCCACCATCCCGCTTGGACAGGACTCTTCCCTCCCCCGCAAATGCCGCATAACGGCAGAGATTCAATATTCCCGAAGCATCCCCGCCTCCCTCCGCGGCATTCCGGCGGATGCTGTCAAAAAAAGCCTCATACGGCACCTCTCCGAATATCCGGTCCACCGGTGCGCCGCACAATACGATACCCGTTCTCCGTACCACTTCGAAATACGCGGCAAGATCGGGATCAACGCCGTTCATCTCCGCAAGGTATTCCTCCGGATTCTTTCTGTAACGTTCCCGGTGCATATTGGAATAATGAAGCAGAAAAGGAACCGGATGCCGGACATGACGGCATTCCGCTTCCAGCACGACGCTCATCTCCAGTCCTTTGGGCGGAGCGGATTCGCTGAGCCGGAGAATCAAATCCATCAGCCGCCGTTTGATCCCGTGCGGCAACTCCTCTTTCACGACAACCAGAAAGTCGATATCGCTCTTTTCCCACCGGAAACAGCCGAATGCGACAGACCCGTGCAGATAGATTCCCGTCAGATTCTCTCCCAGCACATGCCGGCACCCGGTTTTGATTTCCGACAGCAGGCGCGAGAGCGGACCGGCATCCATAATAAAGAAGCCCGGCTCAGCAGGTCAACGCAGAGAGTTGACGAGATCCACGATCTCCTGCGGTCCGGCAACACCGATCATCATGATTTCGGTTCCGCCCGTCGCCGCCGTGCCGATCGCCACATTGCCGAGCCCGAACAGGCGCTGAAGCATTCCCTGCGACATGGAGGCGCCCCGCATGTCCTTGATCCAGATTTCATGCTGCTCCTTGGACAACCAGCCGCTCGTAATGATGATACGCCTGTTCGTTATCGTATATGAGGTTCGGCAGATCTTGATCCATACACTGACAAGAATGAAGACGCCGATCAGAAACACAGGGATCAGAATAATCCCGACAATGATGTCAGCCAGATAATTCAACGCCGCCGGATGGCATGTCTGCAAGGTCTCCTCCGGTTCATTGCTTTCAACGGCAGGAACAGCGGACGGAGCAGATGCAAATGAAGACATCTTCAGCCCTGCGCCGCAGTGCGGGCAGAACAGCGCCCGTCTGGAGATACTCGCAAAACAGTCCGGACACTCTGTCAGGTTCGGATTTTTAATTTCAAAATCATTTCCGCAGGCGGAACACGTCGTATGCCCGCCGACATACTTTGCTTCGACTTCAAAAGCCGCATTGCAGTTCGGACACTCAATTTTCATGGTACTCTCTCCTTTTTTATCTGATATTTTCAAGCATATCACAAAAAAATCAGATATCAAACAGAATTCAGAAAACAAGCTGTTTTTTTGTAAAAAAACTCAAACATTCCTCCCTTTCACAAAGGGCAGGAGAACCCAGAAAACAGATTCAATGAAAAAGCCGGGATGTCTCACCCGGCTCTGAGATTCACTTTCAGTCAGAAAAGCTCAATCGTTTTCATGATATTCCTGAAGCGACTTCGGAGATGCGTCCTTGTTATGAAGGACAGCCTGAATTCCTTTTACGGTGGCATTCGCCGCAGCGATTGTCGTCATATACGGAATCTTGTGCTGAGTCGCCATCATGCGGATGTAGCTGTCACTGGTCTTGCCCTCTCTGCCGACAGGGGTATTGAAGATCAGGTTCAACTGCTTGTTCTTGATCATGTCGCCAATGTTCGGACGTCCTTCCAGCAGCTTCTTGACATGGGTGTTCGGGATTCCGTTTTCCGTCAGGAATTTGCTGGTGCCTTCCGTCGCGAAGATCTCGAATCCGAGTTCATGGATATGCTGCGCAATCGGAAGCAGATACTTGCGCTCGCGTCTTGCAACGGAGATCAGCACCTTGCCGGCGGTCGGAAGCTTGAATCCGGCGGCTTCCTCGGCTTTGTAGTAGGCAAGCCCGAAACTGTCCGCCAGCCCCATGACTTCGCCGGTCGCACGCATTTCCGGTCCGAGAACCGGGTCAACTTCCGGGAACATATTGAACGGGAATACAGCCTCTTTCACGCCATAGAAACCGTCGCAGGCGACCTTGATCGTGCCGAGTTCGCCAAGCTTCTTCCCAAGCATGAGCTGCGTTGCCAGTTTCGCAAGCGGCACGCCCGTGACTTTGGAAATCACCGGTACCGTTCTGGACGCACGCGGATTCGCCTCAATGATATAAACTTTATCCTCGCAGATCGCATACTGGACGTTCATAATGCCCATGACCTTGAAATCCAGCGCAATCGCCGCGGTATATTTGCGGATCGTCTCCTGGTGTTTCTCCGGGATCGTAACCGGAGGAATCACGCAGGCGGAATCGCCGGAGTGAATGCCGGCAAGCTCGATATGCTCCATGATCGAAGCAACGAACGTATCGGTGCCGTCGGAAACCGCGTCGACTTCGCATTCGATGGCGTTGTCGAGGAAGCGGTCGATCAGCATCGGGAATTCGGGGCTGACCTGAAGCGACTCCACCGCGTATTTCTTCAACATCTCCTCGTCATAAATCACTTCCATGCCGCGCCCGCCGAGAACGAATGAAGGACGCACCATCACAGGGTAGCCGATCTTCGCGGCAAGAGCGACAGCCTGATCGAGAGAACGGGCGCACCCGCTTTCCGGCTGGGGAATGCCCAGTTTGATCATGCGCTCACGGAAATATTCACGGTCTTCGGCAAGACGGATTCCCTCCGGCTGCGTGCCGATGATGTTCACGCCGTTGTCCTTAAGCTCCTGCGCGAGATTCAACGGAGTCTGTCCGCCGAACTGGACGATCACACCGTCCGGTTTTTCCTTGTCGTAAATGGCAAGCACGTCTTCGACAGTCAGCGGCTCGAAATAGAGCTTGTTGCTGGTGTCATAGTCCGTGGAAACCGTTTCCGGATTACAGTTGACCATGATGGATTCATAATCATTGTCACGCAGAGTGAATGCCGCATGGACACAGGTATAATCGAATTCGATGCCCTGTCCGATCCGGTTCGGACCGCCTCCGAGCACCATGATCTTGCGATGGCTGGAAACCGGAACATCGTCCTGCGCTTCCAGAGCGTAGGTGGAGTAGTAGTAAGCGGCATTTTCGACTCCGCTGACCTTGAGTTCCTGGAATTTGGCGTGCATTCCCATGGCTTTGCGACGCTCGCGGACATCTTTTTCCGTCGTATTGAAGAGCTTGGCAAGATATTTGTCGGAGAAGCCGAACAGTTTGGCTTTCCGCAACAGTTCATCGGGAAGACTCGGGAACGCATATTTGGAAAGTTCGATCTCACAGTCCGCGATCTCGCGCATCTGTTCGATGAAGTAGGGCGTAATGGAAGTCATCCTGATGATCTCCTCCACGCTCATTCCTTTGAGCATCGCCTCATAGATCAGGAAGAAACGTTCATTGGTCGGGCTGACCAGGCGCGCCTTGAGTTCATCAAGGGAAAGAGCCTGGAACTTCTTGACCTGTCCGAGTCCGGAACGGCCGATCTCAAGGGAACGGATCGCTTTCTGGAACGCCTCCTTGAAGTTCTTGCCGATGGACATCACTTCTCCGACCGCCTTCATCTGCGTGCCGAGAGTCGTTTTTGCCTGCGGGAACTTCTCAAACGCCCAGCGCGCGAATTTCACGACGACGTAATCGCCGTAAGGCTCGTATTTTTCAAGCGTTCCCTTGCGCCAGTAGGGAATTTCGTCCAGCGTCATGCCCGTGGCAAGAAGCGTGGAAACATGTGCAATCGGGAAACCGGTCGCTTTGGAAGCAAGCGCGGAAGAACGGGAGGTTCTGGGATTGATTTCGATCACGACAATCCGGTTGTCTTCGCGGTTGTGCGCGAACTGAACGTTGGTTCCGCCCGTCACGCCGACCGCATCCACAATCCGGTAGGCATAATCCTGCAGACGCTCCTGAACTTCCTTCGGGACGGTCAGCATCGGAGCGACACAGAAACTGTCTCCGGTATGCACGCCCATCGGATCGACATTTTCAATGAAACAGACGGTGATCTTCTGCCCCTTGGCGTCGCGGACCACTTCCAGCTCCAGCTCCTCCCAGCCGAGCACGCACTCTTCCACGAGCACCTGCCCGATCAGGCTGGCGGCAAGCCCGCGCGTCATGACCTGGCGGAGCTCCTCCACGTTATAGACGATACCGCCGCCGGTTCCGCCCATCGTATAGGCAGGGCGGAGCACCACGGGATAACCGAGTTTGTCTGCAATGGCTTCCGCCTCTTCCACCGTGTAGGATGGCTCGGAGTGCGGAACGGGAACACCGAGAGCCGCCATGGTCTTTTTGAATTCGATGCGGTCTTCACCGCGCTTGATCGCGTCAAGATCGACGCCGATCACCTTCACATTGTATTTGGCGAGGATGCCCTTTTCATGAAGTTCGGAAGAAAGGTTGAGTGCAGTCTGTCCGCCGAGGTTCGGCAGGAGCGCATCGGGCTTTTCCTTGGCGATGATCTGTTCAAGGCGCTGTGCGGTAAGAGGCTCGATGTAGGTGTGGTCCGCCATGCCGGGGTCCGTCATGATGGTGGCGGGATTGGAGTTGACCAGAACGATCTCGTATCCGGCCCCTCTGAGCGCCTTGCATGCCTGGGTCCCCGAATAATCGAATTCACATGCCTGTCCGATAATGATCGGGCCGGAACCGATGATCAGGATCTTTTTGATGTCCGTGCGTTTTGTCATCTGCTTGACTGCATCCTTTCTCTCTCTTGAATATGTAAGGTTATCTGAAATAATGACGTAAACAAAATATGATAATATCGCCTTGAAACAGCAATTTTTCAAGTTTTCCGTCCATGTTTTTACGATAAAAATATCTTGCTGAATATGAGGCGGTATGCACGTATTTGCAGAAGTGAGGGCTTTCCATGCTGGTAAATCGCAAATTCCGGTGTATATTTCTTCCCAGAACGTTTATTTGAAGGATTCCGATCTGATATGGGACATACGAAAAAAGCAAAAAATACATTCCTGATGGAAGTGGAATACCGTCTGTTTCTGCTGATTCCGCTCCTGATCCGCGCTTTGAGCCTGAAACACGCCTATGCGCTGGCAAAAGTCTGTGCGCAGCTCTTTTACATGGCGGATTTCAAGCATCGCAAACGCGCCGTCACTCATATTCTTCACAGCGGAATACGAACCACGCTCCCCGAAGCAAAAGCGCTTGCCAGAGCGAATTTCCTTCACATGCTGAAAGTCTTTGTCGAAGTCGTAAAATGCGATCAGATCGTCACAGAAGAAAATTATCACGAACATTTCCGCTACGAATCCGATTCACCCGAACTGGACAAGATGATCGATCCGGAACATCCGGTCACAGCGATCCTTGCTTCCGCGCACCTCGGCAACTGGGAACTCGCCGGCAATATCTACACTCTGATGTCCGGTCAGAATCTTTGTTCGATCATGCGCCCGCTGGCAAATCAGAAGCTGGGAGAATATTTCTACACGCACCGCATGAGCAAAAAACATACGACCGTATCCAAAGAAAAAGGAATCCGCCCGCTGCTCGCCGCGCTGAACCGGGGTGATTCCATCGCCATCGTCTCCGACCAGCACGCCAGCAGCCGCGAGGGAGTTGAAATCACATTCTTCGGGCATCCGGCACGGGCGCATATGTCCGTCGCACTGCTCCATTTGAAGACCGGGCATCCGATTCTGCCGATCCTTGCCGTGCGCGAGGACGACAACTATCACTTCAAGCTTACGGGAACCGCGCCGATCCGTTACACCCCGACCGGAGACAAGGAGCATGACATCCGGGAGATCACCCAGCTCTATTCCAATGCGTTCGAGGAGCTGATCCGCAAATATCCCGATCAGTGGCTCTGGGCACACCGCCGCTGGCTCGACTGCAACAGAAACAATCAGAAAAAGGATGATGCAAATGATAAAAAAACCGGTTACTGACTTTGACTCGCGCAGGATTCTGGTATCCCCGTCCCTGCTTGCCGCCGACTTCGCCAACCTTGCCGGCGAAATCAAACGTGTGGAAACAGCCGGCGCGGATCTGCTGCATCTCGACATCATGGACGGGCATTTCGTCCCGAATCTCACCATGGGGCCGCCCGTCATCGCGGCGATACGCAAACACTCCATGCTGACTTTCGACACCCATCTGATGATCACCAATCCGATCAGGTATATCAAACCTTTTTCCAAAGCCGGCGCAGATCATATCACGTTTCATCTGGAGTCCGACGACGACCCGAATGAAACGATCAGAGCGATCCGCGAGGAGGGCTGCTCCGTGGGAATCTCCCTCAAGCCCGCGACTCCGGCGTCCGCGCTCGTCAACTATATCGACAAAATCGACCTCGTGCTCGTCATGACGGTAGAGCCGGGATTCGGCGGACAGTCGTTCATGGCGGATATGATTCCGAAAGTCGCGGAAATCCGCGAACTGGCGGAAAAGCTCAACCCGAAGCTCCATATCGAAGTGGACGGCGGAATCGACGGCGAGACCGTCAAGCAGATTGTCCCCGCCGGAGCCAACATGCTGGTTGCGGGAACTGCGGTCTTCCGTGCCGAAGACGGAGCTCAGGCGGCAATCGAGCGTCTGCACAACGCCCAGAAGCTGCTGCCGGTTCACTGAATCCCTCATGAAGCATCTCTATTTTTTCAGAGACTACCTGACGGAACATTACGGAAAGGCGCTCCAGAGGATTCCGTTCGATCTGGGATTGTCCTGTCCGCACCGGAAACCGGACGGTTCCGGCGGATGCGCTTTCTGTGCGGAAAACGGTTCCGCCGCACGCCACCTGTCCCCGGACATGAGCATAGCGAAACAGGCGGAGCGCGGCATCCGTTATGTCAAAGAACGTTACGGAGCGGAAGCCCCCTATCTCGCCTATTTCCAATCTTTCACCAACACCTATGCGGATATTGAGACATTGAAGCGCCTTTATGAGGAGGCGCTGTCCACCGCGGACTATAAAATCGTGATCATCGCGACACGCCCGGACTGCCTGAGTGAAGAATGTGTGGAATATCTCGCATCCCTGAAAAACAGATACGAGGTCTGGGTTGAGCTCGGTGTCCAGAGCGCCAATGACGCCACGCTGAAAAAGATCAACCGGGGACACGGTTTCGCCGCCGTGAAGGATGCGGTAAGACGGCTCGATGCACGCGGAATCAAAGTCGCCGCCCATGTGATCCTCGGACTTCCCGGCGAGGACCGCAAAGATTATCTTGCAACGGCGGAACAGATTGCCGCCCTCCCCTTTTCCGGCATCAAAGTGCATAACCTGCTGATCCTGAAAGGCACTCCAATGGCGCGGATGCTAAACGACGGGGAAGCGGCGCCGCTCAACGAATACGAATATGCCGGCGCTCTTGCGGACTTCCTTCTGCACCTGCCGGAAAAAATGGTCGTAATGCGCCTCAGCGCCGAGGCGGAACCATCGGAAGTGATTGCGCCGAAATGGTGGATGAAAAAAGGACAGTTTCTCGAAATGTTCCGGCAGGTGTTCCGGGAACGTTCGGAAGGAAATGCAGACGGAATCCACGCAGTCAGGACGGAAGACGGCTCCTATACGCTGTATCACCCGGAGTACCGCCAGCATTTCCACAGCGTCGCGGGAGCGCGGATGGAATCATGGAAGAAATACATCGAACCGTGCCGGATCGGAGAACGCCTGAAAACGGGAGATGATGTCGCGATTCTTGATATCGGTTTCGGCATGGGTTACAATGTCGCCGCGCTCGCCGAACTGGCGGAACGGACGGCAAAAGGCAGGATTCGCGCAGTTTCCCTGGAAATGGACCGCAATACGCTCAGGAACGCCCTCCTGCTGCCGGATTTTCCGCGAAAAGATGTTCTGGAAGCGCTTTCCGCCGGGAACTGCTATCAAAGCACTTATGCGGAGATCGCGATTGCGTGGGGTGATGCACGGCAATATGTTTTGAATACGCAGGAAAAATTCGATTTTCTGTTTCTCGACGCTTTTTCGCCGGACAAAAATCCGGAACTCTGGACCTTTGAATTCATCGCCTCGCTGAAACGGCTTCTGAATCCCGGCGGATGCCTCGCGACCTATTCTTCGGCATATCCGTTTCTCGGAGCCCTGCACCTGAACGGATTCCATATTTTCGAATCCGCTCCATTCGGCAGAAAACGCGGCGGAACGGTCGCCTCGCCGTCATTGCTGGAACATTTGCCGCCTCTGCGGGAAAAAGAGTTCCTGATCGCCACGAAATCCACGGCGGGAACCCCTTACCATGATCCTGCGCACACCTGGACCCGCCGGGAGATTCTGGAAGACCACGCCCGCAGAGTCGCGGAATGCCGCGCCTCTGGCATCCCGAAATGGTACAAAGGATAACCGGCAAGAAGCATATAAAAAAATCCATAAGCACTGCCCTGAAGCAGAAACAGCGCTTACGGATACAACTTAATCCAGCTCAACGGGCAGAGTGACTTCCTGCTCCGCATTCCGTTTCGTCCGCTTCAGATCCGTACGGGCGATATCAAGGGATACTCCCCACGCCGCGCCATGGTGCAATGCCAGCGCAAACATCACCTCGTGCCGTCCTTTTTCCCATACTGCATCCAAGTGATGCTGCTCCGGGACAATCGGATTGGTTCCATTCTTATCCGTATATACGGCTTTGCCGTCAACAAACATTTTCACGGGTCCGTCATATCCGAACAGCAGACGCACCTGCATCGGCTCCGGCACGTCATAAACACTGCGGAAGAAACGGACTCCCTGCCGGTCTGCATATTGAGTGTGGTCAGGCGGAATCACAAAGGTTTTCTGCGGCGGCACGGAATAAGGAAGTTTTACGGAGTCGGCATATTTGATCCGATCCAGTTCCTCGGTCCCGAACAGCGGCTCGCTGACCTGCATCTTTGCGGTATACGGCGTCTTGAAGTATTTGCCGAAAAGCAGCTGCCACGTAAACGCCGGAAGCGAACGTCCGGCGCTGTCATGGATATTGCAGCAGGGATTCGCACAGCAGCCGTAGCCGAGATTCATCGCCGGCGCGCCGAAACCGCAGTGAAGAATCGCAGTATTTCCTTTCAGTTCCGTCCGGAAACTCAAATCCTCCTGAGAGTTGTTGAACATGAATCCCACGGGACGCCCTGCCGACACCAGTTCTCCCGCGACATTTTTAAATGATACAATGAACTGAACTTCATTGATTTTCGGAAGACATTTCATTTTGACCGAGTCCAGTTCGATCGGCGGGGGAAGCGCCCCTTTCCCCCCGGTAAGCGTATATGCGGCTTCCGCAAGGCGGCGCCCCAGTATGATCTGGGATTTTCCGCTGAGATGAATTCCGTCATCCAGTTCCAGATCAATCGCGGGGACAGTCAGCAGATTCCGTATTGAGTTCTGCAATGTCCTCTGAATCTCACGAATGCAGGTCCAGTTTTTATCCGACGTGGCGTCGGTATAAATCAGACGTGCGATCTGCACCTGCACAAACGGCATTCCGGGAAAACGGAAATCCCGTCTGAGTGCTTTCACAAACCGGATCATATTCTGGCGGAACAGTGGAATCGTCTCCTCCTTCGCATCGGAACATCCCTGATACCAGATCATCCCGGAAACAAAGCCGCCGTTGCGTTTCACCCGGTTCAGCATCGCCCCATAAAGCGAATTGTCGCCATCCTTCTTCAACTTCGGGTCCCACTGCGCCATGGTCGTTCCACCGTGAGCACAGCAGATCAAGCCCTGCGGGACACCGGTCAGGCGGAACATTTCATTGGCGAAAGAAACGCCGGGTCCCGCCCCCTTCCCCATCGGATCTTTCCAGTCTGCCGGCTGCGGGCCGTCAACGCCGCGCAGTCTCCAATGCACCGGGGCATGGGCGACCGGTGGACACGTGATCGGCTCCTCCGCCCTGCCCCAGCGGTCATCCATATAATAAGCGCGCACCATCGGCGAAGAATTCTTATACGCGCCGGAAAGATTGCCGTATCCCTGCATGTTGGACTGTCCGCCAAGCACCCAGACATCCCCCACCAGCACATCCTTCAACGTAAGAGATTCCTTTCCGACAGTAACCGTAATCCGGTAAGGGCCTCCCGCTTTCAGTCCCTCCAGCACACCGCTGAACTTACCGGCGGAGGCACGTCCGCACACTCTCCCCGTCATCCCCTCGATCTTTCCGCCGTCAGCGCCGCATACACTGACTTTAACTTGCCCTCCGCCGGAGGAGCACTCCCCGGTAAAAGGCTGTTCACTGACGCCGTCGGCATTCCGGCGGATCACCATCTGTTCAAAAAGACCTGTCAGAATCTTCATTTCCCATCCTGTCTCCGTTGTTTTTGAAAGAAAACGCATATAAGATATCCCGGCGGCAAATACATACAAGCCTGAAGATTCAGAAAATCGTAAAAATCATCCGTTGAAGATTGTATTTTCCGGACAGCTCCGCTATATTGCGGTGAATAATATGGGAGCAGATGCCGCACATGAAAATTATCTGTCCGCACTGTAAGCGCATTACCGAACTGGAACATGTTTCACATGGTTGCAATGTGGAATGTGTCTGTTCCCGCGAATTCAAAGTCGATGACTCCACCATTCTCGAAGAATACTCCGAAATCGACAGCATCATCCCGGAACAGATCGGGCAGTATCAGATCACGGAATTCATCGGTTACGGCGGCATGGGAAAGCTCTACAAGGGAATCCATCCGAATCTGGGAATTCCGGTAGCGCTCAAAGCCCTGCGCATGGAATACGTCACGGATACGGCGTCCTGCGACCGTTTCATCAAATCCGCAAAAATCTGCGCGAAACTGAACCATCCGAATATCGTCAGAGTTTATGACTGCGGATACGACAAGGACAACGTGTATCTCGTCATGGAATACATCGGCGGCGGCAGCGCCCAGGATCTGTTCGAGCGGGAGGGAGCGCTGGAACAGCATCGCGCCGCCCGGATTGCGCATGATGTCTGCCTCGGACTCATGGCGGCGGAATATCACGGGATCGTCCATCGGGACATCAAGCCTGAAAACATCATGTTTGCGGATGACGGCACGGTCAAAGTCCTTGATATGGGACTCGCCAAGATCGACGGCGACCAGCGTATCAATTCCTACTCCCGGACCATCTCCTTCACCTCGCTGGGCACCGAACAATACATGCCGCCGGAACAAGCCATCGATGCGAGTTCCTGCGATTCGCGGGCGGATGTCTATTCCCTGGGCATTACCCTGTACCAGCTCTGCACGGGAAAACTGCCGTTCGACTCGAACAATCCGCAGGAGCTCCGCAGAATGCACGCGCTGGAAGCGCCTCAGCCGCCGCGGGAACTCAAGCCGGAACTTCATCCCGACCTCGAATACATTATCCTGAAATGCATCAGGAAAAACCGTGACGACCGTTATCAGTCGATCGACGAACTGGAACTGGATCTGGATGCGTTTCTCAAGAACCACATCCTTCCGTCCAAACTCGTCTATGAAACAAAGCCCAGGACTTCGCCTTTCCGGCGGTTTGAGAACATCAAGTGGCGATACGCATTCCTGTTTCTCGGTGCGGCAGCCCTGCTCTCCGTCTCCACGTTGTACTGCCTCTTCACCTACATCAAAGAGAGAAAACGCACCCGGGCAAAGGTCCAGACCGTCATGCAGGTGCAGGACACCCAGCGCCGCCAGCAGATCCGCCAGATGTTCTCCGCCATTTCGCCGATGCTGCTCAAAGGACGCTTCGCCATGGCATACGAATACTACAACCTCCGCGGCGGCAGGGAACTGGCGCCGGAACTGGAAGGAGTCTTCGCCACGTTGCAGGACATTCCTTACACTTTTGCGAAACAGTGGAAGGAACGGATCGGGCAGACAGCCATGCTGACGCTTCAGAAAGCCCCTGCCGCGACTCTGTCCCTGCTCATCAACGACGTCATCGGCAACACGGTTTACGCAACGGACACGCAGACCCGGCAGGCATATACCTTTACGGTTCATGACCTGACTCCGGAGGATCAGCAGAAATACCTGCGCGGGATCAACACGATCGCACTCTCCGTCTGGATCGGCTGTGAGTATGTCAACAATCACCGGCAGGCAAAGGCGGAGGCAATCTTCAAGCCATTGGATCTTTTCGGGGAATACCTGATTCAGGAAATGAACACTGCGGATTATAATCATTCTCAGCAAAAATGATTCCGCATATCTGCATTCCCGCATTCCGGGCGGACTGCTTTGCGGGAGCTACAAAATAAAATTGAAAAAACAGGAAAGAAGATTTGCATATTTTCCGATTGATGCTAAGGTGTATCATTATTTCCATTATGTGCAATATTGAGGTCGGAAACTTGGAACAGTTATTGAAACAGAATGAGCGGATGTTTTCTGCGGCGCGCCTGATACGGCGTTATTCCATTGTACTGACTCTGATGGTTGCGCTTTTCGCATTCATGGCTCCTCAGCCCGAAGCCAAGGCAATGGACCCTGTCACAATCGCCATTCTGGCTCCGATCGCCATTCAGGTCGGCAAAGCCATGATGCCCTATATCATCAAGGGACTTACCAACATGGGACGCATGGGACTCAAGGCAGGCGTCGAGCTCATCAATGTATTCCGGCTGCCGCTGGGAATTCTGCAACTGACTCTGCTGGCGCCGTTCGGGGCATTTTACTCCGGACTGCAAAACACCGTGATCGGTTTCATTGCGCCATTCAAGATGGCTTTCTTCGTCCTTATGATGCCGGTCGCCGCCTTTGGAATAGGCCTGTAGCGGCTTTGTACCCTCTTTGTGTACTGACAACTTATGAAAATCAGGAAAAAAACTCTGGACGCCATTCATTCCATGCTGACGGAATGGCATGGAATGGAGGAAGCAGGCAATTCTCTGGTCAATTTTCATCCTCAGCCTGTCGGAATCGACTCTCTGCTGGATAAGATTGTGGCGAGAGCGGTCCCTCCGTGGGAGCGCAAACTCAATGAAATCAAGCTCTCCTGGGCGGAACTTGCAGGAAACGAAACGGCGCGCCGCTGCCAGGTATCTCACTTGAACGACGGAGTTCTGTATATCGAGGTCTTTCATCCCGCCTACCGGATGGCTCTGGATACTCCGAAAATAAAATCCATGATGCTGGAAAAGGTCCAGAAACTTCTCGGCGCGGCGAACTGCCGTGAATTGAAATTCATTCCTGTCGGCAGAACCGCCCCCGGCGCATCTCTTTGCCGGAGAACCGCCCCCCCTTCTCCGAAAGTCCAGGAAAAAAAAGAAAAATATACCCCGGACCTGCCGTTGTAAACGCAGAAAAAACAATGATTCCTCTTGCTGTTCACCGCAGAAAATCGGCAAGGATCTTCCAATACTCCCTGTCCAGAACCTCTTTCAGGTCATTATGCCCGGCATCAGGGACAAGGATCAGTTCACCGGGAACCGCCGCATTCTCAAACACTTTTTTCCCGTTGCGGACAGGGATCACACGGTCCTTCCTGCCGTGAATCACGAGAAGCGGCACTTTGATGTTTCTGACCCGCTCCGCATTCGGGAAACGATCGCCCGGAAGTCCGCCGAACGGCAGAACCACCTGAAACGCAGAAGCAAACGGTGCCTCCAGAACCAGAGCTCCAACGGGATATTTTTCCGCAAGATAACACGCAGGCCCGCTTCCGACGGAAAAACCGATCACGACAATCTCAGCGGGAGAAATTCCCTTTTCCCCCGTCAGGTAATGATAAACGGCTTCGATGTCACGACATGCGGCGGTGGAAGAGGGTTTTCCAGCAGATGCTCCATACCCCTCGTAGTCATATCCCGCCGCGGAATATCCGTGCCGCTGGTATTCCGCAAGCAGATGCCGGACACTGCTCAAGTCTTCCGCGTTTCCATGACTGTAAAGAATGACTTTTCCACCGGGAGCTCCCGGATAATACAGCAATGCGATTTTTTCTGAACCGGCATCCAGCATGGTGAACTCATCTTTATTTCCGTTCCATGCGGGCGGACGGAAAAGAAGGCTTTCGACACAGCATCCGAGAACCACGGCAAACAGCACAAGAACAGCAGCAACCGTAACCCCGATACGGATCAGACTCCACAGCCACGATTTCAATTTTAGCATACTTCCTCCTTTTCAGAGGAAAATAAAACCGCCTGCGGAATTATTCAAGGGTGCAACTGCATTATTTCAACAAGAATGAGAAAGTGGCGCGCGCTTCATCCAACGGTTCCGTCTTCCGCAGCCGGGAACACACAGCAGAATCCAAAAACCTTTTCCCATATTCCGTCATTCCTTTCCAAGTTTCATCGTATATGTTACGGCTTCGGTATGAAGATCGAAGCCGGCACGCTCATAAGCCCGGCGTGCGGGAGCATGTGCTTCATCAAGCCCTGTCGTAACCTGCGCCAGAAGCATTCCCGCTTTCCGGAAATATTCCAGCGCCGCCCGGTACATCTCCTGTCCGACGCCTTTCTCGCCGCAGCAGGGATCGACCGCATTGTTTGAAATGATTCCGACCTTTCGTTCCGCATCACAGTAAAAGGTAATGAAACCGACGATTTTCCCCCTGCGCTCCGCGATATAAAAACATCCGGGATGATGTTTCAAATGGGCGGCAAGCTGTTTCTCCTTGCTGTTGCGCGAATCGGGATTCAGAACAGCATACACCTCTTTGCCGAGCTGTCTTTCAAAACCGCTGAAAATCGGTTCCCATGCCCTTTCTGCAATGGCGCAAACGGACTCGAAATCCTCCTGCCGGAACTCGCGGATCATCTCTATTTCTCCCCTTTCAACTGTTATGCTTATTCCTCATTTCAAATTCAGCTTCAGATACCGGAAGCCTGTTCTCACTGAAACTTTAATACTGCGTAACTGTTCTTTTCCGGACACGTGAAACGCAAGGCTGCTTTTCCGGAAACCATCATCTTCAATGAGGCTGTTTTTTCCAGAACGACAGGCTTTTTTTCTGCGGCTTCGTCCGGAAAAACCAGTTCCCTGCCCGATACAGGCTCGCGGAAATCGACATAGTAGATTTTATCCTTCCCCTGCCGATTCGCATACCAGCCTCTGGAAGCATCGAAATATTGACGGTATGCCATACAGTAAAACTCACTTCCCGATCTGATCACGGGCATCTTCGCGCCGTCAAGCGCATACGGATAAGTCTTATTGCTGGTGTAAAGGAACAGCGCCGTTCTGATATTGTTCTTTCTTACCGAATTCATGCCGATTCCTTCGGTCACAGCATATCCAATCGCAAACCCGACTTCCGGCTTTCCCGCGCCCTCCACGTATTGCAGAAAACGATCCGGCGGATTTCCGGGATCGGCAAAAGAATCGTTCTTGAAATAAATGGTATGCGGCAGTTTTTTCGAATAATCGACCCCGTTGCCGAAATCGTAAAGGATTCCATTCACAGTAAACGGCCGTATTTTGGGGATGTAATAGGTATGTCTCTCAAAACAGCGGGTGTAATTCATCGAACCCGCCTGGATGAATCCCATGTATCCCAGCCGGACATCACGGAAAAAACGGGCGCGGTGAGTGACAATGCAGGAACCGTCCGGGTAAAATTGATATTCCATGGACTGTGTCAGCACCTTGTCGACGGCGGGATCAATGAAAGAACTCTCCCGCCCCGCGTTTTTTCTGACATGCGCGAGAATCGAATCTGTCGCCAGAATATCATAGGTCTCGCGGACCGTGAAAACATCGCAGACAGCCGATTCCGAATCTCCCAGCGGCTTTCCGTCGGCGAGATATTCCCGTCCGGTAATCCGGACAGCCGGACGGAGCTGCTGCATCGACGTCCTGTATCCATTCAGGGCTTTCCCCGACGCATTCTTCAAGCCGTCGGCTTCCGGGCGCACAAAGCGCCAGATGTCCCCTTTCCCCAGATTTTCGGAAATCACCCAGAGGCACCGCTCATTTTCCACTTTCAATATATAAAACCTGCGCCCCCGCGGGTCGGTCCACTCACTGCCCGTATCTTTCACAGTCAGACCATGAGTTTCCGGAAATTCGAGTCTGGAAGCCATGAAATCGCCGTGATTCGCACCGATGTAGGTTCCGTTGAAATTCCACGGAGTGCTGTCGTCGCCGCTCGCGGACAACGGCAGCTTCTGTTTTCCGGGAGCGGTCAGGCAACATGGCGCAAAATTAAACTGACGGTTGGGACCATTCGTATAAAAATGCTGTTCCAGCGTATATTCACCGGAAAAACGGGAACGCAGAACCGTCCTGACACCGTTGCGTTTCACCTCCAGCCGGTTCTCCGACGCGGTCAGAATGAATCCCCCCGCGGATAAAATCATGAGTGCCAAAAAAAGTTTCCGGACCTGCATACTGTTCCTCCCTTTATTCTATAAACACAATCAGCTTCTTATTTTTATTATAAGGCAAAACAATGAAAAAACAAGAGATTCTTCAAAATAAAATTTATTTTTTATAAGACCATTAAAAACATAATCGTTTTTCTTCATTTCATCATCGGCAGAATATTTCATATTCAAAACTATTCTATTTTTCATAAAACAACCTCTTGAATTCTCTGCAGAATAATGTTATAATGTTTCATGACAATTCAACATTATATAAAAAAAGACTTCTCGAAAATGAATGAACTTCAGAAAAAAATATTCAGCGGTCTGCTGCATGAGATCATGACGGGGAAATATCGCGTCGGCGACACACTTCCCACAGAACTTGAAATAGGAAAAATGCTTCAGGTGACGCGGCATAACTCCCACTATGCCGTCAAAGCCCTGGAAAACGCCGGAATCGTCATGCGCAACAAAAAACGCGGCACAACAGTCACGCGCATTCCATCGAAATTCGAGCTGAACTCCCTGAAACGCTTTACGGCGAAAAAAGTCTGCATCCTCAATCATTCACACGAGGATTACCGTCATATCCATTGGAACGAACGGATCAGCGTTCCGCTCGAAAAAGAGCTGAACCGCGCCGGGATCGAAATGGAGACAAGGATTATTACCGACATCAAAAATACCGGCGATTACATGGAGCTTCTTGAAGACATCACGGATCAGGGGATCAGCGCCATTGTGATTATCCCCGCTGGCGGTGTTTCAGGGCTCTTTCTGGAGTCGGCGGAAATGCTGTTCCGCTATCATGAAAGCCTCTTCATCTTCGACCGCGGCAGTCTGGAGTGTGATGAAAGCATCCTGAATACCGTCGGCATCAACGACTTTGCAGACGGAGTAACGGCAGTTGAAACCGCAATCAGAAGCGGCACGGTCCGGCGCATCATCTTCTGCATGCACCAGATCACGGACTGCCGATGGCAGAAAGAGCGTCTGCGCGGGGTGCGCCTCGGAGCATGGCGAATGAGCGGCGGAGCTGTTTTCGTGGAAAACTATGTGTATGGAGTGCACGGGGAATTCCCGCTGAACGCCCCCTCCCCAGAAACAGTCCTGATCGCCTGCCATGACGAAGCCGCCGTTACGTTCATCGAAGCAGGAAAGCGGCGCAATCTCCATCCGGGAAAAGATTACAAGATCATCGGTTTCGGAGACGACAGCCGTTTTTCGCAGTATGAGCTCACCACACTGTCCCCGAATCTGGAGCTGATCGCAAAACATCTCGCACAGCAGATTCTGGATTCCATTGCAAACAGGGAACCCGCAATACTCCACTCCTGCCGGGTCAGCTCAAAACTGATCCGCCGCAAAACCTTGTAATCCTTGGAATTTCCGGCGCAGAACATCACCACTCAAAAGAAACAATGCCGGAATCAATCATCGAAAGGCAGCTCAATTTCAAGAGGGGAATCGGGAAAAATCACAGCGGCAAAGGCTCTCCATGCGGAAGGCAGGGATATTTCCCTGCATAAAGTGTCATGAGTCACCCAATGGAAACAGGGAACCGGTTCCGCACACTCGATGAACCAACTCGACATCTGCCATTCCAGATGAGTGAAAACATGTTTTGCACGCACGGAAGGCTGAATATGAAGAACGGAAAGCCCCCACTGTTCCGTTTGTTTCACGACTTCGCGCTTCGGCAGGGCGCCCTCCACATTCGGAAACTCCCACAAGCCGGCAAGCACTCCCTCCGAAGAACGTCTGCGAAGCGCAATCCTGTCGCCGCACCGCAACAGAAAAACAGTCCTCCGTTCCTCACGCCGCGCTTTCTTCTTCGTCTTGACGGGAAGTCCGGAAGCGGTCCCATTCCTGAAACCGAGGCAAAGCTCCGCAAGCGGACATTCCGCGCATTTCGGTGCGCCGTTCGGCAGACAGACCGTCGCGCCGAGTTCCATCAGGCTCTGCGTAAAATCGCCGCAGCGCCCCGCCGGATAGACCGCTTTCAGGCGTGAGGCGATCTCTCCACGCACCTTGTCTTTCATCACATCCCCGCGATTTTCCGTCACGCGTGCAATCACGCGCAATACATTGCCGTCCACCGCGGGACAAGGCAGTCCGAACGAAATCGAGGCGATCGCGCCCGCCGTATATTCACCGATCCCCGGCAGAGACATCAGTTCTTCGCAAGAGGACGGAAATACGCCGCCGTAACGTTCCAGAATCGCTTTTGCGGCTTTCCGGAGGTTGCGGACACGATTATAGTAGCCGAGCCCCTCCCAGAGTTTCAGGAGCACATCCTCCGGCGCGGCGGCAAGCGCTTCAAGATCGGGCAGTTCCGCAAGAAAACGCTCGAAATAAGGTTTGACGGCTTCGACGCGGGTCTGCTGGAGCATGATCTCGGAAATCCAAACCCGGTAAGGCGCCGGATTCCCGCGCCACGGCAGGACACGCGCATGAGTGTCATACCACGCCAGCAGAGGCGCAGGAAGACGCGGAAAAATATCCTGCTCCTGTCCCATATTCATTCTCTCGCAGGATTTTCACGATCCAGCTGCTGCATGTATTTCATCAGGGCATGGGGCGATTTCTCACGGCGGGCAAGCAGGAGATAACCGATCGGCACGATGAAAAGCGTCAGGAAACAGGCGCTGGTGCCGCCGTAGAATACGACCGCTCCCAGACAGCGGCGGCTGACCGCGCCGGCGCCGGTTGCAATCAGGAGCGGAATCGCGCCGGCGACAGTCGAGATACCGGTCATCAGAATCGGGCGCAGGCGCAGCCTGGCGGCACGGAAGACAGCTTCCTCGAACTCCACACCGCTGTCGCGCAGCTGGTTGGCGAACTCGACGATCAGAATGCCGTTCTTGGCGGCGAGCCCGATCAGCATAATGATTCCGATCTGTGTGTAAAGGTTCATGGTCATGCCCATCATATTCAGCGCGGCGACCGCTCCGATCATGCCCAGGGGAACGGTCAGCATGACGACAAACGGGCTGACGAACGACTCGAACTGTGCGGAAAGCACCAGATAAGAGACCAGCAGAGCCAACGCGAAGATGAACACCATCGAACCGCTCGCCTGCTTCAAATCCTTGGACTGCCCCTTATAGGAGATCTGCGCGTATTCGGGAAGTTCTTCACGCGCGGTCTTTTCCAGATATGCCAGAACATCGCTCAAGGCATATCCGGAAGCGACATTGCCTGTAATCGTAATCGCGCGGACACGGTTGTAACGGCTGAGCCGTCCGGCGTCGCCGATCTCCCTGACGGTCACAAGATTATCCAGAGGAATCAGCTTGTCCGAGTTCTGCGAGGAGACATAAATATTACTCAGGTCAGTCGGGGTGGCACGGCTGAAACGGTCCGCCTGAAGCACGACATCATACTCCTGCCCCCGATCCAGATACGTCGTCACTTTCTTGGAGCCGAGCATCGTTTCCAGCGTGGTGCCGATCACGCTCGCGGAAATTCCAAGCTCATTCGCGCGGTCCCGATCCACCTCGACGTGAAGCTGGGGCGTAGTCTCCTTGTAGTCGTAATCCACATCTACGAGACCGGGATAGTTTTTCGCCTTCTCCAGCAGGATATCACGCCATTTCACAAGCTCATTGTAATCGGGTCCCCCGATCACGAACTGGACGGGATTGCCGCGGGAGCCGATTCCGCTCGGAAGGAACGGCTGCACCTTCAACGAGGAAATCCCCGCAAGTTTTTTGCGCAGTTCCGCCGTAATCTCCATCGAGGTGCGTTTGCGTCCGGACCATTCTTCCAGCTCCAGCATGGCGAAGCCGCGGTTCACCGCCCCCTGACTGTCGCCAAAGGTGGGCACGACGACCATCATCGTGGTCCCCTCCCCCGCTTCGACAATCGGATAAACGGCATTCATCACCTCGACAGACGCATCATTCATCGCATAGAAATTGGTTCCCTCGGGCGCCTGCATACGGATATTGACCGCGGCGCGATCCTCCTGCGGCTCATATTCGGCGGGGAGACGCTGCCAGCCCCACGCCATCAGTACGCAGATGGCAAGAAAAATGCAGGCAGTAAAAAATTTGAAGTGCGCGACAAAACGCAGCATCCTGTCATAAAGCCATTCGCTCCAGCCGAGGCACCAGTCCACCGCGCGGGCAAGATAGGATTCGTTGTTCTTGCTTTTCAACAGTTTGGAACAGAGCATCGGAGTCAGCGTCAGCGCTACCACGCTGGAAAAACAGACCGACGCCGTCATCGCTACCGCAAACTCGGTAAACAGTTTGCCTGTCTTTCCCGTCCACAGGCAGATCGGCATGAATACGGCGACAAGCACGAGAGTCGTTGCGATCACGGCGAAAACCACCTGGTCGGAACCGCGCACCGACGCCAGAAGCGGATGCTCGCCGTCTTCGATTCTGCGGTGGATGTTCTCCAATACGACAATGGTGTCGTCCACCACCATCCCGATCGCCAGCACAAGAGCCAGCAGGGTCAGCAGATTCACGCTGTAACCCAGCATGTTCATGACGATAAACGAAGCGATCAGGGAAATCGGCACCGTAAGCGCCGGAATCACGGAAGCGCGGAGGCTTCCGAGGAACAGGAAGATGATCAGAAGCACGAGAATTGCCGACACGATCAGAGAGTCTTCCACTTCGGCAATCGAAGCGTTGATGAAGCGGGACTCGTCGCGCAGGACACGCATCGCCATGCCTTCCGGCAGATTCTTTTCCAGTTCCCTGATCAAGGCACGGGCGCCGGAAGAAACGGTCAACGTATTCGCCGTAGACTGCTTATAGATGCCGATGCCGATCATCGGCTGTTTGTTCGCGGTAAAAAGCTGACGCTGGTTGCGGGAATCCACGGCAACCGACGCCACATCCCCCAGTCTGATGTAATCGCCGTCGCCGTTGCGCTTGAGCACCATGTTCCGGAAATCCTCCGCGGTATAATACTGGCGTTTCAGCCTTACGACAAATTCACGCTCGGAAGATTCGATCCGCCCGCCGGGATTTTCCACATTCTCGGAAAGCAGAGTTTTTTCGATATCGGCAACCGTAATCCCGCGCGCCGCCATGGCGGTCCGGTTCAGCCAGATGCGCATGGACTGCTCCTGCCCGCCGAGAATGCCGGCGTCCGCCACGCCTTCGATCACGGAAAACCGGTCGATCAGATAGCGGTCGGCATAATCGGTCAGTTCCATGCGGGTCATGCCGGTGCTGGTCAGGGCAATGATCATGACAGGCGAACCGGAGGAGTCATACTTGGCGACGACGGGAGAATCCGCCTCGTCCGGCAGTTTGCTCAGGATACGGCTGACGCGGTCCCGCACGTCGTTTGCGGCGGCGTCGATATCGCGGTTCACGGAAAATTCAAGCGTCACTCTGGACCGCCCGTCCTGGCTGGTGGATTCGATGGAATCAAGCCCCTCGATCCCCGCCACGGTACCTTCGATGATCTCCGTGATCTTCGTCTCCACGACACTTGCAGAAGCGCCGTCATACTCCGTGGAAATGGAGATCGTCGGCACATCGATATCCGGGTATTCGCGCACCGGCATGTTGCGCAGCCCGATCAATCCGAAGACAATCAGGATCAGCATCAATACGATGGTCGCCACCGGGCGGACGACGGAAAAAGAACAGATCGTCATTGCGCAGCTTCTTTCTTGAGTATGACCGGAGACCGGTCCGCCAGCTTCAGGACTCCGTCCGTGACAATCACCTCGCCGGCGTTCAGCCCCCCGGTCACTTCAACCCTGCCGCCATCCCGCCTGCCGAGGCGCACAACGCGGCGCGATACATTCTGTTTGTCCTTGTTGTAAATGAAGATGTACTGCACTTCTCCAAGACTCATCACCGCCTTTTCGGGAATCATCACCGCGCTGCGTGTTCCGAGTTCGAGCTTCACCACGAACAGCATTCCGGGAGCCAGCTTCCTGTCGTCATTCTTCACCACCGCCCGCACATCCGCCGTCCGGGTCACGGGATCGATACGGGGGGAAATCGCGCTGATCGTGCCGCTGAAAACGGTATCGGGATAAGCCACGCTCGTTACGCCGACCTTCTGCCCTGCCCTGACCATCGGATAATATTTTTCCGAAACCCGGAAGTCGATCTTGATCTCGCTGATATCATCAATGGAAGTCACGAGAGTCCCCGGTGAAACAAGGTCCCCCAGACTCACCATGCGCATGGCAAGTTTGCCGGAAAACGGCGCGATGATCTGGCGGTTGCGGATTGCATATTCCACAATGCCGATTGTCGTCCTCGCACGAGCCACGGCTGTCCGCGCCGCCTCGAAATCCTTCTGCGAAGTGATGCGGGCATTATACAGCGGTGTCAGACGGCGCAGTTCGCGCTCCTGTTCGGCAAGATTGATCTTGGCATCCTCAAGCTGAGCCTGATACTGATCGTCGTTCAGTTGAACCAGAAGTTTCCCGCCCTCGACATACTGACCGTCCTTAAAAAAAATGCCGACCACTTTTTCCGTGGCATTGGCGGTGATGTCAACCGACTCCCTGGCAAGTCCGGTTCCGATGCCCTCGATCGTATTGCGGATCTCAACCGGACCGGTCTTTTCGATCTGAACGCTCGGAACCGCGGCTGTGCGCTTGACCGCATTGATACTGCGCCCGGTTCCCTGATTCACATAAAAAACGACAGCTCCCGCAAGAACGGCAATACCGATCAATGCCTCTGCTGAACGAGCAAAAAAAGTCTTCAACTTCATTAGACTGTCCCAACCCTGATGTTTTCAGCAACTCCACCCGAAGCGACTGAAAATTAAAAATTATTCTCAAGTTATGGTAAAAAAACCTGCTTTTCCGAAAATTCAAGTTCAGGAATAAAAAAAGATGAACTTTTCACGGGACAGCACAGGAAATATTGAGAAAAGCAAGAAAAATACGGAGAATCCCGACGTTTCCTTCCGTAAGACACCGCTTTTCAAAGCAGCCCGAAACCTGGCGATTCCTGCCGGAAACAGCAGGGAAATCTCTGTTTTCCATAAAAAATCTTGCAAAAATTCCGTTTTATGCTAGATTAACCTTATCTTCCAAACATAAAACAATAAGGGGGTTTGTTATGAAGAAAGAACTTGCAAGTGCACTGAACGACCAGATGGTGTTCGAACTCTATTCCAGCTACATCTATCTCGGGCTCGCCGCCTGTCTTGAGAAAATGAAACTGCCGGGTGCGGCGCACTGGATGAGAATTCAGGTGGACGAGGAGATCATTCACGCAGGAATTTTCTACAATTATCTCAACGACCAGAGCGAAGATATCGTCCTTGACACAATCAAAAAACCGGAACTGGGCAAGATCAAAACTCCGCTTGACGCATTCAAGGAAGCGCTCAAACATGAGAAACTGGTCACAGCCAGAATCAACAAGCTCGTGGAACTCTCCATAAAATCCGGCGGATACGCCACCATGGCATTCCTGAACTTCTTCGTCACGGAACAGGTTCAGGAGGAGCGTTCCGTCCAGACGATCATCGACAAGCTCGAAAGAGCCGGTTCCGACGAAAAGGCGCTCCTCTTCATTGATGCCGAACTTCAGACGCGCCCTGCGGCAACGCCTCCGGCGGCGGCACAGACCATGTAACGCAGGAAACATTACGGAAACAGGGATGCAAAGGCAGGTTCTTCCTCCTCTGCATCTTTTTTTATTCCCGGTTTCTTACGGTTCCGGACTTTGAACAGGTGCATGAATTTGATAAAAAACAATGACTTTTGATTCAAAAAAGTTGACATCCATTCAAGCTGCCTTATATTAACCCCATATCTGCATATCTAATATTACAGAGGGTGTCGCGTTGGCTAATAAAATTATCGTAACTGGCGGAGCCGGATTCATAGGTTCGGCTGTCGTAAGGCATATTATTCATATGACCGGGGATCAGGTCTGCATCATCGACAAATTGACATATGCCGGAAATCTGGAATCCCTTGAAAGCGTTTCCGGCAATTCCCGCTGCCGTTTCGAGAAAGCGGACATCTGCGACAAGGCGGCAATGGACCGGATCTTCGCGGATTTTCAACCTGATATCGTCATGCATCTCGCCGCGGAATCCCATGTGGACCGTTCCATCGACGGGCCCGGAGAATTCATCCAGACCAATATCGTCGGAACCTATACGCTGCTCGAAGCCGCAAGGAAGTACTTCAACACGCTCGGCGATGATGCGAAAAAAAAATTCCGTTTCCATCACATCTCCACCGATGAAGTTTACGGCGATCTGGAAGGCCCCGGAGATTTCTTCCGTGAAACCACGCCTTACGCTCCTTCCTCGCCGTATTCCGCCAGCAAAGCCGCAAGCGATCATCTTGTCCGTGCATGGAGGCGCACATTCAAACTGCCGACCCTCGTCACCAACTGTTCCAACAACTACGGACCTTATCATTTCCCTGAAAAGCTGATCCCGCTGGTAATTCTCAACGCACTCGAAGGCAAGCCGCTTCCGGTTTATGGAACCGGAGCGCAGATACGCGACTGGCTCTATGTGGAGGATCACGCCCGTGCGCTGTATCTGGTGGCAACAACCGGCGTTCCGGGCGAAACTTACAATATCGGCGGGCACAACGAGAAGAAGAATATCGAAGTCGTGCATAAAATCTGCGAGATTCTTGACGAGCTCCAGCCGCGCGCCGACGGAAAATCCTATGCGGAACAGATAACATTTGTGACCGACCGTCCCGGACATGATCTGCGCTATGCCATCGACGCGGACAAAATCGGGCGTGAACTCGGCTGGAGACCGCAGGAAACATTTGAAAGCGGCATCCGCAAAACTGTTCAATGGTATCTTGCTCACCGTTTCACATGGTGCAAACATGTCCAGGACGGCACCTACAATCGCGAACGACTCGGAACCGGAGGCGCAAAATGAAAGGCATTGTACTGGCAGGGGGCGCGGGAACCAGGCTGCACCCGATCACGCAGGGGGTGTCAAAGCAGCTCCTTGCGGTTTATGACAAACCGATGATCTACTATCCGCTCTCGGTTCTGATGCTGGCAGGCATCAACGAGATTCTCATCATCACGACGCCGGAGGATCAGGCGGGATTCATCCGCCTGCTCGGGGACGGCTCCCGCTTCGGCATCCGCCTCTCCTATGAGGTTCAGCCGTCGCCGGACGGTCTGGCGCAGGCATTCCTGATCGGGGAAAAGTTCATCGGCAGAGACTCCGTCGCGCTTGTTCTCGGAGACAATATTTTCTACGGAGCCAATCTCAGCGGACTGATGCGGGAGGCGGTCGCACGAAAAAAAGGCGCAACGGTTTTCGGATATTATGTCAGCGACCCGGAACGTTTCGGCGTTGTGGAGTTCGATGAAAACGGCAGGGCGATTTCCATCGAGGAGAAACCGGCGAAACCCAAGTCGCACTTCGCCGTGACGGGACTCTATTTTTATGACAACGATGTTGTGGAGATCGCGAAGAACATCAAGCCGTCCGCGCGCGGCGAGCTTGAGATCACCAGCGTGAACAATGAATATCTCCGGCGCGGGGAGCTCCATGTGGAAAAACTCAAACGCGGTTATGCATGGCTTGATACAGGGACACATGAAAGCCTGCTGGACGCGGCGAACTTCATCCGCACAATTGAAACCCGCCAGGGGCTTCAGGTTGCATGTCTTCAGGAAATCGCCTACACGAACGGGTGGATGACCGGAGAGGAAGTGAAAGAGAGCATCAAGGACATGATGAAGACGGAATACGGCGCATACATGGCGCGCCTGATCAGGGAAGATGAGTGACGGATTATGAACATCGTAAAAACGGAAATCGAAGGCGTTGTGATCATCGAACCGAAAGTATTCGGTGATGCACGCGGTTATTTTTTTGAGTCATGGAACAAGGAAGTCTATGAAAAACACGGGATTGCCGCTGATTTCATTCAGGACAATGAATCAAGGTCCCGTTTCGGCGTTCTGCGCGGGCTCCATTTTCAGGCGGCGCCCTACACGCAGGCAAAGCTTGTCAGGGTGATTCAGGGCGCAGTACTGGATGTCGCCGTCGATATCCGCAAAGGCTCCCCGACGTTCGGCAGGCATGTGGCGGTTGAACTTTCGGCGGAAAACAAGCGCCAGCTTTTCGTGCCCCGCGGATTCGCACACGGCTTCGTCGTTCTCAGCGACGATGTCGTTTTCGCCTACAAATGCGACAATAAATATATGCCGTCCCATGAACGCGGAATCGCATTCGATGATCCCTCGCTCGGCATTGACTGGCGCGTCAAGGTGGACTCTTTCATTCTCTCGGAGAAGGATACGCGGAATCCGCTTCTCAAAGATGCGGAAGTATTCGATTACAACAACAGGGAGTATCTGAAATGAAAGTTCTTCTGACCGGCGGCAGGGGAATGCTCGGACGTACGCTCTGTGCAGAACTCACAGACTTTGAAATGATCCCCACGGATCTGCCGGAAGCCGACATCACGGATGAACGCGGCATTGACGCCGTCATCAGGAAATATGCGCCGGACGCAGTGATTCACTGCGCGGCAATGACTGCGGTGGACAAATGCGAAACAGAGCGCGATCTCGCTTATAAACTGAACGCCTGCGGATCTGCAAATATCGCATCCGCCTGTCACAGAAACGGCATCAGGCTGATCGCCATTTCCACGGACTACGTTTTCAAAGGCGATTCGGAGCGTCCCTATACGGAATTCGACCGTCCGGACGGCGGCAATACGGTGTATGGGCAAAGCAAGTTCGCAGGCGAGGAGATGATCCGCCGCCACTGCCCGGATCATGTGATCGCACGCATCTCGTGGCTTTACGGAGCCGGAGGACCGAGCTTTGTCCATGCGATGATCAACCTTGCGGACGGCACGCGCCCGACACTGAAAGTCGTCAGCGACCAGTTCGGCAATCCGACCAGCGCGCTTGCCGTTGCGCGGGAGCTTCGCGAAATATTGAAGCGTCCGGAACTTGTCGGGACTTATCACATGACTTGCGAGGGCGAAGCCTCATGGCATGAGTTCGCACTGGAAATATTTGAACGGATGGGAATCAGCCAGAAGGTGCTGCCCTGTGCCACAGAGGAATTCCCGCGCCCCGCGCCGCGCCCCGCAAATTCGCGCCTCGAAAAAATGATGCTCCGCCTGAGCGGTCTTCCGCCGATGCCGGACTGGAAAGACGCACTCGGGGAATTTCTCGCAAAAGAGTTCAAAAACAGGAAATAAAACACCATGCCGGAGAATATTTACGCAGTAATCATGGCGGGCGGGCGCGGAGAACGTTTCTGGCCGGAATGCCGCGCAAACCGTCCGAAGCAGCTGTTGAACCTTTTCGGCAATGCACCGTTGATAGAACAGACGGTTCTCCGGCTTCAGGGATTTGTTCCGTTCCATAACATTCTCATCATCACGAACGAGGTCTATCTGGAACGCATCCGCGCACTTCTCCCACAGATTCCCCCGGACAACATCATCGGAGAACCCTGTGCAAGAGATACGGCGCCGTGTGTTGCGCTTGCGGCGGGAGTCGTCAAGGCGAAAGCCGGCTCGGAGGATGCCGTCATGATCCTGCTTCCGGCAGACCATTTCATCGTCAGACAGCAGGCAATGATTGCCGATCTGAATACCTGTGCCGGTGCGGTCGCGGGACGGCACGCAATCGCCACAATCGGCATCACGCCGTATGCACCCAGCCCGAATTACGGTTACATTGAGTGCGGCGAACCGCTGGAACATTCCGGCGGAACATTTTTCAAAGTCAGGCGTTTCACGGAAAAACCCTCCGTCGAAGAAGCGGAGCGGCTTCTTGCGCAGGGCAATTACAAATGGAACAGCGGCATGTTCGTTTTTTCGGTGAAGACCATTCTGGAGGAGATGCGGATTCAGGCGCCTGATCTCCACTCCTTTGCGGAAGATGCGGCGCTGCACTGGCAGACGGAGAAGTTTTCAGCGAAACGGCAGGAGGATTTCGGCAGGCTCCGCAGGATATCATTCGACTACGCAATCATGGAACACGCCTCCGGAATCCTGGTGCTTGAGGCAGGGTTCGACTGGGATGACATCGGCAACTGGGCCTCTCTGCGCAATCACTATGAGACGGACGGCGACAACAATGTGGTTCATGCTTCGGCGGAACTGCTGGACAGCAAAGACTGTATCGTTTTTTCCGGGGATGCGGACCGCCTGATCGCAGGAATCGACCTCAGGGAAATGGTTATCATCCAGACGCCGGACGTGACCCTGGTTGCCCCCGTGTCCAGCACGCAGAAAATCAAACAGCTGCTGGAAAAACTCTCGGCAAAGAAAGAAAAACAGAAATACCTGTAACCGGCAAGGAATGATTTTATGGCATACAAGATCGAGGAAAAACTTGTGATCGGAGTCGCATCCAGCGCTCTTTTCCAACTGGACGAAGCGGACAGCATCTTCCGCAAGGAAGGCTTGAATGCGTATCGCGACTACCAGTATGAGCATCAGCACGACATTCTCAATACCGGCGTCGCGTTTCCTTTTGTGAAGCGTCTGCTGGCAATGAATCAGTTCTTCCCCGATACCCAGCCGATCGAAGTCGTCCTCCTCAGTCACAACGACCCGGACACCGGGCTGCGCGTATTCTATTCCATTCAGCACTACGGGCTCAATATCATCCGCGCGGCGTTCACGACAGGCGATTCCCCGTTCAAATACATTCCGGCTTACAACGTTTCACTGTTCCTTTCCGCCAATTCGGGCGATGTCCGGCAGGCGATGAAAGAGGGTTATCCCGCCGGGCAGGTTCTCGCCAGCGCCGCGGAGGACGATCCGAACAATCCGGGGCTCTGCATCGCGTTCGACTTCGACGGAGTGATCGCCGATTCCAGTGCGGAGGAGGTCTACCAGAAAGAAGGCATTGAGAAGTTTTATTCGGCGGAAACGGAAAAGGCGCAGATCCCGCATACGCCGGGACCTCTTGCCGATCTTTTTTCCAAGCTTGCGAAACTCCATAAGCTGGAGGATGAGCGGGTAAAAAATGATCCGAAATACCGCCGTTATATGAAAATGGCGATCGTGACCGCGCGTTCCGCACCCGCCCATGAGCGGGTCGTGACGACGTTGCGCAAGTGGGACATTCCGGTTGACCAGACTTTTTTCCTCGGCGGAATGGACAAGGGGCGTATTCTGTCGATCCTGCGTCCCCACATCTTCTTCGATGACCAGCGGCATCCGCATCTGGACGCCTCAAGTCCTTTCACTCCCTCCGTCCACATTCCCCTGGATTCGGTAAAGACAAACTGAAAGACGGAGTACCTTTTTGAAGTGCGCTGTTGACCGGATGTCATCAAAAAAGGACAGGAAAGACAAAATACCGTCTTTCCTGAAACTGTTATGTAAGAATTCAGGCTCTGCGCCCGCCGCGGTCACCGGTAAGAATGCCGCGCTTCGTCGATTTGACGAAGTCCAGAAATTCAATGACTTCCGGCAACTGCGGAACTTCCGCTTCGGCTTTGGCAATCGCATTGCTCATGCTCAGCCCATGACGGAAGAAAATATCATAGAGGTCTTTGACGGCACGGATCGTTTCCTTTGAAAATCCGTTGCGCTTCATGCCGACAATATTGAATCCGCGCACGCCGCCGTTGCGTCCGTCGCCGATCATGAACGGAGCAAGGTCCATCGAAATCTGGGAACCGCCGCTCAATACAGCCATACGCCCCATGCGGCAGAACTGATGCATACCGGAAAGCCCGGAGATCAGGCACTTGTCGCCGACTGTGCAATATCCGGCACAGCCGCTGTAAGGCACCATCACCACTCCGTTGCCGATCGTGCAGTTATGGGAAACATGCGTGTTCGCCATCATGAAGCAGCCGCTGCCGATCGTGGTCACGGTTCCCTCATGAGTCCCGCGGTTCACCGTGACCCCTTCGCGGAACCGGTTGTTGTCCCCGATTTTCGTATAGGAAACCCCGCCCTCGAAACCGTAATCCTCCGGATCGGTCCCGATGGAGGCAAAAGGATAAACGACATTGTTCGCCCCGAGCGTGGCGTAGGCGCCGATATGACACTGGGCGATCAGCTTGGTTCCCTGCCCGATCTCAGTGTCATGCTCAATCACGCAATAGGGACCGACCTCTACGTCATCCGCGAGTTTTGCGGATGGATCGACGATCGCCGTCGGATGAATTTTAGCCATATAAAATGACTCCTTTTCTATAAGAAGCCGTCCGGAAACAGACGGAGTTCAAGATGATTATAAGCAAAAGGCGGGGATTTCCCCCGCCCTCGCGATTATTTCTTTTTGGCAGATTTCATCGCCGCTCTTGCTTTTGCCTTGACTCTTTCAAGGTAGGCTTTGCGGCGTGCTCTCTTCTGAAGCTTGTTATACTGCTTTCCCATTTTTCAACTCCTTGTAATCTGACAGTTTGTTTTGAAAAATCATATTAAACCATGCAAAATATCATAGTTTCCCGCGAATTCAAGCACGAAACGATCTAAAATAATATAAAAATTACGGATTTGATACAGAGAAAAAGCAGATTTCCGGTTGTAAATTTAAAGAATACTGCTAAAGTTAATTTCGTTTCATTTATCAATTACAGATTTTGAGAGTTGAGAGTGCAATGACTTTTTCGCAAAAACTGAACAAGACATGGATCAGGAAACTGTTTCACTGTACGGCGGCATTGTCCGGTGCCCTGTTTCTGGCATCCTGTTCGGACAATAAGCTGCCCTCCCCTCCCAAGGCGCACCCGGAGCTTCTCCTTGAGATTTATGACGCGACATCGAAAGGCGAACATAAACTCGCCCTCAAAAAGATAGAACGTCTGCGCACGATTGAAAAAACCAGCGTATTTCTTTCGGAACTTGAGTCTGTGGAACGCAATAATGCCGTCATGGAGCAGGTCAACCAATATGTAGAGACAGGGAATTTCGCCGAAGCGTTGAAATATCTTGAAGCGCAGGAAATCAGAAACGGAACACATGACGACATAACGGAAGCAAAGGAGCAGATCCGGATGCTGGCGGAAATCGACACCTTGCTGAACAAGGCGCAGACAGCCCGTTCTTCAGATGCACTCGCAAAAACGGTCGAAGATTTGCGTAAAACAGCAAAAAAAATCATAATTTCACAGAAAATACAGAACTTTATCGACAGAAAAGAGTCTGAAATAAGAACAATGCAGACGGTGGAAAAGGACCGGATGCAGTTCGGCATGATTGCCGATATCGGTGCAATGCTGGAACAGGGAAATGCGGAAGCGGCCGTCATAGCGGCGGTGCTGGCTCTGGAGGATGAAGAAAATCCGGTTCTTCCGAAAATCCTCTCCGTCATGAGCGGCGCACAGGGCAGAGACAAGTAAAAATTTTCATGAAAAGTATTCAACAATAAGAAAAGGATTCAATCCATGATGAGAAGATCAAAATTCATCCGCTCGGCGGCAGTGACCACTGTCTCCGCCTTCGTGCTGGCAGCTTCCGCCACGGCGTGCGGACAGGAAAAACCGGCAGATGCAAAAACAGCCAAGCCTGAAGCAAAGGCCGCCGCACCCGCCAAGCCCGCCCCCAAGACTCTGGACGAGGTATTCGTCTTCCTGCCGGATCCGGTTGCCACAGTCGGCAATAAAAAGATTTCCAAAAAGGAATTTCTTGACCAGCTCGGCAAAGTGCCGGTGGAATACATTGCCCAGTTGACGCCCGACATGCTCAAGACACAGGCGAAACAGATGGTCAACAGCCTGGTCGATATGGAAGTTCTTCTGGCTCTCGCGGAAAAATCCGGCGTCAAGCCCACCAAGGAACTTGTCATTGCGGAATTCGACAAGAAACTCAAGGAAATGCCCAAAGAGCAGCTCGACATGATCACGAAACAGCTTGAACTTCAGGGCAAGAAACTTGACGACATCAAGGCGGAAGCCGTCAAAGACCCGAATACGTTCAAGTTCTATGCGATCAACAAATGGGTGGAAGACAATCTGAAATCCAAAGTCAAAGTCACGGATGCCGACATCGAGAAATACTACAAGGAACATCAGGATCAGTTCAAGAAGCCGGAAACCCTTACCGCGTCCCACATTCTGATCTCCACGATGCCCGCAGACGGCAAACCCGGCGCGGCGGTTGATCCAGCCAAGGACAAAGAAGCCAAAGCAAAGGCGGAGAAGATTCTTGCCGATCTCAAGAAAGGCGCGGATTTCGGTGCAATCGCGGAAAAAGAGAGCGCCTGCCCCAGCGGAAAACAGGCGAAAGGCAAGCTTCCTCCGTTCACAAAGGGACAGATGGTTCCCGAGTTTGAAAAGGCGGCGATGGCTCTCAAGCCCGGACAGCTTTCCGAAGTCGTCAAGACTCCGTTCGGCTACCATATCATCAAGCTGGAAGCCAAGAATCCGGCAAGCGTGATGCCGCTCGCACAGGTCAAAGAGGCGATCAAAGCCAACCTCGAAGCCAAAGCTCTCGAAAAACAGTTGACCGAGACTCTGACCAAGCAGAAAACCAATATGAATGTCAAGATCAACGATTTCAAATAATCGACGGTCGCAGAAGCAATCAGCAAAAGGCTTGCCTCCCTCCGGAAGCAAGCCTTTTTTTTAAAGAAAGGGAGGGGAAACAGAATGGAAATCCAATCACTGCTCAAACTCATCGGAAAGCGCCAGAGCTGCCGCGCCTACGTTCCGGGAAAAGAAATCCCCGGAGAACTCATGCGGAACTGTCTGGAAGCCGCCAGACTCGCGCCGTCCTCCTGCAATAAACAGCCGTGGCGTTTCGTGATAGTCAGGGAGAGAGAGATGATCCGGCGCATTGCCGGAGAAGGGCTTCTGCCCGGCCTAAAGATGACATGGCTCAACGACGCCTCCGCAATTGCGGTGCTGTGCGCCAAAACCGACGTCAAAGTACACTGGCTCGCTCCGATTCTTTCAGGAATCCAGTATCATCTGGTCGATCTTGGCATCGCCGGAGAACATTTCTGCCTCGCGGCGGAAGCGCAGGGGCTCGGTACCTGCTGGATCGGATGGTTCAAACCGAAAGCCGTGGCGCAGATGCTCGGAATTCCGTCGGGAATCCAGCCGACGGCTCTGATCTCCGTCGGTTATCCGCAGGAAAGGCATGATCCTGTTCCGCGTCTTCCGCTGGAAGAAATCGTCTGCGCCGACAGGTGGGGCAAACCAATTCAATAAGAACGGCCGTTCACTTTGTTGACATAGTTCACAAGAGCACGGTTTACGACGCGGTTGCCGCCGGGAGTCGGGTAATCACCGGAAAAATACCAGTCTCCCCGGTGCTCCGGACATGCGGCATGCACATCTTCGATTCTTTGGAAAATCACCTTTACGGAAGCGCGCAGATCAGGAGGCGTCAGCAGGATGCCGATCTCATCGCATAACTGCTCGAAAGTAAACTGTTCATAAAGAGTCCTGACATGATTCTTCATGCAGCAGTCCGGTTTTTCCAGGTCCAGCAGCGCTTTCTCCGCCGTAATGGGAAGAAGGTCCTGCCTGCCATGTTTCTTCAATAAAGATACCAGAGCCTCGAAAGCGACCAGTTCACCGAAACTTGACATGTCGATTCCATAGCAGTCCGGATAGCAGATCGGCGGAGCGGCGGACGCGACCACGATTTTCTTCGGGCCGAGACGGTCCAGAATCGGCAGGATCGCGTTGCGCATGGTATTGCCGCGCACGATCGAATCATCCAGCACAACCAGCGTATCCGCTCCCGGATGAATCACTCCGTAAGTCACATCATACACATGCGGGAAAAGATCGCGCCGGTGCGAGGCGTCCGTAATGAATGTGCGGAATTTCGCGTCCTTGACGGCGATCTGGGAAAAACGCACCCGGTGACTCCCGCGCAGGCTGTCCAGACCGTCCAGCAGACCGTGAAAACTGATCTGGGCGGTATTCGGGATATAGGAAAAAACGGTATTGTCGAAATCATTGTCAATCGCCTTCATGACAGCCGGCACAAGAGCGCGTCCGAGCGCAAGACGCTCACGGTGAATGTCGGCGTCATTTCCCCGTGAAAAATAGATCCGTTCAAACACACAGCGTTTATGGGGAACGGACGGCAGACACTCTTTCAAGGCAATGTCGCCGTTCACGGAGATCGTGAGAGCGTGCCCCGGAGGCAGCTCCATCACTTCCGAACTCGAAAGATTGAATGCAGTCTGAATCGCCGGACGCTCCGAAGCGACAACCGCGATCTCATCATCGAAATAGTAATATCCGGGACGGATTCCCGCCGCATCACGCAACGCAAACGCATCGCCGTGCCCGAAAAGCCCGCACAAAGTAAAGCCGCCGTCCCAATGGACAGCCGCCTGTTTCAAGAGTTCAAAAATATCAAGCATCGGCTCATGTCCTCCGCGCGGCTCCAGCATCTTTTCCAGATAATGCCCGAGATGAAGCAGAAGAATTTCGCTGTCCTGCCGGCTGTTCGGGTGATGCCCGGATGCCACAAGCTCATTGAAAATGGCGGACGTATTCGTAAGGTTGAAATTTCCGGCAAGGAGCATCGTGTGTTTGCGGCAGGAACTCGCGCGGACCACGGGATGGCACGCAGAAAGGGAGCGTTTGCCGAAAGTGCCGTAACGGAGGTGCCCGAGATAAAGCTCACTGCAGAACGGCAGGCTCAGCGAGGAAACCTTGCCGATCTCTCCGGCATGTTCCAGCCCGCATTCAATCTGTGTCCCGATCCGTTCAAGCAGATCGGCAAGCGACAGATCGCGGTTTGATTTTTCCAACTGATAGTAAGGCATGCCTGGCTCGGCATCCAGTCCGAGACTCGCGATTCCGGCGCCGTCCTGCCCGCGGTTGTGCTGTTTCTCCAGCAGCAGGGAAAGTTTATGGTAGCCGTAATACGGCGTCCCGTATTTGCGCAGATAATAGTTCAGATCCTTCCGCAGACGCAAAAGCGCGACTCCGCACTCGTGTTTGATTTCGTCGGACATAGTCTCTTTCTCCCTGATTTTATGCAGATGGTAAAGCAGGAATAATGCCAGATGCAAAGTGCGGAGAGCTCAGGCGGGAAAAAGGATTCGATCGTTCTCTGTTTTTACAAAAATGTAAAAAACAACAGCGCGCATTTTACATTTTTGTAAAATAAAATTCCTTTCTTTCCCTGAAACAGAGTTGGCATAATACCTGCTTTTCCATCTGGCAAATTTCAAAAAGGAGTGTGGAACTATGGTGGAAAACAATCAGGAACAGCAAATCCCCGGCCGACAGCAGTTTCCGGTGCCGGACACGGGGTTATACTCTTTCCGCAATGAACACGATGCCTGCGGGGTCGGGCTTGTCGCGAATCTCAACAACATTGCAGAACACAGAATCGTCGAAATGGGAATCACGGTTCTGAAACGGCTCATGCACAGAGGAGCGGCGGGCGGCGATCCGGAAACCGGGGACGGCGCGGGCATCCTGCTTGCCCTGCCCGACAAATTCTTCCGCAAATCCCTGCCGGTCACACTTCCGGCAAAGGGCGCCTACGGCGTGGCAATGCTGTTCGGCGGCGCTCACGAGGAGTCGCGGATCGAAAGCATCGTCACCTCCGAAGGGGGACGCATCCTTTTCTGGCGCGACGTTCCGGTTCATCCCGAAAGCATCGGCGCGGCGGCGCGCAAGACCTGTCCCCTGATCCGCCAGATCTTCATCGGCGGCGAAGAATTCAAGTCGCAGGCTGTCTTCGAGCGCAAACTGTTCGTTATGCGCCGCCTCATTGAAAAACGCCTGCCGGACTGCTATGTTCCGAGCTGTTCCAGCCGGAGCATCGTATACAAGGGACTCCTCCTTGCGACCCAGATCGACAAATTCTATCCAGATCTCAACGATCCGGACTTTGAAAGCCCGCTCGCGCTGGTTCACCAGCGTTACAGCACCAACACCTTCCCCACATGGAAGCTTGCGCATCCGTTCCGCTATCTTGCGCACAACGGCGAAATCAATACCCTGCGCGGGAATCTCAACCAGCTCCGCAGCCGGGAACCGTTCCTCAAATGCGAAGAACTCGGCGATGATGTGAAGAAGCTTCTCCCGCTGATTGACGCGGGGCAAAGCGACTCGGCATGTCTCGACAATATGTTCGAGCTCCTCGTCGCCGCCGGACGCAGCCTGCCGCACGCCATGCTGATGCTGATCCCGCAGGCATGGGGAAAGAACTATCATCTCGGACGCGACGTCCGCGGATTTTTCGATTATCACTCCGCCCTGATGGAACCGTGGGACGGCCCCGCCGCCGTCGCGTTCTCCGACGGTGTGAATGCCGGCGCAATCCTCGACCGCAACGGACTCCGCCCCGCCCGTTACTCCCTGACGAAAGACGGCATTTTCGTGCTCGCCTCCGAAACCGGAGTGCTTGACCTCAAATCCTCCGAAATCGTCCGCAAGGGCAGGCTCAAACCCGGCGAGATGATCTACTGCGACCTTGAAAAGCGCCGTCTGGTATTCGATGCGGAACTCAAGAACGACGCCGCACGCCGCAAACCCTACCGCCGATGGGCGGAGGAAGGTAAAATCTCCGTGCACGGGCTTTTCGATTCGGTCAATCCCTCCGAAGTCCCCGAACACATCAGTTACCGCCAGCAGCTCTTCGGATGGAGCCGCGAGGACGTCGAAATTCTGGTTCAGCCGATGGCGGAAACCGGACACGAACCCGTCGGCTCCATGGGCAACGACGCATCGCTCGCGGTGCTCTCGGAAAAGCCCCAGCTCCTTTACAACTACTTCAAACAGCTTTTCGCGCAGGTGACGAATCCGCCGATCGACCCGATCCGCGAAGAACTCGTCATGAGCCTGACCACCTATATCGGCAACGAGGGCAACATCCTCTCCGACGAACAGGCGAAATCCAAACTCATCAAACTCCCGCGCCCTGTGCTGACCGATGAGGACATCCGCCGCCTGAGCGCCCTGAGCGACGGATTCTTTTCCGCCGTCACGCTCCCCCTCGGCTGGAAGGAAAATCTGGAAGGCGCGCTGGCGAAACTCGAACAGGATGCGATCAGCCATGTGAAAAACGGAAAGAACATCGTCATCCTGAGCGACCGCGCACTTGCCGGCGGAGAGATGCCGATACCCGCCCTGCTCGCAGTGGCGGCGGTCAACCGCGCCCTCAGCCGCGAGGGGCTCCGCCCGCCCGTCGGGCTCATCATTCAGTCCGGCGAAATCCGCGAAATCATGCACTACGCGCTCCTCCTCGGTTTCGGCGCAACGGCAATCAATCCTTATCTGGCACTCGAAACCATCAGCACCCTGACCGCATCCGGCAAGCTCAAGCTCGATCCGGCGCGCGCCGTCGAAAACTACATCAACGCCGTCGACAAGGGGCTGCTCAAAGTCATGTCCAAGATGGGCATCTCGACGCTCCGCAGTTACCGTTCGGCGCAGATCTTCGAGGCGGTCGGCATCGACCGCAGCGTAATCGACCGCTACTTCCCCGGAACGGCATCGCGGATCGGCGGCATCAAACTTGCCGACATCGCGGAAGAAGTAAAACGGCGCTGCGCGGCGGCACATGCGGGACTCCTTCCCTCCGGCGGACAGTACCGTTTCCGCAGGGACGGCGAGAATCACCTCTGGACCCCGGAAAGCCTGAGCCTGTTCCGGCAGGCGGTTCAGGCAAACGATCCCGAAAAATACAAGGCATACGCCAATTACATCAATGACCAGTCGAAACACCTCTGCACCCTGCGCGGACTCTTTGAATTCGCCGATACGCAAAGCATCCCGGTCGGGGAAGTGGAAAGCGTGGAATCCATTCTTCACCGCTTCGTTTCCGGCGCAATGAGCCTCGGCTCGCTGAGTCCCGAAGCGCATGAGGCGATTGCGATTGCGATGAACCGCATCGGAGCCATGAGCAACTGCGGAGAAGGCGGGGAAGACCCGGCGCGCGAGCAGCCGGGTCCGAACGGCGAAGACCGCAGGAGCGCGATCCGCCAGATCGCCAGCGGACGGTTCGGCGTCACGATTGATTACCTCGCCAATGCGCGCGATCTCCAGATCAAGATGGCACAGGGCGCGAAACCCGGCGAGGGCGGACAGCTCCCCGGACACAAGGTGGACGAAGCGATAGCGCGTGTCCGCCACTCCACGCCGCACGTCACGCTGATCTCCCCTCCCCCGCACCACGACATCTATTCGATCGAAGACCTTGCACAGCTCATCTATGATCTGCGCAATTCCAATCCGAAAGCGCGTGTCTCCGTCAAACTCGTTTCCGAAGTCGGAGTCGGCACCATCGCCGCAGGCGTGGCGAAAGCGCACGCGGACGTGATCCTCATCAGCGGTCATGACGGCGGAACCGGCGCCTCTCCGCTGACCAGCATCAAACACGCGGGACTCCCGTGGGAGCTCGGCATCGCGGAAGCGCAGCAGACGCTTGTCCTCAACAAACTGCGCGGAAATGTCAAACTGCAGGTGGACGGACAGCTCAAGACCGGACGGGACGTCATCATCGGCGCTCTGCTCGGAGCCGAGGAGTTCGGATTCGCCACCACGCTGCTGGTCTGCCTCGGATGCGTCATGATGCGCAAGTGCCATGAGAACTCCTGCCCGGTCGGCGTCGCAACGCAGGACCCAGAACTCCGCAAGTGTTTCAGAGGCAAGCCGGAATACATCATCAACTTTCTGAGGATGCTGGCGCAGGAGGTGCGGGAATATCTCGCACAACTCGGACTGCACTCCATAGATGAAGCGGTCGGGCGCTCCGACCTGCTCAGAATGAACCGCGCGATTGAGTTCTACAAGACACGCAATCTCGACTTCTCCAATGTGTTCCTCCGCGTCCCGGACGGCGCGGTCCGTTATGCAGGAAAAAAGAATCCTCTGGAGACCTTCGACCGCGAATGCCTGATCCCGAAGCTCAGGAAAACGCTCAAGGACGGTTCACCGGCAGAACTCAACGTGGAAATCCGCAACGTCAACCGGACGGCGGGAACCGAGCTCTCCAGCGAAACAGTCCGCCGCTTCGGAGCGCAGGGACTGCCGGACGACACAATCAAAGTCAACTTCAGCGGAATCGCCGGACAGAGTTTCGGCGCGTTCCTTGCCCGCGGAATCACATTCCGCCTGGAGGGCGAAGCCAATGATTTCGTAGGCAAAGGCATCTCCGGCGGCAAGATCATCATACGCCCGCCGGCAGACAGCCCGTTCACGGCGGCGGACAACGTGATCGCCGGAAACGTGATCGGCTACGGCGGCACCTCCGGCAGAATCTTCCTCAACGGACAGGCGGGGGAACGTTTCGCGATCCGCAACAGCGGGTTCACGGCAGTCGTCGAGGGTGTCGGGGACCACGGATGCGAATATATGACCGGCGGGCGCGTGGTGGTGCTCGGTCCCACGGGCGTCAACTTCGGCGCCGGCATGACCGGCGGCATCGCGTATGTCTATGACGGCTCCAACGATTTCGACCTGCGCTGCAACGTCGGGACAGTCGACCTTGAAAGTGTGCTTTCCGGTTCCGAAGACGAGGCGGAACTCCTGGCTCTGCTCAAAGAGCACCTGGAGGCGACGGGCAGCCCCAATGCCGCGGCAAAGCTGGCGGACTGGGAAAATGAACGCAGCAAATTCGTCAAAGTCATTCCCGTGGAATACCGTCATGCAATGGCGGCACAGAAGAAGGAGGAGTAAATCATGAGCAAGGATTTTATGAATATCGAACGCATCGCCCATGTCTACCGTCCTGCGGCGGAACGTGTGCGGGATTTCAACGAAGTCGAAGCGCCGCTGACGGCGCAGCAGCTTGCGGAACAGTCCGCACGCTGCATGGGGTGCGGCATCCCCTTCTGCCACGGAACGGGATGTCCGCTCGGCAATCTCGTACCGGATTTCAACGAGGCGGTTCACAAGGGAGACTGGAAACAGGCATGGGATCTGTTAAGCTCCACAAGCTCTTTCCCTGAATTCACCAGCCGCATCTGCCCCGCGCTCTGCGAAGGAAGCTGCACCGAAGGACTGAACCTGGAACCGGTCATGATCCGCCAGATTGAAAAGGCAATCGTCGAAACCGCTTTCGCAAACGGCTGGGTCAAACCCTCCGTTCCCGCAAAACGTACCGGCAAAAAAGTCATCATCGCGGGAGCCGGGCCGGCCGGACTCGCCGCCGCCGTTCTCCTGAATCAGGCGGGACACAGCGTCACGGTCTACGAAAAGAACAAGTTCCCCGGCGGACTGCTCCGTTATGGAATTCCGGATTTCAAACTGAACAAGGAAATCATTGAGCGGCGCATGAGGATTCTCGAAGAATCCGGGATCGAGTTCGTGCTCGGAACGGAAATCGGCACGGACGTTTCCGCGGAATATCTCAGGAAACGCTGTGACGCCCTGCTCATCACCTGCGGCACTCCCGTTCCGCGCGACCTCAAGATACCCGGACGCGAATTGAAGGGAATCCATTTTGCACTGGAGTTTCTCCAGGGACAGAACCGCGTCAACTCCGGCGAACTGTCCGGACTCCCCGTCTCGGCAAAGGGCAAACGGGTCCTTGTGATCGGCGGCGGCGACACAGGAAGCGACTGCGTCGGAACGGCAAACCGTCAGGGCGCGCGCAGTGTCACTCAGATCGAGATCATGCCGCGTCCGCCGGAAAAGCGCTCGGAATCGACGCCGTGGCCGAACTGGCCCTATATACTCCGAACCTCCTCAAGCCATGAAGAAGGATGCGTCCGCCGCTGGGACATTCAAAGCAGGAAGTTCAACGGGAAAAACGGTTCCGTCGCAAGCGTGGACATCGTTCCGGTCAGATGGACTCTCTCCCCGTTCGGCAAACCGCTGAAATTCGAGGAACTTGCGGATAAGGCGGAAACGATCGAAGCGGATCTGGTTCTGCTGGCGCTCGGCTTCCTGAAACTGGACCGCGCCGCCATGCTGGAACGCCTGAAGCTGGCGGATATGCCGGAGGTCTTCATCGCTGGAGACTCCGCCAACGGCCCGTCTCTCGTGGTCCGCGCAATCGTCGACGGCAGAAAAACCGCAGCGCAGATCGACCGGTATCTCTCAAAATAACGATATGATCCCACTCCAGACCGCTGTCCGGGCGAACCCTTTCCACCAATTCACCGGACGGCGGTCTCTTTATTCAAGACTCAAAGACTGATTCCTCATCTCAATACTTCACTTCGGCATATTGGAATCTCTCCGTCTCCCTGTCATGCCAGACGGCATACACACAACGTTTCTTCCTGTCCCTGCGGGAATATGACGGTGCATTCGCCTCCAGCTTTTTGCTCCACCAGTCAGGCGTTCCATACAGAAAAAGAGGACGGACTTCTTCATCCTTTTCCAGCTTCAACTCTGCAATGATCTTTTCAACAGTTTCCTCAGACGCTTTGCAGGCAATGCAGAATTTCGGATTGTGCCGGAAAGTATCGGAATAATAATAAATTTCCTTCACTGATTCCGGCACAGGAAATTTAAATTTTTTCTGAAACATGTTCCGTACCTCTTTCGTATCCGGAACCTTGCTGTCCACAATATCTCCGCAACCGGAAAACAGCAAAACCACAGACAGCAGACCCCATAATTCAAGCTTCCACATGCAGACAATCTTTCCTATGTATAAAACTCGCAATATTGAAGTGTCTTCGTTTCTTCGTGATAAAACAGATAATAATAGCAGCGTTTCTGTTCATCCTCTTTGAAATATCCCTGCGACCTCTTCTGCAGTTCTTCGTCCCACCAGTAAACAGAAGAAATGAGTGACGGTGCGCTCAAATCATTCATCTTTATCAGATTCAACTTCTTCACAATCTTTTCCACCACCTCCGGCGGCGCCTTGCATACCAGATAATATGCGGGATCTGTAATATACAGAAAAAGATCATTATAATAATAAATACCCTTTACCGTATCGGGAGGGGCAAAACCGAATCTATTGTAAAAAACGGCTTTCGCATTCTCCGTGTCGGGCACTTCATTTCCGCCGTCGGCGTCAGGTCCGCAGCCGGAAAACAGCAAAAGACAGAATAAAAAAGATACTATTTTTTTCCCCCGGATCACTCTGACTATCCTTTTCCGAAATAAATATAATTTATTATCCATGCAAACTGCAACTATCGTATAAATTAATAACTTTTTTGCTGTTTTCAAGTAGATAAAATTCTGTTTCCCGTAGGAAACCGAATCCGGCAGCAAAGCCCTTGACACGAGAAGAATGCTCGAACATTCTTCCGCTTCAAAGCCGAGCCGGGGGACGGAGCATGACCACCCAAAAGCGTCAAACAAAAACCTTCTGTTAGGATTCTGTTAGAATGTTCTCCTGCGGGTTGAGTCCTGTCAGAAAACAGTTATATTTCCGTAAACATTCAACTATGGAGAATCACTGTGAGAACAATCTGCCTTCTGCTCGCGCTGACTGCGATCTTCGTATTTTCAGGATGCAAAGATGCGCAATCCCCCAAGGTCAACAAAGTATCCGTCTTTCAGGGCGGCGGACAATGCGCCCTGCCGGGAGAAAAATACGCAAAGCCTCTCTACATTCTCCTGACGGCAGCCCCCGGCAGCGGGCTTTTCAGCGATCCCTCCAATCCGCCGCCGGCGGCAAAACAGAAAGTGCTGTTTGAAGCGGTTGACGGTTCCGACCTGAAACTTTCAGCAAAAGAAGCGGTATCCGATGAGGGCGGACTCGTAAAAATTGAAGTCATGGCAGGCAGAAAGACCGGCGACCAGTATTTGCGGGTCATCCCCGCAGACGCCCCGGACAAGGCGATCACCGTCCGTTTCATTACAGGGATCAAGATCACGGGAATCAGTCAGGAGGGACGCGCGGGACAGGAGCTGGCACAGCCGCTCGCGGTCACGGTGGTTTCCTCCAACGGCAAACCGGTGGAAGGCGCGCCTGTCTACTTCACGCCGGTCCCGACCGCTTCCGGCGCCGGCGCGTCACTCTCGGAAAGAACGGTTCTCACAGATAAAGACGGTATGGCGCGGACAGAAGTCAAGCTCGGAAAAACAACGGGCAAATACGATTTCAACATCGAAGTCGGCGCCACTCAAAACAACAGCACGGTCCGCGGAATCAATGTGACGGAACTCGGCGTCAATGTTTACACTCTGTTCATGAATGTATTCGGCGGACTCGCCATCTTCGTATTCGGCATGAAACTCATGAGTGACGGTCTCCACAAAGCCGCCGGAGAACGCATGCGCAGCATCCTCCACTTTTTCTCCAGCAACCGTTATGTGGCGGTCGTCGCGGGGGCATTCGTCACTGCGGTCATCCAGTCCTCCAGCGCAACCACCGTCATGGTGATCGGCTTCGTCAACGCGGGGCTCCTGAATCTGGTGCAGTCGATCGGCATCATCTTCGGGGCAAACATCGGAACGACCATTACCGCGCAGATCATCGCATTCGACGTATCCAGCATCATCATGCCGGCGATCGTCCTCGGACTTCTGATGATGTTCGTCACATGGAAATATCTGCGCGGCTGGGGAGAAACCGTCCTCGGGTTCGGACTCCTTTTCTTCGGCATGGGCATTATGAGCGCCGAACTCAAGCTGATCGGCGAGTTTCCCTCCTTCCTGTCCTTCTTCAGCTCGTTCGACTGCGCGCCTCCTCCGGGCGGCCATATGCCCATCCTCGCGCTCCTCGGCGCCATAGGAATCGGACTCGTCATGACCATGATCATCCAGAGCAGTTCCGCGGCAACCGGAATCATTCTCGCACTCGGCGCCAGCGGGCTCATCAACCTCTACACAGCCATCGCGCTGATACTCGGCTCCAATATCGGGACGACCATCACCGCACAGCTCGCGGCACTTACCGCAAACCGGATCGCAAAACAGGCGGCGCTTGCGCATACCCTCTTCAATTTCTTCGGCGTATTCATCATCGGCGCCAGCTTCTATATTCAATGGGGCGACAGCGGAGTTCCTGTCTTCTTCTACTTTGTCGATAAATTCACGGCGGGCGACGCCTTTGCCGCCATTCCGCAGAATCTGCCCCGCCACATCGCAAACGCCCATACCCTGTTCAACGTAATCACGACTCTGCTCCTGCTTCCCTTTGTAGCCACCATGGCAAAAGTCTGCGAATGGATGATTCCCGTCCGCACGGAAAAAGTCAAAATCCAGTATCTTGAGCCGCATCTCCTTGATACGCCGTCCGTTGCGCTGGAACAGGCGGGGCGTTTCCTGCGCCGTATGCTCAAGAAATCATGGAAGATGGTCTCAATCGCAACGGAACAGCACTTCATCCCCTGCAACGTGAATGAGGAACGTTTCCAGAGTCTTGCGCGGAAAGAGGAAAAGATCGACCGCTGGCAGCTGGAATTGACCAATTATCTGGTTCAGGTGACGCGCCGCGAACTCTCCGAACCGCAGTCGCAGATCATTCCCCTGCTCCTGCACTGCACCAATGACGCGGAGCGGATCGCGGACCATACGGAAAATATCCTGAATCTGACGGTCCGCCTGAATCAGGCGGAAAGCAAGCTCTCCGACACCGCAATTCAGGATCTGAATCTGATTTACGGCATTCTCAAGGATCAGGCGAAAAGTGTGATCTCCACTCTTGATGCACACGATCAGGCAAAAGTCGATCAGGCGATGAAAGACGAACGCGAGGTCATCCGTCTGTCTGCGGAACTTGAGGCAAAACATGTGGAACGTCTCCGCACCGGCGAATGCAATGCAGTCACGGGAGTCATTTACATCGAACTGCTTGCCGAACTGGAAAAAATATCTTCGCATTTCACCAATATTGCGGAACGGTCCGCGGCGATCCAGAAAAATTATCTCGGCATCAGCCGTCTCAAGAATGCGGCAAAACAGGCGGCAAACAATGCGAAAACAGTTCAGGCGCATTCTTGACCTGCGCGGGAATGACAGTATATTAAGGCGCTTTGAATCACAGGAAAGGAAAGGCGCATGAAGATCATTTTCAACGGAACAGCGGCGGAAATTGCGGACGGAACCACTCTGAATGCTTTTCTTGAGGAGCGGAAAATACAGCGGAAGAATGTCATCGTTGAACTCAATGAAGATGTCGTCAGCGTCAAAGAGGAAATATCAGGACGCATCCTGAAAGACGGCGATGTACTGAATCTCTATTCCGTTGTCGCCGGCGGCTGACGACACCCGCCGGCGCCGTCAGCGCAGCACGGGAATATGATGCGGGTAAAGAATTTCCACATCGAGCATATCGCGGACAGGCTGTTCAGGTTCCCCGTTTTCCATCATGTCAATGAGTATCTCCGCCGCCCGGCATCCGATACGGAAAGGATGCTGGTCCACGGTGGCGACGGGAAGCGTATCGCCGATCCCCGTCACATTACCGAATCCCGTCAGCGCTTTCCTGCCGCTCCACACAATCCCTGCGCCGGACATGGCTTTCGCCATTCTCAGCAGATCATTGTCCGAACCGGTCGCCAACGCCGTAAAATGCGGATATTTTCGCTGAATCCGCTTCAAAGCGGATTTTGCGTCGAAATCGGAATGCTCCATACTGTAAAAAGTGCGCTCCTCGCAATCTTCGATTCCGGCTTCGCTCATGGCACGGTAAAATCCGGTCAGACGCTCCCTCATGAGCGCCGGATGGAAATAAATGACGATATCGCGATGCCCGCGTGCAATCACCTCCCGCATGATTTCATAGCCCCCCTGATAGTTGTTGCAGGAGATCATGTGCAGATCCTGCTCTCCCGCCTGAAGTTCATGGTCGATGTAAACCACGGGAATTCCGGCGGTTTCAAGTCTGCCGTAAGCATGAGTGACAATGCCTTTCACCGGTGAATGCGACAACATCTTCAGGACATCCGCAATCCGGCCCGACGGCGAAAGATAAGTCACCAGATACCGGCGGCTCATGGCGGCGTTCTGAATCCCATGAAAAACATTGGCATAATAAGGCGAAGTAAGTTCACCGATAAAGGCAATCTGCTCCCTGTGAAACAGAAGACCGGAGACAACCCGCGTTCCCTGTCCCCGTGTCCCTCGCACAAGCAATCCGCCGGCGACAAGAAGCGAAACCGCTTTATTGGCTGTTTTTTTGTTGACTCCGAAACGCTCCGAAAGTTCATACTCGGACGGGAAATGCGCCAGATGCGCATATCTGCCATCCTCCAGTTCACGACGCAGAGTTTTTAATATCAGTTCCAGTTTTTCCATGAAATTCTCCCTTGTCAAAATATAAAAAACTGTGGCGGGAACTCACGTCCCGCACCGTTTCTTCCCATTAGAATTTGACGGGCATGCTACATCATTTACTATAATATCAAAAAGTGAGTGGGTCAAGATAAAAGAAAAATTTTTCTTGAAATATCTTGACAATCCGTCAGTTTTACATTATAATAGAAACAAAGGCAAGCGTTACCAAGTGGTTTACTTACAATAAAGATAAGGGAAAAACTCATGAGGACACAAACAACGGATTTACGATCCCGGTCCGGAAATGCAGCAGGATATATATGTTTCACATTGATAGAATTGTTTATTGGAAAATTTTATCAAAGAGTTTTTTCATTCTGTCGGAGCAGGACAGAACACGGATTGGCATTTCTCAGGCAAATTCCGGTCATATTGCATAGCGAGGAGCGGTCTCCGGCAAAGTCCGATCATACTTCGTGGTGCGGAGCGGTCTCCGCCAGAGGAAGCAGCCAATCCTCGCACTGCTTTGCTGTTTCTTTCTTCATTCAAATGTTCAATTGTTTCTTCTCTTCTTACTTCAAAGTTCCCTGTTCTTCTGCTCTCAGTTCAAGGGCGAAAATGCATATTTTCACTCTTATAGAATTGCTTATCGTAATTTCAATCATTGCCATTCTCGCCAGCATGCTTCTGCCCGCGCTCAATAAAGCCCGCGCCATGGCGCTTTCCGTAAAATGTGTCTCGAACCTCAGACAGGCAGGCTGCACACAGAATATTTACGCGAACGACAACAAAGGATGGGTCGCATCTCCAATCAACAGCAATGATCGGATCTACTGGCAGGTCATTGCCTCGCAGGGATACCTGCCTTCCATCCCGCTTGAATCGGAAATCACCCTGCCAAATCCGGTGTTCCGGTGTCCCGACTCCCGCCTGAAATTGATCGCAAGAAACAGCTACGGGCTCCGCTCGAACGGACAATGGACAAAATCCTTTCTGAATATCCATGCTGCAAAACCGATCAAAAGCCAGACGGCATCTCCATTTTCCGCCACCTCGACCGTATGGCAGTCCGCTGCGGAAATGATTTTCATGGGCGACAATCTGAATGCAAAATACAAAACCTCTCCGACGGAAGACAACTTCACCGGTCATTACATTCTGGAAGACACCGGTTCGGGAAGCGGCGGCGCGGCATATCCCCACTTCCGGCATTCGGGGAAATGCAACATTCTGTATGGCGACGGGCATGTAAAGGGAATTCTGCCCCTTGAGCTTGGCGACTCGCTCCGCACGCCGGGCAACTGGAATTATTTCACAAGCAGCAATATCGCAGCCGGCAGATACCCGTAAGAGAGTTTTCATTCCAATGAATCATATCAAACACGAAGGAGAAAAATGAAATGAAAAAACGTATTTTGCCTGTGCTGCTGACATTAGCCTTGTCAGCCTGTATCTGCGGTGCCGCGGAGACAGCGGAGTTTTCATTGAAGGCGGCGCTTGACGGAGAAAAAACAATCCTGAAAAGCGGTTCGCCGGTCATTGCAAATGTCGTCTTCGGGCATCCGCCGGAATATGAACCGTTGTACTGGCGCGCGATTCTCGCATATGCCAATCTGCCGGAGGACTTCTGCGGAAAAGTCAAAGTTCTGGAATCCAAAAGCAAAGACCCGCGCTGGCGGAGTGTCTATATCCTGAAAGGATATTTCAAGCAATCGGTTCCCGGTTATTTTCCTATTCCCTATTCCCTCAGGAAACAAAATGCCCAGAAATGGGAATTCTCCACGGAAAACTGGCCGGAAGGCGATTATACGGTAACGCTCCAACTGATGCTCCGGCACAGAGACTGGAAGACAATGAAAGACGGCAGGAAAGCCTATCGGTACACTTCCTCTGCAATCAACTTCACACTGGAGAAATAAATAAGATGAATTTGAAACGGATATTGTCATGGAGCCTTTCGGTTCTTGCGGGAATCACTTTTTCCGCGGACCTCGAAATCCCGGAACGGAATGAACGCCCTCTCATCGACGGGAAAGCCGACGACGCCTGCTGGAGAGGACTCCCATGGCGGAGCGGATTCACACGCTGCGGCACAGGGAAACAGGCGGAAGCGAATACCCGTTTCAAAATCTTCACAAGCAAAGGAACGCTGTACATCGCCGTCGAAGCATCCGAGCCGGAAATGCAGAAAATCGTGAAAGAAAAGAAGGAACATGACTCTCCGGCAGTCTGGCGCAATGACTCAATTGAAATCAATCTGGTTCCCGATCCGAAAGCAATGTCGTTCTATAAATTCATCATAGACAGCACCGGACAATATGCCGATCTTCAGTTGACCGATGATAATACGGACAGCGGTAGATTCAATGCGTTCAACGAATGGGACGGAATGCCGGAAATCCGGACTTCCGCCGGAAAAAACTTCTGGACGGTGGAAGCCGCGATCCCGCTGGGGGCAATGCAGATCAATGAAGACACGCCGGATACCTGGCGCTTCAATGTCTTCCGCCACCGCTTCGCCGGTGGAAAGACGGAAAGCACATCCTATTCGCGTCTCCCGAAACCGGGCACGCTTCAGCCTGCGTCTTTCCTGAATGTAAAACTGCACGGCTTCAAGGCGGTGGATTACCCCTTTTCCGCAGGGAAAAGCACATTCACATTCCAACGCGGCAAAGACGGTGTCTTCGAGTTTAAAATTAACGGTGTGGTGCATAACGGAATGCCGAAGTTCCGTCTGGCGAAGGTCCGCTTCGCCCTGAACAACGGAACAAAGACCTATCAGGCGGAAAAACTGGAACCGTTCAAAGGGAAAAGCTCCACTGTGTCGAAGAATGTGATCCGCGATGTCCCACAGGGGGAATATCAGTTGAATTTCAGCATCTATTCCAATTCGTCCGTTCCGGTTCTACTCTGCAATGTTTCGCGGAAAGTGAAGCTGGAATACTCTCCGCTGAAAATCCGTCTTGTCAATCCCCCCTACCGCAGCAATGTCTATGCGACCATGCCGGACAAGATATTGAGGGCGGACATCCTGCTGAACGAAGATACCGGCATCCCGCTCACTGCAACACTCTCCAACGGCAAAGACATCCGCCTTGAACAGACAATCAGGGCTGCGGAATGGAACAACCGGGTCAATTTCGACATGGCATCGCTTCCCGACGGCTGTTACACGCTTTCCGTTTCGGGCAAAGGCGGACAGGGCATTTTCAAAACTGATACAACTGTACAAAAACTTCCTTACCGCAAGGGCGAAGTCTGGCTCGACAACCGGGGAGTAACACATGTGGACGGCAAACCGGTACTTCCTTTCGGATGGTATGGAACACAGCCGGACAAACCGGATAAGTCCGTGAACTGGATCATCCTGATGACCCGCTTCGCCGACATCGACAGTGCGGTGAAAACAATCCGGAAGAATCTGGAATCCGGTCAGAGGACCGCGATCTACATGACACAGGAAATCACGGGCAGAGCATGGGACAAGCCGGTATTGTTTGCCGAATCCGCACGTAAAGGCGGTCTTTCCCCGGCACAACGGGAAAAGATCATCAGATTCGTAAGCGCCGTCGGGAAGACGGATGGGCTCCTTGCCTGGTACATGGCGGATGAACCCGAAGGGCGGGACAACAATCCGCTTTTTTATGAAGAGGCGCTGGAACTCATCAGGAAGCATGATCCCTATCACCCCGGAATCATGCTCAATTACGGACTCTACGGGATCAAGAGATATTATCGCGGCGCCGATATCCTCATACCGGACTGCTACGCGCAATACTGGGAAGACGGCACCACGGAAAAACCCCGCTCCAGCACCTCGGAATGGGTCAGAACCGCGGCGGCGCTGCGCCCGGCATGGCTCTGCACCCAGATGTCACTCTGGCCCGCGCGACACCCGGACGGCAGACTGCGCGGTGTGCCGCCGGATTACAGAGACCAGCGTATGCAGTTTCTTCAGGCGATCATCCATAATGCCAAAGGTTTTTCGATGTATACCTATTATTACGGGCAGATCTATTCTTCCCTCATCATCGGGCACGAGGAACTCGGGCGCACACTTCAACTGATCCGCGAGTATGTCTTCGCCGATACCATCCCGAACGGCGTCACGATAAAAGGGGCAGAGCCTCCGGCGTTCCAGGCAGGATTGAAGAAAGTCGGGAAAGAGTTCTGCCTGATCGCCGTCAATACTTCGCTCAAGGCGCAGAAAATGGAGTTTCTGCTGAAAAACAGGTTTTCCGGAAATCTGTATGAAGGCGGAGGAAAAGGTGTGTTCAAAGTCGGCGCAGGACGTTTTACCGATACTCTCGCACCGAAAGAATCCCGGCTGTATCTGACGGACGGAAAACTTGCACAGGAAATTCCCGATGTCGCCGCAGTCGAACGGCGCATTGCCGAACACCGTGCGGGGCGCCGGAAAAAAGGAAACCTGATCGGAACCGGTGAGTTATATGAAGCGGATTATCTTGATTTCGCCGCCGGCAGAATTCCGGCTCATACAGTAAAAATCGCAGCATCTTCGGATGCGACGTTCCATGCGACAAAAAGGACCGGCTCGCTGTATTATCTGGTGGACGGGCTGACTGAACCGACCCGTTTCGAGTTCACATGGTCGCCGAAATCATCCGACAAGACACCGTGGCTGAATTTCGTTCTGCCGGAGCCATCGCCCGTAAGACTGGTGAAACTGTACACACCCGATGCAAGAATCACATCATGCCGGGTCACTGCGGGCGGGAAAAAATATGAAATCAAAGAAAACAGGAAAAATGTGATTGAGATTCCGATTGACGGCACCATGACATCCGAAGTCAAAATCGAGTTTCTGAAGACAAAACCAGCAACAACCGGAAAGAACAGACTGTTGAGCGAAGTGGAAATTTACTGAAAAGACACTGGAATTGCAGGATTTCGGTCCGGGTATGAAGAGAGAGACGGGGCGAAATCCTGCTTTTGCAGAAAACTTCAAAAGCAGGTGGGTCAATATATCAACGCTTTTGCTTCCGGGACTTCAAAAAAGTACGTGCCATGGCAAAAGGAACGGTATGCACCAGCAATCTGAAACAGATCAGTCCGGGGAATGGGCATGTATTCCGATTTATACGGATGATTCCGTTTTTTCCACGGGAGTGGAGATTCCGGCGACAGAAGATAAAATCAAAAAGGAGCTTGCCGGTCATGATTAAGATATGGCGGTCATGGAAAAGTGCGTTCGGAGAATTCTCACGGGAATTCATACCCGAAAAAGAGGAGAGCTGGAATGTGACGGACATTTACACGGACGGGGAACTGGAACGGATTCGGCGTGCAGGTTTCAATGCCGTCTGGGTTCATGCGCAGTTGAACCATATTGTCCGGACCGGAATTTTCCCGGAGCTAGGAGAGTATGCGGTGGAATTCCGGAAACGGTTGAATATTCTGACGGAACGGGCGGCACGGCATGGAATCGGTATCTATCTTTACCTGCAGGTGCCGCGCGGTCTGCCGCAGGGACACCCGCTCTGGAAAAAACATCCGGAATGCGCCGGAATGCCGGATATCTACTCCGACACCAACGGAAATCCTGTGGTTATGATTCCCATGTGCACGTCCATGCCGGCGACACGGAAATATCTGCAATGCGCAGCGGAGGAACTGGCGCGGAGACTCCCGCGTCTTGCCGGCGTGATCCTGATTACCGCTTCGGAATATCCTTCGCACTGTTACGGACGGGGCGGACGGATGGTTCCCGACGGAGACCGCCTGAAATTCATTCCGGTGGACTGCCCGCACTGTCTTGAACGGACACCGGCGGAAGTGATCACGGAAGTCATCGGCATTGTTTCCGGCGGAATCCACGCCGTGGCTCCGCAGATGCGGGTCATCGCATGGAACTGGTCATGGACTTTTTTCGAGGAATCCCCCTGTCCCAATCTCATCCGGCGCCTGCCACGGGACGTGAATCTGCTGATTGATTTCGAACGAGGAGGGCTCAGGAGGAACGGCGCAACTCTGGAAGAATATTCCCTCGGCTATGCGGGACCGTCCGAACGCTTTCGCCTTGCATGCGGGGAAGCGCGGAAACACGGTCTGGAGGTATTCGCAAAATTCCAGCTCGGCACAACGCATGAACTGGCGGTCGTCCCGAATCTGCCGCTGCTGGAAAACATACGCAGGAAAGCATCCCGGTTTTCCGCTTTGAACCTGAACGGATTCATGGGATGTTGGAATTTCGGCAACATGCCGAGTGCAAATGTCACAGCTTTCCAATATTTTCTGGAAAGGCCGGAGGCATCGCTTGAAGAGTTCGCCGCCGCGTATTTCCCCGGAAGCAACGCAGAAAAGATTGCGGAGGCATGGAATTTTTTCACGACGGCGATGGAGGAATATCCGCTTTACAACCCATGGCTGTATTTCGGTCCGGCTAATTTTTCACCGGCTCTGCCGCTGGAACCCGGGCCGCTGTCCAATATTGCCGGCGGGCGTTCATGGCTGCCGGAGGCGGTTCGCGGAGATGATATCGGAAAAGCGTTCAGGCAATGTTCGCCGGAAGAAGTCATTGCCGCATTTGAAAAGATACTTCCCCTCTGGGAAAAGGGGACGTATCTGCTTCGGGACACTCTCGGAAAAAGCGGTTCCATTCATGCGAGGGAGGAACTCTCCTCGGCGGAGGCGTGCGGATTGCTTTTCCGGAGTTCGCTCAACTGCGTGCGTTCCTACCGTCTGAAGCTGCAATGGGAGGATTCCCGCATGGGGGAATGGCGGAGAATCGCGCTGGATGAGCTGGAAAATCTGAGAAAACTTCTTCCGCTTGCCGAATCCGACCGCCGGATCGGATATCACATTGAAGCACATGCATATTTATTCACGCCGGAACAGATACGTAAAAAGATAGAAACATTGCAAAAAATCAAGGAGAATCATCATGAAGTTTTTGAGTTGGAGAAATCTGATCCTGCTGCCGGCGCTCCTGAGCTGCCCGTCCGCTGTTACGGGTGCAAATGAAATGGACGGTTACTTTTCAATGAAACCGCCTACATGGAGCTACGGTATGCAGAGCCGTGCGGCATCGCGAATCGGAGAACAGCCTGATATTGAGGGCGCGGTGGAAGCCGCTTTCCGCGCGGGAATGACGGAAGCCGTGGTTTTCGCAAAGGATCACACGGGTTTCTGCTTCTATCCCACGAAAGTCGGATTCGTTCATCCGCAGTTGAAAGTGAATCTTACGGGAGAGATGACGCAAGCGCTCCATAAGCGTAAAATGAGGTCCATTGCCTATATCAATCTCGGCATGGACGGAGAGCTGGGACGGCGGAAACCGGAATGGAGGCATGAATCCGCACCGGGAGTCTTTACCGATATCAAAGACCATTATGTCGGAATGTGTATTTTCAGCGGCTATCTGGAACAGTACATGCTTCCGCTGCTCAGGGAGGTTCTGACAATGAATCAGGTGGACGGAATCTTCTTCGACCCGATCACGACCTTCGACTACTGCTGCTGTCCGGCATGTAAAAAGGCATTTGAAAAGGAGTTCGGCGAAAAACTGCCCCTGCCAGCCGACAAGGAGAATCCACTGTGGGCGAAATACGGCCCGTTTCAATACCGACGCATAACAGACTGCATGAATCTGATACGGAAACAGATTCAGGAACTCCGCCCCGGCGCAACAATTCTTTTCAACCATTACGGCGGACCATTCTACCCGATGAAATTTCCGGGGGTGCCGGACGGTGCGATTTCAGGCGACCCGCGTGCGGCATTCCCGCAGATCACCATGTTTGCGAACTACATATCATCCATGCCCTCCGGAGGGGATATTTACATCGAACGCTTCTTTCACGGATGGGGGGACCGCTGTGACCTCTCAGACTTGTCTCTGGAATATAAATCAGCCTCAATCTTCATGTATGGACAACGCTGGTGCGTCGGTGACCGGATGCACCCGGAATGCCGGATGGCGCCCGGTTCGGCTCATGCCATGCAAGTCATTGCACGCACATGGGGCAATATGACGCGGCTGCTGCCGGACAGACTCAGGCGCACGCCGGATATGCTTCTGCTGTTTCCGGAGAGTCAGCAGGGGGGGAAAGCGCTCCGTGAATTCGGCAGAATCAATTTCAGGAAACGCTACCGTTTTTATGCCGCATATCAGATGCTGGCAGATGCCGGACGCAGTGTCATGGTGGTGCCTGAAATGATGTTGGAACGTCATCTCACGCAAAACAGAATGCTGGTTCTGGCTGCCTGTGAATATCTCAAGCCATCCACGGAAAAACTGATCAGGAAATTCGTAGCGGAAGGAGGAACCGTACTGGTATCCGACAGTCTGCCGGTTCTCGACAACGACTCTGTTCCCGTCTGGCTGGGAATCAACAGCAGGGAAAGGGAGGTATATCAACCGGGGATTTACCTTACGCCCTTCCGCAAAAAAAGCATTGACGCCGAACTGCCGCTGGTGCGGGGCGACATCCACCGGCTCAAACTCCGTTCCGCGCAGACTATTCTCTATGGGACAGAACAATACGACGGAACTCTGATGGGTGCCGGCTTCAACTCCTCATCCGATACCCCCGGCAAGGTTCCGCTTCTGACTGTCAACCGGTATGGAAAAGGCGCAGCCTATTATTTGAATGCACCGATCTTCTCCGATTACATTGATGTCTCTCCACAACAGAAAAAATGGTGTGAAGAACTTTTTGCAAAAATCCGGAAAACGCCCACCTGTTATCTGGATTCGCCGTCAGGAAACGTGGAAATGGCATCGTATGAGGACCCGTCCGGCAGAAAGTTCTTCATTCTCGTCAATCACGGAGGACGTCAGGCTCTTTCCTTCATGAATCCCGATGGAGAGCGGATCGTGGAACCGCAGCCGCTGTTCCGGGTAACTCTGAATGCGGCATTTCCGCGGAAAACGGAAGTCAGGATCAACGGAAAACAGGCGGACGCCGTGTGGGAAGACGGATATCTCCGCATTCCGGTGATCATGAATTCCGTATGGAAAATTATTGAAACAGGAGCTCTGCAATGATTACAGAAAAAGAATCTTCCCGTTTTTTCCGCGAACACAGGGTCGATTTCGCAGTGGCGGGCGGCGGCATGGCAGGAGTCTGCTGTGCGATTACCGCCGCGCGCCTCGGCTTGAAAACGATACTGATCCAGAACCGTCCGGTATTAGGCGGTCCCTCCGGATCGGAATGCGACTGCGACGCTGACGGACGCATCGTCGGCGGCGCGTCTCAGTATGGGAACCGCAACGCAAAAGAAACCGGCATTCTGGAAGAACTCAGGCTGGAAGCGGCATACCGTTACCAGCACGGCTGGCGCAACCACTGGAGCATCCTCCTGCGGGAGTGGTGCGAAAAGGAACAATCTCTGAAACTGCTGCTGAATACGGAAGTAACGGGTGTAAAAACGGAAGGGAACAGGATCGTTTCTCTTTCCGCGAGAACGCTTGGAAGTGAATTGAACCACATTGTCCATGCACCGCTTTTCGCGGATTGCACGGGAGACGCATTCATCGGCTGTGAAGCCGGTGCGGAATTCCGCATGGGACGCGAAGCACGCGCGGAGTTCGGGGAAAGCCTGGCGCCGGAAGTCAGCGACAATGTCGTGCTGGGGTCTTCGATCTTCTTCCGCGCCGTCGATGTCGGGCATCCCGTGAAGTTTGTCCCGCCTGAGTGGGCGTGCCGGTTTGAAGACGAGGATTCCCTCTGTTACCGGGTTCACCGTGACATCTCCAAAGGATACTACTGGATCGAGTGCGGCGCGGAACACGATACGATCGCCGACAATGAAGCGATCTACCGCAAACTGCTGTCCATACTTTACGGAGTATGGGACCACATCAAGAATCACGGGGATCACGGTGCGGAGAATTACGCGATCAACTGGATCTCCAACGTTGCCGGAAAGCGTGAATCGCGGCGTCTGACCGGCGACTATATGATGTGTGAAAAGGATATCGTCAAACACACGGAATACCCCGATGCAGCGGCATATGGCGGCTGGAATCTCGACCTGCATCCGGTAAAAGGGATTTTCAGCCGCGAACCTCCGTCCGGACCGCCGAACGCGATCATGTGCCCCGGTGTTTACCAGATTCCTTTCCGCTCGCTTTATTCGGGGAAAATCGACAATCTGATGATGGCGGGGCGCAATATCAGCGCTTCGCATGTTGCGCTTTCTTCCACAAGGGTCATGGGGACCTGCGCGGTCTGCGGGCAGGCGGTCGGAGCGGCGGCTTTCCTGATGACACATCATCAGACATCGGCACGGGAAATAGCCCGGGCGCACGCAGAGGAACTGCGTTATCTTCTGTATCGCATGGATCATACCATCCCCGGAATAGTCAACGCCGACCCGTTGAACCTGACGGGAACAGCTCTTGCCGAAGCAGACAGCGCCATGCCGCTGCGCATTTGCGGAGCGACGGAAATGCAGCCGCTCACTGGAAACTGCCCGAATACACAGGTAGTTCAATTCTTCCTCAACTCGGAAGATTTTCTGGAAAGCGCATTTTTTCTGCTGGAAAACACCGGAACCGAACCGGAAAAAATTCATGCGGAACTGGTCCGCCGGGAAAACTCCGGCGATATTTCCTGCGAAATCCCCGTTGCGGGAGCCGACAGCATAATTCCTCGCGGAATTCATGAAGTCGAATTCCGCTTCAATGCGGAAATGGAAAAGAATACCCGCTGCGCCATCCGTCTGACGGGAACAGAGCAAGTCAGGATCGCACTTCAGAAACGTTATCTGCCCGGATGCCACAAAAAGATAAAATATTCGGGTGACAATAAAAACTATTGTTTCCGCCTGCTGCCGGAACAGTTTCCGTTCCAGGCGGAAAATGTGCTGAATCCGGAAAACCGTCCCCGGCAGAGAAACTGCATCTGGATTTCCGAACCCGATGCCGGACTGCCGCAGAACCTGACGATTCGTTTCCCGCACGCTGTCTGCTGTTCCTCTCTGGAAATCGTCTTCGACACGAATCTTGACGCAGTCTCGCCATATATTGTTCCGCCGGAGTGTGTCAGGGATTATTCTGTGGAGGCGGAATGCAACGGACAGCGGATCGGCATCGCAGAAGTGAAAGACAACAGGCAGCGATTCCGGGTCCACGATTTTCCCGGAAAGGAATATCACGCCTTTCACTTGAAGATCAAATCCACGTGGGGAGATCCGTCTGCAAGAATTTTTCAGATCCGCGTCTATCGCAGCAGATTCATTCCCGCATCCACGGTAAAGGAGTATTCTGCAACGCTCCATGGACAATCCGGCACAGAATCGCAGCGATGGTGGAAAGAGACAAAGCCGTGAGGAAAGTATATCCCGGAAAAGCAGTCCGACACTGTTCTGCCCCGGCACTTACCCGGCGACACTGGAACGCTCGATCAGGCTGGGGCTGACAGTTCTGCTGACAGGAGGAATGCCGGTCCTGAAATATTCGTCGAGGAGTTCCAGAGCGATATGCCCCATCTCATCCAGTGGCTGCCGGATCGTCGTCAGCCCCTGCGACTCCGCGGACGGCCATGAGATATCGTCATAGCCGATGACGGAAAGATCCTCCGGAATCCGCAGATTCAACTCGCGGCAGGCGCGCCAGATCATCTCCGCACGATGGTCGCGCGTGGCAAAAAACGCAGTCGGGCGCTCCGAGGAACGAAGCAGATCAGCAAGAGAGCCGTAAGCCCTCTCAGTCCGGTTCAAAGGCGCCTCGATCACCATGCCCGCCTCCGGATAAATCTCCTCCTCGGCAAGCGCCCCGCGGAATCCGGCAAGCATTTCCCTGTAGATGAAAGAAGAAAGATCGCCGGAGAGCACACCGATCCTGCGGTGCCCCGCCGCCAGCAGACGCATCCCCGCAAGACGTCCGATGCTGCGGAAATCCACACGGCAATGCACCTGATCCTGCGGTCTTTCCAGATTGACCACCACGGCGGGAACTCCCCGCTCTTTCAGCCCGGCAAGACAATCCGGGTCCTCGATGGAGATCATCCCCTGAATATCACCTTTGCGGTAACGCTCCTCCAGCTCCTGCGGCGCGGGCGGAGCCGGGGTAAAGGAGAGAAGCGCCTCCGCAAAACGTTCCGACGCCGCAACGCAAATCGCGGAAAGCATTCCGAGCAGTTCATAAGCATTGCGGGAAAGCATCCCCGGACAGCGGACAAGAATCCGCTCCAGGCGCGGCGGTTTGGCTTCCCGGACAACGCAGACGCCGCGCCGGGGAACCATGCGCAGAATCCCCTCCTGCTGAAGCATCCGCAGAGCAATGCGTACAGTTCCGCGCCCCACTTCCAATTCTTCCGCCAGACTGCGCTCCGAAGGCAGGAATTCCGAATGGTCGTAACTGCCGGACAGAATCCGGCTGCGGAGAGCTGCAATGATTTCCCGGTTCAGTGGTCTGGCCATCTCTTCGTTGTTCCTTTCCAAATATGGTAAAATATATCACCACCGGTTTTTATTGCAATCAAAAGAGGCTGCAACTCTTATTTTTTTGAAAATTTTCTGATCTGCCTATTGAAAAAACGGATAATGGAACGATAATATTAACCAATGGATTATAATTAACCATTGGGTTATTTATAAATAATCAAATAACGGAACCGGCGGAAAACTCGGAGCGGGAAAAATCTCCTGTAAACTGTCCGGACAATCTTGGAAAAGCTGAGACAGCAAATGCAGAAAGGGTGCTGATAAATGAAGAAAAAAACTGTCCGATTCGGAATCATTGGAACCGGCTTGATCGCCTCCACACACGCCGAAGCGTTAAAGCGGCTCGGCAATGCCGTGCTGTTCATGGTTTATGACCGTGATCTGCAGAAGGCGGAAGCGTTCGCCAGACGTTTTGAGTGCCGCTTCGCCCGTACATTCGAGGAGTTGCTGGAGTCTTCCGTCGAGGCGGTCACAATCGCCACGCCGAGCGGACTTCATGCGCAGTCGGCAATTCCCGCGGCACGTGCCGGCAAACATATCTTCTGCGAAAAACCCCTGGACGTCAGCATCGAAAAAGCAGAAGAAATGATCCGTGCCTGCGATAAAAATAAAGTGAGGCTCGCCGCAGTATATCCGCTCCGGTTCTGCGACTCCGTGAAATGGGTCAGAAACATGTTGGACGCCGGTCATTTCGGCACACCGGTTCTTGCCGGCGGTTCCATCCGCTGGTACCGCACGCCGGAATATTACGCTTCCGCAGCGTGGCGCGGCACCCGCGCACTGGACGGAGGCGGTGTCCTGATGAATCAGGGAATCCATATCGCGGACCTGCTTCTGCATCTGAACGGCGATGTCTCGGAGGTGTCGGCATACACGGCAAAGTGCCTGCACAGAATTGAAGTGGAGGATACGGTCGCCGTCTCTCTGCGCTTCCGCAACGGATCGCTCGGTTATCTGGAGGCAAGCACTGCCTGCGCACCGGGAAACCCGAAACGCCTGGAATTGTCCGGCACACGTGGCACCGTCCTGCTGGAAGATGACCAGATCACGCGCTGCCGTCTTGATCAGGAAACGGAAGTGACAGAAACGATTCCCCGCGCAGCAGCCCCCATACAGGATTCCGGCAGTCCGCTGGTCTCCGACTGCGAACTTCACAGGCGCCAACTGGAGGACATGGCAGATGCGATTCTCAACGGCGGGGAAGTCGCTGTTACAGGCAGGGAAGGCCTCCGCGCCCTGAAACTGATCCATGCCGTCTATGAATCCGCGGAAAGCGGCAGACGGATTCCAATGGAATAACATTCGCAGAAGAATCTCGCAAACTGAATTGCCGCAATACAGACAGCGGAATATCGGAAAGCCGAAACAACGGAAAAATCCCTCCGGCGGCGGTTCCAACCGCTGAAGAGCGGCAGGAGCAATGTCCTTGAGCCGGAGGATCGGGACATCAAGTCCGATAAACATATAACAGTCCTTTAACTGTTATACTTTAACTAATACACTGTAACATAATATTTTTCTCTCCGGCAAAAAAGCAGAGTATCCTCTCTTACGACTTTTCCTTCTTAATATTGTCTTTTCCCATTAAATTTTGTATTTTTTTCATTTTTCCTATTGACAAAAACATTGTTTTGTCATATAATTATAATATGAAACAGTAGATATTACAGGACAGAAACACTTCATGAGAAACGAAATTTCTGAACAGAAAAGACTCCGCGTTCCGGATCTGGCGAATCTGTTGCGCGAAATGATCGAGAAACAGCAGTTCCCCGGCGATGCGCCGATGGATTCGACACGGAGACTTGCCGCCCGCTACGGCGTTTCCCCCGTGACCGCCAACCGTGCCATCAATGAACTGGTCAATAAGAGAATTCTGTATCGCGTTCCGGGAAAGGGAACCTTTGTTTCCGGAAGCCGTTCCTGGCGCAACATCGGGGCGCGCATCAGTTTCTACCCGTATCAGGGAAACAGCCCGAACAAGGATTACGACCTGCTGGTCGGGCTCCATTTTCAGACGACCTGCAATCTCCTGAAGCAGAACGGCTACGACATATCCATCATTTCGGATATTGAAAGAAACGATCCCGCAATCCTGAAACGGACTCTCAGCTCCTCCGACGCACTGATCCTGAACAAGGAATTCGTCACCCCGAAAACCCTGCCGCTGCTGTGCTCCTATCCATGCCCGATCATTCTGATCGATTCGCCTTTTGTATCGGATAACCCTTTCCATCAGGTGGTAGCGGATCTCTTTCCGGGATTCCGGAAGGCCGCCGACTATTTTGCCGAGCTCGGCGTCCGTGAAGTCGTGATCGCCGGAATTGCAAACACCGAAACACACCAGTTCCGGCGCCGCCTTTTCCGCAGAATCATGAGCGTTTTCCATCCGGAAATCGCCTTGTGCGAGGATTTGACTCATGAATATCTGCTCAACAACTACGGGGAGGAATGCGGAAGACGGATCGCACGGAACTATCTGGAGCTGCCCCGCCGCCCCGGAATTTTCTCCGTCAGCGATTATATATCATTCGGAATGCTGGACGTACTGGAGGGCGCGGGACTGTGCGCCGGCAAAGATTTCAAGCTCATCAGTTTTGACAATCTGGAAATCAGGGGAATCGGGCCATACCCGGAACCGCGCCTGACGACAATCGAATATCCCTACGATTCTCTCGGCAGAGAACTGATCGCCATGCTCTCCGAACTGCTGGCAGCCCGGACAGCCAACACCAGAATCATACGGACGCCGGCAGACAATCTTATTATCCGTTCAACCACTTAAACAGGAGGATTCCATAATGGCACACAAGAAAAAGAAATTCAAACAAATCAAATTGCCGATAGCGGCAATCGGTCAGGACATGCACTCTCCGCCTGTTCAGGAAACTGCCGGAAAAAATCAGGAGCTGACTGAAACGTTCAGGATTCCGGTTCCGCACTGCCGCCCCTGCAGAACGCCATCATTCACACTGATAAAACTTCCCATGAGAAAAAATTGTAAAAAGGCTGTTTCATTCCGGCGGTGCCAATTCTCCTCCTGCCTTATTTTTCCTTTCTTCCTTCAATTGTTCGATTGTTCAATTGTTGAATTGTTCCAATGTTTTTCTACTTCTCCCTTCCGTGTTCCCTGTTCGAGATTCTTACTTCGCAGGGTGAAAACAAGAGTTTTCACCCTGATAGAACTTCTCATCGTAATAGCGATCATCGCAATTCTTGCCGCAATGCTTCTGCCGGCTCTGAATGCAGCCCGCAATAAAGCCAGAAGTATTTTATGCATCAACAACCTCAAACAGAATCTGACGATTCTGGAATTTTACCAGAATGACTCCAATGGCTGGCATCTCAGTTATGAAGGACACAGAGGCGCTTATGCAAGGACCTTGATCACCGGAGGTTATGTAAAAGGAGAGGCTTATGTCCCGGAACCGAAATATGGGTTGATTCCGCGCAACTGGACCTGTTCCGTTATAACAAACCCGAAAGTGACCGAGGGAAATCAGGTCTATGTTCACAACACCTACGGAATGCCGTCAACAGTTCTCAACAAAGACCACGCCACGGAGACATGGCTCTCCGCTGTCGCTTATAAATATTCTCCGGCATTCCCCTCCCCGGCATCCATGCTTTATCTTGCCGACGCCGCCAATACGGACCTGCTCGCTCCCCGCTATTATTTCCGCTGGTATGGGACGGATAAGAACCGGCTCTCTCTGAACCACGGACGTCAGGCGGGAATCGGTTTCATGGACGGCCATGCAGCTCTGTATGACATGGTGACTTTACTTAATGAATACCGCCTCAGGAACTTTACTGCCGGCGTCAAATAATCATACGGAGGTGACGATTCATAATTTCAGAGAAGCAACACTGCATCAGAATGCGTCTGATGCGGAATTCAAAATGCAACCAATCTGCAGAAAACAGGTCATCTGAATCTGCTTTCTGCAACAGCAGGATAAAAAACATGTGGAAATATATACTGATTCTTTTCGGGCTTGCCGGAGTATGCACCGCAGATGACTTACAGGGTTACAGCCGCATTGACCATAAAGCGGGAACCTCCTCCAAAGTAATGCTGACAGATCCCGGATTCGAGAAAAACGGCAGCGGATGGGAACTCAAACCTGGATTCGCTGTTGAAAAAGGAAGCGGGCGCAGTGCAACCCATGCTCTCAAGTATGTGCGGAACAACCGGTCGGACTACGCGATTGCCTCAACACGGATCGATGTAAAACCCGGAGCATTCTACCGCTTTGGGAGCTGGATCAAAACCAGCGGAGTAACCACCTCCCCGCAGGGAGGCGGCGCCACCATTGCCATGGAATTTTCGAAAAAGGGAAAGGACGGCAGAAATATCTTCCTGACCGGGCGGTATCTGCGGGGCATCACCGGAACGAAAGACTGGACCTTCGTTTCCGATGTCGTCAGAATACCGAAAAATGCCTCCGCCGTCTCTCTTTCGCTTTATATCTGGAAAGGAGCATCCGGCACTGCATGGTTCGATGATATTACGGTGCAGGAACAAGGCGCCAATCTGTGGTCGCTCTATACCCTGAATCCATATCAGACCGTTGCCGACGGCAAATGCACGGTCGCGGTCAGTTATGATGGCAAATCCGTTGCCGGACGCGATCTTGAGGTCCGTATGCAGATCAAAGAAAACGGCATGGTACGCCGGGCAAAAGTCAGGGAAGACCGCGCGGAAATAGAGCTCGGAAAACTTGCCCCCGGACGTTACGATGCCGAATTCATGATTCTTGATCCTGCAAAAAAAACAGTCTGCTGCTCAACCCGGATTCCGTTGCTGGTGAACCCCTCGGCGCATCCGGCGGTCGCTATCGACCGGTTCGGGCGCACCGTTGTCAACGGCAGGCCGTTCCTGCCGCTGGGCATCTTCACGGCAGGACTTGATTCCCGGACAATGGATACCTTGCGTGAAGCCGGTCTGAATTGCGTTCTGCCGTATTCAAGCATGAATCTGAAACTGGACAATAATGCCCCCGCTTCCCCCGAACAGATCATCAAGGTTATGGATCTGGCGGAGTCAAAAGGGCTGAAAGTGATTTTTTCCTGTAAAGACGTCGGTTCCTCCGCACGCTATGGAGTGCAGGAATGGCACGGCACAAAAGGACAGGATGCGATTATCCGCAGGATCACCGGTCTGCTGAAAGAACATCCGGCACTGCTGGCATGGTACATCAATGACGAACAGCCGTCATCGCAGATTGAACGCCTTACAGCCATGCGCCGCCTTTTTAACCAGATGGACGCGAATCATCCGACATACGGCGTATTATATCAATATGAAGACCTGCCGATGTACGGTTCCACCAGCGATATCATAGGCGTCGATCCCTATCCGCTGAATGGCGATAATCTCAAGAAAGCAGTCTATGCCATGACCCAGTCACGTCTGGCAGGACTGCCCGCATGGGTCGTTCCGCAGGCAGCCAATATTTCCATTTACAGCTCGGAAAAGAAACTTGAGAATCCGCAGAATCCGAGTGAAGAAAAAATGCGGTCGCTGGTTCTTCTCGAAGCCGCATACGGAGCCAGGGGCTTCATCTTCTACAAATATGAGGATTTGAAGTCATGGAAACTGCCGAAAGACAATTTTGCAAAGGAATGGGCAAAAGTCAAAAGAGTTGTCGCGGCATTGAAGAGCCTTGAGCCTTACATCATGTCGGAATATCCGGTGGAACTGCTCTCCGAAGGCGAGGTCGTTGCAGCCAGACTGCGGAACCCGGACGGAAAGACAGTCATCGTGATTTGTGCCGTCGGACCGGGAACAGCATCGGTAAAATTGAACCTCGGTGACCGCAGGTACCGTTCAAAGTATGGATATACCTCCAAACAGAATGGAGAATGGACTTTCCGAGGCAGCGGCATCTGCTCCGACCTGCTGTTCGAAGAATAACTCTTTCCCCGCATACCGATGCATCTTTCAGCATGGGAGCGGAAAGATGCATTGAAAAAAATCCCCGGATGCTTTCACATACGGGGATCAAAAAAACAAAACAGAAAATCTTATTTCTTTGCCTTCACCTTTTTCAGGACCGGAACACCACTTTCCACCGTATCGGCGGTAATAATGCACTCGGCAACATCCGTCCGGGACGGCAGATCGAACATGATATCCACCATCATCTGTTCGATGATCGCCCGCAATCCGCGCGCCCCTGTCCCCTTTTCAAAAGCTTTCTGCGCCAGAGCCTCCAGAGCGGCTTTCTCAAAGGTGAGTTTGACACCTTCGATTGCAAGCAGTTTTTCATACTGCCGTGTAATCGAATTCTTCGGTTCGACCAGAATCTTCACCAGATCCTCTTTCGTCAAGGGCTCCAGGCTCGTAATGACCGGAAGACGTCCGATAAACTCGGGAATCAGGCCGTACTTCACCAGGTCCTCCGGTTCAACGGCTTTCAGCACCTGATTGGACTCCAGCTGCCGGTTCTCCTCAATCTCCTTGCGGTCGGCGGTAAAACCGAGCACATGGCGCCCGATACGCCGCTGAATCATTTTATCGAGCCCGACAAACGCCCCGCCGCAGATGAACAGAATATTCGTCGTATTGACCGGAATATACTCCTGCTGCGGATGTTTGCGTCCGCCTTTCGGGGGGATATTCGCAACGGTGCCTTCGAGAATCTTCAGAAGCGCCTGCTGAACCCCTTCGCCGGAAACATCGCGCGTAATCGAAACGTTTTCACCCTTCTTGGCGATCTTGTCGATTTCATCCACATAGATAATGCCGATCTGGGCACGCTCCACATTGTTGTCCGCAGCCTGAAGCAGACGCAGAATGATGTTCTCCACATCCTCCCCGACATAACCGGCTTCCGTCAGCGTAGTCGCATCTGTAATGCAGAACGGGACATCCAGAAGACGCGCCAGAGTCTTGGCAATCAAAGTCTTTCCCGAACCGGTCGGACCGATCAGGAGCACGTTGCTCTTTTCGATCTCGACATCCTCGAACGCCTTCGCCATCTCATTGCTGTCCGCCTGAAAAAGCCGCTTGTAATGATTATGAACCGCGACGGAGAGAATCTTTTTCGCATCTTCCTGCCCGACGATATATTTATCCAGTTCAGCCTTGATTTCGGCAGGTTTCGGAAGCGGCTTCTGCGCCTGTTCCTGAAGAACGTTATCCGAATTCTTCTTCGCTCTGTCCTCCTCAAGCCCGAACAGACGTTCACATTCCGCGACACAATCCTTGCAGATATTGGCTCCGCGCGGCCCTATCACCAGCGGGCCGACCTCCGGCGTAAAGCCGCGCCGTCCGCAGAATGCGCATTTCATTTCATCTTCGCGATTGTTCGCCATGAAAAAACACCTTTCCTTAGAACTTATTTCGCGGCCTTTTCACGGATACGGTGCGGAAGAATCCGGTCCACAAGACCGTATTTTTTCGCTTCCTCCGCAGACATGAAGAAGTCACGCTCCATATCGCTCTTGACCTTTTTCAGCGGATTGCCCGTGGTGGATGCAAGAATTTCCGCCAGAATGTCATTCAAACGGTTCGCCTCCTGCACAGCCAGCTTCATATCCTCGACTTTGCCCTCCGTTCCGCTGGAAACGGAATGGATCATGATCCGGGCGTTCGGAAGCGCATAGCGTTTTCCGGGAGCTCCGGCGCTCAACAGAACGGCTCCCATGCTGGCGGCCTGCCCGACGCAGTAGGTTTTGACATCGCAGGAAAGCATCTGCATCACATCGTAAATCGCCAGTCCGGCGGTCACGCTCCCGCCGGGCGAACAGATATACATATCAATGTCTTTTTTCGGGTCCTCGCTCTGAAGGAACAGCAGTTCGGCAATTACCAGATTTGCAATGGAATCGTCGATCGGCGTTCCGAGCAAAACGATTCTGTCCTTCAACAGGCGGGAGTAAATATCATAACCGCGTTCGCCGTTTCCGGTCTGTTCCACAACCATCGGAATTGTCATTGAATTGCGTGCCATAATTGTTCCTTTCAGAGTTTAATCAGAAATAACGGCTCAAGCCTTTGCCTGGGAGGCGATGAAATCAATCACTTTGCCCATCAGGATGTCGGCCTGGATTTCACCATATCCGCCGTTGTCGCTCAACATTTTGCGGACATCTTTCTCCTTGTAGCCGAGATAAGCGCTCATATTGCGGATCTGGGTATCGACTTCCGTATCTTCCACCGTGATCTTTTCGGTTCTGGCGATCTTGCGGAGGATGAAGAATTTCTTCAGATATTTGCCGGCTTCCGCCTTGGCTTCCTCAACGTGTTTGTCCTTATCTTTCTTGAATGCTTCGATGTCGGCTTCGCTGCGGACAAGACGCTCCGCAATCCGGGAGAACTCACGCTGGGATGTGGATGCAAGAATCCCTTTCGGAAGCGGGAAGTCCTCCACCATGCCGACGACGGTCTCCGCAACTTTCGACTTGATCTCTTCCTTGCGGATCTGCTCAAGTTCGCGTTCCGCGGTCTTCCTGATCTCCTCATTCATCTTTTCGACATTTTCCATGCCGAGTTTTTCAGCCAGCTTGGCGTCATCTTCCACCGCGACACGACGCTGGGCTTCGAGAACTTTGACCTTGTAATTCACGGTTTTTCCCTGAAGGTCCTTCTCTCTCCAGTCGGCGGGGAATTCCGCCTTGAAAGTGTATTCTCCATCTTTCTTCGCACCGGTCAGTGCGGCAAGCACGCCGGGAATCTGCTCCGGTTCGGAAAGCCAGATCCAGCTTTCTTCGGATTTGACGGCTCTCTGGAGAGAAGCGGGCGCGTTCTCGGGAAGAACGAAATCGGACTCATACGTGACTTTCAGCATGTCGCCCTTCTGCGCAGGCTCTTCGACAGTGACATAGTCGGCATAGAGGTCCTTGAGATATTTCATGCGGTTCTCAATGTGCTTCTCAAGCGTTTCCCCTTTTCCGACCTTGACTTTGACGCCTTTGTATTCCGGCATTTTGAATTCGGGAGCGACTTCGACTTCGAGAGAGAAAGCATACTCCTTGTCGGCGGCGGGCGCTTCTTTGGCATCCATGGCTCCGAAAGCAACAATATCCATGGACTCATCGCCGGTCACTTTGGAGAAAGCCGCCTGCTGGAGCATCTTGGCGACGTCTTCCATAATATAATCTTTATATTTTGCCTTGATCAGGGAGATCGGCGCCTTGCCTTTACGGAAGCCGGGAACCTGAGCCTGTTTGGCAGCTTCTTTGGAAGCATCGTTGAAAGCTTCGGCAACCGCATCCTGAGGGAACTTGATTTCTGCTTTGCGGGTGCAGGGTTCCGTTTCCTTCCAGTCGAGCTGGACAGCTTTGAGCAATGAGTCAAGAGCCATAATAGTCTTTTCACCTTTTATTTATTTTAAACTTATGAGATATTTACAATACGAAAGTAGGGAATATAACGCAGGAATCCGTTTTTTTCCAGCACGGCAAATATAAAAAACAGGAAATTTCTTCCGCACCGGCAGACACATCCGCCCGCCGCAACCGGGGAATCCGATAAGCAGAACCGCCATAAAGACAGGAACCGCAGGGCAGCGTCAAATTCTGTTCTCTCAGCCTTTTCTGCCGTACATCGCACCGGTCTCTGCCGCGCAGGTTCACAAAAAATATTAATTTTTTCTTGTTTTTTATCAATAAATACTTGTTGTCTAGGGGAAAAGCCGTTATATTGCCGGATGATAATATTTTAATTTTGAACCATATCAAAAACCGGGAGTCGTATATGGGCGGTTTTCCAAAGCTTACAATTTTGTCTGAACAGTTGAGAGGAAAAACCTTTGAGCTGAATAAGGACCTTCATACCGTCGGAAGAATCGAAGAACGTGACATCTGCATTATGGACCCGACCATCAGCACTTATCACTGCTCTTTCATCAAAAGCGGCAACACCTATATTCTGAAAGACAATAACAGCACGAACGGAACCAGAGTCAACAACGTTCCGATCACCGAACAGGAACTTCAGAACAGCGACATCATTCAGATGGGTGACGTTGAAATGCTGTATGACTGTGACGATAAGACGACACAGACGGAAACCCGCACACAAACAGGAATCGACCTCAACAAAAATGTCATATCGTCCTCAACGATCAAGAAGATGGATACGATTTCACCTTACTCCAAAAGTGCGGCAAGCGCAACCAGCAAGAAGAATCAGCGCCTGATTCTGATCGTGCTCGGTGTACTGGTCGTCGTCATTCTGGCTCTTCTGGGAATGCTTTTCTATATCTTCTTTTCCGCAGAAAAACCGACGGCGACGGCGAACTTTATACCGCAGCAGCTTGTCCATGTGCTCAAGGCATAATTTGCAGGAGCGCGGTAAACAGAAAAAATCCTTTGTTTTTGCCTGCGGGCAGATGTAACGGGAATTTTTGTATTTGCGGCACAAATATTAACACTTAATTATAAACAGGATAAAAATGAGCGATAACAATAGCCCCAGAAAACCATTCAAAGACAAACAGGCGCCCAAGGGACCGCCGGCGGCACTTTTCATCTGGCTGCTGATCCTTATCACATTCGTCGGGATCATCATTTTCAAATTCAATCCGTCCCTGATGGGAGTTCAGGAGTGGAACCAGACAAAGTTTGAAGCCGCATTGAACAGCGGTTATATCGCAACGGCGGACATCACCCCGGAATCCGACTCCATCTACTACATCGTGGGCAAACTCAAACCGGACTACAAGCCGGCGGCACAATCCGATGCAAAGGATCTGAGCAAAGAGAAAAACGGGGCAAAAGCGCCGGATGTCTACTCCACACGCGTCACGGCAAGTGATGAACTGATGAAGAAAATGGAACAGAAAGGGGTCGAAGTCAAGGTTCTTCAGCGGGAAAGCTGGTGGAAAAGCCTGATTGTCAATCTCGTGATCGGCGCCCTCATCATCGGATTCATCTATTTCCTCTTTTCCCGTCAGCTCCGCAATGCGGGCGGCGGCGCCATGCAGTTCGGCAAGAGCCGCGCACGCATGATCATGCCCGACGAGCACCGCAAGAAGTTTGACGACGTCGCCGGATGCGACGAAGCCAAGGAAGAAACCAAAGAAATCGTGGATTATCTCAAGGACCCGCTGAAATACAAACTTCTCGGCGGCAAGATTCCGAAAGGAGCGCTTCTCATCGGGCCTCCGGGAACAGGCAAGACCCTGATGGCGAAAGCCGTCGCCGGCGAAGCCTGCGTGCCGTTCTTTTCTATCAGCGGTTCCGATTTCGTGGAAATGTTCGTCGGCGTCGGCGCAAGCCGTGTGCGCGACATGTTCGAGCAGGCGCGCAAAGTGGCGCCCTGTCTGATCTTCATTGATGAAATCGATGCGGTCGGACGCTCCCGCTTCTCCGGAATCGGCGGCGGACACGATGAACGTGAACAGACCTTGAACGCCCTGCTCGTCGAAATGGACGGTCTGGAGACACAGGAGGGCGTGATTCTTCTTGCCGCAACCAACCGTGTTGACGTGCTTGATCCCGCCCTGCTCCGTCCGGGACGCTTTGACCGCCAGATCGTCATTGACCTGCCCGACATCCGCGGACGCCGCAAAATCCTTGACGTTCATGCAAAAACGGTCAAGCTGGAGCCGACCGTCGATCTTGACCTGATCGCCAAGAGCACACCGGGATTCAGCGGCGCCGATCTTGCAAACCTGATCAATGAAGCCGCGCTTCTCGCGGCAAGATACGACCGCAAGGCGGCGACTCAGCAGGATCTTGAAGAAGCCCGTGACAAAGTCTGCTGGGGAAGAGAACGCAGAAGCAGGAAAATTCCGGAGCGCGAGCGAAGGCTTACAGCCTGGCATGAAGCCGGTCACGCCATCGCGTCCTTGTATTGCAAATATGCGACGCCGCTTCACAAGGTCACGATCATTCCGCGCGGCATGGCGCTCGGCATGACCATGATGCTGCCTGAAGAGGACCGCTATTCCAGAACCCGTCTCGAAATGCTTGATGATATGGTGATTGATATGGGCGGACGCGTTGCGGAGGAAATTACATTCGGCGATATCACAGGCGGTGCATCCGCCGATATCTCCCATGCAACCAATGTGGCACATGCAATGGTCTGCCGATTCGGAATGAGTGAAAAACTCGGCACCGTCCAATATGGAGAGCGTTCCGATCATATTTACCTGGGACGTGACATCACCCGCAGCGAGTCTTTCAGCGAGGAAACGGCAAGAGAGATTGATCTTGAGGTCAAACGCCTTGTCATGGAATCCAAAAAACGTTGCGAGCAGATTCTCAATGAACACAAGGACAAGCTCGACAAACTTGCAGAGGCGCTTCTTGAAAAAGAAACCATGAATGTTGCGGAAATCCGTAAGCTTCTGGAACTTCCCGCACCTCAGGAAGAAGTGAAGGCGGAGGATGATACGCACAATGAAATCGTTCCGGAACAGAATGCCGATACTCAGGCACAAGTCTGAAACGTCAAGAGGACGCCGCGATGAATTCCGATGAATTGTCACAGGCGCTGAAAAGCGCGGACGGCGGTGTCATCCTCTCCTGTCATGTTCAGCCCAATGCATCCCGGACCGCTGTTTCCGGGATGTACGGCGCCGAACTGAAAATCGCACTCAAATCTCCTCCCGTTGACGGCAAAGCCAACAAAGAGCTCTGCCGTTTCCTGACGGATACGTTCAAGCTGTCCTCCAGTTCCGCCGAAGTGATTTCCGGGCACGCCTCACGGAAAAAACGTGTTTTCCTGCGCGGAGTCGCACTTCAGCAGGTGCTCAGGGAGTTTGCTTCATGAATCCGGAACCGTTCAGGGGACTTCCGGCGGGAAGCGAACTGATGGTCGCATTCAGCGGCGGAGTCGATTCCTCCGTTGCGGCGCATCTCTGCAAACAGGCAGGCTACCGTGTACGCGCCGTCACGATGTCCATGCTCGGAAAAGAGCGTTTCAACCGGGAAAAAGTCGAAGCGGCGGCGGAACGTCTTGAAATTCCCCTGGATATTCTTGAGCTTTCCCATGACTTCGAATCCTGCGTCATGCGTTACGCATGGAATGAATATGCTAACGGCAGGACTCCGAATCCCTGTGCACTCTGCAATCCGGTTTTCAAATTCGGCAAGCTGACCGATTTCGCAAGACAGTGCGGATGCGCAGGTTTCGTCACGGGGCATTACGCCCGCATTCTCTGTGCGCCGGACGGCTCCCCGCGCCTGCTTCGCGGCACTTACGCGCAGAAAGATCAATCCTATTTCCTGTTCGGGCTGAGCCGCGGACAGCTCTCATATTCTTATATGCCGCTGGGAAATCTGGAAAAACCGCAGGTGCGTGAAATTGCGCGTTCTCTCGGACTGCCGAACGCCGACGCGCCTGAAAGCCAGGACGCCTGTTTTACGCCGCAGGACGGTTCCCCCCTTGCGGAAATGCTCCGCATGAAGTTTCAGGAAGAATCGAGGACAGGAAATTTTGTTTCTTCCGACGGCAGAATTCTCGGACGGCACGGCGGCATCCACTCTTACACGATCGGTCAGCGCAAAGGGACAGGCGTGGCAATGGGGAAACCTGCGTATGTAAAACATATAGACGCAATTTCCGGCAATGTGGTTCTCACTACCGATTCTTCGGAGTTGCTGGCGGACAGCGCAATCCTGGAAAGGCCGAACTGGCTCCGCGATGAGTATGCGGCAAAGGAATCCTTCAAGTGCGATGTGAAAATCCGTTACCGCAGCCGGAGCGTAAAAGCAACAGTGTTCCATATGGATCGCAAAACCCTGTGCCTCCGTTTCGAGGAACCGCAGAGAGCCGTCACCCCCGGCCAGGCGGCGGTGTTCTACAATGGAGATGAAGTCATCGGCGGAGCATGGATACAATCATATTTCAACAGATAAAGGAGAGACGGGAATGGTTCACAAGGTCGCAAATTTTTTGAACAAAGGGCTTTGGATGATCCGCAGTCAGGAAATGCCGTTCTTCAAACGCATTTCACTGAATGCGGCAAGAATTCTGATGCTGACGGGACGTTTTTTCATCCAGAACCAATGTACGGTCAAGGCATCCGCCCTCACCTATTACACTCTGCTTTCAATTGTTCCGATTCTTGCACTGATTTTCGGTTTCGCGAAAGGATACGGCTATGCGGAAATGCTCCAGGAAAAACTGCGCGGCTGGATGAGCGCTTATCCGGACATGGCGGAAAAGATCATCGAGTTCTCAGACCGGACACTCCAGAACGCCAAAGGCGGCGTCGTTGCCGGAGTCGGCGTAATCCTGCTGATCTGGACCGCGGTGAAACTGCTCTCCAATATCGAACTGTCCCTGAACGGAATCTGGGGCGTAAAGCGCGGACGGACCATGATCCGCAAGATCTCCGACTATATCGCGATCCTCATCATCTGCCCGTTCCTGATGCTGACGGCGGGAAGCGGCATTGTGTTTGCGGCGTCGCACCTGAACGGATTCACGCAGAAGCTGCCGTTTTCCTCCACGATCAACGCCTTGATCAATTATGCGGTTCCGGTAGTGGCGGTCTGGGCGGTATTCACCTTTATTTATATGGCGATCCCGAATACGAAAGTCCGTTTCCGAGCGGCAATGCCCGCGGGCTTCATTTCGGCGCTGGCTTATCTGATCGTCCAGTCCGCCTACGTGTTCGCACAGTTCGTCGTGGTCAAATACAACGCCATTTACGGAAGCTTCGCGGCGCTTCCCCTGTTTCTGATCTGGCTGAATCTGAGCTGGATGATCGTGCTCGCGGGTTCCGAACTCTCTTTTGCAATTCAGAATGTCAACGAGTATGAAATGGTGCCGGAGGATCATCTGCTGAGCCTTACGCAGAAAAACATCTATGCCATGGAGCTCATCAGCCAGATCGCCAGGGTTTTTCGCGCCGCGCAACTGCCGCTCTCCGACGAACAGCTCTCGGAAACGCTTGAGATACCGATCCGCACGACGCGCAAGGTTTTGTATGAAATGGTCGCCGCAGGGCTGCTCTGTGAAGTCTATATGAAAGATGAAAATACTCTCCGCGCGTATCAGCCCGCCATGCCGCTGGAGGAACTGACGCCGCTGAAAGTGATCCGTTCGCTGGAAGACCTCGGCGGTGTGCAGCTGGAAAATGAGTTGGACAAGAAGTATTACGGGCTCATCGGATGCCTGCGGAGCGCTCTGGATGTCCTGCCGGAAAACAAACCGTTCGGTCAAGATGAGGAAAGTGCCTGACAAACGGCTCAAGGGGGATTTTCATGAATGGATTTACGTTTCAACACGCGGCACCGGAAACGCAGGGCGTTCCTTCCGGTGCGGTTTCGGAATGGGTCAGGCTGATTTCAGAATTGGACACAGTTCACAGCTTCATGCTGATGCGTCATGACAAAATCATTGCACAGGCATGGTGGAGTCCCTGCCGCCCGGAATACAAGCACGAGCTCTTCTCTCTCAGCAAGAGTTTCACCTCCGCCGCAATCGGTATCGCACAGGCGGAAGGCTGTCTGCGGATTGATGACAGACTGGCTGGTTTCTTCCCGGAAAAGATTTCCGCCGCAGTTTCCGAACGGATGAAAAGAGTCACGCTCCGTCATCTTCTGACCATGTCCTCCGGCCATGAAACGTGTCCGATGAGTGAATTGAGACCCCGCAGGGACTGGGTCAAAGGATTTCTGGAAAGCAGTCTGGCTTTCGAACCGGGAACCCGTTTTGTTTATAATTCCGCCGCAACTTACATGCTTGCCTCCGTCATCCGCAGGACCACGGGGCAAAATGTGCTGGATTATCTTCAGGAGCGTCTTCTGCATCCGCTCGGCATCGACGCGCATCAATGGGACTGCTGCCCGATGGGAACCAATGTCGGCGGCTGGGGATTCTGGCTCAGGACGGAGGACCTGCTCCGCTTCGGGAGGCTCCTCCAGCACAACGGAAACTGGGAGGGCAGACAGTTGATTCCGTCAGATTATCTCCGGGAAGCGACCTCAAAGCAGATCGACAATTCCGACAATGCTCAACCGGACTGGAAACTGGGGTATGGGTTCCAGTTCTGGCGCACCAGTTTCAACTCTTTCCGCGCCGACGGAGCCTGCGGACAGTATGTCCTCGTCATGCCGGAACAGGACCTCGTGCTCGCCGTCACCTCCGGTGTCTCAAATATGCAGTCCATTCTGACGCATTTCTGGAATACGGTTTATCCGGCTCTCCGCGAAACTGCTCTTGAGGAAAATCCGGAAGCGCGGAAACAATTGGAAAATCTTCTTGCGACACGCGAGATCCCCCCGGTGTCTTCCACCCTCACTCAGCAACCCCGAGACCGGGAATATCATGCGGCGCCCAATACGACCGGCCTGGGAAAACTTGTTTTCCGTTTCACGGGGCAAAATTGTACAATCGTATTACAATGGGAAGACGGCAGGCGGGAGGAGTTGACGGCACAATATGGTATCCACACCCGGAATCTCCTTCAATTGGATGAAGAAGAAATCCGCATTCTGGAGGCAAGCGCGGCATGGGCGGACGACAGAACACTGCATGTGCAAGTCTGCGCCGTTGAAACGCCTTACCGTGACCTGTACATTTTCCGTTTCCTCGGCAATGCGCTCGAATTCGACCGGAAATCCAACTTCGGATTCCTGCACAGGATCTGGCCGCGGATCACCGCTCTGGAAGAAAAACACGGATAAGCGGAACATCTGTAGCGAATCCGGGCAGCCCCCCGGCGCAAAATCACTTCCGCGCCTTGAACTCGTTCGGGGTGCAGCGGTAGACTTTGCGGAACGCATGGCAGAAACTGCTGGCGTCGCAAAAACCGTGGCGTTCGGCAATCTCGTTCAAAGTATAAATTCCTGTCCGCACATCATTCGCGGCATTCGTCAGGCGCACGCGCAGGGCGAACTGACCGTAACTCACGCCCATTGTCGAGTGGAAAAGATAGGAAAAACGGCTCACGCTCAGGGAGCACGACCGGGCAGCGGACTCCAGCGACGGCGGAATTTTGGACGTCCGTACAAGGCTTACCGCTTTCTGAATACGGCTCATACCGGCATTGATTCCATTTGCATCGGACTGCTCGACAGCGGACACCCGTTCGGAAGCACGCAGAATCAACTGGTGAATCATCAGCCAGCAGTGCGTCTGCCAGTTCGGAATCTTGCGGTTGTAGGCATGAAGAAGTTTTCTTGAAACAAGCGCAATTTCGCCGCGTTCCGCATCAGTCGACGGACAATAACGATATTGCGGCTCCACCGTAAACGGGGCGAGCCAGTCCGCATCGGAACACGGTCCGCAGTTGCCAAGATTATCAATATTGATATTGACCGACATCACAAAATTACGCGAGAACAGCAGACGGTATGCGTGAGGCTCCCAGCACATGGTCCACCAGAGTTCGCCGCTCTGAAACACGTGAGACCAGTCGCCGAATACGACCTCGGCGGCGCCCTGCATCACGATGGAGATCTGAAGGGCGTAATGAACATCCCCCTTCAACTTTTCCTGCGGTCCCCGGTCATATTCCCAGAGAATGTTGAAAGGACTCGCCAGCGTAAGCGAAGGATGATCCTGCGATTCGAGCTTGATGTCTTCAAAAATTCCCATGACAGTAACTTTTCACAATTTAATGATTATTTTTTGCAAATGATCCTGATTGACGTCAAGTGGGTGCCTGTGATATAATTTATATCAGAAAAAACAAAAAACAAATCACAAAACGTAAGAAATTACGAACAAACAAAATCTACAAGGAGAAAATCCATGGCTGCAAAACAGAAACTCGCAATCGACGGCGGCAAGAAAGTCTACAACGGAACTTTCCCGGCATGGCCGAGCTTCGAGGAATCCACCGTCCAGGCTGCTGCCGACGTCCTCAGAAGCGGCAAAGTCAACTACTGGACCGGCAAAATCGGAATGCAGTTTGAAAAAGAATGGGCGAAATGGCTCGGCGTAAAGAACGCAATCAGCGTCGCCAACGGAACATGCGCCCTTCATACGGCTCTCGCAGGAATGAACATCGGCCCCGGCGACGAAGTCATCTGCACCTCCTACAGTTTCATCGCCTCCAGCTTCTGCGCGCTTCAGGCAGGCGCCCTCCCCGTATTCGCGGACGTTACGACGGACCACACGATTGACCCCAAGGCGATTGAGCCCCTCATCACAGAACGCACAAAAGCGATTGTCGTTGTCCACCTCTACGGTATCGTCGCCGACATGGATCCGATCATGGAGATCGCCAAGAAGCACAACCTCAAGGTTGTCGAAGACTGCGCACAGTGCTTCGGCGGCGTCTACAAGGGCAAAAAAGCCGGAACCATCGGCGATGTCGGCTGCTTCAGCTTCTGCCAGAGCAAACACTTCACGACCGGCGGCGAAGGCGGCATGGTCGTCACAAACAACGATGACCTCGCATGGGAGTTCCGCTCCTTCCGCGACCACGGCTATGACGTTCAGGCAAAGCTCAACCTGCTTGAAATGGAAGGCAAACAGCTCTACATTCATAAACGTGTCGGCTTCAACTTCCGCATGACGGAAATGCAGTCCCAGATCGGTCTCTGCGAACTCAAGAGATTCGATAAATGGAACCTCAAGAACCGTATCTTCAACGGCAAATACCTGATCAAAGCCCTGAAGAACCATCCGCTGGTGAAATATGCGCCGGTCGACACCAAGGAACGTCAGAACGCATTCTGGTGGGCTCCTTTCGTTCTCGACACCACCAAGTTCAAAGCCGGCATCACGACCAAGGACTTCATTGCGGCGGTCGCGGCGGAAGGCGTTCCGGTTTACAGTGTTCTCTGGCCGGAAATGTATAAGGAACGCGCCTACATCGAACGCAACGGATTCGGCGTCGCCAAGTATCCGTTCCACGATCCCAAGGCAAGAAACATCGACTACTCCCAGTTCAACTGCAAACAGGCGAACTGGATGACGGACAGAACCATCAGCTTCTTCACGCACCCGGTTTACACCGAGGAGCACATGAAAGCTTACGTCGATGCATTCAAGAAGGTCGCGGACGCTTACATGAAATAAGCTGAAAGTTTCAAGCTGCAAGTTTCAAACGGAGAAAATCGCCGCCTGAAACTTGTGTGAGAGCACAATGCCGCGCCTTGTAATACGCAAGCGCGGCATTTTTCATGATGAAAGCCGTAAAAAAATACTCTTTCGAGCTTGAAGTAGGAACGCTGAAACAGTAAGTTCCTTCTATCAAAGGTATCGGCAGCCCTTAATCCATACAGCCTGCGATACGGCAAAAGGACAAAGAGGACGGGAAAGATTAAAATATTAAGAAAGGATACACAGATGTCAAAAGTGAAGTATGGCCTGATCGGATTCGGCGGAATTGCCGAGAATCGCGTTGCAAAAGAAGGTTTTGCCTGCGACAAGGCGCGTTTCGCACCGCTCCGGAAAGCGGAACTCGTCGCAGCCACCGATATCAATCAGGGGCGTAAAGCCGCGGCGGAGGCTCTCGGACTCAAATGGTATGCCACCGCCGATGAAATGCTCGCGGACAAGGAAATCCAGGCGGTTTATATCGCCACAAACAATACCACCCATGTCCCACTTGCGGTCAAAGCTCTGAATGCGGGAAAACACGTCATTTCCGAAAAGCCGATGGCAACCAATTCCAAAGACGCGGAAATGCTGGTCAAACTCGCAAAAGAGAAAGGGCTCTCGCTCGCAGTAGACCACATGATGGTTTACAACGCCTGGAACGTCAAGGCGGAGGAACTTGTGAAGAAGGGCGAACTCGGCAATGTCAACGACTCCTGCTTCCACATGGAGTTCGCATACGGCTACGATCCCGCGGAAGCCGCCACATGGCGCTGTTCAAAAATCGAAGAAATGGGCGGCCCGATCGGTGACGTCGCCAGTCATTGCTTCTACCTCGCGGAATATATCTTCGGCAAGAAGATCACAAAACTTGCGGCAGTCTACCTGCCCAAGATCATGCCCATCGTCGCGGAAGACGGCGCCTACATCAAGTTCTTCTTCGAGGACGGGATGCAGTCCAGCGCCAAGGTCGCATTCTCCGAACTGCGCGGCGGTCTCGGCGGCACTCTGAGCAATCTCGGTTATGAAATCTACGGAGACAGGGCGGCACTGCGCGGCTACGGCACCATGTTCCAGCTCTCCGGTCACAAGGACGAACCGGTTAAAATCCGTCTTGAGCTCGACAAGTTCGACGGCACGACGGCAAGCGTTCCTGCGGGCGAGATCAAAAACATCTATCAGTGCCTGATCGAACATCACGCGCAATCCGTGCTCGACGGCAAACCTCTTGACGCCGGAGACGCACTCCATAACATCCTGCTCTGCGAAGCGGCGCACGCTTCCGCGCAGAACAACGGCAAGGTCATGGAGATTGCAAAATGATCAATGTCGGAATCGCATCCGAGATCATCACCCCGGCAAGAGGAGTTGCTCTTGCCGGATATTTCGATCCGCGCCCGAACACCGGAGCACATGACGACCTGAAAGTCAGAGTCACGCTGTTCCGGCAGGGGAGTGTCATCACGGGTTTCGTGAGCTATGACCTCTGCTTCATCTGCATGAATATCATAGAGGCTGTCCGCCAGAAACTTGCCGCGGCAGGCATGAATTTCGGCGGGGAACTGATCTTTCATGCAATCCACACTCATACCGCGCCGTATCCCGCGCCGTTTTTCGGTTCGGACAGCACGGACAAAGAATATTTGGCGGACCTGATCGACGCCTCGTTCCGCGCGATCAGGCGCGCATACAAAAATCTGGCGCCGGCGGAACTGTTCTGCGCAAAAGAGAACAACAATCCGCTTGCGTTCAACCGCCGCTACTTCATGAAGAACGGCAAAGTCGTGACAAACCCCGGCAAGCTCAACCCGGATATCGTCAAACCGGAAGGCCCCGTCGATGAGGAAATCACGGTCATGGCAATCCGTCAGGACGGACGCATCAGCGCGGTTCTTGCAAACATCGTCAACCACACCGACACGATCGGCGACGATTTCGTATCCGCCGACTGGCCCGGCAGAATGGAGCATACACTCCAGACGAAACTCGGCTCCGATGTCCAGGTATCCATGATGCTCGGCTGTTCCGGCAACATCAATCACTTCGACGTCACCACCAAAGTCGATCAGACCAGCTATGCGGAAGCCAGACGCATCGGCGGAATCTATGCGGACATCGTTGCAGGACTGATTGACAAAGCGGAAAAGATCAGCGACGACACGCTTCAGACGGCGACCGAGACAGTTGAAATCGCCCGCCGCACTATCACGGACGAGGAGGTGCGCAAAGCGGAAAAGATCATGGAGGAGACGAAACATTTCGACGGAGGCGCAGCCATGACAAGCGAAGAACTTGCCGCAGGCGCCGGGCCGGTACTTCGTTTCTTTGCCAGGCAACTGCTGGCCTTTGTGAAGGACTGGCAGGGAGTTCCGGCTGAATTTGAGTTCAAATCGTTCAAAATCGGCAAAGACTTTATTGCGGTATCTTTCCCCGGCGAGCCGTTCACGCAAATCGGAATGGCAGTCAAAGCCGAGTCCTGCGCCAGGTATAATTTCATGGTTACGCTGGCAATGGGCGAAGCCGGATACATCTGCATGGAGGAGTGTTATTCGCGCGGCGGGTATGAAATCCTGCCGATTTCCGAGACAGGAATGGCATACAATGCCGCAAATATTTTTATTGAGACTGGAAAAAAACTGTTGAAGCGTTATGTTTAATAGAGCAACTCGTTTCACGCAAACTAAACAAAGGAAGAAAAATGCGCGCATTCAGTAAAATTTCTCCGGAGTGGTGGGACTACACCACACTCGACCGCAGCATCCTCGATGAAGCTGCCAAGATCACAATCGACACCCTGAAAAGTTTTGAACGCCCCGGCTTCAAGATCAATATTTACGACACTCTTCAGGAGTTCTATTGCGCGGAGGCGCTCGAATACATCAATGCATGGAAGCAGGCAACGCCCTCCAAACCGGCGGGTATCTGCGGTCCGATCGGGCCGACGGAACAGCTTCCGCTCGTTGCACAGATGGTCAACGAAATGGATCTCTCCCTCAAAAACTGCCACTTCTGGGGCATGGACGAGTGGATCGTCGACGGCAAAGCCGCGGACATCAATTTCCCGCTCGGATTCGCGAAAGCCGATATGGATCTCTGCTTCGGCAGAATCCGTCCCGAACTCATGATGCCGAAGGAAAATCTCCACTTCCCGACAGAAAATCCGGAAGAATACACGAAGTCCTATGACCTCGCCCGCTGCGTCACCATGCAGGGCGGACAAGGCGAAACCAAACACTGGGCGTTCAACGACCCCGTCAAACGCGAAGGTCAGTATAAAGACAATCCGCCGACACCGGAGGAATACCTCCAGAAGAAGGCGCGCATCGTCGAACTGCACCCGATCACTCTGATCCAGAACGCCAGAACCTCCGGCGGCGGAACAGTCCAGAACGTTCCCTCCTCGGCAGTATCCGTCGGACCGTTCGAAACATGGAAAGCGGAAAGAGTTTCCATCTGGCATCCGGGTCATCATGACAATCCGTTCGGACAGCGTCTCTCCACGTTCATGATCTCCCAGAAGATCGCGGATAGCTGTGTTCCGATGTCCCTGCTCTCCAAGCATCCGGGCGAGATCGTATTCAACTTCTACCGCTTCGGCTTCGGTGTCTGCGACGTGGAGATGCATTGATCATGAGCAAGAGAGCATTTGCCATCGCCTGCCATCCGGACGATCTTGAGTTCGGCATGATGGGCACGATGATGCTGTTGAAGGATGCCGGTTACGAAGTTCATTACATGAACGTCTCCAACGGCTCCCTCGGAACGGATCATCACGATTACCAGACGATTGTCCGGATGCGCCGCGAAGAAGCGCTGAACTCCGCAAAACTGGTCGGAGCGGTCTTCCACGAGAGTATCTGCGACGACATCGAAGTATTCTACAACTACGAGAATCTGGCGAAACTGGTGCCGGTCGTCCGTGAAGTCGAACCCGAAATCATTCTGACGCAGGGTCCCTACGATTATATGGAAGACCACATCAACGCCGGTCGTCTCGCGGTCACTGCGGCATTCTGCCGCGGCATGGTGAACATGAAATGCGCGCCGACCGCAAAACCGACGCTGCAGAATGTCGCGGTTTACCACTGCATGCCGCACAGCATCACAGATCAACTGCGCCGGCCGGTGGAGGCGGATTTCTATGTGAATATCGCCTCCAAAATGGAGATCAAGCGTCAGGCGCTTGCCTGCCACAAGAGCCAGAAGGAATGGCTTGATGTCAGCCAGGGCATGGACGCCTACATCAAGGATATGGAAAACCGCGCCGCGATCTTCGGCAGACAGTCCGGCGAGTTTGAGTTTGCCGAGGGCTGGGTCCAGCACAATCCGCTGGGCTTCGGGCCGGAGAACTTCAATCCTCTGACGGTCGCCCTCAAAGATTTTGTGAAGCTCATGCCTCACGCAATCCGGTAACAGCCAGGACAAAATCAATTCGCGGAGAATCCGGCAGTGCCGGGTTCTCCGTTTTTTTGTATCGGAAAGACTGCGGCAGGAACTTCAAGGACAGGAAAGATTCAAGATTGCTTATCCTGAGAAACATTCCCCAGCCCTGTTCCATTTCTGCCGGGGACATCCGGTTCCGCCTGATTTTATGCAAAAGTTTCGGTTTCCGAACTTGAATTACGCTTGAAATGATGTAGAATCTCTCATGAGAGGAGGTGTTCGGGGCGAATGAAATCTTATGACTGTACAATTTGTTTTCAATTTTTCCGTTATATCATTCATGACAACGGTGTTCTGGAATATCTCGAACTGAGCGGAACCGGGGAAACAAAAAAATCAGAATCCTGTCCCCTCTCCGCTTATAACCCGATTCCGGAAAAAAAGAAAAAAGACAGTCCATATGCCGGCTTTCTGCTGTTTCTGTTTTTTCTTGCTCTGACTCTCAATCTGGTCAATCTCGTTCTGATTTATTTTTTCCATGCAGGATATGCAAAATCCATGATTCTGACTGTCTTTCCTTTCGTTTTCCTGATTCCGCTTGTCCTGCGGAAAATTACTTACTGTTTTCCCTCATTTACCGACATACATCCGCTTACCATTACGGTCGGTTATCGCGAAAACCGGAAATCCGCGGAATTCCTGCGGGAACTCAGGCGCGCCATCGCAAAGCGTTTCCGGTCGCCGGAAGTAAGTTATGAAAACAGAGAGGCTTTTCTTGAAGCAATCAGAGAAATGCGCGACAACAAACTCCTCACAGACAGTGAAATCCATGTGATCACAAGGCAGTATGAAAATCACATTCCATTTACGCCGCTTCACACCTTTGTCGTCCTTGACGTTCTCAGGATGGACGGCGTCATTTCGGAAGAAGAATATCAGGAAATGAAATACGAAAGAATCTTTCACCCCAATCCATAAGGAAAACAAATCTCATGCGCAGCCTTATCATAAACGGCGGAGCGGAAATCTCCGGAAATGTCACAATCGGCGGAAATAAGAACGCGGTGCTGCCGATGATCGCGGCATCCATCCTCACGAAAGAGGAGATCATCATGCACGATGTCCCCGCAATCAGCGATGCGGATGTCATGCTCAAGATCATTCAACATCTCGGAGCCAAAGTCACGCGTTCCGGGAAAACGGTCAGGATCAACGCGAAAAACATCACAAAAAGCGAAATTCCCAAAAGCCTCTGTTCCGCGTTGAGAACCTCCATCCTGCTGGCGGGTCCGCTGTCCGTCAGATGCGGAGAAGCGACCATCTACCCGCCCGGCGGAGACGTCATCGGGCGCCGCCGTCTCGACTCGCATTTCTATGGGCTGAAAAAACTCGGAGCAGTCATTCAGGGCGATTCCGTTCCTTATGAGTTCCAGACGGCGGCAAAGGGAATGCACGGAAGCGAAATCTTCCTTGATGAAGCAAGCGTAACCGCCACCGAGCACATTCTCATGACCGCCGCGGCGTGCCGGGGAACCACAATCCTGCGCAACGCCGCCTCGGAGCCCCATGTGCGCCAGCTCGGAGAGATGCTGATCAAAATGGGCGCGGAAATCACCGGGCTGGATTCCAATACGATCATCATCAAAGGCAATCCGGAGCTTCACGGCGCGGAAGTCACGATTGAGGGCGACCACATCGAAGCGGCAAGTTTCATCGCTCTTGCGGCATGCACGCGCGGCGCGGTCAACATCGAAGGCAAACTTACGCCGCGCGACTACTGGATGACACGCCGCGTTTTCGAAAAGCTGGGAATCCGCTTCAAACTGCACCCCGGCCTGATCGAAGTCCCCGGCGGGCAGCGCATGAAGATTCAGCCGGATTTCGGCAACGCGATCCCCCAGATCTCCGACGGACCGTGGCCGCAATTCCCGAGCGATATGATGAGCTGTCTGATCGTATGCGCGACTCAGGCAAAAGGATCGATCCTCTTTTTCGAGAAAATGTTCGAGAGCCGCATTTACTTTGTGGACCGCCTGATCGCGATGGGTGCGAATGCGGTGGTCTGCGACCCGCACCGTGTCGTCATCTCCGGCCCGGCGAAGCTTCGCGGCATCGAAATGTCAAGTCCCGACATTCGCGCAGGCATGGCGATGGTGCTTGCCGCAATCTGCGCAAAGGGACGTTCCGTCGTCAACAATGCGGACACCATTTTCCGCGGCTATGAAGACATCTGCGCCAAACTGGAAAATCTCGGAGTGGAAATTTCCATGGAACAGCATTGACCTTTTTTTGAAATTCATATCCAACGACAAGGGAGAGAATCATGAAAGCATTGCAGATTATGGCGGCAGCGGCGCTGATCCTGGCGGGAGGATGCGCGACAACATCAAACAATGATGAACAATACCGGCTGCTGACACAGCAGATGCAGCAGCTCAACAAAAATCTCGAAACTCTGACAAAGCAGCTCGAGAAATACAACAGACAGGCAACACAAAAAACAGGCAATCCTATCGTAAGAAACCGAGGTGACATCAAAACGCTGGCAACCATCAAACTGCCTAAAAACCCGACAGATGAACAGATTATAGAATATGTTCAAAAAATTGAGATTGCAACGAATGAACAAAATATGTTCAGTAAAAATGATATACAGGTAACGCTGCTGAAGAAAATCGGCACCGGGCATCTCACCTTGCTGGCACCTTTTTTGAACGGGCATTCCTTTCATTTTTCTCATGCACTGCCGTCACTGGTAGGCAAAGAGGACAAAGAAGTCGCATTGAAACTTCTTCCGCAAATTCCCGATCTGATCAGACCAATCGTCCAGCATGGATGGATTGAGGAGGCGAAAGAAATTTATTTTACGGCTCTGCAAAACCAGGACGATACCTGGACCAGCTGCCAATACGCCAATTATTTTGCAAAAACTCCTGAGGACCGCAAACGTCTGATCAAACTTTATGAGACAGGGAAGAATACCTCGCGTCTATACTCCCTCATCAGCACATTTGAAGATATTGACCTGAAAAAGATCACTGACAATGCATGGAAAAACCATCGCTATGCTCAGGACAGGATCAAGGCGGACTATGCAAAACATGCTGCGCTGGCGGGCAATCCGGACGCATTAAACGACTGGCTCCTGATTATGGCGCGCAGAAATTATATCCGCGGCAATGCGGCTGATGAAGCAGCCATGCTGACCGGGCAAACCGGCAATATCAGGCAAATTCTGTCATGGTTCAACAAAAACAAGTCGAAACTGTATTTCGACGAAGCAGAAAAGACGTTCAAGGTCAGGGAGAAATAACGGGAGAACCGGGATGGCGGAACTTTGAAATGGAATGCAGAAAAAGCCGGGGTGGAAAAGTTTTCACTTTTCAGGCGGAGACGACTTGATTTTCAAAATCCGGACGCTATGATACGGTAGAGCTGTTTGAAAAACCAACAAGGAAGAGTTCAGAATGAATGTTCAGGTCAACCCTCACTTTTACAACTTCCTGGCGGAAGGCAACATCATCAGCGGCACCAAAGCTGAAACCGCACAGGAAGCCATCTCCGAACTGGCAAGGCTCCTCGCACGAAACACCGCGGGACTCAATGCGCAGGAAATCATCGAAGAGGTGATGCTCCGCGAAAAACGAATGCCGACGGTAATCGGTTCCGGTCTCGCGGTGCCGCATGCACGTTCCGAACATGTCGACCGCCTCCTTGTCGCAATGGCGACGTCCGGCAAAGGAATTGATTTTGCGGTTCCGGGAAAACCGAAAGTCAATATCGTGATTCTCATTCTGACGCCCGCCGACGATCCGGGGCTCCATCTTCAGGTGCTTGCGGCTCTGGCGAAGGATTTCATGGAATCCAAAGTAGTCCGTGAAGTCGCAGAGCTTGCAACCCCGAAAGCGGTGCTGAATTATTTCACTTCGTCGAAAGTCGAAATCCCGCAGTTCCTGCGGGCGCGCGACGTCATGATCACAACGCCCGTGACTCTGCTGGAAAACAATACGCTCAATGAAGCGATCGAAATCTTCGCCACCAACAATATTGATGAGATTCCGGTCATCGACGATGTCCGGGAGCTGCGCGGAGTCGTTTCTCTCGCGGATCTCCTGAAATTCAGTCTGCCGGAACATATTCTGTGGATGGACGATCTTTCTTCCGTTTATCGTTTTCAGCCTTTTTCCGAAGTGCTCCAGACCGCCGACGAGACAAAGGTCGCCGACTTCATGCGCGAGGAATTCATTACGGTTCACGCCGATATTCCCGCGGTCCAGCTCGCCAAACTGTTTCTGATGCACAAGCTCCAGAAACTTCTTGTCGTGGACGACTCCAACAGACTCGCCGGCATTGTCGAGCTCAAGGATTTCTGCGCCAAGCTGTTCTGGGAATAAAATCAACTTTTCATCAAAGCTTCTTCTGATTCGGAAGATACCAAAATTCAATATAACAGGAGTGTAGCATGCACGAAGAAGGATCGTCACAACTGAGCGTCAAAGATATGGTAAAAAGGATCGGCATCCTGATTGCCGTCAGCGCGGGAGCCGGAATACTCGGCGCAAAAACGGTATTCGAGGTTCACCAGGCGACGGCGGTGGCGGTTTTTCTGGCAATCATCCTCGGCACGCTGCTTTTCTGGAACATCCGTCTGGCGATCGCGTTTCTCGGACTTTCCGTCCTGATCTGCTCCAACTCGCTGGACATTGCGACTTTCGTGCAGTCTTCGGCGCTGGAAGTGATCCTGTTCCTTGTCGGCATGATGATTATCGTCGGAGCACTGCGCGACCTCGGATTTTTTACATGGATCGTACAATTAATCGTGTCGATGCCGAATATTTCAGGAATGAAATTCATCGCGGTCACAGCCGCCGCATCGGCTCTGCTGGCGTGTGCGGTGGATGAGGTCACTTCGATTATCTTCATTGCAACGCTGGTGTTTCAGGTCTGCGACCGCCTCAAGCTCAACCCTGTCCCCTATATCCTGATCTGCGTTCTGTGCACCAACGTGGGAAGCGCAGGCACCATGATGGGCAATCCCGTCGGCATCTACATCGGCACCAAAGGCGGGCTGACTTTCGGCGATTTCATGTGCTATGCGTTCCCGATCATGCTGCTGGCGCTCGCCGCCACGGTGGCGCTGACCATCTGGTATTACCGCAAAGACCTGGCGCAGTTCGATATCAGTCTCAAGGAGCGTCTTGCGCGCAATCTGACGCTCGCTCCGGTGATCGAAGTGCCCTACAAGCAGGGACTCGCCCTGATCCTCATCACGATCTGCGCCATCGCCATGCACCACCAGCTTGAAACATGGCTCGGCATCGGCAAGAACAGCGTCCTCCTGATCGCCCCGCTGGTCTGCTCCGGAGTCGTCATGATCCTCCGCCGCGACCGCGCACGGCATTATGTCGAACGGGAGGTGGACTGGTGGACTCTCCTCTTTTTCATGCTGCTCTTCGCCATCGCCGGGACACTGGAACATACTCATGTGGACCTCATCATGGCGGATTACTTCTCCAGTATCTGCGGTTCCAGCCATGCGGTTCTCGTCCCGTTCATTCTTGCGGTCACGGCAGTCGGGTCGGCATTCGTGGACAACGTCATTTTCGTGGCGGCGTTCTGTCCCGTGATCGAACAGCTCTCCGCAAGCGTGAAGGACCTGCCGCTCTGGTGGGCATTGTTGTTCGGAGCCTGCTTCGGCGGCAACATCACCATGATCGGAAGCACTGCGAATATTGTCGCTCTCGGAATGCTGGAAAAACGTTCCCACGCTCACGTCGGATTCTTTCAGTGGTTCAAGATCGGGGCGCTGGCGGCGCTCCTTGCCGGCGGTATCGCCTGGGGGCTCCTGATGCTGATGTCACCGCTGATGCCGGACCGTCCGGCTCTTGTAAGGCATGAAATGCTCGACGGAGCCAGAACGTTCAGCGGCAAAAACGTCTACATCGAAGGAACGATCCATGCCACAGCCGCCGATTATCTGTTGCAGGAGGAAAAGATTGATCCTGAGGGCTATGCGGCATTCGAACTCCGTCCGCAGGGAGCCAGAACGCCTGTTTTCGTCTATGTCGCCAGAACTTCTCCCCTGCTGGAAAAGCTTCAAAAACTTCCGGCAGAGCACTGTTTTTTCCGTGGCAGACTCTATACAAAAGACAGCGACCGTTTCAAGCCGAATGTCAACGCTCTTATCCTTGAGGAAATCACGCAGACAAAGCCCAGACGCTGACCATCGACCGGGCAGGAAATCATGCATCCCTCTCCTGGTCGGACAACTTTTTATTGAAATCCTGGTGTAAAGTTTGCTCCCCCGGCAATCCGGGGAAACCGTTCACGGCACGAGGAAGCTGCGGACACCGGTGAAGATCATCTGCGAAGCCATTGCGGCAAGAATCAAGCCGGTGACTTTACTCAGGATCACGATCACATGACGCCCGAATTTCTGCTCGATCCATGTCGCGACGAAAAGAATCGACGTCAGGCAGAACAACGCCAGCGCCAGAGCCCCCGCGCTCAGAAGATGAGTCTTCACGGTCGAGGCGTCCGCGCCGATCACCAGCAGAGCGGCGATTGTGCCGGGGCCGACGGTCACGGGTATCGCCAGGGGAACCACGGCAATATCCGAGATTCTCGCCTCGGAATCATCCTCCACAGCCAACGGCTTCTTATCCTCGACTTTGCCGTTGACCAATCCGACAGCGGACAGAAACAGCAGAGCGCCGCCGCCGATACGGAATGCGTCAAGTGTAATATCAAACGCCTCGAAAATCCATTTCCCGAAAAAGAGCAGAATCATGCACGTGCAGAATGCGGCGATCCCGATCCGCAGCGCAAGCAGGCGCTTCTGGCGCATCGCCCACCCCTGCGTCATGGAAAGAAACATGGAAAGCACGAAAAACGGAGTCAGAAGAAATACAAACTTCAAGAAATTATTGATGAAGTAAGCCATAAAATCCTCTTATAAAATTTTGCCCGACCTCCCCATATCGAATGCCCGGCACAAGCACCCGAAGGAAAAAAGAATGACGCGGTTTTATCCGCGTCATTCCACCGCCAGAAATTTCCCGCCTGATGTAATATACGATGCACTCATATAAAACGGGGATCATTCTCCGGGATTATTATACAGCGATTTTGAAAAAAAGCAATTATCATCTCATGAATATTTGTTTTTCCTGCAATAAAGCAGTATGTTTATGAGACGGAAAAGAATCAAAAAGAGGGATTTTCGATAGATGCAGGGTGAATTTGATCATTTTACACCGGAACAGTTTCTGCCGGATGTGGAGAAATTGCTGGGGGCGGGACTGACCGGATACGCCTGTGCGTTCACCAGCTATGTCAACAGAGTCTATGAACTTGAGACAACCTCCGGCGACCGGCTCGTCGCCAAGTTCTACCGTCCGGGCCGCTGGACGCCGGAAGCGATTCTTGATGAACACGATTTCGTTTTCGACTGTGCAGACAGGGAAGTAAACGTCGTCGCCCCCTACGAACTCACCAACGGTTCGACGCTCGGTTTTTCCGGCAGAATACCGTTTGCGGTCTATCCTAAAAAACGCGGGCGCGAAGCGGAGTTTGAAACAAGGGAATCACTGCATAAAATCGGGGCGCTTCTCGGCTTCATCCACTCCGCAGGGGCACAGTATCCGGCGGAGCACCGCATGACCATGACGCCTGAAACCTTTGCAGGCGGCGCGCTGAAACGCCTGTTCGATTCCGGCATGGTGCATCCTGCGTGCGGACGGGAGCTGGAATCGGTCTGCCTCGACATCATGGACGAGGCGGAACGGGTTTTCCCCGATGAAAATACGTTCATCCGTATTCACGGGGATTTCCACCGGGCGAACGTACTCGACCGCGGCGGCGAGGGGCTCCTCGCAATCGACTTCGACGATATGCTGAACGGACCGCCGGTGCAGGACATCTGGCTTCTGCTTCCCGATACGCCGTCGAAAAGCCGCGGGGAACTCGCCGCACTGCTGGAGGGATATGAGCTTTTCATGGATTTTGACGATTCGTCGCTCCGCGCCGTCGAATCTCTGCGTGCCATGCGGATGATGCACTTTCTTTCCTGGTGCGCCATCCAGTCCGGCGACCTCAATTTCCACGCGACATTCCCCGACTGGGGATCGGAATCTTTCTGGCGGCGCGAACTCTGCGACCTCAAACGCCAGCTCGAACTGATCCGTTATGAACGGCGGAACTTCCGTCTGTAACCGAAGGAGGAAACGGCTTGAACCGCGAACAGCTCAAACTTCTGTATCAGAAACTCGCCCCCCGGCTGCGACTCCTGCTGCTGACGCTGGCAGCGCTGGGCGGTTTCCTCTTTGCCGTTTTCCTGTTCCGGCAGATTTTTTCGTGGCAGATCTCCTATTTCCGCAATCTGGCGACTCTGCGCAGCCCGCTTCCGGTCGCAGAGGAACGCAACACGGCGGAAACGGAACCAGGCACAGATGCAGGAGAGGAAAAGGAATCCGGCAGTATGGGAAGTTATACGGCACAAGGCGACGCCCGCAGGATATGGAACTGGCCCGACGATCTCGCTCTCCGCAAAAAGGCGCTGGCGGAATTCAGCCGTGCGCAGAAATGGGATGCCGCCCTGAACATCGGGGCAAATCTGAGCCGCGACGTCTTTTTTCAGGACGAAGTTTTCCAGCTTGTGGAACGTTCCTATCTGGCACATGCGGGAAAAGCCGTTGCGGAAGAAAAAGAGGAGATGCGCAGGCAGAATTCCAGAATCACGCTTTTCGACCAGGCGGCGTTTCTCGTCAATCTCCGGCTTCGCCTGCATGACGACGTCAAGGTATCATCAATCACCGATATCATGTTCGAATCCTATCTGCCCGCTATTCCCGACCGTTTCGCCGTCTGGCTCGCGCTCTCTCCGGAACCGGCAAAGCGCCAGACTCCCCTCCCCTATGGAAATGACTCCGAAACCATATTCCGCACCTTGATTGAAAACGATTTGAACAGCATGGGACGCTATATGAAAACCCGCTGGGACCTTTTTGCAGCGGAACTGGCAAAAAAGCCGGAACTTGCCGCGGCGCTCAACGCGGTATCAGCCACGGAACAGCAGCGGGAACTCATGCAGGATTTTTCCAACCGGAACCGTCCGATAATCAAAGTGGAGGAATACCGTTCCCTCCCGCGTGTCTGGAGCTGGTTTTTCGGGAAAGCGGCAATCGACGCATTCGGTCCGGACACCGGTTATGAGAAATTGAAAAATGTCTTCAGCGGCAATCTGAGCGGACAGGAATGGATGGATGCGCTCGGCAGAGGCGTCCGCCTTTCTCCGGCGGTCCGCAGTTTTTTCAGAAGCCGTCCGCAGTGGCTCGGCGCAATGAATGCCCGCGATTACGAAGCGGCGCTTGATCTTTTCCGGCGCAATGCTGCGGAAATCATCCCCGGCGGAGGAGATTCCGCACTGGAATCCGGTCTGGAAAAGATGGCAGAGCTTGAAAAATCCCTGATGAGGGAATATTTTTCCGATCAGATGTGGGAGGACGCAGTCAGGCGTAAAACAGAGACGAGGGCATCCGCCGAACTCGCCACACAGGATTTCATCGACATCGTGAAAACGCTGTTGAAGCAAGTCCCGGAGACAAAGGCGGACGACGAACGCAAAAAAGCATTTCTCGCGCTCTGCCTTCTGAACCGCGGCAGAAACGGAAGAAGCGTTTATCTGCTGGCGGACACGACAAATGAATCATTAATCAAACACCATATTCCGGCGGAGGAGCTGAACAATGAGCAATGAAAACGAATCGGTTCCGGTGACGCAGCTGAAAGTCTATTCCAAGGAGGGAACGCTGATTTCCACCCTGGAGCTGAAAGACGCAAGTTATGTCATCGGAAGAGGCGAGGACTGCGATATCCAGTGCGAAGGCGCCGCCAATGTCTCGCGCCATCATGCGGAACTCACAATCCGCGACGGCGAGGCGTTCATCAAGGACCTCAACAGCACGGTCGGCGTAATGGTCAACAGCAAGGTTGTGCAGGCTTCGCCGCTGGTGACGGGCGATGTGATCCAGCTCGGAATGATGAAATTCATCATTGAGCTGCCGCCGAAGCAGAAGAAAACCGACGGAGCAAAGTCGATTGTCCTGAATGCGGTCACGGAAGATGCCGCCGCCCATATGGAACAGGATCTCGCGCTGATCTCCGGGCGGTGTGCGGAAATCCGCGCAGAGGTGGGCAAAGTCATCGTGGGACAGTCGGAGACCGTGGAGGGAATCCTTGCGGCGCTTCTCTGCCAGGGGCACTGTCTCCTGATCGGCGTCCCCGGACTCGCGAAAACGGTCATGGTCTGCACATTCGCAAAAGTTCTCGGACTTGATACGCAGAGAATCCAGTTTACGCCCGACCTCATGCCATCGGACATCATCGGAAGCGAGATTCTCAAAAAGAACAGCGACGGCATTCCCGAACTTCAGTTCAATCAGGGACCGATCTTCACCCAGTTGCTCCTCGCGGATGAAATCAACAGAACGCCTCCGAAAACGCAGGCGGCGCTTCTCGAAGCCATGCAGGAACGCCAGGTGACGGTCGCCATGAAATCCTTCCAGCTCCCTCTGCCTTTCTGCGTCATCGCGACACAGAACCCGATCGAACAGGAAGGCACCTACCCTCTGCCCGAAGCACAGCAGGACCGTTTCATGCTCTGCCTCTATCTGGACTACCCGTCGCAGAAAGAAGAACTTGAAATCATGGTGCGCACCACGGCGAGGCAGACAGCCGAATGCCGTCAGGTCATCGAACAGAACGAAATCATCCGTTTCCAGCAGATCGTTCAGGGGATCGGCGTGCCGGAGGAACAGATCAGCTTTGCGGTCAGTCTCATCCGCGCAACGCGTCCCGACTCCCCCGAAGCCAAAGCCGCGGGAGTCTCCGAATTCATCGACTGGGGCGCGGGACCGCGCGCAGGTCAGGCTCTCATCAAAGGAGCGAAAGCCATTGCCGCAATGGACGGACGCCCCGCAGTCGCTCCCGAAGATATTCTCCATCTCGTGATTCCCGTTCTCCGTCACCGGATCGCCTGCAACTATAAAGCACGCGCCGAAGGCATCACGGAAACGGAAATCATACGTAGAATCGTCGGAAAAGTACGGAGATAGCGGGCAATGAGCAGTGATTAGTGATTAGTGATTAGTGATTAGTGGGCAGTGAGCGGAAAGAGCGGGTATGAAGAAAATAATGTGGAAAGTAATTCTGGGCTTTACGGCGATCCTGCTGGGCATGGCACCGCTTATGGGACAGTTTGTACTTTCACAGGAAGTCGTGGACGGCGAGGTAAAGAATATTGTCGCGCAGTTGAAAAAAATGCAGTCATGGGACGGCTCGTTCAACTACGGGACACAATACAAGGTCGGAACGACTGCGCTTGTCATCTATGCCATGGCATCCGCCGGATATGACGAAACGGACAAAACCGTTGCGGACGGCGTCGCCTATCTTCAGAAAAACCAATCGAAATCAACTTATGAGGAAGGACTTGTGATCTGTGCGCTCCAACGTCTTGCGGGCGACAAATACAAGGCGCGGATCCGCAAGGCTTACCAATATCTTCTTGCGACTCAGGTTCCCATCGGCGGCTGGGGATACGGCGACAATATCAAACTTCAGCCGGATTATGCGGACGAATCATGCAGTCAATATGCGATTCTGGGGCTGGCGGCGGCAAAGGACATCGGGCTGGCGCTCCCGCAGAGAACCGTAACCGAAACTCTCGGATTCTACGGGAAAAGGCAGAATGCCGACGGCGGCTGGCCCTATGTACAAGGGAACTCCACTTTCTCCATGACCTCCGCCGGGCTTGCGAGTCTGCGCCTGCTCGGCGAAACACTGGAACTTCCGGTTCCGGGACGTTGCGGCAGTTACCGGATGAATCCGAAAATGCAGCAAGCCTACAAGTGGCTCACACGCAATACAAGGGGCTTCCTGAACTCGTTTCACCAGCGCGGCATGAACGGATATTACGCGCTCTATGCCTTTGAACGCGTCTGTATCCTGAACGGGCTCAAGGAGATGGGCGGTATGGACTGGTACAGGGAGGGCTGCGTCAACATCATCCGCAACGGCAACTGGCGCACCGATATCATCAGCACCTGCTTCGTCCTGCTGTTCATTGCGCGGAACTCCGCTCCGTATGCCGTGACGAAATGGAAATGGAACGGCAGATGGAACCCGGATAAATATGATGCGGCAAACTGGACGAAACATGTCTCGGAACTGCTCAAAAAACCGTTGGACTATCAGATCGCCGAACTGGGAACGCCGGACGGCAATCCGGGGCTCTCCAGCATGATCTACGTCACGGGCCACGGCAGGTTCACCGCCACGGAACGGGAACTTGCGGAACTCAAAAAATATATCGGGGACGGCGGAATCGTCGTTGCGGAGGCGTGCTGCTCCGACAAAACATTTTACAACTCCTTCGCCTCCGTCATGGAGAAGGAACTCGACCCCGGAAATCCCCGGAAATTCGTCTCCCTGCATCCGGCACATCCCCTGTTCAGCAGTTACTACAGGCTGTCTCCCGATCAACTCAAAGTCAAGGCGCTCAAACGCGGATGCGGCGCATCGCAGGTCTTTCTTCTCTCCCAGGAAATTTCCTGCGCGCTGAACGGCGATCAGGCGGACCCCGTCAAACGCAGAGAGGCGTTTCAGGCGGCAGCCAATCTGATGGTATATGCACTCAACAAACGCAAGCCGAAGGCGAAATTTGAAAAAATCAATTATTCCGCCCTCGGAGTTGACGCTCTCCTGAACCGTCAGGTCAAAGCGGGCTCCGGCGCAGTTTATCAGTATCAGGCGCCTCTCGGCAGGGTCAGGCACGGAGGGACATGGGATACCGATCCGGGCTTCTCGAAACGTCTCATGCAGACCTTCTCCGACAATCCCGACCTGCCCGTGTTCGATGCGGAACTGCCCGTCGATCCCGAATCCGACGACATCTTCGCATGTCCGGTGCTGCTCATGACGGGTCACGGTTCCCCGTCATTGAGCCCGAAAGCGGTTTCCAACCTCAAGCGCTATCTTGCAAACGGCGGCAGGGTCATCATCGAAGCCTGCTGCGCGGACGTGATCTTCAACGATGCAATTCAAAATCTCCTGCCCGTGCTCGACAACGGACGGAAACCGCAGATCGTCCGCGCGGACGACCCGATCTACCGCACCCCGTATCCGCTCACGCCGTCCACCCTTGAAACAACGCAGGCATGGAAGATGAATTTCGGCTCCGCCATGCCCGCCATTTACGGCATCCGCGGCGCAGACGGCGCATGGAACCTGATCTATTTCCCATATGACGTCAGTTGTGCGCTGGACGGCGATCTTGAAGAAAATATTCCCGCTCTGAAAGAAAAATCCGCTGCAAAACTTCTCGCCAACGTAATTGCCGCGCTGATGACGCCGCCGGAAACGGAGGTGCGGCAGTGAATACGGAAATCCGCTGGAGCCCCGAAGCGCTCAAAGCGCTTGGAAGGCTCGACCTGATCGCACATGAGGTCCTTGACGGCATCCGCCAGGGGCTCCACCGTTCGATCCGGCGCGGTTTCAGCGCGGAATTTTTCGACTACCGCAACTACGAACCCTCCGACGACGCGGCGAAAATCGACTGGCGGCTCTACGCGCGCACCGGCAAATTCTTCATCAAACGTTTCGAGGCGGAAACAAGCCTGGAATGCACCATTCTGCTGGATGTCTCCAACTCCATGCGCTGGCGCTGGGAGAAGACAGTCAGCAAGCAGGAATACGGAGCCATTCTTGCTGCCTCGCTGGGACTGCTTCTCGTGAACCAGCGCGATCTTGTCGGGCTCCATACGTTCGGAATGACTCCGAACAGGCACCTCTCCGCAAAATCGTCACGCACGCATATCGAAGAATTTTTCGGAATGCTCGCCTCACAGGGAGCCCCGGCGGAAAGCGCATCCGAACTCCTCGAAACCGCGCGCGCCGTCGATACTCTGCGCACGCATAAGGGACTGCTGATTCTGATCAGCGATCTTGAAATACCGGAAATGGACCTGCGCAGAAGCATCTCGCTCCTCCGCGCCCGCGGTGACGAACTGATTGTGTTCCATCTGCTGGACAGAGCCGAAATCGAGCTCCCGTTCCATGACGCGACGCATCTGGAAGACTCCGAAACGGGTGAAATCATCCGGTTCGGCGACGCATACAGGAAACGCCGGAAGGAAATCGCCGGAGCGTTTCAGGAAAAAGTCAATACGATCTGCACGGAAAACGGTGCGCTTTCCATTGCAATCGACACTTCATGGTCGCCGGTCGAAGCGATTCTCAAGATGAATGACCGCAGAAAGGGGATGTTCTGATGATCTCATTTCTGCATCCCTGGGCATTGACGGGAATTCTTGCGGTCGGCATCCCGATCGCGATTCACCTGATCCGCGAACGCCGGAAAATCGCGGTCGTGCCGTCGCTCCTTCTGTTCACGAACATGAAACGGATCACATCCCGCAGAAAACTGGAGAACCTGTTTCTGCTGATTCTGCGCTGTCTCGTGATTCTCCTGATCACTCTGTTTCTTGCGGGTCCCTGTCTCAGGAAACAGGCGGACGCCTCCAGCACGGGAAAGGCGGCGCAGGGAATCACGCTGGGCATTCTGCTGGATGACTCGCCTTTTTCGGAGGCATCAATTCAAGGACGGCGGGCGTTCGATCTGATGAAAGAAAATGCCCTGAAAAGAATCGGCGGACTTTCACCGGACAGCACCGTCCTGATCGCATCCGCAGCCGCCGGAGCGGTTTCCGCGCCACTCACGCCCCATGCGGCGGTTGAAATTCTCAAAAAAATGCAGCCGCAACCCCATCAGGGCAATCTTGCACACGCCGCAGCCGAACTGGGAAAAACACTTCTCAGTGTCAAGGGAACATTCTATGCGACGATCCTGATTGAGGCTCTGCCATTCGTCAATACCTGGCGCTCCTTCGACGTCAAGTCCACAGGACTGCCGCCTTCGCTGTTCCATACGGACTCCCAACTCATGGATACGCCGCCCGATCCATTCATCGAATCCGCACAGCGGACGGAACGGGGTTCCGGGATTCAGCTCACACTCGGCGGCAATGACACGCCCCTGCCTCCCAACCTTGAACTGGAAATCAGCTCCGCAGATTCAGGAGCGGAACAGAAACTGCCGCTTCAATCCGGGCTTCATCTGAAAAATACTGTTACAGTGCAACCGTCCGGGTTCAGAAAAGACGAAGCGCTCCAACTGACTCTGCTGGAAAAAGGCAAATCCTGCGGCGCTCTTTCCCGCTGGTTCCTCGGCAGTGACGGAAATCAGGAAACGTCATCCGTCCTCCTGCTTCATGACGGCACGCAGGAGACGGCTCATGCGGTGTTGATGTTCCATGCGGCACTCACTCTTGCAGATGCGGAACTGACGGTTCAGGCAGTCAATCTTCAGAATCCGCAGGCATTTGCCGATCTGAAAAATATACCGGTATGCATCATCGTCCCCAGCATGAAACGGATTCCGGCGGAAGTTCTGCGGAAACTTTCGGAACTCCTCGCATCGGGGTCCAATCTGATGTTCTTCGCGCAGAATCATGTTCCGGAGCTTCCGGGGCTTGCCCCCGCGCTTCGCATGGAGTGGCGCGAACCGATCCGCTCCGGAGCGGGCTTCGATCTCACCGTCGCGGAAAACTCCACGGCGCGGAATCTGTTCTTCCGTATTTACGCCAAAGGACTGTCCGCGGTACGCCTCAAGGAGCTTGCGGCGTTCAGAACCGCTTCCCCTGATACGGAAATCCTGCACCATGCCTCCATGCCGGTCCTGAGCATCCGTCCTGTCGCCGGCGGGGGTTCGCTGATCCTGTGGGGCGTGCCGACGCATCCTCTGCCGCTGGCGCTGACCGCAGTTCCGGTCTTTCCCGAACTTCTCCGGCAGACCGTGTTCGCCGGTTCAACAGGACACGGAGGATCCCTGTTCGCCGGCAATGTCATGGACCCGGCGGAAGTATTGGGAACCGCATCCGCGTCAGGCGAACTGCACTATCCGGACGATCTGTTCCCGCGCAGCCGGTTCCAGTGGACCCCCTCCCAGCCCGTTGAAATTTATCTGCCGCTGGCGGGATTCAACACATTCGAGCTTCTCATTCCCGGCAGGCACCCGGAACGGAAAAACCTCGCGGTCAATCTCAAACGGCAAACCGGCGGGCTGCTTTCCCAGAAAGAACGCGAACGGCTTCCGCAAACGGCGCCGCCCGGCGACCCCCTGAAAGTCTCGACTCTCACCAGCGACGGTTCGGGCGGTGTCACCGTGACGGACGGCGAAGTTCTGAAAGAGCCGCTCTACGCGCAGATCATTCTTGCGCTGACACTGATTCTGGTTCTCGAAACCGTGTTTTCCATGCTGGGCTCACGCCGGAGAAAGGAGACGGAACAATGCTGAACCTGCCGTTCCTGCCGGAGATTTTTCTCGGAGTCATGTTCCTTGTGCTGATCACATGCGGAATCGTTGAATTCATACGGGCTCCGCGCGGGCGTCTGCTGGCCTGTTTCGTCCTGCGGGCGGGAGCCGTCCTCATGCTCTACATGATCTTTTCCCATTCAGGTATGGCAAAGTGGGAAAAAAGCCGGGAAGGGCTTAAAATCGTCATGCTCAGGGATGTTTCGGACAGTATGGGACTGCTGCCGGAGGAGACACGCCGCGAACTGGACGGAATATATGGCGATACACGGCGCGCGCTCGAAGCCATACCGGAAACGGAAATCACGGAACTGGTCTTCGCCTCGGAAACCGCACCGGCGGAAGCCGGGCGGAAACCGGCGGGCGGAACCACAGCCATCGGGGATGCCCTGACCTCTCTCATGAAACGTCATTCGGGCGCACAGATTTTCCTTTTGAGCGACGGACGCTCCAACAGAGGGGGTCCCCCTGCCGCCGCTGCCTCGTTCCTGAAGAATCAGGGCTCCGCGCTGCATGTGTTTTCCGGCAGCCGGAATCAGGAGAGAGACTACCCTTCGCTCTCATTCGGAGATGTCAATCCGCCGGACACGTTCGACTCAGAACAACCGTCCGTTTTTACGGCATCCACCTTTCTTTCCGGCGTTTCCAATGAAAAACGCGGAACCTTGAAAGCGGAACTTCTGATCGACGGGAAGCGCGCCGCAGAAGTCCGGCTCGACGCGGATGCTCCGGTCAAAGAGCTCCAGTTCACTCCGGCGGATGCCTCTCTGCTGACTTCCGGCTGGCATGAATTTGAAATCAAGGCGGAACTCGCAGTCTCCGGCTCCCCTGCCGTTGCGAGAAGTTATCAGGATGTATTTCAAGTGCCGGTTGAAAATGCCGCCATGCTCCTCTGGAACCGCATGGACCCCGAACTGAACGCCCTTCTGCCGCTCCTGCGCGGACGCTATCAGCCGTTCCACTTTTCCTATGCGACGCTCTTCGGGCGGCTGCCGGAAGCCCGGCAGTTGAAACGGATCGACTCGCTTCAGCTCCTGATGCTCGGCCCGGTCCAGCCGGATGCACTTCCCCTGAATGTCCGGAAGCGCATCGCGCGCAAACTGCATGAAAAAACCCTGACACTCCTCTTTCTGTCGCCGTCCGTCCTGAACGCATGGAGCCGCGATCCCGAAATCGGGGTTTATGTTCCGGCATCCTCCGCCTCCGTGCTCCGGCTTCCGCCCGGCACGAAATACAGTTTCACGGCGGGCAGCCGCAACTATGATCTGCCGGTCACGGCTTTCCGGCGCATGATTCCCAAGCCTTCGGCAGTCGCAAAACAGACTCTCAAAATGCGGAACCTCTCCCTGCCGCTGCTGCTCTCGTCAGGAAATGTCTCCGCATTCGCACTTGCCGGCACATGGCGCTGGCGGCTCTCGCCCGACCGTTCCCTCGCACTCGCCTACGCTCCTTACTGGAACATGATGCTTGCCGCCTGCGACAATTTCGACAAGAGCGATCTTCATTTTTCCATCACTCCCGCGGACCCGCTTCTCGCCGACGACCTTTACCGTTTCACGGTAGAGGACTACAGCAAGGAACCGGTGCGGGAACTTTATCTGCTCCGCCAAACGGAAGACGGAAGAACCATGAAGCGGCTCTACCGCTTCGGCAAGGCGGAAAACCATGTTTATTCGACACTGCTCAAGATCACGGAGCCGGGTATCTGGTGGTTTCAGGCGGAGGACGGGAGACGGACCCGCCGCTCCCGCAAAGCGCCGCTGACCATCCGGCGCAACGAGAAGGAACTTCTGTTCAGCACACCGGATCAGGAGGCCCTGCGCATGTTTGCCGCCCTCGGCGGGGGCTCCGTCATCCGCCGCAAAACAATACGCGACACGATCGGGAAACTTAAGAAACAGGCGGAAAATTCAAGTCCGGTCTACCGCAGGAAGCAGCAGGATCCGCCTTACCGGCTGCACCTTGTCTGCGCACTGCTGGCGTGTGCGCTGCTTTCCGCGGAATGGCTGTTGAGAAAAATGGAGTCCAATCATGTCTGACGAACCTCGCAACACACTGCGGAATCTTCCGCCCGCATTCAGAAAGGCATTGTGCTTCTACTTCTGGGGACGCATGATCCGGGCGCTTCTGATGCTGTTCTGCGAACTCGGTCTCCTGATCGTTTTCTGCTATCTGGCGGATGATTTCTGCGCGGACTGGAACGAAGCATTGAAGAAACTCATCGTTTATGCGGCGCTTCCCGGTATCCTCGCACATGTGGTCTGGTTCCTGCTTTCTCCGTGGTTCAAAGAAAAGGGAATCACCGACTTCTTCGGCATGTTGTCACGCGGCTCGGAAAAAGCGGGAAAAATCGCGGCACCGCTCCTCACGCGGAACATGCTGGCGAAAGACACCGGAACAGTAATCCGGGTCCTGACACGCGGAATCGGGCATTTCCTGCCGTTGGAAACGCTCGTCCGCGCGGCTTCCGGCGGAGGGCTCCGCATAGCCGTCATCTCCGCCGCCGTCCTGCTCCTTCTGCTGGTTCCGCTCGGAAAAGACGGCGGATTCGAGGGGAAAATGCACACTTTCCGTTCGTGGCTCATGGGCGCAAAATGGACAAACAATGTCCCGCTGAAAATTCTTTCGGTCTTTCCCGGCGGCACGATCATCAAACCGGATTCGGAATGGCTTGTCAAGGTCGCATTCAACCGCGAACCGGAGGACGCCCGCCCCGCCGTCCGTTTTGAAACGCAGGACGGGAAACAGGAAATTCCGCTGGTCAGAATCTCCGAACGGGAATATCAGGCGCTGATGCCTCCGTTCACGGGAGAATGCCGTTATGCGGTCTGTGCGGAAAACCGCCATACGGAATATTTCACCATTCGGGCGGAACATTCCAAGCCGCTCATCATCCGGAACATCTCATTCCGGGCGGCGGACAAAGAGACGGAACTGCTTCCGAATCTCAGGAAATGGTCTCTGCCGAAAGGAGCGGTCATGACGATTGCCGTCGACGCGCCGGAGAACTGCATCCGTCTTCTGCTCACGGGATCGGGCGGACTGCGCAGGCGGCTCACAAAGGACCCGCAGACAGGATTCTGGCAGACCTCGTTCACGGTCTGGGAGAGCGGGGCGTTTTTCTTCCGCACACTCGAAACAGACGGCACACGCGGCGGGTCCGACCTCTACACGCTTGAAATCAGAAGTGACAACCCGCCTGCGGTCAAGATTGCGGAACCGAAAAATCTGGAACCTCTGATCCACCCCGCCGCACCGTCGGTCGAGGCATCCGACGACACCGCATTGAAACTTGTGCTGCTTCACCTCAACACCCTCGGCGGCGTCACCGAAACACTCAGACAGGAAATGCCGTCCCCCGATGAAAAAGAGTTCAGGGAACAACTTCCGCTGCCGATCACAAAGTCCGCGCGGCTGATCGGTTCCGTCGTCGCACTTGTCGCGGAAGCCGAGGAAAACTCCCCTACCCGCCGGAACGCATTCTCGGCAATCCAGTTCCACCCCGTCATCGTCGAATCGGACTCCGAACTGCTCAACAACCTCAGAGTCAGGCAGGCTTTTCAGGACTGGTTCAAGAACAAAAAGTATGAAGCGCCCAACAAACAGATTCCCCCGCCGGAAAATCCGGCGGAACAGGAAAAGAAAGAACAGCAGAAGCGAGATCAAAATTCCGGCGGGGACTCTCAAAATCGGAAAGAAGACCTGAAAGACCGGAAAGGTTCCGAACGCGGCATGGCGGGTAAATCCAACCGGGCGCAGCAGGAAAATTCATCCGGCGGTTCGGCAGAAAAATCCAACGGAAAGAAACAGAGCGGGGACACGGCATCCAGGCAGAAAAACGGCTCCCCCTCTCAAACGGAACAGATGCAGAGTCAACTCTCCTCACAGCAGAAAAAGCAGGATGGACAAGGAGAAAAAGAAAGCAAGTGCGACTGTCCCGGAGGCAACTGCCGAAACCCGGCTCACACTCAGGGAAAGAGTTCCGGCGGACAGCAACCGGGCGGACAGGGAAAAGAAGACCGGCAGCAGAAACAGCAGTCCGGTTCCGAAGGCAAATCCGGCGCCGCCTCCCAGCCGGGCAGGAAACAGAATGCACAGAGTCCACAGGGACAGCCGCAATCCCGGCAACAGGGTTCGCAGGCGGGAAATCAAGCCGGCAGTCAGAGTATGCGGCAAGGCAGTCAAACCGGCCAGGGACAGGATGCCATGTCTGCGGAAAGCTCCCGGAGCGGAGGCAGAAACACCCGTCTGAATCCGGGTGGCAGAAAAGCACTGGAACAGCCGGAAACACAGGCGGAAGTCGTCGTAGGCACAGCACGCCGCGGCGATGAAAAAAAGCGCAGTCCGCAACAGGAAAGCCCCCTGCCGGAAAACAAAGAGAAAGACAAGCCCTACTCCATGAACGGCGACGATAACCGTCTGCAGTCGGAAACCTCCGGCGGAAAACGGGAAACAATCCTTCTGGAAGACGCCAGAATCAAGGTGGTGCCGGAAGCAAAAAAAGCGCCGCGGAACAGAAGCGAACTGGAAAACGAGATCCGCCGTTATGATGTGGTCCGCAGCCGTCTTACGGATGAAGAACGCCGGACCGCCGATGAATATTACCGGCGCCTCCGCGAAATCCTGCAATAACGGCTCATGCCCGGTTCAGGAGAAAAGATCACACATCCCGTGAAATCACCTTGATCCATGTGTAACGGTTCACCTTGTAAGCCGCGACAGCACACTTCAGAATCTGGTCCGACTTCAAACAGATGAATACAGCCAGCGGCGACAGATGAAATACGAAAGCGGCAAGGAACGAGGACGGCAGCACCAGCAGCCACATGAAAAACAGATCATTCTTCAATACGAAATCAGTCTCGCCTCCGGCGCGGACAATTCCCGTCAGGCAGGGCATCTGGTATGCGGTTCCCACCGTTGTCACTGCAAGCACCGTCATAAATTGAAGTGTCATCGCGACGGACTCTGGCGACAGTTCGGAAAACAGAAGAATGACAGGGTCTTTCAGGAAAAACAGAAAAAGTCCGCTGGAAAATCCGACACACAGGAAAAGCGCCTGAAAAGTCCTCGCATAAGGACGGATCAGCTCCATATGCCCCTCGCCGATCGTCTTGCCGATCATAACCGCAGCAGCACTTGCGGACGCGTAAATGAATACGGTCACGATCTGGAACACCGTCGTGGCAACGGAGTTTGCCGCAATCGCGGTACTCCCGAGGTGCCCGAGAATTCCGGTCTGAATCGCCATTGCCACCCCCCAGACCGCCCCCGAAAGAAAAACAGGCGAACCGACCCGGACATAATCACGCAGCAATCCCGTGTTCATCCGGCACAGGATATGCCGGAGCCGCAGATTCACTTTCCGGTCGATCAAACGAGTGTATCCGATGATCAGAATCAATTCCAGTATCCGCGCGCAGAGCGTGGCAATCGCCGCGCCGCGGCTACCGAGTTCAGGAAAGCCTGAGTTGCCGAAAATCAGAAGATAGTTCAAGGTGACATTGACCACAAAAGTCACGATCGAGAGATAGAAGCTGATCTTAACCGTTTCCACACTCCGCAGCATGATCATCAGAATCTGCGACACAGCAAACACCGGATAGGAAAAACAGATGATACGAGAATAATGCGCCCCCTCCGCTATGACCGGCTGATCCGTCGCCATCAGCCGCAGAATGAATTCGGGAAAAAACAGCATCAGCGCACCCAGCCCCAGAGAAAGAACCACACCGGACTTCATGGCGATATTGGTGATTTCATGGATCGGTTCGATTCTGCGCTCCCCCCAGCTGCGGGAGGAAAACACCAGAGCGCCCTCCGCGATACCGAAAACCAACATCTGCAAAAGGAATTGGATCTGGTTCAGCAGAGCAACTCCGGCAAGCGCCGTTTCAGAGTAACGGGAAAGCATGATCGCGTCAGCCAGATTCACGGAAAACACAATCGCACTCTGCATCGCAATTGTCAGAGTCATTGTAAAAAACAGGGAATAGAACTTTCCATCCCGCACAAAATACTTCATTTCTCTTTCCTGCCTTCTTTTTCATCCGGTATATCCTATTAAAATACACCACCGGCGGAAAAGAATCAAGAAATATGGGAAAAAACGGAACGGCTGATTTCCCGCTTCTGCCTTGCGGAAGATGAAAAAAGCGCCCGGACATGCTCTGAAAAACACAGTCCGGGCGAAATTTCATCCCGTCATGGAATGGAAAACGCAGACTGCCACGCCGATCTTATTCCGTTGCGGTCCCGTTGAAATATTCCAGAACCTCCTTTTTCACGGGCGGAATGTCGAAAGGAACGTTTCCATTCCGCATCGAACAATGCCCGAAGAATCCTGCGGCGACGGCATTTCTGGCGGCTACAGGCGATACAGACGGCGTTCTGCCGTTCTGAATATAGTCGAAAAACGCCTGGATGATTTTCGGATCGGCGCCTCCGTGCCCGCCGCTTGCCGAGGAATCGTCATACAGACGATACGTAAGATCCGCCTCCGAAATCCCCGGACGGCGTTTCGTCCACACGCAAATCCGGCAGTCTCCGGCAATTCCGAAATTCTCCAGACGCCCTTTCGTGCCGATAAAAGTATAGTTTCTCGTCCCGTCCGGCGTGAAGAAACACTCCTCATAGGAAGCCTGCACCCCGTTGTCAAGCTGCATCAGGAGCATGTTGTGGTCCTCGATATCAATTTCCGGGGCAAGCTTCGTCACTTCCAACGGCGGCCAGCAGTCGTCGCTCCATGAGGCTTTTCTGTCGGGCGCCTCCCCGTTTTTCAGACGGTCCGCCGTCCGGTTGTAGACGGAAAGCCCTCCCATTCCGACGACCCGCTTCGCATATCCTCCGGCAAGCCAGTGAATCACGTCAATATCATGCGCCCCTTTCTGAAGCAGGAGTCCGGTGCAGTTCTCCCGTTTTGCGCACCAGTGCCGGAAATAAGTGCTGCCGTAATTCACGAAATGCCGCACCCAGACGCAGCGGACTTCACCGATCACACCGGAATCGATGATCTCTTTCATCCTGACGACCGCCGGCATATAACGCATATTATGCCCGACCATAAGTTTCGCCCCGCTTTTCATGGCGGTTTCAAGAATCCGGTCACACCCATCGAGCGTAATAGCCATCGGTTTTTCAAGGTAGACATGTTTTCCCGCCTCAAGAGCGGCAACAGCCATTTCCTCATGGAAACGGTCCCGCACAAAAATGAAAACGGCATCCACATCGTCACGCACGACCAGTTCACGGTAATCGGAACAGAGAAACACGTTCGAGCCCGGATGTTCCTTTTCATAGAGTTCAAGTTTCACAGGGTCCGTATCGCAAACGGCGGTCATGACGCCCCGGTCATGCGGATAATGTTTTTCCAGCATTCCCGCCCGCAAACTGAAATCCGCTCCGATCAGTCCCATTCTCAATTTTTTCATTCCGTCTTCTCCTGTCTCATTTTCAAAGAAAGCAGTTTTCTTTCCCGTATTTTCATCAATAATGCCTGATGGCGAGCTTTCTGAGATCTCCCTTGAAGAAAACAAGGAGCTCGTCCGGCGCATATTCCCGTTTGTCGTGTCCGCCGAAGATGGCGGACTTGAAGGCATAAGCCCGTCCGCGGAAAGGAATGATCTCCGATTTCCCGTTCACAGTAAAAGCCAGCCGGCTGAAGTCATATTTGACTTCGATCCTGTTCCACGCCCCGTTTCTCACGGGAAGCGAAGTCGCAAACTTGAAGTTCCGCAGATTCTTCTCCCCCCAGCAGGCGTAAAGTCTGCCGTCGCGGATAAAGAGCGACAGGGAGCCGAGAAAATAATTGAAATGCCGGAACAACACCATGGTTCGGTCTGCGCAATCGGGGCGGATCTCCATTTGCAGAGTAAAAGCGCCCTGCGGAAAAGTCTCACGCGTGAAATTGATGTAGTCATTGACTCCGTCAAAACGCAGCAGCCACTCTTTTCCGTCGCGCACCCACTGCGGAGCGCGGTCTCCTGCGGCAACTTTGGTCAACGGATGACTGAACGCCTCCATGTAGTGAAAACCGCCGCCGAGCCTGCCGTCGAAATAACGTCCGGAATCACTGCGCAGCATCGCGCCGGAATCCGGTCCGAAAAGATAATGGATATCCGGCAGCAGGGCTTCGGGAATCTTCACTTTGACCGCCTTTTTTACGGTTTCGCTGAAACAGGCGACTTCCTGAAACGGGGCGCCCGGAATCTGTACCGGCATCACCGCATGGGAACGGTAAATCCTGCCGGACCTGCCGATGGCGCGAACTGTAAAGACCGGATAAGGCGTATCCGTTTCAACGGTTCCGCTCCAGTTCAAGTGTTTCTGCCCGGACGACTGCGGCAGATCCGGCAGGTTCGTCATTTTGAACGCTTCGGCGCGCAGAGCAGTTTTCGGGTTCAGAACAACCGCATAAACTCCATTCTTTTCCACGATATCGACCGGAATCCGCTTGATCCCGATGTCGGGATTTTTGAAATCCAGTTCAATGACCGCCTTTCCGGCATCCTTTTTCGATATCTGAATGAAATAGACTGTCTCCTGCGTCCAGAGATGAAAATTGTTGAGAATGCCGGAACCGTCCGGCAGATTCTTCCATGCACCGGGATCAACGTTGGCAAGATAATTGGCGCTGATTCCGGGACTGGAAGCATTCAAGACCCGTATTTTCCCCGGCTCGCGGGAGGACGCATGAGGCGGGGCGGTCAATGCAAGACGGACGATCAGATTGTTTTCCGCATCATACTCCTTTTCCGCTCCGGCTGCGGCGATTTCATCCTCCAGATTCATCAGTTCGACTGAAGCCAGAGGTTCCGACGCCTTCAAATCAACGGCAAAACGGTAGCGGTTCCGGTCAAGTTTTCTGACGTTGAACTTGAATTCCCCGACGTTGAGCATATCACGCAGATTCTGCCGGACCGCCTTGTAGTTCCAGCTCATCGTCGGGTCAATGCGAATCGTCTGGAAATCCGTATAGGTTTTCCCGTTCGCGGTCAGGACGGGGCGGATCACATTGCCGGCGGCGAACGCCTCGCCGGGGACGCAGTAATCAATGGAACCGAGAAGTGTCGATGTAATCTTTTCTTCGGGAAAGGCAAGCAGCACCTTGCCGGATTGATCCGTAAGCTTCAACTGCGCGGTGATCGTATGTTCCGGCGCACCGTCCGGAATATTGAGCAGTTCAAACCGGAGCACCTCTCCGGGCTTGAGCGTGGCACGGTGGCTCAAGGTCAGATTCGGAATTGACGCATCTTCTCCGGCATAAGGCGCAAACGGCTTTCCCTTGCTCAGATGCGAATAATATTTGATCAGGCGCCCTACCGTCTGCCCGCTGTAAACGGTAGGCTGAAAACAGGTGTTTTCGTTGGCTTCGTTCCACTCGAAAAAGAGCACATAGTCGGGATTATGCTTCAGAACGCGCCGCATGATGTTCCGCAATGTGGACGTGCCGTATTCGCCGTGATTCATCCCCGAAAGATGGTTGATGTATCCCTGATTGACAAAAAAACCGAGGATTTTGTCTTTGTATTCCGGCCGTGCCATGATTTTCTCAAGAGCTTTCGAGGTGCAGTTGTCAAAAAACGAAGTGTCGTAGAGCGACGTATAATCGCCCCCGGAGGGACGGATCAGTTCCGTCGTAATCAGTTGGATTCCTCCGGCGACATCAAGGACATCGGTGATCAGTTTCTCCAGTTCGGCAGTCTGCTTCCGATTCAGCATCCCGTTTTTCCGGAACGCTGCCTGAAGTTTCCGCAGCCTGCCGAAATCCATATCCCCGATAATCAGGAAGTCATCTCGCCCGAGCATTTCCGCAATCTGCTTCATCAGTTCTTTATGCCGTACGGCGGAAAGAAGCCGGTAGTTATAGGTTCCGACCAGCAGTTTCCCGTTGATGCGCGGCATACGCGGGGATTCCAGACAGTATTTGAGCATATCGACGATCTCATCCGGTTTCGTATCGGAGCGCACCACAGCCTCGCCATAGGTGATCTGAGGCAGAATCATGACGTCACTGACCTTCCCCTTTTCCAGGAATCCATCCGCCTGTTTCAACTGTCGGAACTTGCCCGCGTGCATACCGAATGCGCCGAGTCCGTCCATTTCATATTTCCGGAGCTGTTCCACATCAATCATGAAACTCGGATAAGTCATATAGGCGAACCTGCGTTCCGGATGGCGTGTGGCGCGGTTCCAGAAAAGCGGACGGTCGATCCAGTAATGAAGATAATTCTGGAACATGCCGTATTTCAATTGAGCCTCGGCAAAGTACATGGTCTCCTTTGCGTTCCGCGCCCTTTCGCCGATTGTCACCGGAGTGAAGTCGCTGGTTCTGGTAAAAGGCACAGCCGCGGAAAGCGCCGCCGCAGACATCAGGAAAATTAAAAAAAACATTATTTTCATGGGACAATCCTCTTTTGAATTCATTTTCACATCGTTTTACGGTTTCAGGCGGAAACGAATATCTCCAACCCGGATCATGATTGCAATCTTCCTGCTCAATACTCCTCACCGTTCCATTTCGGAACAAACTGTCTGTATATTTCAACATTGCTGTTTTCACCAGCACGCAGTTCCCTCAACGCGGAAAGCGGAGCTGCATGCCCGTCAATAAATACGGCGTTGGAGCGGTTGCCGTGACGGAACGAAACATAGTCATATTCCTTGCTCCCGTTCCAGCGTCCCTTCGCCAGCACTCCGGAAGAACCGATACACCATACTTCCGAATCACAGAATCCGACATAAAAAGCCGGTTGTTTCAAACGCGACATTTTATGAGTCGCATCTGGATTCGCTCCCTGAGCCTGACTTCCCAAAGCAAGGGTGTTATGTGCATAGCTGATTGCCTCCTGCTCATATCCAGTCAACGCCGCGCCGTAGTTCTTATTTCTTGACGGACAAGAGTTGATACTCCTTCCGGCTTTCCAGTCTGCTTCCCTCATTTTCGGCATGAGTTCAGTCTGAATGTATCCGCCCCACTGATAAATATATCCAATCGTCCCGGTCTTGTGGTTGACCGGATTCTGAATCAGCAGATAATCCTGATAAGTATGGGCATACATTGCAATTGCCATGCCGTACTGTTTCAGATTGCCCGCACATTTGATTGCACGCGCCTTTTCTCTCGCCGCATTCAAAGCAGGCAGAAGCATTCCGGCAAGAATGGCGATGATCGCAATCACGATGAGGAGCTCGATCAAGGTGAAAATCCGTATTTTCACCTTGCGAAGTAAGAATA
>ERZ1034917.15-NODE-15-length-153419-cov-8.231854_pt1 | contig 153419 bp, 125 predicted proteins | sample MGYA00520605_ERZ1034917 | MGnify/ENA primary metagenome ERZ1034917 (study PRJEB33766, sample SAMN09781784) | gut metagenome | biome: gut microbiome | host: Homo sapiens | place: Madagascar | study: EMG produced TPA metagenomics assembly of the PRJNA485056 data... | reverse complement strand
TGGGCTCGTCGGCAAGGACCAGCTTCGGGTCGGCGACGATGGCGCGCGCCGCGGCAACGCGCTGACGCTGACCGCCCGACATCTGTCGCGGGTACTTTTGCAGAACATCCGCCACGCCCAGCAAATCGGCGGTGCGATCAACCTTCGCGCGAACGGAATCAGCTTTCTCGCCCTTGATGGTAAGGGCCAAAGCAATGTTCTCGAAACCAGTCAAAGTGTCCAGCAGGTTGGCGTCCTGGAAGATGAAACCCAGGTCGTCGCGGCGGAATTTGGACAACTGACGACTACGCAGCTGCGTGATGTCGCGGCCGTTCAAGATGATGCTTCCGCTGGTCACGGTATCGATAGTGGAGATACAGTTCAACAACGTGCTCTTACCCGAGCCCGATGGGCCCATCACGCCAACGAACTCGCCTTCGCAGATATCGAATGACACGTCATCGAGCGCTCGCGTAATGGCCTCACGCGATCCGTACACCTTCTGAACATCGCGCACGGAAAGCAAGACGTTGCGGCTCTGAGGTTGATTCGCGTTCGCAATGCCTGCAGGAGGGGTTGCAGTAACCACAGACATGGGGGTTCCTTTCTCTTCAGTTCGACATATCCCCATGATGCGGCGATTGCGAAAACGGAGCCATCGAAGCAGCTTACCGCAATCTTACGATCTTGTAAGATTAGCAGCCAAGTCCATGCGCGTGCGGTCAAACGGGAAGATCAGCGTGACAGTCGTACCCTGCCCTTCCTCCGAAGAAATGCGCAGGCCAAGCCCCATCCTGTCGCAGGCAACGGCAGCCAGGTAAAGACCCATGCCCGTTGCCTTATGGTGCGTGCGGCCCTGGCTTCCCGTGAAGCCCCGGTCGAACACGCGCGGCACGTCGGCAGCAGAGATGCCGTCGCCATCGTCGCTTATCGACAGTTCAGCGCAACCATCCTTCGTACCCGCGTCCTTCACCGTGCTTTCGAAACGAATGGATTTTGCGCCGTACTTCGCCGAGTTCTCCAGAACCTGGCCGATGATGAAGTCAACCCATTTCGCGTCGGCGAACACCTCGAGCGCCTCGTCGATCGCGAAATCAAGCGAGACTCCCGTGCCGATGAGCGTGCGCGACCTTTGACGGCACGCTTTGCGTGCGAGCGCCGCAAGGTTGAGCTCTTCGATAGAGAAATCCTCGCTCAGCGTTGCCGAGCGAGCATAGTACAGCGCCTGTTCGACGCGCGACTCGACGCGGTCGAGGTCGCCGCGCACCTCATCGATGCCGAGGCCGTGCAAGTTCGACAGCGCAAGCTGCGCCGATGCGATGGGCGTTTTTGCCTCGTGTACCCACAGCTCGATGTAGTCGCGGTACTCCTTCATGTCACGCGAACGCGCTGACAACTCGTCCGAGGCGGCTTTACCCTGTACCGCAAGCGCGCGATAGGCGATGGATCCCTCCAAGGTACGTGGCTCATTCAGAATCGACGAAAGGAAGCGCGCGTTTTCGGGCGAGTCACAGAACAGGCTCAGCTGCTGGTAGAACTCGCGATCGCGCAAATACCCCGCGGCAAGCGCGACGCAGACGAACAGAGCTTCGCAAACAAGAACAAGAGCGACAGAGGACGCATTGGAGCCGGTGACGACCATGATGCCCGCAATGACAACCGCCAAGGCAATCGCGCCAATCACGAAGCCCAAACGTGAACGCAAATATACGCCGAAAGAATAGCCGCAATCGACGAGATTACGCACGGGCTTCTCCCGAGGATAGCCGCTCATTTAACCACGTAGCCCAATCCGCGGCGAGTGGTGATGAAATCGTCGGGCACGTCAATTGACTGAAGGCTACGGCGCAGGCGGTTCACGTTCACCGTGAGTGTGTTGTCGTCGACGAACGCATCGGTTTGCCACAGCTCGTCCATCAGCTCGCTACGCGAGATGATGGAGCCCGCGTTTTCCATAAGAACGCGCAAGATCAGAAGCTCGTTGCGCGCAAGCTCCACGCTCTTGCCGCGATACGATACCTCGGCTCGCACCGGATCAAGCAAAACGCCGTCGCGTTCCAGCTGCCTGCGCGCCGAATCGGCAGAGCCGCTGCGGGCAAGCACGCGGTCGATGCGGGCAAGCAGCGCGGCGGGGCGATACGGCTTGACCACGTAGTCATCCGCGCCGACGTTCATGCTCATAACCTCGTCGAACTCGCTATCGGAAGAGGTCAGCACGATAATGGGAACATCGCTTTCCTGACGGACCGCGCGGCAAATTTCGTGACCGTACGCGCCAGGAAGCGACAAATCAAGAAGAATGCAGTCGGGGGAAGCGGACAGGACTTCGGCCGCAGCGTTCGTAAACGACTCGCAGCAAAGGCACTCGTGCCCCTTAAGCTGCAGCATACGCACAAGATTCTCTCGCAGCGAGACGTCATCTTCGACAATGAGCAAACGCGCCATCGGCTCCCTTTCGCATCGAACGGATGAGCCGATGATAACGCAAAGGAACACCAACGGGCATTCCGTTATCGGAACGTATCGTCGCTAGAACGCGTTCCCCAAAACAACCAGCACCACAAGCGCCGCCATAACTGCCGTGGCGATGGCGTCAAGCGCCGTGAGCTTCATCGGACGCAAATGCGTGCGACCCTCGCCGCCGTGATAGCAACGCGCGTCCATGGCGAACGAGAGCGTCTCGGCATGACGGAACACGCTTGCGAACAGCGGGATCATCAGCGACGAAACCATGCGAACGCCGTGAACGGGACTGTTGGACAGGCGCGCACCGCGACTGACCTGCGCATGATAGACCGTCGCCAGCTCGGTGGCGAACTGAGGCATGAAGCGCAGCGCGATGCCCATGATCATCCCCAGCTCGTGGGCGGGCAACCCAAAACGAGCGAAAGGTGCGAGCATCTTCTCGAAGGCCTCGGAAAGCTCGATGGTCGGCGTCGTAAGGGTGATCAGGCTCATGCCCAACATCATCACCGTCAAGCGCACGCCCATGAAGCCGGCAGCCTGCATGCCGCCCGTCGAGATGCGGAAGATGCCAAGCTGGACAAGCGTCTCGCCGCCCTGCTGCGTGAACAAGTTCAAGACCACGACGATCAACACGATCACCATCAACGGCGCAAGCGATCGAAGCGCTTTACCTGCGGGGATGCGCGCAAGCACGTACGTCAAGAAAACGAACGCCGCGGCAATGCCCAGCGAAGCAAACGTGCGACCGCACAGTAGCGCCACAATGAACGCGATGCCCAGAGTTAGCTTGATGCGCGCGTCGATGCGATGAATGCAACTATTGCCAGGGACGTAGCTACCAAAGCTGAATCCCATGCTCATCGGGCATCGCCACCTGTCACGCCGGCAACCAATTCAACAAGCGCAGGCATGTCGTAAAGTTTACCCGCAGCAATGGGCATCCCGCCTTCGGCAAGCTTGACCGCCATTGACTGGGCGCTGGTGGTGCCAAGACCGATGGAGCGCAAGCCCTCGACATCCAAGAACACTTGGGAAGGCGCGCCTGCCGATTGCAGGCAGCCCTCGTTCATGACAAGAACTCGATCGCACATGGCGGCAAGATCATCCATGTTGTGCGAAACCATGACCACGGTCAGACCCTCCTGCTTGTGAAGGCGCGCGATAAGTTGCAGAAAGGAACGACGGCCCGCGGGATCAAGGCCCGCGGCGGGCTCATCAAGCACCAGAACCGACGGCTCCATGGCAAGGATGCCTGCGAACGCAACGCGACGCTGTTGTCCGCCCGAAAGCTCGAACGGGCTTTTCTGCGACACGGCGTCGAAATCAAGGCCGACGCGCTCAAGGGCGCGATGAACGCGCTCGTCCACTTCGTCATCGGAAAGCCCCAGGTTGCGTGGGCCAAACGCCACGTCTTTGTAAACGGTTTCCGCGAACAGCTGATGCTCGGGATACTGGAACACCACACCAACTGTGCCGCGAAGCTCGGCTTCGGAGCGCTTGTCGGCCATGTCCAAGCCGCGCACCATCACGCGACCGCGCGTAGGCTTCAGGATGCCGTTCATATGTTGGACAAGCGTGGACTTGCCACTTCCGGTGTGACCCGCAATGCCCAAGAACTCGCCCGACTTCACCGCGAAAGAAACATCCGAGAGCGCCCAAATGCTGTCGGGGCTGTTGCCCCAATCGGCCTGACGCTGCGCAGGAGCGCGCTTACGCTTGCGCTTTGCCTCGGACGGATCATACGTGAACGAGACGTCCTCGAAGCGAATAACGGCATCGGCGCAATCAGCCGCCGTGTCGTCCGTTGTTTCGCCAGCTGCGCCGTCGACCGCGGCGTCATCCGTTTGCGCGCCCTCAACCGCGTCGCCAGCATTCGCCGGCACGCCCTGACCAGCTGCAGAAGCCGCACCTACGAGCAGGCTGTCCTTTGCCAAAGAAAGAATTTCGGCAGCAAGCGCATCATCGTCGACCGTGGGGGCAACCGCCACGCCGGCATTGCGCAGCGCATGAGAAAGATGCGTGGCAAACGGCACATCAAGGTTCAGGCGGCGCAGAAGATCTTCCTGCAACAGAACCTGAGCAGGCGATCCGTCGCACACCACTTTGCCTGATTCAAGCACGATGACGCGATCGGCCTGAGCTGCCTCCTCCATGAAATGCGTGATCATGACGATAGTGAAGCCGCGCTCGTGAAGCTCGCGGCAAACGCGCATCAAACCGGCGCGACCGCGGGGGTCGAGCATCGCCGAAGCCTCGTCCAAAATCAGAATGCGCGGGTTCATGGCAAGAACGCCGGCAATGGCCACGCGCTGCTTCTGACCGCCGGAAAGCGCATGGGTCTCCTTGCGCTCGAAACCGGCAAGCCCCACGTCAGCCAACGCACGTGTCACGCGCTCACGCAGCTCGGGCAGCTGAATGCCCAGGTTCTCAGGGCCGAACGCCACATCATCTTCAACCAGAGTAGACACCAGCTGATCATCTGGATTCTGGAAAACCATGCCGGCCGTCTGACGGATGAGGTACGTGCACTCGGCGTCGGCCGTGCTCATTCCGTCCACCGTCACCGTTCCCTGGTCGGGAAGCAAAAGCGCGTTCATATGCTTCGCCAGCGTGGACTTGCCGCTGCCGTTGCCTCCCAAAATGCAGACGAACTCGCCCGCATTCACGTGGGCGCTCACGCCCGCCAAAGCGGGCGCCTTGCCATCGTACGAGAACCTGACGTCGGACAGATCGATCATGTTAGCGACCCTTCACCTGATCTTTTTTCGGGGTGACCATGTTCGAGACGCTCTTGTAAACCAGCAAGGTCAGAGCGCTGTTAACCAAGGTCTTCAAAATGTTGAACGGGATGACAGCCGGCGCAAGCAGCGGCAGGATGACATCGATGGAGCCGTACCAGAACGCAACGCCGATGGTGAGATTCAAGACAACCGAGCCGGCAACGGCCACGACGCAGCCAACTGCCAGGCCGATAAGGGCGTTCTTGAAGGTGCGGTTGCGATGATAGATCAGGGCAGCCGGGACGACGAAGAACAACGTTGCACCGATGTTCATGAGCGAGCCAACCCATTCACCAAGGACAAGGCCGTGGATGATGGCCGAGATGGCGCCGACGGCGAAGCCCGCACCGGGAGTGAACACGAAGCCGCAAACCATAGCAGGAACCAGCGAGGGGTCGTAGGTCAAGAACGGCGCAGGCGGGAACAGCGGGATCTGAACGAACGAGAACAGGGCGCTGACGGCGCACATAAGGGCCATGGTGACGAGCTGGCGCGTGCTCCACTTGTTCGTGTTCTTGATGGTTGCCGCGTTTTGCGATGCTGGCATGATTGCCTTCCTTCTGCGAAGCAGTCGTTGGGCGGGTTTGAATCTTGCTTCGCGGAAAAGAAACAAGCCCGTATGAATTCCTTCCATACGGGCTTGCGTTTCGCGTAACGAATATCTGCGCCAACGGACGCAGTGACGTTTTGCGAACTCTGCCTCTTCCATCCGGACTTTAACCGTTGGTCCCGGATTTTCACCGGATCAGCCCGCGGCTTTCGCCAACGGGGTCGCAGACTTCCGCCTTGCAATTGCTTGCTTGCGGTTACTGCCAGTGAGGAATTTCACCTCGCCCTGAAACAGAATTCAATGGCGCGAGTATAACCGCGGGAAAAGCAAGGTGCAACCCCCGTGGCAAAACTTCGCGGTTCGAAGCGGTAAGCGTTACAGCTTCAGCATGCCAAGCGACTGCATGATGTAAGCGATCAGGATAACCACCAGCACGACAGGCGCCACGTACTTGATGAGAGCCGACCAAACGTTTGCCAGCTTGAACTCGGCGGACTCGCGCACTTCGTCGATGATGACCTTGGGCTTGATGATCCAACCAACGAAGATGCAGGTGAGAAGCGCAGCGATGGGCATCATGACCGAGTTGGAGACGAAGTCCAAGAAGTCAAGGATGCTGGAACCTGGGCCAAGCGGCTCGATGAACGCCAGAGAGCTGTAGCCAAGGTTGACGACGATACCCGCGATGGTGGTGAAGCCGACGACGATGATCAAGGCGCGACGGCGCGAGCACTGCGTGGCATCGCTGATGACCGAGGTGCAGGTCTCGACCAACGAAAGCGAGCTGGTCAGAGCGGCGAACAGAACCAACACGAAGAAGACGGTGCCGATGACACCCGCGACGTTGCCCATGTTCTCGAAAACCTGCGGCAGGATGATGAACATCAGCGAGGGGCCGGAATTCTGGGCAACCGCCTCGCCCGAACCAAGGGCGGCGAAGGTCGCCGGGACGATCATGAGGCCGGCCAGAAGCGAGATGCCGAACGTGGTGGAGGCGATCTGAGTGACGCTGGAAGTGAGCTTGGTGGATTTCTCCAAGTAAGAGCCGTAGGTCACCATGATACCCATGGCCAAAGACAAGGTGAAGAACGTCTGGCCCAAAGCGGCGACGATCAGCTCGGGCGAGAACTTGCTGGCGTCGGGGACCAGGTAGTACAAAAGACCGTCCATAGCACCCGGAAGGGTAAGCGAGTAGACAGCGATGACGGCAGCGATGACGATGAGCAGCGGCATCATGACCATGTTGGCCTTCTCGATGCCGTTGTTAACGCCAAGGGCGACGATGAGGTACGTCAAGGCCATGAACACCAGCATGCAGGCGACGCTTTCGGGAGCGTTGCCAATGAAGCCGGTGAACATCCCGCCGCCGTCAGCCAACGCGTCGGCCCCGCCGAACGCGTAACCGAACAGGTAGCGCGTGACCCAGCCGCCGATAACGCAGTAGTACGGCACGATGATGAACGGGATAGACGACACGAACACGCCGATGAACGAGTACTGCTTGCCAAAGGCTTTGAAAGCGCCGATGGAGCTTTGCTTGGTGTGACGACCGAGGGCGGTTTCAAGCAACAGGAGAGCCAAACCGATGGTGAACGTGAAGAACAAGTACGTAAGCAGGAACGTGCCGCCGCCATAACGTGCTGCCAGATACGGGAAACGCCACATGCTTCCCAGGCCGACCGCAGAAGCAGCCGCAGCCAGCACGAACGCCAGCTTGCCCGACCACGTGGCGCGGCCCGTCGTTGAATTTGCCAATTGATTGCCTTTCTCTAAAGCCGAAGAACGGTACAGGGCCCGCCCGTAAATGATGTCGGGGCATTTCGCGGGGTTGCCGGAAGTGCCTCGACATCATTTGCAACGGACTTGCGCCGTCACGTTCCTCGTTTTTCGCGTAATTGCCAATAATACCCTCTTGAAAAGGAATAACCAGCTTATCCGCAGGCAAATCATAGGCATCAGGGCGAAATCAACCGCTCAACGCGCGTGTCGTCCAACGCCGCATCGGCAGACCAACCCCGCGCCAATGACATTCGGCGCCGCTTTCCGCCGTCAGCGTTCCGATTTCGCAACAAGTTCACCCCGATCTGCAAAGCGGACATATAATGTACAGGTAACTAGGTTGATCCACATTCGATACATTCGAAGGAGAAGCTATGAAAGTTGTAATCATCGGTGGCGTTGCCGGCGGTGCCAGCGCAGCAGCGCGTCTGCGCCGCAACGACGAGAACGCCGAGATCATCATCTTCGAGCGCACTGGCTACATCTCGTATGCCAACTGCGGCGAGCCGTACTACATCGGCGGCGTCATCGAAGAGCGCGAGAAGCTCACCGTGCAAACGCCCAAGGGCTTCAAGGAGCGCTTCAACGTCGACGTTCGCGTGAAGTCCGAAGTCACGGCAATCGACCGCGATGCCAAGAAGGTTCACGTGAAGAACCTCGAAACCGGCGAGGAATACGACGAAAGCTACGACAAGCTCATCCTTTCCCCCGGTGCCAAGGCAGTCAAGCCCGACGTTCCCGGTGCCGACGACGAGCGCATCTTCTCGCTGCGCACCATCGAGGACACGTTCGCCATCTCCGACTTCGTCGAGCAGAAGCAGCCGAAAACCGCAATCGTCATCGGCGGCGGCTTCATCGGCCTTGAGGTTGCCGAGAACCTGATGGAGCGCGGCTTGAAGGTCACCGTCCTTCATCGCGGCGCCCATGTCATGAAGGGCCTTGACGACGGCATCGCCGCCGTTCTGCAGAACCGTATGCGCTACGTCGGCCTGCATATGCAGCTGGGCGTCGACGTCACCGGTTTCGTCGACAAGGGCGAGCAGCTCGAGGTCGAGATGCGAGACCAAAAGCCCCTTGCAGCCGACATGGTTGTCCTGGCCATTGGCGTTCGCCCCGAGAACGACCTGGCTGTTGCCTGCGGCTTGGAGACGGGCATCAAGGGCGCCATCGTCGTTGACAAGCAGATGCGCACCAACGATCCCGACATCTACGCTGTCGGCGACGCCGTTCAGATCACCAACAGCATCACCGGCAAGCCCGCCGTCGTGCCTCTGGCAGGCCCGGCTAACAAGCAAGGCCGCTTGGTTGCCGACGTCATCTGCGGCAAGGACCGCACGTACGCTGGCGCTCAGAACTCCTTCGTTCTGAAGATGGCCGACCTCACTGTTGCCGGTACCGGCCTGTCCTACAAGGCAGCCATCGCCGAGGGCTACGACGCCGACTTCGTCGTGCTCATGCCCGCCGCCCATGCCACCTACTACCCCGGCGGTCAGGCGCTTACCATGGAAGTCATCTACGACAAGAAGAACGGCCGCATCCTTGGCGGTCAGTGCGCCGGCTTCAGCGGCGTCGAGAAGCGCATCGATGTTTTGGCCACGGCCATCAAGGCCAAGATGACAGGCAGCGACCTGACCGAGCTCGACCTTACCTACGCTCCGCCGTATTCTTCTGCTAAGGACCCGGTCAACTACGCAGGCTACATCATCCAGGACCTCATGGAGGGCACCTACACCCAGGTTCACTGGGATGCCCTTGACAAGCTGGGCGACGACGACATCATCCTTGATGTCCGCCCCACGCTCAACTACAACCAGGACCACCTGGACGACGCTATCCATATCGAGCTCGACGAGCTGCGCGATCGCGCCTCCGAGCTGCCGAAGGACAAGAACATCTACGTCCACTGCGTTACCGGCCTGCGCAGCTACATTGCCTGCCGCATGCTCGGCCAGATGGGTTACAAGTGCTACAACCTTGCCGGCGGCTTCAACTATTACGACGCGTACGCTATGGATCGCGACATCGCGCTTGAGAACATGGGCCCCTGCGGCATCCAGATCCCGACCTTGGCTTAACGCCTCACGCGATTTCGGACCTTCGGGTCTAGCGCTTTTTACAAACAGAAGGAGGGTTCGGACCAAGTCCGAACCCTCCTTCTTCAGTTTAGAGTGCGAAATGCGACGAACGTAACACCAACTATGCCATTTCGGCCTTGTAGCCAGCGGCGACGATGGCGTCGATCAGCGCCTGATCGTCCACATCGCCGTCAAGGGTAACGACAGCGTTCTTGTTCTCAAGGCTAACCTGCGCATCGGCAACGCCAGCAACGCCCTTCAGCGCCTCGGTTGCGTGGGCGACGCAATGGGGACACATCATTCCTTCGATGTTCACGGTCTTCTGCATAAGAGTTTCCTTTCCATTCCGATCGGAGAGCCCCTGCGGCTCATCCGAAAGTTCACTTTGGTTGTCAGTCGGTTCATCGGAGGGACGCTCGTCCACGATCACGACCGGCGCGCCCAAGCTTCCCGTGAAGTCAGCGGGCGGGGTTTTGTCGCCAACGTACTTCACGCTTGAAACGGCCGAGCCGGGAACTTCCCAGCTAGGCTTCCACGTGCGCAAACGCAACGCGTTGGACACCACCGTAACCGACGAGAACGCCATAGCCGCGGCCGCGATCATCGGGTTCAGCGTGATGTCGGGGACTACGCCAGCCGCCAGGGGAATGCATACGGCGTTGTAGATAAGCGCCCAGAACAGGTTCTGCTTTACGTTGCGCATGACCGCTTGGGAAAGCTGCAGCGCCGCGGGCACGTCAAGAAGGTCTGAGCGCATAAGCACCATATCAGCCGACTCCATAGCGATGTCGGTTCCGGCGCCAATGGCGATACCCACATCGGCCGTCGCCAACGCCGGGGCGTCGTTGATGCCGTCGCCCACCATGGCGGTTGCCTCGAACGAGCATTCCTTTGCAACCACTTCGGCCTTCTGGGCAGGAAGGACCTCGGCAATGACGCGGTCAACCCCCACCTCACGCTGCACAGCGTGGGCGGTGCGCTCGTGGTCGCCCGTCAGCATGAGCGTGGCGACGCCCATCTTGCGAAGCTCGTCGATAGCGCGTTTGCTGCTGGGCTTGACCGAATCGGCCAGGAAGATGACGCCCATCGCCTTGTCATCGCATGCGAAGAACAAAGGCGTTCGGCCCTGATCGGCGGCTGCGGTTGCATCAGCAGCAAAAGATTCAAGATCGACGCCGTTCCTTGCCATCATGCGCTCGTTGCCCGCAAGGCAAGAAACACCCTCGATCTGGCCCTTCACGCCCTGACCGGGAACTTGCTGGAAATCTTCAACCGAGCGAAGAGGCAAATCCTTGTCGGCCGCATGAAGGCAGATGGCCTGCGCAAGCGGATGCTCGGACATGGTTTCAAGCGATGCGGCAACCGACAGAAGGTCATCGGGCACCACGCCTTCGACGCAGCGGACGTCCACCACCGCAGGGGCGCCGCGCGTGATGGTTCCCGTCTTGTCCAGAACGACGGTTTTGATCTGCGATGCACGCTGCAGCGACTCGGCGTCTTTCACCAGCACGCCCTTGCGTGCGCCGCGCCCCGTTCCCACCATGATGGCGGTGGGAGTTGCCAAGCCCAATGCACACGGGCACGAAATGACCAGCACCGAAACGGCGTGGGTCAGCGCAACCTCAAGGCCGCTGCCCAACGCGAAGAACCACACCACGAACGTGACCAGTGCGACCACGATAACCGCAGGCACGAACACACCCGAGATCTTGTCGGCAAGCTCTTCGATGGGCGCCTTCGACGAGGTCGCGTCGTCGACCATGCGCACGATGCCCGCAAGCGCGGTATCCTCGCCCACGCGCTCGGCGCGCATCTTGAAGTAACCCGACTTGCTGACCGTTGCGCCGATCACGGCATCGCCGGCGCTTTTCTCGACGGGGATGGGCTCGCCCGTAACCGCCGATTCGTCAACGCTCGCGACGCCTTCGGCAACCGTTCCGTCAACCGGCACGCTCATGCCCGACTTCACGATAAGGACGTCGCCCACCTGCACATCCTCGACAGGCACCTCGACTTCGCCATCCGGCGTTTCACGCAAAGCGGTTTTGGGAGCCAAGTCCATCAGCGCCGTGATAGCGTTGGTGGTCTTGCCCTTCGCACGCGCTTCGAAGAACTTTCCCAGCGTGATCAGGGTCAAGATCATGCCTGCGCCCTCGAAATACAGGTCCATCGCCGCCATATGGGCGCTGTCGATATCGCCCACGCCCAAAGCGAACCCCATGCGATACATCGCGTAGATGCCGTAGGCAATGGAGGCCGTCGCACCAAGAGCAACCAGCGAATCCATGTTCGGCGACCCCTGGAACAGGCTTTTGAAGCCACCGCGGAAGAACTTGAAGTTCACGTACACAATGGGAAGCAGCAGCAAGAACTCGGTCAGGGCAAACGGCAGGACGTTGTTGCCTGACAGGAACGCAGGAAGCGGCCAGCCGAACATGTGGCCCATCGAGATATAGAACAGCGGGATGCAGAACACGAACGAAAAGATAACGCGAAACCGCATATGGGCAAGCTCAGCTTCAGCACGCTCGGCTGGAGACGGGCCCGCAGACGCGGTCCTCTTGTCCGAAGAAGCCGCCACGCGAGGAATAGCCCCATAGCCCGCCTTCTCGACTGCGGCGGAAACTGCCGCAACCGTTGCCGGGTTTCCGTCGAACTCGATATCCATGCTATTCTTCAGCAAGTTGACGGCAACCTTGCTCACTCCTTCCACCTGCCGCGTCGCCTTATCGACGCGCGCCTCGCATGCCGCGCACGACATGCCCGTGATGTCGAATGTCTGCTTCATGTCATTCCCCTTTGAAAAGCGCCGGCAACGTGGCAACCGCGCGGCAATCACACGGCGACCACGCACCGGTTATCAGCTGAATTTCCTGATGAGGCCCATGACCTCTTCGATGACCTCGGTATCGCCTTTTTGGATTTTCTCGACGACGCATGTTTCCAGGTGGTTGGACAGCACCATCTCGGACACGCGATGCACGGCAGCCTCCGCCGCCGCAAGCTGAGTCAGAACGTCGCCGCAATAACGGTTCTCCTCGACCATGCGCTTCACGCCGTTTAGCTGCCCAATGGCGCGGTTAAGACGTTTCTGCAGGTCGTCCTGCAACTCGGCGCTGCGTGCCGTGTCTTTGTAGCGAGGTGCGCCGCAGCAGCAACCTTCCATCTGATCAACCATGATGACCTGCCGTTTCGCCATGGGAACCCGTTGTTCCATTTGCTCTTTCAATACCCCCATGGGGTGTTTTCGCGTTGATTATAGTACCCCATAGGGGTATGTCAACGACAAAGTGCGCAAACTCACAAAGACGGCCGCCGCGGATACACGGTTCATACGCAAGCGACCAGAAGAGCGAACCGCACCCGCCGAACCGCGCCGACCGTTCCGCGGCGCGAAGCCAGCCGACATAGCCCCTTACGCGCTGATAAGCGCAGGAACACCCCGGATCTCGGCGCGACTCATCAGTCGCTTGCCCACAGGAACGCCCGCCGCCTGCTGAACGGCGTCGGTCACGGCCGTGCGGTAATTGAACACGTACCAGTTCTCGGAGACGTACGCGCCTTCCATGGCCAGCAAGGCGTCGGCCACCTCGGCGGCGTTGAAGCGCCAGTCCATGTCCTGCCTAAGCACGCGCAGTAAGAAGAACGCAACGTAGCACACCAGGAAGTGAGCCTTAAGATGTGCGCGGGCATCAAGCGGATACGGCGTCTGAATGAAGTCGGCCGAGATCACTTGGAACGGCTCGTGAACGCGCCACAACTCTCGATACACGTTGAAGATCGCGGCGTCAGATCGGTCGACCTCACTCGAAACGATGCAGAACGCCTGAGTTCCCGTTGCGGACGAACTGCGCAGAGCGATTTCCTTTAGATCGCGCGCCTCGTCGCTCGAATCCGTCAAATGACGTGCGATTCGATGCGATTTGATGCCGTACGCGCCGTTACGCGTGCGATCGTACCCTTCGGGATCGTTGATCCACTCGATAGTCTCGCGCGCAAGCGATTCCGCAGGCTGCAGCAAAACGAAGCCGTCCCCGTTCGCCGTAAGTGCATCCATGACCGCAACAGCCTCGGGAAGCTGTGCGGCAACCAACATCGCATGCCTGGCGCCCACCTCGTCCTTCAGCGATAGCACCAGGTCAACCATCTGATCGGCATCCATATCGTGCGGAACCATGCGATACGCGTACGGGATGCCGCCGCCGTCGATCGCCAAGCACAAACGCGCCCGACCCTGAAGACCCATCTCGTCGGGGCCGCCCGAAGCGTCGTCGTCGGGCCAGTTGAACACGTAATTGCTAAAAACGATGCGCACGTTGTCAAGAAGACGCGGCCCGCGAACCTGATCGTAGCGGGCATTCAACGAACGGACCAGCGACGGCCCAACCTCGGCCAGATCCTCGAACGAAGCGAACATCTGCGAATACGAGAAATCGCAAGCGCGCGTGAACTTGTTTCGGCTGTTCCAGGTTTCGTGCACGGGGACGGCGTGGAGCATACGGGCGGAAACCAGCAACTCAAGCACGCGCCCCGCATGCGGGTGAAGCGCCAACGACTTGCCTACTCCAAACAGATCGAGGTAGCCCAACGCGATGGCGCTGCCCAACTGGATAGAGCCCGGTCCGTCAGGCTCGATGCGCTCATCGCGATCGATGGTAAGAAGAACGCTTCCTCCTTGCGCCTCACGCTCACGGTTCATCTGGGCAACTTGTTGTGTGAAGAAATTAATGGGGTCGGGGTAAAACCGAACCAGCTCGTCAACGTACCCCAAAGACTCAATAGTCTTCGAACGAACCTTCCCGTCTTGCCGGTAGTTTTGAACGACAGATAGATAAACGCGACCGTTTCGCTTCGTTTTCTTCAGGAACATGGCTTCCTCGAATCCTCAAGGCCGAACAAGCTGGCTCAACAGCGCGCGATCTTACGTCGGCAATCGGCGCCTCGACACGTTTTCTTCACGAACGACGACGGTTTGACGTCGCAAACAATGCTGTTGCACTACAGTTCCCTACATTGTTCCATAGGGGGTTCTCATTCCGCCCCGTCCTTCTAGAATAAGCGAGCAATCGATAAGAAAGGCACATTCATGACCGTCACTATGCTCGCAGGTAAAATCCACCGCGCAACCGTCACCCAGGCCGACCTCGACTACGTCGGATCGATCACCATCGACGAGGACCTGCTGGATGCCGCGCACATCCTGGAATACCAGCGTGTTGAAATCGCGAACCTTGCCAACGGCGAGCGCTTCGCAACTTACACCATCGCAGGCGAACGCGGAAGCGGCATCATCTGCCTTAACGGCGCCGCCGCGCACTGCGCAACCCCGGGCGACAAGATCATCATCATGGCCTACGCGGAGCTTGAGCCCGCCGAGGCCAAGGCTGCCAAGCCTGCTGTTGTCTTCGTCGACGACGATAACAAACCCACGCGCGTCACCGACTACGAAAAGCACGGCCTACTGGCTGACATGATCTAAGCCGGCCGCACCGAAAACCAAACCACCGCAGCGCAACATTGCAAGCAAGCGCACGAACCAACGAGCACATCAGAACGAACCGAACCGAGGAGCCCCTCATGCAGATCGCACGTACCGTCGAAGAAGCAAAGCAGATCACCCGCGCTTGGAAGCGCAACGGCGAGACCATCGGCCTGGTGCCCACCATGGGTTACTTGCACGAAGGCCATGCCAGCCTGATCGAGCGCGCTCGCAAGGAAAACGATCGCGTGGTTGTCTCGGTCTTCCTGAACCCCACGCAGTTCGCACCGAACGAGGATCTGGAAAGCTATCCGCGCGACTTCGACCGCGACTGCTCCCTGTGCGAGAAGATCGGCGCCGACCTGGTGTTCCATCCCGAGCCCGAAGAGATGTACCACGATCCGCACGCATTCGTGAACATCGATCTGCTTTCCTCGACCATGGACGGTGCGGCACGCCCCATCCACTTCCGCGGCGTTTGCACCGTTGTCAGCAAGCTGTTCAACATCATGCAACCCGACAACGCCTATTTCGGTCAGAAGGACGCCCAACAGCTGGCCATCGTGAAGAAGATGGCCGCCGATCTGAACTTCGACGTGAAGGTGAACGGCTGCCCCATCGTTCGCGAGGCTGACGGTTTGGCGAAGTCCAGCCGCAACACCTACCTATCCGCCGAAGAGCGCGCCGCCGCCCCGATCCTGTTCAAGGCCATCCAAAAGGGACAGGAAATCATCGAGCCGGGCATGCGCGCGGCCGACTTGGAAGCAGCCATGAAAGACGTGCTTGCCAGCGAGCCTTTGGCCAACACCGAGTACGTCACCGCCGTCGACGCGCTGACTATGCAGCCGGTTGAAACCATCGACCGCGACGTCCTTGTTGCTATGGCAGTCCGCATCGGCACCACCCGCCTGATCGACAACTTCAGCTACCACCTGTAAGAAAGTAGGGACCGCCATGCAGCTCCTCGCAAAAATCGGCAACACCTGCACGCGCTACGTGGTGCTGATCATCATCTTGCTTTCGGCATGGGCATTCCTCATGCCGAGGCTGTTCGCTTGGGCCACGGGCTATACGGCCATCTTCCTGGGCGTCATCATGTTCGGCATGGGCCTTACCATCAGCGCAGCCGACTTCAAGGTTGTCTTCACGCATCCTAAGGAGGTTCTGCTGGGCGCCATCGCTCAATACACCATTATGCCCCTTTCCGCATGGCTTCTGGTTACCGTGCTGCAGCTTCCCACCGACATCGCATTAGGCGTCATCCTAGTCGGCTGCTGCCCGGGAGGCACCGCATCGAACGTCATCACCTACATCGCCAAGGGCGACGTCGCGCTCTCGGTCGGCATGACCATTGCATCCACCCTGCTTGCACCCATCATGACCCCCATGCTTGTCTGGTTCCTGGCTCACACCATGGTCAACGTCTCGTTCCAGGCCATGTTCACGAACGTCCTTCAAGTTGTCCTGGTTCCGGTTACCGCAGGCATCCTGGCCAACATGCTGGCGAAGAACGTCGTTCGCAAGGTCACCCCGGCGCTGCCCCTGATCAGCGTCAGCGCAATCGCCTTCATCGTCGCGGGAATCATGGCCGTGAACTCGCAGAAGGTCGTCGAAAGCGGCGTTCTGGTTCTGGCCGTCGTCGTCCTTCACAACGCCATCGGCATGGGCGCCGGATACGGCATCGCCCGCCTGTTCAAGCTTGATTACGCGAAGACCACCGCGCTGACCATCGAAGTTGGCATGCAGAACTCGGGTCTGGCTGTCACCCTGGCTGCTGCAAGCTTCGCTGCCAATCCGCTGGCCACGCTACCCGGCGCCATCTTCAGCGTTTGGCATAACATCGCCGGATCCATTCTTGCCAGCGCACGCGTCCGCAAGCTCGAAGAACCCGCGCACGCAACGCACCTGGGCAGCAAAGCGCAGGCTGGCGAGTAACATGACGCGCACCCCCGCTTCAGCCGCACAAGCAGCTTCGGCAAGGCAGAAAGACGAAGAGATGCGAATAGAGCAGACAGAGCCCTTCAAAATCGCCCTTGCTCAAACGGGAACGCCCATCGACGGCAACGTCGTCGAACAAGCACGCAACGCACTATCCGAAGCAAAGAAGCTCGGGGCGGCCATCGTGGCCTTCCCCGAGTTTTTCATGTCCCCCTTCGAACTTGATGCACAAGAGTACGCCGCCGCGGCCGAATCGATAGGCGGCCCCTTCGTCACCGCGATCAGTCAGCTTGCCGCCGAAGCAAGCGTTTGGGTCTTGTTCACCATGAACGAGAAAAATCCAACCGACCCCGCCAAGCCTTTCAACACCGCCGTGCTGGTGGACGACTGCGGCCGCCGTCGCGGCTCCTACCGCAAAACGCACTTGTTCGATGCGGGAAGCCCCGCCGAGTCCGATCGCGCAACCCCAGGCAATGCGCTGTTTTCGCCCGTCGCCACCCCGTTCGGGAAGATCGGCTTGGGAATTTGCTACGACCTGCGCTTTCCCGAGCTCTCACGCGCTGCCGCCCTTGCGGGGTGCGACCTGATGCTGTTCCCTGCCGGCTGGGTTGACGGCCCCACGAAGGCCGACCAATGGGAAGCACTTCTTCGCGCACGCGCGCTCGAAAACGAAATGCACGTGGTGGGAATCTGCCGCGCAGGGGAAGGCTACACCGGACATTCGATGCTCGTTGCCCCGAACGGAAGCACGATCGCGCAAACAACCGACAACAAGCCACGGATCTTGATTGCGGAAATCAACCCCGCAGCAACAACCGCCATGCGCGACACGATCCCCGTCTTTCGTCACCGCCGTCCCGAGCTGTACGCGTAACACGCGGCTGCGGGACTGGAAGCCCCAACTAAAACGGGTACCACCCCAAGCCGTCCCGCCCGCTCGGCGTCAACCGCACTAAGGATCAGCCCGTACCCCTCCAACATGGAGACTTGATCGGCAGCGAATAGCGCCAACCCCGAAGCCGTCGCGTGTGTTAGATTGGGTCAAAAATCCCATCGATCAAAGGGGTCGCATGAAAACGGGAATCATCATCGCCAACACCGGATCGCCTTCTTCGACCGACCCCGACGCCATCGAGGCCTATCTTCGCGAGTTCCTCCTTGACGACCGCATCTGCCAGATGCCCAAGCCCATCTGGAAATACATCGTCTACCGCCACATTCTGCCGAAGCGCAAGTTCGCTTCCGCCAAACGTTACAAATTCATTTGGCGACCCGAAGGATCGCCGCTCATCTTCACCCAGCAAAAACTTGCCGAGAAACTCCAAGCCTCCTTCGACACCGCTCAGAAAGAAGGCGACGAGACGGAATACGTCGTGCACAGCGCCATGAGCTACGGCGAGCCTTCCATGAACAGCGTGCTTACCGAGCTGCGCGATCTGCGTTGCGACAACATCATCCTTCTGCCGCTGTATCCGCAGAAGGCGTTCTCCAACACGCTGTCCGTCGTTGACGCGTACAAGCGAGCTCGCAAAGACGTTGGTTGGAGGCCCGCGACCTGCGTGATCGAGAACTACCACGACAATCCGCTGTACATTCAGGCAATCGCAGATCAAATTCGCGAAAGCGGGTTCGACCCCAACAGCAGCGACCATCTTATGCTGTCGTTCCACGCCATCCCGCTTAAAGACGAAGCCAACGGCGACGACTACCGCGAGCAGATCAACCAGACCGTTGCACTGATCACTCAGAACCTTGGCATGTCCGCTGCCAAGATCACCGTCTCGTTCCAAAGCGTGTTCGGGCATAAGGAAGACACATGGGTGTCGCCTTTGTCCATTCATCTGCTGCCAGAGTGGCGCGACAAGGATTTCCGCGTGTTCTTCGGCTGCCCTGGTTTCGCCATCGATTGTCTGGAGACGCTGTTCGACGTTCCAAACGAGCTTTGCCCTGCCCTGGAAGGCGAACAGAAAACGCCCCTGACCACCTGTGCGCAAACCGGCGGCGACATTCAAGCCACGTGCAACACCGAGGGACGCTTCAAGTGGGTCCCCTGCCTAAACGCAAGCGACCGACAAGTTGCCGTCATCCGAGATGTACTTGACAGGGCTATCGCCGCTGGCAAGTTCGATCTTTAGCATTAACGCGCAACATAAAACGAAAGGACTGCTGACCTGCGTCAACAGTCCTTTTTGCATCTAGTTCGCATTACTGGGGCGAGCCGGCTGGTCAGAAGCGTTGAAACACGCCACCGGGCGGAAACGCTGAAGCGGGTTACCGTTTCGCAGCCACCTCTTAAGCCAAGACGATCTCGCAGGTGAACGAAGCCTCGTCAGACCCGTTCATGCCCTGTGCAAGGATGGTCTTGCCGTCGCGTCTCACGGCGATCTTGATTCGATCGCCCACGCGGATCTCGTGTCGATAATCGATCTGCAGCGTCTTGATCTGCTCGTTGGCGCCAAGGTCCAGCACATCAAGCACGTATGTGGCATAACAAGCGTTGTTCACGTGCCCGTTCGTGTCGGCGTCGCTTGGCTTGGCGACAACCTCTGCCAGCGGCTCGGTTGCCTCTTCCAGCAAGAACGGCTTAGTACGGCGGACCTTGTCGGCGAACATACGGTCTTCGCAGAAATCGCCATCGACGTCGCAGTGGTCAAGCACCGATTCGATCGTGCGCGTTTCAGTGTTCAACAGCATCCACTCGCTTCTAGCCTTCGCCACCATGTTGCCATCGGCGTCGGTCATTGCATAATCACGCTGGAAGAACAAGCGCGAGGGGGAATGCGGCCACGTACGCGCGGTCGCGACACTGTGCATAGCCGGGTTCTGAACGATCTCGAGTTTCGTGCGCGCAACAGCCCAGAAAACGCCCTCGGAAACCATGCGGTCATACCCAATGCCCATGTCCTCGGCCTGAATCGAGGCGACATCCTGGAAGATATCAAGCGCCGATGCGGGCTTAAGGCGATCGAAACGATCGAAATCGCTGGTACGAAGCTGATATGGAAGAGAAAGCTCGAGGGGCATGCGCACCGCCTTCGTCAAAGAACTCAACAAACGGGGCTTATTATAGCCCTCGTCGTACGCATGCATGGATGTCAGATTCTTCGCCCCACATTTGGCGCTTTGTTACTTCGGGCGACGCGGCCCGCTCGTCTACGCGCTGCGCGCTAACCGGGCCATTGGCGGCTGTCGCTGCACTTTCGAGAAAGCGCGCTCGGCCGCTCGCGTCCGCTGCTTAAACCTTGGCGACGCGGCCCGCTCGTTCCGAGGAACTCGCGTCCGCGGCCTGCTCCAACGTCATGTTCTCCAAACAACGGGTGATGGCGCCTTCCAAGCTTTCCCACACGAACGTGGTCGAGACATCGCCGCGCTCAAGCTCTTCCGCAGGAACCGGCGAGAACCCGCCTTCGGTAAGCTGCAGGATCTCGGCAATAGTGATCATAGACGGATCGCGGTTCAGGCGATAACCGCCCTGATAACCGCGTGTGATCTGAAGCATTCCCGACGGATTCAAGCATGCCACGATGCGCTCGAGGTACTTCTTCGAAATGCCCTGACGCTCGGCGATCGACTTCAGCGAGACGGGGCCTTCGGCATCGTGCTCGGCAAGATCGATAAGAAAGCGCAGCGCATAGCGCCCTTTCGTCGAAACAAGCATGAGACCCCCTGGCAATTCAAATCGAGAACAAACACCCACCTAACGATCGATTATAGCAGCGGACGTTACAATAGCAGCATCAGCACGACGGAAGGCAGCAGGTTATGGGAGCACCGCGTTACAAAGTCTCACCTCTTTACGACGAGAACGGAAAAATCGCCCCGCAGTTCCTTGACGAGGAGTTCTCTTCGTACGGGCACACCTGGGAAGAATCCATGGACATGCCCTGGTTCCAAGGCATCATCAAGCAAGAACTTGCTGCCGAAAAGATCGCTGATCAGCCGCTCGAACACCTTGCCGACCTTGCCCCGTCCGAGCGCGTCAAGCATCTGTACCTGCATTGGCTTCGATTCATGAACGACAAGCTCGATCCCTGGACCACAGGCGGTGCCATCCACTTCCGACCCCACTGGGCTCGCGTCCTCATGCTGGCGCTAACGCTGGGAGATGCCGCTGGCCTAAACGACGCTGACATGAACGCGCTTGCCATGGCGGCGGTCTTTCACGACTCTCGCAGGAAGAACCCGTACATGGACACCGGGCATGGGCGTCGTGCCTCGGACTACTATCGTGAAGTGGAAAGCGAAGGCTTGTTGACGTTCGATCCGCGAACGTTCCTAGCTGTTCGCTGGCACGATCGAGACGATGACGACGGCGTTAACGCCATCAAAGGCGAAGCCGAGCTTTTAGAAGCCGCCCCCGATAACGCACAGGCCGATGCAAGCTTCTTGTACCTCACGCTGAAAGATGCCGACGGGCTCGACCGCTTCCGCCTGGGCGAAGAATGCTTCGATCGGCGATTCATGCGCTCGCAAGCGGCACTCGAAAACATCGAGTTCGCGCGTGAGCTTCTCGAGCTGTCGAAACAGCCGATGAAAACACCAGAGAGATAAAACGGGCTGCAGACGGAACCCGTCCACAGCCCATGCATATTTGCGGCTAGAGCTGGCGGTCTAAACCTGTTCTGCCAGATCGTAAATCAAGCGCTCGGACTTTTCCCAGCCCAAGCAAGCGTCGGTGATCGACTTGCCGAACACGCCGCCATCAACCGGCTGGTTGCCGTCCTCGATGTAGCTTTCGATCATGAAGCCGCGGATAATGCCCGCGATCTTCTCGGAGCGCTTGCAGCTTCCCAGCACCTCGTTCACGATGCGTGGCTGCTCAAGCGGCCTTTTTCCCGAGTTATCATGGTTACAGTCGATGATCACGGCAGGATTCTGATACTCACCCGTGCAATACGCATCAGCCAAGCGCTCAAGATACTCGAAGTGGTAGTTGGGGTAGTTCACATCGTCAAGCCCCTTGTAGCCGCGAAGAACCGCATGGGCGTACGGATTGCCCGTAGTGGTGACATCCCAGTTGCGGTAGATGAAATTCTGCGGCTGCTGAGCTGCGTAAATGGAGTTCAACATGACGCTGGTTGAACCACCGGTGGGATTCTTCATGCCCACGGGAACTTCGACGCCGCTGGCAACCTGACGGTGATCTTGGTTCTCGACGGAACGTGCACCGACCGCCGAGTAGGCAAGCAGGTCGAACAAGAAGCGATAGTTGTCGGGATAAAGCATCTCGTCGGCAGTGAACAGGCCCGTCGCCTCGATGACGCGCAGGTGCATGCGGCGGATGGCCTTGATTCCCTCAAGCAGGTCGACGCCGCCCTCGGGATCGGGCTGATGCAGAAGACCCTTGTAACCCGTGCCTTTAGTACGCGGCTTGTTCGTATAGACGCGCGGGATGATGACCAGCTTGTCTTGAACCTTCTCGGCAACCTTTGCCAAACGGTCGACGTACTCAAGAACAGAATCCTCGCGGTCGGCCGAACACGGGCCGATGACCAGGAGCTTCTTATTGTTGTCGCCCGAGATCACGTCGGCAACCTGCGCGTCGAACGCCTTCTTCGCCTCGACAAGCTCGGGCGAAAGGGGCATTTCCTCGCGGATTTCCTGAGGGATAGGCAAGCGTCGTTTGTAGATCGTTGTTGGCATACTGCTTTCTCCGTACGTAAAAGTTAGCGCCCGTTAAGCGCGTATCAGGGATGGTAACACGTGCCACACAGGCGCGTTCGTATTTCAGGAAAACACGCCGGACCTGTTGCGGAAATTTAACAAGGCCCCGACATGTCGAGGCCTTGAGCGCTTACTTGAATAGTGACTTTCCCGCTTGTCTAGATCGACTTCCCTAGAGCCTGGCAGAGACGCTCGTAGTGGAGGAATTTGCCGCTTTTGCTAAGCTCGACGATATCGTTCCAGCCGACCAGCGCAAACCCCAACGCCTCACGTTCTCTGATGCGAATATCCGACTCATTAAACGCCATGTTCACGTGATAGATGTCAACGAAATAATTGTCGCCGCGCTCAAGGTCGACGTTCTCGTACGAGTAGATAGGTTCGCCGGTTTTCCCAGCGATGCTCAGCCCCGTTTCCTCGAAAACCTCGCGCACAACAGCCGCGGTGGAGTCCTCGCCGGCGCATGCGCCGCCGCCGGGAACCTCCCACAACCCCGCCGCCCACTTCTTATCCAAAGCGCGCTGCGTGATAAGGATTTTTCCTTCTTCGTTCTGAATGACGGCAAGCACGTACATCATAAACTCGCCCTCTTTCAGGAAAATGCCCTTTCGCGGCTCGACGCGGCCCGTCTTTCGGTGATCGGCGTCGTAGATATCGATCATTTCGTCGCTCGTTGCCATGCTCTTCCCTGTTGCTTTCCCGCACTTCCTTCTTCTGCCACACCCTGCGCCCGTAGGCTCGCGGCACAACGCGCGTTTACAAAACGCGCTTCTCGACGATCTCGGCCGGCACATCATCGCTTTCAGGTTGGCCGATGAAGCACAAAGTCGAAACCCGCTGGTCAGCCACACCGTCTTCGACAAGAACCATGCCGGCAAGGCCGGTGGTCTTGCGGTACGCCTTCGACATACCGCCGTCGATCATAACGATCTTGCCGCCGCAACGGACGGGATTTTCGCCATCCTTAACCTTTACGGGAACATGACCGCACACGATGCGTGAACAGGCAGGCTCCATCCCGAAATCGCGGAACACGCCGTCGATAGCTGCCTCGTCGTCAAGCAGGGAGTAAAACGCGTTCTTGACCTCTTTGCGAGCAGCCTTGTCGGCGATGTAATAAATCTCAAACGTCGCCATCTTGCTTTTCGCGAACAACGGCGAGCCCTGGCCAAGCCACAGGTACCACAGTAAGTCGCCACCGCGCTTCTTCGCTTCCTCGTCCTTAGAAAGGAACGCCTCGCGAACAACGCAGTCGACCTCGTCAAGAAGGGCTTTGCCCTTAAGAGGGCGGCCCAAGAAGTCGGTCTCCATCAGCGAGCCATCGGCGTTCAGGGGCACGCACGCATGAAAAACAAGGTCGTTCCCGCAAATGCGGTACAGCCCGCCCTTGCGAAGCAGCACGTCAATATGGCGCTTCAGACGCTCGCTGCTCTGGAAGGACTGCTGCAACGCCGCGATGACTTCTTCCTCCTGATCGGTAAGTTTGTTCGGATCGGCAGGATCAACCGTGGGGAACACCGTATCCGTCAGCGGATACTCGATTCCGTCAACCGCCACGGTGTTCGCAGTGAAATCGATCGCGCTCATCAGTTTGCGATCCTGAAGGTTGAAAGCGGGATTCTCGTTGATGAGCTGCGCTTCCACCTTGAATTGGATGACAGCCATCGCCTTTTGAACTTTGACGTTCAGCTCGACCAGGTTGTCAGGCAAGCCGTTGGTCTCTTTCAAGCCGAACGCAACGCAAGGATCGTCGGCGTAAACAGTTGCGGCAAACTTCTCGAGCGGCGCACGATCAATGCCATACGCGTCAAGAATGTCAAGGTTGCCATAGCGTGCGCAGTTGCGAACCACATGCGCGATGCAGCCGCGATTGCCAAGGGCCGCGCCCATCCACACCACGTCATGGTTGCCCCATTGGATATCAAGATTGTCCATGTCAGCGATCTTATCCATGATCAGTTCTGCGGCAGGACCTCGGTCATAGACATCTCCAACCAAATGAACATGGTCGGCAGAACCCTCCAAGCCCGCGCATTCGCCGTCGACGATCTGCGAGAAAACCCTACTTTCGCCATGGGGGTCGGAGACGAAGAACACACGGCCTCCTTCGTTGGCCTGCTGCAAAAGATCCTTCGATCCGCACGCTTCAGCTTCCATGCATTCCTCCTGTTCGAAAGCGTGAACACGCCTGTTTTCCCACTCGTCGATCGGCGGGCAAGAACCAGCGCATCGCTTAAGTTCCGGCAACATCCGCCTTGAGCAAGGTCACTAGGCGCACCATCTTTCATTTTAATGCAATTGAGCACTGCGCCGACGCCGCGCCGACTGCCTCGGTCAGCGGCTCTTTGCCGTTACGTCAGGCGGGCAAACGCCCTAAGCGTCGCCCGTACATCAGCCACGCCAACAAGCCCACCTTTCAACTGCATCAGCAAACGCTGCTCGCCCCGGCAAACGAAAAGGCCGAGCGGCAATGCCACTCGGCCTTCAATGCGATTCTTATCGCGCTGTAGCGTTTGCTACTTGTCTTACAGCATCACGCAAGCCAGCGGGTATGCGAAGACGAGCATCAGAACGAACTCGGCGATGATGATGACGCCCGTGTACTTGTAGATGTCAGACGGACGCAGCCACTCAGTATTGGCGAACATCATTGCTGCGAACGGGGAAGCTGCCGGAGTGAACAGAGCGCAGGACAGAACGAAGAAGATGCTGACTGCGATGATAGGCTCAGCAGCGACACCGGAGGTGGAGCAGTAAGCGAAGATGATGGTCTGGAAGATCATGCCGATAACCAGCGAGTTGCAGAGGTTGGTAAGAACCATCTGGATAAGCAGGGCGAAGATGACGAACGTGAAGCCACCCATACCGGAGAACAGCGGGCTCAGCAAAGTCTTCAGGCCAGCGGTGATGCCGGTCTTCTCGTTGGTGAGGATCGAGCTGAGCATGATGGCGGCAACGATCAGGAAGAAGATGCCCCAAGAAACGCCCTTCTGGATGGCCGGGCCAACCTGAACGACGGGCTTGCCGCCGATGTAGAGGCCGGCGAAAACGCCGCAGAAGACAACGGCCATGCCGATGATGTTCTGGTTAAGGAACGCGAAGAACGGGATGCCCTTGAAGAAGCTGGGCAGAAGCATAGCCAGGGTCAAGACAACGACAACCCAGAACAAAGTCTTCTGACGAGCGTCCAGCGGAGGCAGCGGGTTCTTGTTGAGCTCTTCGATCTTGAGGTTCTTCAGACGACTTACGTCAGGACGGAAGACGAACTTGCAGATCAAGATAGCCATGCCCATGAAGACCAGGCCAACGATGAGCTCGTAGATGAAGTACATGCCGTCGTTCATGAAAGCCGGGTTACCGGAAAGCTGGCGGTAGTTCGCGAGCATTGCAAGGCCGTTGGACTTATAAGGCGGAACCGCGAATGCAGCCAGTGCGGAAACGACGACCATGATAACCATCAGGATGCTGTAGGGATCGCGATCCTCGGCCTTGTAACCAACCTGGTTAAGCGCTTCGTAGACGATCGGCCACATAAGGATGACAGCCGGGGTAACGCCAACGAAGATGGACATTGCGAAGCAAGCCAGGCAAACCATGAGGGTGAAGACCCAAGGACGACCCTCGGAGATCTTGCGCGTAAGGAAGAAACGGCCGATGTGAGCCGTGATTCCCTCATGGGCAAGAGCGCCGGCGAAGAGCATCATGAAGAAGACCTGAACGACAACGGTGTTGCCGAAAGCCAAGCTCAAGACGTTGGCCATGCTGTCGTAGTCGGACAGACCAACCATAGCGATGCAGAAAACAGACGACCACAGTACGTCAACCGTGGTCCACAGGTACAAGGTACCCAAGAAAATGCCCAGGATCTGCATGCCAATGGCGGTGACAGGCTCCAGCGGCGGAATGAACCTGAAGATCATCATGATGGCAAAGCCAATGATGAAATGGATGTTCTTCGAGGTTCCCAATTGAAGGCCCTTCGAGGATTCTCCCATTACCCTTCCTCCTTCTTATTTCGGGGCGTTCCCTTTTTTGCCCCGTTTCCCAATACACAGTGCGATTACTCTATCACACTTTCTACAAATGCCCTTCGCACGGTCTCCCTTATTGCACTTGCACAAACCGCAAACCTGAAAAAGAGAGCCTTTAAAGGAAATGCAGACGCGCCCCGCAGTTGCAAGGCGCGTCTGTTTCTTTCTCAGTCACATCATCAATCGATGCATCAAATCCAAGCCTAGATACCGGTTACACAGGCAGCGATGTTGGTGTTGAAACCATTGGCGCCCTCGACGGTGACGGCGTTGGTCTCGTAATCGCTTGCAAACGAGCCCTCAAGCTGGAACTTGGAGCAGTCGATGCGCGGGATCTCAACCTCTTCGGGCTTCTCGAGCTGCGGAATCCACTCGTACGGGATTCGGTAGGCGCGATAAATCAGGTTCATGCCGGCCTCGGGGTACACGTACTCCCAAACAAGCTTCTGATCCTTAGTGTACTCACGCAGGATGGCCGAGCAACCCTCGCAGATAAGCGTGTTGCCGTTGGGCAGGCGCTGCGCGTCAGAAGTAAGCGGGCTGTAGAAGTAGTTGCCGTTGAAGTTAAATCCGCCGCCGGAAGCGATGGGCTCGCCGGTGCACTCCCAGACGATCTCGAGCGTGATGGGGTCGAACTCGACGACGCGAGAGGAGTCGCGACGGGTGACCTTCAGTCCCTGCTTAGAGAACTGGTTCGGCGCGCCGTAGCCGGCCCAGCCGCCGTTGTCGTAGACCATGATGTTGCCCTCGCCCGGCAGGCCCTTCGGGATCATGTGGGTGTGATGCGGGCCGACAATGGTTCCGAACAGGCGCAGTTCCTGAGTCTTCGTGAAATCAGGGCCGACCTGCCACACGACGTCGCCGGTCTCGTGGTCGATGATCCACATCATGTTGCACTCGCGGGAGTCCATGATGATGTTCTCGGGCTTGAAGCGCTCGTCGCCGCCGTCGAACCACTTGTTCGGGCCAAGGTAACTGCAGCAGTTGATGTGGAAGAGGTCGCCCTGGCCCTCGGGGCCCGCGTTCTGCGTGTTGGGGTTGCGGAACATGGCGTTCTTCTGCTCTTCAGAGAAACCGAACTGGTTGAAGTGGTCGACAACGCTCCACTCCCAAAGAATATTACCCTCGCGGTCGATCTCAAGCAGACGGTCGTCAAGCAAGTTCTGCGGGCTGATCTTGGGCTTCTTCACGTCGTTGTGCGTAAGGACGAGCATCTTGTCGAAGTTGGGGTCGGGCTCCTGGTCGGGAGCATAGTAGCCAACAGGGCTGCCGGAAACCTGATAGTCGTGATGTTGGCGTGCGCTCCAGTAGGGCTCGCCGTCGTCAACGACTTCCTGGTTCTTGGTGAACTGCCACTCGATGTTGCCATCCCAGTCGACCATGGTAAGGTCCTGCTGATCTTGATAAGCAAATTCGGCACCGCGGGTGCGCAAGCTGCCAATGAGGTGACCACCGGGGAGCATCTTCGCGGGGAAGCCGGCCATGTCTTTCCAGAAACGAACGATCTTGCCGTTCATGTCCAGCAAGATGATACCGTGACCCTTACCGACGAACAGGGTGTAACCGCTGTAAGCCTCTTCGGGGTAGTAAACCGTAACACCGGTCGGGTATACGTTTGGACGTCCCATATTCTTTCTTCCCTTCCTCTACTGCTTGCTTTCTCTACTATCTCTCCCTACGCGAACTCAGTGAGCGCAGGCCCTTACGGCCTTCTCCTTTCGCCTCAAGTCGCGCAATGCCCACATCGTATCACAGTTTGCACATATTTGACACATTTTTTCACCACACACGTTTCCCCAGCTCAAAACAAGAAAAGGACGACACCTTTCAATGTCGTCCTTCCCTGTTGCGCTCATTTTTGAAGAAACCGCTCCGTGAACCGATGCCGCACTTAATGCGCGCATCGTTATCGAGCGATCGCCGTTTTGCTAGTCGAGATCCTCGACGCAGTGAGCCATCTCGTCGTTGAAGGCATGTGCGCCCTCGACGGTGACTGCGGTGGTCTCGTACTCGGAATGCGCCGCGCCCTCAACATGGAACTTGGTGTTGTCCGCGCGCGGGATCTCAACCTCTTCGGGCTTCTCGAGCTGCGGGACCCACTCGTACGGGATACGGTATGCACGATAGAGCAGGCTCATGCCGACATCCGGGAAGACGTACTCCCAAACCAGCTTCTGCTCGCGCGTGTACTCGCGGATGATGGCGGAGCAGCCCTCGCAGATCATGGTGTTGCCGTTTGGCAGGCGCTGCGCGTCGGAGGTCAACGGGCTGAAGAAGTAGTTGCCATTGAAGTTGAAGCCGCCGCCCGAGCCGGTCGGCTCGCCGATGCACTCCCAAACGATCTCGAGCGTGGTCGGGTCGAACTCGACGACGCGCGAGGAATCGCGACGGGTGACCTTCAGACCGGTCTTGCTGAATTGGTTCGGCGCGCCGTAGCCGGCCCAGCCGCCGTTGTCGTAGACCATGATGTTGCCCTCGCCCGGCAGTCCCTTCGGGATCATATGAGTATGATGCGGGCCGACGATGGTGCCGAACATACGGAGCTCGGGCGTCTTGGTGAAGTCGGGGCCGACCTGCCACACGATGTCGCCGGTCTCGTGGTCGAGGATCCACATGATGTTGCACTCGCGCGAGTCCATGATGATGTTGTCGGGCTTGAAGCGCTCGTCGCCGGCGTCGTACCACTTGTTCGGGCCGACGTAGCTGGCGCAGTTGCAGTGGAACAGGTCGCCCTGTCCCTCGGGGCCGGCGTTGCGGATATTCGGGTTGCGGAACATCGCGTTCTTCTGCTCTTCGGTGAAGCCGAACTGGTTGAAGTGATCGATGACGCTCCACTCCCAAAGAATGTTGCCGTCGCGGTCGATCTCGATCAGGCGGTCGTCCAGCAACAGCTGCGGGGAGATCTTGGGCTTGCGCACGTCGTTGTGCGTGAGCATCAGCATCTTGTCGAAGTTGGGATCAGGATCCTGACCAGGCGCATAATAGCCAACCGGATTGCCGGTTACCTGGAAGTCGTGATGCTGACGGGCCATCCAGCGCTCGCCGTCGGGATCTTTCACCAGCTGGTTGCGATTGAAAGTCCATTCGACATTGCCGTCCATGTCGACCATGGTGAGATCTTCTTCGTCCTGGAAGCCGTTCTCGGCGGGACGGGTCGCACGAGAGGCGATCATGTGACCACCTGGAAGCATCTTGGTGGGGATGCCGTACATCTCCTTCCAGTGACGGACGATCTTGCCGTTCATGTTGATGAGGTTGATACCAAGCTCAGGAGCCGAAAACAGCGTGTAGCCGTTCCAGCACTCTTCGGGGTAGTACACGGTGGTACCAGTCGGAAATACAGTTGGACGTCCCATACCTGTTACCTCTTCCTCTATTGTTCGCTTTGCTTCCCTTCCCGCGCCGACCCGATGCTACCGGACCGAGCACGATCTGCGGCCCCGCTCCTGAAGACGCAGTGAATCCACTGTATCACAGTTCACATACGCCATAGGTGCGTATATATCACACGTTTCCCCAGCTCAAAACAAGAAAAGGACGGTACCTTACGATGCCGTCCTTTCTTATTGCATTACGCGATGACAATGCAACGCGCCGTTGGATTCGACTAGTCGAGGTCCTCGACGCAGTGAGCCATCTCGTCGTTGAAGGCATGTGCGCCCTCGACGGTGACTGCGGTGGTCTCGTACTCGGAATGCGCCGCGCCCTCAACATGGAACTTGGTGTTGTCCGCGCGCGGGATCTCAACCTCTTCGGGCTTCTCGAGCTGCGGGACCCACTCGTACGGGATACGGTATGCACGATAGAGCAGGCTCATGCCGACATCCGGGAAGACGTACTCCCAAACCAGCTTCTGCTCGCGCGTGTACTCGCGGATGATGGCGGAGCAGCCCTCGCAGATCATGGTGTTGCCGTTGGGCAGGCGCTGTGCGCTGGAGGTCAGCGGGCTGTAGAAGTAGTTGCCGTTGAAGTTGAAGCCGCCGCCCGAGCCGGTCTGCTCGCCGGTGCACTCCCAGACGATCTCGAGGTTGGTCGGGTTGAACTCGACGACGCGAGAGGAGTCGCGACGGGTGACCTTCAGGCCGGTCTTCGAGAACTGGTTCGGGGCGCCGTAGCCGGCCCAGCCGCCGTTGTCGTAGACCATGATGTTGCCCTCGCCCGGCAAGCCCTTCGGGATCATATGAGTATGATGCGGGCCGACGATGGTGCCGAAGATGCGCTTCTCGGGCGTGTCGGTGAAGTCAGGGCCGACCTGCCACACGATGTCGCCGGTCTCATGGTCGAGGATCCACATGATGTTCATCTCACGGGAGTCCATGATGATGTTGTCGGGCTTGAAGCGCATGTCGCCCTCGTCATACCAATGGTTGGGGCCCAGGTAAGATGCGCAGTTGCAGTGGAAGATGTCGCCCTGGCCCTCGGGGCCCGCGTTCTGGGTGTTGGGGTTGCGGAACATGGCGTTCTTCTGCTCTTCAGAGAAGCCGAACTGGTTGAAATGCTCGACAACGCTCCACTCCCAGGTGATGTTGCCGTCGCGGTCGATCTCGATCAGACGGTCGTCCAGAAGCTGCTGCGGAGAGATCTTCGGCTTCTTCACGTCGTCATGCGTGAGCAGCAGCATCTTGTCGAAGTTGGGATCAGGCTCCATGCCGGGGACATAATAGCCAACCGGGTTGCCGGTTACCTGGAAGTCGTGATGCTGACGGGCCATCCAACGCTCGCCGTCGGGGTCGTTGATGAGCTGATTGTGGTCGAAGCTCCACTCAACCTTGCCGTCCATATCGACCATGGTGAGGTCTTCCTGGTCCTGATAGCCGTTGGCAGCAGGACGGGTTGCGCGAGAGGCGATCATATGGCCGCCGGGCAGGAACTTAGGCGGGAAACCGTACATATCCTTCCAATGGCGGACGATCTTGCCGTTCATGTTGATGAGGTTAACGCCAAGCTGCGGAGCAGAGAACAGCGTGTAGCCGTTCCAACACTCTTCAGGGTAGTACACAGTAGTACCAGTCGGAAAAACGTTTGGACGTCCCATTTCCCTTACCTCTTTCTTGAACTAACTTTCTCCTACATGAAACTATGGATAAAACCGCGCCCTATAACGCGGCGTTCCACCAAAGTAATCGGGAATAACCCGATACGCCTTGCTCAAGCTATGAGAAAAGCGCGCCAATCTACCCGCAAAACGAGAGTTGACGCGCTTTCGAAAAGCAACCGCAAAGCGCGAAGCTCTTACATGAACTCTTCGATCTTCTCTGCGAAATCGTCCTCAGGAGCATCGCCCGAGATAACAGCCTTGACGTTGCCGCCGGCGAAGAACATCGTCTGAGGAACACCCTTCAGATGGTACTTCGGGAGGATGGTCGGCTGCTGCTCGACGTCGATCTCGTAGAACTTGTAGTTCGGATAGTCGGCCTCGAGAGCCTCGATCTTGGGATGAACTTCCTGGCACACATGGCAGGTCTTACGAGAAACGAGAACGAGGCACTTCTGGCCACCGTCTTCAACGAGCTCCTCAAATGCTTCAGGACCAAGCTTCTTCATTATTGTTAACTCCCTTTCTTTAACTGTATCAACAGTTACCTCACGGGATATGCTACCACGCATTGACGAAAACGCACGGCAAGAATTACGTTTCGAACCAAGCTGTTGCTTTTGTGCTACATCCCATCAGAAACAACGGTAGATCAGCCGCAATTCAAACAACCATGAGGAAAATCAGCAGCGAATCCGTTGTCTATGAAGCATATTTACCCGCTTCTATAGTCAGATCCTATGGCGTACCATTTGATATCGCGTTTGCCGATAAGCGGTAGCTAGGCAACTGGGGTAAATTATCAGCAAGAGTTAATTATAGGCAACGCGCATTAAGAGGGTCGCGCGCAGGTTCGTCAATGCGAGCCGCGTTCGGACTTAGGGGTGTGCGCAATCCACCACTCATACATTAGGGGGAGCAAATGCAAAAGACCGATGAATATTTCGACCTCGTCATCATCGGCAGTGGCCCGGCGGGCCTGACGGCTGGTCTGTACGGCGGTCGCGCCCTGCTTAAGACCGTCATCTTGGAGAAGGGCGGCATCGGCGGTCGCGTCACCACCACCACCGAGATCGCCAACTATCCCGCGGCTGGCCACACCACCGGCCCCGATTTGATGGACAAGATGCGCGCCGACACCGAGCGTTTCGGCGTCGAGATCCGTCAGCAGGCTGTCAAGAGCGTTGATTTCACTGGCGAGGACAAGCTTATCGAAACCCGCAAGGTCACCTACCATGCGAAGGCCGTCATCATCGCTTCCGGCACGCATGCTCGTGTTCTGGGCACTCCGGGCGAGGTCGAGTTCACCGGTCGCGGCGTTAGCTACTGCGCCACCTGCGACGCCGAGTTCTACACCGGCCAGAAGGTCGCTGTCATCGGCTGCGGCGACCAGGCTGTTGAGGAATCCGAGTTCATCTCCAAGTTCGCCACCGACGTCGAGATCATCTCCCGTCACACCGACGGTCGCATGAGCTGCAACGCCGTCGCTGCCGAGCAGGTCAAGGAGAACCCGAAGATCAACATCAACTTCGGCGTTACCTGCACCGAGGTCTACGGCGAGGACGAGGTCGAGGGCATCGTTCTTAAGGATGTCACCACGGGCGAGGAAAAGAAGATGCCGTGCCAGGGCGTGTTCTTCTTCACCGGCATGGATCCGAACACCGACTTCCTGGGCGAGCAGCCGTTCCTGAACGAGAAGGGCTGGATCGTTACCGACGGCGACAACATGTCCACCAACGTTCCGGGCGTTTACGCAGCCGGCGACGTTCGCCAGAAGTTCCTGCGTCAGGTTGCCACCGCTGTTGGCGATGGCGCTGCTGCCGCAACCGCTGCCGAGAAGTACATCGCTTCTCTGGAGCACTAATCGCAACTCTCCTGTTGCTTCGAAGGCCGCCCGAATGGGCGGCCTTCTTTTATGCGCGCAAAGCGATCTCGCATGGAATGGGGGGGCACGGCCGGGCACATCGCGAAAAACGGTTCGGATGCCAGCAGCCCCTTAAGCAAGAAAGAAGCGGCCCGCTCATGCGAGCCGCTGAAATGCTGAAGCGGTTTTCCAAACGGTGTTACGTCTTTTACAAGTGCTCGACTACCAAGTCGCCCATCTTCGCCGTGCCGACCACGTGGTCATCGGCGGTTTGGTCGTCCTTGATGTCGCCAGTGCGCCAACCTTCATCCAGAACCTCGGTGACGGCACGCGCGATGTCGTCAGCCGCATCCTGCATATCAAAGCTGTAACGCAGCATCATCTCGACGGAAAGGATCTGAGCAAGCGGATTGGCAACACCCCTGCCCGCGATGTCAGGCGCGCTACCGTGGCTGGGCTCGTATAGCGCAACGCCGTCGCCCAAACTTGCGCTTGCGAGCATACCAAGCGAGCCAGTGATCTGGGCAGCCTCATCAGACAGAATGTCACCGAACATGTTCTCGGTAAGGACGACGTCGAAATCCGCGGGGCGATTGATAAGCTGCATGGCGGTATTATCAACCAGCAAGTCCTCGATCTCCACGTCAGGGTATTCCGCCTTGCCAATGCGATGCACGATCTCACGCCACATACGGCTGGTCTCAAGAACATTCGCCTTATCGACGCTGGTCACCTTGCCGCGGCGTTTACGCGCCGCTTCAAACGCCTGTCGAGCGATCCGCTCGACCTCGTACTCACGATATTCAAGCGTGTCATAGGCGCGCTGGCCCTTTGCGCCATTAGCACCGGCACCTTCTTCGTCGTAGAAGCGCTCACGCTTACCGAAGTACAAGCCGCCGGTAAGCTCACGCACGATCATCAGATCAACGCCGTCGACGATCTCGGGCTTTAACGTGGAAGCCCCCGCCAACGCCCGATGAATCTTCACGGGGCGAAGGTTGGTGTAGAGCCCAAGACCCTTACGGATGCCCAGCAAACCCTGCTCGGGACGAGGTGCACTCGGATCGGTGGAGTCCCACTTCGGTCCGCCAACCGCCGCAAGAAGAACCGCATCGGAAGCTTTAGCGGCTTCGAGCGTTGCTTCGGGAAGCGGATCTCCCGTTGCGTCGATAGCGGCGCCGCCAATGAGAGAATCCACGCAATTGAATTCGACGCCGTATTTCACACCAACGGCCTTTAGAACTTTCACGCCCTCGGCGATGATCTCGGGGCCGATGCCGTCGCCTGGCAGAAGGCAGATGTTATACGCTGCAGCCATTTCGCTTACCTCTTTCGACACGTTATTGATTCGCAAGCCAATATTAACGCCCCGGGCTGCAAGCGGCATCAAACAGTTCAGCTCGAAACGCCCCTGAAACCAGAGCGGCCCCAACATGATGTTTTCCGGCGGGTCTCTGTAATTTTGGGACATCGGGGACTACCCATGAAAGGAAGGCTTCTTCCATACTAGGCAACAACATTTCTATTGAGGAGGCAGCAATGGAAGAGGTATTCGCCATCAAATGCAAGAGCTGCGGCGGTCCCATGTACTCCAACCAGGCAAAGCGCAGTTTCGAGTGCGCGTATTGCGGCGAAAGCGAGCCCTGGAGCAAGGACGAATCCGAGCAAAACGCCCTGATCAGCTTCCGTCATAAGCCCCTCGAGAAGCAAAATGACCTGCTGAAGCTTGTCATTGCGGGCACGCTTCAACCGCCCGAGGAAAAAGAGTGGTACTACTTCGAGTACTACTGGCGCAGCATGTCGCTGTTCGAGAAGATTCTGAACGACGACCCTGCCACTGCGCGAGAGCTCAGCGAATCGAAGCACATCGGCATTCCCTGCCCATACTGCGGCGCGTCGTTCGAGGGCGAATCGACCCAAAGCGTGTTCGAATGCCCCGCCTGCGGCAACAAAGTTGCCATGTCAGACTGCTGCGAACCGGGAACGTTCAGCAAGCGCCTTTCAATTGGATCGGGCGCCGAATACATCCCCGAGCAGGCTCTTCCCTGCCATATCACCGAGCAGCAGGCCCGCGCCAACGCCAGGCAGTTCGTGCAGCAGCACGCCGATGCGTTCGCCAAGCACGACATGAATGACTGCATCGACAATCAGATGACGCTTGCATACCTGCCCATTGCGGCAGTCGATCTTCATGTGATGACCGCGTTTCCCGGCGGGTTGTTCCGCAAAGACACGCTGATCTACAGCGAGCTCATTAACTGGGCTTACCCTAAAACCGACTTCTTCGACATGCCCCTTCTTAGCCTTCTTGAGCCGTGGGACTACTCTGAGGCAGCACATTTCGACCCCGCGATGCAAGAAGGAGACTTCCGTATTGCCGCCGTTGTCGGCCTTATCAACGACAATGTGCTGGTGAACGAAGTCGGCCGCTACGTCATTGGCAACGACCTTCAGGAGGCATTCGGCCTGAATCCCAAGAAGATGAAGTCGTGGGCGCGCAATATCCGCAAGCATGGATCGGGGCTTATGCTGGTTCCCGTGTACTATTTCGATCGCCCCGCATCTGACGGGCGCAAGGGCGAGCAGGTACGCATGGCGGTCAATGGTCAGACCGGCCGCGTTGCCGCTGTGGTATTCGACGAGAAGAAAGAGGCGCGCTTCGTTTCGGCACTTGGCTCGAACGTGCATCTGTCTGCCGAGAGCACCGTTCATGCGAACCCCATCGAGGTTCGCTACAAGAAGTCACCCCATCTGTACGAAATCGCCCGCATCGGCAGGCTTAGCTAAATAAGCCTGCCGAGGAACCCGGCGCGCTTACTTTCCAAGGATCTTCTTAGTGCGGGCGACCAAACCACCCTCTTCGATGATCTCCTGCAAGAACGGCGGGAAAGGCTGGGCTTGGAACGTCAGACCCGTGGTTTTATCAGCGATAACACCGGTGTCGGCATCGACCTCGACCACGTCACCGTTATTGATGGCATCAACCGCTTCGGGGCATTCCATGATGGGCAAACCGATGTTGATAGCGTTGCGATAGAAAATGCGCGCGAAGCTCTTCGCGATGACGACGCTCACTCCTGCAGCCTTGATGCAGATAGGAGCATGCTCGCGTGAAGATCCGCAGCCGAAGTTCTCTTCCGCAACGATGATGTCGCCTGGCTGAACCTTCTTCACGAACTCGGAGTCAAGATCCTCCAAGCAATGCTTTGCAAGCTCGGCCGGATCGGACGTGGTAAGGTAGCGCGCCGGGATGATGACGTCGGTGTCGACGTCGCGACCGTATTTATGAACCGTTCCCTCGAATTTCATCAAACGCTCCTTAATCCAAATCAGTCGGCAAGCCGATGTGCCCAAGAACGGCAGATGCCGCAGCAACAGCAGGCGACGACAGATAAACCTCGCTAGTTGGGTCGCCCATGCGGCCAACGAAATTGCGATTGGTGGTTGAAATCGAGCGCTCACCTGGGGCAAGTACGCCCATATAGCCGCCCAAGCACGGACCGCACGTCGGCGTGGAAACTGCGCAGTTGGCATCAAGGAAGATCTGCGTGAGGCCCTCGTCGATGCACTGACGGTAAACCTGCTGCGTGGCAGGGATGATGATGCAACGCACGTTGGGGTTGACTTTGCGACCCTTCAGCACCGCAGCAGCCTGGCGCATGTCCTCGATGCGGCCGTTGGTGCAGCTGCCGATGACCGCCTGATCGATGACGATGTCGCGAGCTTCGGCAACGGGGCGCGTGTTGGAGGGCAAATGCGGGAAAGCAACCGTCGGCGGAATGTCGGCGGCGTCGATTTCGTACACCTTCCGATACTGGGCATCGGGATCTGAATGGTATTCGGTATAAGGACGCTCAACGCGACCGTCCATGTAAGCGCGCGTGACGTCATCGACCTCGATGATGCCGGCTTTGCCGCCAGCTTCGATGGCCATGTTGGAAATAGTAAGGCGCTCGTCCATGCTCAGGGAGCGAATAGCGCTTCCCGTGAATTCCATGGCGCAGTAAAGGGCGCCGTCAACGCCGATCATGCCGATGATGTACAGGATGACGTCCTTGCCGGTAACGCCGGGGGCAAGCTCGCCTTCGATCTTGAACAGCAGCGATTCGGGAACTTTGAACCACGCCTTGCCTGTTGCGTAGCCAACACCGGCATCGGTGGAGCCGACGCCCGTGGAGAAAGCGCCAAGCGCGCCGTACGTGCACGTGTGGCTGTCAGCGCCAATGATCAGGTCGCCCGCACCAACAACGCCCTGCTCGGGCAGAAGAGCATGCTCGACGCCCACACAGCCTACCTCCCAATAATGGGTGATGCCCTGCTCGCGAGCGAAATCGCGCGCGGCCTTGGCCTGTTTGGCCGAGTTGATGTCTTTGTTCGGCGTGTAGTGGTCGGGGACGATAAGAACGCGCGTGGGATCGAAGACCTTGCCAACGCCGATCTCGTTGAACGTCTTGATGGCGATTGGGGTTGTCACATCATTCGAAAGAACAAGATCGAGATTGCATTCGACTAGCTGACCAGGGCTTACCTCATCGAATCCGGCGTGAGCCGCCAAAATCTTCTCCGCAATGGTCATAGGACGCGTCATCGATACTCCTTCTCTCATTCTATTCCTGTTAATTCTCCTTGGACAACGCTAGACAAAGCGCATCAAGCAGCGTGATTGCGAAATGCTGTGCGGAACGGTCCTCGCCGGCGTCTTCCCACATGGTGCCAGGGGTGACAACGGCCAAACGGTTGGCGCCCTTTGCAGCAAGCGTTTCGAACGCGGCCGAAAGACGCAGCGACAAAGATCCCTCGGGAGCATAGCTTACGCACGGAATGTCGCCGGGGCAGGTTTCCTCGGGCAGCATGATATGAACCATGAGCATACGATTATCGGGCCGGACCAAAAGCGAATCGGCGCTCAGAATTTTCGAGGCCGGGTTGGTTGCAAGCGCCAGGTTGGACATGCGCGACGCGACGCTGCGCGTGAACGCATCGGTGCCGAACAGGCACAGGGCATGACGCTCCAGAACATCGGCGGCACGCGCAAAGCCGATGTTGATAGGAACGTCGATGGGCTTTTTGCCCTCCCATGAATGATGGAGATTGCGGATGGCGGCGTACGTGTAAGCACCAGCGATGCCATCTGCGGGAAGGCCCAGGTTCACCTGGAACTTACGCAGGGCGTCTTCAGTGTATGCGCCGAAAATGCCGTCTTCGTTGCCACACGAGAAACCAAGCGCGCCAAGAGCCTGCTGAAGATCGAGCACGTCGTTGCCATGGAAATACGGCATGCGAAGGAACAACGTGCGATCGCCAAGTGAGAACGACGCGTCGACCAAAGCCGACCAAACGCGCTCGTCGACTTCGTCGGACTCGGGCAGCGACTCCTTCTTGCAGAAGACGCGAACTGCCTGTGCGGTTTCCTGGCCGAATGTGCCATCGACATGGGCGCTGTCAAGCAAGCCGATACGAGCCAGGCGATGCTGGACGTCTTCGACTGCGGGCCCTTTGTCACTTTGCTTAATCGTATCCATGCCTGCCATGATAGACCATGCGGACATGCGCATCGCCCCAAGGATCATCCTTACATTGAATTGGCAGAGCGATTTTTCCGATTCGCAGCGCCCGAGAAAATCGATAGCGCCCTGCCGAACCAAGCCGACAAGGCGCTACCGCGAGTCGTTGTTGTTGCCGTAAACGCAGGCGAACTACTTCAGGCGATTGACGAACCAATCGGCCATTGAGGTCAGCAGATCGCGGGAATCCGACGAAGGAACCATCTCGATCAGGCGGTTCTTCGCGATGCTGGTAAGGTTCTCGGCGTACGAGCGGGCGTAATCGATGCTGCCCGATTTTTGCATGATCTGGACGGCCTCTTCAAGCACCGCCGGATCCTTCTCCTTCGAAGAAAGGATCTCGATGATGCGCTTGCGATCGGCCTCGTCGGCGTTCTGCAGAGCGTGAACCACCACAAGCGTGCGCTTGCCTTCGGTGATGTCGTCACGGAAGCCTTTCTTGGTGCTTTCCGTCTTGCCAATAAGATTCAGCAGGTCGTCCTGAATCTGGAACGCCAAGCCGGTATCAAGGCCGTAGTTACGCAGCGCCTCGACCTGGGCGTCGGTTCCGCCGCCCACGATCGCGCCGATGGCCAGGGGCACGGCACCCGAGTAGTGAGCCGTCTTGTGCGTAGCCATGGTGAGGTAATCCTCGGGCGTGATGTCGTAACGGCCGTCGCGCGCCCAACCGATATCAAGAGCCTGACCCTCGATGGTGCGGCGCGTCATGTCAATGAGTTCCTTGATGACGCGGACCTTGGTAGCGTCGTCGAGGATCGGGTCCTCGATGACCGTGCCGTTTACCAAGGAAAGCCCCAGGTCACCCATGTTGATGGCAAGGCCTATGCCCTCGGTAAGGTGCAGACAGGGCTCGCCACGGCGAAGCTCGGCCTCGTCGGCGATGTCGTCATGAATGAGCGCTGCGGTATGGAAGTGTTCGATTGCGGCAGCTGCGCTGACCGCCCTTTCGGCGTTGCCGCCAACGGCCAAGCATGCAGCGAAGCAGATCAGCGGACGATGGCGCTTACCGCCGTTCTGGCTATAACGACGCAGCGGATCATACAGGTACTTGTCCATATCGGGATGCGAACCGCGCGGAATGAATGCGTTGATAAGCTCGCCGACCTGGTCGGCGTAGGACGCAAGATACTCTTCGAACGAACCAGGTTTGCCGCCCTGGGCGAGGATTTCATTGATGCTAGGCATGGATTTCTCTGTCCCCTGCTTCACGATAGTGCTTAACAAACGAGGCGACGTCTAAACGCCACCCGCGTGCGCCTTTCCCCAAAAGCACGTGCCGACAAACGTCGACTGCGCGTTCTTGTACTGGTAGGAGCGGTGGGACTCGAACCCACAAGCCCGAAGGCGGCGGATTTTAAGTCCGCTGCGTATGCCAATTCCGCCACGCTCCCATTCGCGCACGACGCTGTTCACTTTAGCAAAGAATGCAAGTCCTGATGGGCACTATTCGTTGGCTACCCGCAAAACAATACCTTGAAGGATGTCCGACTCGCTTACCGTGAACTCCGAGACGCCCAAAAGATCCATGATCGTTTGCAAGATCAGGAAGCCCGCCACGATCACGGGGGCTCTGTCCGGATCAAGGCCGACCGTCTGACGGCGGGTTGCCAAAGGCTGCGACCCCAGGCGGCTGGCGATGCCGTCAAGCTGCCCGCGCGTGACGCGCGCTTTATGAACACGGGACGAGTCATAGGTTTCCATGGCCTCGCGAATGGAAACGACGGTCGTTGCCGTGCCCGCCACTGCAACCATACGCGCACCGGTGAATCCATGCGAGTGAAGTTCGGCAAAGTACGGCGCCATCTGGTCGCGCATCCACGTGCGTGCGGCTTCGATCTCGGCCGCAGTTGGGATGTCGGTTTTCAGAAAGCGCTCGGTCATGCGACGGCATCCGATGTCAAACGATTTCGCCAGAGCGGGGGCGTCCCCCGATTGACCTGCGACGACTTCAGTCGAACCGCCGCCGACGTCGACGACGACCGCCGATTCGCCGGGGAATTCCGCCGTAGCGCCCGAGAAAGAAAGAGCGGCTTCAAGTTCGCCGGGGATGACGCGCACCTCGACGCCCAGATCGCGCATGCGGTTCGTGAAGTCGGCGGCGTTTTCGGCGTCACGCGATGCCGAGGTAGCCAGCGCGACGATTCGCGGCTTCAGACTGAAGGGGTTGTGCGCGGCGTCGTTCAGCGATTCGAGCTTAGCCAGATATCGTTTGACGATGTCAGCAACGCGCTCGATGGCCTGCGGTTTCAAGCGACGCGTGGCATCGACGCCCTCGCCCAGGTTGGCGATGGCGTATTCACGGCAAAGCTCGCGCATACCGCCCTGCGCATCGACGTCGGCAACAAGCATGCGGCATGTGACCGTACCGATATCGATTGCGGCGACGCGGCAAACCGGCAGGAACGAATCGACCACGGTTACTGCCCAACCCCGAAGAATCTATCCAGAATGGGCGAGTACCAAGTCTCAGGGTAGTCGATGTTACCGATGGCGACGTTGGCGGTAATGGTGCTTCCAGCCTCTTCCTTCGCGTAGGCCGAGTCGGAAAGGCCCTCGACCTTGGCGGTTTGCTCGCCCTGCTTCACCCAGCCGTAATCCTTGTGAGCGATGGTCTCAACGCCGGCGTCGCTGGTAAGACGGTCGTTTTGGGCTTCAAGAGCATCGCTTCGAGCCTCGATCGCGGCGTACTGGGCCTGCGTGCGATCGTTGTCGCGAATGGACTGGTAGTACTGCTGGGCAGGGCCATAAATGCTGATGAACGAGCCAACCAAGCACACGAAGACCACCGCGGCGATCATGCCGCGGCGAGAAAGGAAGAAGTTGGACAGGAACGCCGCGGGGTTGAAGCTGGACAAACCCTGGGCAACCGCCTTGCCGCTGGGGACAAGACGCGCTGCTTTGCGAGCGTTCTTCCCCATCTTGCCTTCATAGACAGCGGCGCGAGGCGAACCCTCGCCAGACGAGGGGGTGTCATCAGAGCCGAACTGCTCGGCGAACATGCGGCCAGCGCGGTCTTTCGCACGCTTGCGGCGCTTTCGCTCCGCTTTCGACGCATTCACTTCGGCATTGGCTTTTTCGTTGTCGAACTCTTCGCCACCGAATCGATCCTCCAGACTTGAGTCGACCTTGCGATCGGAACCCGCAGATGCCGAGACGGTCGACGCGGATGCGCCGCCGCGGATCACCGAGAACGAAGAGCCCGCGCTGGAGGCAGGCTTGTCGCCACGCATCTCGGCCCAGAATTCCTCGTCAGAAAGTGACGAAAGGCCCGACGACTTGGGCTGCGCGGGGCGGGAAACCGCCGCGCCCGCCGAAGGCGAGCGACGGGACGAAGAGCGAGCGACCGGCTCTTTTGCCTGATCAAGATAAGCGAATGCGGAACGACGAGAGGCCGAGCCACGACGGCGGCTTTGCGCTTTCGCAGCCGCATCGTAGCGGTCCAGAGATTCGGCGAAATCGGAGTAGAAGTCCTCGGAGCGAGAGCTACCGGAGGCACGACGAGACCGCGAGGCGCTGCCGCGCTTCGCCGCATCGAACGACACGATATTCGATCGCTGAGACAATGGATTGGGCTCCCTGAAGCATCGTGGTTGGTTTGGATTTCGTGTAATGCTTGAGCCAAATCAGAATACCACATCGCCAAACCGACGATGTATCCGCTCTGTGTTTTCTTGAAGCTGCTAACGCGCAACGAAGGCGTCTTAGGAGTCGATCGGGCGACCTCGATACGCGGCGCCCGCCAACCAGGCAGCTTAGTATTCGATGCCGAGACGCCTGATGTACTCGGTCCACTTTTCGAACGAATCGTCGCTGATAGCATGCTCCATCACATGGGCTTCTTCTTCGGCCATGTCAGCGGGAACGCCAAGGACCTTCTCCATGAAGGCAACAAGGAGGTTGTGGCGTTCGACGATCTTGCAGCCATATTCATAGCCAGCGGGGGTAAGAGTCGCGTCGCCATAATAAGGCTGATCGAGAAAGTCCTTCTCTTTAAGAAGCGAGAGGGCTTTGTTTACAGACGCCTTCGAGACCCCCATCTTCTTGGCGATATCGACCGAGCGAACGGCCTGCTCGGTACTGCCGCCCAGCTCAACAATCGCTTCAAGGTAGTCTTCATGCGATTTGGAAACCTTCATTTGCAAGCTCCCTTATTCGAATCGTACGGTCACAACATGCAAAATCCCCGACCGTCCGTCGGGACCATCGGGGATTCAGATTTCAAGGGACCGGCAAGAGGGAGGAGAGGGGGGGTGGACCCTCTTGCCGGTAATTTTGCGGTGAATGATCAGACGAGAGAGGAATCTTCACCGCCGGATTGGCTTTTCAAAATCGAAGGAACCCAAACTAGAACAACATCGAGGTTGAATCGGCTTTTCGACTGTTTCCCGAGGTCGTTGTTTGACCCTTTCGACATTTGTTAGTTTAGGGTTACATACTGAGCATTGTCAACAGTAAGTTTTCTTTGGTTTACTTCTTCATAAGTTGCACATATTGAACTTTCATCAATTCGAACCGAAGCGGAGGAATGGCAGCGACTGCTCATGCCAAGCGTCCACACTCCCATCCGCTTCGAGCAACGTGCGTCAGCACCCCCCCTGGCCGCAAGCAGCGCGCGTCAGACATTCCCGTTTCCACCTGGTTTCATGATGCTGGGCTTTGCATGAAACAAGACACCGCAGCTCACAGGGCACCCACTAGGGATATAATCGCCCTGCACGAAGCAAAACGGTTCGGCATTCGCCCCGAAACGGAAAGGGACGCTCACATGGTTTTGAAACAACCGCTCTCCGACAACAGGTACATCGACACGCGCGGCGTCTGCACCGAGCCTGTCACGTTCACTCAGGCAGTAATCCGCGGCTTGGCCAACGGCGGCGGTCTTTTCGTTCCTCAGCAGATTCCTTCATTCACCATCGACGAAATCTGCGATCTGGCAAAACTCCCCTACGCCCAGCAAGCGGCGTTGGTTTTCGAATCATTCGGCATCGACCTTTCACATGAGGAGCTTCAGCGCATCACGTCCGAGGCATACGGCGACAACTTCGATGACGCCGACATCTGCCCCATTACCTCACTTGACGAGAACACGCACATTCTTGAGCTGTGGCATGGCCCGACCAGCGCATTCAAAGACATGGCACTCCAGTGCCTTCCCCGCTTCTTCGGCGCCAGCGCAAAGCACCTTCGCGACCAGGGGGAACTCGATGACGCGCATATGATCCTGGTTGCCACCTCGGGCGACACGGGCAAAGCCGCACTTGAAGGCTTCCGCGATGTCGACGGCGTGTCGATCGGCGTCATGTACCCCAAGGACGGCGTCAGCGACATCCAATATCGCCAAATGGCAACGCAACGCGGTGAGAATGTGACTGTTTGGGCCGTTCGCGGCAACTTCGACGACTGCCAGACCGGCGCCAAGAACGTCTTCGGCGACGACGATTTTGCTGAAGAGCTTCACAAACAGTACGGCATCGCGCTGTCCAGCGCCAACTCCATCAACTGGGGGCGCCTCCTTCCTCAGGTCGTCTATTACATCTCGGCATACGCCCGTCTTGTCGCCAAGGGAGCCGTTGCCGCAGGCGATCCCATCGACGTGTGCGTGCCTACAGGCAACTTCGGCAATATCCTTGCCGCCTATTACGCCATGCGCATGGGGACCCCTATCCGCATGCTGTTCTGCGCCAGCAACGAAAACCGCGTGCTGACCGACTTCATCAACACGGGTTCTTACGACATCAGCGATCGCGTCTTTGCGAAAACGCCTTCGCCGTCGATGGATATCCTTGTCTCTTCGAACCTCGAGCGCCAGCTCTTCGAGATCACAGGGCGCGATTCCGATGCCATCGCCAAGTGGATGCGTGATCTGAAAGAGAACAAAGCCTTCCGTGTCGATCGCGACACGTTCGAGAAGATGCGCCAGGTCTTCCGCGCCGACGCTATCGACAACGACACATGCCTCAAGGTCGTTCACGAGGTATTCGACCAGTACGGCTACCTGCTTGATCCGCACACCGCCGTCGCCTATCAGGTTGCTGAAAATCTGCGTGACAACGACGTCCCCGTTCTTATCGCCAGCACCGCTCATTGGGCGAAATTCGGCAACAACGTATACAAAGCGCTTCACGAGCTTTCGCTTGAGGACGAGCTTCCCCAAGATGTTGCCGAGCTTTCCGGGTGCAAGCTGAATGAGCTGGTCGCAAGCGAGACGGGACAGGACAACATTCCCGCGGGACTTGCCGCGCTCGAGGAGCTGCCCATCAGGTTCACCGAAGCGATCGACGGCAACCAAGGCGCCATCGAGAATGCCGTCAAAGAATTCCTCGCGAAACAAGCTGCTCGTTAATCAAGCAGCAAGCAGGCAACGCTAACCCGTCGCTATCGAGACGACGAACCAAACTGCCAAGAACGGAGCCATCGGAAACGCGCCCGCAAGCGCATCCGGGGCTCCGTTCCTTTTCTCCCTCCAAGCACAAATCAAGCCCCACACCGCTGCAGCGGCGAAACAAACCAGCGCCCCGATCAGGCACCCACCGCCCGCCGCCAAGCTAAGCGCCGGGAACGCAGCAACGTCGCCTCCGCCAACCAAAGGATCGCCATTGCGCATTGCGAGTTGCGAAACCCCAAGCGTTACGGCAAAGAGAAGACCTCCGATGAGCAGGTTCGCAACAAGATCTTCGGGATGGACAAGAAGCAGCGATACCAACCCAACGGCCGCAAGCATGCGATTGCACTCGATGGGGAGGAAACGGAAGCGCACATCCGCAACAAGCATCGCGGCAATGATCTGCGTTTCGACAACGCGAAAACACACCGTAGCCCAGTCGCACGACAGCGAGCATGCCGCAACCGCGCCCGAGAAACAGAACAAGCCGCCAACAAGGATCTTGCGCCGCAGTCGGCTACCAGCAAAACCGTCGCGAGCGAATTCGTCCGCCCGAGCCGCCGCCCTCTCTGCAAAGTAGCATCCAGCCGTTGACGCCAACGTGGCAGAACAAGCAGCGGATACGATGAACGCAGCAATGCGAAGCGCCATCGAAAACGACCCTTGAGCTGCAACGATCACTCTTTCATCGCCCCCGAAAGCGGGCTTGAAAGCCGTATGACGATCGACATGGCATCATCGGACACATCAACCGAGGCTATCCCTACCGGGATCCCACCTATCTTCTGCGTCAACGCAGAAGCCTCGCCCTTCTCTCGGGAGAAGGAATGGTCGAGATCCCGCGGCTCGTCGCTATCGAAACGATGCAGACAGCCGTAGCACACACGCGCATCATCAAAAGCCGAAGCGCCGCATATCGGACATTGCTTCACTGTGACCACCTTCCATTACATCAACCCTCATGAACTACGCCACCCTCAAAACAACGGAGGTCGAGCCCCCAAGCGGATAAGCCGAAACGAACGCCCAATTCTCGGAAGGGGCATCGCGCGCAAACGACGCACAAACGACGCTCTCCTTGCTTACCGAGGTCAAAAACCAACCATCTAAGCTCATCGCCCGTCCTAAGGAAGACAAAGATGCAAACGGATCGAGGTCGGTTTCATAGCCGATCAACAGTCCGTCGGCCGACATCCTCCCTAGGCGAGCGTCAGCCGGAAGCGGCACCGCAAGCGATGTCTCCCCAGCAGGAGCGAAGTCCCCGTCGTCGCCGTCAAGGAGATCCGACGGCGCACCGATAAGCAGAGCACTCACGTCTTGCTCAGCACCTTCGCACAGCATTGAGCCACCCATTGCCGATGCAACGACCTTGGAGGCGCACGGAACAGCACGAGCCGAAACCGCCGAATCGAACAGCGCACCCATGGCAGCGGGGGATGCCGCAACAGCCAACAGCGCCAGAACCACGACGAAGATGGCACGCCTCGATCGAACCGACGACACAAAAGAGCCACCGTCGCTGCGATTACCCGAAGTACCTGATGAGCCCCGCCAACTCATGCGATCACCCCTGGCTTGTAGGGGTCGATCACGAACGACGCCCTATGAGTCAGCCGCGGAAGGGAAACGCCCATAACGCTCTCCCGAAGTCCCATGCCGAAAAGTGTTGGCGTGAACGTAAGCGTCGCATCGAACCTGATCAGGAAGCCCTGAGAAATCGACGTCACGTCAACAGCCAGATGGTCTTCAGCAAAGCGGCCGCGGAGATGCTCCTGAACGAGCCCCGTATTTCCTCCCGCGGTTTCCCCATATGCAGGTGCTGCGGCATACACGCGAACAGCATTCGGGAATTCCCTATCGAACGCCGCGCATTCCGAGAAGAACAGCAGCGCGTTCATCGCGATCGCGGCCACCACAATCGCGACAGGAAGCACGACCGCCAGCTCAACCGTCATTTGCCCGCATTCCGCACCAGCACCTCGCCAAGCGGAGAAGAACCCACCACGCCACATCGTCATTCCCATGCCCTCACCCCGCTAACCTGCAGATAGATGTCCCGCAGTCGCGAGAAAACCGATTGAATGACAGATTGGGCGCTCCCCTTCACAGAGTCGGGAAGGGGAACCTCAATCACGAACGGAGGCCCTCCGACCCCTAGCTCTATCTCGGCGATCTTGATGGAGTCCATCCCAAGAACCCCCTCTTCAACGTAGGATTCCACCCCATTCAGAACGGAAGAAAAGGCATCCGTCGAACTTGGTGGATTCTGAAGAACCCTCATCTTCACCGAAAGGTACCTGCCGGCCGCCTCGTCGCTCGACGCCGAAGCAACATGGCCGGTGTTCACCAGGACGGGCTTCAACGATTCGACCTCGGCGGGTTCAAGTCCGACAGCCGACATGCACTCCTTAAACTTCGACGATGCCCAAGATCCAAGACCGCTTGCGCCCACAAGCGGCAATGATCCCAGCACACGCTCGACGGCATCCAACAGGGCTGACTGGCCATTCGCGTACGCGTCAAGGGTTGCCGACCAAGCACCGAGAACCAAGCCCGCCCCTCCAAACCCGCCGTTCCCCTTAAAGCCGTCCAAAAGCGACGTGATGGCGTTCCGGCCCTCATCAGACGGCTCTTGAAGCAAGGTGGAGCCAGAGACGGCAACGCGCGCTCCCAAAGTTCCATCCGGAGAAACGAACGAGTTCGAAAAGCCGAAACCCTCGGGAACCGACCCGACATTGGCAACGAAGGCTATCGACCCGATCCCTCCCGGAGGATTAGGCGAAAGGCGAGCCCCCGCTGCCTTGCGCGCCTCCTCCATAATCGCATTGATCAGACCGCCGGCAGAATCCTTGACCTTCTCCGACAGCGGATCGGCCTGGTTTCTCGCCTCTTTATAATCGCCTGCAGCTTCAACGATTGCGGCATAGTGGTACTCGAATCCGTTCTCGATCGCAGTCGAAGCGGACGCAACCGATCCCATGCTCGACGCCGTGAACCCGCACTCCGGGCACGTATTGAAATCGCTTTCATCCATTTGTTCGATCGAACCCAGAGATGGAAATCCCGCTGCAAGAGGACACCCCGGCCACGCGTGCATCGTCAAACCATCCCCATCTGCGGTTATCGGGTATGCGACCTCAGAGAACAGCCATGTATCACGCATCTCATCCGTGTTCTTAGGAAACATCGGAAGGTAGGCGTCAAAACGGTCCCCACCCTCTACGACATATGCAGATTCCAGTTCCTTGGTCGCATACTCATAAAAGCGCATCCTTAGAGCCGAACGAGCCTGCTCGGCAACGGAATCGTCAGCCGGTGCCTCAATCGAAAGGCGCTTCGCGTAATAAGACCGCGCACGCTCGAGGGGAACTGAAAACGACCATGCGTCGACGCTGCTATAAAACGGATTATCGGATCCGCCAAGCCCTGCCAACTTGTCAGCACGCTCGTACAGGCAGTACCCGGGAAAGTCGCCGCAGTCGCGCATGAACGCCCTCTCTTTGATGGCATTTGCCGCCTTGGCTGCTTCCTCGGCAGCAGTCGCATCCTTCTTCAGATCGTCGGCGTTCTCCTCTATTTCCTCCCCAATGCTCGACTCGCTCGAAAGGGAGAAATCGAGGGGGTCTCCCCGTCCAGGGACGAGGATCGCCGCGCCCACATACCGAGCGCCCTCCTGTGTTGCGTCGTTTGCAGAGGCGACCGCCGAAGCACGCGCGGCGGCAAGAAACGGAAGCGCCTTTTGATAGCGCTCGAGCGAATCCTTCGCCTGTTCCGCAAATGCATCTCGCGCCTTCGCAACACGACCGCCCAATTCGATAAGACTGTCGCCCAAAGCCTGAGCGCCCGGAACGCACAATGCAACGACCCCCGCTCCGTACGAAACCAAGCTGGTCAACGACAAGGAAAGCACAACGGCATCGCAAAGGCGCACCGACAAGACAAAATCAGAGACCTGATTCCCCGCCGCAAGAGCTGCGGCGTCAGCAACATCCTGAACCTGCGAAGATGCGGCATTTATCCGATAAACCTGAGCCGATGAGAAAACGAGCGACAATGCAATAAGAAGAGAAAGAACCATGCTGACCGTCGTAAACCCCTGTTCGTCCCTGAACAGGCTGTCGGACAGCAAGCTCCTCCCAGCAGAAACGCGACTTTTCATGACAACCACGCACCCGCCCAACCGGAAACATCACGTCCGACCTCGGCGCTTCCAACCCATACAGGTTGCGATGGGGCGCTTTCCCTCACCGACAAACGAAAGGTCCCCTCATTCGACAACGCACCTATCGCCGACATTCCCCACGAGATCAGGGGAAGCGGCCTGACCTGGTTCTCGATCGAAACCGTGACCACAGAAGAGTCCTCATCGCCAGAAAAATTGATAACCCAAGAACAACCACTGTCGTGGACGTGAAACAGGTCCTGCGGAGGAATCGCCGCCAGTCGATGACGGATGAACGCCTTGACCGCTTCCTCGGATTCACCGAAGTCGGAGCCCGAGACTACCAATAACCGGCACGCCTCGGCAGCTGCCGACTTCATGACGACGCGATCATAAAGAACGATGCCCGGCTGAAGGAGAAACAACACCAGACCGAGCAGGACGGGGAGAACGAACGCCGCCTCGACTGTTCCCTGCCCGCGCTCGACGGCTTTCCCATTTCTTCCGAAACGCATGATTTCCTCCTTTCGCATCGCCCTAAGACAGCCTTCAATACAGAAAGACATCCGCCATCGCAGACAGAGCCGCACCCCCAACGTGGTGAGATGCAGATGTTAGGGCGTGCTCGACGAATTTACCGTCCTGAAGCGCATGCAAAATCGCAGCCAACCCGATGACGATCGACAAGCACCCAACCATGATCACCGCGAATTCGACGGTTGATTGGCCTTGCTCTCCGCCATGGGTCACAGGCCGTTGATCCCCTCGGCAATGGAGTTCCACAGCTCCTGCAAACGGGGTCTGAACAGGGCAATTGCCGCTATCGCTATTACCACGAGCACCCCAACTAAGATTGCGTACTCGGTTGTTCCCTGCCCCCTCTCGTTGCACAGACGACTGCCCTTTCCCCCTACCAGACCGAAAGGGATCGGCGTCGCTGCAAGCACCGATATCGCTCGCCAGCCCAGCGCCGACAAGAAACCCGCCACTCTACTTTCGCCCAATGTCAAAACACTCATTTTTCTTCCTTTCCCTTTGAGCTTTCGTTTCAAAACCCGCTCATCAACTCCAACAGGATGGGTCCCATCACTAAAAGGAGCATTGCCGGTAATATCAGCGCCCCTGTCGGGAGCATCATCTTGACGGGAGCCTTCGCTACACGTTCGCGAACCGAGCTTTTGTAGTTCACCCGCGACTGCCTGGCCAATTCTTCCAACTCGCTTGAGAACGACGACCCGAAACGAGTTGAGCGAATCGCACTCTCCACCGCTCTTTCCAGTTCTTCGCACCGATACGACGCAGAAAGACCGCGAAGAGCCTCTTCTCGTGTCATCAAACCCAGCGTCCAGCTTCGGCACGCAGAGGCGCACTCGGCGGCAAAGCCCGTCGCGAAGTGGGACCCGTATAAATTGAAGCTACGATCGAACGTCAAGCCGCTGCGAAGCCCCAGCGCCACAACCTCGAGCATCTCGGAGATATGGCGTTCCGCTTCGTCGGCCCGTTCGCGCTCCAACGCAAGCACCGCCGCATACAAGGCGCGGCGACCAACCACGAACCCGACAAGCCCAAGCAGGAAGGCCAGTTCGGCCGTTAGCGCGAAGCCGACAGCAAAGCCCGCCGCCGTCAACGCGATCTCGAGCCTCATTCGCGTTTCAACGAAACCCCGAACAGTGAGACGATCACCGCACCCAGCACGCGCACCGTGATCTTCCAAGAAAGCCGCCGCGCTATCGGAATCCGCCTTTCCCGAGCGAACGCGCGGAGAGACCGCCTTCGTTGCTCCGTAAGAAAGCCGCGATCCGACGTTCTCGGCATAGGCGAGCAAGCGCTCGCTTACGCTTTCGTCGCGCGAGCGGGATCTTTCGTTCCCGGCCGCGAACAAGCCGTCCTCGTCTTTGACCGAAAGATCGGCTTGATGCCTGATGGATCGTTCTTTTCGACGCTCTCCCCCAACTCGCTCGGCTAGAACCACCGACGCGACAGCTCCTCCCACGCCAGCCGAAATAACGGCCGCACCAGCCACGAAAAGCACCATCGCCTCGTTCATTTGCACGCACCTCCCGCAGAAAGCGCACGACGTACAAGAAGGACCCCCGTCACCTGCATGACCAAAGCCAGGGTAAGCAAGCCGATCCCCACCGCGCTCCCGAAAAAAGGCGTCATGAACGTCGGGCTTGCCAGCGAGAACAGCGCGATCAGCACCAGCGGCATCACTGTGACAACGCGCGCGGAAAGCCGCGCTTGGGCAGTCTGAACGCGAAGCTCCTTCTTTAGGGCAAGTTCCCCTTTCACGCTGTCAGAGGCGGCCTCGAGCACCGGCTTGATGGATCCACCGGTCTGGTGCTGAATATCCAACGCCACTGCAATGAACGACACCTCATCCGCGACATGCCTGGACCGAATGACAGACAAAGCCTCATGCGCACCACCACCAGACTCCAGCACGTTCGCCGCAGACAAAAACAGATCGCCGACGGGCCCGGGGACGTCCTTTGCCACCTGATTGAACGTCTGGGAAAGCGTGTAACCTGCGTTGAAGCATGCGGACATCGACTCCAAAGCGACCGGCAAAGATGCACGCAAGGCCTCGTTGCGTCGGTCCCTAAGGTTACCGGCGAACACGATGGACGCCGCGACGGCGCACGCCGGAACAACGGCCAAACATACCGCATTGCCTGAAACAAAAGTTGAAACGATCGCCAAGAAAAGCGATGCGCCGATGAAATTCGACAGCAGGGACTCGCGGCTCGCCTCGAAACCTCGCCCGCGAACGCCCAGCAAAAGCTCGTCAACAGCCCCGAAAACGCGCCGGCTTCTAAGAAGGAAGCCCGCCAACCTGCGCGCAGGCTTCCATTCATTACGAAGACGCCAGGCGACGAATGCGCGCGCGGAAGGCTCGTCGTCAAGCAAGGACGCCCGTCGGAGCCAAAGCGACCAAACCATCTTTCCCAGCATGAAACCAAACGCAAACGCCGAGATCACGCCAGCCGCGCACAAGAGCAATCCTGCTTCCACGACAGCACCTCCTCTTCGGCGGCACAGCCAAGTTTTGGAAGGAAGTCTATCCAGGTGGGCAAATCAATCCACGTGCCTAGCGGCTCAGTCAGCCTATGCCGGTAAAGGGGCACGACGACGCATTTCCCTTCATTACGATCGAAGCGAAGCTCGACGACGTCGGAAACCCTGCGTGAACCGTCAAGGGCGCGCTGCGTCTGCACGATCACATCAACCGCGCTTGCGATGTTCGCTTCTATCACGTCGACAGGCAGCTCGGCGCCATAGCGCACCATGGTCGTCAGTCGCGAGATCGCTTCAACCGGAGAGTTCGCATGCAACGTGGTCAACGAACCATCGTGACCAGTGTTCATGGCCTGCAGCATGTCCAAAGCCTCCTCGCCGCGGCACTCGCCAACAACGATCCGATCGGGACGCATACGCAAGGCATTCGTGACAAGGTCGCGAATAGATATCTCTCCGAGCCCTTCGGCGTTGCGAGGGCGCGCCTCGAGGCCGACAACGTGCGGATGCTCGAAGAAACGCAGCTCGGCCGAATCCTCTATCGTGACGATGCGCTCATTGCGCGGAATAACGCACGAAAGCGCATTGAGCAACGTGGTTTTGCCACTGCCCGTTCCGCCAGAAACGGCGATGCTCTTGCGCGAACGAACCGCCCAGATCAGCAGCTGCCGCAGTTCGGGCGTTATCGTGCCGCTATCAACCATGTCATCAAGGCTGATCACCCACTCGGTGAACTTCCTAATGGTGACCGTAGGCCCAACAAGCGAGATCGGCGGAAGAACGATGTTCACGCGATGCCCCTGAGGCAACCGTGCATTCACCATAGGCGATGCCTCATCGACGCGGCGGCCAAGCGGACCTAAGATCCTGTCAATCAGCGCCATCAACTCAGACTCGTTCTCGAACGCGCGGCCGAACGGCTCAATACGTCCGTTACGCTCGAAAAACACCGATCGAGGCCCGTTGATCATCACCTCAGTAACGCTCTGATCGTCGATCAAATCCTCGATAGGGCCGAATCCGAAAATCGAATCAAGCAGAGCGACGGTAAGATGCCCCCTCTCCTCATCGGGAAGATGTTTCCAATTTGGTTTCTCGAATGCCCGTTTGCATGCGTTTCTGATCTCGCTGCGAGCCCGCGAGGGGTTGGTTCTTGCCATCGCGGCGACTTCATCGACCGAAACCAGCTGTCGAACCTGATTGCGAAGCAGCAACAAGGCCGATTCGACCACTGGCTGCGTCGAACGCGACGCAGCCTCCACCTGACGCGCTCGTTCATAAAGCGTCATCGCTCCGCCCTCCTTCTAAATAGACCGCGCTTCCCACCTCGAGCGTCGCCCGCCCCAACCGACGCCGCAACGCTTTCACCCAAAGACGGGACGAGGCGCGCAAGCAAACCTTCGAGGCTTTCGTACAAAGGATTCGCGGACGTGACCAAATCTGCGATGATGCCCGCAGACGAGAAGTCCTCGACGTCCCGGCCGCCCTCCCTTAGCTCGACCGCCTCAACGCCGCGAAGAGCGCACGACACATCGATCGAGCTGAGCAGCGAACTTTTCGAGCACCTGTTGGCAACGAACAGGAAAGGCCCCGTCGGCATGCCGCAGTTCTCACAAAGCCGCAAAGCGCGATGGCACGCCTGCAGCGACGACGCGCGCTGGTCAACCAGGAACAGCACATTTGAACTACGTTCGAATATCGCCGCGTGCTGTTCGGTCCACGTGGCACCGGTATTCGCCACGATAGCGTCGAAACGCGAGGACAAAACAGACAGGATCTCGCTCGTCCTTCCCGCGAACAGCTCGGACTCCGCAGGGTTGCGCGGCGGCGACACAATGGCGGGAAGCACCCCGGTCGGGCGCAGCTTCTCGAGCGGAGCCTCATTCGCCAGCAGCTCATCGACGCTGACGGGCTCGACGCCTTTGAAGAAACCCGCCACGTTCCCGAACTGGTAATCGAAATCGACGAGCACCGTCTTTACTCCATGGATCTGCAAACAGAGTGCCGCCAAAGCCGCAACCGTGCTTTTTCCCGCGCCACCAGAAGCGCTGACTACCGTAATAAGCAACGCGGTCTTCGCCTGCGAAGGTAAGGCTGTCGCCGCAGGCTCGCCAGCAATCCCGCTAGGCTGCGGCGCAGCACCCGCATCAGGGGTTCTGCTCTCCAACAAACGACCCTCTGTCGAATATGCAAGTGCTGCTTTTGCCGCAACATAGCGCTGCACGAACATCTCCTCGTTGTAAACGGCATCAAGCGATGCCGCATACGCCCTGCTAAGAAGCGACCCTCCGTCGTCGCTTGCCAACAGGCAAACGCGCAAGATCGGGCGATCGTGCTTAATGGCCGCAGCCAAATTAATGGCATCGACCTGTTCGCAGCCTGCAACCCACACCTCCTTCAGCTCGTCATCCGCAAGGATCGAGAATCGCGAATCCTCCGCAGAGGTGTACAGCGCAAGCCACTTTTGCCCTGCCAGGTTCTCGTCGGGCAAACCGATAAGGGCAGGCTCGGATAGCATTGCCGGATCAACGCACAACGCAACTTTGCTCATTTGGAACCAGCCTCCTCGTTTTCGGGAGAAGGGTCGCCCGGCAAAGAGAAATACAGCTCGGAGGAATTAGCGGCGGCAACCAGCTGCTGAACCAACTTGTCCTCAACGGCAACCGTTACCCAAGACGACGAAGACGACACGCCCGATCCGTTTTCCGAGACAGCAAGCACCTGGACGTCTTTTGCGATAATGCTGGTCTTCGACCCGCCTGTCGCATAAATGTCGACGTACATGCCGGCGGATAGCCCGCCTCCCACCGCCTGCACTGCCTTAGCGGGAACGCTGACGGCGGTCGTTCCCTGAGGAACGGAAAGCTGGCCTTTTGATTCCGCGAAACGCTTTTGAAGAAGCACCTCACCACGGCATATCGAGGACGAAGCCACCAGCCCGGCAACATTCTCGGAAGAGCGAAGGGCCCCATCGGGGAGAAGATCCGAAACCCACGAGCGCGATTCGATCATCGAGGGCTCGACGCGTTCGCCCGCGGAGATATCACGTTTCGCGACAAGAACGTCAACCTGCGATCCACCGTATTTAGCAAGAACCTCGGCCCTTTGAGCCTCGGCGCCGCCTTGAACAGACTGCATGAACAGCACGACGCAAATCGCGCATACCACACCGCTGACCAGCGCAATAACCTTTGATTTCGACTGATCCATATCGTCCTCCCACGCTTTCCTCTTCAGCAAGGGACAGTATGGGGATCTGTTCTATCAACCGTTTAACCATGGTCAGACAGCAAGATGCAAATCTCGCGAGTTTTTCCAACATCGATTAGGCGCGAAATCCCCGCCGCTCCAGCAAAGCAGGTCAGCGCTTAGGCGAAAACCGCGTCATCGAAATGTCTCCACAGACTATGTTTGCGCGAATACGAGAAGTGTGCGAAAATATCTCCTCGCCGAAAGGCAACAAGATGGTCGAGTGGCGCAGCGGGAGCGCAGGTGCCTTACAAGCACAAGGTCGGGGGTTCAAATCCCTCCTCGACCACCATCGAAACGCAAGACGCCGCGCGAGAGCACGGCGTCTTTTTCTTTATCTGCAGACAGAAGGGCCCAACGACCGCGAAGCGTTCCGCGGAGCATCTTATGAAGAGCACCGACCAAACGAAGAGCGATATCCTTGAGGCGTTCTGGCGCCTTTACGCCCAAAAGCCGCTGGACAAGATAACCATTCGCGAACTCACCGAAGTGGCGGGATACAACCGAGGCACCTTCTACCTTCACTATCAAGACATCTACGATCTCTTCGAAAGCGAGAAGTCCCGTCTTCTTGCGGAAATGGAAGAGTGCGTGGCCTACTGTTCGGGCAACATGGGAAAGATCGAGCTCATCAAGCTGATGATGCATGTCCTTGCCCTATACGAGCGTAATCGCACGCAAATCGTGCTTCTTCTGGGAGAACGAGGCGATCCTGCGTTCATGAAGAAGCTCCGAGGCATGATGAAGCAAATCCCCCTATGGAAGGCAGCCGACCCCAACTTGAAAGCATCACCTGGCGAGCGCGATCTTCTGCTTGAACAGAACGTTGCAGGCGTGTTGTTCCTAATTGAAGCGTGGCTTGAAGACCCACGCGGCGTGTCGCCAACGGGGCTGCTCCACCTTATTTACGATACCGCCATCAAGCGCTAGCGGCTTAAAGCCTCCAACGCTCGGGCTTCACGCGCACGCAACCGCCAAGCCCGACCAAGCACATGCCATCCCTAGCGCCAGCGCGCGACGCGCCTCTCAACCAAGTCGATAACCGCATAAAGCGCCACACCCAAAACAGCCATAGCAATGATCCCCGCGAACATACGGGCATAGTTCACCAGCGCCCACGATTGCATGATGAAATAACCCAGGCCCGTTGAGCCGGCAATGGCCTCGGCGAAGAACAACACCGCGATGGCAGTGCCTGTGGAGATACGCAAGCTGGTCAAAACCGCAGGCAGCGTTGCCGGAGCAATAACAAGGCGCAGCACGTCGGCCGAAGAAGCGCCCAATGCGCGCACTGCATCGATCTGATCTTGCGGCAGACCGCGAACGGCATCGCGCACCGCAACCAGCACCTGGAAGAACACGGTGATGGAAATGAGCGCGATCTTAGGCGCGTCCGCCAAACCCAGGAACACCAGCAAAATCGGAAGCAGAACGACCTTGGGGATCGGGTACAGTAGGTAAAGCACGGGCGCGAACAGGCCATCAAGCACCCTGGAATGAGCGCATACCAAAGCTATCGGCACGGCAAGCACCGTTCCGATAGCCACGGAAGCCACCACACGATACGCGCTCACCACGAAATCGGGCGCAAGCGCATGAACATTGGCAGCCAGCACCGCGAACGTCGCGCCAGGCGTGGGAAGAGCCGGCGAATGCAGCGCGACCGATGTCGCCCACCAGCCGGCAAGTATGAACGCAACGGCGAAAAGGTAGCCGCCAATCCTCTTTAAAGCCGACGGCGCCAGCAACCGCCTAAACTGCGACGCTTCCACTGAAGCCCGTTTCGCTTTCATCGACGCACCTCCCCGCCGTTGTCGCCGAAAAGAGCCGCACGCACTTTGACGCACGTCTTCGCGAAGGCATCCGAATCGCGAAAACCCTGCTCGCCCATGGAGGGATTCTCGACAACCGCAGCAACGGTGCCGGGGCGCGACGTCATCACGAAAATGCGCTGACCCAAGAAAACAGCTTCGTCAATGGAGTGCGTCACGAGGATCTGCGTCTGCGATCGGCGCTTCCATAGGTCCAGCAGCATGTCCTGAAGAGACTCGCGAAGCAGGGCGTCAACCGCCGACAGGGGTTCGTCCAGCAAGAGAAGGTCGGCATCCATGGCGATGGCACGGGCCAACGCAAGACGCTGTTTCATGCCGCCCGAAAGCTCCTTCGGAAACGCGTCGGCGAAATCAACCAGGTCGACCTCGCGCAAAGCTTCAAGAGCCCGTTCGCGCGACTCACGCGCACCGGCCTTTTGAATCGTCAGGCCAAGCGCGGCGTTTTGCGCCACGGTCTTCCATGGAAGAACACCCAGCCCCTGGGGAATGAACGCCGTCGTGCGACGAGGCTCGTCGACGGGGCCGCCGCCGATCGAAACACTTCCACTAGTCGGCTTCAGGATTCCCGCAAGCATATGCAGCATAGAGGACTTCCCGCAACCCGAGGGGCCGATTATCGCGACGGCCTCACCGGGCGCGACGGACAAAGTCACGTCGTCCAACGCGACAACCGAATCGTTTTCGCCACGATACGCCAAACCCACATGCGACAGCTGCACCCGCGGGCCCGCCTGCGTCATCGTCTGATTTTCCTGCGCCGCAGCTCGGCGCCCCTCAACCTGAAAATAAGTCATCTACGAACGCACCAGACCCCTAGCGAATTGAAAAAGCACCGTTGGACTGGTCGTACGCAAGGTCCTTGGTCAGGTAGCCCTTACTTTCCATCCACTGCATGACGGGATCGACCATGTCGTTCGTGGGGAACTGACACAGCGGGTACTCGCTGATGGGATAGGTTGCAGCAACGGCATCCGACAAGTTCGCGTTCTTCACAAGCAGCTCGCGATACTTCTCGGGATCGGCGTTGATGTCATACGCGCAACTGTCCCAAATCTGCTTGAACATCTCAATAGCCTGAGCACCATCGCCCGAAAGCCAATCGTTGCGAACGGCCATCACCGACTGCGAGATGTTTTCACCCGTGGTGTCGTCAGCCAACGTAACGGCCCCCGACGCCTCGCCCAGTGCCAGCAAAGATGCAGGAAGGGCTGCAGCCTTAACCTCGCCCGACATCATAGCCTGGAAGCGGACGGGCAGCTTCTGCAGCTCAGACGTGACGATCTGCTCGTTCGAGAGGCCGGCGCGTTCCATCAACACGTCCATGACGTACTCGAGGATGGTGTTCGTGCCCACGCCAACGGGAACGCCCGCCAGCTGGGAAAGCGAGGTGATGTCGCTATCGGGGCCGGTCTGAATACCGAAACGGCCCTGAGCCGCCGTGGTTCCCAAGGTGACCCACGAAAGCGAAAAGTCGGTGCCTCCCGCGAAAACGCTGGCCGCGACCATGATGTCGGTCATCGCCATCTGGACGTTTCCAGAAGAAATGCCCGCGATCAGCTCGGTTGCGGACTGGAACGAGACAACCTCCGCCTCGATGCCTTCAGCCTCGAAGCGGCCTTCCGACTGAGCAACCCAAAACGGCAGGATATCCTCGGTGGGAAGCGTGCCGATGGTGACCTTGCCCATTTTGGAAGCCTTCGAAGAACTGGCCGAGCCAGCAGGCGAGCAGCCAACGACGCCTGACGCGCAAACAGCCAAGGACCCAGCGGCAAGAGCGGTGACGAAAGAACGGCGAGAAATGGCGGGCAGAGCGATCGGCATGAGGTCTCCTTCGGTCAAGAATCATCGCATTCGATCGTAGTAAGCCAGATCAACCGCTTCAATGAACAATCCGCCCGGTGGTGTTGAGAGACGAACGCGCCGCCAAAGTCGGCTGCCGAGGCCAACTGCCAGGCCTTCGCCCACGCACCGGCGCAACCTGACGTCCGCTCGCGCACCCGCGCGTTTCAGTCGAAACCCAGCATCCCCGCTCGCTTGTCGCCTTTCGCCTGCCCCCACGTACACCCCGCGCAGCACAACCTCCGCTCGTGCCCATTCAGTGGCAGCCCATCCAACCTGCGGGAAGGGTGTGTTAGTATATGCACGCCCCCTTCGTCTAGCGGCCAAGGACGCCGACTTCTCAGGTCGGAAACGGAGATTCGAATCCTCCAGGGGACACCACAAAACACGAAAAGGCCCCTGCCATCTGCGATCCAATCGCTTGGCAGGGGCCTTCTTATGCGCCAAGGCCTCCGTTGGCACACGTTAACGCCTTCGTTGGCACACGTTAAAGGCTTGCGAGCACCTCGCGAGCAGCCTCGATGAACGCATCAACCTCAGCAGGCGTATGCGCGCATGACAGGAACAGCGCCTCAAACTGGCTGGGAGCGATAAGATAGCCACGCTCGAGCATACCCGAGAAATAACGCGCGAACTTGTCGGTGTCGCACGTAGCCGCGCCATCCCAATCGCGAACAGGCTGATCGGTGAAGAAGATGGTCGCCAAAGCACCCACGCGGTTCACCTGAGCCGAAACGCCCGTGTCGGCAATGGCGGCCTTCAGACCCGCCTCAAGACGCGCGCCCAAGAGCTCAAGATAGTCGTAAATCCCCTGACCAGCAGCCTCAGGATTGACCGAAGCAGGGACGACGCCCGCTTCCAGCGTTCCCAGCTGAGCCAAGCCAGCTTCCATGGCAACGGGGTTGCCGGAAAGCGTGCCCGCCTGGTACACGGGGCCGTTCGGTGCGAGCTGATCCATGATCTCGGCGCGACCGGCAAAGCAGCCGACGGGGAAACCGCCGCCGATGATCTTGCCGAACGTGCACAGGTCGGGCATGACGCCGTAACGCTCCTGCGCACCGCCAAGGGCAACGCGGAAACCGGAGATAACCTCGTCGAATATAAGAAGCGCGCCGAACTCATCGCACAGCTCGCGCAGGCCCTGCAGGAAACCCTCGGCAGGAGCGACCGCCCCCATGTTGCCGGCAACGGGCTCGACGATGATGCAAGCCACCTGATCCTTGTTCGCCTCAAGCGTGGCGCGAACGGAGTCAAGGTTGTTGTACACGCACACCAACGTATCGGCCGCAGTGCCCGCCGTCACGCCCGGCGTACCGGGAATCGAGAACGTAGCAACGCCCGAACCCGCGCTAACCAGCAGCGAGTCGGAGTGCCCATGATAATTGCCCTCGAACTTGATGATCTTGTCGCGATGCGTATAGCCGCGAGCCAAACGGATGGCGCTCATCGTAGCCTCGGTGCCACTGGAAACCATGCGCACCTTCTGAGCAGAAGGAACCAGCTTGCAGATCTTCTCGGCCAAGGCGATCTCGCTTTGGCACGGAGCGCCATACGAGACGCCGCGATCAAGCTGAGCGCGCACGGCGTCATCGACGAAATCGGGCCTATGGCCGAAGATCATCGGGCCCCACGAGCCAATGAAATCGACGTACTCGTTGCCGTCGACGTCCCAAACGTGGCTGCCCTTGGCATAGTCGTAGAACACCGGGGTCTCGTTCACGTTCGCGAACGCGCGAACGGGAGAGTTCACACCACCGGGAATGCACGTGTTCGCCTCTTCGAAACAGGCGTCGGATCCTTTGTGGTTCGTCACCTCGTGGGTCATTCTTCCTCCTTGCGGCGTTTCGCGACGCCGTTAGCAAAGTCTTAAGAAACCGACGGGGCGCAAGCATTGCGTACGCCCCGTCCCAAAAACGCGTCGGCTTGCCAACCGGAACCCAGCGCGCGTCAGTTCATTTTACTCGGCAAGCCAGCGGGCGGCTTCCTTTGCATGGTACGTGATGATCATGTCGGCACCAGCACGCTTGATGCTGGTAAGCAGTTCCAAAACAACGCGCTTCTCGTCGATCCAGCCGTTTTGAGCGGCGGCCTTCACCATGGAGTACTCACCCGACACGTTGTAGGCAACCGTGGGGAAACCGGTCTCGCTCTTCACGCGGTACAGAACGTCCAAATACGGAAGGGCAGGCTTCACCATGACCATATCGGCACCCTCAGCGATGTCGAAGCATGCCTCGCGCACGCCCTCGGATGCGTTGGCCGGGTCCATCTGATATGCGCGCCTGTCGCCGAACGCCGGAGCGCTGTCGGCAGCATCGCGGAACGGGCCGTAGAAACCGCTCGCATACTTAGTGGAGTAGCTCATAATGGGGATTCGCTCGAAGCCGGCCTCGTCAAGGGCCTTGCGGATGGCGCCCACGCGGCCGTCCATCATGTCGGACGGGGCAACCATCTGAGCGCCGGCCTTCGCGTGACTTACCGCCTCGTTGCACAGCAGTTCAAGCGTGGCGTCGTTGTTCACGTAGCCGTCAGAATCAAGCTTGCCGCAATGGCCGTGATCGGTGTACTCGCACATGCAAACGTCGGTGATGACGAACATCTCAGGAGCCTGCTCGCGGATGATGCGGATGGCATCCTGCACCACGCCGTGCTCGTCCCATGCAGAAGAGCCGACCTCATCCTTCGACGCGGGAAGGCCGAACAGCAAAACGCTGGTAACGCCAAGCTTCAGCAGCTCGTCGATCTCGGGCATAAGAAGATCAAGCGACACCTGGAAAACGCCGGGCATGCTGGGAATCTCATCATGATGGCCCGTACCGGGCTTCACGAACAGCGGATAGATGAAGTCCTTCGCGGAAAGCTCGGTCTCGCGAATGAACTGGCGGACCGTCTCGTTCTCGCGCATGCGGCGCGGACGATACGTCGGGAACTTGCCATACTCCATGAGTGTCTCCTCCTTGGATCTCTTCCTTCATGTTCGAGTTTACCGCTCAGAAAAAGCGAAGCTCCGGTTGGCACCGAAGCTTCAAACGAACAACCGAGTGCAAGGCGCCCCTTCGTTGAAATTCAGACAGCAAAGCCAAAGCGCGCTTTCAACAGAAGCCCGTGGCCGCGAAGCCGACAAAGTCGTCGTCTTGACGGCCTTGTAACGGCAACTTCACCGCAGCAACACCCCGCACCGGCGATTAAGCGAACGACTCGCCAACCACCTGAACCAAGCCGGGGATGGTGTACTCGGCAGCCTCGGCGGTCACAGTCAAGCCGGAATCGCGCATCGTCTGCGAGGTGATCGGCCCGATGCTCAAGCATGCGACGCCTTCCATGGCCTTCGCGAACGCGTCAGCGCCCATATCGTCGGACAGCATCGAGCAGAAATTCCGCACAGTCGAAGACGACGTGAAGGTCACCGCATCAAGCAAGCCCTCTTCAAGCAGGGCGCGCATGCGCTTCACCTGATCGGCTTCGTCGGGCATGACGGTATCGTACACGGCAACCACGTCAACCTCGGCGCCCTGTTCGCGCAAGAAGTCGATCATCATGTCGCGAGCGACGGCGGCACGCAGGACAAGCACGCGGCTTCCCTTGCCAACGCCTTCGTCGATCAGCGTTTCGGCAACCGACTCGGCAACGAAGCGCGGCGGCACGACGTCGGCCCTGATGCCGCGATCGGCAAGGACCTGAGCCGTGGCCGGCCCGATGGCGCATACCTTGGCGCCGCCGAACGCGCGGGCGTCCTTCCCCATCGCATCGAGCTGCCCGAAAAAGCTGTTAACGCCATTCGCAGACGTGAACACGACCCAGTCGTACGAGCCCAAGGAATCGGCAGCGGCCTCGATCGCGTCATCGACCGGGCGCGCGACCGTTTTGATGACAGGGAATTCAACGGGGTCGGCGCCCAAGTCACGAAGGCGGGACGACAGAGCCGACGCCTGCTCGCGAGAGCGCGTGACCGCGATGCGCTTGCCGAACAGCGGCCTAACATCGAACCACGCAAGCTTGTCGCGCAGCGTGACGGCATCACCGACAACGATAATGGCCGGAGCTTTGAACTGGGCTTTTTCCACCTTCTCGACAATATCGCCCAACGTCCCCGAAAGAACCTCTTGTTCGGGCGTGGTGCCCCAGCGAACAAGCGCAACGGGCGTGTTCTCGGGCCTGCCGAAATGAACCAAGCGCTCAACGATGTGAGGAAGATCGCGCACACCCATGTAGAAACACAGCGTACCCGCGTTCTGCGCGAACGATTCCCAATTAATGGCGCTTTCGGGCTTGTCGGGAGTCTCGTGACCGGTTACCAAGGTAACGGCGCTTGCCAACCCGCGATGAGTGACGGGGATGCCCGCATAGGCGCATGCGGCAACGCCCGCCGTGATGCCGGGCACCACCTCGAAGCTAATATCGTTCGCAACAAGCTCGAGTGCTTCCTCGCCGCCGCGGCCGAAGACGAACGGATCGCCGCCCTTCAGGCGAACGATGTTCGCGCCGGGCTGCGCAAGAGCCTCGGCAACCAACAGCGCGTTGATCTCTTCCTGCGTGACATGATTCGAGAAGCCCTTCTTGCCCACGAAGATCTTCTTGGCTTCGGGCCGCGCGAAGCGCATGACTGCATCCGAGGCCAGGTAGTCGTAAATAACCTCGTCGGCGTTTGAGAGCAATTCCTGCGCACGCAAGGTCAGCAGGCCTGGATCACCAGGACCGGCTCCCACAAGGTAGACCATGGCGGCGCTCACGCCCTGAAACTCGTTCGTTTCGTTGCTCATTCAGCTTCCCCCATGATCTCATCCAAAATCTGGCGAGCGCCCTTGCCCACCAGGTCATCGACAACGACCTGCCCTAACCCCTTGGGATCGTTCGCGTCGCCCTTTGCGCGAGCCTCGACGTATTTCGTGCCATCAAGGCTTGCCACGAAAGCGCACAGGTCCATGACATCGCCGTCGATCTCGGCATGAATGCCCATGGGAACCTGGCAGCCACCCTCAAGAGCGCCCAGAACGAAGCGCTCAGCCGTGACCGCACGCAACGTGTCGCGGTCGGTGATCTTCTCAAGAAGGACCGCGATTTCTGCGTCGTTCTGGCGTGCCTCAATGGCGATGGCGCCCTGACCTGCAGCAGGGATAAGAACGTCAGTCGGGATGTTGCCCGATACGGCATCCTGAAGACCCAGGCGCTCAACGCCTGCAGCAGCAAGAATGCCCGCGTCGAACTCACCGTCAAGCACGCGCTTCACACGCGAATCGACGTTGCCGCGAATCTCGCACGCCTCGATGTCGGGACGACGGCGCAGCAGTTGGGCCACACGACGCAGGCTGCCCGTCGCAACGCGAGCACCCTGGGGAAGCGAGTCAACGGTCAGGCCAGGCGTGCTGGAAATGATGGCGTCCTGAGCACTCGCGCGCTTAGGCATGCCCATGATGGTAAGACCTTCGGGCAGTGCCGTAGGCATGTCCTTGGTGGAATGGACGCACAGGTCGACTTCGCCGTCGAGCAAGGCACGCTCAAGCTCTTTCGTGAACAGGCCTTTGTCGCCAATTTTCGAAAGAGCCACGTCAAGGATCTTGTCGCCCTTCGTGTGAATGATGCGAACCTCGCAGGTCAGCCCAGACTCGGCCTGCTCAAGCAGGCTTTTCACAAGATTGGACTGGTACAGGGCCAGCTTGCTGCCCCTGCTTCCGATGATGATCTTCCTCACTGGTTCATCGCCCCTTGTTTGGCGTCGGTCTTGATATTTGCCTGCGGAACGTCAAACAAATAACGCGCCGCGTCGATGGTTTCATATTCAGAATGCGCGCTCGCGCTCTCGCGGATGCGCACCGTCGGCTCATGCAGGATCTTCTTCACGATAGCGCTGGTCGCGCACTCCAGGCTTTCCAGATCCTTTTCGGAAAGCTCCACGTCAAGCGTGCGAAGCAGATGCTTGACCTCTTGCTGGCGAATGCGTTCGGCGTCAAGACGGATGGCCTTGATAAGAGGCGTTACCGCGTAACCCGCCGACCAATCCAAGAACGCCTCGGTCTCCTCGGCGACGATTGCGCGGGCCTGCTCGGCCGCCAAGGAACGGCTGTCCTTGTTCTGGCCGATTTCCCTGCCGATGTCGTCAAGGTCGCGAACGATGACACCCTCCACCTCAGAGCAGGCGGGATCGACGTCACGCGGAATGGCAATGTCCAGGATGAGCACCTTGTCGCGCTGAGTACCATCGAACATGTCCGGCGTGATGACGTAGCGTGTCGCCGCCGTACCCGACACGATGATGTCGGCCTCGTTGACCAGCTGCTTCAGGTCTTCGAAACGACGGGCTACACCGCCAAGCTCCTCGGCAAGCACGATAGCGTGTTCGCGGGTGCGGCTGCTGACGATGAACGCCTCGACGCCTTGTTCCTTCAAGTAACGAGCCGCAAGTTCGCTTGCCTCGCCTGCACCAACAACCAGCACCGTCTTGTCCGCGAAGTCGTCGAACGCACGCTTGGCGATGTCAATGGCGACCGTGGAAACGCTGACATGGCTTTCCGAGATCATCGTCTGGCTGCGCACGCGCTTGCCGCATTCCATTGCCTGACGGAACAGGCGCGTAAGCACCATGTTCACGCACCCGGCGTGGCTGGCCTCTTTGAATGCGGTGCGCATCTGGCCGATGATCTGCTGCTCGCCCAAAACCATCGAATCGAGCGACGCAACGACGATGAACAGATGCTCAATCGCCTCCCTGCCAACTTTGGAGTACAGGCTGCGCTCAAGCTCTTCAGGAGTGACGTTCTTCTCGACAAGCAGGAAGGTCTTCACTTCGGCAAGCGCATCTTCAGGGTTGGGCGTGGAAACGTATATCTCAGTGCGGTTACACGTGCTCACGATTACCGCGCCGTCGATGTTCGCGTAAGAGCACAGCTGATTGAGCTGGCGCTTCATCTCGCTCTTGCGAAACGAGATCCTTCCGCGAAGCTCGACCCCGGCTGTGGTGTGGTTCAATCCGACTACGCAGATGTTCATAACTTCACCCCTGCTTTTTCAATCGCCTCGGCATAAGCCTGCTCGGGCGTGATGTTTTCGCCAGCCGCCAAACGTTCGCGCCATCCGGCTTGCGTTGCTGCCTCGAAGACAGGCTTCCTGGCTTCGTCAGATTCGAGGATCCTGGTTTTCACCAGCGCACGGAAACTCTGCATCAGTCGAAGATACGGCTCCCAGCTTTCATCGAAGTCGTTCTCGAGCTTGCGGCGGATACGCTTGGCTTCGGTCGGCGCACACCCGCTGGTGCTGATCGCAATGCGCAATGGCCCGCGATCGACTGTGCTCGGCACGATGAACTCGCACTTGGCGGGCACATCGACGACGTTGATAAGTGCGCGTTCGCGAAGAGCTTCCTCACGCACGGCATCGTCAACGCTCGGCACACCACATGCAGAGAACACCAGGCGTGCATCCTTAAGATCGCCCTCGCGATATTCGCGGGGGACCCATTTCAAGGCGCCGTTTTCGGCAAGCTTGCGAAGACCATCGGTAATGTGCGGAGATACCACGACGATTCGCGCACCGAATGGAATGACCGTTTCAACCTTGTGCTGAGCGATGGTACCGCCGCCGATGACGACGACAAGACGATCGGTAAGATCGAGGAACAAGGCATAGCCCGCATGGGCATGCATCGCGGGAAGGACCTTGGCAGAATGCCCGAGCGACGAAGCAGCTTCACCGGCAACGCACTCAAGAGGACCCGCGTTTCCAGCTTCAGTGTTCGTCATCTCTCTCCCGTTTTCCTTTCACAAATCAAACGCTGGCTTCGATATTCTACCGCCGCATCGACGAATCCGAGCGCCCATTGCGGTGAAGCGATGGCGTTAACGTGCAAATAACCCGCAACTGTGCGATTTCGGCAGACGCCGTCCTGTTTTCCGAAGGTTCCCTTACCGCGTGTGATATCGAACGCGAACGGTTGATCTTCACTCATGCCGAGCACGCGCGAATGATGATGCTCGTGTCCGACGATCTTTGTTCCTTCCGCAAGCCAAGGGTGGCTGGCGTTCACACGGGCGATTTCGTAGCCGTGAGCCTGACGCTCTTCCATCATCTGCACGTCGAAGCCGAACGCACCGACCATATCGAAGGAGCCGTCTCCGATCAAAAGCTGACGAGAAAGGAACATCAAGCCACCGCACTCAGCCGAGCATGCAATGCCGTCATCGATTGCGGCAAGGACGCTTCGGCGAAAGCTCGCGTTGTCTTGCAGCTGCTGCGCGTAGGATTCTGGGAACCCTCCGCCGATGTACAGGCCATCGATGTCCGAAGGCAGCTCGACGTCGTTAAGCGCATCGACGAAAACAAGGTCCGCCCCGGCCTGCTCCAGCGCCTGTAAGTTCTCTTGATAGTAGAAGTTGAACGCCCTATCGCGCACTACTGCAATCTTCACACGATCGGCTCCAGCTTCGATGCTGGCCGCAACCGGGAACGTAACTGGATGAGCCTCTAACGCAGGGGCGCTTTGTGCAATGGATATGAGCAAATCGAGATCGACGTTCTCGCGAATAACTTCAGCTACCCCGTCGAAAAAGTCGTCAAGGTCGTCGAACTCAGGTGCGTTGACCAAACCCAGATGCCTGTCGGGAATAATGAGCTTTTCGCTCTCGGGAATCATTCCGACAACAGGGATGCCGCAGTAGTGCTCGACGGCTTCGCGGATGCGCGTGGCGTGGCGTTTACCGCGAACATGATTGACAATGACACCTGCGATGTTCACCTCGGGATCGAAGTGCATGCAGCCCATGACCAAGGCCGCAACCGTACGGGTCATGCGCGTAGCGTCGATGACCAAAATGACAGGCGTACCCGTTGCCTTGGCCACATTTGCCGAGGAGCTGGACCCTTCAAGGTCGGAGCCGTCGTAAAAGCCCATCGCAGCCTCGATGATGGCGATATCGCCGCCATCGGCCGCATCGGCCAAGACATCACGCATAGTCGTCTCATCCATGAACTTAGGATCGAGGTTGCGTGACGGCTTTCCGCAGGCAAGAAAATGCCAACTGGGATCGATGTAGTCGGGACCCTTTTTAAAAGGGAGTACATCGATCCCAGTTGACGTTAATGCCCGCATTATGCCCATAGTAGAAACGGTCTTGCCGCTTCTTCCGCTAGGAGCCGCAATCATAAGACGCGGCAGAGGACGTACCTCTCCCATAACAGAATTCACAGCAAGACCGTTAGACATAACAGGCGATAACCCATCAAAGCCTTGATTAAGACTTAGACGCAACCCGTCGGCTTCATGAGGCCAGCGATTTTGCAAGCTCCCTTGCCGGGGCCGCTGGGGAACAGCTCGTACATCTCGCCGTTCGACAGCTTGGTGTCGCGCAGCATCTTACGAACCATCGGGGCGGTACCGAAGTCAGCATAGTACTGACGGAGGTAGTTGATGACTGCCCAGTGAGCATCGGTAAGCTCGACTTCCTCGGACTTGGCGAGAGCTTCAGCAACCTGCTCGTCCCAATCTGCGGGATCTACCAGGAAGCCGTCCTCATCAAGAGCGATGGTGCGATCGCCTACTTGAATATCAGCCATGTTCACTCCTTTTCTTATAACACTCAGCCTATATTTCTGCATCCAGCCGCTTTAACACGGCGAATTGCTAATGATGATAACACACCGTGCGCCACTTGGACGCACAGGTGCTATTTTAACGCATCTGCAGCATTAATGACCGGCAACCTCGGAAAGCTTCTTAGCGCCCTGAGCGTTATCGTTGCGAACGCCGATAACGATCTTGTACAGAAGCGTCAGAACCAAAGCGCCGATAGCGAACACGCCGACGATAACGCAAATCTCATTGGGGTTCGGGATGTAATCGACAACGGTGCCGAAAACGGTGGGCGTGAAACCACCGAGGGTGAAGCCAAGGCCCTTGTCGATCCAGCAGGCCAGGAAGACCAGGAACAGACCAGCAAAGAGAGTCTTGTGCTGCTTGCGCCACTTCGGAACGATGAGCAGGGCAACGCCGACGAAAGCACACACGGTTGCCACCCACATGAAGGGCCCAAGCTGGTTGATGCCATTAAGACCAAAGAACAGGTACTCAATAGGAGCCATATGATGCGGGCTATTGGGATAGAAGCTGGCAAAGATCTCAAGCAGGAAGAAGAAGATGTTGACGCTCATTGCATAGGCAACGATCTTACCGAAGGAGTTAAGAGCCTTCTCGGAAATGTCAAAGTTCGTGAACTTCCTCATGATGAAGCAAACCATGATCAGCAGAGCAGGACCAGCAGCGAAAGCCGAAGACAGGAAGCGGCCAACGACGATTGCGGAACCCCAATATGCACGACCCGGGTTGCCGATGTAGATGAATGCGGTAACGGTGTGGATGCCGATAGCCAGCGGGATTGCGATGATTGCCAGAACCTTAGCCCACTTGAAAGGCGGGATTTGCTTACGCTCGCAGTAAATAGCCGCCCAGCCCACGATGATGTTCACGATCAGGTACGAAGAAAGGACGCACATGTCGAAGAACAGGATGGAGTGCGGGGACGGATACAAGATAACGTTAAACAAACGCTGCGGATAACCAAGGTCGGTGATAACGAACAGGAGGGCAACCAGAACAGCTGCAACAGCGAGGAACTCGCCGAAGATCAGCATGGGGCCGAACTCCTTGTAGTTATGCAGATAGAACGGGATGGCTACCATAACGCCCGAAGCAGCAACGCCGACGAAGAACGTGAACTGGGCAATGTAAAGACCCCAGCTGACGTCGCGGCTCATGCCGGTGAGGATCAGGCCGTTCTGAAGCTGATTCGCATAAGCGACTACACCGATACCGATGCAGACCAGCAGGAAGCAAATCCAGCCCCAGTAAAGCTTACCACCGTGGAAAATCTTCTCGATCATTCTTACTCACCAGCCTTGATGATGTAGTAGACGCTCGGACCGGAGCCAAGCTCGACCCTACGCCTAATGGAGAAGGCGCCCTTAAGAGCCTTGCACACATCAGAGTTCTCGTCGTTGAGGTCGCCGAATACAACGGTGCCCTTGGACTTCTCAACGCACAAAGGAGCCTCGCCCTTGTCAATGCGCTCGTAGCAGAAGGTGCACTTCTCTACGACGCCCTTGCTACGCGTGGGGTAGTTGGGATTGATGTGATCCATGTACTTGCGCGGGTCGCTGTAGTTCAGGCTACGTGCGCCATAAGGGCAAGCAGCGATGCAGAAACGGCAAGCGATGCAACGATGGTAGTCCATCGTGACGATGCCGTCTGCGCGCTGGAAGGTTGCCTCGGTCGGGCAAGCGCGGCAGCACGGAGGTTCTTCGCAGTGGTTGCACAGGGCCGGGAACTCGAGCTGCTTCACGGTTTCGGAGTTGAACTCGTTCTCCATGTCCTCGAAGAGGTGCTCGTAGGTGTCGCCCCAGATCCACTTGATCTCGCGCTTGGTGTCCTCGATATGAGGAACGTTGTGCTCTTCGTGGCACGTGGCGATCATGTCGTCAAGAACACCGAGCTTGTTCAGCTTCTCGACATCGATGGCCATAGCCCAATGCTTGCTACCGTCGATCTTGGTCTGAGAAACGATCTCGGTGTACGAGGTGGACTCGGTCTTGCAACCAGCCATTCCGAGAACACCAAGACCGAGAGCGCCCAGGCCGAGTTTGGTAAAGTCTCGTCTTTTCATGTTCAGAGAACTGTCTTTCTTTTCAGCCATGTCAACTCCCCTATTTATCCGAATTGACATTGTGCAGTTCAGGGTCGTTAGCACCGTGGCAGTCCCAGCAATACAGCTCCACGTTAGCGTTCTCGTGGCACTTGTTGCAGAACTCCTCGGGGTTCGAATGGCACTTCAGGCAGGTGTCGTCGAGGCTCTTCTCGTAAACCTTGCCGTTAGAGCTGACATACATGGTCTCGCCACCGCGAACGACCTCGTCACGCCACTCGTTCAGAAGCTGCATATGATGCTCGCGCATCCAGTCAGCGTCCTCAACGCACTGCTTATCGGTCATCGCGTTGATCTCGGGGGTGTCAAGGCTCACCTCAACGGCGTCGGCCTTGTGACCCGCGTTAACAGCAAACGGGATGAGCAGCAAAACGCATGCGACTACAATGAAAAGGATGATCTTCGCTTTTTTGCTCATTATTCAGACACCTCCGCGTTAGCAGGCTCTTCCTTCTGAGGAAGATCCTCGAGACGCATGTTGAGCGTACGATGATCGTTCTCGTCAAGGATGAGTGCGTTTGCAACGAGCTCGTGGACGCCGGTGACCCTGGTACCAGGTACCCAGTAATCCATGAGAGGCGGAAGGACAACGCGGTCGATAGCGCAGATGTTCGCCAAGGTGTTGACACCGAAGCGATCGCGGACCGAGCGAACTGCCTCAGCACGGGGGAAGCCGCCGCGCATACGAAGCTCCATGTTCTCGCCGGCGTTCAGGCCAGCACCGCCGCCGCAGCACAGCGTCTTCTCGCGGATGGTCTCTTCGGGCATCTCGTAGAAGTTGTTGCAGACGGCCTTGATGATCTCGCGGGGCTCATCGAGGATGCCCATACCGCGGGACGTGTTGCAGGAGTCATGGAACGTGACAACCAGGTCATCGTTGCGGCTCTTGTCGAACTTGAGCTTGTTGTGGTGGATGAGGTCGGCGGTGAACTCGATGATGTGGATCATCTTCGTGGAAGCCGCGTTCTCGAACTTGGTGCCGGTAATGGGCGAAACCGGGACCTCCAACCAGTCGGCCGGGCCGTTCCAGGTGTCCATATACTGGTTCATGACGCGCCACATGTGGCCGCACTCGCCGCCCAGGATCCACTTAACGCCCAGACGCTCGGACTCGGCGTAGATCTTGGAGTTCAAGCGCTTCGCCATCTCGTTGGTGGTGAAGAAACCGAAGTTACCGCCCTCAGAAGCATAGGTGCTCAGGGTGTAGTCGACGCCAAGGTGCTCCAACAAGGTGATGTAACCCATGAAAGTGAAGATGCCGGGCTCGGCGTAAATGTCGCCGGACGGGGCAACGAGCAGGATCTCTGCGCCCTTGCGGTTGAACGAAGGCTCGTAATGATGACCCGTGATGTCCTCGAGGTCGTCCATGAACATCTCAACGTTGCTGATAATGGTCTGGGGCTCAAGGCCAACGTGGTTGCCCTTCATGTAGCAGTTGGCAACAGGACCAGCGATCCAGTCGGTGTTCATGCCAAGCTTGTTGAAGATCTCGCGGCCCATCATCGTGATCTCAGCCTGGTCGATGCCATAGGGGCAGAACAGGGAGCAACGACGGCACTCGGTGCACTGATAGAAGTAGTACCACCATTCTTTGAGCACGTCTTCGGTGAGGTCGCGTGCGCCAACCAGCTTGCCGAAGAGCTTGCCGGAGGTGGTGAAGTAACGCTTGTAGACCGAACGCATGAGCTCAGCGCGAAGAACAGGCATGTTCTTCGGGTCGCCGGTGCCCATGTAGAAGTGGCACTTGTCAGCGCATGCGCCGCAGCGAACGCAGATATCCATGAACAGGCGGAAGGAGCGATACTTCTTGAGCAGGTCGGCCATCGTGTCGAGCACGATTTCCTTCCAGTTCTCGGGAAGATGCCAATCTTCCTCGTTCGGAGCCCAGACATGGCCGTTCGGAAAGTCGATCGGCTTCAACCAATCGGGCTTAACGGCGTAGCAGTACATGCCCTCTTTGAACTCGACCTTAGTGTCCATCCACTCCTTTTCAGGGGCGGAAAGATCAATGGAGTCACGAATCTCCTGAGGTTTGGGAGTCTTTGCCATGGTTACTCATCACCATCCAACGGTAGTCCGACCTTCTTCATCTTCTCGCCGAACTCTTCCTCGTACTCCTGGTAAGAGTGAACCTTAACCGGGTAGTTCCACGGGTTGACGTGGCGGACTGCACGGCTGTTGTTCGGCATGTTCCTGGTCGGGCTGAAGAAAATGCCCGCAGCGTGCATAAGCTTGCTGAAGGGGAAGTACGCCATAAGGACGCACACGCAAGTGAGATGCATGTACAGGATGGGAGCGATGCTCTCGCCCGCAACGGGGTGGAACGTGACGAGACCCATGGTCACTTCCTTGACGGCAGTGATGTCAACCCTGACGCCGTAGCGCATGACAATGCCGGTGATGGCGATGGCCAGAAGCAGAGCAACCGGGAAGTAGTCCATGGGCTGGGAGATGTAGCGAATGCGCGGGGCCACGACGCGGCGGAAGAACAGGAACACAAGGCCCGCCATGATCAGAACGTCGGTCAAGTAGACGATAGGAAGACCGATCTGGAACATGCCGTCGAACGCCTCGAGAAAGCCCAGCCATGCCGGAACGGGGTCGAGGAACAGACGGAGGTGACGCAGGACGATAATGAACATAGACCAATGGAAGGCCAGTGCACCAAGCCAGAGCCACTTGGAAGAGCCGATATGCAGACCGTCTTCGGTCTTCTCGGCCTTAGCGCCACGGAACAGCGACCTGAAGGTCAGAACCTCAAGTGCCATACGGGCAACGACACCCCAGTAGGTGAACGGGTTGTCGACTTTGGCCTGCTTGATCCAAGGCAGGCTCTTCTGCTGTCCGCCAGTCGTGGGGATAGCGAAAGGCACGTCACTCTTGCCCCAACGCACGATGCGGATAATGAAACCCACAAAGAAACATGCGATGGCTGCATACGGAAGCACGACTCCGAAGAACGTGTACAGATGCAGACAAGCGGTGCCAACCCACGCGGCGAAAACGATAGCGAGGACCATCACGAGGGGTCCGAGAATTTTCATCTTAAAATTCCCCCATCTCTTTCTGTGCGTTGTTGAATACTCTCTCTAAAGCGTCCGTCTTACGCTTCAACTCGTTGAAGCGAATCGAGTTCAGCTTCTCGCGGCTAAGAACGTAATCCTCGAACGCTGCAAGGACGACTTCATCGATACGCGAGTTGATGTTCCGAGCTTCCTCGGAGTTTGCATCGAAGTCTCCCAAATTCGATGCAACCAGCGAACGAAGCTGCGTAAAAGGCTTAAGCGTCTCGGACGGCGACGAATTCCACAGCGCAACCAGCTGACAGAGATCGTTGAGCTTCGAATCGAAGCCCTCGCCCTTCTCACCGCTAAGCACGAATTCAACCACTTCGCGCGCTGCACCGTCTACGTGAAACGCGGAAGGGTTTCGAAAGCGCCGGGAACTGATGTTCCCGGCGAAATCGTCAGAATCGAATGCAGGATCGAACTTGGCGCACCATTCGCGAATGATGACTTCCTTAGGCTCGCCTGCAGCGACCTTCTTGAACATGAAACAATTCCTCTCTCATTTGCCTTATTCAGGCAAACCCACCCAGATGAATCGGTTCCTGTTCTTATTTGTCCTCGGGCTCGGGAACCTTGCCCTTGAGAGCGACGAACGTGGTGGTGATGTACAGATACTCAACCAAGTCCTCGGCGGCGAGCTCCTTGATGGCCAGGTCGACAGCGCCCTTACGCTCGTCGATAGCCTTGGCGATTTCCTTGCTCTTAGCCTTCTCGATGGTGCCCAGGTAATCCAAAACCTTCTGCTTGATTACGGGATCTGCAGGTCCTTTGTCCATGACAACACTCCTATCTGTGCTGAACTTATACGCGTTTACGCATAGTGCTATAAACTAGTCAATCATACAGCCTTTCCCGTTGAGATACTTTGCTCAACGGGAGCTATAAGCTATTTCAATAGCGCAATAGCCTGTGGCATTAGCATGCAACAGGCTATCGAAAGCGGCGTATCTTTCACGCAGGAGGCAAGACTACATGCCCCACTTCCTGGTGTACTCACTGAAAATGACGAAGTCCTCTCCAGTGAAGCCGGCTGCGTTGAGCGCCGGAAGGATATCCTCATACTTCACAGCGTCGGACTCCATGTAAACGCCCTCCGAGCGCGGAATGACCTCCCAATCGGGATCCATCTTGAGCAGGAAAGACATCAGCTCGGCGCACCGGTTGATGCGCTTATCGGCGTACGCAGCAAGCGCCTTTACCTGATCAGGCGTAACGTCCGTGCCATCGATGTAATCGCCCCATTGCGTTTGATCCTTGCTCCCGCTGTTGCTTCGCTCTTGGAAGAACGGCAGGAAGAAGCAGGTTTCCGAGGTGCAAAGACAAGCGATGTCGTCGTTAGGATCGGCAGCCATCGATTCCTCCATACATTAGTAGCTCGTTTAGGCATAAAAAATCCGGACTACCCCCTTGGATAAGGAAGTAGCCCGGATGGCAACGACTAGTACTTGAACGCTGCGGACGTACGGAACGTCTCGCGAGAGAAGATGTAATCGTCGATGAGCTTATCGGAGAACGGAATACCGGTAACCTCAAAGAACTTCTCCCAGCCGATACGCTCGATCCAGTCGCCCAGACGCTCGCCCTTGCGGCCACCCTCGATCCAGCACTCGACGATGTTGCGGATAGCAGCAACGGTCTCGGGCCAGCGAGGAGCAGTGTTGGGGAGGTACGGGATGACCATGCGAGAGAACGCAGGAGCCGTACGGGCGTTGGCGACCTTGCCGCCAACCAGGATGGCGATGCCGTCGTTGACCTCGTCGATGATGTGCATACCAGGCGACATGGTGTAGCAGTTGCCGCAGTACATGCACTTGGACTCGACGACCTTGACGCTCTTGTTCTTAGGATCGGGGCGGATAGCACCGGTCGGGCAGCAAGCAACGAGGGACGGGATCTCGGTGGTCTTACGGATGGTCTCGTGGTCGATACGCGGAGCGGTACGATGGATGCCGACGATGGCGATGTCGGAGCAGTGAGCAGCACCGCACATGTTCAAGCAGCAAGCCATGGAGATGTGCAGCTTGGCGGGCAGCTTGTCGTCGGAAACGAAGTACTCGTACAGGTCGTCCATGACAGCCTTGACGACGCCGGAAGCGTCGGTAGCAGGCGTGTGGCAGTGAACCCAACCCTGGGTGTGGACGATGTTGGTCAGGGAGTGACCAGTACCGCCAACAGGGTAACCGAGCTTCTCGACATCCTCGATCAGCGGATCGATGTTAGCCTCGTCGGTGACCAGGAACTCGATGTTGTTACGCGTAGTGAAGCGCAGGTAGCCATCGCAGTACTTGTCAGCGAGGTCGCAGATCTCGCGGATGTTGTCGATAGCCATCAGGCGGGGCTGGCCTGCACGAACAGTGTACAGGTTGCCCGAAGGACCGATGTGCTTGACGACGCCCGGCTTAACGAACTCGTGGTCTTCCCACTTGCCGTAGTTCTCTTCGACGATCGGCGGGATCATCTCTTTATAATTCATTGGGCCTTGGTCAGTGATAGCCAATTAAATTCACCCCTTCTTATAGTAGCGATCAGCTTGCTAAAAGCTTGTCGCGTGGATTCCTACGATTACTCGGCTGCTTCTTCTTCCGGACGGGCCTCAACCTCGTCGGGCTGCCAGAACACGTAGGGGTTAGCACGCGGACGCCAAACCATCTGAGGAACAGCAGGCATATCGATACCACGGAGGAACTCGCCCATACCCATACGGTAAATGGTCTCACCAAGACGCTCGCGGGTCTTGCCGTTCTCGTCCCACCAATCCCAGATGTTGTTCACGAGTTCCTTGAACTCGTCGTAAGGGGACTCCATCTTCATGAAGGGAACGAGGACCCAAGCCATGAACGGGGACTTGACGATGGTGGATTTAGCGCCAACCAGGATGGTAGCGCCCTTCTCCTTGCCCTGCTTGATTGCACGGCCCATGGTGTTGATGCAGTGCATGCAGCGGGTGCAGTTAGGAGCATCGACGGAGAGCTCGCCGGTCTCCTTGTCGTAAGTGAGGCACTTGGTGGGGCACTTGTGCGCAACAGCAGCAACGTCCATGCCAGCCTCGGCGTACTTCTTCACCTCGTCGTTGTCGATGGTGATGGAGTCGCGCCAAGTACCGATGACGGCAATGTCAGCACGAGCGCCGGCGCCAACGCAGTCGTTTGCGCAGCCGGCCATCTTGATCTTGGACTTGTACGGCCACATCGGGCGATGCAGCTCGTCCTGCCACTCGTTGGTGATGTCGGTGCACATGTCCAGCGTGTCGTAGCAAGCATGCTCGCAGTAGCCAGGGCCGACGCAGGCAACGGGGGTACGAAGGTCGGAACCAGAACCGCCGAGGTCGATCTCTTCCTCAGAGAACTCGTCGAAGGTCGGCTGAAGCTCTTCGGTCTTGCAGCCCAGCATAACCAGGTCGCCGCAGGTGCCGTGAACGTTGGTCAGGCCAGAACCGTGCTTCTCCCAAATGTCGCAGATGGTACGCAGCTTAGCGGTGTTGTAGAAGAAACCACTCGGTGCGTTAAGACGCATGGTGTGGAACTCAGCCAGATGAGGATACTGATCAGCCAGCTGGCTGTAACGGCCGACGACGCCTCCGCCGTAGCCCTTAACGCCGACGATGCCGCCGTGCTTCCAGTAACCCTTCTTGGTTTCGTAGGAGAGCTCGAGCTGGTTCAACAGGTCGTTGGACATCTCGTTCTTCGCAGCTGCGGTCTTGATCTCCTTGACGAAGCTGGGCCAAGGACCCTTCTCGAGTTCGTCAAGCAGCGGAGTATTTCCGTATTCAGCCATAACGCCCCTTTCTCGCAATTCGTTTACTTAACTTGAGGAATCTTTACATCTCGGTGACCAGGCAAGCGCCAGCCGGGCAGACGGTGACGCAGGTCTGGCAACCCAGGCACTCCATCTCATCGCCGGAAACGAAAGCATGACCATCCTCGAAGCCCAGGATGTGTGCAGGGCAAGCCTCATGGCACTCACCGCAACCGACGCAAGCATCCTCATCGATAGAAATCATATACATGAGGACCCCTCCTCTCTCTGTTACTCTCTCTCATTTGACCCATACGGCTACTTGAAATGCGCCTTCTCTCACAAAGACGCGTTTACATACATAGCTCTGATTGCATTTCACCACGAACAACCCCCGTATGGAAAATATCCAAGTTTAATCGTGGTATCAATCCAACCTATTGCGAATGTTAGCACCTGTTCAGAGCGCTCATTCGCAGGTAGGTTAATCACAGCATAGTATTTCGTAATAACCGCAATCAAGGCTGATTATAACCCACATCACACACTTCACGGCGTTGCTTTTCAGCAACTTGAATCACTCTTGGAGAGTTGCATAAGTGCGCCGGCCATGCTTCACCGGTTTAAGCTGCGTGCCCCCTATGAATGCAAGAATCCCGCACCTGCTTTGCAGATGCGGGATCCGTTGATTGCAGACGAAGCTCTACGATCTGAGCGACAACGCGGCTCTTGCGGTTTGGCTGCGCCAAAACGCAATCCCGCAGGCTACCCTTTTGGGCTACGCGGCCCGCTCGTTCCTAGGAACTCGCGTCCGCTGCCTAGTCCTGCAGGAACTCGAGGTACGGAGTCTCGGTGGAGACCAGAGCGTTGACCATAAGGTCGACAAGGCCGCCGTACTGAACGTTGTACTTGGCGGTTGCCTTGTAAACGCCAAAGATGTCGCGGATGGTGCCCTTGCAGTTCGAGCACGGAGCGCAAACGAACTTGGGGATATCCGGGTTCTCGAACTCGTCACCGAAGGCGTTGATGATCTGCTCGAACTTCTTACGTGCGCTGACCTTGTTCTTGAAGTCAGAGAAGTTGTAAGAGTGCATGATGGCGAAGCCAGAGCCGCCGCCGCAGCAGTAGTTGTCGACGCCGTGCGGGGTCATCTCGCGGAACTGCGGAGCGATAGCACGCAGGATCTCGCGCTGAGGCTCGACGATGCCCATCTGGCGAACGATGTTGCAGGGGTCATGCAACGTGACCGGGAAGTTGTTCTTGCTGGGGTCGAACTTGAGCTTGCCGTCGCGAACCAGCTGCGCCATAAGGGGCAGGAAGCTCTCTACCGGGGGATGATCCTCGGGGTTGGCCATACGGTCGCCGCTGATGGCAAGGCTCTTGTGCATGTGGCCGCACTCGCCGATGACGATGCGCTTGACGCCAAGTTTCTTGGCGATCTCGTACTGCCTGGTGACGATCTTCTTAGCCTGGATGTCGTCGTACCACACGCCGTAGTTAACGCCGTCGTAGCCCATGAGCTCGGAGCTGAGGGTCCAGTTGACGCCGGCCTCGTTCAGCAGGATTGCGAACGAAGTGGGGTTCTCGGGCCATGCAATGAACTCGCCTGCGTTGTGCATGAGCAGAACGTCGGCGCCTTCCTTGTCGATGGGGAACTCGATCTTACGACCGGTCAGATCCTCCATGTCCTCCTGAAGGAACTCGACGTTGTCCCTGAATGCAGCAGGGGTCATGCGAGTGGTGGAGCCGACCTTGAGCTGAAGCTCAGTGCCGTCCTTGTGCACGGGCGACGGAGCGATGCCCATTTCCTGCGAGAAGATCTTTCGGATCTCGCGAGCGGCAAGGCCGTTGTCCAGGCCCATGGGGCAGGTCTGAGCGCAGCGACGGCAAACGTTGCAGCGATAAGACATCTCGCCAAGACGAGCAACGGTCTCCCAGTCGAGATCGATGTCGGCGCCAACGAAGCTGCCCAGCAGCTTACCGGACTTGGTGAAGTAGCGCTTATAGATGCGACGAAGAACGTCAACGCGGTAGCTGGGGCGATAGATCTCGTCGCCGTTGCTTGCCTCGTAGATATGGCATGCAGAAGAGCAGGTGTTGCACTTCGCGCAGAACTCCATGTTCAGCATAAGGGGCTGGATGGCGTTCTTGTTGGAATCCTGGAAGAGCTTCTCGAGGCCGCTCAGGAAGCTTTTGACGAAAGCCTGCTCTTCCTCTTTGGTCTCGGGACGCTTAAGGCCGTCAAGAGCGATGAAGCCGTCGAGCGATGCGCAGTGCTCCTTGGCCCACTCTTCCTTCATGGGCTTCCAGTCGGGCTCGAGGCCGTTGGTGTCGTACGGTGCGGGCAACGGCTTTAGGTCGTCGACCGGCGAAAGGATGTCAACCTTCTTGGAAATGTCGCGAGGACGAAGGTGCTTGGTGTTGACGGACATTGACTACTCCTCCGAATCTTTAGCCGGGGCGGGCTGGCAGTGCGGCGCGGACCACTTGGTGGTGACCGGCTGGGCAGCAGCGGCCTTCATCTTCTTCTCGGTTGCGGAACCAACCATGTTGGGGTTGTTGTCCCAGAAGACCGAGCGGAAGCAGAAGAACTTGCCAGCGTAATGGCCCATCTTGCTGATGGGGATGTAGATCATGAGAGCGCCCATGAGCACCAGGTGAACCAGGACGATAGGTGCGATGTTGGCAGCATCGAGGGTAAGGACCTGATGCGCAACCGTGAACACGTCGTAGTTCATCCAGCAGTAAATGCCGGTGATCAGAACGACCAGGATAGCGATGAGGTTGAAGTACTCCTCAGGCGTGGTGAACACGCGAAGATCCTCGCGCGTGATGCGCTGGATGAGCAGGATTGCGGCGCCGATGGTGGTCATGGCGAAGCCAAGGATGCCGACGAAGCTCATGACGGCGACGACCCAGTCAATGGGCCAGAAAGCCGGGATGAAAAGGCAGAAAGACCATGCGAGCATAATGTAGATGCCGAAGTGGAACATGAACGAAGGAACCCACATGCCGCGCTGGCTGATGAACAGCTTGCGGATGAAGATCATTTCCTTCATGACGTCGATCATCTCGGCAGCGTGATCGACCTTGCGCTCCTTGGTCCACCACTCGTCTTCCTCGTAGAACGATCCGCCGTAAACCCCGCGCCCAGACTCCTTGGGGATGGGGTACAGATCGAAACGAGAATGAGTGGACCACTTAGCGTACTTTGCGAACTTCGCGGCGCTCAGGGCGAGGAAGCCGATAAGCGCTACGAGCACAAAGACGAATACCAATGTATTCATGCGAACCCCCCTTGGTTCCTTGGCGGAACCTCTCTCTTTCTTCCACCAGTTGCCTTGTAAACACGCAAAATGCGTATTCAACCATAATACAGCTAACAATAAAGTACGGATATGACGCGCCACTGTAAAATGCAAATCGATAATCGCACCATAAACGGCGGCTATGCGGCACGTAAAGGCACGTAAGCCCACGTTCAGCGCACGAACCACATATCCCCAGCTTTGTGAGCAAATCGTAAGCAATTCCCAGAAATGACCCTGATAGTGATACGCGATTAACAGTCGCTGTGATAAGATACTTTTATACCCATAAGGTTTTCTAATGCCTCTTAAATCGGGCCTCATCGCCCCTTCGAAAGGCATAACGAAAAACACGTGGGCTTTGCGTATCTTTCGGAAGAGCGTCCGAGTCGTTGGAAAGTCGGCACAGACGCGCCTCCCTGCGAGAAAGCGAAGTGCGGTTCAATGAGTTCTATCGAGCAATTTACCGTATTCAAAGAGGTTGCCGACACCGGCAGCATCACCCAGGCATCGAAACGCCTGTTCATCAGCCAACCCAGCGTCAGCGTCCAAATCCAAAACCTCGAGCACGAGTACGGCGCACAGCTTTTCTCGCGCACCAACCGCGGCGTCACCCTTACTGTTTTCGGCAAGATCCTGTACGACCAGGTAGTCATCGCGCTACGCGCGGTCGAGCAAGCAAAGGACAGCATCCGCGAATATGCCGAGCGCGAAGGCCGCATCGTCCATGTCGGGGCAACCCTCACCATTGGCGAGTACCTCCTCCCCCACATGATGAGCCTCACCCACGCCGACAACTCGTCGCCCAAGTTCAACGTCAACATCGCCAACACCAAGGCCGTCGAGCAGGGCGTTGTCGAAAGCAAGCTGGGCATCGGTCTTATCGAGGGCCCCGTCAGCGATTCCGAGGACATCGAAGCACATCAGTTCTGGGCCGACGAGCTTGTCGTCATCGTCCCGTTCCACCATCGTTGGGCGGGCATGGGCGAAATCGATTACGACGAATTCGTTCAGGAGAAGTTCATCTCACGCGAGAAGGGCTCGGGCACGCGCAAGGTCATGGAAGATGCCCTTTCCGCATGCGACTTCGATCCTAAGAAAATCAACACCATCATGGAGCTGAACTCCACTCAGTCCATCAAAGAGGCCGTCATGGCGGGCCTTGGCGTTTCCATCCTGTCGGAACTCACCATTCAGGAAGAATGCCGTCTGAAGCGCCTGTCCACGCTGCGCATCAAGAACTGCCGTCTCGAGCGCCCGCTCAACGTCATCACCAATGTGAACGCGCGTCTTACCTCCGAGGAGCAGTGGTTCCTGCAGCAAATCAGCAACCGCGAGGTCATCGAGAAGATCGTTCCTAAGCCCTGCGACTGTTGCAGCGACACCTGTAGTGCTTAGGTGAAGCAAGCCTTCTGATTCCGCGAAGATAAGCCCCTCGAAGCATCCGGCTCGAGGGGCTTTGTTATGCTTTCAAGCATGATACGGAAAGGAATCGCCATAGTGCGCGGTATGTTCGCATTCGCCTTTGCTTGCGTGGTCGCGGTGGCGTTGTTCATCGTCATCACGAATCTTGTCGTGCTCATTTCCACGAAATCAAGCATTATCAGCGAGGACGACGCCACGCTGACCCACAAGTCGGACGCCATCTTGGTTTTGGGCGCGTCGGTTTACGCCGACGGCACGCCCTCGGGCATCCTGCAGGACCGTCTGAACGAGGCCGCTCGCCTTTACTTCGCCGGTGACGCACCGCGCATCATCGTCAGCGGCGATGGGCGCCAAACCTCGTACAACGAACCCGCAGCCATGAAGGAATACCTGATCGGGCTTGGCATTCCCAGCTCGGCGATCTTCTGCGACCGCGCGGGCTATTCAACCTACGACAGCTCGTATCGCGCGCGCTATATCTTCAACTGCTCCTCGCTCATCATCGTCACGCAGTCCTACCACCTGCCCCGCGCCCTGTACTCTGCGCGCGGCTTGGGAATCGACGCTGTGGGCGTGCCGTCGAACGGCGGCCCATACGCAAATCAGAGCTACTACGACCTGCGCGAGATCCCTGCGCGCACCAAGGACTTCATCTACACGCTGGCAAAAAAGACCAGCGCGATCTTGGGTGAACCCGTTAGCCTTGCGCAATCGGGCGATGTGACGAACGACCACCGCATCTAACGGGAAGGCTTGCAGGGCGGCGTACCTGCCGCTGTTTACGCTCGCCGCAACGGGCACAAACAGCACCCTTCCCCTGCGGCAACATGTACCAAAGCTTCGTGCCACAGATAAACGCGCCCCACGCAGCAAACAAGAAACCCGCCCGATCAGCGCGAACTACGCGATCAGGCGGGTTTTCCATTGCAAGGTGCTTCTCGGTTGAAAAAGACTACTTTGTTGCCTCTTCGGCTTCCTCGACGTCGTCTTTCTGGGCGACTTCTTCAACTTCCTCAACGTCGTCTTCGACAAGCTCAGCCTTCTTAACGACCTTCTTGACCTTCTTGGGGGTCTCATCGGCTTCCTCGACCTCGGCCTTCACGGCCTCTTCCTGCTGAGCAGCCTCCTCGGCGCCCTCCTTCATGCCGGAGCGCAGGTTCTTGATGCCAGAGCCCATGGCCTTACCAAGCTTTGGAAGGTTCTTCGGGCCGAAGATAAGCAGAATGACAACCAGGATGATGATGAGTTCGGGCATGCCCAATCCGAAGATTTTCATATAGTGCCTCCTTGCGGGGTGTAGCGCATTCGGCTGCGCGTCTTCGGTTCATTATACGGTTCGGCAGACCGATGGGAATGCAATTCCATACGACCTGCCGAACGCATTGACGGCGCCTTTACATGCAACGCCGCAGATCACGGTGAACCGACCGTTATTTCACAACAATGTTGGCCAAACGACCGGGGACGATGATGACCTTCTTGATCTCCTTGCCGTCAAGCGAGTCGCCCATGATCTTCATGGCCTCGTCCTGGACCTCGTCCTTCGAAGCGTCGGCTGCAACCTTGATGTGCATCTTGACCTTGCCATTCACCTGAACAGCCAGCTCAACCTCATCGGCCTTTGCCTGCTCAGGATCGAACGTGGGCCAAGCCTGCTCGCTGATGAAGCCCGCGCCTTCAAGAACATCGGACCACAGTTCCTCGGCGAAATGAGGCGCAATAGGAGCGATAAGCTTCACCAGAACATCGGCGATCTCGCGCGAGAACTGGGCATCACGGTCGTCAGCGGACGCAACACGCAGGTAATCGCCTGCGGCATTGACCAACTCCATGATGGCGGCGATGGCGGTGTTGAAGTTGTCGCGATCGAAGTCATTCGCAACCTTCTCGACGATGCGATGACGCTCGCGCTTCAGAACCTTCGCGGCCTCGGCGACCTGAGCGGAATCGGCACCGGCCTGGAACAGGGTCTCCTCGTCGGCCTTGCCAACCAGATCGTTCACGACGCGCCACAAACGGTTCAGGAACTTGTACATACCGGCCAGGCCGTCCTCGTTCCACAGCAGCTCCTTGTCGGGCGGAGCCATGAACAGGATATATGCGCGAACAGCATCGGCGCCATAAGCGGCGATCATATCCTCGGGAGCAATGACGTTGCCCTTGGACTTGGACATGACGCCACCATGCTCGTCAAGAACCATGCCCTGGCACAGAAGGTTCTTGAAGGGCTCGTCGCATTCAAGCATGCCTTCGTCACGCAGCACCTTGGTGAAGAAGCGGCTGTACAGCAAATGCAGGATGGCATGCTCGATGCCGCCGATGTACTTGTCAACGGGCATCCAGGCGTTTGCCTTGGCGCTGTCGAAAGGCGCCTGCTCGTTGTGCGGATCGGTATAGCGCATGTAATACCAGCTGGAACACGTGAACGTGTCCATGGTGTCGGTCTCGCGACGAGCGGGCTTGCCGCACTTCGGGCACGTGCAGTTCACGAAGCCCTCGTGCGTGGCCAGCGTCTCGCCAGCGGCAAGGTCGATGTCCTCGGGAAGAAGAACCGGCAAGTCTTCCTCGGGAACGGGCACGACGCCGCAGTCGTCGCAATAAATGGCTGGGATGGGGTTGCCCCAGTAACGCTGGCGGCTGATGAGCCAGTCGCGCAGACGGAACATGACCTGCCTATGGCCGCGGCCGATCTCCTCGAGATAAGCCACAACGGCGTCCTCGCCCTCGGAATGCTTGCCGCCCGTAAGGCCGGTGAAGCGACCGGACTGGACCAGACGGCCCTCGGCCTCCATGGCCTGTTCCCAGTCGACGCTGGTGACGACACGATTCTGCTCGTCCTTCAGCTGCTCGTACAGCGGGTCATCGTCGCCCAAGATGATGGGGATGATGGGCAGGTCGTACTTCTTGGCGAACTCGAAGTCACGCTGGTCGCCGCAAGGAACGGCCATGACCGCGCCGGTGCCGTAGTCGGCGACGATGTAGTCGGCAACCCAGACGGGCACCTTCTCGCCGTTGACCGGGTTCACAACGTAACGGCCGGTGAACGCACCATGCTTTTCCTTGTTACCCTGAGCACGCTCGACCGCGGTGATCTTCTTGGCGTTCTGGACAACCTCCATGACGGCTTCTTCGTACTGCGTGCCCTTGACCAGGTCGGCAAGGATCTTGCTTTCAGGGGCAAGCAGGAAGAAGCTGCAACCGAACAGCGTGTCGGCACGCGTGGTGAACACGGTGATCAGCTGATCTTCGGTGGGCTCTTGCGGAACGGAACCGTCGGCGTCGCACAAAGTGAACGTGACCTCAGCGCCTTCGGAACGACCGATCCAATTAGCCTGCTGCTGCTTGACGCGCTCCGGCCAGCCCTCAAGCTGATCGAGGTCGTCCAGAAGCTCCTGCGCGTAATCGGTGATCTTGAAGTACCACTGCGTAAGATCGCGCTTCTCGACCTCGCTGTCGCAACGCCAGCAGCGGCCCTCGGTGACCTGCTCGTTGGCAAGAACAGTGCCGCAGCTGGGGCACCAATTTACCGGCGAGTTGCGGCGCTCGACCAAACCGCGCTTCCAGAATCGCTCGAAAATCCACTGACCCCAGCGATAATACTCGGGGTCGCAAGCAACAACGGTGCGGTCCCAGTCGTACGAGAAGCCCATGCGCTTGAAGCTGGCCTTCTGCGTCTCGATATTGGCGTACGTCCACTTTGCGGGATGGCTGTGATGTTTGATAGCCGCGTTCTCGGCAGGAAGGCCGAACGCGTCCCAGCCCATGGGATGAAGCACGTCGAAGCCCTGCATGCGGCTATAGCGCGCAATGACGTCGCCGATGGTGTAGTTGCGGACATGGCCCATGTGAATGTCGCCCGAAGGGTACGGGAACATCTCGAGGACGTACTTTTTAGGACGGCCATCGCCCTCACGCACCTTGTTGATGCCCGACTCTTCCCACGCCTTCTGCCAACGCGGCTCGATCTCGTGCGGATTGTAAGCTTTCATGTGATCTCTTGTCTTTCCCGGCGTGCGGCCAAATCGAGGTTCGTTTTTCGAAACCCCTGTTCAGCGCAGTTTGCCGATCTTCCGCTGTCGAATGTTCCTATTATAGTGAGAATCGCGCCCGACGCGCCCTGAACCCCGCGCCCGTCCGTAAAATTTCGCATAGTCGGTATGCGGATGGGCGACCCACAACAAAAGGCCAACGAGCTAAACCAGTAGCTCGTAGAAGGACATATCGCGGTAAGCCCCGTGCTTGAAGGCGATCTCCTTCATAGAGCCGCAGTACTCGAAACCGAACTTCTCGTGCAGGGCGACGCTTGCCTGATTGCCCTCGGTGATGACCGAGATCACCGCATGCGTGTCCTGGTTCGCACGCGCTTCGTCAATGATGGCGGCCATCAGCCTTCCGCCAATCCCCTGCCCCCTGTGATCAGGCGAGATATAAATCGAGAGTTCAACGGCGGGCGCATAGCCGCCCTTGCTGCGAAACGACGACAGGCTTGCGTAACCGCACACGCTCTCCCCATCGTCGGCGACGATCAAAGGATGGTTGCCGCCAGGTTTGTTGTACTCCGCCATGTGCCCGGCCCACGTCTCGGCGTCAACCGGGTGAATGGCGAAATTGTTGCACGCTGTTTCAACCTCGTAGTTGTAAATGGCTCGAATGGCCTCGAAATCGTCTTCCGTCGCTTTCCTGATCATCATTGGCGTATGTCTGCTTCTTTCTTCTCGAACTTCCTCTATGCGATCCCGTCGCAAAACAAGGCGCACTGCAAGGGTGTCTGCAGCGCGCCTTGCGATTCTTTCAGCGGTGTTTAGTTGGTGCTCTCTTTGGCGACAAGCTTTGCCGAGCCATAGCGCTCACGCAGAAGGGGCTTGTCGATCTTCCCGGTGGCGTTACGCGGCACATCAGCGAAGATGTACTTGCGCGGACGCTTGTAGCGCGGCAGCTTCGCGCAGTAATCACGCAGCTCGTCCTCGGTGCACGTTACGCCGGGTTTCAGTTCGATCACAGCGCACGCGATCTCGCCCAAACGATTGTCGGGCAAGCCGATGACCGCCACGTCCTTCACCGCGTCGTTGGCGTGAATGAAGTCCTCGATCTGGACCGGGTACAAGTTCTCGCCGCCAGTGATGATGACATCCTTCTTGCGATCGACCAACCAGATGAAGCCGTCGACGTCGATCTCGGCCATGTCACCAGTGTATAACCAGCCATCGCGCAAAACATCAGCCGTGGCCTCGGAGTTCTTGTAGTAGCACTCCATAAGGCCGCTGCCGCGCAGGCAAAGCTCGCCCACATTGCCATCGCCAGGCGAGACAGGCGTGCCGTCACCCATGCGGACCTCGGCTTCCCAGCCGTAGCCGGGAACGCCGATAGCGCCAACGTGATCGGCGTTCTCGACGCCCAAGTGAACGCTGCCGGGCCCGATGCCCTCGGACAAGCCGTAGTTGGTGTCGTACTGATGGTGCGGGAAATACTTGTGCCAGCGCTTGATCAGGCTGGGCGGAACGGGCTGCGCGCCAATATGCATCAAGCGCCACTGCGACAGCTGGTAGTCCGACAGCTTCACGGTGCCGTCTTCGATGGCGTCCAGGATGTCCTGCGCCCACGGAACCAGCAGCCACACAATAGAGCAGCCCTCTTCGGACACGGTGCGCAAAATCCAATCGGGGCGCACGCCGCGCAGGATGACGGCCTTGCTACCCACGGTTAGGCTTCCCAACCAGTGCATCTTCGCGCCAACATGGTACAGCGGCGGAATGCACAGGAAATTGTCCTCGTGAGTTTGGCCATGATGCTTCTGCTCGGTGATTGCCGCGCGCATCAGGCTGCGATGCTTGTGAAGAATAGCCTTCGGGAAGCCGGTCGTTCCACTGGAGAAGTAGATGACGCCCAGATCATCGTCGTCGATGGCGATACCGGGGTCTTCCGCGGTGAAATGACCAACGCGAAGATTGTAGCTGTCGGCGAACGAAGGGCAGTCCTCACCCACGAAATACAGGTGCTTGACCTGGGGAATGCGATCGACGATCTCTTCGATGCGGCCAATGAATTCAGGGCCGAAAATAAGCACCTCGACATCGGCAAGCTCGAGGCAGTACTTGATCTCGTCGGCGGTGTAGCGATAGTTCATGGGAACCGCGATGGCACCTGACTTCAGCACGCCGAAATAAACCGGAAGCCACTCAAGGCAGTTCATCATCAGGATGCCCACCTTGCTTTCACGCTTCACGCCGGCGTCAAGCAGCAAATGCGCGAAACGGTTAGCGCGGTCGTTGAACACCTTCCACGTCATCTCGCGGCGATAACGCTGCGTAGGATTGGTCTCGACCAACTCGTACTCGCGCCACGTCTTGCCACGACGATCGCGGATCTCGGGGTTCACCTCAACCAACGCGACCTCTTCGGGCCACTGACGGGCGTTTTGCTCTAGGTATTCGGTTACAGGCATGATCAGGCCTCGCTCACTTGAACTGACGCGGTTGCTGCAGCAAACCGCGCGAGAATGATACCGCAAGAACGATGCTGTTCGGCAGCTGCGCTGTCGGTTTTCTCGACAGATTCTTCCACGACTCCAACAAGGAGCCAAGTTGGCCGGAATCACCGATACGAAACGCCGGCCGCGCGAAACGCAACGTTTACTTACCGCCGTCCAGGAAGATCTTTCGCGTGACGAAATTCCAAACCATGACAACCGCCGTGGCGAAAATCTTGACCAACAGGTAACTGATGCCGAACAAGTCGACGCCTACCCACATCAAAGCGTCGTTGATGAGAAGGCCGATGACGGAAAGCACGACGAAGATGACGAACTCGCGCCTGCGACTGAGCCCCTCTTTGTGGGTGAACACGTAGCGCATCGAAGCGACGTAGTTGAAAATAACCGACACCGTGAACGAAATCGTCGCGCTGATCAGGTAATTCACGTTGAAAAGCTCGGTGAACAGCACCATCAGGCCATAGTCGATGACGAAGGCGATGACGCCGACGACGCCGAACTTCGCAAACTGGGCTATCAACTGCTTCACGTTCGCTCCTTGAACGAGAGAAATGCACGAAAGATGTGGCGCGATTCGAAAGCGCCATCACTGAAGAATAGCAAAGGAGCCGCCCCTTAAGGACGGCTCCGAAACGACACTATGAACCAACCATCTTACCTGCAGGCTACAAGGGTGCGCAGGTGAACGCGCTGAACAGGTTGCGCACCTTGCGATCTGCGTGCGCGCGAACTGCTGCCGCAGCCCCTTACACGATCTCGAGATCGTCGCGGTCGCGCAGCATGATGGCGCGCCAACCGGGAACAAGCGAAGCCAGCCAATAAAGCAGGCCGCCCATGATGGCCGTGAAGCCCGAGCCGGTGGTGAAGCAGAACAGCGAGCTTTGAATGTCTCCCGTGATGGGGTTGTACACGAACAGCAACGCGATGACCAACGTGACGGCGATAACGCCGATGCCGATCCAGTTGAAACCGCCCTTGAAGTCGTACGCAGTGTGGTCTTCGCGATGGTACAGCGATTTCAACGAGAACTTGCGTTTGCGCAAGATGATGTAGTCGACGAACATGATGCCGATAATCGGGCCCTGGATGTACGCCGCAATCGAGATGAACTGGCCGAAGTTGGCGGTCACTTCGCCCGTCAGCGTCAGGATGCTGACGTAGATACAAGAAAGCAGAACCAGGATCTTGTAGTCGACCTTCGGCCATGCGGCCTTCAGAACCATGTCGTTCACGTAGCCGCCAACAGCCTGCGTGCCAATGTTAGCGAATGCAACCAGCATCAGCGAAAGCAGCGCGATGTTGGGACCAAGGGTTGCCAGCATGACGGTCGGGTCGCTTTCATAGACGCCCGTGGTGATGTACATGACGATGGCCATGACAGCGCCGATGAACACAAAGAACGGCGCGACGATGGCATAACCGGCGAACGTTCCCCAGTAGCCGCCGCGCTCGGTATGGGAAAGACGCGGCAGGACGATTGCCTGCGTGGACCAGCTGAACGAGAAGGCGACCATGCCCTCGGCTGCAAGCGCGTAAGCCTGCGTGCGGTCGACGCCCATATCGGTAAGGTCGGGCTTGTAGGCCACGATCTGGTCGATCGGCACGATGGTGAAGCACATGACGAACACGATGACGCCGATGGCCAAAAGCAAGGTGACCAGAATGCGCGAAGTCCATTTAATGGCAGACGGGCCTGCAATGGCGATCAAAGATCCCAGCACAACGCTGATGACGCTGATGACGTTCACCCATTGATCGGGAATCAAGATCCCGTACCCGGCGCAGATCTGCGCGATGGACGAGCCGAACATGTTCGCCGCAACCGCATACCAGAACCAGTTTCCTAAGATAACCGCTGTCGCGAACACCTTCACGCCGTTGTCGCCCAGCACTGCACGCAGGTAAACCCACAGGTCAACGCCGTAACGCACCGCGAAAATGACAGGCAACGACTCAATGATCAGGAACAATCCGCCCATGGCGAACGTGATGATCAGCGATTGCCAGAAACTGGTATAACTGGCGGTAAGAGCGCCCTGCGAATAGCACCACGTGGCGATTGCGAAGCCGCTGGTTACCAGCAAGGTGTCCCAGAAGCTGTATGTTCGCTCGCCCTTCTTGACGGGAACCAGGCCGAAAATAGTCTCTTGCTTAACGTAGTCTTGCATCGTTTGTTTTGCCATTGGTTACCTCCTACAGAAACTCGCCGATAACCAACAGGGCAACGCTCACGATGGGGATGGCGATGATAAGCGCCCAGTCAACCTTGTTAAGCGCCTTGGGGAACTGGTAGCCCGGCTCCTCCATCAGCGCCAAGCGCTCGTTGATCTCAGCATCAAGTTCGCGCTCGAAGTCGTCGTTTTGCGACATCTGAACCTCTTCTTCTTGTTCTGCGTCCGAGCACCCAAACGTCTCGAAACGTTCATGATTATGTTAGCTTCGATGAATTTGAACAAGACTTTTGCAAGAATACGTTCATAAGATTGTAAAAATCCACAAGATTGAACACATCAAGAAAAAACCAGGCTCGACAATCGCCGAGCCTGGACCTTCGATGACACGCCTGAAGGCAGAGCCGTTGCGGAAACGACCCCGTTACGATTTCTTAGCAGCCTGATATGCCTGGGTCAGATCGATGTTCATGTCGACCGCCGCATTGATTCCCGCAACCGAACCGTTGTTGGAATACTGCCAAATAGCGAAGTCGTGCTTGATGGACGGAACAGGCATGCCGTATTCCGCATACCAAATGTCGTAGCTGGAAAGACTGCTCAGCGAATAGCGCGAAAGATCGGTGCTGTTGCCGTAGACCATCGCGGTGTAGCCCGCCTGCTCGACGCGCGCACAGAAGGCTTTTGCGCACGCGGTCATCTCATCCCTGGAAAGCCCACCCGTGCGCGACTTGCCGGCACCCGCCGCCACTTCCTCGCAGTCGTAGACGACGGGATACTGCAACTGGCGGCCCGCAAGCTTCTCAAGAACGAAATCGGCCTCTTCCTGCGCCTCGGCTACCGTGGTTGCCTGCGAGAAGAAGTACACGCCGGTATCAAGACCGACGTACTGGGCACTGTCGATGTTCTCCTCGAAGTAATCGTCAAGGAAAATGCCGCCGGTCGAGGTGCCGCGATAGGCAACGCGGATAACCGCGAAGTCGATTCCGTCACGGGCAACCTGGAACCAATCGATCTCGCCCTGCTTCTCGGATACGTCGATTCCCAAACGCGACAGCACCTTGCCATCCTGTTTGTAAACGTAGCGGCCGTCGGATCGATCGAGGTTGGACCACGTGTACGGGCTTTGGTAAGCCGCTTCCTTTTGCTCCTCGGTAAGAGGACCCTGGTCGCCCGACCCAGCGAAACCGCCGGTCAGGAAAAGACGCATTCCGAAGTACCCAACAAGAAGAAGAGCCACTGCTGCGCACAGACCGATCAGGATCTTCGGAAGCCGGCTTAGGAAAGACGGCTTCGGCTGAACGTGGCAGGACATGGGAGCTTGACCGTACATGGGCGCGCGACCTTGCGACTGAGAACGCCCGCCTTGTTGGGCATAGCCGCCCGCTTGAGCGCGAGGGCGCGGGGTGCGGCTGGCCTGAGGGCTCCCGGATGCCGCAGGCTGAGCCCCGCGTGAAGCTGGAGAGCCATGCCTTCGTGGAGTTTGGTTTTGAGGCGAATACGAAACGCGCCCCGGCGCGCTTTGATGCGCGCGGGGGCGTTGATTCGAAGCGCTTGGCCGTTTATCGGAGCCGGTCAAGATACTGATTATTTCTGCTCGTCAGCCTTAGCGGCATCGGTCTGCTCGACCTTGACGGGCTGAGACTTAGCGCCGTCGGCCTTGGCGGCGTCGGCCTGCTCCTGCTTGTCCTTCTTGCCACCGAAAACGCCCTTGATGCGCTGACCGACGGTCTTCTTCTCTTCAAGGGTACCGTTCTCTTTGGCGGCGGCGTAAGCAGCCTCGGCCTCTTTCCGCTGCTCGCGAAGCTCGGCAGCACGAGCCTTCTGCTCTTTACGGGCAGCCTTGCTCTTGCCGTGGACGACCTCGTTGGTGTAGCCCTTGCGAAGCTTGCGGATCTTGCTCATGTCGATGTACAGAGCAAGAATGATCAGAACATATGCGAAAAGCAGCAGGTACATGGACCAATCGCCCCACGGTGCGGGAGCGCCGGAAAGCAGGAACGACAGGCCCGTGCATACGACGGCGCCGATAAGAGCAGCCCAATACTGGCGACGCAGGCTGCGATACTGGATGGTGGGCATGTTGCTGGAATCAACGCCCAACGCACGCGCCTTCTGCATTTCTTTTTCCTCGCGCTGGCGAGCTTCCTCGCGCTTCTGCTTCTTGGTTTTGGGCGCGGGTTCGTTGGTAGTGGATGCAGCCTTGGACACCGGCTTCGCCATAGAAGCGCTTTTACGTGTCTTGCCCGCGCGCTCTTCGCTTTGATAGCGCTCGTTCATGGGGTTGCGTTGGGTCATCTGCGGAGCTCCTTGATCGTGCATGCGCAGCGCTTCGCGTGGCTGCGTCGTGTTTTCAGCAAAAACTAATTCTAATACTTGACAACGGCAAGCGCTAGAAGATATTAGCGCATCCATAAGCATGCGAAACGAGCCCCACGCAAGGCTAAATGACTTTCGACTCCTCAACTTTCTCGACGAACCAGTCGACCAGCTTGATCATGGGGTTTCGCAGAACGAAACCCAGCAGGATGAACGGGACGGTGAACAGCAGCAACGTGCCGATCTCGATCCAGAAATCGTTGTTGTACATTCCGAACATCGCCGCGCGCATCGCTTTGACGACGTGAGTCACAGGCAGCCAGACGCTGACATTCTGGAAGAAATCGGGTAGGATCGCCAGCGGATAGCTTCCACCGCCGCCCGCAACCTGCAGGATCAGCAGGATAACCGCAATGGCCTTGCCCAGGTTCGCAAACGAAGCGACCAGCGTGTAGATGATGAATGCGAACACGAGGCCGGACACGATGAAGCACAGCAGGTACAGCCACGGGTTGTCCACCTGCACGCGCAGGAAGAACATGTTGCCAAGGCACAGCACCGTGCTTTGCGCGATGGACATCAACGCGACGATGCCGAAACGACCCAAGAAGATTTGCGGGGGCTTCGGGTTATCCAGCTCGCGAAGGATGCGCTCGGAAGGGTTCAGTGAGAACGTGACCATGATGAGCAGCGCGCCGATCCACAACGCAAGCGAGGTGTACAGCGGCGCCATGGCCGAGCCGAAGTTCTCGACCGGGTAAAGTGCATGGCGGTCAAGCACAACCGGAGCGGAAATCGCATTTGCCAGCGACGAGGTGTCACCCGAGAGGACGTTGTGCAGCGCAGTCTTGTCGCCCGCGGCCAACGCCTCTGCAATCGCATCGGAAAGCTCGGCGAGCTTCGCAGCTGAGCGATCGAGGTCGTCCGCCGCCGAATCAAGCTTGGCCTTCGCACTGTCCAAGCCCGAAGACACCGATCCCGCAGCGCCCGTCAGATCGTCGCTCGCGTTGCCCAAAAGCGCGGCGCTACCGGAAACTTGCGAGTTCAGATCGGCAATGGTAGCGGAAAGATTGTCAAGCTGGGGCTTCAAGTTCTCATCGTACTGGGCCTTCGCGTCATCGACCGCCTGTTTCGCCTCGTCGATCTGCCCCCTGATCTTTTCACGCTGCTCTTGCTTGTCGCCCACGCCCGCAACCATGTCATCGGCGGACTGGTCGATGCCGTCCGCGAGCGTGTTCATCAACGCCGCCGTGGAGCGCATCTGAAGGATCACGGCTTCAACGACAAGCTGGCTGTCGTCGGGAAGGCTGCCCTCCATGGCGGCAAGCTGATCGGCGATGTTGGAATAATTGCCCGCTTGGCTGCGCAAGTTCGCGGCTGTCAGGTGCAACGACGATGCGGTGTTTGCCGTGGTGGCGTCGGCCGAGTCGAAGGCCGCGTCAACGGCAGTCTGAACCGAACCGAACGTCGACGAGCTGGTTTCCACCGCCTGCGACAGTGCGGCAGTTGCCGAGTCCATGGCCGAGATGATGCTCTCACCCGAGCCTTTCACTTGCTCGACCTGAGAAGACACCTCCGAAGCGGATTCCTTCGCCTGGGAAAGCAAGTCGGCAGAGCCGCTGACCAAATCGCACGATGAGCCCAGGATCGACGAATACGCACGCAGAACCGACGAAGCACGCGTCATCTGGCCGGACAGGACCTCGACATGATCGCCAAGGTCGCCAATGGCGCCGTCAACGTCGTTCGTGTCGGCATAATTCAGAAGATCTTGCGCAATCGCAAGCGCAGCGTCGGATAGCGTCTCCATAAATACCCGGTTGACCTGGGACGACACCTGATCGGCACCCTGGTCGGTAACCTTCGGCGCAATGGCGTTCTTCTTCTCGTTCGAGTAATAGACGATCTGCGCATGCTGAACGTCATCGGAGTAGAACGTCATCATGTCGCGGCTGAAGCTTTCGGGGATGACCACGGCAGCGTAATACTTACCAGAACGTGCACCGTCGATAGCATCTTCCTCGGTTGTGATCACCCAGTTGATCTGGTCGTTCGCTCGTAGCGCCGACACCACCTGATCGCCGACGCTCACCTTGATGGGCACCAGATCGCTCTTGTACCCCTCATCGGTGTTGGCAACGGCAACGGACAAGTTGCCCGTGTTCTCGAACACGTTCCAGCTGGCGATCATGTTGTACCACGAGAAAATGGACGGCAAGGCGATGATGCCCAGCACGCAAATGACGGTGACCACGTTTCCGCGCAGGCGTTTGAGATCGCCCTTGAACAGCTCCCATGCGTTCCTCATCGGCCTTCTCCCCCTTCAACGGAAGCAGCGGCCGCCTGATGGGCGCTTTCCTTCTCACTGATGCGGTTGCGTGCCGAGAACAGCTCGCGCAGCTCGGCGTCGGACATGGCATTGAGCGCGGCCTGCCTTTCAAGACTGTCGCGAATATGTTCGACAACCAGCAAGAACGCAATAACCACCACAAGCCAAAGCAGCCATACGGTAAGCACGACGACCTTCTTGCCGGGACTCAGGAACGCCATGGCCGTGGTGAACACGACCGGCACGCCAATTCCGAAGATGATGGCATCACGCTTGAGCCTGGGGTACAACCTGAAGAAGCGCGCCGAATGCTCGTCAAGGTAAGCGCGGAACTCCCCATGGTCGGACATGGCGCGGATGATCTGCGTCGCGCGATAACGGCGCTCGGGCAGGTGCACCGTCTCGTGATTGATTATGTCGGTTTCGGTAAGCTGCTTCGCGAACATGAGGTTGGTGTTGGTGAGGAACGGCCTAACGAACACACCGATCAGCACGAACACTACGAAGAACAGGGCAAGCATGGCCAGGTCGTTCGTCCAAGCGTTCCCGTAGAAACCGCTCACCGTTTCGCGCATGGCGTTGATGCCGTACGTGAAGGGGAACACCGGGTAGATCGTCTGGAAGAAGCGCGTGGTCAGCTCGACCGGATACAAACCCGTGGCTCCGGGGATCTGAACGAACACCATGATCACACAGAGGCCCTTGCCCACGTGCTGAAGCGTGGTAGACAGCGTGTACTGAATGGCCAAGTACGTAAGCGAGCAGGCTATCGCCGTGATGTACAGTGCGGGCGCCGACACCGTCTGCACGCCTAGATGCAGGCAGCCGGTAATGCAGACGATCGCCTGAAGCGAAACCATGATGGCAAACAGAAGGCCGCGGCCCAGATAGCGCTGCGCGATAGTGAGGTTCTTGATTCCCTCGTCATCCACCTCGACGTGCATGATGACCATCAGCATGAACACGCCGATCCACAGCGTGAGGTTGATGAAAAGCGGTGCCATGGCCGAGCCGTATGCGTTTAGCGGGTACAGCTCCTCGGTTTTGACCTTGGTCGGTGACTGCATGAAGTCGGCAACCTTGTCGACGTCGATGGAACCATCGTCGCCGAGCAGATCGCCCAGCTTGCCTGACGTGCTCAGCGCGACAACGTCGGTACGCACGTTGTCGATCTCGGTTTGGGCATCGGCCAACAAGGCGTCGGTCTGCGCCAAGGCGCCCGACGTGGTGGACAACGTGCCCTCAAGTTGGTTGAGCACCGAAGCAGTTTGATCGACCAGCGCGGTTTGCTGGGCAACCGTGCCGGCAAGGCTGTTGGACGTGGCGCTGATGGTGGCAAGCGCCGCGCTGGTTTGCGGGACGGTCTGCGTGGACAGCACCGTGCGGTAGTCGTCCGTGGCCTTGATGGTGGTCTGAACGGAATCGTTTATCGCGTTCGACGCCGAAGCAACCGACTGAGCCGAGTCCGAAACGTCGGTGGCCGTTTGCTCGATGATGTCCACCTGCGTCGATGCGTTGTTGTTCGCGGTTTCCAACGTGTCGATGACATCGCCGAGCAACTTCTTCTGGTCACCTTCGGGCATGTCTTCCTGCATTGAGCGCAGCTCGGTGATAAGCGCCTGGTTGCTTTCGACAAGCGCCTTGCTGTATTCAGCCGCCTGTTTCACCGAAGCCTCGGCCGAGACGATGTTTGCCGCGGAATCGCCAATGACGGTGTTGGCCTGCGCCGCAGCAGATGAGATCATGGTCGAACCTTTGTCCAGCGCCGTGGACAGGCTTGACACCGTTTTATTCATCTCGGTGTTCACCGTGGCAGTGAGCGTGGCAAGCTGGCTTAGAGCCAGGGACATGTCGGAAATCTGGGATTTCGCCTGGTCAAGAGCAGACTTCGCCTCGTGCGTCTTGGCAATGCCGTCGGTTGACGCCTGATCAAGCTGGGAACTGGCGCTGCGCGCTGCATCCAGATCGGCCAAAACCTCATCAAGCTCGGTGACGACCGTCGATTTCGACGAATCGAAGTGCGCCTGCGATTTCGCAAGCGAGTCGTTAAGCATCTGGGCAACGGTCGAGGTGACCGTCGAGATGAACGTCTCGTTGATGGTCGAATCCAACGTGGAGGCGCCGGTATCGGTGATCTTCGGCGAAACCGGGCCCAGCTTCTCATTCACGTAGTATTCGAGCTTGGGCTGCTGGAACGAGTCGGTGAGGATGGTGGTCATGTCGCTGCTGAAATTCTCGGGCACAACGAACACCGCATACGCCTTGCCGCTTTCCAGCAGATCCATTGCGGTGTCGCGATCGGTTATATCCCAATCGAGCTGATCGTTTTGCTCGAGCTGCTGGACGATCTGGTCGCCCAACTGAAGATTGCCGAGCGTCTCGTCGTTGGCGCCCGCATCCTCGTTCACCACGCATACGCGAAGCTCGCCGGTATTGCCATAAGGGTCCCAAAATCCAATGACGTTGAACCAGGTGTACAACGACGGAAGCACCACCAAGAACATGACGACGAACCAGCTGGCCGGCGCCTTGGCGATACGCTTCAGATCGCGGAACAACACGCGAAAGACGTTGCGCACGAACGGTTCCCTCCTTTATGACTTCGTTGGACCCTTCGATTAGGACCCTTCGGTCGGTTTACGTCGGAACATTGTATCAAGTGAGTTTTTCACCACATGAGTATTATCAGACTGTTACACATCTGTTTTACAAGTCACCGACTATACCGAAAACCGCCAAAAGAAAAGGCCGCCCACCTCTAGGAGAGGGCGACCCTTGCAAGCTCGAATGACGCGAAGCCCGGCGGATCCAATCGCTTCGATTAGAACGGGAACTTCTGACCCGTGATCTTCTCGTAAGCTTGGATGTACTTCTGGCTGGTCTTCTCGACGATTTCCTCGGGCAGAGCAGGCGGGTTGCCCTGACGATCCCAGTTGGCGGTCAGCCAGTCGCGCAGGAACTGCTTGTCGAAGCTGGGCTGGCTCTTGCCGGGCTCGTACTCGTCGCCGGGCCAGAAGCGGCTGCTGTCCGGGGTCATGACCTCGTCGGCAAGGACGATCTTGCCGTCGATGACGCCGAACTCGAATTTAGTGTCGGCAATGATGATGCCGTTTTCGGCGGCATGGTCGCGAGCGAGGGAGTAGATCTTGATGGCCAGGTCACGCAGTGCCGTGGCGTTCTCTTCGCCGATAAGCTCGACGCAACGCTCGAAGCTGATGTTCTCGTCGTGACCGCCGATCTCGGCCTTGGTGGAAGGCGTGAAGATGGGCTCGGGGAGCTTGGAGGAATTCACCAGGCCCGCGGGCAGCTCGATGCCGCAGACAGTGCCGTTGGCCTCGTATTCCTTAAGGCCGCTGCCGGCCAGGTAACCGCGGACGATGCACTCGATGGGGAACATCTCGGCCTTCTTCACCAGCATGAAGCGACCGTTCAGATAGTCGGCGTACGGCTTGAACTGCTCGGGCAGATCGGCCACGTCGGCGCTGATCAGATGGTTGTCGACGACATCCTTCATCTGGTCGAGCCAGAACAGCGAAAGCTGCGTGAGAACACGACCCTTGTTGGGGATCTCGCTGTCCAGAATGTAGTCGAACGCGGAGATGCGGTCGGTTGCGACCATCAACAGCTTGTCGCCCAAGTCGTAGATGTCGCGGACCTTGCCCTGTGCGTCGGGCTTGATGTCGATCACGGTCATGTGACGTACCCCTTTGCTAGAAGGTTTCTGACGATAGTTCCCATTATGCGCCTTCCGCTTCCCAAGTTGGAACGACTGCGTTAAAAATCACCGACTTGGGATTCGAAGGCGCTTGGTGCCTGTTTTTGCCGATCGGACTGTTACATTCCCGCACGCTCGGCGGCCTTGCGCATTGCCTTGGCCTTGGACGGGTTCTTCTGCTGCTTGGACTTGCGATCGTACAACGGGATGTAAATGGTGAAGCAGGCGCCCTCGTTCTTTCGGCCGTCCACTTCGACCCAGCCCTCGTGACGATCGACGATTTCCTTCACCACAGAAAGGCCGATGCCCAAACCGCCGCTTGCGCGGTTGCGGCCGGCATCTGCGCGCCAGAAACGCTGGAAAACCATCTTGGCTTCGTCGGGCGAAAGACCGATGCCCGTGTCCTGAACAGCGATGGAGGCCATCGCGTCGCCGCGCTTCACACTGACGGTGATGTGGCCGCCCTCGGGGGTGTAGCGCACCGCATTCGAAATGAGGTTCGCCGTGGCCTGGCGGATCATATCGGGATCGCCCATGACGTAGGTGTCAGGATCGGCGTGGTACTCAAGCGAAAGACCCGAGTCCTCGACGTAGGCCTGATGCGTCATGACGATGGCGGAGATAAGCTCGCCGACATCGACCAGCTCGGCCTTCATCGCGTTCGAGCGGTTCTCCAAACGCGAAAGCTTCAACAGCGAATCGACCAGACGGCTTAGGCGCTGAACCTCGGAATTGACCACGGCAAGGTGCTCCTCGTTGGCGGGGAACACGCCGTCAACCATGGCCTCGACCGTGGACTGGATCGCCATAAGGGGCGTGCGCAGCTCGTGCGCGACATCGGTGGTGAGACGGCGCTCAAGCTCGTAGCTTTGTTCGATGTTGTCAGCCATGGCGTCGAAGGTGTGGCCAAGACGGGCGATCTCGTCGTCGCCGGTCAGATTCGTACGCGCCTTGAAGTCGCCTTCCTTTATTGCCTCCGCCGTGTCGGAAATGCGTTTGACCGGCCGAACCAGGCTTCGTGCGAACAAATAACCGATGATAGAAGCCAGGATCATCGCAATGGCGGCGGCCATCAACAGCGCCTGATACGAGTTGTCGCGGAATGCCTTGTCGGATGGGCGCATAAGCGTGTCAGAGCCGTACACCCACACACGCACCTTGCCAATGGGGTTGCTCTCGGCATAGATGGTTGCCGTGGCGATACCGGTGGCGTTGGCCTTAGGCGCCAACGATGGGGCGCTCATGCCCTCGTCGGAGCCCTTCTTGCCGAAATCGGTGGTGGAGTCGTACAGAACGCCGTCGTGCGCGTCGACAACCTGAATGCCCAGACCCGAGTACACGCCGATGGAGTTGCTTACCGACTCGAACGCCTCGGACGTGAACGTGCCGTTGTCGGTTTCGTAGCGCAGCGCCAAGCGATCGGCAGCGATGTCGGCCACCGATTGGATGTTCTCGCGCGTGTACGACTGGAAGTGCTGGCTCCACACGAACGAGACCACGCCGATGGCCACAACCGTGGTCATGGCAGCGATCAGGGCGAACGCGATGGTGACGCGTGTTGCGTATTTCATGCTTGACCAGCGGAAGCGACGCGTCTTCCGTTCGAACGACTTGCCTTTTTTAGCAGACTGGCCGCCGGTTTCCTCGGCGGCCAGTCGATCTGATTTGGTTTCTTGTCCCATGAGAACTTTCCGCTGCGAACAGCTTCTTCAAGGTATCGGGATTGAGCGGCGCTACTGCTGCTGGGAGGGAGCCTTGGTGGGGTCCTCGAAGCGATAGCCGACGCCGTGAACGGTGTGCAGCCAGGTAGGATGGCGCGGGTTGTCGCCGATCTTGGCTCGCAGGTTCTTGACATGCGAGTCGATGGTGCGCTCGTAGCCTTCGAAGTCGTAGCCCAGAACCTTCTCGACCAGCTCCATACGGGAGTACACGCGGCCCGGGTAACGGGAAAGCGTGGTAAGCAGCTTGAACTCGCTGGCGGTGAGGTCGACTTCCTTGCCGGAAACCAAAACCTTATGACCGGAAACATCGATGGTGAGTTCGCCGAAGTTGAGCACCTCGCGCTGCGGCTCGGAATCGGCATGAACGCGACGGAGGAGTGCACGGGTACGTGCAACCAGCTCGCGCGGGCTGAACGGCTTGATAAGGTAGTCGTCAGCTCCAAGCTCGAGGCCGATGATGCGATCTTCGACTTCGCCCTTAGCGGTAAGCATGATGATGGGCACATCGGAGTTGTCGCGGATAGCGCGGCAGACGCGCTCGCCAGGGACATGCGGAAGCATGAGGTCAAGAATGACCAAATCAAAATGATGCTTGCCGAACTCGTCAAGGGCTTCCTGGCCGTCGCCGACGGCGGTTACCCAGTAGTTCTCGCGCTCGAGGTAGGCCGTGACCGCGTCACGGATTGCCTTCTCGTCCTCGACAAGCAGAATACGACGTGTTTCGTTGCTCATATAATCACCTTTATCCATATATCGGTGCATTGGCATTCAGTATAAACGAGCGTTTTTAAAAGCAGCTGAAGCAACAGAAAACAGTTACCTCGCAGTTAAACACACATTAACAGAAAGCGGGGGATTTGCACAAACCCCCATGTCAAAGCAATCGGCAACAAGATGAACGGTCTGGGAATATTTGTAACGTTTTGACTCGAAAGCGCCCGAACGCACCGCGGTGATGTCACAATTCCGTTCATGGCGAACAGACCGAACAGACCAACCACCCAACGCAGCAGGAACACCCGCCCCGGCAGGCCCCCTGCCGCGCATCGCGTTGCGCCTCAATCCACCAAAAGCACCCGTGCCGCATCGCGTTCTGCGACGCATGCAACCAGGGTTGCCAGCTCCATCCCCGGCGATCGTCCCAGCATCACCGACCAAGACGGCGGCCTTCTGTCGCGCAGGAACTTCCTGTACGGCGCCGTAGGCGCCGGAGCCGTGGCCGTGACCGCAGGTGGCGGAGCCGCCATCTATTTCGCCACGAAAGGCAAGGACGTCGACCTTGACTGCCTGAAGGTGGCAAACGACGACGTGACCTCCTTAACCGACCTCACCTTGGTGGAAGATTCCAGCACCAAGCTCTCGCTGTACGGCAATATCGAGCTGCCCCTCGGTTCGCTTGTATGGTGCAACAGCGACGACATCGCCGTTTGCATCCTTCCCACTGACACGGGAAAGCCCCTGGCGAAAGTCGGCCTGATCATGTTGGGAAGCGCCACCTACAACGTCGTGCTCGATCAAGCAGTCGGTTCGGCCGAAGGCTTCGAGATCTACGACGTGCGCGCTTCGTCTTCCAGCATCGTCTGGACCGAGGCGAACATCCTTGACGGCGTTTGGCGCGTTTACAGCGCCGTTATCAGAAGCGGCAACATCGGAGAGCCCGCCTTGGCCGACCAAGGCGATTCGACGTACGAAACACCCAGCATCGCAGCCGTCGGTGACTACGCCTTCTGGCAGAAGCAGGCGCCAGCAGCCAACGTTTACGACAACGACAAGCCCGACACCGAGCTCATGCGCGTGAAAGCCGGAACCGCCTCCAGCGAGTCGCTGTTCCAGTCCACGCGCCGCATGGCCACCCCGCTGTACGGCGGCGATGACTGCGTGGTCATCACGCCGCGCTCGAAACTTTCCAAGTCGTGCGTCTGCATCACGAAAATCGACGCAAGCTCAGGAAAGGTCACCGACGCCCTTACCCTTCCGCAATCCATGTCCCCCTTCGAGGTGGGCTACGGCACCAACGGCCTGATGTTCTCGTTCGAGAACATCTACAGCTTCGGTGACGGCATTGCCAACCTGGGCACCTATGTTCCCCGCAAGAAAGTCAGCGTCGGCGACTTCTCGTATTCCGAAACCGCTCAGAAAAGCGGCTCGTCCAACAGCGGCGCTGCCTTGCCCTACGACAACACCGCCAATTACAGCGACGCGAAGTGGTTCCGCTTCAACCGCACGCCAACGGCGGCGCCGGCGTTTTGCGGCAACTACCTCATCGTGAAATCAAGCTATTCCGTCGCTGGCATCGACCTTGACGCCGGCGAGTACTTCACCATCAACGTCGACAACGGCGCCGACAACTACGGCGAGTACCTGGCAACCAGCGGCACGCACAACACACTGGTCACCTACACCAGCATCGACTACACCCCGGTGAACGACTCTGCGCAAAAGATGTGCCGCGTCAAGATCTGGAAGCCCATCGGCTAAGCGTCGCTCCGACGCCCACGAACCGCCATGGCAGCCTACCGTCACATCTCGCACGGGTTCGAGCCTGTGTTCAACAGCGACTCGCGCATTCTGATCTTGGGATCGTTCCCCTCGGTGCTCTCGCGCAAGAACGCCTTCTACTACGGCAATCCGCAAAACCGCTTCTGGCGCGTCATTGCCCACGCCCTTGGCGAACCCGTGCCCCCGAACGAGGGCGATTTGCTTTTACCGCCGTACGTGAACGCAGTGAAAGGCGGTGCAGACGGCGCAGACGAGGCGGGCTCAAACGCAGAAGAGCATGCCGACGCCGCGACCTGCGACGCCGCAGACGCCTCCGCAGCAACCCTCGAGCAATCCATCGACGCGAAGAAACTGCTGCTTTTGAGCAACGGCATCGCACTATGGGACGCCATCGAGGAATGCGACATCAAGGGCTCGAGCGACGCCAGCATCAAAAACGTCGTTCCCGCCCGCGTCGAGCTGATCACCGATACCGCCTGTATCGACGCGGTGATCTGCAACGGAGCCACGGCGGGACGCCTTTATAAGCGCTACTTGCAATGGAAGACCAGCCTTGAGGCGCTGATCCTTCCCTCCACCAGCCCCGCGAACGCCGCCTGGGGACTCGAGCGTCTGCAAGACCATTGGAAAGGCCAGCTCGACGAGATCATCGCGAGCCTCCCCGATCCCACGGCGCCGGAAGAGCGCAACCCGAAATGCAAGGCCTCGAGCGCCCGCGAACGCACCGACTACGCAAGTGTGCGCGTCCCCGCGCCGCCTGCGTCTAACTACGCCGTGCACAAATCGATGCAGGGCAACAAGCGCAAGGACACGAAACCCGAGCTGCTGGTGCGCGAACGCTTGCGCGAAGCGGGCTTAGGCGGCTACCGGCTTCAGTGGAAGGTGCCCGGACGCCCCGACGTCGCCTGGCCCGGTAAGAAAGTCTGCCTGTTCATCAACGGCTGTTTCTGGCATCGCTGCCCCCACTGCCACCCCTCGACGCCCGCGAAGAACGTCGAGTACTGGGAAGCGAAGTTCGCACGCAACGTCGAGCGCGACGAAAAGAACCTGAGCGCCCTTAAGGCTGACGGCTGGAAAGTCCACGTGGTTTGGGAATGCCAGCTGAAAAAGAAAACGCGCGAAGAGACCTTCGCTCAACTTCTTCCTATTCTTGCTGAAGAGCTGGGGAAGCCGCTGGCCACCCCAAAACAGGAAGATGCCCCGCAAGCTGAACCCAGCGAATAGGCACAGCCTCATCCCAACAAGCCATCGCCCGTCAAACAAAAAGCGGCATCGAACCCAATTGGTTCGATGCCGCTTGCGATTTCGACGTTGTCGCACGGGCGATTAGTCGAAGTTCAGCTCCTTCAGGCGAGCGAAGATACGATCCTTGCGGGTCAGGAACGCCCACGGATCGAAGATGGCATCAAGCTGCTCGGACGTGAGCTTCGCCTCGGGGTCGGCCTCCAGGCGCTCACGATAGGTCGGGCCATCGATGGCGTTCTGGATGTCTTCCCACACGGCCATGGCGTTGCGCTGAACGATGACGTATGCGTCCTCGCGCGTGATGCCAGTTTGAACCAGCGCCAGCAGAACCTTCGACGAGAAGATCAGGCCGCGCGTGCGCCACAGGTTGTGCTCCATCTTGGCGGGGTACGTGAATAAACCGTCAAGCAGGGGCTGCATCTTACCGAACATGTAGTCCAGAGCAATGAAGCTGTCCGCCAGGGCAACGCGCTCGGTGCCGGAATGGCTGATGTCGCGCTCGTACCACAGGGCAACGTTGTCAAGGGCGACCTGCGCGTTTGCCTTGACGACACGCGAAAGGCCGCAGACGCGCTCGACTGTGATGGGGTTGCGCTTATGAGGCATGGCCGACGAGCCCTTCTGGCCCTTCTTGAACGGCTCTTCTGCCTCGATGACGTCGGTCTGCTGAAGAAGGCGGATCTGCGTGGCGATAGACTCGAGCGTGGAGGCAACCACAGCAAGCGTGCTCATGACCTGAGCATGACGATCGCGGGCGATGACCTGCGTGGACAGCGGATCGGGCGTCAGGCCCAGCTTCTTGCAGACGTACTCTTCGACGAAGGGATCGATGCTGGAATACGACCCGACGGCACCGGAGATGGCGCCCGTGGCGATCATGGCGCGAGCATCCTGCATGCGCTTCAGGTCGCGCTCGAGCATCCAAGCCCAGCTGCCGAACTTCATGCCGAAGGTCATGGGCTCGGCGGAGATGCCATGAGTGCGGCCAACGCACAGAGTGTCCTCGAATTCAAAAGCACGACGCTTGCATACCTCGCCGAGCTTCTTGATATCCTCGATGATGATGTCGCATGCCTGCGTGATCTGGTAGCACAGTGCCATATCGCCCAAGTCGGACGAGGTCATGCCGTAGTGCACCCAACGGCTGGGCGGCTCCCAACCTTCCGGCAGGTCCACGTCGATGTACTCGGCCATGTTGGTAAGGAACGAGATGACGTCGTGGTTCGTGACCTTCTCGATCTCATCGATGCGCTCGATGGTGAAGTTGGCGTGCTCGCGGATCCACGCAGCCTCTTCCTTAGTGATGCCAGCTGCGCCAAGCTCTGCCTGAGCCTCGCATGCCAAAATCTCGATCTCCTTCCAGATGGAGAACTTGTTCTGAGGCTCCCAGAGAGCGCCCATCTCGGGGCGCGTGTACCTGCCGATCATTCGTTTTCCTCCGTTCAAAACGACCGCATGCGCCCGGATGCGCAGCAGCCAACATACACGAATTGCGTTCGAATCGCATTATACCCGCAGCAGGCGCCCACTTCAGCGCATGCCGCGCGGCTCTTGCTACAAAGACTTGAAAGCCATGCGAACGTCATCAAGGACGTCGCTGTCGGCCACCACGATGGCCTTATCGCCCGCGAACAGACGCGTCTCGCCATTCACCACGGAAACGTCGTCCTTCGATTCGACAGCGGCGATCAAGCTGTTCTCGGGAAGGGCGATGTCCTCGACGGACACGCCGTCGGCGGGGTTGTGGTTGCGGAAACGCGGGACGTTGACCGAGATCAGAACGACGTTGCCGTGCGTCAGGGTCGAAACGACCGACACGCTTCCCAAAAGGGTCTCCTCTTCAATGAGGTTCGCGGTGAGCTCGGTAGACGAAATGGACTCGATATCCAGAGCGCGGAAGATGCGCTGGTTTTGCGGTGAGTTCACACGGGCCACGCAACGGGGCACGTCGAACACGCGCTGCGCGATCTCGCACGAGACCAGGTTGTTGTCGTCCTGACCCGTGGTTGCAACGAAAACGTCGGCCTTCCTGATGCCGGCGTCCTCTTGATAATGAGAGTCGCAGCCGTCGCCATGAATGATAAGGTAACGGCCCTGAAGCAGCATGGACAGGCGGTCCGCCACTTCGCGCTCCTTCTCGATGATGGCAACTTCGTTGCCGCTTGAAAGCAAAACGTTGGCAAGGTATTCGCCAACCTTGCCGCCACCTGCGATAACAACGTACATAATGCCTCGCTAATCCTGAATGAACGACGAGAACGAATCAAGAAGGTCGTGACGCACGCAAGCAAGCACCAGGTCGCCGTGGTACAGAACCGAGTCGCGCGTGGGAATGGACGACGCCGAGCCGTCCGCGCGCTCGAAGGCGATGATGCGGATGTCATGGTCACGCTCGATCTCGAAAACGCGAATGGCACGACGATCGCGCGAAGAAAGGTCAAGCGAGAAGCGCAGCACCTCGAAGTCGCCGAACGTGTCCAAATGCGAGCCGTGACCAGAAACAACCTTGCCGAAGGCCTCCTCGGCGACAAGGGTGGTACCGCACACGTAGTCGATGCCCAGCTGCATGTAAGCGCGCTCGTGGTCGGGATTGTACAGACGCGCGATGACGCGCGGGACCTCAAACAGGCGGCTTGCAACCTCAGTGACCATGAGGTTGGCGTTGTCCGACTCGGTAACCGCAGCCACGACGTCGCAGTCCTCAATGCCGGCCTTGGTAAGCGTCAGCTCGTCGAAGCCGATGCCCTGCACGGTGGAGCCGTTGAACATGCGGCCCAGGTTATCGAATGCGTCCGCGCGCTTGTCGATGACGCAGACGTTGTCCCCGTTCTCGGAAAGCATGTTCGCCAGGCGCGAACCAACACGACCGCAGCCTACCACGATGACGTTGCTCATAGAATCCTCCTGAATACGTGCGCTCATTTTCTCACAGGCAGGATAAAAGAAAAGGCGTGCCGCGAAACCGACACGCCTTGCTCCCGTTGCTGCTTGGTGCGGGCGCCTGCGATTTCCCGCTGCGCCCCGATTCCCGAAAGCTAGATGAGCGCCATCTGGCCGACGGTGTTGTTGTACCAGTTATGGTAGTTGGGCGGGCAGTACTTCTGAGCTGCGCCCAAGGTGATGGAATAGCCGTAGCCTGCAGCCAAGCCGGCGACATGCGCGTTAATGGCTTCCTCCCAGTTGGACCAAGCGTTGTTGCCCCAGCCCCAAGCGTTGTGAGACTTGAAGCAGACAGAGCCCTTGCTGCTTTCCGTGTTGGAGATTGCCGGCGACCAGCGCGGATCGATCTGGTTGTTCCAAGCGGCCTGCGCGAACGTCTTTCCATAGCCCGAAAGCGGCGAACCAGCAAGGTACGCGTCGATGCGGCTTCCCCATTCAGCGACGAACTTCTCTTCACCAATGGTCCAGTCGACATCGGGCAGGTTCGTGCTTACCACCGCATCATAGTTGGCCTGAGCGGCAGAAGCGGCTTCGATGGTGGCGCGTTCTGCGGCCTTGCGAGCCTCCTCGGCGATTCGCTCTTCCTCCTCGATGGTGGCGATGCCTGCGGAAATGTCGGTTGAAGAGGAGGTTTCCAAAACGGAAGCCTCGGTGAGAGTGGCTTCACCCGCGTTGGCGAACGAACCGCTGGGGTTCGAGGCGGCCTTGGAAGAAGCCTGTTTAGTTGATGCGTCGATTCCGAAAGAGGACCAGTCAGACGGGCCGTTGTCTGCGGCGGCGTTGCTGGTTGCGGCAACGAAGACTACGAAAAGAGACAGGGCAACGATGGCCAAAGCCATTCCGAATGCCGGGACGCGGCGTGTTTTAGCACGTGTTGTCATTCAATATGCCTCTCTGTTTGCCTCGAAAAGCGGTATAAGCACGCAAACACCTAAGCCGCCGAAGCGGGACAGCGATGAATGTTTAAGGGGTGTGTTTGCTGTCGGAGTGCGCGCCGAAGCGCTATTTCGTTACCCGTATTTTACCTGAGCCGCAGATGGAAGGCAAAATTTTGTGGAGAAGGCACCGTTCGCCGGAGCGATTGACAAACGAAAGATTTTGGTTTTCCCTTGTCACGAACGGCAAAATACCGCTTGTGCAAAATGTAAGTTGTGAAGACGGGCGACCTGCGGCGATGGCAAAACGACAGCGGAACCGAAACGAAACCGTCGCGAATCTTTCCCAAACTACGCCGCTGGGAGTTCAATCGCACTCCAAGCACTGGGGTTCGCATACGGAAAACGTCGTCGTTTTCGGCCTTTCCGCAGGAAACGACCATGATTTGCCGACAAAATCGCTCCTACTGCACAAGGCCTGAGCATCTTGCACAAAACCCGACGGTTTGGGTATCGGAATTCAGAATTGAAGGAATGCCCTTGGTATGCGATTTAGCGATGCCCCGACGCTACCCGTTTCACGAGCGCGCACAACAGTGGGTAACAACTTAAAGTTGACGCGAAACTTCAGGCGAAAAGCAAGCCTGCCCGCTCATGAATGCACGCGCCAAACCCTACAAGCGAGGGCCGCGCAGCATAAGACGGCTTGAGCCGTCGGGCAGAAGCAGCACCAAATCGTCCATGGTGCCGGGCACGCAAAATTGAGTGATCGTCGCAAAGCAAAACGCGACAAGCAAGATAACCGCCACCAGGGCAATCGCGGATTCCGACTGCTTGATTCCCACCACGAACAGAACCACCGAGAGCACCAAAAGAGGCCACAGCGCATGCAGCGCGTTGACCAGCGTCATTGGCGAAAGTAATTGAAGCGCGATAGGCGTTGCGGTCCACCCCAGCGCAATGAGCACGGCTCCGCCCAAGTGCCAGAAGTCGGTATGAGCGCGCGCAATGGGAACGACGATCAGCGCGAAGCCCGCGATGATGATCGCAAGCGGCCAGTACTGCCACCACGACGTGCCGCGCACGAACGGCGCGATGTAATGAGAAAGCACCATGAACAACGCCAAGATGGAAATGCCCACGATGAGGCGAAGCGGCGTGTTCATAACCTCTTCCTGCGATACCGAACTAAGCTCGCCTGAAGCAACATCACGCGCAGCGTTGGCGCCCACGTCGCCGTAATTGGAAGACTCAACGTGCTCGGGCTGAACCTCAAGCGGGCCGAACGTCCGAGGCTCAAGAGGAAGGGCAATCCACATCAGCGCGTAAACCAGAACGCCTATGCCCAACGTGGTGACTGCGAACAGAACCGCGAAGGCACGAGCGAGAATAGGGTCGAGGTCCAAGCGGTCCGCCACACCGGCGCACACGCCGCCGATGTAGCCGTCACGAGAACGGTAAAGTTTTCCCGCTTTCCTCATCGAATCCTTCCCAACCCGTCTAGTAACCTTTTCACGAGCGTCGTCGGGAACCCGCCGCCGGCAGTCGCCGTCAAGCGGCCAATTAGGCGATCGGGCTCCAACTTTTCCGCGTTACTCCTGTTCAGCGGCTTCCTTCATCTTTTCAACGCGAAGCTTCTGAATGCGGCGGCGGCGCATGCTTTGCACCTTGAAGCGGAATCCGCCGAAGGTGAACTCGTCGCCGATGTGAGGCACGGCGTCGAGCACCGACATCAACCAACCGGCGATGGTTTCGTACTGGTCGGATTCGACAACGGGAAGCCCCATCTCGATGGCATCTTCCACCGAGAGGCGCCCGTCGACGACCCAGCTGCCTTCGCCCGTGCTGACAACCAGACTGTCCTCGGCGTCGGTTTCGTCGATGATCTCGCCGACGATTTCCTCGACGATGTCCTCGACCGTAATTAAACCATCGGTTCCACCGTACTCGTCAACGACGATGGCCATCTGTTGCCTGTTCGTTTGCATCTCGGAAAGAAGCGGGAACACGTCCTTCGATTCGGGTACGAACATGGGCACGAACGCATAGTCGATGACCGGCTCGTCGATGTTGCCTTCAAGCACAGCCGGAATAAGATCCTTGTAATGGACGATTCCCACGATGGAATCGAGGTCGTCGTGGTAAACGGGCAAGCGCGAATAACCCGTGCCACGGACGCGCTCCAGCGTATGGCGGACGGTCTCGGTGTCCTCGACCGCCATGATGTCGACGCGCGGCGTCATGATTTCGCTGACCGACATGTCGTTCAGGCTAAGGATGTCGCTGATCATGCGCTTCTCATCCTCGAGAAGCTCATCGGCGTCACCCACCAGGGTTTTGATTTCCTCTTCGGAAATCTGCTGATGCTTACTGCCGAGCCCGAATGCTTTCTTCAAGCCGCCGAACAGGCCCGGCTCAGGTTTGTCACCCATGCTTTGTTGTCACAACCTTCGATAACGTGCGGGAAACTATAGCTAACCAATTTAGCATACGCTAATGCACCCGCGAGAAACGGGTTGCCAACAAATAGGTTTCCTTGCCTAGCGATAGTAGCGGTAATACGCGGCGCAGCTGCCCTCGGAAGACACCATGCAGGGGCCGACCGGGTTCTCGGGCGTGCATACCTTGTCGAACAACGGGCACTGGTTGGGCGCGATGACGCTGCGCAGAACGTCGCCGCAGCGGCATCCGCGCGGGTCACGCGTGGGCTCGACGTCGGGCTGGAAGCGCGCAACGGCGTCGAACTCGGCGAACTCGGACTTCAGGCAGTAGCCGGAATCGGGGATGGGGCCAAGCCCGCGCCACGTCGCCTCGCAGGTGTCGAACACGTCGGCGATGATCTTCTGCGCAACGGGGTTGCCGTCGGTGCGCACGCCGCGCTCGTATGCGATCTCGATCTCGGCACGGCCCTCGTGCAGCTGGCGCACCAACATGGCGATGCCCTGAAGCACGTCAACCGCCTCGAAACCGGTGACGACGCCGGGGATGTGATATTTCTCGGCAAGGAACTGGTAAATGCCGATGCCCGTGATGGTGCTGACGTGGCCGGGCAGGATAAGAGCGTCAAGTTGGACGCCGGGATCGTTAACGATGGCCTCAAGGGCGCCGGGCATGTTCTTGTGCGCCGCGAACACCGTGAAGTTCTTCAGGCCAAGAGCACGCGCGCGGAAAATAGCCATGGCGACCAGCGGCGTGGTTGTTTCGAAACCAACGCCCACGAACACGACCTGACGATCGGGGTTGTCCTGGGCGATCTTCAAAGCATCGAGCGGCGAATAGCAAATGCGCACGTCGCGGCCCTGCGCCTGCTCGGCTAGCAAGCTGGACGTGGATCCGGGAACACGCGTCATGTCGCCGAACGTGGTGATGATGATGTTGGGGATGCGGCACAGCGCGATGACGGTATCGATATCGCTGTTCGACGTGACGCACACCGGGCAGCCGGGACCCGAAGAAAGGCGCACTCCTTCAGGCATGAGGTTGCGGATGCCGTTGCGCGCGATGGCAACCGTATGCGTTCCGCACACCTCCATGAGCGTCGCGCTTTTGGGCGCAAGCTTCTGGATAGTGTCAACCAGCTGACGCGCAAGCGCGGGATCTTTGAAGCACTGAAGCTCCTCGTTCATATCCATGGCTGCTCCCCTGTTTCCTATGCCTGCGCGGCCGGCGCTGCGGCGTGCGGAATGGTGCACACTTCTTCGGCGGCAGCAGGGTTGAACAGCGGATCGTCCACCATGTCGGCCATCTCTTGAATGAGCGACAGGGTTTCGGCAGCGTACTCGGGGCTTACCACCTCAATCGAGAAACCGGCGTGAACCAGCACGAAATCGCCGACCTTGGCGTTGGGGGTCAGGTCAAGCGCGATGTCGCGCGTGGCGCCGCTGGCACTGACCGTGGCCATGCCGCCGTCTTTCAGCTCGGTGATCTCCATGGGAATTGCTAGGCACATATCAAGCCCCCTCTTCGGTTCATGCACGCAACGCCCGTCCGCTCAGACAGCGGAAGGGCGCGCTTTCTTTGTTCAAGGGCATGCTAACACTCATCGGATTTGCGACGAGGGGTGTTTCGCGTTACGGCTGCGAATCTTCGCCAAAACGACGATCACGAACGGCGCCGACCTAGCCCTCTTCCACGGCGGAAGCCGAAGCGACCACCGCCTGGCCGTATGAGATGCAGCCGTCGTTAGGCGGAAGATCCTTGTTCAGAGCGACGGTGAAGCCCATCGCGCCAAGCTTTTGGCACGCGTTCTCAACCAGATAGCGGTTCATGAACACACCGCCGGACAAGGCAATCGTCGAAATGCCGTACAGCGCATTCGCCAGCTGGGCGATCGTAACGATGGCGTCGACGAAGGCATTGTGGAAGCGAAGCGCGATGACTGATGCGGGGATGCCCGCAAGCTTGTCATCAAGCATGGCCTGGAAGGCGTTCGCCGGGTCAAGCAGCAGAACCGACGTATCAAGCGCAGTGCTTCCCTCGCCCGCCGAGTTCTTCACCACGCCAATGGCATAGCGCTTGGCGATCTCGGCGGCAGCCTCGGCGGTTGACGCATGCGGGTCGGAATCGGCACGGGCGGCATCGAGCATGATGGCCGGTTCACCCTCGTAGCTAGGAGCGACGCAAATACCCAAAAGCGCAGCGGCGGCATCGAACAGACGACCGACCGACGAGGTGAGCGGCGTGTTCAAACCGCGCTCGATCATTTGGTCGCACACCGGCGCCTCGGCCCCTAAAGCAGCAACTGCATCGGCGGCGGCAGGGTGACCAAGCAGGTCGAACGCCCACAGCGCGCCGTATGCCATGCGCAGCGGGCGCTTGACCGCAGCCGCGCCGCCCGGCATGGGAACGTACACGAAATTGGCGAAACGTTCGAACGTCTGACGATTTGCCAGCAGAACCTCGCCGCCCCAAATATTGCCGTCCTCACCATAGCCGGTTCCATCGAAAGCAACGCCCACAACGGCATCGGTGATGCCATGCTCGCCCATAACCGAAGCGATGTGCGCATGATGATGCTGAACCTCTGCAAGAGGCGTCCCCTGTTCACGATTTTGGGCGTGAGCCCACTTCGAGGAAAGGTACTCGGGATGACGATCGCAGGCAAGAACTTGCGGCTTCAGGTCGAACAGCCGCTGGAAGCGGACCTTCGAATCGAGCCAGGCATCGTACACGTCGGCGTTTTCCATATCGCCGATATGCTGCGAAACGAACGTTTGGGTACCGCGCGTGAACGCGAACGTGTTCTTCTGCTCGGGGCCTGCCGCGAAAATGCACGGGGCCTTGGCACTGCGGGCCTTATCAACCAGCGGCGCAGGAGCGAAACCGCGGGCGCGACGCACGAACTGCAAAGCCTCAAGGGGCTCTCCATGCTCGTCAACGCCGCCAACGCGAAGCACGCGCACGACCGAATCGTCGTAGCGGGCACGGATGGCACGGTTGTTCCCCAAGAACGCATCGGCAATGCCCGCCAGTTGCGCATACGCTTCGCCGTCGTCGATGACGATGGGCTCGTCATGGACGTTGCCCGAGGTCATGACTAGCATTCCCGAGCCACCCTTCGCCACGAAGTCATGGATGAGCAAATGCTGGACCGACGTTGCCGGAAGCATGACGCCCAATTCCGGAAGCTTGTCAGCCAGCCCCTCGGCCAGCTGGGCATCGAAACGCTTGCGCAGCAACACGATCGGACGCGCGGGGGTTTCAAGTTGCTGACGCTCGACCGGGTCGATCCGGCAAACGCGCGCAGCCTCATCGGCGTTGGCAACCATCACGGCGAATGCCTTGCCGTCGCGATGCTTGCGCTTGCGCAGGTTGGCAAGCGCGTGCACATTCGATGCGTCGCATACCAAATGGAAGCCGCCCAGGCCCTTCACAGCCAGGATCTTCCCCTGAAGCAGCAGGTCGACGGCGCGACCAAAGATCGCATCGCTTTCTTCGCGCGTGGAACCCCAGGCGATGTCGCCAAAGCCGCCGTCGGCCGTCACCTCGCGCCAACTTACATGCGGACCGCACTCGAAGCAAGCATCGGGCTGGGCATGGAATCGCCTGTCTTCGGGATCGGCGTACTCATGCGCGCATTCCGGGCACATCGTGAACTCGCCCATGGACGTGCTCGCGCGATCGTACGGCAGCTTGTCGATGATCGTGAAGCGTGGGCCGCAGTTCGTGCAGTTGATGAACGGATAGCGATAACGCCTGTTGGCAGGGTCGAATAGCTCGCTCACACAGTCGTCGCAGGTTGCCAAGTCGGGCGAAACCAGCGTGGTGTCGGCGGTTTGGGCGTCATTCGAGAAGCGGATCTCGAAATCGGTGCAACCCTGAAGCGGCACTTCCTTCATCGTGATGCGCTCGACACGGGCAGCCGCGGGAGCGTTATCCGAGATCTCCATCACGAACCCGTCAAGCAGGTTGCTTTCAGCCTCGGCGTGGATGAACACGCCGTCGACGGCGTTCAGTACCCATCCCTTGACCAGATAGCGTTTTGCCAGACGATAGATAAAGGGGCGGAAACCCACCCCTTGAACAATGCCTTTTACATTGATGTCAAGCGCCTCGATCATAGAGCACCTCCATGCCTAAGTCTGCGCTTATCTTAATTGTTGCGAAGCCCGATTGCGGGACGCGTCGGCGACTGACTACGCCTGACGCTCGGCGATGATCTCGTCAAGCACGTGACCAATGGCTTCGGACAGCGCGCGCAGCGTGACGCCGGCGTTGTCGGGAAGGTGCAGGTGCATGGCGCGTCGGCCGCGCGAGGAAAGCGTGACCAGGTCGCCCGAAGCCTGCGCCTTTGCAAGGCCGCCCAAGCTATCGGCGATCTCGTCGCACAGCGGGATGTCCTTGACCTCGTCGGCGGACAAAATCAGGAAGACGCCGTTGTTCGCGCCGCCCTTCTGCAGCTGACCGGTGGAATGCAGGTAACGCGGGCCAACTTCCAAGCAAGACACGACGCCCAACTTCTCGGCCACCGCGTGGCGGATGTTCTCAAGCGACTCGCGACGCCACTCGCCCGTGTAGGGAAGGAACGCGTTCAGCGCGAAGAAGTCGCCGGGTTGGATGCTGGCAAACAGATTGCGCAGGGCTCCCTCAATGGTTTCGGCGCCCTTCATGCACTCGGAAAGCTCAACCTCGGCATCGCCCATGTGAATGTCGCCGATGAAGTTCTCGACGACGTCGGGCTCGGGGTGGCCTTCCTTCAAGATCTCGAGAACCGCGGCCTTGGCCGACGCGACGTCGGGCTGGTCGAACGGGCAGATCTTCATGAGGTAGCCGCACATGGCAATAGCGTATTCCCACATCACGAAGTGCTCGGCAAGCTCCTCGACCGAATCGATCTTGAAGTTCATGCGCGGGATGGTGGGGTCGACGTAGGACAGACTCATCTCGAAGTTCTTGAGCTCGTCCCATAGGTCGGTTTTTGTTTGGTACATGATGACGCTGCGGTCGCCCGGGTCCTTGGCAAGGTTCAGGGAATCAACCTCGATGTTCGGCAGGATGCCCTTGCCTTCCTTGCCCAAGCTTTCGGCAACCAGCTGCTCGATCCACAAACCAAGAACGCGGCCGCGCTTCTGCGTAAGGAAGCACACCTTGTCACGGCCATTGACATAGCCGTCGTACAGGAACGCCGCCAAAGCGATAGCGGGATTGTCGATGGAATCTTCGCTGCAGGCTTTTTCAGCCTCGATGGCATGCTCGATCACACGATCAATGTCGATGCCCACAAGAGCAGCGGGCAAAAGGCCGAACACGGACAGTGCGGAATAGCGGCCGCCAACCGTGGGCTCGCCGTAGAACAGGCCAAGCCAGCCCTCGTCCTGCGCCTGCTTGGCAAGCGCCGAACCAGGGTCGGTGATGGCGATAAGGTGCCGCGGGATTTCCTCGGCCGGCATGAGCGTGGCAAGCTTGTCGCGAATGGCACTCATGATAAGGCGCGGCTCGATAGTGCCGCCGCTCTTTGACGAGTGAATGAAAACCGTGTGCGCAGGGTCGATCTCGGAGAACAGACCGCGAATGCGGACGGGCGAGTCGGAGTCCATGGTGCGGAACATGATCTTGCCGCAGTCGATTTTGTTGTATTTGGTGATGGTCATGGATGCCTGCGTGGAGCCGCCCTGACCAACCAGAACGACAGTGCGCAGACCGTTGTCGATTTGCTCCTGTGCGAACGACTTGATCTGCTCAAGCGGGCACGGCGGGTTGGTTGCCAGATCGGTCCAACCCATGAAGTCGCGCGCGAACTGCTGCGCTTCCTCGGAGAAATCGTAAAGGGTGTCGTCCTTCGCGTAAATACGGCTGGCAACGCAATCTTTGACCAGCGTTTTGCCCGAAGGGTACAGCTTTTCCATTTCCTGGGAAATCATATATCTGCCTTCTTTTCAGTTGTGCGGTGATGCGTACGGCTCTAACGCCTAAAGACCAAGTGCCTTCTTCAGAGCGGAAACACGACGGCGCGAAACGGGGATCTTGTCCTCGACGCCGTTCAGCGTAAGCAGAAGCGTGCCGCCGGAAACAGGCTCGACGCCCTCGACCATGGCAAGGTTGACCAGGTAGCCGCGATGCACGCGGAAGAACCCATGGCCATCAAGGCGCTTCTCGAGCTGAGCCAGGCTGACCGTCGAGAAATAACGGTCGGTATCGGTTTGCAGGTATGCGTAATCATCGCGGGCCATGACGAAGCGGATCTTGTCGATCGCGATGAGGATTTTCTTACCGCCCTTTTCGACGGGGATGCGCTCGGAGTGCTGCGCCTGGGCATGCAGGGCAACGTTCTCTTGCACACGGGCGACGGCCTGAGCAAGACGATCGCTTTCGACCGGCTTGACCAAGTAGTCGATGGCGTTCACCTTGAATGCGTCAAGGGCGAACTCGCTGTAAGCGGTGACGAAAACGACCGCAGGGGGATAACGAAGGTGCTGAAGCGCGTTGGCCAGCTGAAGGCCGTTGGCTTCGGGCATGTTGATGTCCAAGAACATGACATCGCACTGATATTCCTTCAGCTTCTCGATAGCCTCGCGCACACTGGCGGCCTCGGCCACCACGTCGACGGATCCGAGCTCGTCAAGCAGGAATTTAAGTTCAGAACGGGCAGGAGCCTCGTCGTCGACAATTATTGCTCTCAGCACAGCGGACTCCTCTTTTTTCATCAACAAAACCGCAGGTCATTCAATAATAACGGTCGCATCTTCGGGAGCGGCCGGACATTTAGAGACAGAAGGACGAATGGTGCGTTTCGCAGAGCCGCTTGGCGGCTTCCCTTGAAACATGGCAAAAAAGCCCATTTGAGCCTTCTTAACCTAACGATTATAAAGCATCTTGTCGATCTTCGCGACTTCGTTCTTGTTTTCGATAAAAGCCCAGCTCTACAGCTCAAGCTTGTCGATTTCCGAAAGCAAGTCATCACGGCGGGCATCGACCATCAGCTCGTCGTTATGGGCATAATAGCTGTCCGAGCCGAAGCGGTTGATGAAACGTGCCGTGGCGCGACGGGCGGTCAGCTCGGTGACGAAGACAAGTTGCTCGCGATCGGCGCCAAACGCCTGGTCGATGAAGGAGAACGCGTTGTCAATCGCGGCCGAGGCCTGGTCAACCAGCGGCTGAAGCGTTTCAACCTCGGCCTTGAAATCGCCTTGCACAACCTCGAAGGCAGCGGCGCCCTGCACGGACTGCTGCAAGTCGCAATAAGCGACGAAACTCTTCAGCATGGCAACCGCCAAACGAGCGACACGCAGGTCGATGGCCGTGGCAGTATCGGCCTTCTGGCGCTTCTCGAGCCTCTCTTCGCGCTCGGCGATAGCCGCGGCCAGCTCGTCCTTCGCCGACGCACCCGAAATGATGCGCTCCTTCGCCGCGCGCAGAACGTCCCTGACGTCCATCAGCACGGCCTCGCGCTCAAGCGCCTTCGCAGCCAAACCCGAAACGCCGTCAAGCATCAACCCCAGCAGGGCAAGGCGCTCATCGAACGCGGCCTCCTTCGCGCGCTTCACGATATCGGGCGACACCTGTCCGCGAAGGATCTCGTCCACCTGGTAGTCGGAGCGGTACTTGTTGAACAGATCGTAATACAGGGCGAAACGCTCGGCGATCTCGGGGTCTTGCACGTACTGCTCGACCAACTCGCGCCCAACGGGGGTTCCCAGCTCCTCGAACAGCGTAATGATCTCGGACAGGTCGCTCCATCCGCGCGCTGACACGAAATGCTTACCCGACGTGGTGGTTTCCACGAAATAAAAGTCGTCCCGGCGAACTTCCAGGTAGGTCAGGACCGCCGGATGCACACCCGTCTGACGCGCGTATTCCTTCCATGCCTCGAAGTCGGGCTCCACCTCGAGCTTGCGCAGGCGGTCGAGCGTGACGATGTCGAACTCGTGCACCGATCGGTTGTACGCCGGCGGGTTACCTGCGCACACCACCACCCAGCCGTCGGGAACGCGGTGGCGTCCGAACGTTTTGAACTGCAAGAACTGAAGCATCGACGGATAAAGCGTCTCGGAAACGCAGTTGATCTCGTCAAGGAACAAAATGCCGCGCGAACGGCCCGTCTCGGCCATGTAGTCGTAAATCGAGGCGATGATCTCGGACATCGTGTACTCGGAAACGTCAACGTCGCGGCCGCCGTACTCCTTGCGCACCACAACGGGAAGGCCCAGCGCGCTCTGACGCGTGTGATGGGTCATCGAGTACGAAACCAGGCCGATGCCCAGCTCATCGGCGACCTGCGCCATGATGGCAGTCTTGCCGATACCCGGCGCGCCCAACAGGAAAATGGGACGCTGGTGTGCGACGGAAATGCGGTACATCCCGGCGTCGTCTTTCGTCAGATATGCCTCAACCGTTTGCTTGACCTGCTGTTTCGCATCTGCGATGTTCATCTTCGGCCTCCCTATGTGCCGTTAACCGCTGCTTTCTGGGCTTCGAGAAGCCCAGCACCTAAAACTGACGGATGTCCTCTTGATCGATAACCACGCGCATGGCCCACGGAGGCACGCGCCGTTTCTGGCCGTCCTCGTCGACGAAAACGAAGGCGACATCGTAATCGGGCGGTGAATCGGGATAGATCCCCGCGCCGTCGGTGAAGTAAATCAAACCGCGCAGATCCTCGAACTCGCCCGCGCGGACCAGCTCGTCCACATAGGCGAACAGCGGGCGGAAGTCGGTACCGCCAAATCCCTTCACCTGGAACGAATCGATATAGCGGGTGAAGTCGTCGACCGATGTGATAACCGTGTCTTCTTGAACCGCGGCATCGCACTGAATGATATGGACGTTCACCTGCGTGCCGAATTCCTCGGAGCTTTTCAGCATCTCGAAGGTACGCTCAACGAAACGCTGAACCAGCGGTCCCGAGCACGATCCCGAGGTGTCCAACGCAATGACAAACTCGCGCACGCGCCGCGACTCCTTGTACTCAAGCGGCTCGATTAGCGGCATGTTGCCGTAGCGCGACAAGCCGTACGTGTAGTAAACGTAGTCGAACTCGTCGTCGTTCAGCCGCATATCCTCGCCCATGCGGCTGAACATGCGCAGGAAATCGGCATAGTTCGTGCGCGTACGGTTCACCAGCTCAAGATTGGCCATCAAACTTCCCGCGCCGTCTCCGCGGCTTTTCGACATGGTCTCCAAGTCGGCCTGGATACGCTTGCCGATGTCCTCCCAGTCGCTTTTCGCCTGGTCGAAATCAGGCTGCTCGGGCACGTCGTCAAGCGATCGCTCGTCATAGCCCGCGTCGGAGGAACCCGCTGTCGGCGTATCGGTTGGCGAACTTGATGACGACTCCGCAGACGAATCGACGCTTTGTTCCTGGCTTGCGTCATGATTCGACGAGTTCTGCGAAGAATCCCGAGTTTCGCCATCCTGTGCGCCGGCCTGCGATTCCGAAAAATCGGGAACATCGCCCTGGGAGCTCTTCTTGCCAGGGGCGTCACTCGAAGAAGAATCACCTGTGTCGCCGTCGGCATCATTGTCGGACGAGGGATCGGCATCTTCGTTGCCGCCGTCCGATTCGTCGCGATCGGGGTCGTCGTTCGGGGCATCATCACGGCCTTCACCCGAGCCACCATCCGAACCCTGACCGGACTCGCCATCGGAGGTATCCTCTTGGCCGCCCTGCTCGTCCGCGTCATCTTCGCCCGTCTCCGAAGTCGCGCCCGCTCCGTCCTGATTGTCGCTCTGATTGGGGTCGTCGCCCTCTTCGGTGCGATCAGCCTCGTCGGGATCGTCGGTGCGCTCGGGCTCGGTCAGGTTCCAAAACCCATGGCTATCGCGCACGAACAACGGCTCCGATTCGTTAAGCAGCTCCGCCAGGCGCAGCTCGTCGCGCGAAAGCGGCGGCACGACATCGGCGTCGCGCAAACGTTCGATCAGGCGGTAAACTTGCGCGGGCGTCAGCGCGTCAACCGCACTGCGCAGCTGCTTCAGAAGCGCGTTGCGCTGCGCGTCATTGGAACACGCGAAACGCGCGCCGCACATTTCCATGGCTATGGCCTCGACGCAGATATCACATGCGTATGACCAGTTCAGTGGGTGCTCGCGGCGCGTTTCGAACGGCTGCCTGAACACGCAATGCAAGATAAGGTGAAGGAAGTCGCGCGTCATCTCGTTGGGGTCGTTGCGGAAACGCGAGACCACCCCGCGCGGGCTGAAGAACAACCGAGCTCCGTCGGTACCCACCGTTCCTTCGAAATCGTCGGAAACGACGGGCAACTTCCAAAACGCCGAGTCCAGATAACGAAACGCCATCATAAGCATGGTGCGGCATTCGGAAAGGATGCGTGTGGCCAGGTCCTCAACCACCGCTTGACGCTGTTTTTCTTCGGGGGTTTGATCAGGCGACATGCCGTCGGAGCCCGAAACCACTACGGGAACCGCGCCCGAGGGCATGGCCTGCACGATGGCGGCAACCGCCGAACGAGCGTTGCGCGCAGCTTTGTCGCGAGCGTCGCGTTCGCGCGCAGCAGCAGAAGCATTAGCGGCGACATTCTTACGCGCGGCAGCGGAAGCCCCTGCGGCGGCGGCAGAAGCAGGCGCGCCGAATCCAGCGGCACCCTTATGACCGTTGCAACCCATATAACGCACCCCCTTTAAGATCGCGTTTGTTGGGACTATGAAACCACAGGCTACAGCGTGAAATCGGCACGATGGCCGAAACGCGCATGTTTTATATCCAGCAACAGCGCCGAAGCCGCCACGTTGCCCCAGCTTGCAGCTGCATCGGACAGGCGCGTGATGTTTCCCTCGTGGATGAACCCCAAGTCAACAAGCGATCGGAACAACGTGCGCTCGTCGACCTTGGCGAATTCGCGACAGGTTTCCGCCAGGTTCGCAGCTACTTCTTGATAGAAACGCTTCCTCACGCCAGGGGCCAAATACAGCGGATCAAGCAACCGCTCGACCATATAGCGCGAACGGACCAAGCGGTTACGGGAAATGAAAATCGCCTGATCGCACGCATCGGAAAGCCCGCGGGCATCATGCGGGTCGGTTGCAAGCGACCCCCTGATCGCGAACAACCCATTCACGTCCTGCGGCGGACGCACCACAACCGATTGCTGGCCGCGCCACGCATGCTTCCGCTCGATCTCGACCACCTGGCACGGCTCCGCCAGCGCGAACGATGCGATTCCCGCACGCCGCAGCGTGCGTGGAATGAATAATCGGTCGATGCCCCATGCACCCGCAAACGCATACGGCGCCATCTCAACCGTTCCTTCAGGCAGCGAGACATCGCGATCGGCGCCCGCACGAACGATCACGCGAACGTTTTCGCCATCTTCGCCAGGCAAACGCTCGCACAGAAGGCCGTCGTGAACGAAGAAGCGCTCATTCCCTTCGGCCACCTGACACGAGCGCAAGGTCAACCGCGAGGCGTCGGCACCGCTTTCCACCACACCGAACGCGCGCTCGCCCAGCCTTGCCAAAGCCCGCGGGATCCGAACCGCCTTAAGGGGCGCGCCGCAAAAGGCGCGCTCGCCAATCTCCTCAACCGTATCGGGCAGCTCAATCGCAAAAAGCGCCGCGCATTCCGCGAACGCGCGCTTGCCAACGATCTTCACTCCTTCTGGCAACGAAACCCTCTGCACGAAGGCGTTCTTAGAAAACGCCCGCGGGCCAATCGAGCGCGTCCCTGGAAGAACGCGATATCCCGCCAAGGTCAACGCCGAGGCGTCGATCAGTTCCAACGCAACCAGCTGCGATTCAGGCGAACCGAAACCCGCGTCGGCACCCTTGTCGCAAGCGTCCTTCGTCCCGTCGGGCACGCGACGGTACAGAACGCCCGCGTCGTCTGCGAACACGAACGCCATGACGGCACCGACATCGCCCTCACCCGCAACATGACCTTCTGAAACACGCGTATCGAACGTCACCCGCACGCCCATCTCGCGAACCGTTGCGGGAATGCTCAGGTGCACCAAGCTGCGACAATGCGCGAACGCCTCGTCGCCGATGCTTTCAAGACCACGCGAAAGCTCGACATCCCGCAGGTCATCGCACCGCGAGAACGCCCGCGAGCCAATCGATCGCACGCTTTCCGGCACTTCCAAACGAATGAGGCCCGAACCTGCAAACGCCGAAGCCCCAATCTGAACAAGCGAATCGGGAAGGTTCGCCGATTTCAGCTCGACGTCGTCCGCGAACGCCTTGCGGGCGATCCCTTCGCACCCGTCCGCCACATCACAAACCGAGCGATGGACCACGACAGAAAGCAGCTTCTTGCCATCGCGGCTATACAAGCACGTCCCATCGGTGCCAAGCCACGGGTTGTCCGCGTCGATCGCGAACTCGCGCAAAACGGGCGCCCACCTGTCGGGAGCCGCGAACCGCCGTGCCTTCGCGCCCAGCATCACGCGCTTCGGCAAAAACGACGAAAGGAAATCCTCCGAGAACGAAATCGCCGCGCCGGGCAGAACAACATCCTCCAGGCGCTCGCAGCCGATGAGCCACGACGGGTCGCCGTCCTTAAGTCCCGTCGGAAATCGAAGCCTGCGCAAATCAATGCAGTTCACGAACGCGCCGGCACCGATGCGCACAACGCTTGAAGGAAGATCGATCTCGCGCACGCGGAGCAATCCCGCGAAAGCACCATCGCCGATTTCCGTCACCATCAGGCCGTCAATGCGCTCGGGAACAACCAGCACGCGATCGTCGCTTTCGCAACGCACGATGCGCGCGCGTCGATGCGGAAGCTCGATGCAACGAAAGCTCGCCATTCCCCTTCTCTTTCTGCGCAAAACGAAGAAGTCTACCAATCTGGTGGACTTCTTTTGGGATACAATAACCGCGATCTATCGTAACGCCAACCACGCGATTGGCTCGCGGCGCTTGGCAAGCAACTTATACGTCGAAAGGAACCTCATGCCTCGCATCCATTGTCTCAACAACATCTCGAAGAAGGGCACCGATAAGCTGCCCGGCAACTACAGCCTGGTCGACACGCTGGAGGAAGCCGACGGCGTGCTGGTTCGCAGCATGAAGCTGCACGACACCCAGTTCCCCAAGGACCTGCTGGCCATCGCCCGTGCCGGCGCCGGCGTGAACAACATCCCGCTGGACCGCTGCGCCGACGAGGGCATCGTCGTCTTCAACACCCCGGGCGCCAACGCCAACGCCGTTAAGGAGCTCATCGTCTGCAGCATGCTTCTGGGCAGCCGCGGCATCATCGCCGGCAACCAGTGGATCCGCGACAACGCCGCCGACCCCGACATCGCCAAAACGGTCGAAAAGGCGAAGAAGCAGTTCGCTGGCCGCGAGATCGCTGGCAAGAAGCTGGGCGTCATCGGTTTGGGCGCAATCGGCGCCTTGGTTGCCAATGCCGCTGAAGAGCTGGGCATGGACGTATACGGCTACGACCCCTACGTTTCCGTGAACGCCGCATGGCGCATCTCGGGCACCGTTCATCACGTCACCAACCTCGATGACATCTGCGCGAATTGCGACTACATCACCATTCACGTGCCCGCACTGGAAAGCACCATTGGCATGATCGACGCCCACCAGATCGAGATCATGAAGCCCGACGCCGTGTTGATGAACTTCTCGCGCGACACGCTGGTCGACCAAGACGCCCTAGCAGCCGCTCTGAACAACGACACGCTGGGCTGCTACATCACCGACTTCGTCACCCCGCAGGCCCTTGCCGCGAAGAACTGCATCATCATGCCGCACATCGGCGCATCGACCGCCGAGGCCGAAGAGAACTGCGCGGTTATGGCTGTCGACGAGATCGTCGACTACATCGAGAACGGCAACATCCGCAACTCGGTCAACTTCCCCGCCTGCGACATGGGCCCCGCTCCCGCCGAGGGCAGCCGTGTGGGCGTTCTGCACAAGAACCTTCCCGGCATGATCAACACCATCACCGCCTCCATCACCGAGGAGGGCGTGAACCTGGCCAACATCACCTCGAAGGCTCGCGGCGATTACGCCTACGCTCTGATCGACCTTGATGCCGCTCTCACCGATGCCGCCATCGAGCGCATCGCCGGCGCCGAAGGCATCCTGCGTGTTCGCGTGGTGAAATAAATCCGCTTGCGTTACCGTCGGGCTCGCTTTGACAAAGGCGGGCTCGACGAAAGTTTCTTGCCGCTAATCGAAATACATACTTGATTCGCGGCGATTCGGCGTTAAACTCATAACGATCCATATGGCGCCCGTCGACGTTCTCTCCGTCGGCGGGCCATTTTTATGCCCTGAATCCGAAGAAGCTGCGATCAGTGGCGCGCAACGTCTGTCGCCTAAAAACGAAAGGGCAATTGCTTGACAACAGCCAACGATAGGCGCGCGCCTTGTTATTTTTCTTCGGGGCTGTACGTACCAACGAATTGGCGATCCAGCAGGAACGTCACCGTTGTCCCCTCTCCCAGAACACTCTCGACGTCCATACGCGAATCGGGTCCGAAATACCCCAGGATTCGATCGTGAACGTTCTTGACGGCAATGCCCAAACCGCTCGACGACTCCGGATGCATGATGCCGTCGACGGCTTCCTGCGTCATGCCGACACCGTCATCCACAACGCGAATGACCACTTGGTCGTCCCGAAGCTCGGCCGTGATCAGAACCGTCAGCTTGGCATCGGCCGGGCGGCCGTGCTTCACCGCGTTCTCAACCAAGGGCTGCACGATGAAGGACGGCACCAGCATTTTGCCCACCTCGGGGCAAATGTCCACATCTAGCTGCAACTTGTCTTCGCCAAAGCGGGCAACTTCGAACATGAAGTAGCGCTCGACCTGGGCGATCTCGCGCTCAAGCGGAATAAGGTCCTGACCGTCTTCAAGCGTGGAGCGATAGAACACCGCGAACTCGCGCAGCAACGTGCGCGCCTTCGCGGGATCGGTGCGGATGAACGATGCGATGCAGTTGATGGTGTTGAACAAGAAGTGTGGGTTGATCTGCGCCTGAAGAGCTTTCAGCTCCATACTGGTGGCAAGGCGCGTCTGCTCTTCCAGTGCCACGGCAGCCATCTGAATGCTGATCAGCTCAGCGAAACCATGCGCCATGGATTCCTGCGTTTGGCTGATCTGCTTGGCGCGCTTGTAATAGAACTTCAGCGTGCCCTCGATGGTTCGACCCTGATAAATAGGCATGATAATGGCGGCGTTGATCTCGGTCTCGCCGTCGGGCAAGCCGATTTCCTGACGCGTATACAACACGCGGCGCTTACCGTCGGCGATGGTGTCATGCGTCGACGTTGTGCGGATCGCACGGCCGGGCAACGCCGTGGCATCGCCGAGGCCCGCATAACCCAAAATGGTCTGCTTGTCGGTGATGGCAACGGCAATGGCTGCCGTCGCCGGCAAAAGCAGCTCACACACGCGCTGCGCCGATTCCAGGGTAAGGCCGTCCTTCAGACTGTCGAGCATCTCGCTGGAAAGCTTCAGAACCTCATCAGTCTGCCGAGCGCGCACCGAATCGGGGTCCATCAGCAAGCGGACGAAAACCACCAAGCACAAGGTGAAGATGACGCCCGCCGCCACCATGATGTGAGTCTGACCCTTTTCAGAAAGCATGGCGAACAGCAACGCAAACGCGCTGATGACGGTCGCAATCAGCAGCAGCATCTCTGCGGTGAAGAAACGCGGAAGGTCGTGATGGGAGCTACGGATGTTCCTCATGGTTCCACCTAGATCAAAGCAAACTCGTTCACGACGAGCATAACTGCGGCAACGAACAGCATTCCGCTGAAGATAAGACGCAACGTGCGCTCGGGGACACGTTTGGCAAGCAGCGAGCCGATGACCGCGCCCGGAATGGTGCCAACGGAAATGGCGATGCCGGCGATGAAATCGATGTGACCCAGCATGATCTGCGTGATGACACCGGGGATTGCCAGAATGATGATGGCGATAAGCGAAGTGCCCGACGCGTACAGCATGGGGATGCCAAGAATGCCCAGCATCATGGGAATCATGATGAAGCCGCCGCCTACACCAACATATCCTGATGCCAGACCAGCAACCAGGCCGATAAGCGCACCCTGAAGAAGCTGCTTGCCCGACAGCTCAGGGCACGGCGGGACAGCGGGAACCGTCTGCGCTTTGTCGGCTACCGCATCAGCCGCGCCGCCTGCCTTCACGGAACCCGCCGCTACGCCTTCAGCTGCCGGTTTCTTCTTTGGCTTGACGGCCTTGCGAAGCATATTGAACGCAGAGTAGGCGATGATGATGGCCGCAACCACCATGATCAGCCACGCCGGCGAGATGTTCGCCAAGCGAACGCCCAGCGTAGAGGTGCAGGCGCCCGCGATTCCCATGGCAAGGCCCAGCTTGGGGATGCACGTTTTCTCGCGAAGATGCGTGATGAGGCCTGACACCGATGTGGGAATGATGGCGAACAGCGACGTAGCCGTGGAGACAACTGCCGAAAGGCCGAATACCAAACGGAACAGCGGAATCATCACCGTTCCGCCGCCAACGCCGAGCATTCCGGAAAGTACGCCCACGCCAACACCCGCAATGGCGATAAGCACAAAAGCGCCGATTGAAAACATGCTGAAGGATCCTATCTCGTCTGACTCTCACGGAGATGGTACTACAAAAGAGCCCACGGGCAGCAAGATGCCCGTGGGCTCGAAAAACGCGCATGATGGCGTGGTCTTTTGAGTGGCCGCCGAGCCTAACGCCTCTCCATCAGCAAACGATCAGCTTCCCAACCGCCGTTCGAGGCCGGCTCAACACGCGTCCAACGCCGATTAGTCGCCCAGATTCAAATTGATCTCGCTGGTCTGGCCCGGATCAACCGCCGCATACGCCGAGTTCGATGCGCCCAGCGCCTCATCGTAGCCACGCAGGAACGCACGCTTCAACACCTCATCGTTCTCGATGCGCATCATCAGTTCGGGCCACACATGCTGGAACTCGAAGTATTTCGAGCAATTATGCTGCGCGTATGCCTCGGCGTCGTTTCGGGCCGCCTTCGCCGCTTTGCGATACGCCTTCTTATCGGGGCGCGCGAAGCTGCGCAACAACGCTGTGATGCGAATGCGCCTTCCCACACCGTGCTGCAAAAACGGGCCGGGGTACGGCTCAAGCGATGCCGGTTTCACTTGCAGCAAATCGATTTGCGTGCGGCTGTACTCCATCTTACGGTACTCGTACAGCCAGCGATAAATGTCCTGGCGGAAACGCGTGCCTTCGCTTGTGGAGCGCGGAGGCAGATGACGCATCCACCACTTGTTGTCGAACCAGATATCCGAACCGTACATACGCAGGTCAAGCATGTAATCGAGGTCTTCACCGCGCGTGATCCACGGATCGAACGACAGGCGCTTGAACGCCTCGCGATGCAGCGCCAAGCAGCCGCCGCACACATGGTTGGAGCGCGTCAAGCGCAAACCGTGCATGGCCTTCTCGATCCATTGGTTGAACGCCTTGCCCTGCTGCCAGAAGCGGTTGTACCACTTGTCCTGACTCTTCGACAAATACGAGTTCTCACTGTTCAGGTAATAGCCGGTCTTCACCAGGATGGGCACGCCGTTTCGCGTGAGCTTGCCCAAACCGTATACGGCCTTCGTGACGAAATCGGGATCTTCCACCACGGCGTCGTCGTCAAGGAAAATGCACGAGTCAAAGCCCAACGCGCCCGCCAGAACCAAACCCAGGTTGCGCATGGGCGCGTACCCGAAAAGGCCCACTTCGCGCGAAAGCTTGCCAATGCCCAACTGCACCATGCGCTGCTGAACAAGCGTCAGCTCGTCGGCGCCGATAACAGTGATGTCCAAATCGGGAAAGGAATCGGCCGTTGCGCGAACCTTGGCCGCAGCTTTCTGCTCGACCCCGGGATCGCTTACAACCAAGATCAGGATCTGACCGACATGGTTGACGCTCTGCAGCGACTCAAGACAACGCGGAAGCTCGCCCGGCTGGGAGAGCGGGGTCATGTGGTCGTACACGTTGATGACGCTGGCGCCGGGTGCTTTGCCGCGGCGACCGGAAATGAAAGTTGGGATGATGATCACTGGATTCATATGCTGCCCTTGTTCTTCGTCGCATCCAGTAGTTACCTATCCATTTTACCGCTTGCGGCGTCCGCCCTTGCCCACGGCTTTGCGCTTGTCCGACACCTTCTCGCCACGCATGCGCCGAGCCTCTTCGCGACGCTTGCCAACCTGCGCGCTCTCTTGCTTAAGCGCCTGATAGGAAGCAAATCGCTCGGATGAGATCTCGCCCGACTCCACAGCCGCGCGCACCGCACAGCCCGGCTCGTCCTGATGGCGGCAATCACGGAATCTGCACTGGCTGGCGAATTCCTCCACGTCAGCGAAGGCGGCCTCGATGCCCGCCTCAGCATCCCACAGGCCCAAACCGCGGATGCCGGGCATGTCCACCACGCATCCGCCGCCCGGCAGATCGACGATAGCGCGGCTCACCGTGGTGTGACGACCCTTGCCGTCGCCTTCGCGAACCTCGCCGACAGCACGCACGTCGTCGCCCGCCAGCAGGTTCACCAAACTGCTTTTGCCCACACCGCTCTTGCCGATAAGAACAGCCATGCGATCGGGTTTCGCCAGGTCACGCACGCGCTCGATGGAATCGGCGTCCTCTCGCGAGATCACCAGAACGCCGGTGTCCACGCCGGCCAAATCACTCGCGCGCCTCTGAGCCTCGCGCACCTGCTCCTCATTCGCCAAGTCGGCCTTGGTCAAGACCACCACAACGTCGGCACCTGTTTCATGTGCCAGGACCAGTTCGCGCTCAAGGCGTTTGAAATTCACGCCGTCCACAGGCTCGGCAACCAACACTACATCGAAGTTCGCAGCCAGCACCTGCGGCAACGTCCTTTCGGTGGGGTCTTTGCGAACCAAACGGCAGCGCCGCGGCTCGACGGCCACGATCTGCCCTTTATCATGAGTTTCGGGAAACTCCACCTGCACGATGTCGCCGATAACAGCACGCGATTCGTCACTTTTCTTCAAAGCAGTGGCATGCTCGCACCTGACAAGCGCTCCGTCTTCTTGTTTGACCAGCGGATACCCGCGATCCAGCTTAACAACGCGACCCTTCATGGCTACCTCATGCGCTCGCGGAGAATTTGGAATGCGACAACCATGCCGGCGCCCAACAACATAAGGAACATGCCCGGCAGAAACTCCCTGATATCGAAGGCATCGTCATACTTCACGCCAGGGTTGGTCACCTCCAGCGTTCCGACGTGAATGTCGGCCAGACCCTCGTGCTCGTTACAGGCCTGGCGATAAACACCGCGCACCTGCACACGCGATCCTTTAACGCCATAGCGTCCGTACGCGTCGATCTTCGACGCCAGCGATTCGGACACGAGGCACGAAATCGAGCTGGAATCGTTCTGAGCTTCGTCTTCAACCGTGATCCAGTAGAAATTCTTCTTACCAGCCGACAGGCAATCGCCCACAACTTCGCCGGTTACCTGCACCGTTCGGCCATCATAGATACCCGCCTCGTCGGCAAGCGACGCGATAGAGGTGTCGTAGATGAACGAATTATCGGCGCTCTGCGCGGGATCGACCAGGTTCTTCTCGTCGTTGTCGACGGAAGTAGCGCCCACATGACCATCGTCAATCGCTTTTTCAGCCGGGTTCTCGGCACTGCCAGACCCGCTGCTCTTGCCCTCGTGGGCCTCAGCTGCAGCCTGTTGCGCCTCACGAGCAGCGGCATCGATGGTTTCTGTAGTCACCACATCAGAATTCACATTCGCCAAATCCGCCAGAGCCGACTGGCTCTCATTTCCGGCGCCGTCCTCGGAACCAGCAGCTACTCTTGCTGCCTCGTTTTCAGCCCATGCGTCGTCTTGCTTCGAGGTCAAAGCCGACACCAAGAAGAAAACAAGCGACAGGCACACAGCCGCTACCAGGGCGGCTTTTGCCACGAACAGACGTTTCTCGGCAGCCGTAAGGTTTTCGAAATCGCCGAAACTCATAAGCGATCCCTCCTGCGGCGTTCGGCTGCGCGCACGCTGGCCCACTCGGAAACCTTGTTCGGAGTAAGCGATGCGACGATCTGCGCGATAAGCGCAAGCAGCGTCAGAAACTCAAGACGGCCCGCCCACATCTCGAAAATGAAGAGCAACTCAAGCGAAGCCGGCATGCCAGGCGCCACAACGCCCGAGGTCAAACCGCCGTTCGAAGCCATCGAGATCGAGTCGAAGATCGCCTGCGACGCCTCATATCCATGCGCAATGGCAACTAGCGCGCCGATGATGTACGTGATTGCGTACAGCGAGGCAACGGTCATGGCCTCGCGAATCAAGGCCGAAGTAACCGGGCGCCTGCCCAGATGGTAATAAGAAACAACAACGCGCGCCGAGTCGGGCGCCAAGGTGGACTTCACCTCCATAAGAATGGACTTCGCAATCAGCGCGATGCGCTGGATCTTGATACCGCCCGAGGTGGAACCCGACATGCCGCCGATCGCCATCAACACGGCCAACGTAAGAAAGGCGCCCGACGAAATCATATCGGTGAGCTGCGACGGGGAGACCACCATGAAGCCGACGGTCGAGAAGCCCGAAATGACCATGTAGACGCTTCTTCTAAGCAGCGCGGGCAAGTCGGACATGCTCATACCGGCGACCGCAGCCGACACGTACACCAAGACAATGGCGATCAGCCAAATGCACATAGTCTTGACCTCGGTGTCCCTGAACACCTCGCGCACGTTGCCGCGAAGCACCTCGGAGTGAAGCGTGAACGGAAGAACGCCCATGAACACCAAAATCATAATCATCAGCTCGAGGGGGAACGAGTGGTAGTACATAATGCTCTGATTCATGGGTGTGAAACCACCCGTCATGAAGCTTGAGATAGACAGCCACAACGAATGAAGGAACGCACGGTCGGCCTGCATCCCTTTGCTCAGGCAGATCACAGCAAAGAGCACCGTGAAAACCAGGATGAACGACGCGGCCACACGCGCAATAAAGCGAGTTGAGCCAACGACGTTCGGTAGAACGTGCTCGCTGCGACCTTCAGACGTGAACAAACCCTGGCCGCCACCGCGACCGAACAGGCCCAGCGACACGCCAACGACGATGAGTCCCAAACCTCCGATGGCATGCATGACGAAACGCCACATGTTGTCTGCGTTGGAAAGGTGATCGAGGTCGATAACGACGCTGGCGCCGGTGGTGGTCAGACCCGACACCGATTCGAACAGGGCGTCCAAGTAAGTTGCGTAATGCCCCGACAAGAACAGGGGGACCGCGGCAAAATACGCCAGAACGATCCATGCCAGACCAACGACGGCGATCGCTTGCTGACGCGTAAGCGAGCCAGGTTGAATACGGCAGAAACGAAGCGCCGACCCCGAAACGAAAGTGATGCCCATTGCCAACAGATAGCGCGACGCGGCGCTCCACTCGTGATAGACGATGGCGGTGGCGAAGGGAATAGTAAGGGCAATGGTTGAAAACAAGATCAGCATGCCCAGGTAATGTCCGATCACCCGGACGTCGTTAGCCGAAAAGCGTTGCCACATGGCTAGCCAACCAACGACACGATTCGAACAGCCGCGATGATAAGCCACAAAAGCACCAGGAACACAAGCACTGAAAGGATGAGCGCCGTGTAGCCCAAGGCTGCGTCCTTGATGTCCTCTATCGGGTTGTTCTTCGTCTTTCCCATGACGCGTATTATACCCATTCGCGCAGGCAGGTGCAGAAAAGCAAGAAGCCCTCCCGATTTAATCGGAAAGGCTTCTTGAACTGGTGCCGAATGGCTGCAAAGAGGCGCTATCGCACGTCTGTCTCAATGCATCTCTGCGGGTTACCCCTTGCGCCTACGAACAGCAAGCAAGCTGACGAATGCCGCAACCACTGCCGCGATGATAGCAGCCATGCCGTAGATGCCGGTCGTATCACCAGTCTGAACCAGACCGGAATTAGCGTCGTTGCCGTTGAAAACGCCCTGATCCTTCGACTGATCATCGGGCGTCAGGCTATCAGGCGCTGCAGTGACCGTCAGGGTTCCAATGCTCTCGCTTTCAAGCTTGTAGTTGGACTCCTTGGCAGTTCCCGTCCACTCGATGGCGTACGTATTCTCGCTTGCGCCCACATTGGTTTGGCTGCCGGTTACCTTCAAGTTGGCGGTTTCGCCCTCAAGAAGGCCCTCGATCTTGCCAGGCGCGGCAAGGGCGGTACCGTCATACACCTTGGTTGCCGACTCGGTGGTCACCGAATACGGAGCGGGCTCGATGACGATGGAGCCGTCCTCGACCTCAAACGCGACATTGGCGAAATTGGGGTTGGTGTTGGAAAACTGCGAGGCATTAAGACCCATGCGGTGCGTGCCCGTGTCGGTACCCTTGGCAACGGCGGAAGCGTCGAACCTGACGTTGTTTTCGGTGTAAAGGTCATTGTCGGCGGAGAGGAATTCGTAGCCCTCGACTCTCTGCTCCTTGCCGTTGTAGTTCAAGATTGAGGTTTTGCCCTTCAACTTGACGGTCACCTTAGTCTCGAGCGGCTTCACCTTAAGAGTGCCCTTGACTATTTCGATCCGATAATTCTCGGCGTTGGTGTTGTCTTTCAGACGGTAGGTGAACTCATTGTAACTGGAGCCTGCCTGGGTCTGGGAGCCAGTGATGTCGTAGATCGCGCCCTCGTCACCGACGAAGCCGTCGCCCGTTACAGACACGTCAGTCTGGGCGTTCTTGACGAGGGGCAAGCCTTCGTAGGTCTTCTCGGCGCCGGCAGAGGTAAGCGTCAGCAAGCGCTGGCCGATGATGAGATGCTCGGGCTCCTCGCTGAATGCATACTGGCCCTCGCCGTAGTTCGAGCTCCTCGCGCGCAGATAGACCCACTTGCTGTCGCTCCAATTCGTGGCGGTGATGTCAGACGGGTTGGACGTCCAGTTCTTACCGTCGACGCTGTATTCCACATCCAACGCATGGTTGTACTCATCTGTCGCAGTCGCGGTCCCGGCCACGTGGATCTTGCCGTCATACTTCGTTTGCAGGTTGTTTAACGTCCAAGAGACCTTGCTCTCGTCAATGTCACCACTGGTGATTTCAAGCCAGCCGTCCTCCACCACGAACTCGACGTTGGTGAAGTTCGGGTTGACGTTGAAGAACTTATCCGCAGAGAGGCCCATCGGATAGATTCCCACGTCAGTGCCCTTGGCCTCGGCGACGCCGGAAAACCTGAAGTCGTTTTCGGTGTAAAGAGCATTGTCTGCGGAGAGGAACTCGTAGCCCTCGACTCTCTGCTCCTTGCCGTTGTAGTCCAAGATTGAGGATTTGCCCTTCAACTTGACGACAGCCGTTGCGGGCATGATAACCAGCTCGCCGGCGTGCGCGGTCACGTCGAACTGTGTGGTGACGTCGTTGCCGTCAGGGTCGGTGACCACCGCGGTGCCCTCGACGGTGCCCTTGTGGGTGCCGGCGTCGGTGCCCTTGGCGGTCGCGGTCAGGCCGGAGACGGTGTACTTCACGCCGTCGAACTCGAAGACGTCGGACTCGAACCCAGACACCGATTGCTCCTGACCGCTGTAGGGGGCGGTGCCGGACTTGGCCTGCATCTCGATTGCGTACTTCTCGGCACGGTTGGTAACGGTGAGCCGGCCCTTCTCGTAAGTGACGTTGTAATTCCCCTTGAGGTTAGTGCCCTCGAGCGCAGTCGCAGACACGATGGCGCTATAGCTGGAACCGACCAGGGTCTGGGAACCGGAGTAGGTGCACCTCTCGACGCCCTCGCCCACGGCGAAGAAGCCCGCGGCCACCTCGAATTCAGACGCGGTGAGCGCGGAGCCGTCGTAAGGTTTCTCGGCATCGACCGGCTTAAGCGTGACGTCGCGCTTGGCTATCTCAATGTTCGCAGAGGCTTCCAAGGTCGTGGTCTGATCCTGGACGGCCACGTCAACCTTCACCTTAACCGAATACGTACCTGCATCTTTGTACTTGGGTGCGACATCGCTCCACGTTTTACCGCCATCGGTACTGTACTGAACTGCGCCTTGCTTGATGAATTTCTTAGCCTGGTCCTGATACTGCTGAGCAAGATCGCTTCCCTTGTTGATGGCGACATCGACAGACGCAAGGCCATGCTCTTTGCCATCATAAGTGTCTTTATAGCCGGTTACATCTAGGCTTGCCCACAGCGCGCCAAGGGTGTAAGTCTTAGCGCCGTCGTAAATATAGGTAACGGTGTCGCCGGCTTCCCTGATGGCGGCAGGCTGATCTCCACGTTCCTTGTCAAGCCAACCAATGAATACTTTGCCCGCGGCAGTAGGCTTAGCATCAGTCACCTGAACGGTGTCACCCTTTGCAAAACCATAGTTGTAGTACCACTTCAGATTTTCAGCGCGAACAGTGTTAGCAGGAGCATCCCATGTCGCACTTGAGTCGGCAAGATAGTAGCCAACTTTGCCCTGCTTCGCTGTATAGTAGAGCGTCACTTCCTTCGTAACGTCCCTCTCAACGACTACCGAAGATGGAACCGCCTCAACGTAGGTATACCCCTTGATCGAAATCTTATAGCTCGAAATATCGAATTCCTCGCCCGTCACCTTTGCAGTAACGGCCTCATCTTCTGAAATAGTATCTTTGGTTTCGACATCTTTGTAATGGAACTTAATAGAACCAAAGCCGACCTTATCAAGATCGACGTAGCCATCAAGATGCCAAGTAGGGTTGTTCGAATTGTCATAATCGACAGCACCCGAAACCATCTTCAATCCAGTTGGCTGATTTTCCATCGACCACTCAATGTCTTCCAGATTGATGTTGTTAACGCCATGCAGATCGACATTGCCGGGATCTTTAAGAGCGGAAACGACCTTGTTATAGTCGTCGCTGGAAGTGTCGTATTTCGTTGATGAACCTTGGGCGGGATTAGTTATGCCTTCAACCCAAACACGTCCGATGGTGTACCAACCGTTGTCATTAACCTTCAGCGTAAGGCCCTTGGTATTACCCACGACCTTTGTATAGAGGTAAACGTAATAACCGCCATTAGATTCGTCGCGCTTGGTTTCAGATGCAGGAGTCGCGTCCTTCGACGCAGCCTCGGTCGACGCGCTTTCCTTGCCGCTTGGCTGGTCATCGCTAGACGCAGGCGCGGGCACCTCGTCCCTCGAAGCAGCGCCGGACGCGTTTTCCTTCGACACCGGTGCCACGGCGTTATCCGCAGCGACATCGACTTCGGCCTTCGAGTCAGTCGCAACGTCGCTATCGGACACAGCAACCTGCTGCACAGGCGCCGCACTCGCCGGTGTTTGATCTTGCGCGTAAACCGCACTTGTTGTCGCTTGGGTTTCAACGGCCTTAGACTGCTGATCTGCAGCGGAATCAGCGAACGAAACCGCCGGTGTACCCAAGCCCAAAAGAGCAATAGACAGCGTGACCGCCAGCGCTTTGCGCTTCAGTGACCATTCATGCTTAGCATGGCGCGTTGCCGCGATTTTTGATTTTTCTCTCGTCATGATTTCACCCATACTCGACGCGTATCAAAAAACCAATCTATTAATACGCAACCCCATCGAAAAGCGTGGACGTTTCCTCAACGAATCGCTTGTGTCCAACACCTCGTGTTCGCTATTTAGGTGTTGACCAGCTACCGATTCTAACCTTGATCTCACTATATCCATCTTTTTTTGAAAATAACTTTCCGACTATTTTTTCTTTTAACGTCAACCCCCCCCCTTTATAAATCGCGGCATCATTCCAAGAACGCAACAAAAGAAAGGCTCCGACGTTTTGAACTGCACCCCAAAATGCAAAGGATCCCGTTTCCTAAACATCAAAAGAGGTGAATCAGGCAGCTCGACCGAGTCTGCAGGCGGACAGCATCTCACAGCGCCCCACAGGATCGGGGGCTTCTCCGCTACCGACTTGCACCCTTGCCAGGGCGCCCATGTTTGGGACCACCCCGACAAACAATTACATTATGAAAACAATCGCAGCATTAATTAGATCTTTAGGATTATCGGGAATTGCGTTAAAATAGCGTCAAGCGCTTTCCAATGCTGGAGGGCGCTTTTCTATTCTAGGCTTTCGCGTTTCGCAAGCGCGGCTTTAAACCAGTCGGCAAACCAATTCGCACCGTCCTCAGTAAAAAGAATCGCATGGCCTTTGCCGGGCCTCTCCGCCCACCTTATGCCTTTCGCCGCGCCCAATTCCGTCGGCACGGAATTCTTATACTCACCGTTCTCCACACTCAGAAAACCACCGCGTTCGAGAAGGCGCACCGCAACGAACATACGCACTCTCTTCGAATCGGGGCTTGCTTCCGCCGCGGCAGTCGCACCCAAATCGACAATCGCACACGCACTGAAGTCCGAAGTAGCCCCGCTTTCGCGAAGAAAATGCAACTCCCAATGTCCCAGGCCTTCTTCCACGTCATCGCCGTTAAGCCGCCCGTCGCACACCGCATCGCCCATCCCGACTAAGCCGTCTTTGCCGGGCTCTTCGGTTTGAGCAGCAACCCAAGAGGGATCGAGAGGAATTCCACTTGCGCGTTTAAAAAGCCAGAAGGCCTCGTCTTGGTGCAGAATCCCTTCGGTCCGCGTATCGCCGCAAAAGCTATTGGGCGCCTCGGTTTCCCCCTCATCGGGGCAGCCGAACAACCCCCTTATCGACTCCATCACGGCCTCTTCGCCAATCAGACCGCTCTTTGCGCCGTGACCAACACGGTTCCTTATCTTCGAAGTTTTGTCCAAACGTCTCGCCAAACTCCGCCACCAAGAAGCATTAAGGCAATCGATACCGCCTCGCCCACAGAAGGCGCAGTCGCCGTTGACGGCATCTTCGCTTGACGCCATGCGCACCCTCAACCCTATCGAATAGGCAGCTTCCTTTAAATAGATCGGATATTGACCGAGATTCAAATGGTCTCTTTTCAGAATATCCCGTTCCTTGAACCATTCCAGCTGGCCAACCAAGCTCTTCAAAGGCGGAAACAACCGCTCGGCAAGATATTTTTCAGCGGCCTTGTAAAACATCACAAGAACGAACGACCAATCCATCCGGACGGCATCGCAATTACCGCAAGCATTATCGGGGCTTCTGCCGACCCAAGCGGCGACACCGCACGCATTATCAGCCGATGGGGACCAACCCTCCGAAAATCCGGCCGTGCGGCCAGCATCATCGCAAACCTTGTCAAGGCCGAACAAGTAAAACAAGGCGATACCCTGCTTCAAGTACTGTGCGGCCATATCGCAACCCGCGAACACCTCGTCAATCTCTGCTTCGTCACGAAAACCAAAGTAACGCTCGCATTGCTCATCACTAAGAAACATCATCGAGCCTTGAGGTAGGCGCGCAACGACCTGCTGAACATTACGCACGAAAACATCGGGCTTGATGGCGTCGAGGTCGTCACGTTCGTCGATGGCCGCGGCAGCGTCCTGGCTCGCAGCTTGCCCGCCGCCGAATGCTTCATCGCCAGATATCGCGTCATCGGTCCCAGCGCAAACAGCCATGCTTGGTCTGTCGGCTTCGTCTCCATCCGCCGCATCGGCGATCTTGATCGAACCCGCGCTTTTGGAGCCGCCTGCCAATACATCAATCATGCCGGGAATAGAATCTGCACGCGGAACCAAGTCGCGCGCCCGACGCAAACTTTCGTCGTCGTCGCAGCCACTTTCTTGCCACTTCGCCCAAGCGTCAACCCATGCGGTATCGAGATGACAACGCAAAACGTCAAGGGGCTCTTCGCCATTCCCTGCCCATGCATCATAATCGCCAATAACGTACAGGCGACGCTTCGCCCTGCTCACAGCAACGTTAACCATGTTCGAGTCAACAAAATCGCTGTTCTTTTTGCCGCCGCCAAGAACAAAAACCACTTCGTCGGCCTCTTTGCCCTGAAAGGTGTGAATCGTCCCGATGTTAGACCTTTTAAACTTCTCCCAAGCGGCCGTATCAACGCTTTCTGGGCGCTTCGCCCTAAGCTCGCTACACACTTTTCTGAATGGCGTGATAACAAAGATGCTTGGCAGAGAGCTGGCATCGCAAGATCCGAACGCACGAGTCACTATCTCCAAAGCCTTTTCAACTTGCTTGGGGGCAATACGGTCGTGGCCTACGCCCTCGATGTTTATCCAACGGGAAGCGGGATAAACATACGTCGACAAAGGGCGCTTTGTTTCATTGACCATAAGCCCGTCATAAGAAATCTCGTTGCAGACATCGAACATGGGCGATTCGCAACGGCGATGCACAACCAGCGGGCAACCAAGCCAAACCCCGTTTTCGTTTTCATGGCCAACCGGATTTTGAGAATCTGCGACCGATTGCACCGATGCGTGCTCGTTCCCCGCTTCGCCATAAAACCGGTCAGGCCAATTGCTTCGCAGTGGGGACAAAATCGGATTCGTTATGGGGCGAAGTTGCAGCGGGTCACCAACAATAAGAGCGCGCCTGCTTCGCGCCATCACGCCCAACGCGCAATAAGGCTCGGCCTGGCCAGCCTCATCGATCACCAACAGACCAATGGGCGGCTTGTCAAACCTGCCTATCTCCTCGGTCCGAAACGCTCTACTTGCCGAGGCGAGCGTCGTAAACACAACAGGCACGAGCAGATTCAATGTTTGGAAAAGAGCGGGCTCTATGGCCCCCTTATCGTCTGGCTCGTATTTGATTTTGCCGCCATCAACAGATGTCGCCCTTCCGCCATGCAGGGCGTATAAATTCCAAAGGTTAGACATGAACTTCCGGCTTTGCAAAAGAGCTTCACGCGTATACTGCAGTGCCCAATAGAAAAGCTCGTTTCGGGCGGAATGGAGCTCTCTACCACTTGCCGGGTTGAACAAATGAGCACTCTCCTTCAGCTGGTCGTTGTCTCCCAGCAAATCGAAGACGAATTCTCCCCAACCGCCAGAAGGCACGCCTTCGGCCACCGATGCGGCTATCCCCAAACGGCTCTCCTCTTCCCTCAAGCGGCTTTCTTCGAATCGACAAGCCGAAAGGAGGTCTTTCGCCTCCCTCTCCTTGGCACGCAAGGCATTTAGCTTTTCTAGGCAGTTCGTCCCGCGCGATAACTGCTCCTCTAAATCGGCGGCAACCTTATCGACGGGATCTTCATCAGAAGCGGCGCCTTTGCCGAAAAGACCCTTAAGCGACAAAGCAAAACCATGAAAACCAGCAGAGGCTTTCTTTTTTTCAACAAGCCTCTCGTCGATGCGCTCAACCGTTGCACGCAAATCAGCGACAACGTCTGCATCCGAAACGTTCAAAGACCTATAAGAAACATCGTTTTCACGCAAGAAGTCACGCGCCGCTTGCGTTTGCTCGCCCATCTTCTTAGCAATGTCCTCATGATGCGCTTTCGCGTCGATAATCTTCGCGCGAGCCTCCGCCAACCGGCGTCGGTTTTCTTCCTTAGCCGCCAGGCAGCCGTAAATATCGTTGACCTTTTTCAGTTGCTGCTCGAAATTTTTCTTTGCGCGAAGAAGCTCTTTGCCCCTATCCTTACGCGACATGTACAGAATGCCCTCTAACACATCGCCGTAGAAGATACTTTCGTTATCCGCTTTTCCCAGGCATGCAGCCAACAGCATCCCAGGGACTGTTTTGCCTGCCTTGTAATCAGCGGCGATTTCCTTTTTCAGACGGGTTTTCGCCTTTTCCCGATCGTTGCCCTTGAGCGCGGCCTCACCTGCGAATTTTCTCAACTGGATATCGGCAGGAAACGAGAAATAAACGTCATCCAAGGTTTCTTTCTCTTTCGGCTTCCCCTTCGAGCCCTTTGCGATGCTCCATTCCACGCTAAAGCCGTCATTCACAGAGGAGTCGAAGAGAAGATCACGGTCGATGCCCTGCAAAAGCTCTTTGGCAACATTAAAAACGGCATTGTTGTTTGCCGAACTAACGACAACGCCTAAGTCGGTTATCCGATCGTCTGCGACGCGATATATTCTTTCATGTCCTTTGAGATAGCCGCCCTTGCCACTGGGAAGCGCAATCTCCTCGAACAGGGCATCGAGGGGGTCTTTCGCACCTATAAGCTGCGACTTCTTTTGGCACTCGAGCAAAATCCTTGCTTTTTCGACGATGTTCGCTGCGACAACGTCCCTCAAAAGCGTTGTCTTGTCCGTGCCCGGAGGCCCGTTCACCGACACGATGTCGTTTGCCGGATACTGTCCGCAAGAGCACTCCCTGCCCACGGAAAGATTCACGGCCGTCTGCTGCATCAGCGAAAGCGAGTATTCGCTAGGCCACTTGCCAAAAGGCATGTTTTTAAAGGAAAGGGTGCGTTCAAAGAAACCCGCAATTCCCTCTTTTTCAGCATCGATGCAAGCGCTGGGAAAAAGATCGAGGGAGACGCTTGGTCGCCGATCCTCATTCAAAGCCGCCATCATGTAGTCTATTGCAACGCCAAAGGCACCATTCTGGATAAGCTCTCCAGCACGGTTTGATCCAAGAGCCTTTTTCATCGAGCGAAGATCATCGATGTAGTAGCGTCGGCAAAGCGGTTTGTCGTTTTGCCGCCAACCGTTCTCGCTCTTGAAATAATAGCAAGCAAGCACAGTTTCGAAGACCTCGGAGACTTTCGCGCTTACCTGTTGCTTCTCACCGTCGTACAGTTGTTCGACGAGGGGGCGCGCTTCTTTTTGCACGATTGCTGCGACATCGCAGAGCCTGCAGTCTGTGCTATCGAAGCCGTGAGCTTCGTCTTCGATTCGCTTGCGGGATTCTTCGTAGCCCTTGTAAAGTTCTTCGGGCGCCGCAAGGCTTGCATTAGCTTTACCCGCCACCCACAAGAGAGGCGAGAGTTCCACGCTTATAAGGGAGCCTTCCCCCGAAAACGAGAGTCGCAGGGCCGCAACGTCTTCCCCTCGCTCCTCGCGGGCTTCCCATTCGTCGTCAGAAGCAGCCTTTTGCCCTTTTGCCACCTTGCGTATTAAATCATTGCTGGAAATCTTCCCCACAAGCAAGTCAACCTGGGCAATGGCTCCCCCTTTCAGCTTTTCCTCAACGGCTGTGAAAATATCGGCGAGCCTGCTTTGGTCGCCCTCCCAACTATGCCATTCGGACCATTGGGAACCCTTCTGGCGCTTCTCGCCCGATGCGAATTCGCTCCATAACGCATCACCTGGCTTCCCAGAGGCTTTGGAAGGAAGCTTATCCTGATTAAAAAAATCCAGAAAGATCCAAAGGTTCAGCAGATCTTCTATTCTGCCCCTTTCGTCTTCGTACGCTTGCACCGGAATCACCATCCGCACTATTCATCTTCGCGGGGGCAAAGATCAAGCCCGTAAACATTTTTCTTCATTGCCTCGACAACATCGACACGCAGCGTTCCCTCGAAAAACCGCGGGCTGCAAAGGTTGTCGTGGAAGGCTTCGCAAGCGTCACCTTCGTGGGGCATGTCGCCCAATATCTCGATCCTAGAAAGCCTCTTCAGTGCCCAACGCACCATGCCCTCGCTCGAAACGCCTGAGATAACGCACACGGAATCGCCGCTCGGCAAGCCAAGATTAGCCTTTTGCTGGTCATTCAACTCATAAACGCGATCGGGAGTGAAAGTTTCGCGCAAGTAGACAACTTCTTTTTTTACCTCCTACGCAACGCACCAAAACATCAACGATATCCACAGAGGGGATGCCCTCCACCATGCTATGCAGGAATTCCTTAGGGCTAGGCTCGTACTCTCCAACCGCATCTTTCGCGGCTTCGGTAACTTCGTCACCGATTTCCATGTTCGAAATTCGATCAACGCGGAAAATGCGGTAATAGATCCTCTTTCCCGACTTCGCCTTATGCGAACGCTTCGCCTTGACAACAAGATAGAGACGGCCATCTTTGCGATCGATCAACAGCGGATGGACTTTCTCGACCCGTTCAGGTTCGGCCTCGGTCACGCGACCATCTGCGCCTTGCTCGAAGCTCTTCTGGTAGTCGAACGAAATGTATCTGCCCTTTTCAATGACCTCGTCGAGGCTATAAGTTTTTTTCCAGAGGTCGGAAAGGCCATAGCCTTTATAGGTTCCGTTTTGAAGCAAAAGCGCTGCATGCTGCCTATCGTAAACGCTCAGAAGGCCAAGCAGAGCATCCTCGATGCATCGGTTTTTCTCCTCGTCTACGTCCTCGCGGCCCATATGCCGATTTTCCTTGTTGTCGGCAACTTCGCAACGCAAGAGCCGTCCGAGATGAAAAACGTCTTCCCCGCTGAGAGGCGCCTCCTGCGCACCGCTAATGATTCTTGTGCGCATATAGTAAGTGCGTTTTGCATTGGGGGCCGTCGACTTCGATTTGACTTCCTCCTTCACTTCCGTACCAGTCGAAAAGCGCAAATAATTGTCAATGACACCTTTATCACCTGGGAAATACCTCTTTAGACCCTCTTTGCTATTGCTTCCAGACGCATCGTCGAAGCCGGCCATCATTTCGTACGCACCGCGGACGCGGTCTATCGAGCTGCGCACGCCCTCGGATTTAATCTCTTTACAACCATAGGCATCCTCCAGAATGGTCTTAACCTGGTTGACGCTTAAATCGTGGCCGTCATCGGTACACTCCTGAAGGATCTTATTGATAAGCAGATCGTAGCTGAACTTATCCTTCGGCTCTTGATTAACATTTGCCTTTCGCTTGGCGGTTGCTTCGTTCTTTTTGCCGGTGCTTTTCATATTTGACCTCGCATAACATATTGCCCAATGGACAAACCGATACTTCTGCGAACGCGAAAATGGGTTTTGAATAGCTGCTTAAAAGATAGCTTATTTGCAAACTGGTTGCTGAAAAGTGATGGAGATATCCGCTACTTTAAAGATATTTTTCTCAAAACAGCGAATGTTAAGAAATGACGTTGTTTGCGTTCACTTTTCCTCACCGCTCACCGATCCCGCTGCAATACTGGCACCATGCGAACCGAGAACGGGAATGCAGGCAGGCAACGGCACCATGCCCCGAAAGGAAGAAATATGAACGAAGAGAGCACAAGGATCCGGAAGCTCGCCCGAGCAAAACTTCAGGCCATAAAGCAGGAAGGGCGGCGGACGACACGGAAATCAGGCAAGGCGAGAGCGGCGGCGGTCGCATGCGCCGCCCTGTTGGCGACGCTCGCGCTAACCACATGCGCGCTTTCACAGCAAGGCGTCGATGCCCCGAAAGGCAACCCGACCGGCGCCGCGCGGCAAGCCGGCCAAGACGGGGAGAGCACCAACGGGGAAACCGCGCCGAGCGAGACCGCAAACGCAGCCTCCGAGGTGCAAGCGTCGTCAAGGGCTTCAGCCAGCGTGTCGGCTTCGCAGGAGGCCACGGCTTCTGCAAGCAGCCCCTCTCCCGCCCCCGCCGCATCCAACGACGCTTCCGCAAGCCGACCCATGCACGAGCATAGCTGGCAGGCCGTAACAGAGCAGAAATGGGTTCCCAACAACGTCTGGGTGCAAGATGCGGCGGCATGGGACGAACAGGTTCAAACGGGTGAAATCATTAAAGCGAGCTGCGGTGCAACTTTTGGTTCAGTCGACGAATGGTTCGCCCATCAAACACGTAATCATTCGTGCTCGTATACGGTAGTTCCAAATTATAAAACCGTCCATCATGATGCTACCGGGCATTATGAAGACCAGGGCCATTATGAGACAGTGACCACAGGCTACGCATGCAGCGGCTGCGGGGCTGCCGAATAGCGCCGCGCAACTGCGGCCCCGCGCGCGTCCGCCGGCGCCAACCCCTGCCACAAAACCGAATTCCACGAAGTGACGCTCTATACCTTCACTTCCCCTTGCCGCCCGACGACTCCGCTGAGACACTGGCGCCATGCGAACGAGAGCAAGCGACATAACGGAAAGAGAGTCGAAATGAGCGAAGAAACCAAGGACACGGAACTTAAAGAGACCCAGGTCATAGAGAACCCGGGAGAGCAAGCGGCAGACGCCGTGCCCGAGCTTGAGAAGGGCCGGAAGGCGCTCTCGAGGAACGCCAAGATCGGCATAGCGGCTACTCCATCGAGTACCTTCCGGTGCTGAAAGCCGGCGGCTCCCTCGTCACCGCCAAAGACGGCGCGGTGAGCGCGGTCGTCGAGGACGGCGCCCTCGCCTCCACTGCGCCGGCGAGCGAAAAGGCCGCCGAAGACGTCACGCAGGACGATCTGAACAACGTGCTCGATGCCGTTAAGAAGGCGGTCGAGAAGGGCGACGACACGCTCAAGGGCGATGCCGGCAAGGACGTGGTGGACAAGGTCGCCGAAGCGGTGAAGGCCACCGGCAAGGTGGACGAATCCAAGGTCGAGGAAGCGAAGAAGGACGCCGAGACCAAGACAAGCGAGCCTTCTTCCGGCGTCGACGCCGGCCAGCCCGCCGCGCCTGCGGGATCGGGCAGCGACAACGGATCGAACGGAGGCGGCTCGGACAAAGCGCCTGCAAGCCAGCCCTCCGGCACCCCCTCGGCAAGCCAGCCCTCCGGCAACGGCGGCAGCAGCCAACCGGAACACGTGCATAACTGGGTTGCGCAGACTGAGCAGCGCTGGGTGCAGGATTCGGCGGCTTGGGACGAACAGTGCCCAACTGACTCTTATATTCAATGTTCATGTGGGCAGCGTTTTGACAACCAAGCTCAATGGAGCCAACACAATAAATCATTGGGCTTCGGACAAGGTCATTCTTATAGCGTGCAAGAGACTTATGGCACCGTGCACCATGAGGCGACCGGGCACTACGAGACCGTCACGACCGGGTACGTATGCAGCGGGTGCGGAGCAGCTAAGTAGCGCCGCAAAGCCAGTGATGTCCGATATCGAGATAGGAGCTTAGCATGTACGTCTACGAGATCGTCTCGCTTTAAGACTCAGATGCAACACGGGAGTCCTTTTGGAACTCCCGTGTTTTTGTTCTGGGCAAAGGCGGAAAAGAGCGGCGGTAGGTACAACTACCGCCCGCTAAAGTCACGTAAGCAAAGAATCGGCTCAGCCAACTTTGCAGGTAAGGAGCTGCCAAGTGCTGACAGTGGACTTGAATTTGCCGTCCTCGTCCCAAATCGAACCGTCATTGGGAATGCACAGTCCGTCAAAGTCGGCCGTTTTTCCGGGGTCGACATCATCGACTCTAGCTACCGCCGTCCCGACTTCATTGCCGTCGGCGTCCATCAGGCGCCAGAGCATTGTGATGTTGGCGTTGTCGCCCGTAGTGTTCTCGACTTTACCGGTAATATCAACCTCTTGGTCGCCTTGTCGATCTTAAGGTCGTTGTAGGTTATCTCATAGCCATTGCCGTAGTCCTTAACGAGGTGGCTGGTTATCGGACCCACCTTGATGGCTCCCGTGGCGAAACCTATCACAACCAGCATGACGAAGGCTAAGACGCCGGCCAGAACCCTTTTGCGGGCGCTGACCTTGCTCTTGGATTTGTTTCCGCCAGCTCATCCTGCCAAGAAGCGCAAATCTCCCACCCTACAGAAAACCCAAAACGCAGGGACTCGGCATCACAATGGTGATAAATCGAGTGGTTATTAACGAAGCAACGGCAAAGACCGTTACTTCGTTAATAGCTATTCAGCGATTCCCTTACGATGGTTGCCATCAGCTGATAAAGCTGTCCTTATCTCCGTAAAAATTTGAGATAAGTGCTGAAAGCGAATCAAACTCAACTACACATGGAAGAAGGCATCGTGAAAACACTCAATCTGAAAGCTCCATCATTTAAGACGATCACTATTTGCGCATTGCAGGCAATCCTCCTTGCTGGATTCGTTTACATATCCGTCCTTTTCTGCGGAACAGACGAACTCTTTATCGGATTCAGCGAGGGGGCGAGCAACGTCCTCCGCCAAAGCTGGGTAGTGCTTATCTTTCTCTTTGCCTTGCCGATCGCCGGAAAGCTCGCGGCGGAATCCGCCGACAACCCTGAGCTCATATACAACCCGCTACTTCGCTGGCCAGTGCGAATAGGCGGCGTGATGATGTCGATAGTCTTCCTCTTCGCTCTGAAGATAAGGTGCCTCCCCTTCCTCGAGCAGGTCAACAACCAAAATTTAGCCATCTGCGCAATAGCCGCCGTGCCCGTTGTGATTTATCTCCTGTACCGCACCGTTCGCGAGTATGTAGAGGATCACAAGCTCTTCAGGAACAAGCCCGTTTTAGACGCATTCTTTAACTGGATCTTCCCCTTCTTTTGCAGCGCGGCAATAGCGCTTGGATTCATCCTCTCCATGCTGATCATCGGAGTCTTCATCATCTACATACTGGCTGTCGTCGTGCGCCGGTATTAAAAACCGAGCCGCTTCAAATCAGCAAATTTCGCACCGAAAGCAACGGTCTGACTCTAGCCAAACCAACATGAAAGGACTCCCATGAAAAACAGGCTTCTTCCAAGCATCACAGCGCTCGCCATCTTCTTGATTGCTGCGATGGGCTTCATATTCCTAATCGTCAAGCTTTTCGACAGCATCAACGCCTTCGAATTGTTCGTGAACGCGCTTATCTTTCTCTTTCAACGCCTCGGCTCGCTCCTGCAACAGATTCTCAGCATGATCACGACCGCTTAACGCCGTTTTTCAAAAAACCAACGAAGATCAAAAAAGCGAAAGGAGGCGGAAAGAATGCAGGGTCAAGATAAGTATGAAATTGTGCGCTTTAGCCCACAACCAAAACGCCGACCGCTCGCAACGGCAAGCAGTTGGCGCAATCTCCTAACCTCCTTCCGCACGATGTCTTCTTTTCACGCAAAAGCGGCACGGTCCATTAGGATCGCGCCGCTTTATTTCGCTCACATCACCCGCACGCCGCCCGGCAGCAACCCACCAAGGGCGAGAGCGCTGCGATCGGGCTCGCGTTATTCGGCAGGAACAGCCGTGCCAAGATCAAGCGGTTTCTCGATCTTGCACAGGTACTTGCCGTCAGCATCCACATCGATCAGCACGTGATCGCGCTCAAGCAATTTGCCGCGCACGATTTGATCGGCAATGCGATCGACCACCTCGCGCTGCACCAAACGACGCAGCGGACGGGCGCCGAATACCGGGTCGTAGCCGTCGATCGCCAGCGTCTCAAGCGCAGCAGACGTGACGTCCAGCGTGACGTGGCGCTCGGCCAAACGCTTGCGCACGTCCTTCAACTGCAGCTCGACGATGGGCTCGATGTTCGAGAGCGTCAAAGCATCGAACGTCACAATATCGTCGATACGGTTCAGGAACTCGGGGCGGAACGTCGAACGCAGCGCCTCGTCGATGGCCTTGTCGCGATGCTCGGCGTCGCCGTTCTCGGCGAACTCGCGGATGAACTGGCTGCCCACGTTGCTGGTCATGATGATGATGGCGTTCTTGAAGTTCACCACGCGGCCCTGACCGTCGGTCAAACGGCCATCATCAAGCACCTGAAGCAGGATGTTGAAGACATCGGGGTGAGCCTTCTCGATCTCATCCAGCAAGATAACGCAGTACGGACGACGACGAACCGCCTCGGTAAGCTGGCCGCCCTCGTCATAACCAACGTATCCCGGAGGGGCGCCGATCAAACGCTGCACGCTGAACTTCTCCATGTACTCGGACATGTCGATGCGGATCATGGCTTTCTCGGTGTCGAACAGGTACTCAGCCAGCGCCTTCGCAAGCTCTGTCTTGCCGACGCCCGTGGGGCCCAGGAACAAGAAACTACCAATGGGGCGATCGGGGTCGGACAAACCAGCGCGGTTACGGCGAATAGCGCCCGCCACGACGCTGACAGCCTTGTCCTGGCCGACGACGCGCTTATGCAGCTGCTCTTCCAAATCGGCAAGCTTCTCCATCTCGCCGCGCATCATCTTCTGAACCGGGATGCCCGTCCACGAAGAAACAACCTCGGCGATTTCTTCTTCGCCGACCTCCTCCTTCAGAATGGCGCCGTCCTGCTGTTTGGCGTTCAAAGCAGCCTCGGCCTGTTCCAAGCGGGCTTTCAGTTCGGGGATCTTGGAGTAACGCAGCTCGGACGCATGCGACAGGTCGCCTTCGCGGGTGGCGCGCTCTTCCTCCATCTGCATGGATTCAAGCTCGGCCTTCAGCCCCTGCACGCTTTCGATGACGTCTTTCTCGTTCTGCCATTCGGCCTTGCGGGCGTCCAGGCTTTCCTGAGCGCTTGCGATCTCGCGGCGCAATGCCTCCAGACGCTCCTTGCTGGCAGCGTCGGTTTCCTTCATCAGCGCCTGCTCCTCAATCTGCATCTGAGTGAGCTTACGGCTTGCCAGGTCAACCTCTTCAGGCATGCTGTCGATGTCAATGCGCAGACGGCTTGCCGCCTCGTCCATCAGGTCGATGGCTTTATCGGGCAGGAAACGGTCGGCGATGTAGCGGTTCGAAAGCTCGGCCGCAGCAACAATGGCGCCGTCGGTGATGCGCACGCCGTGATGGATCTCGTACTTCTCCTTCAAACCACGCAAGATGGCGATGGTGTCCTCAACCGTAGGCTCGCCCACGATAACCGGCTGGAAACGACGTTCAAGGGCGGCGTCCTTCTCGATGTACTTGTGATACTCGTCGAGCGTGGTGGCGCCGATTGCATGAAGCTCGCCGCGGGCCAGCGCAGGCTTGAGCATGTTGCCGGCATCGATCGAGCTGTCGCCGCCCGACCCAGCACCCACGATGGTGTGCAGCTCGTCGATGAACAGGATGATCTTGCCGTTCGATTCCTTAACCTCGCGCAAGACGGCCTTCAAGCGATCCTCGAACTCGCCGCGGTACTTAGCGCCCGCCAGCATGGATGCGATGTCCAAGCTGATGATGTCGCGATCGCGCAGGCTGGTAGGGACGTCGCCCGCCACGATGCGCTGGGCCAGGCCCTCGACGATGGCGGTTTTGCCAACGCCCGGCTCGCCGATAAGAACGGGGTTGTTCTTGGTGCGGCGAGACAGCACCTGAATAGTGCGGCGGATTTCCTCGGAACGGCCGATGACCGGATCGACTTTGCCCTCGCGCGCCTTCTGCGTAAGGTTCTGTCCGTACTTGTTCAAAGCGTCTAGTTCGATTTGGCCGGACTGGTCGGTTACGCGGGTAGAACCGCGCAGCTGCTCGTAAGCCTCCTCGACCGATTTACGCGTGATACCCTCCATGTTCAACACGCGGCCGGCGTCACCCTTATCCTCGGCCAAGGCAATAAGCAAGTGCTCGGTGGTAGCGTAGGAGTCGCCCATTTTCTCGGCGGTTTTCACGGCGTTGTCCAAGACCTTCATGAAGTCGTTGGTGGGCATAGCCATGGGAAGAGCCGAGTTGGTGACCTTCGGTTTCTTCTCGATTTCCTTCTCGACGTTCATCTTCACGGCGGCGGGGTTGGCGCCGATGCGCTCAAGTATGACGTCGATGTTGCTGTTCTCTGCGTCAAGCAGGGCCTTCAGCAGGTGAAGCGGCTCGACGGTGCTGGACTGCGCATCGCCTGCGACGCCCATTGCTGCCTGGAACGCCTCTTGTGCATTAACTGACAATTTATCCAAACGCGGCATAGGAGAAACTCCTTTCCTTTTGTCTGTTTCCGGTTCGATCCCTGTTGGACCCCGGATGGTTTCTTAGTTGATTCGCCTAATGGCAAGCGCGGTAGGCGATGCCTGCACCAGCGAGGTAACGCTTTCGCGCGTCTCAAGCTCGTGCACGCGATCGGCCAAGCGGCGAACACGGCGATGAAGGTCGTCGATTTCTTGGTCGCGCTCGTCAAGTCGTCCCTTCAAGTCGAGGATGCGGATGACGCCGGCCAGGTTGATCCCCTCGTCGGTAAGCTCGTTGATCAAGGCCAAGCGCTCAATATCGGCCTGCGAGTACATGCGCGTGTTGCCGCTGGTTCGCTGGGGCGTGACCAGGCCTTTCTGTTCGTATGAACGGAGAGTCTGCGGATGCATGCCCGCAAGCTGCGCCGCCACGCCGATCATGTAAACCGGACGATCGCGGTCGTTGTCGCTTCCTAGTGCCATGCCCTCACGTCCTCCGTCGTTGCCTCGCCGAAGCACTCAAGCGCCTCGCGCTGTTCGTCATTCAAAACCGCCGGCACCTTCACCTGCAACTTGATAAGCAAGTCGCCCTTTCCGCTGCCGTTCACGCGGGCCGCGCCCTTGCCCTTGATAGTAAGCTCGGTGCCGCTTTGCGTTCCGGCGGGAACCTTCACGCGAACCTTTGTTCCATCGGGGGCGGGAACGACCACGCTCGCACCAAGCGCCGCCTCGGCGATGGTGATGGGAACGTCGATCTTCACGTTCGCGCCGTCGCGGGTAAAATACGGGTGCGGGGCGATCTTCGTGGTGATCAGCAGGTCGCCGGCAGGGCCGCCATTCGCGCCGGCCATACCCTTGCCCTTCAAGCGCAAGCGACCGCCGTCGACGGCGCCAGCCGGGATCTTCACATCAAGCGTTTGTTTGTCGGCCTGACCGGGGATGCGCAACGTCACGCGTTTCTGCGCGCCGTTAAACGCCTCGTCGAACGAAACCTCCAAGGTGACGGTCATGTCCTTGCCCTTTTGCGGGCGCGGGGCACGCTGCCCGCCGTAGCCGCCAAAGCCGCCAAAGCCCGAGGCGCCAGCAGAGGAAAAATCCCAGTCGCTGCCGAATGCGCCGTTTCCCGAACGCATGTTGTTCAGGATCTCGGACCAGTCCATGCCGCCGAAGATGTCGCCCATGTCCACCGCGCCACCCGACCAGCCACGCGGGATCTGGTTCTCGTTGGCGGTGCCGTACTGGTCGTAAAGCTTGCGCTTCTTATCGTCGGACAAGACCTCGTACGCCTCGTTGATCTCCTTGAACTTCTCCTCGTCGCCGCCCGCGTCGGGATGGTTCGTGCGGGCAAGCTTGCGAAAAGCCTTCTTGATCTCGTCGGCGCTGGCGTCCCTTGAGACACCCAAGATCTTGTAATAATCAGGGGTTGCGTTTGCCATTTAACCCACCCCTTCTTTCCTTTCCTTGGTCAGGCGGCCCGAACGCCGCCCTTCAAATGCAAAGGCGGATCACCATGCTTTGGAAATCCGCCTTTCTGATTACTCTTGTTCTTCCGTCTCTTCAGGAGCCGGCCTTTTCGGCCCGCCCGTGGTGACGGTTACCATTGCGGCCCTGAGGACCTTGTTTCCCATGCGATAGCCCTTCTGGTAAACCTGAGCGACCGTCTCGTCAAATGCAGACGGATCGTCGACGGTTGCCACAGCCTGGGCTTCCAGGGCGTTGTACGTCTCGCCAACCGGGTTGATGACTTCAAGCCCGTCCTTGACCAGCGTGTCGAACAGCTTGGTCTGGACAGCCTTCACACCGTCGATCAGACCGCCCTCGCCATTTGCTTCGGCGTAATCGACTGTGCGCTCGAAGTCGTCCAGAATCGGGATCAGGTTGGAAACCAGCTTCTCGGTAGCACGAGCGCGGTCTTCCTTCTGCTGTTCCTTCATGCGACGACGATACGTGTCCCACTCAGCGTGCAGACGAACGTACTTGTCCTGCCAATCGGCTGCCTCGGTCTGAACCTTTTTCAGCTCTTCAGCCGCGGCCTTCATCGCGGCGTCGGCCAGAACCTCGTTGGCCTGATCGACGACGTCGCTTTCGGCATCGGCATCGGCGGTTTCAGCCTGCTGGGTCTCGTCGATGATCTCGGCTTCAACCTCGGTTGCGCTTTCTGCTTGGGGGGTTTCCGCGGTGTCGGTCGACTTATCGTCGACCGACACGTTTCCATCTTCAATGGGAATGCTCATGTCCTCGTCCTTGCCGCCCACCGGGTTCTTCCCAGATGCGCTTTTCGGATCAGTCATGGGAATTACTTCCCTTCCTTATCGTCCTCGACAACCTCGTAGTCGGCTTCGATCGGGCCGTCATCGTTGCCAGCGGCCTGCGGGCCTGCGGCGCCTGTGGCACCCGTCTGACCTTGAGGTCCGGTAGGCC